>OKNA01000004.1_pt1 | contig 407506 bp, 390 predicted proteins | sample 1611251 | NCBI WGS metagenome assembly OKNA01 (sample SAMN04436723, study PRJEB24849) | human gut metagenome | biome: human gut; feature: NICU; material: stool | host: Homo sapiens | place: USA: Saint Louis, MO | collected 2010-10-14 | reverse complement strand
CCGTGGAAGCGGGTATCGCTGACTACTGGTTCAAATACGTTGGCCTGAACGGCGCCATTGTTGGCATGACCACCTTCGGTGAGTCTGCGCCGGCTGAGCAGCTGTTCGAGGAGTACGGCTTCACCGTCGATAACGTGGTTGCTAAAGCGAAAGCGCTGCTGTAAATCCCCACCGCTATCGCCCGGCCCGAAGTCGGGCGATACGCTCTCTGAGTAATGATCTTCCGGTCATGAGTTTGTCTTTTCCTTTCTGAACCATTTCCCACTCTATTTTGTGCGTGACCGCTGATTTCTGTACGTTTTTTTGTGCAGACCGGCAAATGTAGACCAGATTCAATAGGCGCCCGCACGATCGCGCCGCGCCCCTCGATTCCGCCGGACGTCTGTAAAGGAGACCCCGCCATGCCGTCACCGATGATTTATCAGGATCTCACCACTGCCGCGCTGCTCGGCCATGCGGCGCAGTATCACAGCGAGACCGAGATTGTCTCGGTGAGTACTGGCGGTGAGAAGGAGCGCAGCTGCTGGGGGGAGATGGCCAGCCGTGCTCAGCGGCTGGCATCGGCGCTGGCGTCGCTGGGGCTGCCGCCGGGCGCCCGCTGCGCCACGCTGGCATGGAACAACCGCCGCCATCTGGAGATCTATTTTGCCGTCGCCTCCGGCGGCTGGGTGACGCACACCGTCAATCCGCGGCTGTCGGTTGACCATCTGCGGTATATCCTCAACGACGCTGCCGATGAAGTGCTGTTTTTTGACCAGACCTTTTTGCCGCTGGTAGCGCAGCTGCTGCCGCAGCTGCCGACGGTGAAACACGTCGTGCTGATGGAGTCCCGCAGCGAAGCGGCGCTCAGCCAGCTGCCCTCATTGCTGTTTTATGACGATCTGTTGCAGCAGGGGATGGCAGACTATCGCTGGCCGCAGCTCAATGAACTGACTCCGGCTTCGCTCTGCTACACCTCGGGAACCACCGGCCGGCCGAAAGGGGTATTGAACACCCATCGTTCGCTGGTCCTGCACGCCCTGAGCGGCAACCAGCCGGACGCCGCCGGCATATCGGCGAAGGACAGCCTGTTGCCGGTGGTGCCGATGTTCCATGTCAACGCGTGGGGGACGCCGTTTATCGCCGCCATGGTCGGCGCGCGGCTGGTGCTGCCGGGGCCGCACCTCGATGGCGACAGCCTGCTGCAGCTGCTGGCCGCCGAGAAGGTGACGGTGGGGTTTGGCGTGCCGGTGATCTGGGCCGGCTTGCTGGCGGCGATGCGCCGGACAGAGGTCCGGCTGCCTGAATTTAAACGTGCGCTGGTCGGCGGCTCCGCGCTGCCGCCGTCGATGGCCGAGGCCTTTCAGCGTGATTACGGCATTGCGCTGACCCACGCCTGGGGAATGACCGAAACATCGCCCATCGGCACCATCAACACACCGTTGAGCAAACATGACGCGCTCCCGGCACAGGAGCAGCAAAAGCAGCGCGCCGGTCAGGGGCGGCCCATTTTCGGCATCGAACTGCAGGTGGTGGACGTGGATGGCGAACCGTTGCCCCGGGATGGTCAAAGCCAGGGGTATCTGCAGGTCAGAGGGCACTGGGTGGTAGAGCAATACTATGGTCAGGACGCGAGCGCCCTGACCGCGGCAGGCTGGTTTGATACCGGTGATATCGGTACGCTCGACGCCAATGGTTATCTGGTGATCAGCGATCGGGCAAAGGATATTATCAAGTCCGGTGGCGAGTGGATCTCCACCGTTGAGCTGGAGAATATCGCCATCGCGCATCCGGGGGTGCGCAGCGCGGCGGCCATCGCCGCCCGCCATCCGCGCTGGGACGAGCGGCCGGTGCTGCTGTGCGTCCGTGCGGAAGGGGGCGAAGTGGAGGAGACCGATCTGCTGAGCTGGTTTGAGAAGCGGGTGCCTAAATGGCAGATCCCGGACCGGGTGATATTTGTCGATGCGCTGCCGGTCAGCGCCACGGGTAAGGTGCTCAAAAATCAGCTGCGCCAGGCCTACGGAGAGATTTTAATGAGTGAGGGAAAATGAGCCATGCGCGACCCGGTCTGACGACCTGTTCTCAGTATGATGCGGCCCTGCACGCCTTGTCGGCGGCGCGCCAGCGCTGGGCGGAAACCTCAGTGAACCGTCGTCTGGCGCTCCTGCGCCAGATCAAGGATGCCCTGGCCGGCATTGCCCCGGCGTGGGTGGCCGCGGCAGCGGCGGCCAAAGGGTTGCCGGCGGGCGATCCGCTGGCGGGGGAAGAGTGGCTGGCGGGCCCCTGCGCGCTAATGGTCGGCTGCAACGGGCTTATCGCCACCCTGGAGCAACTGGAGGAGAAGACCTTTCTGCGGCGGATCCCGCTGCGGACGCTGGCGGACGGCCGCCTGGCGCTGCGGGTGGTGCCCGGCACGCTCTGGGATCGGCTGCTTCTGTCTGGTGTTCGCGCTGAGATATGGATGCAGCCAGGCGTCACCCGGGCCCATCTCGACCGCTATGCGGCGCGGGCATACGACATCCCGCCTGCCGCGCGGCAGGGCAAGCTGGCGCTGGTGCTTGGCGCCGGCAATGTGGCCTCGATTGCGCCACTGGATGTGCTACACAAGCTGTTTATTGAGAATCAGGTCTGCCTGCTGAAGCTCAATCCGGTGAATGATTATCTGCACGATCTGCTGGCCCAGGCCCTGGCGCCGCTGATTGCCATGGATGCGCTCCGCATCGTCACCGGCGACGCCCGGGCGGGAGCGTGGCTGACCACCCATCCCGCTGTCGATGAGATCCATATCACTGGCTCCCGCGAGACCCATGACGTCATCGTCTGGGGCGAGGGTGAGACGGCTCGCCAGCGTCGGGCCGCCGGGACGCCGCTGAACCCGCGTCGGGTGACCTCGGAGCTGGGCGGCGTCAGCCCCACCATTATCGTACCCGGGCCGTGGAGCGAGGCGGACATCGCTTTTCAGGCGCAGCAGCTGGCGACGCAGAAGATGAACAACGGCGGGTTTAACTGCGTGGCCAGCCAGGTGCTGATCCTGCAGCAAGGCTGGGAGCCTGCGACGGCCTTGCTGAATCAGCTGTACCGACTGATCGCCGCGAATACCCGCCCGGATTACTACCCCGGCGCTGAAAACCGACTGACCGACTTTCGCCTGCGCGCCCGTCAGCCGCTGGAGATAGCCCGCGGTGACGCGCTGCCGTTGATTGTGGCGAATACCGACGATGATCCCGGGTTCTGCCAGCAGGAGGTCTTTGGCCCGGGGCTGTCGGTCACCCGTCTTGAGGCCGATAGTGCGGAAAGCTTTCTGCGCCAGGCGATCGGCTATGCGAATCAGCGGCTGCAGGGCACGCTGGGGGCCAATATTGTGATCCACCCGCGCACCCGCAAAGCGATTGGACGTAAGCGTTTTAATGCGCTGATTGCCGAGCTGCGCTACGGCACGGTGGCGATCAACTGCTGGAGCGGGGTGGCCTTCCTGTTAGCCCCTTGCCCGTGGGGGGCGTTTCCCGGCCACACGCTCGACGATATTCAGAGCGGGCGGGGCAAGGTGCATAACAGCTTTATGCTGGAGAAAACGGAGCGCACGGTGATTGAGGCGCCGTTTCGGCCGTTTCCGCGTAGTCTTTGGCATGGCGAACTGACGCTGATGCCCCTGCCGCCCTGGTTCATCACCCACCGGGGGCAGGAAGCGGTGGCGCAGCGGCTGGTGGATTTTTACCATCGGCCGCGCTGGCGCAAATTGCCGGCGCTCCTCTGGCGCGCGCTGCGGGGCTAAGGTGAGAGCAAAAAAAAGGGCGGAACCGCGGTTCCGCCCTGCGGGATTAACGGCCCGCTTTCAGCTTCTGGTAATACTCTTCATAAATGGCGCTGGCGCTGCCGACGTCATTCTGCCATTCGCCTTTCTCAATGGTTGCGGCGTCCGGATAGAGCGATTTATCGTTGGCCACTGCCGGGCTGAGCATCTTGCGCGCCGCAAGGTTCGGCGTCGGATAACCGATGGTTTCAGCGACCTGTTTGGCGACATCCGGGCGCAGCAGGAAGTTAATCAGCTTCAGCGCGCCGTCGACGTTTTTGGCGTTCGCCGGGATCGACAGGCTGTCCATCCAGAAGATGCCGCCCTCTTTCGGCCAGATCACTTCCAGCGGAGTACCTGCCTGGCGGGCGACGTAAGCCGAGCCGTTCCATACCATCCCGAGGTTCACTTCGCCTTCCATATACGGGTTCGCCGGGTTATCAGAGTTAAACGCTGCGACGTTGGGCATCAGCTTTTTCAGCTCGTTATAGGCGGCTTCAATCTCTTTCGGGTCGGTGGTGTTGCCGGAATAGCCCAGCTTACGCAGCGCCATCTGGAACACTTCGCGCGCGTCGTCGGTCAGCAGCAGGCTGCTTTTGTATTCCGGCTTCCACAGGTCGGCCCAGCTGGTGATAGTTTTCGGGTCAATCGCCTCGCTGTTGACGCCGATGGCCGTCGCCCCCCAGATATAGGGGATGGAGTAGTCGTTATTCGGATCGAACGGTTTATTCAGCATCTGCGGATCGAGGTTGCTGAAGTTAGTCAGCTTGCTCTTATCGATCTTCTGCAGCATACCTTCTTTGCGCATCTTGTCGACAAAGTAGGTCGACGGGACGACCAGGTCGTACGCGCCGTCTTTATAGGTTTTGAGCTTGGCGTACATGGTTTCGTTCGACTCGTAGGTCGAATAGATAACCTTGATGCCGGTCTCTTTGGTGAACTGCTCCAGCAGGCCCGGCGGCACATACTCGGTCCAGTTATAGAAATAGAGCGTTTTGCTATCGTCCGCGTGCGCAGCGCCCATGCCGATTGCCAGAGCGCTCGCCGCGAGCAGGTGGCGTGACCATTTTTTCATTTTAACGTCCCCTGAGTTTTATCACGTGCAATTAACTGACTGGCGATGACCATCACCAGCGACAGAACCAACAAAATCGTGGCCAGGGCGTTCACCTCTGGCGAAACGCCAACCTTGACCATCGAATAGATCTTCAGTGGCAGGATTTCATACCCCGGACCGGTCACGAACGAGGAGACTACCACGTCATCCATCGACAGGGTGAAGCTCAGCAACCACCCAGCGGCTACCGCCGGCAGGGCCAGCGGCAGGATAATTTTGCGCAGGATGGTCATCTCGCTGGCGCCCAGATCTTTCGCCGCCTCCAGCATCCGCACGTCAAAGCCTTTCAGGCGGGAGTAAACGGTGACCACCACAAACGGCAGGCAGAAGGTGATATGCGAAAACAGCAGCGACCAGAAACCAAGCTGGACGCCGATCAGCATAAACAGCACCAGCAGAGAGATGGCCATCACAATATCTGGCGACATCATCACCACAAACAGCATGCCGCTGACAAACGGTTTGCCGCGAAAGCGGTAACGGTACAGCGCCACGGCGGTCAGCGAGCCGATAAGGGTGGCGAAGGTCGCCGACAGCACCGCCATGGTCAGCGAGTGCTGGGCGGCCTGCAGCAGACTATCGTTGTTCATCAGCAGGCTATACCAGTCGGTGGTGAACCCCTGCCAGTTGATGCCGAAGCGCGACCGGTTAAACGAGTTAACGATCAGAATAATAATAGGGATGTAGAGATACGCGTAGATGGCGGTCATAAAGCCGCCGCGCAGCAGTCGACCGATCATTCCAGCTCCACCTTTTTATTCAGCAGGCGCGCCGCGCGCCAGTAAATCAACAGCATCAGGCCCATCACCAGGGTTAAGGTAATGCTGGTTGCCGCGCCGAACGGCCAGTCACGGATATTGAGGAACTGGCTTTTGATCACGTTGCCGATCAGCAGGTTCTTGGCGCCGCCCATCAGGTCGGAAACGTAGAACAACCCCATCGCCGGCAGCATCACCAGCAGACAGCCGGCGATGATCCCCGGCATGGTCAGCGGGATGATAATGCGGATAAAGGTCTGCAGCTTGCTGGCGCCGAGATCTTTCGCCGCTTCCAGCAGCGGGCGATCCAGTTTCTCAATGCTGGAGTAGAGCGGCATCACCATAAACGGCAGCAGGATGTACACCAGGCCGATGATCACCGCCGAGGGGGTGAACATAATGCGTATCGGGGTGTCGATCACCCCCAGCCACAGCAGAAACTCGTTCAGGTAACCTTTAGTGCTGAGGAAAATCTTCAGCCCGTAGATGCGGATCAACGAGTTGGTCCAAAAAGGGACGATCAGCAGGAACAGCAGCAGGGGCCGTACCTTCTGCGGCAGCCGGGCGAGGAACCACGCAAACGGATAGCCCAGCGCCAGGCAGGCGAGGGTCGCCAGCAGCGCCATGTTTAGCGAATGCAGCAGAACGTCATAATAGAGCGGATCCAGTAGCCGCGAATAGTTATCCAGCGTGAAGACCATTTTGACGAAGTTGGCATCGTCGCGGGTCAAAAAGCTGGTGGCGATGATCATCAGGTTGGGCAGGAAGACAAACAGCACCAGCCAACCGACGATAGTGGCGATCACCACATTCTGGAATTTACTGGTGTTCTTCATCGGCCAGCACCACCTCCCAGCTTTCCACCCAATTGATAGACATTTTCTGGTCAAGAGAGTGGTCGAAATCCGGGTCGTCTTCGTTAAAGAACTCGCTGACCATCACCATTTTGCCGTTCTCCAGTTCCACCACCGACTCCAGAGTCATGCCTTTATAGTTGCGCTCGCGGACATAGCCGATCAGGCCATCGGCGTCGCTGTTATGGTGGATCTCGTCGACGCGTAGATCTTCCGGGCGCAGCAGGACATGCAGACGCTGGCCGGCCTCCACGGCAAAATTGACGGTGATGTTGCATTCTCGTCCTTCAACGCTGGCGCGCACGCGCTGTTCGTCGAGACGTTCAATTACCGTGGCGTCAAAGATATTGATCTCGCCGATAAAGCTGGCGACAAACAGGTTCTTCGGCTCTTCGTAGATCTCTCGCGGGGTGCCGTCCTGTTCGATTTTGCCATCACGCATCACCACGATGCGATCGGACATGGTCAGAGCCTCTTCCTGATCGTGGGTGACGAAGACGAAGGTGATCCCGAGCTTACGCTGCAGCGCTTTCAGTTCGTTCTGCATCTGCTTGCGCAGCTTGTAATCCAGTGCCGAAAGAGACTCATCGAGCAGCAGCAGACGCGGTTTGTTGACCACCGCGCGGGCGATGGCCACGCGCTGCTGCTGGCCGCCGGAGAGCTGGTGCGGTTTGCGCTGGGCAAACGCCTCCAGCTGCACCATCTTTAAGGCATCCATCACCCGTGGGGTGATTTCCGCCGCCGGGGTTTTCTGCATCCGCAGGCCAAAGGCGACGTTCTCGAACACCGTCATATGCGGAAACAGGGCGTAGCTTTGGAATACGGTATTGACGTGGCGGTTTTCCGCCGGAACATGAGTGATATCGTGATCTTCGAGATGGATCCGTCCGCTGTCGACGTTTTCCAGGCCGGCAATAAGGCGCAGAACGGTGGTTTTACCGCAGCCAGAGGGGCCAAGCAAAGTGAGAAACTCACCATTGTTGATGGTCAGGTTAAGGTTGTCGATGACCGTTTTACCATCAAAGCTCTTGCGAATTCCCGCCAGATGCACCAGCGGCGAACGCGAACGCGGTTGTATATTCAATTTTTGACTCTGTCCCATGTAGACGCAACGGCAAATTTCCGGCCGCTGCGGGGTTTGTGATTAACCACCTTTGGGGTTGCACGTTTTTAATAAGGGCCAGCATTCTACGGCAAACGAGGGTAATCGCCAATCCTTGATACGCCCGCATAGTCTACCTTTACACCATAACGTCGGTTCCGTTATTAAATTTCGCTTTACGGGCTAAAAATGACCTGACGCAATATTTGTCTTTTCTGGCTTATGAATAATGTTGTCACAAAAGAAGAGGGTGGCTACATGGATAAATTGCTTGAGCGTTTTTTGCAGTACGTTTCTTTGGACACGCAGTCAAAGCCTGGCGTTCGTCAGGTCCCCAGCACGGAAGGGCAGTGGAAGCTGTTACGCCTGTTGCAGGCGCAGCTGGAAGAAATGGGACTGGTCAAGGTAACGCTGAGTGAAAAAGGGACGGTAATGGGAACTTTGCCCGCTAACGTTGAGGGCGATATCCCGGCCATCGGTTTTATCTCCCACGTCGACACCTCCCCGGATTTCAGTGGTAAAAACGTTAATCCGCAGATTGTTGAAAACTATCGCGGCGGCGATATCGCGCTGGGTATCGGCGATGAGGTGCTCTCCCCGGTGATGTTCCCGGTTCTGCATCAGCTTTTGGGACAGACGCTGATCACCACCGACGGGAAAACGCTGCTCGGGGCGGACGACAAAGCCGGCATTGCCGAAATTATGACCGCGCTGGCGACCCTGCAGGCGAAAAATATTCCTCATGGCGATATCCGCGTGGCCTTCACCCCTGATGAAGAGGTGGGTAAAGGGGCGAAGCATTTCGACGTCGAGGCCTTTGACGCCCGCTGGGCCTATACCGTCGACGGCGGCGGGGTCGGCGAACTGGAGTTTGAAAACTTCAACGCCGCCTCGGTGACGATAAAAATTGTCGGTAATAACGTGCACCCCGGCACCGCGAAAGGGGTGATGGTCAACGCGCTGTCGCTGGCCGCGCGCATTCATGCCGAAGTACCGGCCGATGAAGCGCCGGAGACCACTGAAGGCTATGAAGGTTTTTATCACCTCACCAGCATGAAAGGCAGCGTCGATCGGGCCGAGATGCATTACATCATCCGCGATTTTGACCGTAAGCACTTCGAGGCGCGCAAGCGCAAGATGATGGAGATCGCCAAAAAGGTCGGCAAGGGACTGCACCCGGACTGTTATATTGAGCTGGTGATCGAGGACAGTTATTACAATATGCATGAGCAGGTGATCGCCCATCCGCACGTGGTCGATATTGCCCGCCAGGCGATGGTGGACTGCGATATTGAACCGCAGATGAAACCGATCCGCGGCGGCACCGACGGCGCGCAGCTCTCATTTATGGGACTGCCGTGCCCAAACCTGTTTACCGGTGGCTACAACTATCACGGCAAACATGAGTTTGTCACCCTGGAAGGAATGGAGAAAGCGGTGCAGGTGATCGTGCGTATCGCCGAGCTGACGGCGGCACGCAAAGGGCATTAATCTTCTCAGGTGGCCCGGTAAGGCCGCGTGTCGGACAAGATGCCGGATGGCGGCTTCGCCTTATCCGGCCTACGGTTCAGCCGGTGAGCGCGGAACCCGTAGGCCCGGCAAGCGCAGCGCCGCCGGGCAGGATGATGGCTCAGTCGCCAAAGAACCAGTAACCGCTGTTGACCAGCGCTGCCAGCATGGCGAGGAAAGAAGGATCTTCCAGCGCATCGCCAAAATGGTCGGCGCGCAGCGTCAGATGGGTGGCTAAGGCGTCCAGCGCCGGACGGTGCGGGGAGTTGATCTTCTCGCCGTTAACGAATACCTCGCCGTCAATGCGCAGCACCCGCAGGCCGCCCAGGCGTTCCAGGGTATCGCCCTGCAGCAGGGCATCGTAAATCTCATCTGGCTGATACGGCGGCTCCGGCGGCGCGACGTCGAGCTCATGACGCGACTGGGTGATAAACTCGCCGAACCACTGCTTAAAGTGCTCCGGTTGGTTAATCAGACCCAGCATCATCTCGCGCAGGCGGTCGAGTTCGGTCGGTAAAATATCCGCCGGATGGTCGCGGGACGGCACGTCCGGATCGGCGTAGCGCTGGCTGCCCAGTTCGCGCTGGAGGACATAGTCGGCAAAGCCGCTAAACAGCTCGCGGGCATTCGGCGCGCGATAGCCGACCGAATAGTTAAGCGAGTTTTCCAGCGAATAACCCTCATGCGGGAATCCCGGGGGAATATAGAGAATATCGCCCGGCTCCATCTCTTCATCGATGATCGCCTCGAAGGGGTCAACCTGCAGCAGGTCCGGATGCGGGCAGTGCTGTTTCATCGGCACCTTTTCCCCAACGCGCCAGCGCCGACGACCGGTGCCCTGAATGATAAACACATCATACTGATCCAGATGCGGGCCGACGCCGCCTCCCGGCACCGAGAAGGAGATCATCAGGTCGTCGATACGCCAGTCCGGCAGGGCACGGAACGGATGCATCAGCGCTGCGGACGGTTCATGCCAGTGGTTAACCGCCTGCACCAGCAGGGACCAGTTGTTTTCGCTCAGGTGATCGTAGCTTTCGAAAGGACCGTGACTGACCTGCCATTTTCCATCCTGATGGCTGACAAGGCGGCTATCGACCTCGCTCTCCATGGCCAGTCCTGCCAGTTCGTCCGGGCTTATGGGGTCGATAAAATTGGCGAAGCCGCGCTTCAATACCACCGGCCGTTTTTGCCAGTAGCGTTCGATAAAGTCGGGCCAGTTAAGCGTTAATTGATAATCCATATTGATATTCCACTGCAGGTGTCTGACAGGGATTATAACGGATGCGGCGCCCTGGCGATGCAGGCGCCGTGAAAAATCTCAACGATTAACTCTGTTTATCTTCCATCTGCTGGCGGCCAAACACCACCTCCATGCAGGCGCCGCCGAGCAGGCTTTCCCCGGCGATGATCTCTCCATCATATTGTTCGACAATTTCACGCGCAACGGAGAGCCCTACCCCCTGGCCGGGACGCAGGGTATCAGCCCGCTGGCCGCGGTCGAAAACGGCCCGGCGCTGGCTCTGCGGGATCCCCGGCCCATCGTCTTCCACCAGGATGTGCAGATGGCTGTCGGTGGTCTGGCGCACGGAAACTTCCACGAACTCCAGACAATACTTACAGGCGTTATCAAGAACGTTACCCATCACTTCCATAAAATCGTTCTGCTCGCCGACAAAAGTGATCTCCGGCGAGATGTCGAGCGAGATATTGACCCCTTTGCGCTGATAGACCTTGTTGAGAGCGGAAGTCAGGCTGTCAAGCAGGGGGGCGATCGGGTGTAATTCCCGGCTCAAGAGGGTGCCGCCGCTGCGCATGCTGGCGCGATGCAGGTAATAACCAATCTGCTGCGAGATGCGGCTTATCTGCTCCAGCATCACCGGCTCCGCCTCGTCGACGCTGATCTTCTCGCCGCGCAGCGAGCGCAGTGTACTCTGCATCACCGCCAGCGGCGTTTTCAGACTGTGAGTGAGATCGGTGAGGGTAGTGCGGTATTTGTCATAGCGTTCGCGCTCACTGCGAACCAGGCGGTTGAGGTTGCTGACCAGCCGGGTCAGCTCGCGAGTGGTGTTGGGATTGAGCTTTTCGCGGTGATGTTCCTCCAGTTCGCGCACCTCTTTGGCCAGCGACTCAATGGGCCGCAGGCTCCACCAGGCGGCGACCCACAGCAGGGGGATCACCAGCAGCAGGTTGGCGGCCAGCACATAGACAAACCAGCTCCACACCATATAGCTGCGCTTGAGCTCCACCGGAATGGTGTCGACCACCACAATGCTGAGCTGAGGCATTTTGCTGGTGGCCGGGTAGAGATTGATCGCCACCGAGTGGGTCATCTCAGAGTCGTCGCCCTGTTCGCGGATAGCGTCCAGCTGTTCCTGAATCTCATGGTTATTGCGCAACAGCATACTGCTGCTGTCGACATCGGCTTCAATCTCATGGAAGCCATTGCGTTTCAGCCATTCCGGTTGAATGCGTTTCGCCAGCCAGGGAACATCACGCTGCGCCCACAGCAGTTTGCCCTGCTCATCGTAGATAAGGGTCACCGTCGGGCTTTCCATATTCAGGTTTTCCGGGATGTCGACGTCAATAGCGCCGTTTTCCCATCTCGCCAGCATATAAAAGAGATTGCTCTCGCCGCGCAGCAGGCGAAAGGTGGTTTTATCGAAGCTAACGCTATAGCCCACCAGGGCCACCATGCCGTAGGCCAGGGAGAGGACCAGCACCACCCCGGCGGTCGCCAGCAGGAAGCGAACCCGTAATGACAGCGGGAAGATATGCCGCAACAGTCCCTTCATCAGCGCAATTCGAACAGATAGCCCTGGCCGCGCACCGTGGTGATGACGTCCTGTGGGTATTCAGCCTGAATTTTCTTGCGCAGCCGACCCATCAGCACGTCGATGGTGTGGCTTTCTCGCAGTTCGGCATCCGGGTAAAGCTGGAGCATCAGCGAATCTTTGCTGACCACTTTGCCGCGGTTACGGATCAGTGTTTCCATAATGGTGTATTCAAAGGCGGTCAGCTTGATCGGCTGGTCATTCACCGACAGCTCGCGCCGGGAGAGGTCGACCTGGAACGGCGGCAGGGAGATCACCTGCGAGGCCAGACCGCTGTTACGGCGCAGCAGCGCCTGCATGCGGGCGGCAACCTCTTCAATATGGAAAGGCTTGGTGACGTAATCATCCGCCCCGGCGCTCAGCACTTCCACTTTATCCTGCCATCCTTCGCGGGCGGTCAGCACCAGCACCGGCAGCGACACGTCGTGGCTGCGCCAGCGGCGGATCAGTGATAAACCGTCTTCATCCGGCAGGCCGAGATCGACGATGGCGATATCCGGGAGATGTTCGCCCAGATAGTAGTCCGCTTCCCTGGCATCTTCCGCCGCATCGACCTGATGGCCCAGCTCCTGCAGCTGAACTTTGAGGTGGTGACGCAGCAGGGCATTATCCTCAACCACGAGTACGCGCATGGCTGTTCTCCCTAGCATTTTCGATAGTAGTCTGACGCTCATTATATACGCAAAATATAAACGGCTGTTAAATAAAGCTTTTTATAAAAAGGGCCCCTGATGCCCCCGGGCTGGCCAGCATTCGGCGGCGCCCTTTGCGCATACTGCATGGAACTCCTTCATTCTATGCGTAATTTCAATAAACGCCCAGCGGCAGGATGCGAACGGCGAGCGGGTTGGTGATGTTAATTTTTTGTGTAATAGTGCTGGAATCACCCCTCAAGAACGCCGCAGGTTATCCATTATGTTTCAGCAGCAGAGCGCGGACTGGGTCAGGCTGGCGCAATCGCCCAGCCGGACGGAACGCATCGAAGCCTTCTTCGGCGGCCACGGCTACGAACCGCACCGGCATGACACCTACGCCATCGGCCAGACGATCGCCGGCGTGCAGAGCTTTCACTATCGCGGCGGACGCCAGCACAGCCTGCCCGGCGGAACGATTGTGCTTCATCCGGACGAAATACACGATGGCGAGGCGGGCACCGAGGCGGGGTTTCACTACCGTATGGTTTATATCGAACCGGCGCTCATCCAGAAGATACTCGGCGGTAGGCCACTGCCGTTTATCCCCGACGGCTTGTCGGCGGATCCACGGCTACGTCGCGCCGCGCAGCCGCTGTTGAAAGCGGTCACGGATACCTTTGAGCCGCTGGAGGAAGAGGACGCCCTGTACGACCTGGCGCAGACCCTGGCCGTTGTCGGCGGCCAACGTTCCCGTCGCCAGGCGTTTGATTATCAGGCGGCGGAGAGGGCCCGGGAGTATATTCATGCCTGTTTTATGCAGGATATGACCCTCGACACCCTGTCGCAGGTCAGCGGCCGGGACCGCTGGAGCCTGAGCCGGGATTTCAGAACGCTGTACGGCACCAGCCCGTGGCGCTACGTCATGATGCGCCGGCTCGATTTTTGCCGCCAGCGGATGCGCGCCGGGGAACGTCTGGTGGATATTGCCGCCGACGCGGGCTTTGCCGATCAGAGCCACATGACGCGCCAGTTTATCAGCCGCTTTGGTCTCTCTCCGGGCCGCTGGCTGCGGGCGATCCGCGGCTAGCGCGGTTCAGGTTGCACAATCGTTCAAGCGTGACCGCGGCGAGGCGAACTATGCTGACTGCCTTTATCACAAGGAGACAGCCCATGTATCAACTCGTTAATCTTGCTCATAAATTTTCCCTGTTCAGCGAACAATGGCAGCCCAAAGTGGTGGCTGAAATGAACGACTATCAGTTCAAGGTCGTGCGCATCGCCGGCGACTTTATCTGGCACAGCCACCCGGAAACCGATGAGACATTGATGGTGGTGGAGGGGGTATTGCGCGTGGACTTCCGCGACGGGCATGTGCTGGTGAAGGCCGGGGAGATGATCGTCGTGCCGCGCGGGGTGGAACATAAGACCTCGGCGGAGACGGAAGCGAAGCTGATGCTGATTGAGCCGCGCGGGGTGTTGAATACCGGCCACGAGGGCGGCGAGCGGACGGCGGTGAACGACGTTTGGATCTGATCGCTTTCCGGCGATAAAACGCCCCTCTTTCCGGCGGAAAGAGGGGCAGGGCGATTACTTCAGCTCGTCAACCATGGTGGTTGCCCGACCGATATAGTTGGCCGGGGTCATCGCTTTGAGACGCACTTTTTCCTCTTCCGGCAGGGCGAGGCTGTCAATAAACTGCTTCATCCCTTCCGCGTCCACGCGTTTGCCGCGGGTCAGCTCTTTCAGCTTCTCGTACGGTTTTTCGATACCGTAACGACGCATCACGGTCTGGATCGGCTCAGCCAGTACTTCCCAGTTGTGATCCAGTTCGTCCAGCAGGCGATCCTGGTTCAGCTCCAGCTTGCTGATCCCTTTGAGGGTGGACTGATAGGCGATCAGCGCATAGCCGATGCCCACGCCGAGGTTACGCAGAACGGTGGAGTCGGTCAGGTCGCGCTGCCAGCGGGAAACCGGCAGTTTGCTGGCCAGGTGCTGCATGACCGCATTGGCCAGGCCGAGATTGCCTTCGGAGTTTTCGAAGTCAATCGGGTTCACCTTGTGCGGCATGGTGGAGGAGCCGATTTCCCCGGCGATGGTCTTCTGTTTGAAGTGGTTGAGCGCGATGTAGCCCCACACGTCGCGATCGAAGTCGATCAGAATGGTGTTGAAGCGCGCGATGCAGTCAAACAGCTCAGCGATATAGTCATGCGGCTCGATCTGCGTGGTGTACGGGTTCCACTGAATACCCAGCGAGGTAACGAACTCTTCGCTGAACTGATGCCAGTCGACTTCCGGGTAGGCGGCGATGTGGGCGTTGTAGTTACCCACCGCGCCGTTGATTTTACCGAGGATTTCCACCTGGTTCAGCTGACGATACTGCCGCTCCATACGGTAGGCGACGTTCGCCATCTCTTTACCCATGGTGGACGGCGTTGCCGGCTGGCCGTGGGTACGGGAGAGCAGCGGCACATCGCGGTACTGGGTCGCCAGATCTTTTACCGCGTCAATCAGCTTGCGCCAGTAAGGCAGAACCACTTCGTCGCGGGCGGTTTTCAGCATCAGCGCGTGGGAGAGGTTATTAATGTCTTCAGACGTACAGGCGAAGTGAATAAACTCTGATACCGCGTGCAGCTCGGCGACGTCAGCGACTTTTTCTTTCAGGAAATACTCTACCGCTTTCACGTCGTGGTTAGTGGTGCGCTCGATGGTTTTGATGCGCTCCGCGTCTTCAACGCTGAAATCGGCGACGATTTTATCAAGGAAACCGTTTGCGTCGGCAGCAAAAGCAGGAACTTCCTTGATCGCTGCGTGGGCGGCCAGTTTTTGCAGCCAACGTACTTCCACCTGAACGCGGAATTTCAGCAAACCGAATTCGCTGAAGATACCGCGCAGCGCGCTGACTTTATCGCCGTAGCGGCCGTCTACAGGGGAAACGGCGGTCAGTGAGGATAATTCCATAGATCACAACTCCGGGGTTAAATGAGCAAGAATTTGCTTTGCCTGGTTAACCAGACGATTACGGGAAAACATAAGCTGCAGACGTCCGCCGCCCACCTGATGCCAGAGCACCGCGGCGCGAATACCCGCCAGCAGCGCTGAGCGAACTTTCGCCTGCACCTGCGGGCTTTGCAGCACGGCAGGGGAGCCGGTCACCTGAATACGCGGCCCCAGCGGGCTTATCACATCGACATAGATGCCCGCCATGGCGCTGAGCAGCGTTTCGGACTGCAGGTCAAAGTGTTCCAGCTGACGGTGCAGGCCGGCGATGCGGTTGCCGAGCGTGTCCATCGCCCCTTTACTGGCGGCGAGCTTGCGCTCCAGCACCATCAGGCTCAGGGTATAGCGCGTCAGTTCAGCATTGAGGCCCTGACGGCTGCTGGTATTGAGCACCCCTAGCAGCGTTTCAAGACCGAGGCGAAGATTGGCTTCACTGCCACCGAACACCGCCAGCGTCGACTCAGGATCGAGGTCGATGATGCTGTTCAGCGACACATGCAGGGCATCGCTGTCGCAATGTCCCTGATGCGCCAGTTGCTGAACCAGTCGCGCCGCCTGGCAAACGCCAGCCAGCGCCAGGGTGATGTCATAGTAATTCTTCGCCACACATACTCCTTGTCAGCCGCCAGGGCGGTTCGTCCCGGCGGAAATAACGCGCGTTCAGGACTGCAGAGGCAGTCGTTGTTCAATAATTCCGCCGCCGAGGCACACTTCCCCTAAATAGAACACTGCGGACTGGCCCGGGGTCACCGCCGCGACCGGCTCATCGAAGCGGACTTCGATACGGTCTTCATCCAGCGCGGTAACGGTGCAGGGGATATCGGTCTGGCGATAGCGGGTTTTCACCGTGCAGCGCAGGGTGCCTTGTAGCGGTTCACGGTTTACCCAGTGCAGCTGTTGGGCAATCAGACCGACGGACATCAGGCGCGGGTGGTCATGGCCCTGGGCGACGATAAGAATATTATTCTCAACGTCTTTATCGACCACGTACCATGGATCTTCGCTACCCTCTTTGGTGCCGCCGATACCCAGCCCTTTACGCTGGCCCAGGGTGTGGTACATCAGCCCCTGATGGGTACCGATCTCCTCGCCGTCGACGGTGAGGATTTTGCCCGGCTGCGCCGGCAGATAGCGGCCAAGGAAATCGCGGAATTTACGCTCGCCGATAAAGCAGATGCCGGTGGAATCTTTTTTCTTCGCGGTGATCAGATCCAGCTCTTCGGCGATCTTACGCACCTGCGGTTTTTCCAGTTCACCCACCGGGAACAGGCTCTGGGCAATCTGTTCGTGGCTAAGGGTGTAGAGGAAGTAGCTCTGATCTTTGTTGCCGTCGAGTCCGCGCAGCAGCTGGCTTTTACCGTCGACATCGGCGCGGCGCACATAGTGCCCGGTGGCGATGTAGTCGGCGCCGAGGTCTTCGGCAGCAAACTCAAGGAAGGCTTTAAATTTGATCTCTTTATTGCACAGAATATCCGGGTTCGGCGTGCGGCCAGCTTTGTACTCTTCCAGGAAGAGCTCAAAGACGTTATCCCAATATTCGGCGGCAAAGTTAACGGTGTGCAGTTCAATGCCCAGCTTATCGCAGACCGCTTGCGCATCGGCAAGGTCGGCGGCGGCGGTGCAGTATTCCTCGCCGTCGTCTTCCTCCCAGTTCTTCATGAACAGGCCTTCCACCTTATACCCTTGCTGCAGCAGCAGGTACGCGGAGACCGAGGAGTCGACGCCGCCGGACATGCCGACGATCACTTTTTTCTGGCTTTCTGACATGGAAATACTCGCTACATTGAACTTCGAGGCGGCGTATTCTAGCACGCGCTCACCGTTCATTCACCCCCTGTGAACGGCCAGTTAAATGCGCCAATCAGCGACAGCGGCTGCCGCGGGTCCTGCAGGTAGCAGCGAATGCTTTCGGCAACCAGCGGCGAGCGCAGGTTCGGCGCGTTAAGAATTTCCTCAGCACTGAGCCACAGGCAGCGATCGATATCGCTGTCGTGTGGTTCAGTGGCGCACAGATCGCTAAGTTCGATGGCGAACAGGAAGCGCAGAAACGGCGTGTTATCGGGAGCCAGCCACTGATGCATGCGGATGAAGTGCTGCGGCGTGGCGCGAATGCCGGTCTCTTCCCACAGTTCACGTTCGGCGGCCTGCAGCAGCGTTTCATTGGCCTCGAGATGGCCCGCCGGCTGGTTCCACAGCGCTTTGCCGTTAATGGTTTCTTCGACGATGAGAAATTTATCCTGGGCGTGAACCACGCAGGCAACGGTGACATGAGGTTTAAACATCGCTTTTCCTTTTCAGTTATTCGGCTTTGCGCCAGTCGCCGTTGGCCAGTCCGTCGAGGGTATAGCCGCCCATGGCGTAGCGGATCAGCCGCAGGGTGGGGAAGCCGACGTGGGCGGTCATCCGGCGCACCTGGCGGTTGCGTCCCTCGTAGAGCGTGATTTTCAACCAGCGGGTGGGAATCGATTTGCGCTCACGAATCGGTGGGTTGCGCGGCCACAGCCAGACGGGCTCCTCGACAAGTTCTACGCCGGCAGGCAGGGTGGGGCCGTCGTTAAGGGTGACGCCGTCGCGCAAGGCGGTCAGCGCCTCGGGCGTGGGTTCGCCTTCCACCTGAACATAGTAGATCTTGCCGGTGCGCTTACCCGGCTGGGTCAGCTTCGCCTGCAGCGCGCCGTCGTTGGTCAGCACCAGCAGGCCTTCGCTGTCGCGATCGAGCCGACCTGCGGCGTAGACGCCCGCCACCGGAATAAAATCTTTCAGCGTGCTGCGCCCGGCTTCATCGGTAAATTGCGGCAACACATCATAGGGTTTATTGAACAAGATCACAGTTTTTGGCTGGCGTTCTTTACGTTGTCTGGTGACTTGTTGTGTGCTGAATCGCTCAACGCGATGTTTTCTAAATGAAGTTTTCTGCATGGTATTTTCAGGCTTTATCAATTGCCGCATTATAGCCTAATTACGAATGCCTTTCATGGACGCAAACATTCAGGTAGTATTGACATGCTCATTACAAATTATTAACAAAAAATTGCTCAAACCGATTCGCACTACAGGCAGGAAGGCGACACGGACGCGATAGCTCCGGTTAGCGGGAAGACCCGGTACGCCGAAGCTGGCCGACTCAGCCAACACCAGGCTCGCGTGAAGAGGGAAGAGCAGAACCAGAAGCGCTCGAAGGAGAGGTTAATGGAAAGCAAAGTAGTAGTTCCGGCGGAAGGTCAAAAAATCACCCTGCAAAACGGCAAACTGAACGTCCCTCACAATCCGATTATCCCGTTTATTGAAGGTGACGGTATCGGCGTTGACGTTACCCCAGCGATGCTGAAAGTGGTTGATGCCGCCGTTGAGAAAGCCTATAAGGGCGAGCGTAAAATTTCCTGGATGGAAGTTTACACCGGTGAGAAATCAACCCATGTCTATGGCCAGGACGTCTGGCTGCCAGCTGAAACCCTCGATCTGATTCGTGACTACCGCGTTGCTATCAAAGGTCCTCTGACCACCCCAGTCGGCGGCGGCATCCGTTCTCTGAACGTGGCGCTGCGCCAGGAGCTGGACCTCTACGTCTGCCTGCGTCCGGTACGTTACTACCAGGGCACCCCGAGCCCGGTTAAACACCCGGAACTGACCGATATGGTTATCTTCCGTGAAAACTCAGAAGATATCTATGCCGGTATCGAGTGGAAAGCCGACTCTGCGGAAGCAGACAAAGTCATCAAATTCCTGCGCGATGAGATGGGCGTGAAGAAAATTCGCTTCCCGGAACATTGCGGCATCGGCATCAAGCCGTGCTCTGAAGAAGGCACCAAACGCCTGGTGCGCGCCGCGATTGAATACGCGATCACCAACGATCGTGATTCCGTCACTCTGGTGCACAAAGGCAACATCATGAAGTTCACCGAAGGCGCGTTCAAAGACTGGGGCTACCAGCTGGCTCGCGAAGAGTTCGGCGGCGAGCTGATCGACGGCGGTCCTTGGGTGAAAATCAAGAACCCGAACACCGGCAAAGAGATCGTGGTGAAAGACGTGATCGCCGATGCGTTCCTGCAGCAGATCCTGCTGCGTCCGGCGGAATACGACGTTATCGCCTGTATGAACCTGAACGGCGACTATATCTCTGACGCCCTGGCGGCGCAGGTTGGCGGTATCGGTATCGCCCCGGGCGCCAACATCGGCGACGAGTGCGCGCTGTTCGAAGCGACTCACGGTACTGCGCCGAAGTATGCCGGCCAGGACAAAGTGAACCCGGGCTCCATCATCCTGTCCGCAGAGATGATGCTGCGCCACATGCAGTGGTTCGAAGCCGCAGACCTGATCGTCAAAGGCATGGAAGGCGCTATCGCCGCCAAGACCGTAACCTATGACTTCGAACGTCTGATGGAAGGCGCTAAGCTGCTGAAATGTTCAGAGTTTGGCGACGCGATTATCGCGAATATGTAATCCCGTTGGTGGATTAAGTAAAAGCGGGAGCCGATGGGCTCCCGTTTTTTTTGGAGTGTGCGGAGGCTTCCCCAAAACTTCCCCAAAATTCTTCCCCAAAACTGATTAAATATCATACTGCTTTTTTACCAACAATGATCCACTCTTTACCGCGGTCATCATTGTATCTGTCAGTCATTTTCATTGTTTTGTGGCCCAATAGTTTCTGGGTGTCTATCCCTTGCTCACGATACAAGCGCTCGGAAAGAGATCTCTGTTCATGGAAAGTCGGAGCTGTTCCCTCTTCCCAGGTTAGACCGCTTTTATCCCGTGCTTTTTTGAACGTTGAAGTAAGTGTCTTGGCTGACACTTGGTCACCACGACTAGCCTGTGAGGTGCTATGGCGAAAATGAACAAGGTATTTACTCACCACAGCATCTCTACATTTTGAAATAACATCACTCAGAGTAATATTTAACGCTTCATTTCTGAGAGAAAGGGGAATGGCTAATCGGGTTCCTGTTTTCTCCTGCTCAATATGCAGCATATCATCCCATACATCCGAAAACTTCATATTGCAAATATCTCCGAGGCGTTGCCCTGTTACAATGGCAAGCAACATTCCACATTGTAAATAAGGTTGTTGTTGTTCGGCGGATGTATAAATAGCCTTCCATTCCTCCAGAGATAGCCTTTGTCTGCTTATCTTGTTTCGTGGCTGTTTCGTTGCCTGGGCAGGGTTGTATCCTGGCGGAACGTGACCAGCATGTTGAGCCTCCTTAAAAACATCTATTAGTACCATGCGTACAACTTGAGCCATCCTGTTATGACCCTCTGCCTTAACAGCATCTGTTATTTCGGAAATATCAAGTGCTGTTATATCTTTTAGATATTGCATTCCACAATGTTCCCGAAAAAGACGGATTGGTTTAGCTTTCTGTCGAAAAGAGTTTGGGCGCAGCTCGTTGTGTTTCAATCTTTCCTCCTGCACCAATTCATATTTGTCGAGCCATGAAGAAACTGTAATATCCGTGCGGTTTCCTTTCATGCGAGCTAGGCGCTCGTTAATACCAAGGATCTGCCTGGTGCGCTGCTCTGCAATAATAGTATTTGCTTCACTTGCCACCTGCTTTGCTTCAGCTTCGTCCGTGCCGAGGCTGTGAAAACGACCAGATATCGGGTGTTTGTATTGCCAGTAAACCTTTCCGGTACGTTTATCAAGTTTGCAATATAGGTTTGGAATAGTGATTTTATGGGTACGCGGTCTAGCTGCCATCGCTAATTATCCGTCTCAGTTTTGGGTTAACATTTATTGGAAGTTGCGGTTCAGCAACTACACCTATAAAACGAGCTTCTTTGTCAACCATCCAGCGCCGTCCGACTCTCATCGGTGGTGGCGCTATCATCTGACCTTTAGCGTATTTTTTTAATACTCGCTCGCTAGGGGCTTCACTGCCGAATTCATCTTTCGCCCATTCGAGTAAAGAGACCATACGTGACATTTCTTCTCCACATACCGGCTGCACCCGGTTATCGAACGTTATAAGCACATGACGAGCAACCGCCACGAATCCCGTCATTACATCTTCTGCATAGCTGGTGGTCTCGATCATCCTTGGCCGGTTCACTGCCGGGTGACTGCGGGGCGGCTGCAAGCTCATCCGATACGGCTGGCACTACCGGCGCTGGCTGCGGGCTGGCATAGACCGGCATAACATCATCATGACCCTTGTTACTTTTATCCGTCAGAGACCAGAACAACCGTCCTGCTGGATGCTTGAAGATGTACGCCACCGGCTCGCTGTCCATTGCGGCCAGCGCCATGCGCGCCAATTCTTCAATTTCAGCGTGAGACGGCGGCAGTGTCATTGCACGATGAAAGTTAGCGATTAGCTCAATGCGCTCTCTGGTTAATTTGCTGGTCATTGGTTGGCTCCTTCAATGGTCTGGAATCCAGCAGCAGTTAGCTCTACACGACCCCGAACAGGGTTGAGGTAAACGGTCTTGATAAGACCTTTTGACTTCAAACGCCTCGCGACAGCCGAGCATAATGTGTCGGTGGATTCCCACCAGTAGCGATCGAATCGACCACGGAGCATCACTTGACCTTCGCTAATAGCACGAAGAGTATTGAGCTGATAATCGGTTAATTTCGCCATCACTCAGCCTCCACCTTGATGCCAGCCGTATGAGCAGCCAGGCATTTATTGAACCCTTCGTTGTTATTAGCCAGCCCGAGATTCCAGCCAGCAGTTAAGCCAGCTCTGTAGGCGCTCTCCTGCAGGTTTTCTACAGTGACGGTGCGAGACTCCAGCTCGGCGATTCGTTGCTCAGCCGCCTTGCGCTTGCGGAACTGCGCCTTACGACTGGCTCTCAGATTATTTTTAGCCAGTTCAGCCATGTAGAGTTGGTGCTCTGCGTTAGCCAAGCGCTGACGAACTTCATCGTTCTCCAGTTCATCAATCTTCTGCTGTGCCTTCTCCAGTGCCTCTACCAGCTCCTTTAGGTCTCTGGTTTTAATATTCATCTGAGGGTTGAAATTGCTTACCGCGCGATGTGCTTCAAGTTTTAACCTCAGCGCCAGTTCGGTGATATCAGTCATGCTGCATCCTCACATTCGTGACTTTCCGGATCGTCGGCTTTGTAATAACCGCCGCACAAGGTGCAACGAACATCAGGAACTTCATCGTAATTCGTGGTCCCAGTGATCATTTGGCCCCCTCGCGCAGCGAATCCGCCAACCATTGCAGATTCATAATCTGCACGCCGATATTGCTGAACTTTTTCTCCAGGTGAGCGATAGCCTTCTCAACTCCGCGCGCCTCGGCTTCGGCTACGATGCGATCGGTGGCGGGGGTTTCGTCTGCAAACGTGTCGCAAATCATATGCAGGTAGCCTTCATTCGTTGGTCTGATACGGTTCATCACCCCAGCGATGAAATACTCCCGGCATTCGCTGATTATTTTTTTTGCCTCCACATTCTCCGCAGCCAGCTGCTGGTACGCTTTCGCCAGCTTCAGGAACTTCTGCTCTCTGATCGACAGCTCGCCTGCGCTCTCAAGGGAGGCGATGAGCTCGTTTACTACCTGTAGTGTGATAGTCATACAGCCTCCCCAAGCACCCAGCGCAGTGCATTAGCGTATTCACCGCTGGCACCTTCTAGGGCTTTTGTGATTTCTTTGCGTGATTTGAGACGTGGCTTAGTTTCGCCAAGCACAGCTCGCTGACGTCTGGCTTTTTCATGGCCGGTTGTGCCAGCAGTTGCCGCTTCGATTTCAGAGACCTTCTCCCGCTGCTCTTCGGGTTTAAGAGATGCCAGCTGACGCGCCTGGGTAACGGTAACTGTGCCAGCCTCTACCGCTTCCCGGACGGCCTGGGTAGCATCGAGGAGGGAGAGCGTTGCTCGAACGGTCTGAACGCTGCAGCCAAACAACACCGCAATGTCGTCCTCATCGAGCCCGCGGTCGAGCGCGTCTGACATTTTTTTAGCCCGGCCAAGCGGTGTATCAGGTCGGCGAATTTCGTTTTCGCTGACCATGTATTTAGCCATCTGATTTGCTGACCCGCGCTTAACAACCCCAGGAACAAGCAGTGGGTCTTTTCCCTCTTTCAAAAGAAGCTTATTTGCCTCCAGGGTATGTTTTACGCGCTGACGGCCTACAACTACGCAGGTGAGCCCCGTTTCAGGGTCTTTCCAGACGATGATAGGTTCCAGTACACCCAGCTCTTTGATGTTCAGAACCATTCCTTCGTCGATAGGAAGGTGGACCCGTTCATCGTAAAGCGGGTGTGTTTTGTCGGTAACCAGATGCAGGCTTTCAGGTTCGAACGTTAAAACGTTCGTTTTGCCGCTGGCGCCGTATACAACCTTTGAGTCTTTAGCCATCAGAGAGCCTCCACGTTACGGAAGCTGGTGGGGCAAATTGCTTTCAAATCGCGCATTGCTTCGAGGACATGCAGATTTATGCGCTTCTTGGTATATCGCTCAGTAATACGATCACACTCCTTCGCCCATGATTTGACCTCTGCGAGAAGGGCGTCACGTTCGGTGCGCGTCTGGCGCAGAGCTACATTCGAAACATCGAGGACGGTAGCCAGTTCCTTGATGATTGCTGCCTGTTCTGGTGGCATAGTTTTGGCTATTTCGTACGCCTGTTTAATCAGTTGTTTTGCTGTCTTAGCCATCTTTTGTTCTCCATCTGACGCGCTGCAACGCGTAAATTTATGGTGCAGCAACCCAACCCATGAGAGTGGGTGAATAGCTGGTTAAAATTTCTTGCTGATGGGGGACCGCCACTGCAATGGCGGTACGTTAGTTCTCCACACAACAAAAAGAGCACTACCGCGTTCTGCCGTTCCATCCTGGCTTTTGGTACCGCAACGGCTGCGAGATATTTTTTGCATGCCAGCGCTCTTTTGGTTGTGCCCTCGTCTCTTCCGAGGTGTCACACCTTTTCGCCGCGCTGGTGGGGCGCACGTCGTGCCTGAAACACTTAGCTTGCGCATGGCGCCGCCAAGATGACATAGTCCATCAGACTCACTTGATATTAGGTTTTGCCTAATGATATGTCAATAGGCTTAGCCTAATGTTTGTCGGCGGTCAAAAAAAATCCCGCATAAGCGGGATTTGTGTAAAATAAAGCTAGTGTTTTTATGATTATGGACGACGCTTTCTGAAATTCTCATCATTCTGTACATATTGTAAAGAATCAAGGATTAAACCTGAAATCCTTAATACATCCTCGGGATGTTCAATGAAAATACGATTGTTATCATGTTCAAGTCCGGCTCTTTTAATTTCATTACCTGTTATTTCATTGATATCAATTGGTAACTGTATGTTTGAGCGGTTCTTCTTGTCATAATAGCGAACCAGCCAGCGGTTTGTTTTTCCTTGGAAAAGAATAGAGTAATATGACTCTGTGTCTTTGGCTTGAAGTTCGTATGCAGGACCTATAATAGAACAGATTTTTTCAAATAAAATTCTTTCATTATAGGTTGTTACTATGTTGGGATTCTCTGCATCGACAATATCTGCGCGCTCATCAATTACATTATTTTCAGTTACATCAGCAGGGGATTCTAATTCAGGAATAGATGTTCTTGATGAAAGACCAGAAACAACCATTTCACTTACTGACCTCTCTACGGCCTGCCTAACCAATGGAGTTATTGTTTCTATAAACCTTTGATTCAATTGACGACCAATGTTTGCTCGTCCTGCAACATATCTAACAAATTCATGATCTACTTCCCGAAGGCTTGTACTCACAACTTTAACAAATGCAGAAATATATACACTCTCTTCTGCAAGTGTTCTTAAGGCCTCTGGTTTGAATTTGTCATGCCGGAATCTAAATAATTGCTCAGCATCAGAATCTTTAATGTCATCCATCATGATTCGTAAAAATGGCGTTGAATCCATTATGTTTTTCTCATTGAGATCCGTAAAAAAACGCCATTCAATGCCATTAGTAATTGCTGATATTGTCACCTCAGGAGTAGAATTAAAATACCTAGATAATTGAGGGCAATGGTTGTCCATTTTTTCTTTACAACCTTTGGCCTCAATAAACATAACGGGAACACCTTGGCAGAATAGAGCATAATCCACACGCTCACCCACTTTCACACCAGGGAAGTCCGCACCATATTCAGCTTTGACTTTTTGCGGATCATATGCGTTAAAGCCTAGGATGTCCAAGAAAGGAAGTATCAAAGCCTGCTTGGTTGTCTCTTCCGTTGTGCAGTGTTCTCTAACATTTTTAACATGTTCAATGTGATTTTTAAGACGTACTTTGAAGTTTTCCATGCATCCTCCATGCAAAGTGAAAACCTGCTGTTAAATCAAAGCAAGTCACAATCCCCGGATGGGCTTCATACAAGCCAATCCCCCACAGGGATTGAGTTATGCAAGTGAATCAATCTCAGAGCTTTTAACATGTATTGAGCTTAGAGATATTGTCCGTTAGACCATATAAGCTTAAGCTCTGGCTTTCGTTTGTTTTTTTCCATCTTCCTCCTGCTCTGCCCATCTCCTTATCTTCATCTCTAGTGAGTCTAAATATGCTTTAGCGTCGCTATCTACCCAGCCAGGTATACGCTGTCCTTGCTCTAAGAGGACAAAATCAATGATAGCCTTTTTCTCTCTCGAAGCCTTATTATAAAGTTCGTCAATAGAACCATTTTTAACTATGGGATCTGTTGCGGGCTCACATGTATCAGTTAGCGGGTATCCTTTTAGTCCCCAGTGCTCGGGGCCCACAACATCAGAAAAGTAGTTCCAAAGCTCTGGTAGCTTCTCTTTCGATATGGAGCCTTTATTGATCCAGTCATGGATTGATGGGGGTTTTATTTTGAAATGACGTGCGATTTCCGCCTTACTCTTGGCAGAACCTATTGAAAGCTTCTTGTCTATGGCCTGCTCGATCGCTCGGCCCAATTCTTTACCACTAAGCATTGCCTAATAATCCTCATAACCTTTAGCTTAGGCAATTCCTATTGATTGTTTATTAGGCTTAGCCTAATATCTGCTTGTGTGGAAATCATAGGAATCCGTTTATGAGAAGTAGCCTTGAAGCAATCAGTGAAGCCTGCCGCATTGTTGGGGGACAAGCCGCTTTGTCAAGGAATCTAGGCATCTCATCACCAACAGTGAATCAATGGACAACGGGCATTAGGCAAATACCTGCGGAACGATGCCCTGAGATTGAAAAAGCCACTGGTGGTGCTGTCACCTGCGAAGAGCTTCGTCCTGACATTGACTGGGCCTATTTAAGAGGTACAGCAATGCGAAAGCTTAATGTCACTGCATCAAATTTGTAACTACCACCCGAGTTTGAAAGGAGTAGGTATGAACCTCAAAGAAGTCGTGAAATCTATGTGCAAAGCATATCCAGGTGGGCGCGAAGCAATGGCTGGCGCACTGGGAATGACGGTGACGCAGTTCAACAACAACCTCTACGAGAAAAACGGCTGTCGTTTCTTCGAAGTCAGCGAGCTGGAAGCGATGGAGGACATTTCCAACACGTCGTTACTGGCTGATTACTTCGCTCGCCGCCGTGGTGCTCTGCTGGTGGATGTTCCGCATCTGGAAGAGCTGGATCGCGTGGACTTGTTCAGCCGGGCAATGCGTACCTCTGCCGCCAGAGGACAGGTTGATCAGATTATCGAACAGGCACTTGAGGATGGGGTAATCGAAAGACATGAAGCTGAAGAAATCATGGTGCATCACCGCCGCCACCTGGCAGCTCGTGAAGAAGAGATTGCCGCAATCATCACGCTTTTTTCACGCAAAAAGAAGTGACGCCAGCGAGTTGCAGCTCCTGGCGTCGTGGCGTGTCGTTATCAGTGGAGATTACTAACGCATGAACAGTTTATCAACACAATACCGCAGGTCGCAACTTGTAGCGCGGCCAGTACCTGGTGGAGCAGGACCGGTGCAGTTCGTGTATGGGGTAAGAGTACCAGGCGGATTCGAACCTGTCTGCTACCAGTTTGCTCAGTGGGTGGTAGGGGACTTTAACGGCCAGGCGGAGAAAGTATGCGAGAGCTTAACCGATGGTTCAGAGATCACTACGGTGTCCCGGTCAGGGTCATACGCTGGGAGCCCCAGACACAGCGCGTTATATACCTGCGTGAAGGGTACGAGCATGAATGCTTTAGCCCCCTCGAGCAATTCAGACGTAAATTCAGAGAAATAAAGGACGATCATGAGCACTAAATTAACAGGATACGTCTGGGATGCTTGTGCATCTTCGGGGATGAAGCTATCCAGCGTGGCAATCATGGCGCGCCTGGCTGACTTCAGCAACGATGAGGGTGTTTGCTGGCCTTCTATTGCGACCATATCCCGTCAGATTGGCGCTGGTGAAAGTACTGTCAGAACGGCGATAGCTGCACTTGAGAAAGAGGGGTGGCTCACTCGTACGCAGCGCCGCAACGGCAACCGTAATGCATCGAACGTCTACCAGCTCAACGTTTCCAAACTACAGAAAGCGGCATTTTCTCACCTGTCAGTTTCTGACACATCAAAATCTGACGCGTCAAAATCTGATGCGTCAAAAATTGACCCCTCAAAATTTGATGCGTCGGAATCCATCAAAAAAACCGGTTTTGACCCGTCAGAATCTGGTGGGGATCCGTCAGTAAAATCAACTACTGATCCATCAGATATAAATCCTTCTTGTCCGGACGCTTCGCAACCGGACGAACAGGGCTCTGCAGATGAATTTCTGTCACGGCATCCTGACGCGGTGGTGTACAGCGCTGCAAAGCGGCAGTGGGGCAGCCAGGACGATTTAACCTGCGCCGAGTTCATTTGGGGAAAAATTATCAGCATGTACGAACTGGCTGCTGAAAGTGATGGTGAGGTAGTTCGCCCCAAAGAACCAAACTGGACCGCATGGGCGAATGAGGTTCGCCTGATGGTGATGCAGGACGGGAGAACCCATAAACAAATTTGCTCACTTTTCAAGCGCGCCAACAAAGATTCGTTCTGGTGTAAAAACGTACTCAGCCCGTCGAAGCTTCGGGAAAAATGGGATGAGCTGTCGTTAAAACTATCTGCTCCACTCAATAGCTCCCGCCAGGAGTCGTCCATTTCGCGAGCCAGTTTCGATGGGGTTGATTATTCATTGCCAGAAAACTCGGGGTTCCGCACATGAGTAAGCCATTTCTCAAATGGGCTGGTGGAAAGTATACCCAGCTGGCTGACCTGTTCGTGCATATCCCGGCAGGGAAACGCCTGATAGAGCCATTCGTTGGTGGTGGGTCGGTATTCCTGAACAGCGATAAGCATGCAGATTACCTGCTGGCGGACGTTAACCCGGACCTGATTAATCTGTATCAGATGTTAGCGGTGGTACCGGATGAAGTGGAATTAAAGGCCCGCTGGATGTTCGAGCACATGCGGTCACCAGAGGGCTATGAGCTGATCCGTTCCGAGTTCAACGCTCAGACGCTGGATGCTACAGAACGCGCAGCTGCATTCCTGTATCTCAACCGGCATTGCTTCAATGGCCTGATGCGCTACAACCAGGCGAACAAGTTCAATGTGGGCTGGGGAGGCTACAAGGCTCCGTATTACCCGATGGATGAGATGAAAGCCTTCGCGGCTATGGCGCATAACTGCGTATTCATGACCGCTGATTACCGCCGGACAATCAGCCTGGCCGGGAAAGGGGATGTGGTTTACTGCGATCCGCCTTACGAACCGATGCCGGGAACAACCGGATTCACCGCCTACGTCGCTGGTGGTTTTAGCTGGGAGAACCAGGTAGACCTGGCGAAGCAATGTGTATCTGCCTTTCACCGTGGGGCTAGGGTAGTGATTTCTAACTCATCTGCACCGAAGGTTCTCGACCTGTACCGGGAGCATGGTTTTAACCTGCAATTCATCAAAGCGCGCCGTTCGATCTCCTGCAAAAGCAGTACGCGGGAAGTCGCAAAAGACGTTGTCGCGATCCTTTAAGGGGGCTAAATGAAACTGACTTTACCATTTCCACCGAGCGTAAATAGTTACTGGCGCGCCCCGAGCAAGGGACCGCTGAAAGGCAGGCATCTGGTAAGCGAGACAGGGCGCAAGTTCCAGCAGGCAGCGAGAGCGGCGATTATTGAGCAACTGCGGGCCGTTCCCCGGCCATCCTCTGATCTGGCTGAGGTTCACATAGTGTTGTATCCGCCGGATCAGCGCCGTCGGGATATCGATAACTACAACAAAGCGCTGTTCGATGCCCTGACTCTAACAGGCGTCTGGGAAGACGACAGTCAGGTTAAGCGCATGCTGGTGGAGTGGGGGAACATCGTGAAGAAAGGGAAAGTAGAAATCACCATCCGACGTTTTCGTGCAGTTGCCTGACGTGGAGATGATATGAGAGCACTACTAACCCCTGAGATTGCCCCACGCATGGGCGTTGTTCTTCTTCGCCCAGGTGCTGATCTCATGCCGATGTTCAGGAGAGGACGGGTACTGATTGAGCCTGCACCGGAAAAATACAGCGACTACGCAACCGGCGCCATCCCTCCCGCCACGCAGCCACTGGCAGAAGACCCGGTTTTGAAGCCAGTATTCGAAAACAAAGACGTAATTCTGCGCGCGGGTGGTATCAGCTCGCTGGAGGCCGAGCTGGAGCGTCATTTTGAATGCCAGTATCCCCATGGCTCATGGCACAGCGAAAATTTTACGCTGTTCCGGCATGAGCCTGGCAGCATCCGCCTTTGCTGGGCCTGCGATAATCTGCTGCGTGATCAGTACACAGAGACGCTGGCAGGCATTGCGCGTGGGAACCTGGTATCCTGGCTGATAACGGTCATCCGCTCACAGCTGGGGTTCAACGAAGACCATCAACTGACGATCCCGGAGTTGTGCTGGTGGCTGGTTATAAACAATCTGGCGCACGTAATCCCTGAATCGCTGGCCCGTAAAGCCCTGAGATTGCCGGAAATAAAGCATCAACCAGTGATGAAGGAGAGCGATATTGTGCCGGAGCCAGCGGCGAGCGAAGTAGTGCAGAAAAAGATTCTCGGTCTTCGCGTTGATCCTGAAACGCCGGAATCTTTCATGCTGCGACCAAAGCGCCGCCGCTGGGTAAACGAGAGCTGGACGCGCTGGGTTAAGTCTCAGTCGTGTGTCTGCTGTAACAAGCAAGCAGATGATCCCCATCACCTGATAGGCCACGGACAAGGTGGAATGGGAACAAAAGCGCATGACCTGTTTGTGTTGCCGCTTTGCAGAGCGCATCACGACGAGTTGCACGCTGACACCGTGGCATTTGAGGAGAAGCACGGCTCACAGCTGGAGCTGCTGTTTCGATTTCTGGATCGTTCGCTGGCAATTGGCGTGCTGGCATAGTGGAGAACGCATAATGATTAACCCGTCCGAGGTTGGAAAAGCTGGTGAAATGGTCAGGCTGAAAACGCTGGAGGCCATCTGGATTCAGGGGAAGCTGCGCATGTGGGGCCGCTGGTCTTACATCGGCGGCGGTAGTGGCGGCAATATGTTTAACCAGTTACTGGCTTCCGGGAAAGTCACTAAAACAGCCATCAACGAAGCATTACGCCGGATGAAGAAGTCTGGCATCTCGAAGCCAGAGCTTGAGGCGTTTTTTCGTGAAATACTCGCGGGGAAAAACAAAAGCGGCCTGGCCTTCTGTACAGACGATGAAGGACTGCTGATTGATAAGGTACTGGGGGCAGTCCTTATTACAGGTGGTCACAAAGAGCTGTATCACCTGCTGGTGGAGCATTACCGGTTACGGAAGAGCAAACGCCGCATAGCGGAAGAGCTCTATGAAAAGCATCCCGACTGGTGCTTTATGACCTGTAGACGCAGAGTTGATACGTGGCTTAGTTTGGCAGAATCGATGCTGTACGCACCAATGTGTGACGCATTCGGCACAAATGGCGACAGATTTTACTTGCAAAGTGAGCCAGAAACTGCTTGAATTGTGATAGGCTCGGGACGTTAAAGCGAACTGAGCAGCATGAAATAAATTAAAGGCCCAAGGCTAACCCCCTTGGGCTTTGTCATTTCTGCACTCCGGTCAGGGCTCTTGGGTAGAGACGTGCTGCACGATACGTTAAAGCCCTCTGCGCAGAGCCCTGAACCAGATTGCTGGTTTAGCTCAGAAGGTAGAGCGCCTGCCTTGTAAGCAGGATGTCGGCGGTTCGATTCCGTCAACCAGCACCAGAACGGCAGCGGGGCCAGCGTCTGAAGCGAATCCCGATCACAATGCGTAACTTACATGTCCCAGCTGCGCGCAAAGTGACTTTAAAGCAGGGCCACAATTTGGATCTGCGCAAACTAATGTTGAGCGCTCCGTACCAGTAAGCGGAACAAAGCACGATTGTGGTGAAAGAACATATCGGTTAATCCCGGCCCATAAAGCAGCGATAAAAATTTGTCGATTGGCTTTAAGTGAGAGTTGGGCGCTCACCACCACACAACCATAGGCTCGCATTTGCGGGCCTTTTTTATATCTGCGCCCCGCCCGGCGCATAAACCTGCAGAGCTTTTCGGGGTGAGCCTTTGGAATGTTCGTGTGACTGTTCTGCAGGGCGACCACTCCGGGCGAAGGCTCACCTCAAAAGGATAGTCACATGAAAAAAGTCATCATGGCCGCTATTGCGGTCGCTTCGCTGTGCCTGAGTAACGCCGCTTCGGCTGCGGATGTCGTTATCACTACGGGTCAACAGGGCCTGACCTATAACGCGGTGTACGGCGTTAATCTCGCCAGCGCACTCAGCGAGTATGGTTACAGCTCGACGGTGATCCCCAGTAAAGGCTCTCTGGACAATCTCGACAAGGTCGCCAGCGGTACCGCCCAGATCGGTTTCACTCAGGCTGATGCTTTCCAGTTCTGGCGCAGCCGCCACAGCAACGAAGCGCAGAAGGTGGACATCATCGGCGAGCTGGCTGATGAATGCGTTTTTGTCGCGGTGAAGAAGGGCGGCAAGGTCAGCGATGAAGGTGATTTAAAGGCAGGTGTGAAAATCGCGGTCGGTGAGCCCTCCAGCGGATCGTATGCATCCTGGCAATATCTGCAGGGGCTGGAAAAGGATTACGCCAAAGTAGAGACCTATGCCAAAGGCGGTGTGCGCTCGCTGGCGAAAGTCACCACTGGCGAGTATGACGCCTTCCTTTGGGTATCTGCGCCGGACCGGTCGAATAAGTTTCTGGAGGCGGTTAATCAGGAAGGCAGCGGCCTGACGATGATCGATATGAACGGCTGGCACGTTGACGATAAATTGCCGAACGGGAAGCCGGTGTACGAGATGAAAAAGGCGGTTACCGAATCCGGCTGGCTGAGTGATTCGAAGGTGAAGGTTCCCTGCACTAAGACGCTGGTGGTCGCCAATACCGATGCCGGTGATGACATGCTGGAAACGGCCTCGACTGTCCTGCTGAAAAACCTGAGCCGGGTACTCGGCACCAACGGTAAGTAATCATGCTGCGCAGGCTGTGTTTCTTGGCGCTGTTTGTCGTTCTACTGTTCGTAGCCTGGCGGGTGGCTGGCATGCTGATGGATCTGGTTCTGCTGGTGGTTATCGTCGGGGCGCTGGCGGTGTGCTGGCCAATCAGAATAAAAAGAGGCTGACGGGCTCAGCCTCTTTAAGATAAAGATCAGCGCATGATCAATACCGCTTCTTAAAAGTATTTTTAAGCTTTTTCCTGTCCTTGGTGTAAGAAACGAAAGAAAGTACAGCGACTATAAAAAGAACTACCGCCAGTGCTAAAATGAGTAAATTTGCCATGCAGGTGTAACCCCTTGAAATGTATGTGGACATTTTTGTTTTTTTGTGGGGAGGATTCTATGGTGAGGGTAAGAAAAATCCTAATCAATAGTTTTGGTAAATTTATAATTTTAGATGATTTTTTATTGTTGTTATTGAAATTATATTTAATGCATTGATTATGCATAATCCGACTGATTATTGAATCTTAAGGAAGAAGTTAGCGCACTGGTATCGCAGCATGTTGACTAAGTGAATGTTGCATAGCTAATGTATGCGCGTGGTGAATCCCCCTATGCGGAGGGGCGACCAGTCAGTTACAGAACCTGTAAATGCAGCGCGGGCCATGCCGACTGGGGCATGCTCACCGGGAGGCACCCGGCACCACGCAATGCCACTAAGCTATTTGGTAGTGGGGTTGTCGTTTCGGCTTCTCCAGCTATGTTTAAAAGGTAGTAACGGAAAAATGAGCGCTCTCCTGGTAAATCGGTAGCTCGGACTATTAGGTGCGTCTCGATCCGGTACAGAATCAGTATTGCCTACATTTCTGCCCGTTCCTCTGAGCGGGCTTTTTTTCGCCATGAATAAGGCGCCTCGGAAAGCTGAGGTACAAATCATTTGAGGCTGCGCTTATGCGCGGCCTTTTCTTTTTCCCCTCAATTCTGAGAGGATTCACAGCAATAGAGGGGGACCGATGTCCGAACCAATAACCGGCACAGGCTTAGCTGGTGGCGCTTTAACTGGGGCGAGTGTTTACGGGCTATTAACCGGTACAGACTACGGTGTTGTGTTCGGGGCATTTGCTGGTTCCGTCTTTTATATAGCGACAGCGGCCGATTTGAGCGCCCCACGACGGATGGCATATTTCGTTGTGTCCTATATTGCTGGAGTTCTGTGCTCCGGGCTGGTCGGTTCTAAGTTATCCGACCTTACCGGGTACAACGATAAGCCTCTGGATGCAATTGGTGCCGTAATCATTTCGGCATTGGCCGTAAAAATACTCACCTTCCTGAACAATCAGGATATTGGCTCGCTGGTGGCGCTAATAACGCGCCGGGGAGGTTCCGGTGGTACTAAATGATCCTACTGCAACCATCAATGCGCTGTTATGTGCTGGTGTCGTTGTTACGTTGATGTTCTATCGCCGCAGAGACTCACGTCATCGTAAGTGGGTGTCGCGGCTGGCATGGCTGATAACAGTGATATACAGCTCTGTGCCGTTGGCGTATCTGTGCGGCATCTATCCCTATTCATCATGGCCCACCATTGCGGCCAATATCATGATCCTTGTTGTGCTGCTGAGCGTAAGAGGCAATGTAGCGCGGCTGGTTGATGCACTGAGGCACTAATGAATCAAACACAATTCCAGAAGGCGGCTGGTATCAGCGCCGGGTTAGCTGCGCGCTGGTTTCCGCATATTACAGCCGCGATGAAAGAGTTTGGCATAACAGCAGCTATCGATCAGGCGATGTTCATTGCCCAGGTAGGGCATGAAAGCACGGGATTTACCCAGCTTGTTGAGAGCTTCAATTATAGCGTGGCCGGGTTGAATAGTTTTGTCCGCGCCGGGCGGCTGACGCAGGGTCAGGCTAATTCGCTCGGCCGCCGTCAGGGTGAGCCCTCTTTGCCACTGGAGAGGCAAAGAGCGATCGCCAACCTGGTGTACAGCAAACGCATGGGTAATAACGGGGCAACAGACGGTTGGTTTTACCGAGGGCGTGGGCTCATCCAGATCACCGGCCTGAACAATTACCGCGACTGCGGGAATGCTCTGAAGATTGATCTGGTTAAACAGCCTGAATTGCTGGCCCAGGATGAGTATGCGGCGCGCAGTGCTGCTTGGTTTTATGCCTCACGCGGCTGTTTGCGTTATCCCGGTGACCTTGCACGCGTCACGCAGATTATCAACGGCGGACAGAACGGCATAGATGACCGGCGCGCCCGCTTCCTGAAAGCAAAAGCGGTACTGGTGGTGTGATCATGGGAATCGAAGCAATCGCGGGGCTGGTGGTTGTCATCCTGGGTGCTATCGCTGGCGCGTTCGGCATCGGCCACGCTCGCGGGACCAGTAAGGCGGAAGCCAAAGCCGATCAGCAGCGTACCGAAGAGAACGCCGCTGCTACTGTCGCCGCGGCAGAACGCCGTGCTGAAGTCACGAAAGGGGCCAGCGATGTACAGGAAGACGTTAAGCGTATGGGCGATGACGATGTTGATCGGGAGTTGCGCGAAAAGTTTACCCGCCCCGGTAGTCGTTGACACGGCCTGCAGCTGGGTGCGGATCATCTACCTGACTGACCACGATATCGATGTGTTGGATAAGCAGACCAAGCGTGACATCCTGGCGCACAACAAAGCAGTGCAGGCCAATTGCTCGCAGCTCACAGAGAAGGGTTCCAGGTAATTCAGCTACAAACGCAGAACACTTTAGGTATTGAAATTTACATGGCCACATGAACAAAAAATCAGAATACGAGACAACAGAGCGCTGAAAAATGAAAAGTTGGTATCTAAGTCAGGTGCATTAAGGCACTATGGATTTTCAATTCCTTCTATCTAAGAAGCTGCCCATGACAAGAAATTCACTCCCTCAACTTCCGCATGGTTATCGATACGGTGACGAGCACTCTATTCACCCTCATTGTGATGGGGATTATTTAGCTCCGCAGGGATATGTTATCAAGTCCGTTAACCTTGTAGATGGGGTGGTTATTTATGTGCCCATCCAACGCTACATCAAGCATCTAGAACTTTGGGTTAATGCCGAAGGAACTGTCGAATAAATTGTTAGTTACCGGCCTCGTTCGGGAGAGCTGAGAATTGCCATCAAAAGACCCATATGTTTCCGTGGGTACATTTAACGAAAAAAGGTTGTTCCAGCAGATGCCTATTGCTGGATTTGATCTCGATAACGAGTACAGATTGAACTTCAAAATTTCGACCGTCGTTGACGACTCGAAGTATGGTGGCGGCTCACATCGTTTAGTTTCCGTTTCAATGTGGAAATCCAATGGGCGATTGAATGTTGAGTTAGCTGAAGGTAAAAAATCATTCTTGGTTTCCGATCCAAATGATAACAATGCATTCTTTGAAGTTTGTCGTGGTATCAAGGAGTTAGTAGTTTCAGGTGTTACTGACTCTCGCTTAGATTGATGTAATTCTTATGACTTTTTCGAAATGAAGCCACCGGCATTTGCTGGTGGCTTTTTATTGGAGTGAATATGGCTTCCAGTTCACCCTGGCATCATCTCTATAACACCAAACGTTGGTACCGGTTGCGTTATCACCAGCTTCAGAAGCAACCACTCTGCGAGTTTCACCTCAGGCGAAATCAGGTGATATCCGCAACCGTTGTTGATCACATCAAACCTCACAAGGGCGATGAAAACCTCTTCCACGACCCGGACAATCTTCAGTCGCTTTGCAAGCGCTGCCACGATTCGGTTAAGCAACGTATGGAGAAGGGCGGAACGGTTACCGAATTCGACAATGAAGGCAGGGTTATCTGGTAAAAGGAGCGCGCAATGCAAGATATGAAGATTGAATACCGCGAGGGCAAACTGGTGGAACTGAGCATTGATGGTGTGAGCTTTCTTTCTGCGCACGCCGTCTCCTTTAGTCATACCGCAAACGAGGAGCCACCAACGATTATCCTGACAATGTCTGTTGGTGTCGGTGAGCGACTGGAGCACGCCAGCCTTCCCCGCGAAAAACTGCGGATCATCGAGAAGTGATATCTTTTCTCATTATCAACCCGAGAGGGTGGGGGGAGGGGTAAAACTCTGGCGGCAATCGTAAAAAGACCGCGCCCCCAGTTTTCTTTTCAAAAACGTCCAGAAAAAAAGGAAAAAAGCGATGGCACAGCGAGGCAGAAAATCTCTTGCCGCGACGACGGCTGTGTCGCTTCCGGCTCTGGCTGAAAGCAGGCTGCAGCCCTCGTTACACCTTAGCGATCCAGAGATAAACGTTTGGATCAGACTGGTTAACGATAACCCGGCCAGCTCATTTACTGAAACACATCGCGACATGATGGAAATGTACTGTCGGCATGTGGTGCAGGCGAGACTGTTAACCACTCAGATCGAGGAGTTTGAGCTGGAGTGGCTGGCTCGGGATGACGGGCTGAAGCGCTACGATAAATTGCTCACGATGCGCGAACGTGAAGTACGGTCTGCGTCTTCACTGGCAACGCGACTGCGTATCACCCGGCAGGCGACTGCTGATCCTAAAACAGTAGGACGCGCCAACAAAAATCTGCCGCGGGAGAAAAAACCCTGGGAAATTGAATAAGGCTCTTCGATGGCTAAAAAAACTCTGACAAGAGCCGAGAGGAATATCCTCTGGTGCGAAAGAAATATTTATATTCCCGAAGGTAAGTTTGTCGGCCAGCCGCTGAAAATGGCTGAGTTCATGAAGGATGACTTCAGAGCCATTTTCGACAACAAGCATGGTACACGTCGCGCAATCATCAGTCGCGGGCGAAAAAACGCCAAAACGGTGGAAACCGCCATGCTGATGTTGCTCTACCTGGTAGGGCCCGAGGCTGCACCGAACTCGCAGCTGTATTCTGCGGCACGCTCACGCGACCAGGCGGCCATTCTGTTTAACCTGGCCTCGAAGATGTGCCGGATGAACCCGGTACTAATGCAGTACGTTGCGATCAAGGATTCAGCTAAAGAAATCCACTGCCCTGAGCTGGGTTCTTATTACCGCGCACTGAGTGCCGAAGCTACCACGGCCTATGGTTTCTCGCCGCGATTTGTTGCACACGACGAACTGGGCCAGGTTCGTGGGCCGCGAGACCCGCTTTATGAAGCGCTGGAAACCGCCACCGCTGCACAGGATAACCCTATTTCGATAATCATCAGCACCCAGGCGCCCGATGCGAGCGACCTGCTTAGCCTGCTGATTGATGATGGCCTGACCGGAGCCGATCCCCGGACGGTGGTCCGGCTTCAGACCGCGCCGGAAGATATCGATCCTTTCTCTGTCGAGGCCATTAGGCTGGCAAACCCGGCCTTCGATGTGTTCATGAACCAGAAAGAAGTGCTGGATATGGCCGCCAGTGCGAAACGCCTGCCGTCTCGCCAGGCAGAGTTTGAGAACCTTGTGTTAAACCGCAGGGTTGAAGCGAAAAGCCCGTTCGTTAGCCAGAGTGTATGGCATATGAACAAGGAGGAACCCGGCGAACTTGCGGGGGCTACCGTATGGGGCGGGCTCGATCTTTCCAGCGTGTCAGACCTGACCGCACTGGTGCTGAACACCACGCAGGGCGATGTGCACTGTAAATTCTGGCTACCGGAGGAAGGGCTGGCAGATAAGGCGCGTAACGATCGTGTGCCTTATGACATATGGGCGAAGCAGGGCTGGCTAAACACGACACCTGGTAAGGCTATCGAGTATGGATTTATCGCGAGGGAGCTGCGGCGCGTTTTTGATCTCTGTAACGTCAGGGCGCTGGCGTTTGACCGCTATAACATGCGCTTCCTTCGCCCGCATCTCATCGATGCTGGTTTCACCGATGTGGAGCTCGAACGATTCGTAGAGTTCGGTCAGGGGTTTGTTTCCATGTCGCCTGCTCTCAGGGAGCTGGAAGCCAAACTGCTCGGTGCGCAGCTGAAGCACGGCAATCATCCGATCCTCGAAATGTGCGCCAAAAACGCCACGGTAATCACTGACCCTGCCGGTAACCGCAAGTTTGTGAAAGGTAAGTCGAGCGGACGTATCGACGGCATGGTAGCGCTGGCGATGTCTATTGGCGCGCAGACCAGTGACGAGGTAGAGGAGCAGGGTGACGTTAATGATTTCATTTACAACTTTTTGAGCGTGTAAAAATGGCAGATACCGATTACAGCATTGACCTGCGGACGCGATCGCCATTCTGGGCGCGCATGGCCTCTATCCTGACCGGCGGCCGCCTGGTGACACCCGATAAGGGCTCGCAAATGGCGGGTACGTCAGCGCACGGTGTGGTTGGTGATTCTGTTGTGACTGATGAGCGTAATATGCAAATCAGTACGGTATGGGCCTGCATCAGGTTAATCTCCACCGTAACAGCATCTTTACCACTCGATGTTTATCAGACCAAAAATGATCAGCGCACGAAAGTGGACAACAGTCACCCCCTTGCGAAACTGCTGAGATTCCGTCCCAACAACTTCATGACCGCTCTTGAGTTTCGCGAAGCAATGACTATGCAGCTATGTGCCTACGGCAACGCCTATGCACATGTTGAGCGAAACGGTGTTGGTGACGTGATTAGCATGGTTCCACTGATGAGCGCCAATATGGAAGTTCGGCTCAGCGATAACGGTAAAAATATTATCTACCGCTACCGACGGGACACTGAATACGCTGACTTTTCACAGAAAGAAATTTTTCATCTCAAAGGATTTGGCTTCAATGGTCTGACTGGTCTTTCGCCGCTGGCGTTCAGTGCGAAGTCTGCTGGTGTGGCCATAGCGATGGAAGATAACCAGCGTGAATTTTTCGCCAACGGTGCGAAGTCTCCGCAGATCCTGATGACTGACGGCAAGGTGCTGACGAAAGAGCAGCGTGGGCAGCTGGAGGAAAACTTTAAGGAGATTGCTGGTGGTCCGGTCAAAAAGCGGCTTTGGATCCTTGAGAGCGGCTTCACCACGCAACCTATCGGCGTTTCGCCTCAGGATTCAGAAATTCTGGCTGCGCGTAAATTTCAGGTCGCCGAACTGGCGCGATTTTACGGCGTGCCTCCACATCTGGTCGGCGACGTGGACAAAACCACCTCCTGGGGATCGGGGATTGAACAGCAAAACCTAGGCTTTCTCCAGTATACCCTCAAACCCTACCTTGATCGGTGGGAGTACAGCATTGAGCGCTGGCTGGTCAAAGAGTCAGAACAGGGCGTCATTCACGCCGAGCATAACCTCGACGGGCTGTTGCGCGGTGATTCAACAAGCCGGGCATCATTTATGCAAATCATGGTCAACACCGGGATTCGTACCGTTAACGAGGTTCGAAGGCTGGATAACCTGCCGCCGCTGCCCGGAGGTGATGTGGCGACACGGCAGTCGCAGAACGTGCCCATTACCGATCTCGGAACAAACAAAGAGCCCCGCAATGCCGGGGCTTAATTTTTATGGGGGCTATGATGCCTGACATTCAGAAGACGCTGGCTTTCGACCAGACAGAAATCAAGTTCATCGGCGACGGCAGTAAAGGAACATTTGAAGGGTATGCCTCGGTTTTTAATAACACCGACGCCGATGGCGACATTATTTTGCCTGGTGCGTTCGCTGGTGTGATTGCTAATCAGAGCCGCAAGGTGGCCATGTTCTTTAACCACCAGACACGCGCTATCCCGGTCGGTAAATGGGATGCCATGCATGAAGATGACAAGGGGCTATTTGTCCGTGGTCAACTTACTCCAGGGCTTAGCCTGGCCGAAGACCTGAAAGCTGCCATGCAGCATGGCACGGTTGAAGGGATGTCAGTGGGGTTTTCCGTTGGGCCTGATGATTACACCGTTGGCACGTCAGGGCTCATCTTCAAAAACATCTCTTACCTGCGGGAAATTAGCGTCTGTACTTTCCCGGCCAACGAGCTCGCTGGTGTAACGGCCATGAAGAGCATCGACAGCATCAAATCTATTCGCGATGCGGAGGCCTGGCTGAGGGATTCAGTCGGGCTTTCGCGTTCAGAAGCACAGGCATTTATCGCCCGTGTTAAGTCTGCAGGCCGAAGCGAGTTCGGTAGCGACGACATTGACGCGCTGGCACAGCGCATTAACTCATTTGCCGCTAACCTGCGGACACCTTAACGGAGTGACACATGTCTGAATTATCTGTACTGGAAAAAGCTATCGAAAACTCCCAAAAAGAAGTAAAGGAGCTTATCGAAGAACAGCGTAAATCCATCAACCAGACCGGTGAAATCAACAAGCAGCTGCAGATCGATCTGACGAAAGCACAGGAAGAACTGAAAGCCACCGGCACCCGCCTGTTCGATCTTGAGCAGAAACTGGCCGGAAACTCTCCTGATCAGACTGCGCAGAAGTCATTTGCTCAGCGCGTATCTGAAGACCTGATGAAGGGCTGGGACGGCTCGCGTACCAAAGCGAAAGTTACCAGTTTTGATAAAGCGATTGGTTCGGGTGCAGCGTCGGCAGGTGCCCTGGTCCAGCCGCAGCAGCTGCCGGGTATTCTTATGCCTGGTCTTCGCCGTCTGACCGTGCGTGACTTGCTGGCACAGGGGCGTATCACCAGTAACGCGCTGGAATACGTGCGCGAAAACGTGTTTACCAACGCTGCAGCACCAGTGGCAGAAGGTACCCTCAAGCCGGAAAGCAACATCACTTTCACCAAAGAAACGGCGAACGTGAAAACTATCGCCCACTGGATCCAGGCATCGCGCCAGATCATGGATGATGCCCCGGCGCTCGAGTCTTACATCAATTCCCGCATGATGTACGGACTGGCGCTGGTGGAAGAGAACCAGATGCTGAACGGGGACGGTACCGGCGATAACCTGCAGGGGCTCAACGTAGTAGCGAACGACTACGAAACCACGCTCAACGCAACCGGAGATACTGGCGCTGATGTTCTGGCACACGCCATCTATCAGGTATCGCTGAGTGAGTTCGAAGCCGACGGCATCATTCTGAACCCGGCGGACTGGCACCGTATTGCTCTGCTGAAGGACGCTAACGGCAATTACATCCTCGGCGGCCCGCAGGCGTTTGCCTCGAAAGTGCTTTGGGGGCTTCCGGTGGTGTCGACCACGGCGCAGACGGCAGGCAAATTCACCGTTGGCGCGTTTGGCCTGGCGTCGCAGGTTTGGGATCGCATGGATGCCACCATCGAGATCAGCAACCAGGACCGCGATAACTTCGTTAAAAACATGCTGACCATCCTTTGCGAAGAGCGCCTGGCGCTGGCCCACTATCGCCCGGCAGCGATTGTGACGGGTGATATTGCTGTCAGCACTGGTGCATAACAAAAGGGCGCGGCCAGCAATGGCCGCGTAAACGCGATGAAAATTAAAGCTCTCCGTATGTTCTCGCATTATCACCTGGGTACGGTATCTCAGGGGGAAATCCGCGAGGTGCATAAAGAAATCGGCGAAGTACTGGTGAAACTGCATCTGGCCGAGGCGGTTGAGCCGGAAAAGGCAACGGACTCTGGTTCTGCAGAGCCTGCAAAAGCCAAACCAGGGGGTAAAGGTGGAAATAAGCGAGGAACAGCTGGCGCAGATAAAGGCGCATCTGAAGGTTGATGGTGACGACGAAGATACGCTTATTTCTGCCTATGCGTCGGCCTCCATCGATTATGTTGAGCGGTTCTGCGACGGTGCGCTGGTCGAAACATTAACGCCGCCAGTGGAAGGGGAAACTCAGCCCCGTGAGGTTATTTTTACTTCCGGCATCTGGGCGGCAATGCTTTTGCTGATTGGACACTGGTATGCGAACCGCGAAGCGGCAGCGCAGAACCTATCGGAAGTTCCGCTGGGCGTTGAGGCGCTGCTGATTAGGCACCGGAGGTGGAACTAATGGGCTGCTCAGGATGTGCTAAACGGCGTGAGTGGTTAAAAAAGTGGACGAAAATAGCCTATGAACGAGCAACTGGTAAACGCGCTGATAGCAGCGCTGAGAGAACAAACAGCAGCACAGCGAGAGCAGACGGAAGCGATAAACCGCCTGGCTGAGTCTAACGTCGCCCTGTCCGATGTAATTATCCAGTCGCTTGCCGGCGATCTTGATGAGGCGCCAGAGCAGCAAACCTATCTGAGCGGGAAACCCAGGGGGTGATATGCAGGCCGGAAAATTGCGTCACAGGATTACCCTGCAGGAACCGGTCAAAGAACAGAACCCGACAACGGGAGCCGTAATTAATACCTGGCGCGATGTCGCAACCCTTTGGGCCGAAGTCGCTCCTTTATCCGCACGTGAGTTTATCGCCGCCCAGGCCTCTCAGGGCGAAGTTACCACCCGGATAACGATTCGTTACCGTGAGGGTGTTACCCGCAAACATCGGATCCTGTTTCGTGGCCGCATCTACAACATTGAGGGCGTTTTACCTGATCCACGGAGCGGCAGGGAATACCTGACACTGCCTTGTTCAGAGGGGGCTAACGATGGCTGATGGCGTGGAAGTAAACCTGACCGGCCTCGATTCCGTCCTGGGGAAACTGGATGCCGTCTCACAGGTCACTCGCGATAAATCCGGTCGTGCAGCGCTGCGTAAAGCGGCAAACGTCATCAGGGACAGAGCGCGCAATAATGCCGCGCGGGTTGATGATCCTCTCACCAAAGAGGCTATCTACAAAAACATTGTGGTCAGTTTCAGCAGCAAGGCATTTCGCAGAACCGGCGATCCAACGTTTCGTGTCGGGGTTATGGGCGGCGCCAGGCAATACGCCAATACAAAGGCCAACGTCCGAAAAGGCAGGGCGGGTAAAAGTTTTAACACTGCCGGAGATAAAGGTAATCCCGGCGGGGATACCTGGTACTGGCGATTCCTGGAGTTCGGCACAGAACATGCTGCAGCGAGGCCAATAATTAGGCCTGCACTGAATGGGGTCGATGCCGATGTGATTAACGTTTTTGCTTTGGAGCTGGAAAAGTCCATCGATCGCGCTGTACGACGGGCGGCAAAAAAAGGAACTCCGGTATGATTGCTCCAATATTTGCAGTTTGCGCAGCCAGCCAGGCAGTCAGGGATTTGTTAGGTTCTACTCCCGTGCGGCTTTATCCGTTCGGTATGCAGGACGACAATATCGTTTATCCCTACGCAGTCTGGCAAAACGTAGGTGGCTTCCCTGAAAATTATCTAAACCAGCGGCCAGATGCGGATCACTATTCTCTGCAGGTTGATGTCTATGGCGATACTGACACCGACGTGATCGCTGCTGCCCGTGCTTTACGCGACGCAATTGAGGGCAAGGCCTATATCACCCGATGGGGTGAACAAAGCCGCGATCCTGAAACAATGCGATACCGCTATTCCTTCGATGTTGACTGGATAACGCCCAGATAACCAACAACCCCAAACTGACCCGCCTTGTGCGGGTTTTTCTTTTATGGAGACAAAACATGTCTGTATTAACGCAAGGCACGCAATTTTTTGTGCTCAAGTCTGGCGTGGTCAGCGAGGTTGAATGCATCACCAGTTTCAACCCCGGCGGCAACCCTGCCGATCAGATTGAAGATACCTGTCTGAGTGAGCGGGATTCCAGAACCTACAAAAAGGGGCTTAAAACGCCTGCGGCCGCTACCGTTGGGCTGAACGCCGATCCGACGAACGCCAGCCACATTATGTTGCATGGCCTCGCTGAAGCGAATGACCAGACGCCGTTAACTTTTGCGGTTGGCTGGTCAGATGGAACCAGTGTCCCGACAGCCGCCGCTTCTGGCGCTGAGGATGCTGTTGATGGCCTGGTACTGCCATCGGATCGCACCTGGTTCATTTTCCAGGGTTACGTTTCCGATTTCCCGTTTGATTTCCAGGGTAACGCTGTTGTGACGACCTCCGCCACGATCCAGCGGTCTGGCTCTTCCGTATGGGTGCCCAAGGCAGCAGCGTAATTAATATGCCCGGTTATCCGGGCTTTTCTATTCAGGAGCTGAAATGCAACTTACTCTCGATACGTTAAAAGAAACCGGTGCTTTTACCGGGCGTCCCGTGGAAAAAGAAATTAAGTGGAAAGGCCGTGACGGGAAAGAGCATATCGCAACCGTCTATGTGCGCCCGATGGGCTACCACACCACTAAAGCTGAACTGCTGGCGTACAACGGGAAATCGGACCCGATTGCTGAGCGCATTGCGGCGCATATCTGCGATCAGGACGGCGCCCCAGTGTTTACCGCGGCTGACATTCTTGGAACTGCTACCCCAGATCGTGGTGCGCTGGACGGTCCGATCGTTATGGCCCTCCTGGCTGCAATTCATGATGTAAACGAACTGGGAAAGACTACGAGCTAACCGGCGAGGATGAATTCTGGTGCGAACTGGTGATGAACGGCATCGGTGGCCGCACCATCGCAGAGGCTCAGGAGCGGATGAGTCGCAGGGAATTTCTGGTTTGGCTCAAGTACCGTGAGAAGTACGGACCGCTCAATATCATGATGCGTACCGAGTGGGGGGCGTCGCTGGTGGCTTCTGTTCTGGCTAACATCAATAAGGCAAAGAGCACGCCTCCGTTCAAGGTTAGTGACTTTGCACCGCACATCAACGAAGCGCCATTATCTCTGGAAGAAGCTATGAAAAATTGGCATTGATATGATTTATTTGGTTATATTCTCTATGGAATGATTATATTGATACCGAGGGAATTATGATAAAGAAATCAGCTGTTGTTTTTACTGTAATACTTTTAGGTGGCTGCGTTAGTGCGCCAGATAAGACGGAGTTAAGTCGGGCAGATTATGGTAAGTTACCTGAGAATTATCAGGAAATAATTAAAGGTAGTATGTCGGCGCGCCTTAAAGACCCTTATTCTGCACGATATTATTTCAATGAGCCTTTCAAGGGGTGGTGCAAGTCAGGATTTACAACTTATTATGGATGGTTAGTTCCTTTTACTCTTAACGCTAAAAACAGTTATGGCGGTTATGTCGGTAATAAGTCATACCTTTATCTGGTGAATAAAAATAATGCCATTGACTATACGGCCTCCTTTCAGGTGGGAGGGTGCGGGAAAAGTTAGATTAGTGAATGAAAATAAACCTCGCTTCGGCGGGGTTTTTTATTGCCCGGAGAAAATTAAATGGCTGGCAAGTCCCTTGGTACTTTAACAATTGATCTAATAGCAAAGGTCGGCGGATTTGTTCAAGGAATGGATAAAGCTGAAAGGGCATCCCAAAAATGGCGTGACCAGGTAAAAAAAGACGCCAAGGAAATAAGCACCTCAATTATTGCTATTGGAGCAGCTGCGGCAACTGCCGCCGTCGGGATTGGCGCTGCTGGGCTGGCAATTGTAAAAAATACAGCGCAGCAAGTGACCGAGGCAGATCGCTGGGCTAAGTCATTAAAAATGTCCACCCAGGACTTGCTATCCTGGCAATACGCAGCTGAACAGGCAGGTTTAACCGGCGATAACATAGCCGATATTTTCAAAGACATTAATGATAAAGTCGGAGATGCGGTCCTGAACAAATCAGGTGAGGCTGCGCAGGCTTTGGACACGCTCGGGCTTTCAGCTCAGAAGCTGGCCCAGCAATCCCCTGATAAACAGTTGCTGGCTATTAGTTCGGCATTACAGAAAATACCCACTCAGGCTGGGAAAACCAACATCCTTGAAAGCTTAGGGAATGACCTGTCAAAAATGCTTCCGTTGTTTGACAACAACAACGAAAAGCTAAAACAGTTTCTTCAGTTATCAAAGGATTTTGGCGTAGCTCCGCCGCAGGAAGATATTGATAACTTAGTTAAAGTTAATCAATTTTTTCAGGATATAGAGACAAGCGCCCGTGGCTTAAAAATGGAAATTGCGTCTGGCCTGGCAAAAGTAGATTTATCACCTCTACAGGACGGGCTTGATAGTATCCATGATGTTTTCACTGACCCTGCTATCCTACAGGGCCTGTCCGACCTGGTAGGTGAAGCGATCAGTTTAGCCGGTGTTGTAGGTCGTATTGCTGGTGGGCTTGGAGCTATTGCCTCTTACACCCGCTCTAGGGTCGGTGCGGTATCAGGGAACTATGATTCAGCTGACGAAAAAGATATTGAACAGCGCATCGAGTTCCTCAATAAAAGAGGGAATCAAAGTAAAGAACAAAAAGATGAGTTAGATTTTTTAAATAAACGCCTTCAGTTCCTTCGAGCCATCAAATCCAGTTTAACCCCAGAGGAAGTAGAGAAAGGAGCTAATGGGTTAACTTCGCTTCTCTCTGATATGGGAATACAACCGCCAAAAGGTGACGATTACAAACTGGGGAAAGGGGAATCAAATCAGAAGGTAACTACAAAAAGCAACCCAACTGAAAATGCTTTTAAAAGCCGCCTTCTTGATTTACAAAAACAAGCTGCTCTCATTGAAACTACTGGCAAAAAAACTGCAGAAGTTACAGAGCTTGAAAAAGTAAATTTTGATATAACAAGTGGTAACCTAAAGAAATTATCAGAAGCGCAAAAAAACCAACTTCGAGATGCGGCTAAGTTCCTAGACTCCAAGAAGGAAGAGTTACGCCTTAATCAGGAAAACGCGAAAGTAGCTGAGTACGTATCAGGCCTTGAAAGACAGAATAAATTAATTAAGCAGGGATATGATAGTGAATTTATTGGGCGTTATTCTGGCGATCGAGAGCGTAGCCGGATGCGAGAGCGCAACAGTATTCAGCAGGAGTATGAGGGGAGTCGCGATGATTTATTAAAGCAATACCAATCCGGAGATATTTCTAAAAGTCTTTATGACGCTGAAACTGAAGCTTTGCAGGATGCACTGAATAAGAGGCTAGAAATTCAAAATGATTATTATAAACAACAGGATGAATTACAGAATGATTACAGTGCTGGGTTAATTTCTGGTTTTGCTACACAGGCTACTGCTGCGATGGATTTGTACTCCACAATGCAGCAGGTTGGGGCGCAAACATTCAGCAGCATGACCGACATGATTATAGCTTGGGCAGAAACTGGAAAGTTGAACGCTCAAGATTTTGCAGCGACCTTTATACAGTCTGTAGGTGCGGCAATGCTGCAATATGCCGCTGCTCAGGTAGCAATGGCGGCACTTAATGCCTTCACGCAATGGATAGGTGTTCCTTACGTTGGCCCGGCGGTGGCTTCGGCTCAAGCAATTGCAGCAGCTGCAGCAGCTGGCGTGTTCATGACTGCTATCGGATCGGCGCTTCATGGACAGGCTCACGACGGTATCGACTCTGTACCAGAAACAGGAACCTGGCTACTGCAGAAAGGTGAGCGCGTTACGACTGCTAAAACCAGCGCCAAACTTGATGCCACTCTGGATCGAGTAGCAAACCAGTCAACAGGGGGGGCAACCTATGCGCCGAGTTTGAGTTTCTATGTCAACGGCGATCCCTCTGATGCTCAAATCGCCATGATGAAGAAAGCTGCATCCGATGGTGCTCAGATGGGGTATCAAAAAGCGGTTCAGTCTATTGCTACCGGGCAGGGTGATTTACATAGAGCTCTGATGGGGAAAACTACCTCGGGGAGGAAAATTAGCTGATGGCAATTTCAACTAATCTCAATTACCCGAAGGATTATCTCCCTTGCCCATTGAAGGAGAACTTTGGTCTTAAAGCGACTTCTCCGCTAAAAAGTACAGCGATGGTTACCGGCAGGCGGCGACAAAGGCGAGCTTATACTTCGGTTCCTACTCAAACGCCAGTTTCATGGATCTTTACTGATGGTCAGGCACAGCTTTTCGAAGCCTGGTACCGCGACATCATTACCGATGGGGCTGACTGGTTCAACATGCCGCTCCTTACCCCTTTAGGTGCGCAAGATTATGTCTGTAGGTTTGTCGATATATACGAGGGACCGACACCAGAGGGCGGTAAATACTGGCGATATAGTGCAACGCTGGAATTATGGGAGCGTCCAATCCTTCCGCCTGGCTGGGCCGAGTTCCCTGACTTCATTGTGAACAGCGATATTCTTGATCTTGCAGTTAACAGGGAGTGGCCTGAAGCATGACAATAATTAACAGGCTCTATGCCAGCAGCGGGCCGGAGGTGATCATTGAAACGCTGCAGATCACCGTTGGCTCAGATATTCACTACCTGTGCCAGGGGTACGAGGATATTACGGCGACGACGGAGAGCGGCGATACCGTAACGTTTACCGCCTGCGCGATTGACATTGCGCTGCCGGCGCGCAACGCGGACGGTACGCAAGATTTGAAATTCGCCCTGTGCAATGTTGATGGTGTTGTGTCCACGACGATCCGCAATGCCCTGGCTAACAGGTTGTCTGCATCGCTGACATACCGCAGTTTTATCTCCACGGATTTAGCGGCCCCTGCGGAAGTGCCGTATACGCTGAAAATCAAGTCTGGTTACTGGACGGCGACAGAGGCGCAGATTACCGCGGGTTATATGAATATCCTTGATACAGCCTGGCCGCGATACCGCTACACGCTCCCTGTATTCCCCGGACTGCGTTATATCAGCTAAGGAATCCCAATGTTTAACCCTGATAAATACCGTTCAGTCACCTGGCTGAAGGGCGGGCGCGTATACCCGCAACTCGACTGTTTCGGCATTGTGAACGAGATACGCCGCGACCTGAATTTACCCGTCTGGCCCGATTTTGCAGGGGGCACCAAAGACGACGGCGGCCTCGACCGGGAAGCGCGCAGGATGATGCTTACCCTTGAGCGCTGCGAGCCCTGCGAAGGGGCTGGCGTGGCCTGCTATTCCGGGTCGACCGTCACCCATGTGGGGATCGTTGTCAGTATCGGTGGCCTGCTGCATGTGGCGGAATGTAATCCGGGAACGAACGTCACCTTCCTGCCGTTGCCGCGGTTTAAGCGCCGATTTGTCAAAGTGGAGTTCTGGCAATGACCATTCGTTTTTATCCGTCCCGGCTTCCCGGTGAACCACTCGAAACGCATGAGCATGGTGTGACCAGTATTCGCAACTGGCTGGTGGCAAATGTTGAAGGCTACGAGGATCGGGATGTCCCACCGCTGACCGTTGAGGTTGAGGGGCTGTCAATTCCACCAGGCGAGTGGGCCACCTGCGTGATCCGCCCTGATAGTGATGTCAGGTTTTATCCGGTTCCCTTCGGGCTGGAGGCCGCCACAATCGCGTGGATCGGCGTTGGTATCTCCGTTGCCGCTGCAGCCTATTCGCTGTTTATGATGAGCACCATCGATACGGGTGGCTATACCTCATCCACAGGGCGGAGTCTCGACCTGAACCCGGCAAAGGCAAATACGGCAAAACTCGGTGATGCCATTCGTGAGGTGTTTGGTCGGGTGCGTATCTACCCTGATTATGTGGTGCAGCCGGTTACCCGGTTTGATGCCGCCGATCCTACGAAAATGCGCGTCCAGATGCTGCTGTGTCTCGGTGTCGGTGATCTGATTTATACCAATGGCGATATCCGGGTTGGCAGTACGCCAGCTTCAACGCTGCCGGGGTTCAGCAGCACCCATTACCCGCCAGGCGCTGACGTTTCCGGCGATGAGCGCAGCGAGAACTGGTTCAACTCGACAGAGGTCGGTGGAACATCAAGCGGAACAGGGCTGGACATGGCCCAGACCTCACCTGATTCCGACGATATTATCGCTGACAGCATGACGGTTTCTGGTGCATCCGTAACCTTTACAGGCCTTGATACGGATGATGGTCACGATGACGACGAGGACGATAATTCTCTTCCGGACAGCTGGGTAACGGGGGCCATAGTTGAAATTAAGGCGCCGACAAATTATCTGATCTCCACCTCTTCTGGTTACAGTGTTTTTGCCAGCTCGTTGCTTACCGAACTTGCTCCCGTAGCGGGTATGCCGGTGACGCTGAGTTTCAACAGTGTCGATTATGACCTCGTCATTGCGTCCTATACCCCAAGTCAGGAGGCGGTGCCTGGCGAGGGTGGCAGTGCAGCAAAAATTCAGGCCAGTGCCGCTCCTGTTACCTATGATTTTTCGACCAGTTCCAGTACGTTCATGATCACATGGCAGGGTACCACCTATACGGTGTCGCTGGTAGCGAACTATATCTCGATGTCGGGACTGCTGGCGGCTATTACCGAGGGGCTCACTGGCTCCGGCCTGGTCGCACGGGACAACGGCGGTACCGTACTGATAACCGAGGCGGCCAGTCCGTTCGTTGGTGGGGCAATCACATCCTCCTCACTGCCTGCAGCCGTTTTCGGTGATGCCCCGGTTTACACCTCCGGCACGGCATCTACCGGCGGCAGCCCGGCGGTAACGGCAAACGTGACGCTTGCGTATAACAGCACTACGGGAACCGCATTCTCGGGCATGCCTGAAGGTGTGCAACGGCTTTCACTTGCTCACCGCGGGAATGAGTACCAGATCGTCTCTGCCGACGGCACAACGGCAACAGTGGCGCGCCTGGTTAATGGGTCCGTTGATGAGTCGTGGCCGGGATTCACCGCCAGGACGATGATCGACTATGAGGCCACTGGTCTTAACGACACGCAGAGCTGGCTGGGGCCGTTCCTGGTTTGCCCTGAAAATGAGACCGTCGATATGTTCGAGGTGAATTTCTCTTTCCCGAACGGCATTTGCGGCTTTGACAGTAAGGGGAAAAAGCGGCTCCGGCATGTTGAGTGGGAGATTCAGTATCGCGTCTACGGTTCCGGATCGGGGTGGGTGAGTCACCAGGGCGAGTACGCGCTGAAAAATATCAACGGGTTAGGTTTCACTGAGCGGATCACCCTCAGTTCTCCGGGGCTGGTGGAAGTTCGCTGCCGTCGGCGCAATGAGCAGGGCTCAAACAACGCGCGAGACAGTATGTACTGGCAGGCACTGCGAGGGCGACTGCTGACGCGCCCTTCATCCTATCCCGGCGTGTCGCTGATGGCGGTGACCGTTGAGACGGGCGGGAAGCTGGCGGCGCAGTCAGACCGCCGCGTAAACGTTGTGGCAACGCGTTCCTATGACTCAGGAACGGCCAGAACCATTTCGGGGGCGCTGCTGCATGTCGGGAGCTCGCTGGGTCTGGAGATGGACGTCGATACCATCAACGCGCTGGAGTCCGCGTACTGGACGCCACGGGGCGAAAATTTCGATTTCGCCACCGGCGACAGTATCTCGGCGCTGGAAATGCTGCAGATGATAGCCAGTGCCGGGAAATCCCGCTTCCTGTTAAGTGATGGCCTTGCGACGGTCAACCGCGAGGGGATTAAGCCCTGGACGGGGATCATAACGCCGCATGAGATGGTGGAGGAGCTGCAGAGCGGATTTACCGTGCCGTCCGACGATGATTTTGATGGTGTCGACGTGACGTACATCAACGGCGTCACCTGGGCAGAGGAGACTGTTAAATGTCGGACACCCGATAATCCCACGCCGGTGAAAATCGAGAACTACAAACTCGATGGGGTGCTCAATCAGGATCACGCCTACCAGATCGGCATGCGTCGCCTGATGAAGTATCTTCAGCAGCGGGTTACATACCAGACCACCACCGAGCTGGATGCGCTCTGCTACAACACAGGCGATCGCATCGTGCTCACGGATGATATTCCGGGGAACAACACGATTTCCTGTCTGGTGGAGGCGATGACAACGGCTGGTGGCGTGACAACCTTCACCGTTACGGAGCCTCTGGACTGGTCTTTCGAAAACCCCCGTGCGCTGATCCGCTATCAGGATGGCTCTGCATCCGGTCTGATGGTGGCGAGCAGAGTGGGGGATTATCAGTTGTCCGTTCCCCATCTGAGTGATTTTGATGACCCATTGAAGATTGACCAGACTTCACCAGCCATTGAGCCAGTCCGCCTGGTGTTCTGCGGCTCAACGCGTCATGTCTATGACGCCATTGTTGAGGAGATTGCCCCACAATCAGACGGGACGTGTCAGGTTACCGCCAAAGAGTACCGCGCATCCTTCTACGACTACGACAACGCCAGTTATCCCGGCGACATTGCATAAAACAGAAATAACTCTCAACAACCCGCTTCGGCGGGTTTTTTTGTTATAGGGCGACTATGAGCACATATAAAACGAAAAATCCTTTAGGTTCCGCCGCCGTAAAGGACCTGTACGATAACGCTGAAAACGTGGATAAATTCGTTAACGACAGGACAAAAGAGGAGTTAGAGGACCGGTTAGGTGTGCTTCGCAAAACCTGGCACGGCATGGAGATGATCTTCAGCCGCTTTATAGATTACATCACTGGTCGCGGCGAGCAGGCAGTTGCAGCTATCGGCTGGCAGGAGCTTGGCAACTGGGCTGTTGGTCTGGCTGTAGATAATCGCCAGCAGATCGTCTACTACAATGGCTCCTGGTACAAATACCTTGGCGAGCTTGAGCACGTCATTGCCGGGGATTCTCCTGAGAACGATGGCGGTGTGTGGTCGGCTGCTAACCCCACGGGGAAATGGTCGAACATCGGTGACGCGGCTCTTCGCTCAAACCTGGGTTCAAACGAAGAGGGTTTAGGAATATCACTTAATGCCCTCGAACAGGGTGGTAACGGCCAGCATCTGGCTGTTTTTGTCTCCCCTCAAATGCGCCACTCTGATCCGTATTCGTTTTTTGGCGCTGCCACAATGAATGCATTTATGACAGCTATGGATATGGGTATTGGTGAGGTCAGGATACCGGCGGGAGAATACATTCTCGAATCTACTGTGAGCGTTATGCTGACAATGCATATGTCGCTGACGTTCGACCCCGGCGTAATCATTTATGTTGATTCCCCGATGGACGCATTTGATATCAATATTAACGGGTTCAATCTTGATATCCGGGCGGCTAACGGCAGGATTATGAGCCGCTGGGGAGATGCTGACGGATCTCTGGTAGCTGCGTTCCGATTAACTGACGCGTCCCTTGATAAATCAGTTACTGCTGACAGTTTAAAGGTTGGCACGGCTGATGATACATCCAGATTCGGATATGCCGTATACGGATCCGGAATTAACCTCCCCACATTCTACCGCTGTCTGCTGCAGGGTATACGTGGAATTTATCTTGAATCCCCACTGACAGGAAGCTCAACGGCTCACGCAATGGGGCTACAGATATTTGGTGGTGAAATATATACCAAAAAAGAGTGCGTAAAAATAGCGAACCAGGGGGCGCTGGGGGCTGAGGGGATTGGGGTGTGGGGTTGTCAGTTTATAACAGACGGGACCGCCATTAGCATTGATAACGTAGGGCTATCGTCGGCATCATATATTCCACCTTTGGTTCGAATCAGTAATAACCATTTCAATTGCTATCAGGCTATATATGCTAAAGACATAAGTCGATTACATTTCTCAGTAAATGATGTGCAAGGCAAATACAGCTCTGATAATCCAGTAAATGGGTGGATTGAACTGGGCGGAGTCCAGGTATTTGAGCATAGCGGGAATGATTACAATGCTACCGCTAAAGGTTCAGGCACTACAGGGGACGACTGTCCGTCAGTGATTCATCAGTTTGCTAGTACGTTGACTAATGCGTTTTTCACCAGCAACGGAAATACATATCAGCTTGACGCCATGACCGGGCCCGCTTTTAGTTTCTCAGGCACAGATAATGTTACTGAAATACAGGTGTCAAATGACAGGTTGAACGCTGTGGGGCCATGGGTTTCACGTGAATATTTAAATTACGTCAGATTATCACCGGAAATTACTATCGGAAATGCTGGTGCATCTGTAGGCCTGGGTTACAGTACGAAAGGGGCTTTCTCTTCTGGGGTATTATCTCTCGGAACCCGCCCGTCGCAAGGTTTTACATATAATATTCCTGCGAGTATCGTGGCAAATAGTTCGGGAATTTCTCAGATAACCTTCCCGTCGCAAATGGTTGGCAAGGAGGTGAATATACTGCTGGCAGCAGCAAACGTATCGTTCACGCATGGCGCAAACATGATATGCCCTGACCAGAAGTCGTTTGTAATGACTTTGCCAAATGTCATTAAGGTGTTTGCGCTAAACACTACCCAGTGCGTTATTCTGGATGTGGGTGGGATGGCAAACCGTCATACGGATATTACCTCAATCCCTACATCAAGAACATCGCCAGGATATCCCGGCGCAGAGTATTTTGATTCATCAACAATGACACTCTACCGATACATTGCCGGGTATGGCTGGGGTAAAGTTGCAATAACCGCCATTAGTTAATTGAGGGCTAATATGTCATTTACAGTAACGAAAAGTATTAAGTGTATTGCTTCCTATCCTGAATTTGGCGCAGAGTCAGAAGTAACCACTATTGAAAAACTGGTGACATTTTCTGCCAGACAGGTAGTCAGTCTGGATGCAGTAAATAATGCTCAGGTTGTTTTTGATGTCTCTGTGGAGGGAGCGAGTATTACCGGAGTTTACTATCACTCCTTCTCCTATTCAGGGGCGGGGGGTCCGATTGAGGAAGCGGAAAGGAGTCTGGAAAATGCACTTTCCAGTTAACTAATCCAGAGGTGTGCTGCCCTCTTTTATCAATTTCTTTAGGTTCACAGAGAAACTATTTTTAATTATTTGCCGGGCGGGAGATCCAACCCGGCAACACTCTGATTTAACCTAGATTATATCCATCGATACTTAACAAGTGGCTATAACACGCATCAATGAGATTAGCTGGGGAATCATAAGGAAATGACATGATTTCACCGTCGAATGGCTCATCAGAATCCCCTGCAAAAAAGTTAACAGAAAATGTTACCGTTGTGTGCTTGTCATCGATTTGTATCCCCCCGACAACAACACTGGCATTTTTTACCTCAATGCCTTTAAAGACTCTGTTGGTTACAACGTTCATTTAAGCTCCTTAATTCGGGTGTGTAATATCAAAATACAGCGTGGTGCTCAGCGTTATAGTTGCGCTCGTCGGGTTGAAGAATGTAGCCCGTATTAACGATGTGGATGCTGGCGCTGCGCTAAACAAAAGACCCACAGGAATAGCGCCACCGACAGCAACCGAAGCCGCAAGCGGAATTGTCGCCGGAGCAGCGTGCTGATAGGTAGCCCCAGCCGCAACACTGACATTCACAGGGCTACTCACTCGCTCTATTCTGCGCAAAGTTGCTGAGTTGTAACCTGGATTTTTTGCAACCAGTCCGCCGGGGTTAATGTTTGTTACTGATTCAAACGATTCCGTATTATTCAGTAACGTCCACGTTGCAACGGGAGATGACGAATTCAGAAGATATTTCCCGGCACCATTACCAGAATTTCCAATCATTACGAGGTTTGTACACTCTGCGACGCTGATATTCACGCCCGAGTACTGGAACCTGTTATTGTTAATCGATACCGAGGACCCGCGGTATACATAAATCCCCGCGTCGTACCCGCCCCCTCTGAACGTACAACCGTCAATCAGTGCACCTTTTTGTCCTACTGACGAATCACCAACCCTCACCCCCAGAGATTTATATAATGCTGCCGACTCGTGGGTATTTACTGACATATTGACAGTGCATCCCTGAACGTTCACAGCCTCGGCGACGCCAGCTGCACGGGCGGGGATATCGAAACCAACAAAATCGGCATCACGGTACGACTGCACACCGACATAACAGTTATCAAATGATACCTGGCTGCCGCCGTCATACCAGAAGCCCTTATATTTGCTGTAATCCGCCTCTACTGCATCAAAAACAAGGAATAAACCGCCCGCAACTCGAACGCCGATATCCTGTTTTACAAATCGGGTATTAACGACAGTCAATCCCTCTGGCGTGAATATCGAACCATTGCCATAAGTTTTTTTCTCAGTAGTGAGGCCATAAGTATACGAACGGCCAGTCATTGCAACCGCGCCGTCACCATTCTGGACGAAGTTATCAATCGTTGTCTGAACGACGCTCCCCACCAGACGGAACGGCTGAGATAATCCCGTAGCGCCGCAGTTACTAATAACAACACGGAAACATTCTTGCAAATACCAGCCGCCGCCTAATTTACCATAAGCGTTAATTTCAATCTCAGAGAATATCTGACCAATTGTATAAACGGGAGCGCCGTTCGCGTCCTGCCTGTCAGAATAATAAAACGCATAAGAATCAGCGGTATTATCGCCTGACGCTGTTATTGAGAACCCTTTCCACTCTTTCCACCCTCGGAGGTAGCCGCCCGCGCCGACAATAAAAAGATGACTTGGTCCACGATTGTCTATTGATGCCAGGCGCGACCCCGGCCCGATAATGCTAGAGTTGGCTGCAGCGGCAATGGAGGCGGTTACATAATATTGGCCAGCAGGTAGCCAGACAGGCCTGTTGTCATTCATTGCCGCCTGGAGTTCTGCCGTTATATCTGTTGCCGTTCCGCCTATGACTGAGGCTATTTTTGCAGGTGACAGATAATAGAACAGGCTACGCAACTGACCGTTTATCCAGTCATAGAGAGTATTGCCATTTCCTGGAGCAACGATCAGCTTCGTCCCTTCGCCTGAACCCAGGTTTACGCGAATAACCCAGGCAATTTACAATCAGCTTTTTCAAAGGGTTACAACATGCTGATTGGCTACGCTCGGGTGTCTACCGGCGATCAAAACCTCGATTTACAGAAAAATGCACTGATTCGCTCAGAATGTGAGCTGATTTTTGAAGATACAGCGAGCGGGAAGAATGCCCGGCGGCCAGGTTTAAAGCGAGCGCTGCGACGGCTCCGCCCGGGTGATGTGCTGGTGGTCTGGAAACTGGATCGGCTTGGCCGCAGCGTGCGCGATCTGATTACGCTCGTATCGGAACTGCAGGCCCGCGGGGTGAATTTCCGCAGCCTGACCGACAGCATCGATACCAGTACGCCAGCAGGCCGCTTTTTCTTCCACGTCATGAGCGCCCTGGCGGAAATGGAGCGCGAGTTAATAGTGGAGCGTACCCGAGCGGGTTTAGCCGCTGCGAGGGAGCAGGGGAGAGTCGGTGGCCGTCGCCGGGTAATGACTGAAGATGTGGTGGAGCAGTGCCGCAGAATGCTGGAGAACGGCGCTACCCGGCAGCAGGTGGCTGATGTGACAGGCGTGGACGTGAAAACAATCTACAAGTACCTCCCGGCGACTTGAAGACAAAGATTTCACTACTTTTCCTGATATGTTACGTTTGGCTTAATCAATTCATTCAGCCTTGAAAACAGTTTGGTTTGTTCGTGAACGGTAAGAAAACAATAAGTTTTGAGCAATTTTTAACTATTAACAGCAATCTTGTTTCCATCTCAGATACATGGGCTGACTTGTGGGCGTTAATTTTTCACACGGGTTTAAGCGCTGGAAGGCTGCTGAGTATTCGATATGATGATATTGATGGTGACTTGATACTGATACGAAAACAGGGTCACCTGAAGGAGCTACGTGTTAAATCAACCCCTCCAGTGGAGGCGATGATTGCTCGTAGAAGAGAACGCTATCCAGAAGATGTTTATTTATTTCAGAGTCATTCTAACCGTGTGAAGTACCATCGCCGGCCGGTCACTATAATTGCTTTCAACGCCGCTTTACGTCGCGCCGCTAGATCATTACCAGACGTTAACGTAAGCAGTAGTAGCGCGAGAAACATACCGGACTAACCGCCTGTCCAGTCGCGTGTGGCCGATGTGACAGGCGTGGGGGTGAAGACTATTTACAAATATTTGCCAGTACAATACGGCGATAAAAAATCCCCTTGAGCAGGCACACTCAAGGGGAAAATACTACATAACATCATTGCTGTGTGCGTCTTTGCGCTCGTCTATCTTCCAAGAATATGCCTAAAGCTTCCAGATATTTCTGGTCTGAGCTGTTACATCATGGAGTAGGTGCCGATGTGATAGGTTAAGAGCGAAGATGATCTGTAAGTACCTTCCGACGTCGAGGGGCAAGGACCATGAATTTGGGTCTATACCATCCCAATTCATATATTCTTTGTAAGTCTATGAAATATCGTGCAAAGTATTCTGTTCGAAATGAACCATATGGAATAGCCAAAGGCTAAAATGCCCAGCGTAAAAACAACAATCAGCAAGTCCGTCTGTGACATCTTATATCCATTTTGCAGTAGCAGGTTTTGAGAAAAGATAGTTCATAGTTGGCACATAGACAACATAATCACTAAGTGAAACCAATATCAGAGGCTAAAAGGTGACTGGTTTCCTCCTCAGTGTTCCTGATTGATAGCTGGAACCTGTATTGATCAGATCTCTTAATGAATCTACTGTATATAAAAACAGTATTTTCGGGAGGTGAAGTTATGCCGCGAAACTCAGATATCGAAATAGCCTGGCGTCAGGCAATTGTCATTGAGCCTAATGGCCGTCGCACCGTGACAACGTCCGGTTTTATCCGGGAACTCGCAAAAGTTAACTGGATATGGTCACCGCGCCAGGCTAACCAGTGGATAGAGCACTATGTGACGACATTCCGGGATGTCTCAACGCAGGAAGGCGATGATCGCACGTTCCAGCTTTACAACCCGAATGGAGGGCTGTAATAGTGGGCTTTCCATCGCCAGCATCAGACTATGTAGAGGGACGGCTAACCGTCGATAAGCTATGCAGCATCGGCCCTAATACTAGGCTCGTTCAGACAGAAACTGGTTACACCGTAGTCGATGTTTCCGGTAAACCAAAGCAAGGAGATACCGTTTTAATTCAATACGGCGGCGGCACTGATTTTGCAAAAATTATGGGCCGGGCATTTATTACACGAGACGGTGAAGCGCTGGAAGGTGAGTCCCTGGATGATGTTACAGTTGTCGGGGTAGTGACATTCGTTATCAATCGGACAGGGAAGGATGATGATGATTGTCCAGTGTTGTGAGACAAAGAGCCGTGAGCATGAATATTGATAGATATACATTCCCCAAAATGAAGAATTACATAAGATAAATCAATGGGTTGAAAATGGATACTTGAGGTAAAAAATTTACTTTAAACTGATATAATAAATAATAAAAACAATATCTTACCTGTTTTTGTGGTAGGTATTGCTGCGCCACATGCAGTGGTTCGAAGCCGCAGACCTGATTGTCAAAGGCATGGAAGGCGCTATCGCCGCCAAGACCGTGACCTATGACTTCGAACGTCTGATGGAAGGCGCTAAACTGCTGAAATGTTCAGAGTTTGGCGACGCGATTATCGCGAATATGTAATCCCGTTGGTGGATTAAGTAAAAGCGGGAGCCGATGGGCTCCCGTTTTTTTTCGCCTTCAGGCAATTAATCTGCCGGACGCTTGAAGCATTAGGCGATGGCGAATGTCCCGCAGCGCAACGTTCAACAAAGCTATATACCTCATGACAGGGAGAGATCCATTTGCCGTAAGAGCTCGCATGAAAACGGATTGCACGCCAGGCGTCATACTGATGGCCCGACCGGCTTAAACCGGGGCCGTTCGGCGAAAATGTGCTGTAGCCTATACTCAGGCTATCCGCTCACTTTCAGATTAAACAGCCGGGACAGCGCCGCTCTGCCGCTATCCGTCACTTGTACTTCCCGATATCCCGGCGCGCGCGTTATCCATCCTTTTTGCAGGAACAGCGTCATTAGCGACGAACCGGCATCGCCGCCCAGATGAAAACGTCTTTCGCTCCAGTCGAGACAGGGGCAGCAGGGCTTACGCCGTGGGCGGGCGTTCAGTACTGCGCCAAGGCGTTCAAGCTGGGTTTTACCGGCTGACGTCAGGGCCAGGCCATCTGCCGCCAGCCATTTTTCCCTCAGCATAAATTCATAAATATTGACCGCCAGCTCGCCCGCCAGATGATCGTAGCAGGTCCGGGCGTAGCGAAGATTAACCGGCGTGCTGGGGAGAAGCGTCTTATGCGCTTGCATAGAGACGCCCATCAGGTTTTCCAGCAGCCCGGCAATATGCGAGCCCGCCAGGCGGTAATAGCGGTGGCGCCCCTGCGCGAGACACACCACCAGTCCGTTGCTGAGCAGCCGGGCAAGATGGCCGCTGGTGGTGGAGGCGGACACCTCGGCGACCGTACTGAGTTCGGTTGCCGTCCATGCGCGCCCGTCCATCAGCGCGCAGAGAATACTGACCCTTGACGAGTCAGAGAGGGCGGAGGCCACCATCGCCATAGCGGTTTCCAGCGCCTCCTCTGGCTCACTGTCTTGCTGCGGTTTCAGGAGATTCATTCAGAAAGTATGGCCCATTTTTTGGTCACTTCCGCTGCCCGGGCGTCATCATCGGTAAGGAGAATGAGCCGGTTACGGTGGTCGCTGTACTGTACCAGAATATTAATACCATTATGGGCCAGGGTGTCCGCGATGTCTCCCAGTTCCCCAGGACGTTCCTGAGGTAACTTTCGTATCAGAGGACGGCATACATTGCTGACCGTAAAGCCGGCCTCGGTCAGCACCCTGCGGGCTGTCTCACCGTCTTCCACCAGAAAATGCGCATGTCCGGCATCAGGCGTGGTGAATACGCCACCGCCTTCGAGCCCCACGCCGTTGTTACCCAGCGCCATACCCATTGCGCCAAGCGAGCCCGGCGAGTTGCTGAGAATCACGTGAATGTCATACATCTGACTGTGCTCCCCGATCCGATGCGTAATCCCGGAACACGCGGGCGACGCGTATTCTGTAATATGAAAAAATCGATGCTTTGCCTTCGCGCTGGGCAGCCAGATGCCGCTCATTTTGCTGCCAGTTGGCCACCGATGCTTCATCTTCCCACCAGGATAACGAGAGGATTTTGCCGGGCGTACTCAGGCTCTGAAAGCGCTCAATGGCAATAAACCCCGGCGTGTCTGAAAGCAAAGGCGTCAGCCCGGCCGCCAGCTGAAGATATCTTTCCTGTGCTTGTGGTAAGGCGTCGGCCTCAAAAAGTACCGCAATCATAAGTCTGCTCCATGGTGAATTTCCCGGCAGTCTACTGACGGCCAGAGCAGGAAGCTTCGGTGTGCAGCGAAATATGCCTGGCAGGAGATCAACGATTGCAACGGAAATGCTTCCAGCGTTATTGCGATGGTGAATAAAAAAGAACGCCAGCCATGCGATACGGCAGCCTGAGCGCACAGGGCTGGCTGAGTTTTAGTGAAATCGCGATGTGGGGGGATAAACCCTGACGGCTGCGGCTATCGATGAAAGCGATCGCCGACGGGCAGTACGGGCGGGAAAGTCGTTTTACTGACATGCAGAATATGAACCCGGAAACGCTCGCCCGGACTAGCGAAGCGCCGCCGGGCGATAATCGAAAGAGCACGTTGTCTGCCACCGGTCACGCCTTCAGGCTCCGCGCTCTCCTCGGGCGTGAATTTTTACCTTAGCCGGGAGACCTGCGTCTCGCCTACTGCGCATGGCGGCGCAGAGCGGAGGCGGGGTGGCGCCGCAGCGCCTCTTCGGGACGCACAGGGCGCCGCACCAGTTCGCCGCCGCAGTTCGGGCAATGTCCGTTCAGTCGCGTCGTCATGCAGTCCCGGCAAAAGGTGCACTCGAACGAACAGATAAACGCCTCGGGTGAGTCTGGCGGCAGATCTTTATCACAACATTCGCAATTCGGACGTAACTCGAGCATCAACTTCTCCTCTGGTGAACGGCTATATCAGCGACGGCGGGCCAAAGCACGCTATGTTTATATCATGCCGCGATCGGTCCGCCGAGAATTTCCTTGGGCGGTAATCGCCTTCTCAGAGGGTCGCCTTCCCGGGCTGCATTCCCGGTACGAGGATCACTTTGCGGCACGCCTCTTCACGTTTCTCAAAGATCTGGTAGCCGCGCGCGGCCTCCTCCAGCGGCATATGGTGAGTGACAATCTCCTCCGGGGTAAGCAGCCCTTGCTCAATAAGCGCCAGCAGATCCGGCAACCAGGCGTGGACGTGGGTTTGTCCCATCCTGAAGGTCAGTCCTTTATCAAAGGCATCGCCAAACATAAAGCCGTGGATGAAACCGGCGTAAACCCCGGGTACGCTGACGATGCCGCCGCGGCGCACGGCGGCGATGCACTGGCGCAGGGCTTTTCCGCTGCTCCCCTCGATTTTCAGGGTGCTGAGGACGGTTTCCGTAAGGCTACCTTTCGCCTCGAAGCCCACGGCGTCGATCACCGCGTCGACGCCGCGATGGCCCGGCGTGTTATCGATAATCCACTGCGCAGGATCGTCATGGTGGTCAAAGTTTATCGGGATCGCGCCATAGCGTTGTTGCGCGAAATCGAGTCGGTAATCGTTATGATCGATGATAAATATCTGTTCTGCGCCATTGAGCCTGGCGCAGGAGGCGCAGAGCAGGCCTACCGGGCCGGCGCCAAAAATAGCCACGCTACTGCCGGGTTTGACCTCGGCGTTTTTAACCGCCTGCCAGGCGGTGGGCAGAATATCTGACAGAAACAGCACCTTTTCATCGGGTAAGGTGTCTGGCACTTTAAACGGTCCGGTATTGGCTTTGGGGACCCGTACATATTCCGCCTGGCCGCCCGGGATCCCGCCGTACAAATCGCTATAGCCAAACAGCGCCGCCGGTGGCGAAATGCCTTTTCGATTGAGCGTCGCTCCCTGGCCGCTATTGGTGCTTTCGCAGGCGGCATACTGCTGCAAGCGACAAAAGAAGCAGTCTCCGCAGGCGATGACAAACGGGATAACCACCCGGTCGCCTTTGCGGACCGCGGTGACCTCGGAACCGGCTTCCACCACTTCCCCCATAAATTCATGGCCGAAAATATCACCATGGTGCGTGCCGGGGATCTTTCCGCGGTACAGATGCAGATCGGAACCGCAAATCGCTGTCGCGGTGACGCGCAGAATAATATCGTCCGCTGCCTCAAGAGCCGGGTCAGGCATGGTGTCGACGCTGACATGATGCGGGCCGTGATAAGTGAGTGCTTTCATAGAATATTCTCCTCGAGAGAAAGGTTGACAGCATGCGGTTCTTCGGCCTGGTGAACGGCTGCTATCGTCACCGATAAATCATCGTAAAAAATAAAGCGTAGAGTACTAATAATGGAACTGCGTGATATTCCAGGGGCTGAATATATTCCACGCTTCGCTTATTTAGCAGCTGGTTTGTTGAGGTTATTTGCCTATTACCCTTATGTGTGCCAGTATTAATCGGGCATGATATTCGCTCCATTTTGTTTGCTAGCCGCTTCCCCAGCGGCTTTTTTTTATCCGTAAAATCAGGGAAAATTCTTAATTTCCGTCTGGCAAAGGACAATGCTGCCGCTTCGTTATATAACCCAACGGTAGTAATCCTCCGGTATAGATAATTCTTTGCCGCAGAGGTGATCTGCATACATTATTTCCCTGAACACAGTGAGTTAGCGTCAAGGTGCCGTCTGGTTATTTTTGAGGTGTCTTGTAGAATTATTCCGAATTACTGCTAAAAGGTGTCGAAAAAACGGAATAATAATTTGACTAACCAGCATTACCCGCTAGATTTAAATATCGAACGACGAGTGATACGGAATATTTTCGTATCGTACTGACATAACCGATATACATGAGGTGAAATATGGCAGAGCATCGTGGTGGTTCCGGTAATTTTGCTGAAGACCGTGAAAAAGCTTCTGAAGCAGGTCGTAAAGGTGGTCAGCACAGCGGCGGGAACTTTAAAAATGATCCGCAGCGTGCGTCCGAAGCGGGTAAAAAAGGCGGACAGAATAGCCACGGCGGTGGCCGCAAGTCCGATAATTCCTGATTATCCTTTTCCTTGCACCCTGAAGTGAAAGTATCTCCTGCGAGTCTGTCACAGACTCGCAGTTATTTTCTGACTCCAGAAGGTATTTCTATGAATATGAAAAGCATTGAAGATGTATTTATTCACCTGCTCTCAGATACCTACAGCGCAGAGAAACAATTAACCCGCGGGCTGGCTAAACTAGCCAGAGCGGCGTCCAGTGAAAAACTCAGCGCGGCGTTCAATGCTCATCTTGAAGAAACCCAGGGCCAGATCGAACGTATCGACCAGATTATTGAACAGGAATCCAACCTGAAAATCAAACGCATGAAATGCGTGGCCATGGAAGGATTAATCGAAGAAGCTAATGAAGTCGTTGAGAGCACGGAAAAAAATGAGGTACGTGATGCTGCATTAATTGCCGCTGCGCAAAAGGTCGAGCATTACGAAATTGCCAGTTACGGTACTCTGGTCACCCTGGCAGAGCAGTTGGGCTATAAAAAAGCAGCCAAACTGCTTGCCGAAACCCTGGAAGAAGAAAAACAAACCGATGTGAAATTAACCGATCTGGCGGTAGGTAATATTAATAAGAAAGCGGAAAAATAAATTCTCCCTGACACGAGGAAATCACGATGAATCACGTTGAACATTACCATGACTGGCTACGAGATGCGCATGCCATGGAAAAACAGGCAGAGTCCATGCTGGAATCAATGGCTGGCCGTATCGATAATTATCCGGATCTCCGTGCCAGAATCGAACAGCATGTTAACGAGACCAAACGGCAAATTACCGTGCTGGAAGAGATCCTCGACCGCAATGAGATTTCGCGCTCGGTGATTAAAGATTCGATGAGTAAAATGGCGGCTCTCGGCCAGTCCATCGGCGGGATGTTTCCTTCCGATGAAATCGTCAAAGGCTCGATCAGCGGGTACGTTTTCGAGCAGTTTGAAATCGCCTGCTATACCTCTCTGCTGGCGGCCGCTGAAAAAGCGGGCGATACCGCCTCCATCCCAGCCATTGAAGCCATCCTGGCGGAAGAGCGGGAAATGGCCGACTGGCTGATTAAACATATTCCTCAGACCACAGAGCAGTTTCTCCTGCGTTCAGATGCTGACGGCGTAGAAGCGAAAAAATAACCCAGGAGGCAGGCCTATGTTTCGTCATGTGAAACAACTGCAGTATACCGTACGCGTTGCTGAACCGAATCCGGGGCTCGCGAATTTACTGCTCGAACAGTTTGGCGGCCCTCAGGGCGAGCTGGCCGCCGCGTGTCGTTATTTCACCCAGGGATTAAGCGATGACGATCCCGGCCGCAAAGATATGCTGATGGATATCGCGACAGAGGAGTTGAGCCATCTGGAGATCATTGGCACTTTGGTCGGCATGCTGAATAAAGGCGCCAAAGGAGCCCTGGCGGAGGGCACCGAGAGCGAGGCGGAACTCTATCGTTCGCTCACCGCCAACGGCAATGACAGCCATATTACATCCCTGCTGTACGGCGGCGGTACCCCGCTGACCAACTCGGCGGGCGTGCCGTGGACGGCGGCCTACATTGATACTATCGGCGAACCCACCGCCGACCTGCGGTCGAATGTCGCGGCGGAGGCGAGGGCGAAGATCGTCTATGAACGCCTGATCAACGTGACCGACGATCCTGGCGTGAAAGACGCGCTGGCCTTCCTGATGACCCGCGAAGCGGCGCATCAGCTCTCTTTTGAGAAGGCCCTGCAGTCGATTCGCAACAACTATCCACCGGGCAAACTGCCGCCCATTAGCGAGTACGCTAACACCTACTACAATATGTCTGAAGGTGGAGAAGTACGCGGCAGCTGGAACAGTGACAAACACTTCGATTATGTCAAGGATCCACAGCCGGGCGTAGACGGCGGAGATGGCAGTGCTTCTGTCGGCCTGACGCCAGAGCAGGAAGCGCTGTGCAAAGCGATGCTGAAGCGAACGCAGTCTGACCCGCAGGGCGATCCTTTGACCGGCGCCGAACTCGGCGCCGGGAAGCAAAACACTTCATCATCGGCTAAGTGATGTTCGCATGAGCCCCGGCTGCGGCCGGGGCGATTCACAATGATGGGTGTGGAATATGTTTGAATTCGACGCGTTTCATCTGGCCCGATTGCAATTCGCCTTTACCGTATCCTTCCATATCCTCTTTCCGGCCATCACCATCGGCCTTGCCAGCTACCTTGTGGTGCTTGAGGGGATGTGGCTGCGAACCCGGGATAATGTCTGGCGTTCACTCTACAATTTCTGGCTGAAAATCTTTGCCGTCAATTTTGGCATGGGCGTAGTCTCCGGATTAGTCATGTCCTATCAGTTCGGCACCAACTGGAGCGGATTTTCCCAGTTCGCTGGCAGTATTACCGGCCCGCTGCTGCTGTACGAAGTGCTGACCGCCTTCTTCCTTGAAGCGGGATTCCTCGGGGTGATGCTGTTTGGCTGGAATAAAGTGCCGCCAGCGCTGCATTTTTTTACCACCTGCATGGTGGCGCTTGGCACGTTGGTTTCTACCTTCTGGATCCTTGCCTCCAATAGCTGGATGCAGACGCCGCAGGGTTTTATCATCGAAAATGGCCATCTCATCCCGCAGGACTGGCTGGCGATTATCTTTAACCCCTCTTTTCCGTATCGCTTGTTCCATATGGCGATAGCCGCGTTTCTCAGTAGCGCCATGTTCGTCGGGGCGTCTGCCGCGTGGCATCTTCTGCGCGGCAACGACTCGCCGGCCATCCGCAAAATGCTGTCGATGGCGATGTGGATGGCGCTGCTGGTGGCGCCGATCCAGGCGGTGGTGGGGGATATGCATGGTCTTAACACCCTTGAGCATCAGCCGGCGAAGATCGCGGCCATCGAAGGGCACTGGGAAAATCGCCCCGGCGAGGCCACGCCGCTGCTGCTGTTTGGCCTGCCGGACATGGAGCAGGAGCGGACCCGCTATGGTCTTGAGATCCCCGCTCTCGGTAGCCTGATCCTTACCCACAGCCTGCATAAGCAGGTGCCGGCCCTGAAAGACTTCCCGAAAGAGGACCGACCCTATTCGCCCGCCGTCTTCTGGTCGTTTCGCATCATGGTCGGGATGGGCGTGTTGATGATCGCCTTAGGGATCTGCAGCGCCTGGCTGCGCTATCGGCGGCGGCTGTACCACTCGCGTCCCTTCCAGTGGTTTGCGCTCTGTATGGGGCCCGCCGGTCTTATTGCCCTGGTCGCCGGGTGGGTGACCACCGAGATGGGCCGCCAGCCGTGGGTGATATACGGGTTGTTGCGCACGCGGGATGCGGTGTCGTTGCACAGCACCCTGCAGATGGCCATCAGCCTGCTGGTATTTATCGTGGTTTACTGCGCCGTGTTTGGCGTGGGGTATTACTACATTTTCCGGCTTATCAAAAAAGGGCCGCAGCCGGTGACGGAGCTGACCTCGCAAACCGCAGGCACCCCGGCGCGTCCGCTCTCAGCGGCTGAGCCGGTGCGTGATGAGGAGAACGCATCATGAGCATCGATATCTCGGTGATTTGGTTTGTCATCATTGTCTTCGCCACGCTGATGTATATCGTGATGGATGGTTTCGATTTAGGTATTGGGATGCTGTTCAGCGTGGTGCATGATGGCGAAGAGCGCGATGTGATGGTCAACAGCGTCGCCCCCGTCTGGGATGGTAACGAAACCTGGCTGGTGCTCGGCGGGGCAGGGCTGTTCGGCGCCTTTCCGCTGGCCTATGCGGTGATCACCGATGCGCTGGTTATCCCGCTGACGGCGATGCTCATCGGCCTGATTTTTCGCGGCGTGGCCTTTGAATTTCGTTTTAAAGCGGTTCCCTCGCATCGCATCTTCTGGGACTATGCCTTTGCCGGCGGCTCGCTGTTGGCGACCTTCAGCCAGGGGATTGTCGTCGGCGCGTTTATCAACGGCTTTGCGGTGGCTGACCGCCGCTTCGCCGGTTCGACGCTGGACTGGCTTACCCCTTTCAATCTGTTCTGCGGTCTGGGGCTGGTGGTGGCCTATCTGCTGCTGGGCACCACGTGGTTGATTATGAAAAGCGAAGGCGCGCTGCAGCAGCGGATGCGCGAGCTGACCCGCAAGGTACTGCTGGCGCTGATGGCGGTGATCGCGGTGGTCAGCGTCTGGACGCCGTTGGGCTGGCGCTACGTGGCGGAACGCTGGTTTACGCTGCCCAATTTCTTCTGGTTCGTGCCGGTGCCGATTCTGGTGTTGGCTCTGAGCCTGTGGATCTGGCGCCTGAGCGCGCGCCCCGCCAGCCATGCCCGCCCATTTATCCTGACGCTGGGCCTGATTTTCCTCGGCTTCAGCGGGCTGGGGATCAGCGTCTGGCCGAACATTATCCCACCGCATATCTCTCTGTGGGATGCCGCTGCGCCGCCGTCCAGCCAGGTATTTATGCTGCCGGGCGCGCTGCTCATTATCCCGGTGATCCTGATGTATACCGCCTGGAGCTACTACGTCTTTCGCGGCAAAGTCTCCGGCAGCGAGGGCTATCACTGAGCCTGATTCGCGCCGGCAGGTGAGGATTTGCCGGCGCGTCGCGCCGTCCGGTCAGGGATGACCGAGAGGGATGCGCACAAACCGGTGATCTGCTGCAACGACTCGGGCCGGGTGTTTATGCCTTCGGTGGCTTGATCTTAATAATAAATCGTTCGTTAACCCGGGTGATCCTCGCGCCAATATCGCCAAACTCGGTGGCGATTTTAAAAAAATCGTCCGCGGCGACATCAAAATCGAGCTCAATCTTCGGGTGTTGTCCTGTCGCCAGTAATTCATAGAAATGGTCAAGGCTGCGGGCTTTTTCGCTAGGCATCTTATTTCTCCATGGTAAACCAATCTGCAGGGGTTTTATTGCTTACGGCGCTTTTACGGATTATTCAGCAGGATGACAAACGTGCCTGATATAAAATTATGCAATGACAGTAAGAATGAGGTAGGGCGAGGTTATTCCGTGTTGTTAAACCGCGTGGCGACGCGTTGTCCGCCATACCATGACGGCAGAGACGACCCTGCGGCGCCGGTTGATGATAGACATTTTTTGATGACAAATTAATGACAATAAAATGAATCTGTCCGGGCTCGGGATGGCATCGTGCTAAATAATTTTATTCTGTGGCTGTTAAGGTGGTTGTTAACTACTTTATGGTGATGGAGCGTCTTTTTTAGGGCCAACGGCGAGGGAACAACGATGCAATTACTTGATTTATTCGCAGGCTTATTATGGTTAAGCAGCGTTATCTTCCTGCTGTTTGTTCTTGATGTGATCATCACCCGTTATCTTTATCGTAAATAATCGACAACGACAGCGGCGTTGGGCATAGGGGACGGCGTCGGAGGATGATAATATAACCCGCGGACTGATTCAGAAAGGAATGCGCGGTGGCCGGGAGAATTGATTACGATATTGAAAAATACCAGTTTACCGAAGCCGGTGAGACGCCACGGCTCCGGGAGCAGTGGCGCGAAGTATACCTGGAGTGTCGTCAGCTGCGGGCCGGGGCAGAGGAGCGCCTGCGCATTGCGTTACTGAACGTCGACTATGTCACCAGCTTCGAGCTGCCTTTTCGCCTGCTGCTGGTGCGCGCGCCGCAGCTAATCGCCGATGTTCGTGAGACATTGCAGCTTAGCCGTAAAGCCGCCGTTTTCAACGGCAAACGTTACGGCTGCGTCTATAGTTTGAAACAGGATTTACAGGCTGTACCGGAAGCCTTTCATTACCGCCTGGCAAACCGCATTCGTCGCGTCGATGCAACCGGGCTGACGGCGGCCCCGTATCAGCAGATTGCCCGGGAGATAAAGCCGGCCCGGGAGCGGCTCCGCCAGGCGCTGAACGCCGGCCTGCCGGTCACCGCTCTCGACGCCCTGTTCTGGTTCGGCAGTCAGCGAGTGGCGGCGGACATCGCGCAGTTGCGCCGGTCCGGCATGGCGATTGTCACGACGGAGGTGGAGGTCAGCGACAATTTGTTCAATACCACCCGACGAGTGCCCGTTTACCGCCTGGCCAGCGAGTGAATCGGCGACCTTTCGCCCAGCCGTTGCCTCTGCAGACAGTTGACCATTGCCCCGTCGAACCAGACGCACAGCCCTCTGGCGATAGGCCGCGGGGCCGGTTCCAGCCATGCGCTGGCGATGAGCATGAGGAGCATTAGCGCCAGTGGAACCATGTATTTTCTTTTCACTGCCCTTTATCCGCTGCGCCTGTTCTGCCAGCAAGGTAGCGGTAAAGTATGACGTTTCGTTGACCGGGGCAGCGTTTTTATTATTGGCAAGCGGTTGCGTTGGGCCAGAGATTATTCATCTTTTGGCATACGAGAGGACGAAAACTGGCGGCTTGTATTTTTGATTTTTATTACACCACGCTTTTTTTTGCCGCCGGGGAAAAGCGTAATGTGGCTACGACTGGATGCGGCTCGTCATGTAACTGGCTGGTTTGAAACAATATTTTAATTGTTGTCTAAACGCATGCGACAGCGGTGGCTAATTTATATTAATTCACTTTACCGATCAATAAATTATATGTTGATAGTTTTTAGCTATCGAATGTTTCTTATCGATCATTTTAAACTATTTTTGTTGGCGGTAAATATATGACATGCTTTAACCCTTTCTTATTTTTGGTATTTTTTAAATGGTTGAAGAAAACGCGAAAAATACCTCCTATCGCTTCGTACTGGAGCCCGCTATTAGCGATGATGGCAGCTGCCACTCGTGGGAATTGCTCACTAAAGATATTATAGCACCCGCGCGAAATAACGCCTCAGCGCCCGCGTTTTCTTTCTCCACGCTTACCGAAAGCGATAAGCTTGCACTATTTACCCGACAAATCGAGTTGCTTTCCGTATTTGATTTTTCCCTGGTCGATAATAAGCCGATCTCGCTCAATATCGATGATTTATTAAGCCATTTTATTCTGACGGACCGCTATCTCTGCGATTTTCTGCGCTCGTGTAAGCATATTGCTTTGGAGATAAATGAGAATTTTCATGAGTTTATCGCCGGCCGCGAGCTGACGGCGCTAAGCACGCTGGCGGCGCTTTGTCCGGTCTGGCTGGATGATTTTGGTCGCGGGCGAACCTCCTTCCCGCTGCTGGAGAGATTCCGCTTCGATTGCGTCAAAGTGGATAAGGATTACTTCTGGGATAAAGAAAACGACCCCGCTTTGCCCGGTCTGTTGCAGTCTATTCATACCCTGACCGGCCATGTGATCGTTGAGGGTATCGAAACCGAAAAGCAAAAACGGTTAATCACTTCTGCCGGGGACATCATAGGTCAGGGCCGCTACTGGAAGGAAGAATATATTTTTCTTTGCGGTTGAGGGTCGACCGGGGGCTGGTTTCGGTTACCTGCTATTCTTTTATTTTCCAGTTTTAAATTCCCCCTTTGCTACTGATAGTCTTTATTAGCGCAGTGATAAGCGCCTCTCTTTTTTATGAAGGATCATTCCCTGTAAATACCCCCATGCGTAACGCCCCGATCGCCATTTCGACGTAAGCCAGGAGCTGATTTCTGAGCTGCGCGAGCTGGTGAAAAAAGATCTCGCCGCTGCGATCAATTAATCCTGCCTGCGCCATCCGCTCAGGATCGCGCGGCATGGAAAAATGCCGCCGTTTACCGGCGGCTATTGCTTATTTTGCGCTACCCTGGTTTTTTTCCAGCCGGGCGAAATACTCCGGTGCAAACGGGCGCGGATCGACGTCGGCAAACGGCGCGCGCTCAAAGTGCGATTTCAGTGCCCAGGGGACCGTGCAGTCAAAAATGGTCTTGCAGCTGATGCCATTTCCACGGATCGACGGGCTGTATTCCGGCGTCTGGGACGGATCCAGCTGGTGACCGCGAATGCCGGGGATTGTCGTAATGCTGACGTCCCCCTGCATGCGGGTGGTCATCGCCCACAGGATATCGTCGCTGTCAAAGATGTCGACATCTTCATCAACCAGAATAATATTTTTTAGCTCGGAATAGGTTGCCAGCGCCAGCAGCGCGGCCTGCCCCTGCCGGCCTTCATCGGCGGGTTGACGTTTTTTCACCTGCAGGATCCCGAGGAACTTACCGCCACCCGCGGTGTGGGCGTAGACATTTTGTAAAAAGCCCGGAATGGCGGCCTCGACGGCATTCCAGATACTGGCTTCCGTTGGCAGGCCGGCGAGGGTGGTATGCTCTTCCCCCGGTCCCACCAGGGTCTGCAGAATCGCATTGTTTCGCATGGTCACTGCTTTGACTTTGATTACCGGCAGCGACGGATTAGCGCCGCCGCAGTAGCCAGGAAATTCCGGCATCGCGTGGCCGCTATTGGTGTGCTGATCCTCTCTGACGCGCACGCCAGGCAACAGCTCACCTTCGATAACGATCTCGGCGCGGGCGATGGCTTTCTCCGGGACGCTGACGCCCTGAACCAGCTCCACCGGACGTTGACGCAGCGCGCCGGCGACGCCCAGCTCGTTATAGCCGAACGGCGTGGTAGGGGCTTCGAAGCAGGCGCCAATATAGATGGCCGGATCGAGACCCATATTGATGGTTATCGGCAGCGGTTTGCCGGCGGCCTCGGCCTTCTGGCGAAACACTTCGATATGGCGGCCGGCGGCAAGAAACATCGACAGCTCATCCCGGCCCTGAACGCACAAGCGGTGGATGGTGACGTCGGTCAGCGAGGCGTCGTCGGGATCGCTGGCCAGCGCCAGGCCCAGGCAGAAGAAGGGGCCGGCGTCGATAGGGGTGTTGGTGGGCGCCGGAAGCAGGGTGCGCAAATCAAAATCCGGATCGTCGGCCAGAAAGATCTGTTCCTGGCAGGGGGCGCTGCTGGCCGGGACGACCACCGGCGCGACCGGTTTTTTCACCGCCTTACCCACTTCAAGGGCCAGCTGCGAGGCTTCGCAGCCCAGCAGCAGCGCGGCCCGCTGGCGGCTGGCGTGCATACCCACCAGAATGCGCGAGTGTGGATAACCCTTAATATTGTTAAACATCATCGCCGGCCCGATGCGAGTGGGGCGCTTCACGGTGCCGCCCGCGCCGATATGGCGATAAACACCGGCCAGCTCGGCGTTAGGGTCAACCGGATGATCGGTTTCGAGATACTGATTGTCATGCTGTTGCAGCAGCGCGATGGCGTCGCGCAGATCCTGAATCGGTGCGGTCATGATGTTCTCCTTAGCGTATCGATGCGCACAGTATGCTTCGCAGGCTAATGGTTATCAATTGCATCATTTATGCGTTATTGATAAGCTTTTTCTTATCAATTTGTAGGGAGGAGTCCTACCATGTCCTTGCGAGCGTTACGCCATTTTGTGGTCGTTGCCGAAGAGTTGCATATGCACCGGGCGGCGGAGCGGTTACATATCGCCCAGCCCGCCCTCAGTCAGCAGATTAAGCAGCTTGAGCAGCGCCTGGGCGTGGTGCTCTTTTCCCGCGCTAACCGCCGTCTGACTCTGACCGCCGCGGGCGAGGCCTTTTTACACAAGACGCGGCTGGCGCTGGAAATGGCCGATCAGGCGGTGCTGGACGCCCAGCGCACCGCGCGGGGCGAGCAGGGGAGGCTGCATTTGGGGTATGTCTCCAGCGCGATGTACGACAGTAAACTGCCGGGGCTCCTGCGCCGGCTGCGCGCCGACTGGCCGGGGATTGAGCTGTCGCTGGTGCAGGGGGATGTGCAAATGCTCTACGAAGCGCTGTTGGATCTGCGTCTGGATATCGCCATCATCCGCGCGCCGCTGGCCTCGCCGCCGGACGCGCTGGTGGTCAGGCCGTTTGTACGTGAAAAGCTCTGCCTGGCGCTCTATCAACAGCATCCGCTGGCCGGCGTGGGCGCGCTTAATCTGGCCTCATTGCGCACTGACAACTGGATCTCGCTTGACGATCCGCAGGGCACCGGACTGGAGCAGGTTTTTATGGATGCCTGTCGCGTCGCGGGCTTTACGCCGCAGGTGGCGCAGCGGATTAACGACGTTACCTCGATGATTAGCCTGGTCTCCGCCGGGGTGGGAGTGGCGTTGGTTCCGCTCTCGGCGCGGGCCTTACGCCTTGATAACGTGGTGTATATCGATCTCCAGGATCGGCTGGCGGAGAGTGAGCTGAGCATGGTTTACCACCGCCATATTCGTTCGGCGGTGGTAAGGAAAGTTATCTCGCTGCTTAATACCGCTGAGCGATAGTCCCGGTTAGCTGGTCTTCAGGCGGCCAAAGCTGACAATCCTTGAACGGCCCAGCTCTTTCGCCCGGTACAGCGCGGCATCCGCCGCGCGAAGCAGACTATCGCTTTGGGTGTGCTGCGGGTAGCTGGCGATGCCAATCGACACATCCACCTGGCCTATCTCGGTCAGACCATCACGCAGCGTCATATTGCGCACCTGGGTGTAGATCTCGCTGGCGCACTGGTGCGCCCCAGCTTCGTCAATCCCGGGGAGCAGCACTAAAAACTCCTCGCCCCCGTAGCGGAAAGCCATGCCGATATCGCGCACCGCGCGCTGCACAATGGTCGCAACGCTCTTAATCACCAGATCCCCAGCCTCATGGCCATAGCGATCATTGATGGTTTTAAAATGATCGATGTCGATCATCAGACAGCTCAGCGGAGTATGGGTATGGACCGCCAGCGCCATCTGCGAATGCAGCGCTTCGTCAAGATGATGGCGGTTACGCAGGCCGGTCAGGGAATCGAACAGCGCTTTTTCCAGCAGGGCGCTGCGCAAACGCTGATTGGCCAGCGCCAGGCCCAACGCTTCCGCCATCAGCTCGAGATAGGCCCGGGAAGGAGCGTCACCGGCGGTAACGTTCTGGAAGGTCAGCAGGCCAATGGCTTCGCCCTGGGCGATGAGCGGTACGCAGAGCGACTGGCCGGCGTGCGTCTCCGGCAGATGATAGCAGGTGATATCGGGCTCGCCCTGCACCGGCGGATGGCTGAGTCCCCGCCGTATCGCCCAGCAGTCGTCGGGAGAAAAGGGCGTCGTCTCACCGGCGGGTGACAGCCACTGCGCCACGCAGCGCATCTGCCAGGGGTCGGTATCCAGAACATACAGTTTACCGGGGATCGTCGGGGCGATATTCGGCGCAAACCGCTCCGCCACCTTAATCACATCCTCAATGGTTTCACAGCCCTGCAGCCGCTGAGTCATACGCGCCAGCAGCTCGCGGATCGCCCAGTCGGCGTCGCGCTGCTGCTCCAGCCGCTGACGGGCCAGGCCGTTCTCGCGAAAAATGCGGATCGCCTGAGCCATGTCACCAATCTCATCCACCTGGGTAAAGTGCGGCGTCTCTACCGCATAATCCTGGGAGGCGAGACGCTGGACCACGTCGCTCAGGCGAACCACCGGGTAGAGCACCCGGCGTTTGAGAATGAAGCCGAGGACGAACAAAAACATCAGGGCGGTCAGGCCGACCATGATTTCCGACAGCGTACGCCAGATCCGCGAGCGCTCGGTGGCCTGGTCGATAGCGACGGCGGCGCGATGCTCAAGCATCTGGCGGAAGCGATCGATCTGCGTCTGCATGCGCTCCAGTTCAGTCTCGTACGCGGTGCCGTACAGCACCGCGATGGCCGCTGGCGCATCGCCGCGAGCGACATGCGCCAGGGCCGCCTGCTGTTCATCCTGTAGCTCATTGGCGATCCGCAGGCCATCCTGGAGCAGCGCCAGCTCCTCGCGGCTGGCGCCGTTATCTTTCAGGCCGCCCAGCCGCTGCTCTATGCTCTTGTCGGTCTGCTGCAGCTGCTGATATTGCGTAAGCGTCTCCGGCGAAGGCTTTATCACGTACAGCCGGGCGAGGTCAGACAGCGCCCAGGCGTCGTTTTCCACCTCGTCGGAGAGGGTATCAAAGACCTGGCGCTGCTGTACCGCCTGGCGTTCGACGCGGTCGGCGCTGGAGGCCATGAGCATAGCGCTCCCGGAAGCCAGCGTCAGGCCAACGGTGATCCCGTAAGCCCAGTTAGTGATGGTGGCGATTCTCACCGTGAATTTCCTTGCATGCAGATGAAGCTGTTTTGATTATAGAACTCCGCCCCCGCCACGACGGCGGCCCGCTTCAGAGGCGGCGCTCGCTGTGCAGAGGGGCAAGGGTCTGAAGAATGATGGCGTGTAGCGTTTCCGCATGGTGGCGCAAAACGAGGAAGACATCGCTATCCAGAGCGCCATTTATAACATCCGCTTCCATAATCTGTAAGGCTTCCTGCCAGGCCATCCCTTTACGATAAGGGCGATCTTCGGTCAGCGCGGTGAAAATATCGGCGATGGAGATAATCCGGTCGGCGAGGGTCAGGTGCTCCTTTTCGAGATGCAGAGGGTAGCCGCTGCCGTCCATTTTTTCATGATGATTCGAGGCCCAGTTAATGATGTCGCCGAGCTCGCTATAGTCGCTGAGAAGTTCGCCGGTCATGTAGCTGTGCTCCCGCACCTGACTCAGCTCCTCATCATCCAGCTCGCCCTCTTTTTCGAGAATGGAGAGTGGGATATAGACCTTGCCAATATCGTGTAGATAGCCGGCTATCTGTATTTGCTGACAGGTGGGCTCCGGCAGCTGCATCCAGCGGGCAAGCTGGCGGGCGATTTCCCCCACCATGATGCTATGGGTGGCGGTAAAGCTACTGTAGGTGTCGACGATTTTGGCAATCAGCAGGCAGACATCCTTCAGACCGTGAATATCCAGATAGCGCGTGTTGATGGGGCCAATAATCTCCAGCAGCCGCTGAATATGGCCGGGGTGAAGGTGCTGCCAGAAGTTCGCATTTTCAGCGACCTCGCACAGGATATCGCAGAGCGGCGGATCGATCTCCCGATGCAAAGCGACGAACTGTTCCACCACCGCCCGCGTGGGCCAGGCGGCAACGTGGCTATCGGCCGGCAGCAGCCGTTCAAAGGCATCAGCGAAATAGACAATGTGCTGTTCGCGGGAGCCCCGGTGGTTCGGGCTAAAATGGTGATCGCGAATAAAGGGAACGATGGGCTGGAAGGTCGCTAATCCCTCCAGCATCGCCACACCCTGGCGCTGATGCGGGTCGTGGATATTATCGATAGCATCCAGCGAATGAATGGTGCGTTTATCCCCCAGCACGCCGATATCGTGCAGCAGCGCGGCGCAAAAAATGGTCTGCTGCCGTTCGTCAGGCAGTTCCAGCCTTTGCGCCAGCGTCAGGGCGATTAAGGCCGTTCGTTGCATATGCCGGTGCAGTTCAGGGTTAATGATCTGGATGACTCTGGTGGTCAGCATCAGGGCCGACTTCAGGGCAATACGCATCTCTGTTCTCCGTTCGCGTGACCTGGCGGGCAAAAATGCTCTCGCCGGTGACGGAAGTGTCGATAATCTGATCGCAATGCGTGTTGTGTGTTGCTGAACAGGTAAATCCTCAGAATGTTTTGGTTCATAGCTCTGCCCGTTTCAGATCCAGTGGTGCACCAGAGTTGGGCGATATCGTCCTAAGAACCTTATTATTGTCTGATAGTTAACCATTTCCCCCCCAGAAAAGAAATGAATTCTGGCAAGCCCTTTGCATTAAGCAAGCGTAAGTTTGATTAATGTCTATGAAGGGAGTGACCTGTATGAATTTTAGAGCATTACTTGCCATTGCGTTATTGACGATGAGCAGCCTGGCGTTTAGCGAGACGCGTCTTCCGCATATTGTTATTTTAGCCACCGGCGGAACGATTGCTGGTTCGGCGGCCAGCAATACCCAAACAACCGGCTATAAAGCCGGGGCGATTGGGGTGCAGACGCTGATTAACGCCGTGCCGGAAATGAGTAAAATCGCTCACGTCGAGGGCGAGCAGGTGGCCAATATTGGCAGTGAGAATATGACCAGCGATATTATTCTCCAGCTCTCGAAGCGGGTGAATGCGCTATTGGCTCGGGACGATGTCGATGGCGTGGTGATCACCCATGGCACGGACACGCTGGATGAAACCCCGTATTTCCTCAATCTGACGGTGAAAAGCAACAAGCCGGTGGTCTTTACCGCGGCGATGCGCCCGGCGACGGCGATCAGCGCCGACGGGCCGATGAACCTGCTGGAAGCGGTCACGGTCGCCGCCGATCCTGATGCCCGGGGACGCGGGGTAATGGTGGTGCTTAACGACCGCATCGGCGCGGCGCGCTTTGTCACCAAAACTAATGCCACTTCGCTGGATACCTTCCGGGCGCCCGAGGAGGGCTATCTTGGTGTCGTGGTGGGCGGAAAACCCCAGTTCGAGACGCGGGTGGATAAAATTCACACGCTGCGCTCGGTGTTCGATGTGCGTCAGCTGAAGGTTCTGCCGAAGGTGGTGATTATTTATGGTTACCAGGACGATCCGGAGTATATGTACGATGCGGCGATCGCCCATCATGCCGACGGTATTATCTACGCCGGAACCGGGGCGGGGTCGGTGTCGGTACGTAGCGCCGCCGGTATCAAAAAAGCGCAGCAGGCGGGCATCGTGGTGGTGCGAGCCTCCCGTACCGGCAGCGGCGTCGTACCGCCGGATGACAGCCAGCCCGGGCTGGTGGCCGACTCCCTCAACCCGGCAAAAGCGCGTATACTGCTGATGACCGCGTTGACGCAGACTAAAGATCCGCAGCTGATTCAGCAATATTTCCATACCTACTGATCCTCTGCGGCGAGGGCGTTGTTCACACCCTCGCCGTGCTTTCTTCTCAATGACCTGGCTTCCATGCAAATCGATGGCGAATGATTGCCCATCATTCACTCCACCTGTGTTTCCCACGAGGCGTAAAGAAATATTTTTTATTGTCCGGCGGGCACAGTATTTCAATGCACCGCGCTTATTTTAAAAGCAGGTTTAAATAAGTCTATTCTTAATTGTTGTCTTAAAGTCGTTTTAATCTTTTTTATGCTGACCGATTAAAAAAGATGCATTTCGCAGTGGGACGCGTTTAATACTCGCTTTGACAGACTACGATGCATCCCAACGCGGTCAGACCGCCGATCGCGCGGCTCAGCGGACGCCTGCCACCGGCGGCCAGGGCCGCACTGCGGCAGCTTTCGGTTGTTTTCGTTAGTAACGTTGATGATTAGCGTGAAAATGATATGCATGATGAATATATTGAGCGTGGTTCAAGATTTAAGTTTACATTTAGTAACATATGTGCCGCAATTATGTTTTTTTGTCAGCTTGCTGTTTTTTACTTGCCGGAGGGAATTTCAGCGGATTAGTATTGTCGAACTTGCTGTACGTACCGCCTAATGATGATAAATGGATTCTGTTTTCCTTAAGCGTTACCACATAATTAATGTTTACAGGAAAAATCATGGCCTGCGTATTTAATAAACAACTTTTACACCCGCGTAACTGGCTGACCTGGTTCGGGCTCGGCATCCTCTGGTTAATCGTGCAACTGCCTTATCCGCTGCTGCATTTTATCGGCACCAGCGCTGGTCGCCTTTCCCGTCGCTTTCTTAAACGCCGCGAACATATCGCCCGGCGTAATATCGAACTCTGCTTCCCGGACATGTCGCCAGCGGCGCGCGAGACGCTGATCGATCAAAACTTTATGTCGCTGGGAATGGGGCTTATCGAAACCGGCATGGCCTGGTTCTGGAGCGACGAGCGGGTCAAAAAATGGTTTGATGTCGAGGGGTTCGCCAACCTTAATCACGCGCTTAGCGGTGGGAAAGGGGTAATGGTCGTCGGCGTGCACTTTATGTCGCTGGAGCTGGGCGGGCGCGCGATGGGGCTGTGTCGGCCAATGATGGCCACCTACCGGCCGCACAACAGCCCGCTGATGGAGTGGGTGCAAACCCGCGGTCGCCTGCGTTCGAACAAAGCGATGATCGATCGCAACAATCTGACCGGTCTGGTGCATGCCTTGAAATCCGGTGAAGCGGTGTGGTTCGCGCCCGATCAGGATTACGGTCCCAAGGGCAGCGTCTTTGCACCTTTTTTCTCCGTCCCGCAGGCGGCGACCACCAACGGCACCTATGTCCTGTCCCGCTTATCGGGCGCGAAAATGTTGAGCATCAGCATGGTACGTAAGCTGGATCGCCGGGGCTATAGCCTGCATATCAGCGAGGTGATGAATGACTATCCGGGTGAGGATAAACAGATCGCCGCCGGCTATATCAACAAGGTTATTGAGCGCGAGATCCTGCGCGCTCCCGAGCAGTATCTGTGGGTACACCGTCGTTTTAAAACCCGCCCGCTGGGCGAACCTTCCGTCTATTAACCTTCCCGCACAGGCTGCGCTTTCAAAATCCCGACAGTTGGGGTAACGTGAGCCGGATCATGTTTTAGTCGTGCGCGAAGGAGTGCAGAGTGTTCGCTGAGTTTGGTGTTCTGAATTATTTAACCTATCTGGTCGGGGCGGTGTTTATCATCCTCGTTCCTGGCCCTAATACGTTTTTCGTGCTGAAAACGGGTATTGCCCACGGGGTGAAGAAAGGCTATCTGGCGGCGGCGGGCGTCTTTATTGGCGACGCAGTGCTGATGTTTCTGGCCTTCGCCGGGGTGGCGACGCTGATTAAAACCACGCCGGTGTTGTTTAACGTCGTGCGCTACCTCGGGGCAATTTACCTGCTGTGGCTCGGGGGCAAAATGCTCTATGCGGTGCTGACCCAGCGCGACGGCCAGTCCGACGCCAGCGCGGAGCCGGCGAGCGCGATCCTCAAGCGCTCCCTGACCCTGAGCCTGACCAATCCGAAAGCGATTCTGTTCTATGTGTCGTTTTTCGTGCAGTTTATCGATGTCAACGCCAAAACCCCCGGCGTGGCGTTCTTTATCCTGGCGCTGACCCTCGAGGTGATTAGCTTCTGCTATATGAGCTTTTTGATCCTCTCCGGCTCGTTTGTCACCCGCTATGTCAAAACCCGCAAGAAGCTGGCTAAACTTGGCAACAGCCTGATTGGTCTGGTTTTCGTCGGGTTCGCCGCGCGCCTGGCTACCCTGCAGTCCTGATCCCCACGGGCCGGTTACCCGCTGACCGGCCCGCCGTCTCTTATTCTGCCCTGTAACAAAAACCCTTCATTTTTTATTGCATTGGTGTTACATATACAGCCGTTTATCGCTCAGCAAAAAGGAAGCCCCGATGATTCTGCAAAAACTCCTCAGCAATAAAAACTGCAAAAAATACTGTCTGTCGCTCGCGGCGGTGTTTGCTATCGCGCTGGCGGTAGTGGGGCGGGCGACCTTCGGGGGCGTGGTGAGCGAGTACAATATGCCATACTCAGAGTGGACGACGTCCATGTTCTTCCTGCAGGGGGCGATGGTGACGGTTTACAGCATTGTCTTTACCGCGCTCTTCGCTATCCCCCTCGGCTTTATTTTCCTCGGCGCCGATCGTCAGGATTAAGCGTCAACGGGCGAACCGCGGTTCGCCCTGTCTTATCGGCTTATCAACAGCGTGAAGCATTAGTCGTCGTCATGATAGTGATGATGGTGGTGGTGGCGATGGGGATGATATCCATCGTCAATAATGCATCCCGATAACAGCGTGCACAGCGCAATAATCAACGGTAACACGATCGGTTTTTTCATCCTTACTTCTCCCGCTATTCTTATTCCCCGGGGCCGAGAATGCCGCGGCGGATAACGTGAGTGTAAAGGGTTAACTTATTGATGGGATAGGATAACTCCGCAATATCGCCGCGGCGATCACCACCAGCCAAACTGGGTGCCGGCCACCGCCACGATGGCGACGACCAGCATGATAATGGTGCTTTTTTTCATTATGCCCCACCCGGCGCCGCATAGCCGCCGACAAAAAACCAGCCGAGAAAGACGACGGCGATGATAAAGATCGCCACCGGGAAAAGAATACCCAATTTCATGATTGTGTCCCTGTACCCACGAATGATGCCCTGCATGATACTGGATATCGCGGTACTTTAGTCAATATGAATGAAATTCTCCTGGCGGCGGGACTTCTTATCCTGGTACATCGCCTCATCGGCAGCGCGTAAGGCCGCTTCAACATCGATACTCTGCGGATCGCAGGTGACCACCCCGAAGCTAGCGCCCTCATAGTCGATACGCTGTTCGCCGAGGAAGTAGACGCCGCACAGAGCCTGACGCAGAGACGTGACATACGCCTGCTGTGCGGCAGGCTGCTGGGCGCTACCGACGATCAAAAACTCATCGCCGCCAAGGCGGCCAACGATATCTTCCCGGCGCGCGACAGCGGTGAGTCGTTTGCCGACCTGCACCAGAAAGCTGTCGCCGCACGGATGGCCGAACCGATCGTTAATGGCTTTGAAACCATCGAGATCGATAAAAATAAGCGAGACCTGCTGCTGCTGGGCGCGGGCGGAGGCAAAGCGTAACGCCAGCTGCTTAAACAGCGCGCGGCGATTGGGAAGCTGGGTGAGCTCATCGGTAGACGAGTGCAGCTCCAGCGCGACGTTTGCCGCCTGCAGCTGTTGCACCAGGGTGTCTTTTTCCACGTAGTGGGAAATGAGCTTCGCAAACAGGCCCATGACCTGTTCGCCTTCGAGGTTATAAGGCTGTTGTTGCCGGCTGGTGGCGCAGAGGGTGCCGAACAGAGAGCCGTCGGCCAGGCGGACGGGAATGCTTAAAAAAGTAGCGATTCCCAGCTCCTGGGCGGCGATGCAGGAGTGCCAGCGGTTGGCAACGTCATTGCTAAACGTACACTGATCCTCAAGGGCGCGTTTGCACAGGGATTCATCCCAGGGGACGGAAAATCCTTCCGGGATCTGCATTTCGCTGCTGTTGTGGGCGAACATGATCTGCTGCCGCTGGGCGTTGGTATCAATGCGGGTGAGGTAGGTGGACTCCATTCGCGTTACCGCCTCCAGCATCTCCAGCAGCTGGCGCACCAGGGTTTCCAGGGACTGTTCCGCAGCGAGGGTTTGCGACACCCGGGCAAGAATAAAATCTGACATGAATAATACAGCTCCAGCACGCCAAACGTCACCCCAGCATAATGGGCTGCAAACGGACATCAGCGTCGAATAAACAGTGATATTTTTAAATTTATCACATCTGTTTGGGGAATACTTGTCCACGCGGCAGGAAAAAAAGCCCCGTCGGGGGCGACGGGGAAAAACTCATTGATTATGGAATGATCTGTTCTCTGGTCAGTTCGAGAACAGGGGCTACTCTACGGGGGAAAAGTGCAGGCAAGATGGAGAAAACGTGGAGATTCAGGCTAAAATCCCCGGGCATTCAGGAAAGGGAGGAACAATGAAAAAGCTACTGGCTATTCTGCCACTGGTATTAGCCGGCTGTGCCCAGCCGCAGCCCACTGCGCCGACGAAAACCATCGGCATGCCCAACCCCGCGGCGGTATACTGTCAGCAATCCGGCGGCACCCGGGTGTCGGTGCAAACGCCGCAGGGCGTCAGCACCCAGTGCAAACTGCCCAGCGGCGAAACCCTCGACGAGTGGGCGCTGTGGCGCCGGGATCATCCGGCTAAATCGTAACCGGCAGGGCCGCCAGCCAGGCGGCCAGCACCCGGGCATGATTCTGCTCGGTGTTCTTCGCGGCGTACAGCAGCGTCAGCGGCTGGCGTTGCGCCAGCGCCGCCAGCCGCAGGCCCGTTTCGCGATGGGCGTCGAGCTCCTGACGATAGCGCTGGCTGAAGTGGGCGAAATCGATCGCCTCGCCGTGAAAGGCTTTGCGCAGCTCAGCGGAAGGCGTTAACTCCTTACACCACTCATCACAGGCCAGCGCCTCTTTTTTAATCCCCCGCGGCCAGAGACGGTCGACCAGCACCCGATAGCCGTCGCTGCTTTCCTGCGGGTCATACACCCGTTTACACTGAATCATCATCCTGCTCCTTCTGTGCCATCCAGGCGAGCAACTGCGGGATTTGCCCGTCGGAAAATACCGTGATGCCGTGGGCGCGGAGTAGGCCGGCGGCCACGCCGGCGCCCGCTTTGCGCCGTCCGCGAAAGGAACCGTCATAGACAAACTGGCTGCCGCAGGTAGGGCTGCCGTCGGTGAGTAACGCTGCCTGACAGCCCGCTTCCCGGGCGGCGCTGAGCGCCAGCCAGGCGGCCAGCTGATAATGTCCGGTGACGTCGCGGCCGTCGCTTTCCACGATCCGCGCCCGTCCGGCAAGCACATCGCCGCCCGTGCCGCCGAGGATCTCCGCCGGCAGTCGGGGCGTAGGCAGACCGGCCGCCAGCTCCGGGCAGTGGATCACCAGCCGCCCCGCCTGCTGCCAGCGGGACAGTGTCGCCGCCAGCTGTGCCTTCTCACTACCGTTATACCGCACCTGGAATCCCATCAGGCAGGCGCTGACCAAAAGCTTATTTTTCATTCTCTCTCCCTTACGCGCTTTTTCCAGTATACCTCACCCGTCGGCCACGGCGGTGGGGTGAAAATAAGGATTGTGTTCCACAGGCGGGATCGCTATTCTGACGTGCCTTGTGCTGTCCGTCTCGTCCAGACATAAGGAACCTGCTATGAAAATCCCTTTACGCCTCGCCCTTGTCGGCGATTATCACCCCGATATTGTTGCCCATCAGGCCATTCCCCTGGCGATAGACGATGCCGCCGCCGTGCTGGAGCAGCCGGTGAAATATGACTGGCTCGCCACCCCGTCGATCGCCTCCGGCGAGGCGCTGGCGGAGTACGATGCCATCTGGGTCGTTCCCGGCAGCCCGTATCGTCACCCGGAAGGCGCGTTTACCGCGATCCGCTATGCCCGGGAAAACAGCATTCCTTTCCTCGGCACCTGCGGCGGCTTTCAGCACGCGGTGATTGAATACGCCCGCAACGTGCTCGGCTGGCAGGACGCCGGACATGCGGAAACCGACAGCGAAGGGCGGATGGTGATTGCTCCCCTCAGCTGCTCGCTGGTGGAGACCTCTGCCGTCGTCGAGCTGCGGGCGAATACGCTGATTGCCCGCGCCTATGGCCGGGAGAGCATTGAAGAGGGCTACCACTGCCGGTACGGCGTGAGCAGCGCGTTTGCGGCGGAGCTGGAGCAGGGCGATCTGCGCGTCACCGGCTGGGATGAAGAGGGTGAGATCCGCGCCGTCGAGCTGGTGACGCACCCGTTTTTTGTCGCCACCTTGTTCCAGCATGAGCGTCACGCGCTGGACGGGCGTCCCGCGCCGCTGGTGCAGGCGTTTCTCCGCGCCGCGGCACAATAATTCCACCGGCAGCGGGCGCTGCCGGTCATCTTCAGGGGTGAATTTCCCGGTCACGTCCGGCGAGCGCGCCGCAGACCGCCATCACCAGCGAAATCAGCGCCACCGCCAGCAGCGGAATATGCCAGTCGCCATTGGCATCATGGATCCTGCCCATCAGCGGCGGCCCGCAGGCGGCCAGCAGATAGCCGACGCTCTGCGCCATCCCTGACAGCGCCGCGGCCTGATGCGCCGAGCTGGCGCGCAGGCCGATAAACGTCAGGCCGAGGATCATAGTGGCTCCGGAGCCAAAGCCGAACAGCAGCGTCCAGCCGATCGCCAGCTCAGGCAACAGCCACAGTCCGGCGGCGCTGATGGCGCACATCAGGGCGACCAGCACCGCGATCCCGCGCTGGTCGCGCAGCCGATGCAGGATCAGCGGTATCGCCAGGCCGGGCGCGGCGGTCGCCAGCTGCAGCAGGCCATGCAGCGAGCCGGCCTGCGCTTCGCTATAGCCCATACTCTGCAGAATCGACGGCAGCCAGCCGATAATCACGTAATAGACCAGCGAGTTGATGCCGAGGAACAGCGTCACCTGCCAGGCCAGCGCCGACCGCCAGATCCCCCGGTTATGCATAGCGCCTGAGCCGGTCAATGGCGTCTCCGCCCGGCGCCGGGACTGCGGCAGCCAGCTGAGGAGCGCCAGTAGCGGGAAGACCATCAGCAGCAGCAGCGCCCCGCGCCAGCCGAATCCGGCCATCGCCACGGGGACCACCAGCGCCGAACCAAGCGCCGCCGCGCCGCCCATCGTCAGGGAATAGGCGCCGGTCATCCGCGCGACATGTTGCGAGAAATCCCGTTTAATCAGCCCGGGCAGCAGCACGTTACCCAGCGCAATGCCGCAGCCGATTACCGCCGTGCCGATAAACAGCAGCGCAGCGGAGGGCAGGGAGCGCAGGGCAATGCCGGCGCAGATCAGCAGCATCGCCAGCAGCAGGCTGCGTTCCATGCCGAACCGGCGGGCAACCCCTGCCGCCAGCGGCGAGACAAGGCCAAAGGCCAGCAGCGGCAGGGTAGTGAGCAGCCCGGTCTGCGCGGTGGTCAGGCCATAGTCGCTACGAATCGCGTCCAGCAGCGGCGCCGCGCCGGTAAAGACCACGCGCAGGGTGGTGGCGATGAGCAGGATACCGGCAATCAGCAGCGCGGGGCGGCGGCCGGTAGAGGAGATCACAGAAGACATATCATTCTCAAGGTAACTAACGAGGGGGGTTACGATAGCGGCTTTGTCCCTCGTTTAAATCAAGCTAAAATGACAGATTATCGCTAATATCGGACAATATGATGATTGGACTGGGGCTGGATGGCTATGAACCGGACAGTGGCCACGAATCGGCCATTGCCTTTCGTATCCGGGTGGTGGAGGCGGAGCAGTATATTCCGGCGCATTCCCACCGTAAGGGGCAGCTGATCCTTGCCCTGCACGGCGCCTTGACCTGCGAGGTGGAGAACGCAATGTGGATGGTGCCGCCGCAGTATGCGGTGTGGGTTCCGGGGCAGCTGTCCCACAGTAACCGCGCTACCCCCGGCGCCCAGGTATGCTTCCTGTTCATCGAGCCGGGCGCCGCGCCGATGCCGGATCGCTGCTGTACGTTAAAGATTTCCCCGCTGGTGCGAGAGCTGATCCTTACTCTGGCGGAGCGCGGCGGAGAGTCCCTGGCCGCCCCCGCCACGGCCCGGCTGGTGCAGGTTCTGTTTGATGAGCTGCCCCGCCAGCCGCAGGAGCACCTGCAGCTGCCGGTATCAAACCACCCGAAAATTCGTCAAATGGTGACGATGATGGCTGAGGATCCGGCGCGCTGGCAGACCCTGAGCCAGTGGGCGGCGGTGTTTGCGATGAGCGAGCGGAATCTGGCCCGCCTGGTAGTGCGCGAAACGGGGCTGAGCTTTCGCCGCTGGCGCCATCAGCTGCAGCTGATCCTCGCGCTGCAGCTGCTGATCCGCGGGCAGACGGTGCAGCAGACGGCTCAGGCGCTGGGCTACGATTCCACCACCGCCTTCATCACCATGTTTAAAAAAGGGCTCGGGCAGACACCGGGCCGCTATCACGGTAGCCTGGCTACGACTTCCCAATAAACAATGAGATGATCCCGGCGGCAATCAGCGGCCCGACCGGGACGCCGCGAAACAGGGCGACGCCGAGTACTGTACCGACCAGCAGCCCGGCCACCAGATGCGGCTGGGAGCCCATCAGGGAGACGCCGCGCCCGCCGAGCCACGAAACAAACACCCCGACCGCAATCGCCAGCAGCGATTTCCAGTTCATAAAGGAGTGGATCAGCGTCGAGGGCGGCAGCGTGCCGCTGGCGATAGGCGCCATCACGCCGATGGTCAGAATAATGATCCCGACGGTCAGTCCCTGTTTCTCAACCCAGGGAAAGAAGGCGTTCAGCGGCGTGACGCGCACGATAATCAGCACGAGGATGGAGATCGCCACGGTGGTGTTATGACTGATAAAGCCGAGCGCCGCCAGACCCAGCAGGATCAACAGGGTGGTATCAAACATGTACAGAGGTCCTTGCCAAAATAAGAATGCCAAAAAATATCCCGCTTACTCTACGCATCGTGGCGTGAATAAACAGGATTTTTACGCCATGCGGCGGAAATCTGGGCGGATGCCCGGTTAGCTAAGACGGCGAAAGGTCGCGATCTCTGGTCGGGCGATATGTAAATAGTCTTCGGTGTCGAGAATGATCGACCGGTCCAGGCGCCCGGCGTTAAAAGCGATTTGTGGAAAGCGTTCAAACAGCAGCGGGTCCGCCACCAGCCGCAGCGCCGGATGGAAACTGAAGGGGGGAATGGCGCCGAACACGCAGGCGGTGAGGGCCTCCACCTCCGCCGGGCTGGCCAGCGAGGCTTTGCTGCCGCCGATATGCCGGGCCAGGCTGGCGAGGTCGGCCTGCCGATCGGCGGCGAGGATCGCCAGCACATGCTGGTTGACGCCGTTTCCTTTCACTTTACAGACTAACGCTTTCGCGCCCTGGCCAAGCGCGGTGCCGCGGATTGCCGAGACGGCTTCGCACTGACCGACCGCCTCGTGCGCCATCACCCGGTAGCGGGCCCGGTGCTCGTCGAGCAGCGCGCACAGCCGCTGGTGGATATTACCTTCTACTGCTTCAAGCATAGCGTCCTCCTGACATCATAAAGCAGCCAGCTTAGCGCTGTTGCGCCGGCCTGCCAACGGTGGGCCGGGAAATTCACCATTCGCTCATTATTACTTCACAGTGCTGTGGTGCAATCCCGCAGGCGCAGATGAGTTTTGTAAATAAAAAAAAGAATGATTTTCATTTTCAATCGAACTTTTTTTATTTCGCTCAGTCTCTATCGGACGACACAGAATATTAATAATTGCCGTAATGAGGTTAGGATGATGCACGATGCAACCATGCAGGGTTCCCCACGCAAGAAATTTAATAAAATAAGGGAGCTCAACAGACGGCGGAATTACTTTACTAAGAAAGTACGTAATGCCCTGCGGGTGGGGGTGGCGAAAGCGCTCTGGGATCGCCGACGCCGTCAGCCGGTAGATTTGTCGTCTGCGAAAACCGTCCTGTTGATGCGCAATGAGGGGGCGGTCGGCGATGTAGTGGTGGATTCCGCGCTGGTGAAATGCCTGCATCAGTCAGGCTATATCGTTGATTTTTTGCTGACGACCTCTAACAGCCAGGTGATGCGTTATAACCCGCGGATCCGCCATATTTATGAAGCTGATCCGGTCACGTCCGCCGATTTTTTGCGTAAATTTAATCATAACGTTCCTCGCGACGTTATTAATGAACTGGCTAATAATAAGTACGATATTATTATTGACCCTTCGCTGTTCGATATTCCCGTGCATCGCCTGCGGCTTTTCCGACAAATAAAAGCCAAATCAGTGCTCGGGTTTAATAAATGGCCATCGATTAAGCACTACTCCCACTCTTTTGATTTTGACTGCCAGCGCTGGCACGTGACGAAAACGTTCGAGCTGATCGCCGATTATCTCCAACTGGACACCCGCGGGCTGGACGCTTACGACCTGGCGGTGCCCGGGCCGATTATGCAGGAGGTGGCGCAGTATCTGGCGTCGCTAAGCGGAAAAGCGGTGGTGATTAATATTTTTGCCGGCCATGCCGACCGCAGTCTCTCGCAGACGCAGCTGGCGGAACTGCTCGACAAACTGCTGGCCCGCCACCCGGGGAGCGCGGTTATTCTGCTCGATCACCGGCGCGAGATCCGCATCCCGCTGCCGCCGGAGGTGGTGATTAACCCATTTAACACGTTACACCATGCGATGGCGCTGATCGCCCAGGCGGAGCTGATTATCTCCCCGGACACCTCGGTGGTGCACATGGCGGCGGCGTGGAACAAACCGCTGATCGCGGTCTATAAGGACGTTCTGCTTAATAACCGGCTGTGGGCCCCGGGCTATGACAACGCCAGGCAGATCATTGTTAAATGCGGGAAGGTCCATCAGCATCGCGGGCTAGTGGATAGAATTATAGCGGCGCTACCGGAGACGCTGTGAGGCGATGAGGGGAGACAGGTAGGGCTCACCTGCTGGCCGTATGCAAGAGCCAGCAGGTGAGCGAAGGTTGCATTGCCAGTCTGCAACCGCCGCTATTGTACTGTTGCCCGCGGCTCTGCCACATCCGGGAAAGCTCTTAAAGAGGTGGTCGCCGCGACTGACGGGCGGGATCACTCTTCAGTGAGCCACATATCCGCCTCTTCAAACATCTCCTGCACCGTGCGGCTGATCAGCTCTTTTTCATGCTTGCTGGCGTCGGTGTTGATCGCCGGCAGCGTCATCATCGGCTTCACCCGCACTTCCGCCTCCGGGAAAATGCGCTGCATGCGTTTGGTCAGCTCGTTAAGAATGGCCTCTCTGGCGCCCGGCAGCCCGGCAAAATTGCGCTTGTCATAAATCAGTTCCACAAACATCTTCTGTCCTCTGTATGCTGATCGCGGGCGATAGTTTTACTGTATTAATGTACAGTGTCAAGCGAATGCCGCGGCGCTGCGCATCTACCACCTCGCGCGGCGGGCGGGCTGCGCGCAAAAGCAGCAAACGGTTCGCTGGCGCTGAAGAAGACCCCTATTGACATCAAGGAGTTATTTCAGTGCTGGCGATTGATAGCTGGAGCCGATATTGACCGGTAAAATTGGCAAAACTACTGTATATATATTCAGTATTGTGTGGTGGGTTGAAAAATGAACGTTTACACGCCGGTTGAGCTACGTCAGATTGTCTCCTTTCCCTTTTTTGCCGACCTGGTGCAGTGCGGCTTTCCCAGCCCGGCTCAGGACTATGTTGAGAAGCGAATCGACCTCAACGAGCTGCTGGTGCAGCATCCCAGCGCGACCTATTTTGTCAAAGCCGCTGGCGACAGCATGATCGATGCCGGCATTGACGAAGGCGATTTGCTGGTGGTGGACAGCGCGCGTAAAGCGGAGCATGGCGATATCGTGATTGCCGCCGTCGGCGGCGAGTTTACGGTAAAGAAGCTGCAGCTTCTGCCGCGGGTGCAGCTTAACCCGATGAACCCGGCCTATTCGCCCATCGTGGTCGGCCGCGAGGAGACGCTCGATATTTTCGGCGTCGTAACCTACATCATCAAGGCGGCGGGCTGATCATGTTCGCGCATTGTGATGTGAACGCCTTCTATGCCAGCTGTCAGACCGCCTTCCGGCCAGACCTGAAGGGGCGGCCGGTGGTGGTGCTGTCGAACAACGACGGCTGCGTGATCGCCCGCTCAGCGGAGGCGAAGCCGTTTGTGAAAATGGGCGAACCCTACTTTAAGCAGAAGGCTGCGTTTCTTCGCCACGGCGTCGTGGCGTTTAGCAGTAATTATGAGCTGTATGCCGACATGTCCAGCCGGGTGATGGCCACCCTGGAAGAGCTCACCCCGCGCTGCGAAATTTACAGTATCGATGAGGCCTTTTGCGATGTCAGCGGTGTGCGTCATTGCAGAGATCTGACCGATTTTGGCCGCGAAATCCGCGCCACGGTGCTGCAGCGTACCCATCTGACGCTGGGCGTTGGCATCGCCCAGACCAAAACCCTGGCGAAGCTGGCCAACCACGCGGCGAAGCAGTGGCCGCGGCAGACGGGCGGGGTAGTGGACTTGTCCTGCCCGCAGCGGCAGCGAAAGCTGATGGCGCTGCTGCCGGTGAGCGAGGTCTGGGGCATCGGGCGGCGGATCGGCAAAAAGCTTGAAGCGATGGGGATCGGCACGGTACTCCAGCTGGCGGAGAGCGATATCCGCTTTATCCGCAAGCACTTCACGGTGGTGCTCGAACGAACGGTACGGGAGCTGCGCGGCGAGCCTTGCCTGGCGCTGGAGGAGTTTGCCCCCGCTAAGCAGGAAATTATCTGCAGCCGCTCGTTCGGGGATCGGATTACGGCCTATGAGGATATGCGCCAGGCGATCTGCAGCTATGCCGCGCGGGCAGCAGAAAAGCTGCGCAGTGAGCATCAGTACTGCCGGTTCGTCTCCGCCTTTGTCAAAACCAGCCCCTTCGCGCTGAATGAACCCTATTACGGCAACAGCGCCTCGCTAAAGCTGCTGACGCCGACCCAGGACTCCCGGGATATTATCGCCGCGGCGACGAGCTGTCTGGATGCCATCTGGAAAGCGGGGCATCGCTATCAGAAGGCCGGCGTGATGCTCGGCGATTTCTACAGCCAGGGCGTCGCCCAGCTGAATCTGTTCGACGAGCTTGCTCCGCGGCACAACAGCGCCAGACTGATGCAGGTTCTCGATCAGCTGAATGCGAAAAACGGCAGGGGGGCGCTCTATTTTGCCGGCCAGGGGATCCAGCAGCAGTGGCAGATGAAGCGAGAGATGCTCTCGCCGCGCTACACCACGCGATACGGCGACCTGCTCCGCGTCAGATAACGCGCGCTATCCCTGCACCGCGGCCGGAAAAACCGCCGCCAGCCAGTCAATAAAGACGCGGAGCCGGGGCGGGACGTGCCGGTGCCGGGCATAGACAACGTGAAAAGGATAGGGGGCCGGGCGCCAGGCGCTGAGGATCTCCACCAGTTCGCCGCTCGCCAGCGCCGGTTTCAGCGAATAGGTAAAGGTCTGCACAATGCCTAAGCCCGCCTCGCCGGCGGCAATATGCGCGTTGCTCTCATTGATGCCGAGATGGGGCTCTGTCTTCAGCTCGGTGCTGACGCCGTGACGCGTAAAGCGAAACGGAAACGCTCTGCCGCTGGCCGGCGACAGATAGCTGATGAGCCGGTGGCCATGATGTAGTTCATCCGGCGAGGCGGGGGTGCCGTAGCGCTGAAGATAGCCCGGGGTGGCGCAGGTGACCAGCGTCGCCTCGCCGATTTTACGGGCGATCAGCGTCGAGTCTTCCATCGGACCGCCGCGGATGGCGCAGTCAATATTGCCGCTGATGAGGTCCGCGGGCTTATCGGCCACCTGCAAATCGATACGGATATCCGGCCAGGAGGTCATAAAGTCCGCCAGCAGCGGGATCAGCACATCGCACGCGGTCGACCCGCCGATGGCGATCCGTAGATGGCCCTTCGGCTTATTGCGGGCGGTATTGAAAGACGCGTCGATCTCTTCCAGGTCTTCCAGCAGACAGCGGGCTTTTTCATAGTACTCCCGTCCTTCCGGCGTCACGGTAATACGCCGCGTGGTGCGCTGCAGGAGGGAAACCCCAAGATGCGCTTCCAGTTGCTGAATGGTTTTGCTGAGGGTGGCGTTGGGCATATTCAGCGAGTCCGCGGCGCGGGTAAAGCTGCCGGCTTCGACAACGCGGGTGAAGGCTTTGAGAGCTGAAAACCGGTCCATTATTCGCTTTATCCTGGTTACTGGAGGTCATTATCCACCGAGGGGAAGAGTGTTTTTCAGATTAGGCCATTTTTCCGCCTCGCCGGGACGATTACAGTGCTTTCCATACCCGGCGGGGCGCGTTCGCGAGCCTGGCCTGTTTATACTCTAACCAAGGAAATGCACCATGAGCAAAAAACTTGCGGATAAAGTGGCGTTAGTCACCGGCGGCAGCGCCGGGATTGGCCTGGCGTCGGCGAAAGCGCTGGCGGAGCAGGGCGCGAAGGTGTACATCACCGGCCGCCGTCAGGAGGAGCTGGATGCGGCGGTAAGATTCATCGGGCCCGCCGCCCGCGGGATCCGCGCCGACGCCGCCGTGTTAAGCGACCTTGACGCGGTATTTGCGACCATTGCCGAAGAGTCCGGCCGGCTGGATGTGCTGTTCGCCAATGCCGGCGGCGGAGACATGCTGCCGCTGAGCGCCATCACCGAAGCGCACGTCGACCGAATTTTCGCCACCAACGTGCGCGGGGTGGTGTTCACCGTGCAAAAAGCGCTGCCGCTGCTCACCGACGGCGCCTCGGTGATTTTGACCGGCTCTACGGCGGCGGTAAAAGGGACGGCTAACTTCAGCATCTATAGCGCCAGTAAGGCCGCGGTACGCAGCCTGGCGCGCTCCTGGGCGCTGGAGGTTAGCGACCGCGGGATCCGCATCAATGTGGTCAGCCCGGGGCCGGTACGTACCCCGGGTCTGGGAGGGCTGGTGGCGGAGGCGGACCGCCAGGGCTTGTTCGATGCTCTGGCGGCCGGCGTACCGCTCGGGCGGCTGGGCGAGCCGGAGGAGATTGGCCGGACGGTGGTATTTTTAGCGTCGGATGAGTCGAGCTTTATTAACGCCGCGGAGATCTATGTCGACGGCGGGCTGGCGCAAATCTAAGCGCCTGCCGTCGCCGCACTGACCTGACCGGGCAGAGGCGCTTTCAGCAGGGCGATCAGCAGCGTACTGCCCACCATGATCCCCGCCGCCAGCCACACCATTCCCGACAGGCCAGCTGAGGCGATCAGCTGGCCGCCGACAAACGCCCCGGTGCCGATGGCGGCATTAAAAATGGCCACATAAATGGCTGACGCCGGCTGGGCGACCGCGCCCGCGCTGCGCAGCAGCCAGGTCTGTAAGCCGACGAACACAATCGCGATGCCGGCGCCCCACAGGGCTAACAGTAGCCCGCTAAAACAGAACGGCAGTGGCGCAAGACGGGCGGCGCCAAGGAGCGCCAGCGCGCCCCCGCTCAGCAGCAGCGCAGCGAAAATCAGCCCCTTCAGATGACGATCGATAAGCTTACCCGCGATAACGTTACCCAGCAGCCCGGAACCCCCTGACAGCAGCAGCAGGCCGGAGAGAGCGGTCGCCGGGACTCCCTGCAGATTTATCAGCAGTGGTTCAATGTAGGTGAAGGCGGCAAAGTGAGCGGTAATGATGCAGGCCGTGGCGCCATACAGGCCACCGAGCAGCGGATTGCGGAAGATATCGCGATATACACGCAGCCTGACGGGGGCAGGGGCGGCCAGCGGGGGCAGCGTCGAGCACAGCACCGCAGCGGCGGCTAGTGACAGCAAGGCCATCGACATAAACGCGAGTCGCCAGCCCGCCAGGGTGGCGATAAAGCTCGCCAGCGGCACCCCCACTACGCTTGCCGCTGACACGCCGCCAAAAATGATCGCCGTGGCCAGCCCCAGCCGGTGCGGCGGCACCAGCTGCGCGACGACAATGCCAATTAAGGCCCAGAAGGCGCCATGCGCCAGGGCGCCAATCATGCGGGCGCTCATCAGGGCGAACATCGAATAAGACCGGGTTGCGGCGAGGCAGGAAAGCGCGAGGATCAGCATCAGCCCGACCAGCAGCGCCTTGCGGGAAATACGCGTCGGCATTGCGCCGGAAAGCAGAGCCGCCAGGGCGCCTACCCAGCCATAGGCGGTGACGGCGAGGCCCACGCCGGATTCCGTCTGGTGAAAATCCGCCGCCAGGGCGCTGAGCATGCCCACCGGCGCCAGTTCGCTGGTGACGATCGAAAAGGCGCAGATCCCGAGCGCAACGACGGCAATCCAGACGCGCGCCGGCGCCGGGTGGAGGGGTAAAGCAATCTCTTTCATATCAGGCGTATCCTTAGGAAAGGAGCGTTCCGCGCGGTGCACGGACGTTCAGGTGAGGAGAGAGCAGGCGATCGGATGGCCTGGTTGTCTCCGCGAATGGCGTGCAGTATCATCCCTGCGAAACTGATAAAAAAGAGCGGAAAACGGAGAGCCGTTTTCCATACATGGAAAATAGATGACCGCAGAATTTCATTGGGATGATGCGCGCATCTTCCTCGCCATCGCCCGGGCGGGAACGCTGAGCGGCGCCGCCGACAAGATGAACATGGGGATTGCCACGGTCTCCCGCCGGCTGGATCGGCTGGAGCAGGCGTTGAACGTTCCGCTCTTCAGCCGCCATCAGAGCGGCTACCGCCTGACCGACGATGGCGAAGCCCTGCTCGCGCGGGCGGAGGCGCTGGAATACGCTGGCCTGGCGTTCGGCGAAGCGGCGCAACTGCAGGGGCATGTCGCCGGGGTTGTTCGCCTGGCCACCTCGGATAACCTGGCCACGCATTTTATTCTGCCCTCCCTGAAAGGGCTCCTGGACCATTATCCCGAGCTGCGGGTGGAGGTGCTGAGCGGCGTGCAGCCGGTGAACCTGCACCGTCGGGATGCCGATCTGGCGATCCGCATGGTCAAGCCTGAGGCCGGGCATCTGACGTTAAAGCGGCTGGGGACGGTGGGGTTTGGCGTCTATGGCGCCGCCGACTGTCTGGCCGGCGCGGACGGCCTGTCGCTGAGCGAGGCGGACTTTGTGGGGTGGCCGGAAACTCACCAGCACCTGCCGGCCGCCCAATGGATCACGCGCACCCTGCGCGGCCGGCCGTGTAAAGTCGAAGCCAATACGCTCGTGGCCCAGGTTTCCGCAGTATCCGCGGGCCTCGGATTGGGCGTCCTGCCGCACTTTATGGCGCGGGCCAGCGGCCTGCAGTGCCTGCAGCCGGAGATCGGCGCGGATCAGACCCTCTGGCTGGTGATGCATTCTGACCTGGCCGGATCCAGACGCGTGCGGGTTCTCGCCGACCATCTCATCGCTCTCTTTGCGGACCATCAAGATCGGCTGGCGATGCCCTGAAGGGGCGCGGCTTGGGCGTGTATCGATAAGACTGCCCGAGGCTGACGAGCCACGATTTTCTCCGCGCCAGCTAACAGTGATACTCGCCGCGCAATATTCGGCCCAATGCTGCCCCGCAGTCGAAAATACTGCAGAGTGAGAGGATATCCCCGTCCGGCAAAATAATTTTGTGTTGTGGCCAGCGCGGCATTGTTGCGCTCCCCCAGAAATGCCTGTCGATGTTAGGGTGAGACGTTTATCACCACAGGAGAACGCAAATGATTGTCAGGACCTGGCACGGCTGTGTGCCATTGCAACATGCTGAGGGGTTTGCCCGCCACCTCGAGCGGACCGGCGTGGAACACGCTCAGAGCATCGCCGGCAACCGGGGGGCGCTGGTGCGCCAGGAAAACCAGGGCGAATGGGCGCATTTCTTTCTTGCCACCTACTGGCAGGATCTCGCGGCGGTCAAAGCCTTCGCTGGCGAAGACTATCACGTCGCGGTCACCTATCCGGACGACGAAGCATTCGAACTCCTCTCCGACCCCTATGTGTTTCAGCATGAAGTCGAGGCCGTGTCGCCGCTGTAGGCTGATGACCGGGCAGGTGGAAGATTGGCCAGCAGCAGGCGGTTGCTGGCCGCGTGAGAGCGACGTCTACCTTGTATGGGCAGCCAGCCGCCGCTGGGTGAACGTGGCATGATGGGAACACTCAGCGCGTGAGGGCCGCGACAATGGAGGCTTCCATTTTCTCCGGCGTCGTGAACGGCGCAAAACGCGTGAGGGGTGTGCCGTCGCGACCGATGAGGAACTTGGTGAAATTCCACTTGATCCGTCCGCCGAGCACGCCGGGCAACGCTTGTTTCAGATAACGAAACAGCGGGTGTGCGGCGGGGCCGTTGACGTCCACTTTCTCAAACATCGGGAAGCTCACGCCGTAGTTAACGTGACAAGTCTGCTCGATTTCATCCGCACCGCCGGGTTCCTGCTTACCAAACTGGTTGCACGGGAAACCAAGCACTACCAGCCCCTGAGCCGCGTACTTTTTGTAGAGCGCTTCCAGGCCAGCGTATTGCGGTGTGAAGCCACAATGGCTGGCCGTATTCACCACCAGAACCACCTTGCCAGCATAGTCAGCCATGGAGAGGGGCTGGCCGCGCAGGCGGGTAGCCGTCAATTGATAAAAAGGGGTCATAGCAGGCTCCTGAGAGTAGAAACAGTTCAACGCTGACGATCGCGCGAATGTTTGAAGCAGATTAGGCAGTTATGATACACAGGGTTAGGGATTTGTACCTGGAGTGTTAAAAAAACGCCAGATGTCATAGAGAAAATCGCGAACAGGAACGGCTGAAAATGATGAAATATGTCTTATCGCTGGTGGTGGTGGCGATACTCGCAGGATGTACCAGCACGCCAAACTTGCCGCCTCGGGATACCATTGTGGCGATGAAACCCACAGAGTCCGGTATTGTCGCCAGCTCAGCGAAATACAGTTACCGCTTTGTCCGTGACGGTGTGCCTCAGGAATATCAGCGTTATAAGACCTTTTATGAACGCTTTCACCAACAGGCTTCCGGCGTGCGGGTTAACTTTGTCGTGGTACAACATGAGGTGACGGCGGAATATCTGGTGGTGATGGATCAGCGCAAACTGGATGCCGGGCAGCATAGCGAGCTGGTGAATCAGTATCATGCGGTGCAAATTGATAACGATCGCCTCGGGGTGTTGTTTAAAGCGACAGGATTTTGGACTGCATCGGACGCGTCAGATCTGGCCGCCGCCTACCAGTTAGCGCACCCCGTTGTGGTATCAATCAATGATAAGACCAAAACGATTAGCTCGCTTGGCGCCGTTGCCCTGGCCCCGTTGTTTCCGTTTTACATGATGTATGGATGTGCCACCGGGCCTTGTGTCTGAGGAAAACAGCCAGCAAGTCACTCGACTCACTGGCTGAGTATTTAATTAAGCTTCACTTTTAGATGACTGCTTGTGAAACAGTTCGCGGAATACCGGGTAGATATCCTCCTGGTCGCGAATATGCTGCATGGCGAAATTATCAAAGGTCGCCTGCAGGTGTTCATACTCGCGCCACAGGGTCTGATGCGCCCGGCGGGTAATTTCGATATAGCTGTAATAACGCACCACCGGCAGAATTTTCTTCGCCAGCAGTTCGTGGCACAGCGGGGAGTCATCGGCCCAGTTGTCGCCATCCGACGCCTGGGCGGCGTAGATGTTCCACTGCGCCGGGTCATAGCGGGCCTGCACCACTTCATCCATCAGCTTCAGGGCGCTGGAGACAATGGTGCCGCCGGTTTCCTGAGAATAGAAGAATTCGTGCTCATCCACCTCTTTTGCCTGGGTATGGTGGCGGATATAGACCACGTCGACGTTTTTATAAGTCCGGCTGAGGAACAGATACAGCAGGATATAAAAGCGCTTGGCCATGTCTTTGGTGGCCTGGTCCATCGAGCCTGAGACGTCCATCAGACAGAACATCACCGCCTGGCTGGAAGGCTCCGGCCGTTTTTCGTAATTTTTGTAGCGTAAATCAAAGGTGTCGATAAACGGCACCCGCTCTATTTTAGCCCGCAGTTCGGCAATCTCTTTGCGCAGGCGCTCCTCCTCCAGCAGTTGCACCGGTTCGCTGCGGCTGATGGCTTCCAGATCCTCCTCCAGGGCGCGCAGTTCACGACGCTTGCCGGCGGTCATCGCCGTACGGCGGGCCAGCGAGTTCTGCAGTGAACGTACCACGCTGATGTTGGCTGGCACCCCATTGGAGGTAAAACCCGCGCGATGGGTTTTAAACTCATTCAGCTGCCGGTGCTGGTTTTTCTTCAGGTTCGGCAGGGCCAGATCTTCAAATAACAGATCCAGGTATTCATCTTTCGAGATCTGGAAGACAAACTCATCCTTTCCTTCACCATCGGCGCTGGCTTGCCCCTGACCGCTACCGCCGCCGCCGCCACCGCCCTGCGGGCGCTCAATGCGGTCGTTTTGCACAAAATGGTCGTTGCCCGGGTGGACGCGGTTGCGCAGGCCGCCGCGACCCTGATGAAACATCGGCTCGTTGATATCGTCCGTCGGGATCGAGACGGATTCTCCGCTCTCAATATCGGTCACCGAGCGCTTGTTGATGGCCTCGGAGATCGACTGTTTAATCTGCGCCTTATAACGGCGCAAAAAGCGCTGGCGGTTGACGGCGCTTTTGTTTTTCCCGTTCAGGCGTCGGTCTATGAACCAGGTCATATGCCCTCCTGTACTGCATTAGCCAACTTTACTTATCATCATTCAGCTGCAGTTGACCCGGCGGCGTGCCGCCGGGTTGGACGCATCAGGACGATTTACGAACCCGCAGGTACCACTCGCACAGCAGGCGAACCTGTTTGCGGGTGTAGCCTTTCTCCATCATGCGGTCGACAAAGTCGTCGTGTTTTTTCTGCTCATCGGTTGAAGTTTTGGCATTAAACGAAATGACCGGCAACAGCTCTTCGGTATTGGAGAACATTTTCTTCTCAATAACCGTGCGCAGTTTCTCATAGCTGGTCCAGTTCGGATTACGTCCGCTGTTGTTGGCTCTGGCGCGCAGCACAAAGTTGACGATTTCGTTACGGAAGTCTTTCGGGTTGCTAATCCCGGCTGGCTTCTCAATTTTCTCCAGCTCGGCATTCAACGATTCACGGTCAAACAGCTGCCCGGTGTCCGGATCGCGGTATTCCTGATCCTGGATCCAGAAGTCAGCGTAGGTGACATAGCGATCGAAAATGTTCTGTCCATACTCGGAGTAGGATTCCAGATAAGCGGTCTGGATCTCTTTGCCGATAAACTCGGCGTATTTCGGGATCAGATAGCCTTTGAGGAATTCCAGATAGCGCTCGGCCTGCTCCTGTGGGAACTGTTCGCGCTCAATCTGCTGCTCCAGCACATAGAACAGATGCACCGGGTTAGCGGCCACCTCGACGTGGTCGAAGTTAAACACCCGAGACAGGATCTTAAAGGCAAAGCGGGTGGAGAGCCCGTTCATCCCTTCATCAACCCCGGCGTAATCGCGATACTCCTGATAGGACTTCGCTTTCGGGTCGGTATCTTTCAGACTTTCGCCGTCATAGACCCGCATCTTCGAGTAGATGCTCGAGTTTTCCGGCTCTTTCAGGCGCGACAGAATCGAAAAGCGCGCCAGGGTTTCCAGGGTGCCCGGGGCGCAGGGCGCATGGGTCAGCTCACTGTTGTTGAGCAGTTTTTCATAAATGCGGATCTCTTCGGAGATACGCAGGCAATAAGGCACCTTGACGATATAGACGCGGTCGAGGAAGGCCTCATTGTTCTTGTTATTACGGAAGGTCACCCATTCCGATTCGTTGGAGTGAGCAAGGATGATCCCGTTAAACGGCAGGGCGGAGATCCCTTCGGTGCCGTTATAGTTACCTTCCTGGGTGGCGGTCAGCAGCGGATGCAGCACCTTAATCGGCGCTTTAAACATCTCGACGAACTCCATAATCCCCTGGTTGGCGCGGCACAGCGCACCGGAGTAGCCGTAGGCGTCCGGGTCGTTCTGCGCATAGTGTTCCAGCTTACGGATATCCACCTTACCGACCAGCGCTGAAATATCCTGGTTGTTTTCATCACCCGGTTCGGTTTTGGCGATGGCAACCTGCTCGAGAATCGATGGCCAGACTTTAACCACGCGGAATTTAGTGATATCGCCGCCAAACTCGTGCAGGCGCTTGGCCGCCCACGGCGACATAATGGTGCCGAGATAGCGGGTCGGGATGCCATACTCTTTCTGGAGGATCTGCGCATCTTCCTGCGGATTGAACAGGCACAGCGGGTGATCGTTGACCGGACTGCGTTCGCCGTTGGCGCTCAGCACATAGATGGGCACGCGCTGCATCAGCGCTTTCAGCCGTTCAGCCAGCGACGATTTACCACCGCCCACCGGCCCCAGCAGATAGAGGATCTGTTTCTTCTCTTCCAGCCCCTGGGCGGCATGCTTGAGGTAGGAAACGATCTGCTCAATGGCGTCTTCCATACCGTAAAACTCTTCAAATGCCGGATAGCGTGCGATAACCCGGTTTGAAAAGAGACGGGATAGCCGCGGCTCGAGAGCCGTATCAACCATGACGGGTTCACCAATGGCCATCAACAGACGTTCTGCCGCATTGGCATAGGCACTGCGATCTTGCCGGCAGATGGTAAGAAACTCCTGCAGTGTGAACTCTTCGTCCTTGGCAGCTTCGTAGCGCTGGCGATAGTGATCGAATATATTCATGGCATGCCGTCCTTTCGTTTTTTAGCACAGGTTGAGAGCCGTTCATATGAATAGTGGGGGCCCCCGGAAGACATAAGCTGAACATCGCTCTCCTGGTATCCAGCAACCCTTATGCCAGGTTGCGGGTGGGGTAGCGTGAATGTGCCCGGCAATTACACCTTCTAAATTTAAGCGTAGATGCATTTAGAAATCTTGCATGGCGCAGAAAATCAATTTCAATGACATATCAATAACTCATCCTGAACATGACGCTTTTTGATTCGTTGGGACGCAAAGTTGTCATCGGGCTGTCACCGGATGGTAAGAGAAGGGTGGCAAAGTGAACGATTTGTGTCATATCGGGTAAAGAATTTGAGGCATGAGACCTACGACGGTACACTGCACGGGCTGATTATTTGACAACGGGAATATGGATTGTGACTAAAATCAAACTTCTGGCACTCGGCGTGCTGATAGCGACGTCCGCCAGCGCGGCGCATGCCGACGGGAAGTTCACTCTTGGGGCTGGCGTAGGGGTCGTTGAGCATCCGTATAAGCAATATGATGCGGATGTCTATCCGGTGCCGGTCATTAGTTATGAGAGCGAAAACTTCTGGTTCCACGGTCTGGGCGGGGGTTACTACCTGTGGAATGACACCAACGATAAACTGTCGATTACGGCCTACTGGTCGCCAATGTACTTCAAGCCGGGCGACAGCGACAGCGAGCAGATGCGTCGACTGGATAAACGTAAATCGACCGTGATGGCCGGTCTTTCTTATGTCCACAACACGCCCTATGGCTTCCTGCGCACGACGATTGCCGGCGATACGCTGGATAACAGCAACGGTATTAACTGGGATCTCGCCTGGCTGTACCGTTACACCAACGGTAACCTGACGCTGACGCCGGGTATTGGCGTGGAGTGGAACAGCGACAATCAGAACGAATACTACTATGGTGTCTCCCGGCACGAGTCGCGCCGCAGCGGCATGCGCAGCTATGACCCGGACAGTAGCTGGAACCCGTATCTGGAACTGTCGGCTAACTATCGCTTCCTTGGTGACTGGAGCGTTTACGGCGTGGCGCGCTACACGCGTCTGTCGGATGAAATTACCGACAGTCCGATGGTGGATAAATCCTGGAGCGGTCTGATCTCCACCGGGATCACCTACACCTTCTGATTGTGCATTCTTACAGTGCGCTTCATGCATCAAAACAGGGCCTTGCGCCCTGTTTTGCTTTATGGTGGTGCATACGGTTAAGGAGGAGAAGATGGTGAAAAAAACAGTACGCTTCGGCGAGCAGGCGGCAGTGCCGGCCATCGGGCTGGGCACCTGGTATATGGGCGAACATGCGGCGCAGCGTCAGCAGGAAGTGGCTGCACTGCGTGCGGGCATCGACCATGGACTGACGGTGATCGATACGGCGGAAATGTACGCCGACGGCGGGGCGGAGGAAGTGGTGGGCCAGGCGATCCGCGGTCTGCGCGACCGGGTAGTGCTGGTCTCCAAAGTCTATCCCTGGCATGCCGGCGGAACGGCGATGCACCGCGCCTGTGAAAACAGCCTGCGCCGGCTGCAGACCGACTATCTGGACATGTATCTCCTGCACTGGCGCGGGGATATCCCGCTGCAGGAGACGGTTGAGGCGATGGAGAAGCTGGTGGCCGAGGGCAAGATCCGCCGCTGGGGCGTCTCTAATCTGGACACCGACGATATGCAGGCGCTGTGGCGGACGGCGGATGGCGAGCACTGTGCAACCAACCAGGTGCTCTACCATCTCGCATCGCGGGGCATTGAATACGATCTCCTGCCCTGGTGCCAGCAGCACAGTCTGCCGGTGATGGCCTACTGCCCGCTGGCGCAGGCGGGGCGCTTACGCGATGGACTTTTTCAGCATAGCGATATCATTAATATGGCTAACGCGCGGGGGATTACGGTAGCGCAACTGCTGCTCGCCTGGGTGATTCGTCATCCGGGAGTGCTGGCGATCCCGAAAGCGGCCAGTATTGAGCATGTGGTGCAGAATGCCGCAGCGCTCGACGTCGTCCTCAGTGGGGAAGAGCTCGCGCAGCTGGACCGCCTCTATCCGCCGCCGCAGCGAAAAACCCGGCTGGATATGGTTTAACCCATCGTTCACGGCAAAGAAAAACAAAAGCCCCGTTACCAACGGGGCTTTTGCTATTAGCGTTTTTTCACGCTGATGGTTTGCGCCAGGCGAGAGGGCGTCTCTTCGCTGGCTTTCTGCGGCTGGGTTACGCAGCAGGTTTCGACGCAAACGAAGGTTTTGTAGCCATCGTCCGGCATATCGCCCATGCTGACGGACAGCGCCGGGCCCGGGTTCCAGGCCACCACATTGTGCTGATGATGGTGCACCACGTCGATAGTGCGGTTTAGCGCGTCGTCATGGATCACGCTGCAGCTGTCGGCGTTGAGATAGACGCGATCGGTGCGGTCAGGGAAGGTCTGCACGCCGTTGCTCAGAACGCCTTCTTCGGCATTGTTCACTTTATCGATATAGCGCTCGCCAAGACCGCTCACCTTCACCGCCGCGATATCGCCGACGTTGAAATAGCTGTGCAGGGCAGAGGTGGTCTCGAATTCACCGTGGGCTTCCAGCTCGATTTCACAAGTCTTGCCCAGCTTAAAGCGGGCATAGAGGGTGAACTCGTGCGGCCAGAGCTTCATGGTTTCAGCGCTGTGCTGGAGCGCAAAGGTCAACATTACGCCGCTGTCGTCTTCGTCATGACCTTCCAGGGTCCATGGCAGATTGCGGGCAAAGCCGTGCGACGGCAGACCTTGCTGCGCAGAAGGACCAAACCAGGGCCAGCAAATCGGCACGCCGCCGCGCAGGGCGACGCCCTGTTTAAACGGGGTGTTGTTGCTCAGCCACAGAACTTCTTCTTCACCGGCGGGTTTCCAGGAGAGCAGGTGCGCCCCCTGCAGCGCCACAGAGGCTTTCACCTGCGGATGGTCGATGACAATCAGCTCCAGGTCGTCCAGCTGGCGACGGGAGATCACGGGAGAAATGGTTTCATTCACCGGGAGAGCAAAAATTTTATTTATCATTGTGCAATCCTATCTCTGCAGACAAAAAAAAGAGCGACCGAAGTCGCTCTTACAGATTACTTTTTCATCTCAACTTATTTGGAGATATGGGCAATCAGATCCAGAACTTTGTTGGAGTAGCCGGTTTCGTTGTCGTACCAGGAAACCAGTTTCACGAAGTTGTCGTTCAGTGCGATACCCGCTTTAGCATCGAACACGGAAGTGCAAACTTCGCCGTTGAAGTCGGTAGAAACAACGTCGTCTTCGGTGTAACCCAGAACGCCTTTCATAGCGCCTTCAGAAGCGGCTTTGATGGCTTTCTTGATTTCTTCGTAGGACGCTGCTTTTTCCAGACGAACGGTCAGGTCAACAACAGATACGTTCGGAGTCGGAACGCGGAACGCCATACCGGTCAGTTTGCCGTTCAGTTCTGGCAGTACTTTACCTACTGCTTTAGCAGCGCCGGTAGAGGACGGGATGATGTTCTGAGCTGCGCCGCGGCCGCCGCGCCAGTCTTTGTGAGACGGGCCATCAACGGTTTTCTGAGTAGCGGTGGTAGCGTGGACGGTGGTCATCAGGCCTTCAACGATACCGAAGTTGTCGTTGATAACTTTAGCCAGCGGCGCCAGGCAGTTGGTGGTGCAGGAAGCGTTGGAAACGATGTCCTGGCCAGCGTAAGCGTCGAAGTTAGCGCCGCGAACGAACATCGGAGTGTTGTCTTTGGACGGGCCAGTCAGAACGACTTTTTTCGCGCCAGCGGTGATGTGTTTACGAGCGGTTTCGTCGGTCAGGAAGATACCGGTTGCTTCAGCAACAACGTCAACACCAACTTCGTCCCACTTCAGGTTAGCCGGGTCACGTTCAGCGGTAACACGGATTTTTTTACCGTTAACGACCAGATGACCGTCTTTCACTTCAACGGTACCGTCGAAACGACCGTGAGTGGAGTCATACTTCAGCATGTAAGCCATGTACTCTGCGTCTAACAGGTCGTTGATTGCAACGATCTCGATGTCAGAACGTTTCTGAGCAGCACGGAAAACAATGCGACCGATACGGCCAAAACCGTTGATACCTACTTTGATAGTCATATATTCCACCAGCTATTTGTTAGTGAATAAAAGGTTGCCTGTAAAATTACAAAAACCTTACGCAGCGTCAAGCGGAATCGTGTCAATCATTGCGACAAATCAATCCTGAGCAGACCTTTGCGCGATTGATTTGCCTCACTTTCCCTTTGAGCCCAATTCCATATGGGGGCTGCGCGCGGAATTTTAAAGGGCATTTAAGATAAAAACGTGATTTAAGTCACAATTATCTGGCTGCCTGTGGGCACCGGATAAGTTTAGAACAAAAGTGTACGCTTCATTGTTAATGTTTTGTTAGAATTGGAGCGAAAGTAGTCCATTGCAAAGCGAGATGTAAGCCCATGGCGAATAAACCCACCCCGGAAGAGCTGAAAAATGGCTTGAGCGAAATGCAGTTTTACGTGACGCAGCATCATGGCACCGAACCGCCTTTCACCGGACGGCTGTTGCACAACAAGAAAAATGGCGTGTACCACTGCCTGGTGTGCGATGCGCCGCTGTTTAACTCCCAGACTAAATACGACTCCGGCTGCGGCTGGCCGAGCTTCTACGAGCCGGTAAGCGCGGAGGCCATTCGCTATCTGACCGACAATTCGCACGGCATGCAGCGCATTGAGATCCGTTGCGGAAACTGTGATGCCCATCTCGGCCACGTGTTTCCGGATGGTCCGCAGCCGACCGGCGAGCGGTATTGTGTCAACTCGGCATCGCTGAGCTTCACCGATGAGCAAAATGGCGAGCAAATCAAGGGTTGAAGAAACGATTCAGCAAATTATTCCAGGCGGAGGTGAGCGGAAGATGGATATTGAGCAAATTATCGACAGTATGACGCCGGAAGTGTATCAGCGTCTGGCGACGGCGGTAGAGCTGGGAAAATGGCCGGATGGCGTCGCGCTGACGCCGGAGCAGAAGGAAAATAGCCTGCAGCTGGTGATGCTCTGGCAGGCCCGGTATAACACCGACGCCCAGCACATGACCATCGACACCAGCGGGCAGATGGTAATGAAGAGCAAACAGCAGCTGAAAGAGGATTTTGGCATCGTGCCGAAGCCGATCGCCACCGTTAAACTGCAATAAACCGCCGGCCGGCGGTGAGACGTTCCGGCGTCGGGTAACCGCGCGCCGGATGGCGTCATGTCGAATGACCGCGTCCGGCGGTCAGCCGCTTCGCTTACTTTTTGTTCATCATCGCTTTCAGATCGGCAAACGGGTTGTAGGTGGCCTCGCCGACGCTCTTTTGCGCATCTTCCCCTGCCACCACCGTGGAGCCATACTGATCGGCTTCGGTGTACTTGGAATGTTCGTGATCGTGACAGTACAGGCACAACATCTCCCAGTTGCTGCCATCTTCCGGGTTATTGGAGTGGTCGTGATCGATGTGGTGCACCGTTAGCTCGCGCAGATTGGAGTAGACAAACTCCCGTGAGCAGCGTCCGCACACCCAGGGAAAAAGCTTGAGCGCCTTTTCGCGGTAACCCACTTCCAGACGTGCGTAATTTTTGGGGATATAGGCCATGGCCCCCTGCCTCCTGTCAAACGGTTAAGCTGCGCCAACCCCTGGCGCAGCGGATAACAGGCATCATAACCTATCCCGGGCGGCGCGATATACCTGCATTGCAGGCGATGCTGCCTGCGTCACGCCTCTCGGTGCCGACGATGCGGCGGAACAGCCATGATTAGTGTTTGATCCCCAGCGATTCCGCCAGCTGACGGGCCAGCTGATTCTGGTCATCGGCGCCATATTCCCAGAACATGGCCCCGGCGAGGCCCTTCGCCTTGATATAGTCCGCCTTAATGGCTACCGAGCGCGGGTTCTCATAGGAGAGGGCGAACAGCGGCTTGCCCTCTGCGGACTGCACCGACAGCCACGGAACCTTCGCCTCATCGTCCCAGTGCTCGGTAAAACGCTTTTGCGGATCGTTGAGCAGTTTGCCCACGATATCATTGTATTTCACATAGGTGTCTTTGCTCAGGTCATAGCCCAGCGAGGCAAACAGCGCGATCTGTTGTGGCCCAAAATAGGGCTGGGTGACCGGATTGTTTTGCGCATCCGCTTTCGTCCAGTCAATCCCCGGCTCGACCGCCCGTTTCGGTACCCGGCCATAAAAACCAATCCCGAGGTTCATCTGGCTGGGTTTAAGCCCGGCGGCCAGGTAATTGTTGACCACAAAATCGGCGCTGTATTTATCCGCTGCGGCGACCGTCGGCCAGTGGCTGGAGTCATACAGATTCGAGTTGAAGTACTGCGTGCCGTAGGCCATGTCGTAGGTCATCAGGTTGATGTAGTTCAGCACCGGGGCCACCGCTTTGACGTCCACCCAGCTTTTCGGGCTCTCGGCATTGGCGCCCACGGCGATAGTCACCAGCTTTTGCTCACCGACTGCCTCACGCAGCGATTTCAGCAGGGCAGTGAAGTTGTCGCGGTCAGCCGGCTGGCTGGCCACCAGTCCCCAGGCGCCGTTGACCGGAAACTCCCAGTCGAGGTCAATGCCGTCCAGACCATATTGCTGGATGATTTTCTGCGCGGAACGAATAAAGACGGCGCGACTTTCTGCGGTCGCCGCCGCGCCGGAGAAACCACGCGCGCCCCAGCCGCCGACCGACAGCAGGACTTTGAGGTCCGGATTCTGTTTACGCAGGGCGGGGAGCTTTTGCAGATCCGCCTGCACCTTCGGCGACAGCCAGATCTCGTGCAGATGAGCAGGATCCTTCAGGGCCGCATTGGTCTCGTCTTTTTCATCGTTATAGATAAGGCCAAACGAGTAGTTGAGATGGGTGATCTGCCGGACGTCCAGCTTATCGATATCACCGCCCGGCCCGGCGGTGACGTCGCCGCCGCCGTTAAAATAGCCGACGGACATCAGCGGTTGGGCAGAGAGCGCGGAAGCGCAAAGCAAGGGCAAAGCTGCCAGCAAGGGCAAACGTTTCATAGTGGTTCCTCTTTGACATAAAAATAACCACGCCACGGAAATGGCGTGGCGAAAAAACAGCCTTGCCAGACTAGCAGCAATAACCTGTTGAAACTGCGAGAGAGTTCAATTTATGGACAATAGCGAGGCGGCAGAAGAAGACCCGGCGCGAGGGCGCCGGGGGGAGGGATCAGGCCTGAGTTTCCCGCCAGTCGTCGAGGGTATAGAGCGTGGCGCCCGCGGCGGCCATCTCCATAAACGCCTGGCTGCTGTCCTGTGGCTGCAGATTTACGCCGCGACAGCCGTCGGTGATGACGTTGACCGCGTAGCCCAGCGCCAGGGCATCCAGCACGGTGAACTTAACGCAGTAATCGGTGGCGAGGCCGAGAACGGTCAGCTCCACGATCCCCTGACCACGCAGCCAGCCGTCCAGTTCGGTTTTCTGCCGGTGACCGTTGTCAAAGAAAGCGCTATAGCTGTCGATGATCCGGTTTTGCCCTTTGTGGAACACAGCGGCGATCGCCTGCTGCTTGAGCAGCGGATGCAGCGCCGCGCCTTCGCTGTGCTGCACGCAGTGATCCGGCCAGAAAGTTTGCGCCAGGCCGTCCAGCTCGCCCTCGGTGTAGGGTTCCACCTGGTGCTGGCTGGCGAAACTGCCGTGATCCGCCGGATGCCAGTCCTGGCTGGCGACGATGGGCTCGCCGCGCGCCAGGCTCCAGTCGATAAGCGCATTGGCTACGTCGACGGTACTGTCGCCTTCAGGAACCGCCAGCGCGCCGCCGGCGCAAAAGTCGTTCTGCAAATCAACCAGTAACAGCGCTCGATGTGCCATACGTCCTCCTTAAGCCTCGTCGGGGGTGAGTTCGCCACGCAGATTTTGCTGCATCGCCGCGCGAATGGCGTCAACGTCCAGCTGCTGGCTAAGCAGATAGTGTAGCTTGGTCAGCGTCGCTTCCACCGTCATATCGAAACCACTGATGACCCCCGCCTGGGCGAGGGCGTTGCCGGTGGCATAGCCGCCCATGTTCACCTTTCCGGACATGCACTGCGTCAGATTGACCACTACAATACCGCGCTGGCTGGCTTCCGCCAGCACCTGAATAAACTCGCCATTCTGTGGGGCATTGCCGACGCCATAGGAGCGGAGGATCAGCGCTTTCACCGGTTGGCGCAAAAAATTACGCACCACGTCGGCGGAGATGCCGGGATAAATCGTCACCACGCCAATCGGCTGCGGAGTGATGGGGTGCACGATAAGCTCTCCGCTACCCTGCGGCGCCGGCGGAGTACCGAGACGGCGAATATGGATCCCGGCCTCCAGCAGCGGGGCAAGGTTTGGCGAGGCGAAAGCGTCGAAGCCGTCGGCATGGGCTTTGGTGGTGCGGTTGCCGCGGAACAGTCGATTGTTGAAGAACAGCGCCACTTCGTTAATCGGATAGTTGGCGGCGACGTACAGGGCGTTGAGCAGGTTAATCTGACCATCGGAACGCAGCTCGGCCAGCGGAATTTGTGACCCTGTCACAATGACCGGCTTGCCAAGGTTTTCCAGCATGAACGACAGCGCCGAGGCGGTAAACGCCATGGTGTCGGTTCCGTGGAGGATCACAAAGCCATCATACTCCTCATAATGGCTGCGGATATCGTCGGCGATGTGCTGCCAGTCCTCGGGGGTCATATCGGATGAATCCATCAGCGGATGGTATTCATGGATCGTGAAGTCCGGCATCTCCGGACGATGGAACTCCGGCATCAGCGCCAGCTGACGCTGCAGATGGCCGGAAACGGGTACATAGCCGTGTTCAGAGCGCTGCATACCGATGGTCCCACCGGTGTAGGCAACGTAAATCGATTTTTTTTGCATAGCATCGCTTAGGTTGGTCGTAGACAGGCGCAGTATAAAGAGACGCAGGAAAAAATACAGCGTCGGTCGCGGGCTTTGTGGCAGTGTTGGCAGGAGAGGGAAAAAGGCTGCCCCGGGAGACGGGGCAGCCGCTGCGTATTAACGGATGTTAGCGCAGGTCAGGCAGAAGGCATAGCGATTCTGCGGGTCGTTAAACGCCGCCAGCTTGTCGCTCTCCGCTTTCACCGTCTCGGCCGCCGCGGCGACCGGCGCAGGCAGCCAGGCCTGAATGGCCGCCGGCAGCGAGGCGCGTACCGAGCCGGTCAGGCTGTCCAGCACCATCGAGAAGAAGGTCGGCTCTTCCTGATAGTAGTTGAGGTGCCAGGTTTTCAGCTTCGCCAGCTCGGCGGCTTTGGCCACCGCGTCGTCGAAGTCGCCGAGGCTGTCGACCAGGCCGTTGGCTTTAGCATCTTCCCCGGTCCAGACGTGGCCCTGGGCGATCTGGTCGATTTTCTCCGGCGTGCTCTTGCGGGCGTTAGCCACCAGGGTGATAAAGCGCTGATAGCCATTCTCAATGCTCAACTGCATCAGCTGCTGCACTTCCGGCGGCAGCGCTTTGGTGCTGGAGACATCCGCCAGCGGCGACGTGGCGACGCCGTCGGTGTGGACGCCAATCGACCCGAGGGTATTTTCCACGGTGTTGATCACCCCAAAGATGCCAATGGAGCCGGTGAGGGTGCTTGGGTTCGCCACGATGTAATCCGCTGGGGTGGAGATCCAGTAGCCGCCGGACGCCGCCATGCCGCCCATCGAGACCACTACCGGTTTACCGGCGGCTTTGGCTGCCGCCAGCTCTTCACGAATGATTTCCGAAGCGGTTACGCTGCCGCCCGGGCTGTTTACGCGCAGAACGATGGCCTTAATTTTCGGATCGAGGCGCGCATCGCGAATTTGCGCTGCGGTGGTGTCGCCGCCGACGTTGCCCGGGGTCTCTTCACCGTCCATGATGGCGCCGTTGGCGAAGATTACCGCGATGGCGGAACCCTGGTCAGACGGCGTCTTCACGTTGTAGTCGTAATAGCTGATCGCCCGGTAATTGTTATCCGCTTTGCTCCAGCCAAACTGTTTGGTCAGCGCCTTTTCCACTTCCGTGGAGGTCGCCAGCTCATCCACCAGCTTATTGTCCAGCGCATATTTCGCCGTATCGCCGCCCACCTTACGCAGGCCATCGATAATGCCCTGGGCGCCCGGGAAGAGCTGCTGGGCGGTGATCTGGCGGTTGGCGGCAATGGTGTTGAGGTAGTTCTGCCACAGTTCGCCAATCCAGCGGCTATCCGCTTCGCGGGCGGCAGGGGACATATCATCGCGGATGAATGGCTCGACGGCGGATTTATAGGTGCCGACGCGGAAGACATGGGTGGAGACCTTCAGCTTATCCAGCAGCGATTTGTAATATAGCCCGTTGGTAGCGAAGCCGTGCAGGTCTACCTCGCCCTGCGGCGAGAGCCAGATTTTGTTGGCGAAGCTCGCCAGGTAGTACTGGCCCTGGCTGTAGCTGCTGCCAACGGCATACACCGGTTTGCCGCTATCGCGGAATTCGCGCAGCGCTTTGCCGATGTACTGCATGGATGGCTGGTCGCCGCCGACGAAGTTTTTCAAATCCAGCACAATACCGGTGATATTGCGGTCATCCTTCGCCTGGCGAATGGTCTGCACGATATCGAACAGGGAATTCTCCTGCAGACGGTCCGAGCTGGCGCCAAACAGCTGGCGGCCAATCACGCCGAGCTTGCTGCTGGCGGATGGTTTATCCACCACCACGCCGGTAATATCCAGCAACAGCGCGCCGCGCGCGGCATGTTCGCTGGTGGTGCTGCTGAACTGGCTCCAGATGCCGATACACACCAGCACCAGCACCAGGAAGATCGCATTGAGGGCCAGTTTGCGAATAAAGTTGAGTATCCGCCACGTCCATTTAAAAAAGCTGGCAATCAGTCGCCAAAGGGTTCGCATGTCTTCTCCCTAACGTTATCTAAAAAGGGCAGGCCGCAGGGGCCGCCGCGTCTGGCTATCCTAAAGAGTGAGCCGTCGGTTGTCAGCAGGAATCACCGACCGCGCTGTAACAAAATCCTTGTGCATGTTAATTTTATGAAAAATGACATCACAGGAGTTATACAGATGGATGCTCTCGATCTACTGCTTAATCGCCGCAGCGCTTCCCGCCTGGCGGAACCTGCCCCGGCGGGCGAACAGCTGGAAAACATTCTGCGCGCCGGGCTGCGCGCCCCGGATCATGGCACCCTGCAGCCGTGGCGCTTCTTTATTATCGCCGATGACGGCCGCGAGCGCTTCAGCCAGTTGCTGGAAAAAGGGGCCAGAGAGGCCGGCCAGGATGAGAAGGGAATTGAGAAAGCCCGCAATGCGCCGTTCCGCGCGCCGCTGATTATTACCGTGGTCGCGCGCTGTGAAGACCACCCTAAGGTGCCGCGCTGGGAGCAGGAAATGTCCGCTGGCTGCGCGGTAATGGCGATGCAGATGGCGGCCCTGGCTCAGGGATTCAACGGTATCTGGCGCAGCGGAGCATTGACCGAGAGTCCGGTGGTGCGGGCCGGCTTCGAGTGCCGCGAACAGGATAAAATTGTCGGCTTCCTCTATCTGGGGACGCCGCAGCTAAAAGCCTCAACCACCATTGCCCTGCCGGATACCGCGCCGTTTGTGACGCGATTCTGAGTCGGTGCTTATTATGCCGGGTGGCGGCTGGCGCCTTACCCGGCCTACAACCCCTACCATTCGAATCAATCGCGGTTTTTGTAGCCCGGACAAGACGCGCCAGGCGCCGCATCCGGGAATGCAACGGCGATGACGTTACTTCTGCCTTTTCGCGAATTCGTCTTTGGCTTTCTGCAACTGCTGCTGGAAGGCCGGGTTGGTGTGCAGCGTAGCGACCACCGCGGAGCCGACGATGCGCGCCGCATCGACATCGCTCTGCCAGTGATAGCCGCAGATCACCCGGCTCTCGCCGAGCTCATAGCCGCGCTTCAAAATTTCGTTTTGCCGCTGCGGGTTGATCTCCGCCAGCACCAGGGCGGTGGCCCAGCCGATAGAAGTATGCCCGGAGGGGTAAGAGCCGTTTTTCGCCAGCTTGTCCTGTTCGGTGGTGTTGCAGGTGGAGACGCCATAGAACGCAAACGGGCGAATGCGCATGTATTTCTCTTTCGCGCTGCGGGTCGCCAGGTCGCCGGCGTCTTCAATCATATTGGTCAGCAGTTTGTGAAGCTGCGGCGCGTCTTTCTCGGTAATCGGCGAACCAAAGGCGCTGGAGAAGGCGTTGGCCACGCCGCCCGCGCTGAGGTTGGCATCCTCTGCCGCCAGCTTCCCGCGCTCGGTATTGCGCAGCAGACGTCCTTGCTCATACATCGCCTGATCGTTTAAAAATGCGATACTGCCCACCGCCGGCGGTGGTGGCAACAGCGCCAGGCTGTCGATGGCCTGGGCATTGGTCAGATAGTAGAGATCGGGCTTGGTGGTGACATCGTTCCCGGGGGGAACCAGAGCAAAGGCGTTAACGGAGAAGAAACTGGCCAGGCAAAGGGCAAGAACACGCTTTTTCATTAGAATTTCCTTACGTCATAATCATTCCAGAGAAGACAGTCCTGTGCTGTCACATTTCTGTCATCTTTAAGTAAAAGTGAAAATGGTCGGGAAAAAATTGTCGCGTCTCGCAAAAACGGCTTTTTGTCTGCTTAATGAGCAACCATACGCGATTTCAGACTGTCGTACTTACCACCCTGGCGTTTGGGCGCTAACATAGCGGGATTGCAATGACAGGAGATGTCCATGAGCGAGCAAGCCATTCGTTTAACGCAATACAGCCACGGAGCCGGTTGTGGTTGTAAAATTTCCCCGAAAGTGCTGGAAACTATCCTGCATAGCGAGCAGGCGAAGTTTGTCGACCCAAACCTGCTTGTCGGCAACGAAACCAGCGATGATGCCGCCGTTTACGATCTCGGTAATGGCACCTCGATCGTCAGCACCACCGATTTCTTTATGCCGATTGTCGATAACCCGTTCGACTTTGGCCGCATCGCCGCCACCAACGCCATCAGCGATATTTTCGCTATGGGCGGGAAACCGATTATGGCGATTGCCATCCTCGGCTGGCCGATCAACACCCTGGCGCCGGAAATCGCCCGCGAAGTGGTGGAGGGCGGGCGCTTTGCCTGCCAGCAGGCGGGGATCGCGCTGGCGGGCGGCCACTCCATTGACGCCCCGGAGCCGATCTTCGGTCTGGCGGTCACCGGCGTGGTGCCCACCGAGCGCATCAAGAAAAACAGCACCGCCCAGGCGGGTTGCAAACTGTATCTTACTAAACCGCTGGGGATCGGCGTACTGACCACTGCAGAGAAAAAATCGCTGCTCAAGCCAGAGCATCAGGGACTGGCGACGGAGACCATGTGCCAGATGAACCTCGCCGGCGCCGCGTTTGCCGCCATCGACGGGGTGAAGGCGATGACCGACGTCACCGGCTTTGGCCTGCTCGGCCATCTCAGCGAGGTGTGCCGCGGGGCCGGCGTGCAGGCGCAGCTGCGCTATGCCGATATCCCAAAACTGCCGGGGGTGGAGGACTATATCGCCGCCGGCGCGGTGCCGGGCGGCACCGGGCGCAACTTTGCCAGCTACGGCCATCTCATGGGCGAGATGCCGACGGAGTGGCGGGATCTGCTGTGCGATCCGCAGACCTCCGGCGGTCTGCTGCTGGCGGTGACCCCGGAGGCGGAGGCGGAAGTTCAGGCCGCCGCGGCGGAGTTCGGCATTAAGCTGGCCGCCATCGGCGAGCTGGTGACCGCCCGCGGCGGGCGACCCATGATCGAGATCCGTTGATTCGATGCGGTTGTTTATTGCAGAAAAACCGAGTCTCGGTCGGGCTATCGCCGATGTGTTGCCTAAACCGCACCGCAAAGGCGATGGCTATATTGAGTGCGGCAACGGGCAGGTGGTCACCTGGTGTATCGGCCACCTGCTGGAGCAGGCGCAGCCGGACATCTACGACAGCCGCTATGCCCGGTGGAATCTCAACGATCTGCCGATTGTGCCGGAGAAATGGCAGCTGCAGCCAAAGCCCTCGGTCACCAAACAGCTGAATGTCATCAAGCGCCTGCTCGGCGACGCCGAGGAGGTTATCCACGCCGGCGACCCGGACAGAGAAGGGCAGCTGCTGGTGGACGAAGTACTCGACTACCTGCAGCTGGCGCCGGAGAAGCGTCAGCAGGTGCAGCGCTGTCTGATTAACGATCTCAACCCGCAGGCGGTGGAGCGGGCGATCAACCGTCTGCGCGCCAACAGCGAGTTCGTGCCGCTCTGCGTGTCGGCGCTGGCGCGGGCCCGCGCCGACTGGCTGTACGGCATCAATATGACCCGCGCCTACACCCTGCTGGGGCGCAACGCCGGCTATCAGGGGGTGCTCTCGGTGGGGCGGGTGCAGACCCCGGTACTTGGCCTGGTGGTCCGTCGCGATGAAGAGATTGAAAATTTCGTCGCCAAAGATTTCTTCGACGTGAAGGCGCATATCGTCACGCCGCAGGAGGAGCGTTTTGTCGCCACCTGGGTGCCGAGCGAAGCCTGCGAACCTTACCAGGATGAAGAAGGGCGCCTGCTGCATCGTCCGCTGGCCGAGCATGTGGTTAAGCGCATCGAAGGCCAGCCGGCAATCGTGACCGGCTATAACGATAAGCGCGATTCCGAACCCGCGCCGCTGCCGTTCTCGCTGTCGGCGCTGCAGATTGAGGCGGCCAAACGTTTCGGCTTCAGCGCGCAGAACGTGCTGGATATCTGCCAGAAGCTGTACGAAACCCACAAACTCATCACCTATCCGCGTTCGGACAGCCGCTATCTGCCGGAAGAGCACTTCGCTGGCCGCCATGCGGTGTTGAATGCGATTGCCGTCCATGCGGCGGACCTGCTGCCGCAACCCGTAGTGGATCCGGAGATCCGCAACCGCTGCTGGGATGATAAAAAGGTCGACGCGCACCATGCGATTATCCCAACCGCCCGCAGCAGCCAGGTGAAGCTCACCGATAACGAAGCGAAGGTGTACACCCTGATCGCCCGCCAGTATCTGATGCAGTTCTGCCCTGACGCAGTGTTCCGCAAATGCCAGATTGATCTTGAGATCGCCAACGGCAAGTTTGTCGCCAAGGCGCGTTTTCTGGCCGAGGCGGGCTGGCGGACGCTGCTTGGCAGCAAAGAGCGCGATGAAGAGAACGACGGCACGCCGCTGCCGGTGGTGGCCAAAGGCGATGAACTGCTGTGCGAGAGGGGCGAGGTGGTGGAGCGTCAGACCCAGCCGCCGCGCCACTTTACCGACGCCACGCTGCTGTCGGCGATGACCGGGATTGCCCGCTTCGTGCAGGATAAAGATCTGAAGAAGATCCTCCGCGCCACCGACGGCCTCGGCACGGAAGCGACCCGCGCAGGGATTATCGAGCTGCTGTTCAAGCGTGGTTTCCTGAGCAAAAAGGGGCGCTATATCCACTCTTCGGAGGCCGGCAGGGCGCTCATTCATTCCCTGCCGGAGATGGCCGGGCGACCGGACATGACCGCCCACTGGGAGTCGGTGTTGACGCAGATCAGCGAGAAACAGTGCCGCTATCAGGACTTTATGCAGCCGCTGGTGGGGACGCTGTATCAACTGATCGATCAGGCGCGCAGCACGCCGGTGCGTCAGTTCCGCGGCCTGGTGGCGCCGGGCGGGGCGAAGAAGTCGTTCAGCAAAGGTAAAGGGAAGCCGAAAGGCAAAAAAGCGGCAGACGATACCGCGCCGCCGCCGCAGTAACCCGCCGGTGGTCGCGAGGATGCGTTACCCCACGGCCACCGCTTCTCCGCCAGTCAGGCCAATGGTCTACACTAAACAGCCGGGAAGAGCCTGGACGCGGGGCCCCTGAGCAGGGGATGCCCGCTGCGCTTTTCCTGATGCCGATGCCCCATTTCTCTCACAGGCGATAAGGAGGACCCGTGAAATATATTGCTATCAGCCAACCGGGCGGCCCGGAGGTATTGCAGATCCGCGAAGGGGAGATCCCCACCATCGGGGAGCATGAGGTGCTCATTGAGGTGAAGGCGGCGGGCGTCAACCGGCCGGATATTCTGCAGCGCCAGGGTCTGTATCCGATGCCTGAGGGCGTCACCCCCGTGCCCGGCCTCGAGGTGGCGGGCGTGGTTCTTAAGGTCGGCGCGCAGGTCACAGCGTTTACGCCCGGCGATCGCGTTTGCGCGCTGACCAACGGCGGCGGCTATGCCGAATACTGCGCCGTGCCGGCAGGCCAGACGTTGCCGATCCCGGCGGGCCTCAGCTTTAGCGAAGCGGCCGCCATTCCGGAAACCTTCTTCACCGTCTGGGCGAACGTCTTCCAGCTGGGTAAGCTGCAGCCTGGCGAAAGCATTCTGGTCCACGGCGGCGCCAGCGGGATTGGCACCACCGCGGTCCTGCTGTGCCACGCGCTGGGGATGACCGTCTATGCCACCGTCGGCCAGGACGAAAAAATTGCTGCGCTACGTCCCTATGCTACGGCGATTAACTACAAAACCGATGATTTTGCCGAGAAAATCGGCCAGCTGACCAACGATGAAGGGGTGGACGTCATTCTGGATATTGTTGGCGGCCCTTACTTTAACCGCAACCTTGGGCTACTGAAAAAGGATGGACGACTGGTCATCATCGGCTTTATGGGCGGGCGAATCGCTCATGAGGTTGATATTCAGACTCTGATGCTCAAGCGAGCCACCGTCACCGGCTCGACCATGCGCGGCCGGACGGCGGCGGAGAAACAACAGATTGCCGAGGCGCTGCGCCGCCACGTCTGGCCGCTGCTTGAGGCAGGGAAATGCAAGCCGCTGATTTACGCCAGCTACCCGATGGCGGAGATTGCCGAGGCCCATGCCTGTCTGGACAGTGGTCAGCATCTGGGGAAAGTGGTGATCACGATGACGTCGTGAGACGCATCCCGGCGGGCTGCCGCCGGGATGGAGTTAGGGGAGGTTAAATCACGCCCTGGGCCAGCATGGCATCTGCAACCTTCACGAAACCGGCGATATTCGCGCCGCGCACGTAGTTGGTCTGCTTCGCTTCGCCGCCGTACTGCACGCAAGCGTGGTGGATATCCAGCATGATGTGATGCAGACGGGCATCCACTTTTTCCGCTTTCCAGCCCATGCGCGCGGCGTTCTGCGCCATCTCCAGACCGGAAGTCGCCACGCCGCCGGCGTTGGCCGCTTTGCCCGGGGCAAACAGCACGCCAGCTTCCAGGAACAGGTCGGTTGCGGCGATGGTGGTCGGCATGTTGGCGCCTTCCGCCACGGCCTTGACGCCATTGGCAATCAGCTGGCGGGCGGCATCGACGTCCAGTTCGTTCTGGGTCGCGCAAGGCAGGGCAATATCCACCGGCACTGACCAGGGCTGCTGGCCTTCAAGATAGGTGAGGCCAAATTCGCGGGCGTAATCGGCCACGCGGCCGTGGGCACGCTCTTTAATGTCGATCAGGCGGGCCAGTTTTTCTTTGGTGAAGCCCGCTTCGTCAACGACGGTGCCGTTGGAGTCGGAGGCCGTCACCACCCGCGCGCCAAGCTCCATCGCTTTCTCAATGGCGTATTGCGCGACGTTGCCGGAGCCGGAGACCGCCACGCGAGCGCCTTCGAAGCCGAGGCCGTGACGTTTGAGCATCGCTTCGGTGAAGTAGATCAGGCCGTAACCAGTGGCTTCCGGACGGATCAAGCTGCCGCCAAAGGAGAGTCCTTTACCGGTGAAGACGCAGGCGCTGTTGTTGGAGAGCTTGCGCATCATTCCGGCCATAAAGCCGACTTCGCGACCGCCGACGCCGATATCGCCCGCCGGTACGTCGGTATCCGGGCCAAGGTGGCGATAGAGTTCGGTCATCAGCGCCTGGCAGAAACGCATCACTTCGCCATCGCTCTTGCCTTTAGGATCGAAATCGCTGCCGCCTTTCCCGCCGCCCATCGGCAGAGTGGTCAGGGCGTTTTTGAAGGTCTGCTCGAAGCCAAGGAATTTGAGAATCGACAGGTTAACCGACGGGTGAAAACGCATCCCGCCTTTATACGGGCCGATGGCCGAGTTGAACTGCACGCGCCACGCGCGGTTGACCTGGACCTGATTGCGGTCGTCCACCCACACCACGCGGAACTGGATCACGCGCTCCGGTTCCACCAGACGTTCCAGCAAAGCAAGCTGACGATAGCGCGGATTTTCCTCAAGGAAAGGCCACAGGGTGGTCATCACCTCCCGGACGGCTTGAGCAAATTCGGTTTGATGAGGATCGCGCTGTTGAACGCGGGTGAGAAAGCCTTCCAGAGTGCACGTCTGATCCATAGATATCAGTTCCCCTTATGGTTGTGGTTGCATGTATTTATTATGATTCGGTCCTTGAAAAAACCGATTTTCCGACTATAACACCGCTAATCCTTAGGCAAGCAAGGAAAAATTGAGCCGACAACAAAATTTATAATTGCCCGCTCGTCATAACTAAAAGCGATGACGAGGCGGCGGGCGGATCAGCGGACGGAAAGGGTGGGGCGCTGGGCGATAAAGGCGTGCAGCAGAGGAATATCGGCCGGGGCGAGATCGAGGGCCAGCGCTTCTGTGGGAAGGCACCAGCGCAGCTGAGTGTGATAGTGGGCCAGCGGCGTGCCCTGAAAGTGCGGCACCCACCAGGCGTGCAGATGGATCCGGCGGCCGGAGACCTCCCGCTGATGGCTAGCGATATAGCAAGCCGGGCGGGCGATGATGCCCATCTCCTCCTGCAGTTCGCGGGCCAGCGCCTGCGGCTGGCTTTCACCCGGCTCCACTTTGCCGCCGGCGAACTCCCACATCCCCGGCTGGTCGGCGTGGGGCGGACGCTGCGCCAGCAGAATCTGGCCATCCTGTTCAATAATGGCGGCGACAACATCAATCATTTTTAGCATAAGCATCAAGGTTAATAAGACGAATATGGCCTATTATCACCGCCATAGACCGTAACTGACAACCGCCAACCCTGCTGGAGACCTTCGTGCTTGATAGCCACCTGCATCCGCGCCTTAAACCCCTGCTAAACGCTGTCGCCGGCGCCCTTGACCGCCCCGGCATCTCACCGGACGGGCTGACGCTGGTCGGTTTTGCCATCGGCGTGCTGGCTCTGCCCTTTCTGGCGCTGGGGTGGTATGGCGCGGCGCTGGCGGCCATTCTCCTTAACCGCCTGCTGGATGGCCTGGACGGCGCTCTGGCGCGGCGGCGCGGGCTAACGGACGCGGGCGGCTTTCTCGATATTGCGCTGGATTTTCTCTTTTACGCCCTGGTGCCGTTCGGCTTTATTCTGGCGGATCCGCTGAACAATGCCCTGGCGGGCGGCTGGCTGCTGTTTGCCTTTATCGGCACCGGCAGCAGCTTTCTCGCTTTTGCCGCCCTGGCGGCCAGGCACCAGATCGCCAATCCCGGCTACGCCCATAAATCGCTGTACTATCTCGGGGGACTGACGGAGGGGACGGAGACCATCCTGTTGTTTGTCCTTGGCTGCCTGTTTCCTGCGCATTTCGCCTGGCTGGCGTGGCTGTTTGGCGCGCTGTGCTGGCTGACGACGGCGACGCGCATCTGCAGTGGCTACCAGACCTTAAAGCGGGTAACGACCACAGCGTAAACGGGGTATCGCGCGTCGCCGACAAAGGGCGACGCGCTGAGGCGGGGCGAGTTACTGACTGCTTTCCGGGCCGCGCTCTCCGCGGGCCACCGGATTGTGCGGGTTGCTGCTCCATTCGTACCAGCCGCCGTCGTACACCGCGACGTGCGGCCAGCCCATGGCGCGGGCATACATAAAGGTTTCCGAGGCCCGCCAGCCGGTCCCGCAATAGAACGCCACTTGCTGGCTTGGCAGAATGTTCCACTGGCGCCACAGGGTAGCGATATCGTCAGCGCTGCGCATGGTGCCGTCCGGGTTATGGAAATCCTCCATGTGCGTGGAGTCGCTCCCGGCGTGGCCCCAGCGGGCGCCAGCGATGTCGCCCTTCGGCTTGATATAGCTGTAGCCGCTGGTGGTGCCGATAAACTCCGGCCACGAGCGGACGCTGACCAGCGAGGCGTCCTGACGATGCAGCAGCCCGCGGGCTTGTTCGGTATCCAGCATCAGCTGCGGCTGGCCGGGGATCGGCGCGCCGAAATCAGGCGCCGGCTGCTGCGCCGGCGGCATGCCGCGCTCTACCGGCAGCCCGGCGTCGGACCAGGTCTGCCAGCCGCCGTCAAGCAGGCGCACGTCTTTGACCCCGGCGTACAGCATGATCTGCGCCACCCGCGCTGCGGCGTAGACGTCGCGACCATAGAGGATCACCGTGGTGTCATGCCGGATGCCGTGCTTCGCCAGCATCGCCTTCAGCTGCGCGTCGGACACTTTATTCCACAGCGGTTCGCTCTCCACCTCATTGGTATCGATATAGCCCGCGCCAGGGATATGGCTCAGCAGATAGAGCTTCGGCGCTCCCCAGGCGGCTTCAAACACTTTCCAGTCGCCTGCCGGGGCGGCGGCGACCGCTTTCCCTTGCTGTAGGTCGTGCAGCCACTGGGGGTAGACCAGCTGTTCAAAGTGCGGCAGCTTTTGCAGACGGTCGGTCTGGCTCAGCGCATCGCTCAGGGTGCTGAGCCGGGTGAAACCCGTTTGTTTCAGCCGCGCCGCGACGCTGACGTTATCCTCCGGGCTGCCGTACAGCGCGATGGGGGTATCGGACTGGAGCTGGTGCTGCTTAGCCCAGGCGCGCAGCTGATCGTCGCTCATGGCGCCGAGCCAGCGGGCGGAAAGATTGAGGGCCTGCGGCTCATGGCCTTCCGGGCCGTTGGCGCGCTGCGGCCAGCCGTTGTAATAAGCGCTGAGCCGGGTGTCGATGGCCACGCCGTGCTGCTGTTGCAGGTGGAAGAGAGTGAGCGCTGGCATGGTTTCAGCGGCGCATGTAGTGGAAGCAGCAAGCCCCATGAGCAGGGCGAGTGCGGTCAATTGAGAAACACGTTTCATCGAAATGCCCGACGGTAAAAAGTGGAGGGCGTATTCTCCGCTCGCCAGGCGCCGATTTCTTTGCGGTAACGCAGGTTTGCACGCTATTGTCCTTCATTGCCAGCGCTCCATCGCCAGGCAGCGCCCCGTCGGCGGGCAGTCCTCGCGATCGTGGGTCACCAGGATCGCCGGAATGGCCTGGCGGGCCAGTTCTTCAAAGACCCAGCGGCGGAACCCGGCGCGCAGGCTGGCATCCAGGCGGCTGAAGGGTTCATCGAGCAGCAGCGCCTCGGGGCGCGCCAGCAGGGCGCGCAGCAGGCTCACCCGCGCCCGCTGCCCGCCGGAGAGCGTGGCCGGATCGCGCGGGGCGAAGCCCGCCAGCCCGGCGCGGCTAAGCGCTTCCTCCACCGCGGTTTTTCGCGCCTCGCCGCGCACGTTCTCCGGCAGCGCCAGCTGTAAATTTTGCCCGACGCTGAAATGGTCGAACAGTAACGGGTCCTGAAACAGAATGCCGATGCGCCGATGCTCTGTCGGCAGCGTATCGCAACGCCGTTCGTTGAGCCACAGTTCGCCTCGGGCGCGAAAATCGCCGGTCAGGGCGCCAATCATCCAGGCAAACAGCGTTGATTTCCCGCTACCGGAGGGGCCCATCAGCGTCAGCACCTCCCCCGGGGCTACCGAAAAGGCGACCTCCCGCAGCAGCGGCTGGCGTCTCACGCTCAGAGTCAGATGGTTTACGGTTAGCACTAGCGAAGTCCTCGTCGATAGCGGCCTGCCAGCCAGGCCAGCAGAGCGGTCAGGGTAAAGCATACCGCCGGCAGCAATAATTGCCACAGCGCCTGAGCGGCGAGCGTCTGCGCCTCGCCGCCGCTGCTGAGCGCCACCGCCTGGCTGGTGAGCGTCGGAATTCGGCCAGCCCCCAGCCATAGCGTTGGCAGATACTGCGCGATGCTCACTGAGAAGCCCACCGCCAGGGCGGTCAGCAGTGGGCGAGTTAGCGAAGGCAGGGTCAGCAACCAGAAAATACGCGTCGATCCCCAGCCGAGCGTGCGGGCGACAACCGTCAGCCGCGGATCGCGCTGGCGCCAGGCCGGGCGCAAAATAAACAGCATCCAGGGCACCACCCACAGCAGATGGCCCCACAGGACGGTCCACCAGTCACCGTCAAGCCAGGCATACAGCGCCAACCGGTACTGGCCGTCGGCCAGCGGCAGGGCCGGCAGGACCAGCGGTAGCCAGACCCAGCCATCGCCTCGCGCCGGGCCGCAGGCCAGCCACAGCAGGCAGACAGCCGCGCCGAGGGCGCAGGCCGCCAGCGCCAGCCCAAGGCTGTTGCCCAGAGCATCCATCTGCGGCGGCGCCGAGCGCGCCAGCCCCGCCAGCAATAGCGCGCCCAGCAGACCGCTCAGCGGCAGCAGCGCCGCCAGCAGGCGGCCGGGCAGGGCATGAGGATGCGGGTGACGAACACCGTGCAGATCGGGCTGGTACTGGCGCTGTAGCCGCCATCCGCCCCAGGCGACCAGCGCCAGCCCGCCGAGGATCGCCATCAGCAGCAGGCTGGCCAGCGCCCCTTTGGCCTGCTGCAGCTCATCGCCCTGGCTTAACCATTGCCACGCCAGCACGGCGAGGGTGGGCGGATTGCCGGGCCCCAGCACCAGGGCGACGTCTACCGCCGACAGGCTCCAGGCGGTGGTGGCCAGCAGCACCATGCCGAGGGCGGGCAGCAGGGCGGGCAGCACCAGCCAACGCAGGCACTGCCAGCGGCCGTAGCCGAGGCTCTTCAGGGCGGTCGCCTGGTCGGCGAGGCGTTTCTCTCCCAGCAGGCCATAGATCACCCACAGCACAAAGGCGCTCTCTTTCAGGGCCATCGTCAGGCCAAGCCCAATGCCGTACCGGTCGACCGGCGGCGTCAGAAACGGCAACTGCTGCCAGAGCCAGCCCCCTTCGGCGAACAGCAGCAGCGCCGCCGTCGCCAGGGCGAGATGGGGCACCGCCAGCAGCAGCGGCAGACGGGAAGCCAGCCGCCGCCAGCGGGCCGAAGGCCAGAGGGCGGCGACGATGGTCAGGGCGATCAGCAGCGCGCCGCCGACGGACAACAGCGTGGAGACGAGCGTGGCGGCCAGCGCCTGGCTCAGCTGCGGGTCGGCGAACAGCGCCCGCCAGTGGGCCGGGGAGCGCGCAGCGCCCACCAGTTCCCCGGCGGCGGGGAGCAGCGGCAGATAGATCGCCGCCATCGCCCCCCAGGCCAGCAGGATCAGTGGGTACCGTAGCGGCGCAGCCATTCTTGCTCCAGCGCGTCAACCCATGCCGCGTGAGGCTCAGCAAGCACCGGCGGCAGATCCTGCGGCAGGGCTGCCGCCAGCGCCTGGCGCTGGCCGTCAGGCAGACGCTGCGGATCCAGTACGCTCGGATCGCCCCAGACGGCGGCATCGGCCTTGCGCAATTGCGCCTCAGGGGAGAGCAGGAAATTGGCCACTACTTTGGCGCCAGCGACAGCGCGGGCGTTAGCCGGGATGGTAACGAAATGGACGTTGCCGAGGGTCCCCGCGGTAAAGCCGAAGCTGTAGCTGTCCGTCGGTAATTCGCCGCTGGCGGCTTTCTGCCGGGCGTGCAGCGGGTTAAACGTCAGCGACAGGCGGAGGGTGCCCTGGTTGAGCATGGCGTCCATCCGCGCCGGCGACGCCGGGAAATCCTTGCCCGCCCGCCACAGGGCCGGGTGCAGCGCATCGAGATAGCGCCACAGCGGGGCGGTGACCGCCGCGAAGGTCGCCGGCTGCGGCGGCTGGCGCAGGGCGGCTGGCTGGTCGGTGAGCGCGATCTGCAGTTGCTCCAGCAGGGCGGTACCGGTGAAGTCCGGCGGCCGCGGGTAGGTTACGCTGCCCGGATGGGCTCTGGCGAAGGCCAGCAGCGCCTGCGGGCTGGTGGGCGGCTGCGGCGTTTGTCCGCGGCGGGCGATAAACGTCAGCTGGGCGCTGCCCCACGGCGACTCCGCGCCCTCGGTGGCGACTGAAAAATCTTCCCGTACCGGCTTTTGCAGATCGACATAGCGCCAGTTGGGCAGCGATTCGGCCCAGCCGGTGAGCAGCAGGTTGGCCTGTTTAAGCGTGCGAAAGTTTTCGCCGTTGATCCACAGCAGATCCACTGACCCGCCCTGGCGACGACCGGCCTGCGCCTCGGTCTGGATGCGTTTCACTGCGTCGGCGGCGTCGGCGACAGGCACAATACGCAGGTCGATTGCGTAATAGCGTTTGACCTCTTCGCTGACCCACGCCAGATAGCGATTGACGGCCGGGTCGCCGCCCCAGGCGTTAAACCAGACGGTCTGTCCGTGGGCTTCCGTCTGAATCTGCCGCCAGCTGTCGTCGGCATTAACCGCCAGCGGCCAGAGCAGCAGCAGGCACAGACAGAGGCTGTAATCACGCAAACGGCGCATCGTTACTCCTTATTCTGCGAGGAAGAGGTGGGTATCTGGCACAACCCCTGAGCCGGGATCGCCATCGCGGCATTGAACCGCGCTGATAAATTTTGCAGGCCGATCAGGGCGGTCAGCTCGGTGAGCGCCCGGGCGTCAAAATGCGCGGCCATCGCGCTACGCAGGGCATCATCCACCGCCGGCGGCGTCTGGGTGGCGGCTTCGGCATAGGCCAGCGCCAGGCGCTCTTTTTCGCTGAACAGCGTACTGCTGCGCCAGTCGGCGACCGCCAGCAGCTTGTCCTGGCTCCCGCTCCGCGCCGCGAGGGTCATGCTGGTGATATCGATACAGAATTCGCAGTGGCACAGCTGGGCGATGCGGGCGCTGACCAGCGAGCGCAGCACCGGATCCAGCGGCGAGCGGCGGCGTTCAATATAGCCCACGAACAGCGAAACCAGGTAAAACAGCCACGGGATCCGACCCCACCAGCGAATGGGGCTCAGCACCTGGCCATAATGCCGGCGGTGCAGCCAGGCCTGCGGACGAAGGATCAGGGGGACAGAATCCAGCGGGGGTAAGCTCATGGCGACGATCTCTTATGACGTTCACGGTAAATATTTTTGGCGATAGAGATGACCACCGCCAGGGCAAAAAGCAGCGAAAGCCCGGTGGCCAGCCAGAAGGTGCCCCCGGTGAGCAGACTCCCGGCCCAGGAATAGACGATAGTCGCCGGGAGCTGGCCCACGCCGGTGGCCAGCATAAAGGGCCAGAAGCGCAGCGAGGTTAGTCCGGCGGCATAGCTGACCGGGTCAAACGGGACAAACGGCAGCAGGCGGCAGACCAGGATCGTCTGCGGGCCAAAGCGGGTGAAATAGCCGTCGGCACTGCGCAGCACCGCGCGGCCGGTGAGTTTCTCCACCACTTCGCGCCCTAGCGCTCTGGCGATGCAGAAGCAGAGCCCGGCCCCAGCCATGGCGCTGAACCACGACAGCGCCCCGCCCCAGAAGGCGCCGAACAGGGCGGCGTTCGCCAGGGTAATCAGGAAAGCCGGCAGCGGAGCGACGATCGCCTGGAGGATCATCAGCGCAAATGAGACCAGCGCGGCCTGCGGCCCCCAGGCGGCGATAAACCCTCTGACCTGCTGCGGATCCAGGGAGGCTAACGCCGTCAGACTCTGCTGCAGAAAGGTACGCCCGCCAGGGAACCACAGCCAGGCGGCCAGAGCGGCGGCGACCACGACGGCAAGGGCCAGCCGGGCGCGGCGGAGGTGACGGCGATCAGGTTGGGTCATGGCGCACCTCCTCACTGCACGCCGCCACGCGACGGGCGCGGGCAAACCGTTTACCTATCTGCACCAGGGCAAACAGCAGCCCGCCGGCGAGGCTCAGTTTGAGCGCGAAGGCGAGGGTCACCCCCTCGCGGGCCAGTTCGCTGGCCATCACCGAATAGATGACCAGACCCGGCAGGGTGGTCACGGCCGAGATCAGGGTAAAGGGCCAGAAGCGGATCGCCGTCAGGCCGTAGGCGTAATTCTGAATATTGTAGGGAAAGAGCGGCACCAGGCGGGTGAGGATCAGGAAATCGCAGCCGCTGTGGGCGATACCGCGCTCAATCGCCTGAAAGACGGTGGTATGGCCGACATAGCGCTGCAGCAGATCGCGTCCAAGCCAGCGGGCGATTAAAAACGACAGCGAAGAGGCGAGGGTGGCGGCGGCAAACGAGAGCAGGGAGCCTGTTAGCGGGCCGAAGAGCATCCCGCCGGCGATCACCAGCAGGCTGCCGGGGATCAGACACAGGGTGGCAATGATAAACAGCGCGACATAGACCAGATATCCCCAGGCGCCCTGATGGCGGAGGGTGTCCTGAAGCAGATGCAGGTGAGTCAGCAGATCGTGGAGACCGACGCGATGGCTGATAACGGCCAGCGTGGCCACCAGCGCGAGAAGTCCCAGCCCTTTACCAATGGCCGGATGACGGCTTCTTTTGCATGAGAGGTGCTCCTGTACAGTCTGGACGCGGTGGACATCAAAAAGTGCGCGCGACAGTATCCTGTTCCGACGACCGTCACAATGGTTTACCGTCGCTTTGTTGATTTTGCTCAGGAAATTCTGCCCCCCGCACAGCGGGAGGCGAGAGAAGGGCGTGAATTATGGCCGGAAGGTGGCCCACACCGGCGCGTGGTCGGACGGTTTTTCCATCCCGCGGATCTCGTAATCGATCCCGGTTTCCACGCAGCGCTGCGCCAGAGGCTGGCTGGCCAGCAGCAGATCGATGCGCAGCCCACGGTTATCGTCGAAGCCTTTGGAGCGGTAATCAAACCACGAGAAATGCTCATGATTGTCGGGGTTAGCCTGACGCCAGGTATCCACCAGGCCCCAGCCCAGCAGGCGGTCCATCCATTCCCGTTCTTCCGGCAGGAAGGAACATTTGCCGGTGCGCAGCCAGCGTTTGCGGTTCTCTTCACCGATACCGATGTCCAGATCGGTAGGACTGATGTTCATATCGCCCATGATCAGCACCGGATTCTCTTTGTTGAGTTCGGTCTCCAGATAGTTCTGCAGATTCTGATAGAACGCCGCTTTGGCCGGGAATTTGGTTTCATGATCGCGGCTTTCACCCTGCGGGAAATAGCCGTTAATCACTGTGACGTTGCCGAAGGGCGACGGGATCTCCGCCATAATGATGCGGCGCTGAGCCTCTTCGCCATCGTCCGGGAAACCGCGGCGGACGGCAATCGGCGTCTCTTTGGTCAGCAGCGCGACGCCATAATGGCCTTTCTGCCCGTGATAAAAGACGTTATAGCCGAGCCTGGCGACCTCTTCGAGAGGGAACATGTCGTCGTGAACTTTGGTTTCCTGCAGGCCAATCACGTCCGGCTGGTGTTTTTCGACGATGGCGGCCAGTTGGTGTGGGCGGGCACGCAGGCCGTTGATATTAAAAGAGACGAATTTCATAGTCGCTGCCACTGTGCAAGGTGAATAGTGCAGGGATGGTAGCAGAAATTCGCCAGGCTGGCTGCCACCGGATGCGTCATTCTGCCAATCGCTGCGCATGAGCGTGCCGTGGGTGCCCCTTTTGCGGGCATGCCGCGCCAAAAAAGGGCAAATAGCTACGATAAATTTCGCAGAGGATCACAATTACAGAATTATATCTTACCGTTGCATAATTTATCTTCTTTAATCACTGTTTATCCCCCTTTGTCGGATACTTATTCACTAAATATGCATTTTAAGTGAATAGCGTTCGGCTGTAACTCATTGATTCTGCGTTATCTCATCCGATTTATGCATTTTTATCGCTGGCTGGCACGAACCGTGCAATCTACATTTACAGCGTAATAACTCATATTTATTAACATTATTGCTACTTTTAATTTACCGGAAGAGGTCGATATGTCTCAGTCAATTACGCGTAACCACTTTGATGAATGGATGATGCCGGTCTACGCGCCAGCGGCGTTTATTCCGGTGCGGGGCGCCGGGTCACGGCTGTGGGATCAGCAGGGCAAAGAGTATATCGATTTTGCCGGCGGCATCGCCGTGAACGCGCTGGGGCATGCCCATCCGCGTCTGGTGCAAGCCCTGACCGACCAGGCCGGCAAGTTCTGGCATACCGGCAACGGCTACACCAATGAGCCGATCCTGCGTCTGGCCAAAATGCTTATCGATGCTACCTTCGCCGACCGGGTCTTCTTCTGTAACTCCGGCGCCGAGGCCAATGAGGCAGCGCTCAAGCTGGCGCGTAAATATGCCCACGATCGCTTTGGCAGCGAGAAAAGTGGCATCGTCGCCTTTCAGAACGCTTTCCACGGGCGGACGCTGTTCACCGTCTCGGCGGGCGGTCAGCCGGCCTATTCCCGGGATTTCGCCCCGCTGCCGCCGCAGATCCAGCATGCCGTATTTAACGATCTCGAGTCGGCAAAGGCCTTAATCAATGACCAGACCTGCGCGGTGATCGTCGAGCCGGTGCAGGGCGAAGGGGGCGTGGTGCCGGCCAGCGTCGAGTTTTTACGCGGCCTGCGTCAGCTTTGCGACCAGCACAACGCCCTGCTGATTTTCGATGAAGTGCAGACCGGGGTCGGGCGCACCGGCGAGCTGTATGCCTATATGCACTACGGCGTGACGCCCGATGTGCTGACCACCGCCAAAGCGCTGGGCGGTGGTTTCCCTATCGGCGCGCTGCTGGCGACAGAGGCCTGCGCCAGCGTGATGACCGTCGGCACCCACGGCACCACCTACGGCGGTAACCCGCTGGCCGGGGCGGTGGCCGGCGAACTGCTGTCGATCGTCAACACCCCGGAAGTGCTCTCCGGCGTCAGACAGCGCCATCAGTGGTTTTGTGAACGCCTGCAGGCAATTAACGCCCGCTATGGCCTGTTCAAGGAGATCCGCGGCCTGGGACTGCTGCTCGGCTGCGTGCTAAACGACGCCTGGGCCGGGAAGGCGAAAACCCTCAGTAACCTGGCGGCGGAAGAGGGGGTGATGATTCTGATCGCCGGCGCCAACGTGGTGCGTTTCGCGCCGGCGCTGAACGTCAGTGAAGAAGAGGTGAACAGCGGGCTGGATCGCGTCGAGCGGGCCTGCGCGCGTTTCGTGGCAGGAGTCTCATCATGATGGTTATTCGACCGGTGGAGCCGGGCGATTTGCCCGGGCTGCTGAAGCTGGCAGCGGAGACCGGCGGCGGGCTGACCTCGCTGCCGGTGGATGAAGCGACCCTCGCGGCGCGGATCGCCCGCTCGCAGCAGACCTGGCGCGGCGAGCTACCGAAAAGCGAGCAGGGCTATGTCTTTGTGCTGGAGGAGAGCGAAAGCGGCGCGGTGGTGGGCATCTGCGCGATCGAGGTGGCGGTGGGGCTCAACGATCCCTGGTATAACTACCGGGTCGGCACCCAGGTCCATGCCTCGAAGGAGCTCAACGTCTATCAGGCGCTGCCGACGCTGTTTCTCAGCAACGATCATACCGGCAGCAGCGAGCTGTGTACCCTGTTCCTCGACCCGCAGTGGCGCAAAGAGGGCAATGGCTATCTGCTGTCGAAATCACGCTTCTTATTTATGGCCGCCTTTCGCGAGCGCTTCAATGAGAAGGTGGTCGCCGAGATGCGCGGGGTGATTGACGAGCAGGGCTACTCGCCGTTCTGGGAGAGCCTGGGCAAACGCTTTTTCGCCATGGAGTTTTCCCGTGCCGACTACCTATGCGGCACCGGACAGAAGGCTTTCATTGCCGCCCTGATGCCCAAGCATCCGCTGTATATCGATTTCCTTTCCCCTGAGGCGCAGGCGGTGATCGGCAAGGTTCATCCGCAGACCGCCCCGGCCCGGACGGTGCTGGAGAAAGAGGGGTTCCGCTACCTGAACTACATCGATATTTTCGACGGCGGCCCGACTCTGGAGTGCGACATCGACCGGGTGCGGGCGATCCGCAAAAGCCGTCTGGTGACCACCGAGGCCGGCGAAACCCCGCCCGGTGACTGGCCGCTGTGCCTGGTGGCGAATGAACAGTATCACCAGTTCCGCGCTCTGCTGGTGCATGCCGATCCGGATGGCGACACCCTGACCCTCAGCGCCCGCGAACTGGATATGCTGAAGTGTCATGCCGGCGACCAGGTGCGCATGGTGCGCCTGATCCCTGAGGAGAAAACTGCATGAGTCTGTGGATTAACGGCGAGTGGCGGCCCGGCCGTGGGCCAGGTTTCAGTAAACAGGATCCGGTTAACCTGAAGGTTGTCTGGCAGGGCGAGGCGGCGGATGCCGGGCAGGTTGCCGAGGCGGTGGCGGCTGCCCGCCAGGCGTTCCCGTCCTGGGCGCGGCTGCCGTTTGCCGCCCGTCAGGCGATCGTTGAAAAGTTTGCCGCTCTGCTGGAAGCCAGTAAGGCGGAGCTGACGGCGGTTATCGGCGCCGAGACCGGAAAGCCGCGCTGGGAGGCGGCCGGGGAAGTGACGGCGATGATCAACAAGGTGGCGATCTCGGTGAAGGCCTACCACGTCCGCACCGGCGAACAGCACAGCGACCTGCCCGACGGCGCCGCCACGCTGCGTCACCGGCCGCACGGCGTACTGGCGGTGTTTGGCCCCTATAACTTTCCCGGCCATCTGCCGAACGGGCACATCGTGCCGGCGCTGCTGGCGGGCAATACCGTGGTCTTTAAACCCAGCGAACTCACCCCGCGCAGCGGCGAAGCGGTGGTGAAACTATGGCAGCAGGCCGGCCTGCCCGCCGGGGTGCTCAACCTGGTGCAGGGCGGTCGGGAAACCGGCGAGGCGCTCAGCGGCCAGGCGGATATCGACGGACTGCTGTTTACCGGCAGCTCAACCACCGGTTTTCATCTGCATCGCCAGCTGGCCGGGCAACCGCAGAAGATCCTCGCGCTGGAGATGGGCGGCAATAACCCGCTGATCGTCGACGATCCGCGGGACGTGGATGCCGCGGTGCATCTGACCATCCAGTCCGCCTTTATTACCGCTGGCCAGCGCTGCACCTGCGCCCGGCGTCTGTTGGTCCGATGCGGAGAGGCGGGCGATGCCTTCCTCTCCCGGCTGGTGACGGTGAGCCAACGGCTGATCCCGGCGGCGTGGGACGCCGAGCCGCAGCCGTTTCTCGGCGGGCTTATCTCTGAACAAGCCGCGCAGAAAGTGCATCAGGCCTGGCTGCAGCGGGTCGCCGCTGGCGCGGTCACCCTACTGGAGCCGCGGTTATTGCAGGCCGGGACGTCGCTGCTAACGCCGGGGATTGTCGACATGAGCGACGTGGCCAATGTCGAGGATGAAGAGGTGTTTGGCCCGCTGCTTGGGGTCTGGCGCTACGACACTTTCGAGGAGGCGACTGCCTTAGCCAACGCTACCCGCTTCGGCCTCTCCTGTGGGTTAATCTCCCCGGAACGGGAGAAGTTCGATCGACTGCTGCTTGAGGCGCGGGCAGGGATAGTTAACTGGAACAAACCGCTGACCGGGGCGGCGAGTACCGCGCCGTTCGGCGGCACCGGGGCGTCCGGTAACCATCGTCCGGGGGCCTGGTATGCCGCCGATTATTGCGCCTGGCCGATGGCCAGCCTTGAATCGCCGACCCTGACGCTGCCCGCCAGCCTGAGCCCGGGTCTCGACTTTCTGGCCGGGGAGGCGTCATGACCGCCCGCGAAGTCAACTTTGACGGTCTGCCCGGGCTGACCCATCACTACGCCGGGCTCTCCTTTGGCAATGAGGCTTCCACCCGGCATCGCTATCGGGTGTCTAACCCGCAGCTGGCGGCAAAGCAGGGGCTGAAAAAAATGAAAGCCCTCGCCGACGCTGGCTACCCGCAGGCGGTGATCCCGCCGCAGGAGCGTCCCAACGTGCCGCTTCTGCGCCAGCTGGGCTTTAGCGGCAGCGATGAGCAGGTGGTGGCCCGGGTGGCGCAGCAGGAGCCGGATCTGCTGTCGGCGGTGAGTTCGGCCTCGGCGATGTGGGTGGCGAACGCGGCGACGGTGTGTCCCTCCGCCGATTCGCTGGATGGCCTGGTGCACCTGACGGTGGCGAATCTGCAGGATAAATTCCACCGCGCCAGCGAAGCACCGACCACAGAGGCGCTGCTGCAGGCGATTTTCCCCGACCGCACGCGATTTGCTATCCACCCGGCCCTGCCCGCCTCGGCCTGGTTTGGCGACGAAGGGGCGGCGAACCATAATCGTCTCGGCGGCGAGTATGGCGCTCCCGGCGTCCAGCTCTTTGTCTATGGCCGCCGCCGGGGGAGCGAGGAGGCGCCGCGTCGCTATCCGGCGCGGCAAACCCTTGAGGCCAGCCAGGCGGTAGCGCGCCTCAATCAGGTCAATCCCCGCCAGCTGATCTTCGCCCGCCAGCATCCGGCGGCGATCGACACGGGGGTTTTTCATAACGACGTCATCGCGGTGAGCAACCGTCAGGTCCTGTTCTGCCATGAGCAGGCCTTTGCCGACCAGACCGCGCTTCTCCAGCAGCTGGCGCAGCGGGTGCCGGGTTTTACGCCGCTGGTGGTTCCCGCCAGCCGGGTCTCGGTGGCAGAGGCGGTTGCCACCTATCTGTTCAACAGCCAGCTGTTGAGCCGGGCGGATGGCAGCATGGCGCTTATCCTGCCTCAGGAAGCGCAGGAGCATGCCGGCGTCTGGGAATACCTCAATGAGCTGCTGGCCGGGGATAACCCTATCGCCGACCTGCGGGTGTTCGATCTGCGCGAGAGCATGGCCAACGGCGGCGGTCCGGCGTGCCTGCGCCTGCGGGTGGTGTTGACGGCCGAGGAGTATCAGGCGGTCAATCCGCACGTCCTGATGAACGATACGCTGTTTGCCACCCTCAATGACTGGGTGGATCGCTACTATCGCGATCGTCTCACCCAGGCCGACCTCGCCGACCCGCAGCTGCTGCGGGAAGGGCGCGACGCGCTGGATCGGTTGACCCAGATCCTGCAGCTCGGTTCGGTTTATCCATTTCAGCAATAAGGGGGCGCGGTGGAACATTTTCTGGCATTAACCCTGGCGGGGCGATTGCCCCATCACTTTCACGGCGAGACGGCTCATTTCCGCTGGCACTGGCTCGGGGAAGGGATCCTTGAGCTGACGCCGCATGCGCGCTGCGAGCGCGGGCTGGTACTTTCCTGCGCCATTCATGGCAACGAAACGGCGCCGGTGGAGATAGTCGACCAGCTGGTGCAGCGACTGGTCCGGGAGGCGCTCCCGCTGCGCTGGCGGCTGCTGGTGATCGTCGGCAACCCACCAGCGCTGCGGGCGAATAAGCGCTATCTGCACAGCGATATGAACCGCATGTTTGGCGAGCGCTGGCGGCAGTTTCCGCTCAGTGAGGAGACGCAGCGGGCGCAGCGGCTGGAGCAGGCGGTGGCCCGCTTTTATCGCGACCACGATGGCCCGCGCTGGCACCTCGATCTGCATACCGCGATCCGCGGGTCGCTACATCCGCGCTTCGGCGTGCTCCCGGCCCGCGATACGCCGTGGGAGGAGGATTTTCTTCACTGGCTGGGCGGCGCCGGGCTGGAGGCGCTGGTGTTTCATCGCCAGCCCGGCGGGACCTTCACCCACTTCAGCTGCGAACGGTTCGCGGCGCTGGCCTGCACCCTTGAGCTGGGCAAAGCGCTGCCGTTGGGGGAAAACGATCTGACGCGGTTTGCCGCCGTCCAGCGGGCGCTCTCCCGGCTGCTGGTGGGGGATCTGGCCATTGCCGACGCCACAGCGCCGCTGCGCTACCGGGTGGTACAGCAGCTAACCCGCCATAGCGATGATTTCCGCTTGCATATGGCGGATCAGACGCTGAACTTCACCCCCTTCGAACCCGGCACGCTGCTGGCAGAGGAGGGCGAGACGCGGTATGTGGTGGGGCCTGAGACGGAGTATGTTCTGTTTCCTAACCCGACGGTGGCGAAAGGACTGCGCGCCGGCCTGATGCTGGAGAAATTATCCTGAGGGCAAGCCGTCCGCCGGGCGGCCTGCTTTATTGCGCGCGTCTTTTTTCGCCATCTTATTTTTTCGTGCTCCAGTGTAAATTTGCAGATTATTCCTAGTAAAATGCTTTGTTTTTAATCCCCCCTCCTTTATACTCTCCATAATTTCTCTGCAAAACAGTAAGTTATTTATTTTTTATTGCAATTCTCCGGCTAAATTCCTTATTTTCTCCATAATTGGCGAGAAACTGTTTTTTACACTTTCATTGTTTTACTCTTGCTCTGACTAATTGACGATTAACGTCGTAAAGTTAATCTCGTCAACACGGCAACGCGCCGTAAGAATAACGTAAAGTAAGGATTGAATGATGAAGAAACTCACTGCACTGTTTGTTGCCTCTACTCTGGCTCTGGGCGCGGCTAACCTGGCACACGCCGCCGAAACCACCACCGCGCCAAGCGACAGCAAGCCGATGATGATGCATCATAAAGGCGGCCCGGGTCAGCATGACATGATGTTTAAAGGCCTGAACCTGACCGATGCGCAGAAGCAGCAGATCCGCGACATCATGAAGAGCCAGCGCGAAAATATGAAACGTCCGTCCCTTGAAGAACGCCGCGCGATGCACGATCTGATCGCCAGCGACACCTTCGATAAGGCGAAGGCGGAAGCGCAGATCGATAAGATGGAAGCGCAGCATAAAGCGATGGCGCTGTCCCGCCTGGAAACGCAGAACAAGATCTACAACATTCTGACCCCAGAGCAGAAAAAACAGTTCAATGCTAATTTTGAGAAGCATCTGACAGAACGCAACGCGCCGGCAGGTAAAATGCCTGCACCTGCTGAATAATGTAGCGCACTGAATCAAGACCGCCGGTCTTGCCCAATAATGCCATCAGGCGTTGGGCAGGGCCGGCGGTTTTTTATTGGTGGCTTCTCAGCCAAGCGGATGCAGCGGATAGTCTCCGCTGAGCAAAGGCTTACAGAGGATCTTGTAACCATCCTGGTCAAATCCGGCGGGCAGACGGGTCAACTCCGCTGCCTGGTCGAGCGATTTAACGGCGCCCAGCCACAGCCAGTTATGAATGACGTGATACTGCGTCATGTCCGGGCCGCGCTCCTCCAGCGCCACGGGCCCCGCCCACGGCCAGCACACCAGCTGCAGTCTGCTCATCTGCGCCAGCAGGCGCTCTCTGTGCGCCTCCACGCTCTCCTTTCCACAGCAGGCCCCGGCGCAGCGGCCCAGCGCGGAGCGAAAGCAGGCGCGGCCGCGGCTGAGTGGTTCCAGACCAAGCAGGCCATAACAGAGGCGCTGTTCGTCAGCGAGGCTCTGCAGCATCTGCAGCGCCGCTCGCCGGTTGGCGAACAGGCCATAGAGATGCTGCTGGTGCGAGAAATCAACCTCACGGGCATAGACAATCTGCGGCCGGTCGTCCGCAAGTAGCCAGGCGCAGAGCTGCTTGTTACGCCGTAGCCGCTTGTTAAACAGCGGCTGCTGCTCTTTAATCAACCGCGCCTCCAGCAGCAGCGCTCCCAGCTCGCCAGCGGTGCGCTGCCAGGTGATACGCCGCGACTGACGCAGCATCGCGGCCTCTTCAGGGGTGCGCAGGTGGGATAACACCCGGCTGCGGAGGTTGACGCTCTTACCGATATAGAGCGGCATCGTGTCGCTGTCGCCGTAAAACTGATAGACGCCCGGCAGCTTCGGCAGCGCCTCCAGCCACGGGCGAAGATGTTCGGGATATTCATAGATCGCCGCCGCCTCAAACTCGAGACGCGGGGCTGATTGCTTTCTGGCCACAATAACTCCTGGTACTGTCTATCTATCCAGTATAGCAGGCCATTTTTGCGGCGAAAAGGACAAAAAATAACCCCGGCGCAGGCCGGGGCGGGGGGAGAGACTATTTTTTCCAGAAATCGTCAAAGACGGTGATCGGCGGCCGACGCTTGTGTTCGGTTTTCAGATACCAGCCCTCGATGGTTTTGGCAATGCTCGGGTCCAGCGTTTTGCCTTCCAGATAATCGTCGATGTTCTCGTAGGTGACACCCAGGGCCACTTCATCCGGCAGGGAGGGGCGATCGTCTTCCAGGTCGGCGGTGGGCAGCTTCTTATACAGATGTTCCGGGCAGCCGAGATGGGCCAGCAGCTGTTTGCCCTGACGTTTGTTCAGGCGGAAAATTGGGTTGATGTCGGTGCCGCCGTCGCCATATTTGGTGAAAAAGCCGGTAATCGCTTCCGCCGCATGGTCGGTACCGACCACAACTCCTTTGGTCATTCCGGCGATGCTGTACTGGGCCTTCATTCGCTCACGGGCTTTTTCATTTCCGCGAACGAAGTCGCTCAGTTCGATGCCTGCTTCGCGCAGCGCCTGTTCGCTGGCCAGCACCGCAGCTTTAATATTGACTGTCAACACCCGGTCAGGCTGGATAAATGCGATGGCGTCCTGGCAGTCCTGCTCATCAGCCTGCACGCCATAGGGTAAACGGACGGCGATAAACTGCAGGCTACTGTCGCCGGTTTCGGCACGCAGTTCGTTAATCGCTATCTGGCACAGTTTTCCCGTCAGGGTGGAGTCCTGACCGCCGCTGATACCCAGCACCAGCGATTTAATAAACGGGTAGGTCTGCAGGTATGACTTCAGGAAATCGACGCTGCGGCGGATCTCGCCTGCGACATCAATCTGCGGCTTTGCGCCCAGCGCCTGAATAATCTCTTGTTGTAGCGTCATCGCGCCCTCCGAAAGTGAATCTGTTTGGCAAGCTGTTGGCTTAAAGCTACCTCTTTGCCGCTGAAACGACAAGGACCGGGGTTTTGACTGCCGGAAAAGAAGGCAATCAATGACATAGGTTTTCATTATAGATGCTGTACCGCGCATTGCGCCGCCGTCCGACGTCGGCAGAACAATCCTGTTTACGCAATAACATAACCTGACATGATTTCGCTGTTCGGCTTGAAAAATAACACTATTTATTCCAGGCTTATCGTTACACAGTAGAAAAGAGGAACCAAAATGAACAAAAGCTTAGCAGGAATACTGGGCGTCACCGTCGCGTTAACCTTACTGGCGGGCTGTACCGCTTACGATCGTACCAAAGACCAGTTTACCCAGCCGGTGGTGAAAGATGTGAAGAAAGGGATGTCGCGTCAGCAGGTGATGCAGATCGCCGGCAAACCTTCAACGGAAGTCACCATGGTCCATGCCCGCGGCACCTGCCAGACCTATATCCTCGGTCAACGAGATGGTAAAGTTGAAACCTACTTTGTGGCCCTCGACGAAACGGGTCACGTCATGAACTCCGGCTACCAGACCTGCGCCGAGTATGATACCGACCCGCGCAACGCCAGGTAAGCTTCCTACTGTTTACTGACTTCTACGTAAGCCCGACCACTGGTCGGGCTTTTTTGTGAGTCATGATGCTTATTTAATTGCGCGAATTATTTGGATGAAAATGTGAGGGTAGTCAAAACCGGAGGTCAATGAGAGACAATTCTGTTCAACAGCGAATTATCCTGGCGGCTCAGCTTGCCGTATACTCAACTCATAAACAGAATTAACCGGATGTTACCAGTCTTACCGGCTCTCAGCGGTTACTGAAGGCCCTGGTCTCACACATTGAGGAAGCGTTCATGGAAAAGAAACACATTTATCTCTTCTGCTCGGCAGGCATGTCCACGTCACTGCTGGTCTCCAAAATGCGGGCGCAGGCGGAAAAATATGAAGTCCCTGTCATTATTGAAGCCTATCCCGAAACCCTCGCGGGCGAAAAAGGGCCGGAAGCCGACGTAGTATTATTAGGGCCACAAATTGCGTATATGTTACCGGAAATTCAGCGCTTGCTGCCGAATAAACCGGTTGAAGTTATCGACTCCCTTCTCTATGGCAAAGTTGATGGTTTAGGGGTATTGAAAGCCGCCGTCGCGGCTATTAAGAAAGCTGCAGCACAATAATTTTAACTTTTAAAACTCGGTGTATTTTGACGCCTGGCGGCTGCCTGTTGCCGGACGTCAAAAAATAATGAGTTTATTTTCCCGTCAAAGAGTAATTTCATACATCATCGCCGTAATAGTTTATTGCGGCTTTTAAGGGTATTGACTATGAGTAAAGTGATCGATTCGCTTGAAAAGGTACTCCTTCCTTTTGCAGTGAAAATAGGAAAGCAGCCGCATATTAATGCAATAAAAAATGGATTTATTAAATTAATGCCGTTGACCCTCGCCGGGGCCATGTTTGTGTTAATTAACAACGTTTTTCTGAGCTTCGGCGAAGGCTCTTTCTTTTATTCCATGGGCATTCGCCTGGATGCCTCCACCATTGAAACCTTAAACGGCTTTAAGGCTATCGGCGGAAACGTCTATAACGGCACCCTCGGGATTATGTCGCTAATGGCGCCGTTCTTTATCGGCTCCGCGCTGGCGGAAGAGCGCAAAGTTGACCCGATGGCAGCTGGCCTGCTGGCGGTGGCGGCCTTCATGACCGTGACCCCGTATAGCGTGGGCGAAGCCTATGCGGTGGGCGCCAACTGGTTGGGCGGGCAGAACATCATCTCCGGGATGATTATCGGTCTGGTCGTTGCGGAACTGTTCACCTTCGTGATCCGTCGCAACTGGGTGATTAGACTGCCGGACAGCGTGCCGGGGTCGGTATCACGCTCTTTCTCAGCGCTGATCCCGGGCTTCTTGATCCTCTCCATCTTCGGCGTTATTTCGTGGGCCCTGGCGAGCTATGGCAGCAACTTCCACCAGATCATCATGGACTCTATCTCGACGCCGCTGGCGGCGATGGGCAGCGTGGTTGGCTGGGCATACGTTATCTTTAACTCTCTGCTGTGGTTCTTCGGTGTGCACGGTTCTCTGGCGCTTACCGCCCTGGATAACGGCATCATGACGCCGTGGGCGCTGGAAAACATCGCGCTATACAACCAGTACGGCTCTGTTGATGCGGCCATCGAAGCGGGCAAACAGTTCCACTTCTGGGCTAAACCGATGCTCGACTCCTACATCCTGCTGGGTGGCTCCGGGGCGACGCTGGGTCTGATTATCGCCATCTTTATCGCTTCTCGCCGCGCTGACCATCGTCAGGTTGCCAAGCTGGCGCTGCCGTCAGGCATCTTCCAGATTAACGAACCGATTCTGTTTGGTCTGCCGATCATCATGAACCCGGTGATGTTCATCCCGTTCGTGCTGGTTCAGCCGATTCTGGCGGCCATTACGCTGGCGGCCTACAGCCTGGGGATTATCCCACCGGTGACCAACCTGGCGCCGTGGACTATGCCGACCGGTTTGGGAGCGTTCTTTAACAGTAACGGCAGCGTTGCCGCCCTGCTGGTGGCCCTGTTCAACCTTGGCGTCGCTACCCTGGTCTACCTGCCGTTTGTGGTGCTGTCGAATAAAGCGCAGACCGTTATCGAGCAGGAAGAGAGCGAAGAAGACATCGCTAACGCACTGAAATTCTGATACCGCGCGGTACGGGCAGCGTCCCGTACCGCCTGATAAATGAGGGAAATATTATGTTTGATCTGGACAACATCGACGCGGTAGAAACCCCGGAAAATGACCTCGAAGAGGTAGTGATGGGGCTGATTATCAACTCCGGACAAGCCCGCAGCCTGGCCTATGCCGCGCTGAAGCAGGCGAAGCAGGGCGACTTTGCCGCAGCGAAAGCGATGATGGAGCAGTCGCGCCAGGCGCTGAGCGAGGCGCATCGCGTGCAGACCCAGCTTATCGAAAGCGACGAGGGCGAAGGGAAAATGAAGGTCAGCCTGGTGCTGGTGCATGCCCAGGACCATCTGATGACCTCCATGCTGGCTCGTGAGCTGGTGGCCGAATTGATTGAGCTGCACGAGAAGGTACAATAGGCCATCGCGACGATGAGGCAGCCCAGAATGATGACCACCGAGATCAGTACCGCCAGAGAACAACAGCTGTTCAACGGGAAGAACTTTCATGTGGTCATCTATAACAAAACGGAAAGTGTGAGCGGGCTTCACCAGCATGATTACTACGAATTTACCGTGGTGTTAACCGGACGCTATTACCAGGAGATCAATGGCAAACGGGTGCTGCTGGAGCGCGGGGATTTCGTCTTTATCCCGATGGGCTCGCACCACCAGAGCTTTTACGAGTTCGGGGCGACGCGCATCCTTAACGTCGGCATCAGCAGACGCTTCTTTGAGAAACACTACCTGCCGCTGCTGCCGTTTGGTCTGGTGGCTTCGCAAGTCTACGCCGTGCAGAGCGCTTTTCTCGGCTACGTTGAGTCGGTCATCGCCTCACTCAATTTTCGCGAAACGGAATTTGACGAATTTATCGAGCTGGTCTCCTTTTATGTCATTAACCGTTTACGCCACTATCGTGAAGAGCCGGTTGCCGACGTGACGCCGCAATGGTTAAAAAATACCGTGGAAGCCATGCATGATAAGCTGAAATTCGGTGAAGGCGCTCTCGAAAATATGGTTCGCTTATCCGGAAAAACGCAGGAATATTTAACCCGGGCGACCCAGCGCTATTATGGTAAAACGCCGATGCAGATAATTAATGATATCCGTATCAACTTTGCCAAAAAACAGCTGGAAATTACCAATTATTCGGTGACGGATATTGCGTATGAATCAGGTTACAGCAGTCCGAGCCTGTTTATTAAAACCTTTAAAAAACTGACGTCGTTTACGCCGAGCAGTTATCGCAAACATTTGACCAGTATTAATTAAACCCGCGCGGCGTTCGCCGCCAGGTTTATACCGAAAATCATTCAAGTTAACTGTCCGCATTGTTGCGGAGAGCGGCCTGCGTCCAGGCGCAGCGCCTAAGGGAGAAAAAGATGAGCCAGAAATTAAAAGTAGTCACTATTGGCGGCGGCAGCAGCTATACCCCGGAATTACTGGAAGGATTTCTGAAACGTTATCATGAACTGCCGGTAAGCGAACTGTGGTTGGTAGACGTCGAAGAGGGCCAGGAGAAGCTCGATATTATCCACGCGCTGTGCCAGCGGATGGTGGAAAAAGCCGGCGTGCCGATGAAAGTCTACAAAACGCTGGATCGCCGCGCAGCGCTGCAGGGCGCAGATTTCGTCACCACCCAGCTGCGCGTGGGCCAGCTGAAGGCGCGTGAAAAAGATGAGCGCATCCCGCTGAGTCACGGCTACCTGGGTCAGGAGACCAACGGGGCGGGCGGGTTGTTTAAAGGACTGCGCACCATCCCGGTGATTTTCGATATCGTGAAAGATGTGCAGGAAATTTGCCCCGACGCATGGATCATCAACTTCACCAACCCGGCGGGCATGGTCACCGAGGCGGTCTATCGCCACACCAATTTCAAACGCTTTATCGGCGTGTGCAACATTCCTATCGGCATGAAGATGTTCATCACCGACGTGCTGCAGCTGAGCCCGAGCGATGAGCTGAATATCGACCTGTTTGGTCTGAACCACCTGGTGTTCGTCCGCGACGTGCTGGTTAACGGTGTCTCGCGCTTCGATGAACTGCTGGACGGCGTGGCCTCCGGCCGTTTGACCGCGAACTCGGTGAAAAACATCTTCGACCTGCCGTTTAGCGAAGGGCTGATCCGCTCCCTGCGCCTGATTCCATGCTCTTACCTGCTCTACTACTTTAAGCCAAAAGAGATGCTGGCGATTGAGATGGGCGAGTACTACAAAGGCGGTGCGCGCGCCCAGGTGGTGCAGAAGGTGGAGAAACAGCTGTTCGAGCTGTATAAAAAACCAGATCTTAACGTTAAGCCGAAGGAGCTGGAGCAGCGCGGCGGGGCCTATTACTCTGATGCCGCTTGCGAAGTAATCAATGCCATCTATAACGACAAGCAGACTGAGCACTATGTGAATATCCCGCATCATGGTCATGTCGATAATATCCCGGCGGACTGGGCGGTAGAGATGAGCTGCACCTTAGGCCGCGACGGCGCGAAGCCGACGCCGCGCATTACTCATTTCGATGAGAAGGTGTTAGGGCTTATCTACACCATCAAGGGGTTCGAAGTGGCGGCCAGCCAGGCGGCGATCAGCGGTGAGCTGAACGATGTCCTGTTGGCGCTGAACTTAAGCCCGCTGATCCATTCCGATCGTGACGCCGAACAGCTGGCGCGGGAGATGATTCTGGCGCATGAAAAATGGCTGCCGAACTTTGCGGCGACGATCGAAAAACTAAAATCGTAACGGGAGTAGCAAATGGAACGCGTATTGATCGTCAATGCCGACGACTTCGGCCTCAGTAAAGGGCAGAACTACGGCATTATCGAGGCCTGTCGCAACGGCGTGGTGACATCGACCACCGCGCTGGTCAACGGCGCGGCCATTGACCACGCCGCCCAGCTGAGCCGCAGTACTCCGGAGCTGGCGGTCGGTATGCACTTTGTGCTGACGCTGGGCGAGCCGCTGTCGGCCATGCCGGGATTAACCCGCGATGGCCGGCTGGGCAAATGGATCTGGCAGCAGGCGGAAGAAGATAGCCTGCCGCTGGAAGAGATCGCCCACGAGCTGGCGTGTCAGTACCGTCGTTTTGTCGAACTCTTCGGCCATGAGCCGACGCATATCGACAGCCATCACCATGTGCATATGTTCGCCCAGATTTATCCCATCGTCGCGGCCTTTGCCCGCGAGAAGGGCATTGCGTTACGCATTGACCGCCAGGTGGCGGCGCAGAGTGGGCTCGACCAGCAGGCGGCGCGCAGCAGCGCCGGCTTCAGCAGCGAGTTTTACGGCGAAGCGGTCTCTGAGGAACTGTTTCTGCAGACGCTGGATGCCTCCATCGCCCGCGGGGAGCGCTCCCTGGAGGTGATGTGTCATCCGGCTTATGTCGATCGGATCATTATGGGCAGCGCCTACTGCTATCCGCGACTGGATGAGCTTGATGTGCTGACATCTGCCTCGCTGAAAGCGGCGGTGGCCGACCGGGGTTATCGTCTGGGAACCTACCGCGACGTGTAAGCCCGACGGGGGAAAGGGAAAGTGAATCAAGCCCGGCACAGCGTGCCGGGCTTTTTACTACGCCGGAATAGCGGCGATTTTCGGGCTTCTCGACCACACGCGGTGGGCCGTCATCAGGGCGAGCAGTTTGTCCGCCGCTGGCGTGTCGAGCGCATCGGTGACGATGACCCCCTCTTCACCTTGGGTCGGGACTTGCAGAACGGACGTCAGCTGCCGCGCATCCCCTGCCAGCAGGATCGGCTTCAGATGTTTATAGGCTTCCAGCAGGTAATAGCGCGCGTCACCGCTCTGACTCAGGGCGCTGAGGTCGCCGCCGGGCACCACCACCGCATCCACCGTCAGCGACGGGGAGCCGGCGAAGGTGCCGGCGATCGGCAGCGGAGAACCATCGTCGGCAATGACTTCGCCCATTCGCGAGTAGAGCAGCTTGCTGTGCACGCCCTGGGCCTGCAGCGCCTGCAGGAGCTGAACCAGATCCTGCGCTGAGGTGCGTTCGTTGAGCAGGACTGCCACCACGCGACCTTTCACATCTCCTTCGGCGTCGGCGTAGAGGCTGAGGCTGGGGTCTTTCTCCACGCCATTGACCGGGGCGGGCAGGGTAATGTTGCGCTGATCGTCGCTCAGTTCGATCCCTAAGTTCGCCCCAACCGCTTCCGCAAGCTTAGTATCAATGTGGGCCAGATGGTCGACCACCCGCTCGCGGATCCAGGTGCGGACCACTTTGCTGAGTTCGAAGCTGAAACCATCGATAATATGCTGCTGTTCAATCGGCGTCTGGCTCAGCCAGAACAGACGCGGCTGGGCGTAATATTCGCCGAACGAAGGGCTGCGCTGGCGGATTTTTTCGCCGTCGACGCGCTCGGCGAGGGACTCAAAGCCACCGCGTTTGGCGGCAGGCGGCGTCTCGCGCGGCCAGTTGTCGTTAATCGAGTTGGGCTCGTAGTTGGCCGGATTGGTGTCAATGTCCATCCGGTGCATCCCGTCACGCTGGAAATTATGATACGGGCAGGTCGGACGGTTGATGGGGATTTCATGGAAGTTCGGCCCACCCAGGCGGCTAATTTGCGTATCGGTGTAAGAGAAGAGACGCCCCTGCAGCAGCGGATCGTTGCTGAAATCAATGCCCGGGACGATATGTCCGGGATGGAAGGCCGCCTGTTCATTTTCGGCAAAGAAGTTATCCGGGTTGCGGTTGAGGACCATTCTGCCAACCCGCTGCACCGGCACCAGCGCCTCGGGGATCAGCTTGGTGGGATCGAGCAGGTCGAAGTCAAAAGCAAATTCATTCTCTTCGGGGATCAATTGCAGGCCAAGCTCAAATTCCGGGTAGTCCCCGGCTTCGATGGCCTCCCATAGATCGCGGCGATGAAAATCGGGGTCGCGGCCGGTCAGCTTCTGCGCTTCATCCCACACCAGCGAGGCCTTGCCGGCGACCGGTTTCCAGTGAAAGCGAACGAAGGTGGCTTTGCCCTCGGCATTAATCAGACGGAAGGTGTGGATCCCGAAGCCTTCCATGGTGCGATAGCTGCGCGGGATGCCGCGATCCGACATCGCCCACATCACGTTGTGCAGCGTTTCCGGCTGCAGGGAAACATAGTCCCAGAAAGTATCGTGGGCGCTCTGCCCTTGTGGGATGGCCCAGTGGGGTTCAGGCTTCACGGCGTGGACAAAGTCGGGGAACTTCATCGCGTCCTGGATGAAGAAGACCGGTGTGTTGTTGCCCACCAGGTCAAAAATCCCTTCGTCAGTGTAAAACTTGGTAGCGAAGCCGCGAATATCGCGGACGGTGTCCGCCGACCCCGCGCCGCCCTGCACGGTGGAAAAGCGTACAAACACCGGGGTGATTTTATCGGCTGACGAAAGAAAATCGGCTTTAGTCAACGCAGCCAGGCTTTTGTAGGGCTGGAAGTAGCCGTGGGCGGCAGAGCCGCGGGCATGAACGATACGCTCCGGAATACGCTCGTGGTCAAAGTGGGTGATCTTCTCCCGCAGGATAAAATCTTCCAGCAGCGTTGGGCCGCGGCTACCGGCGCGCAGCGAATTCTGATCGTCAGCAATGCGCACGCCCTGGTTGGTGGTCAGCGGAAAATCTTCCCCCCCTTTGCGTTGCGCCTCCAGGGAATCCAGTTTGCTGTTATGAGTATCGGGCGCTTTCAGGCTGCCTGGGGCGGTGGGTTCGACGCCCGGAGCGGTAGGTTTCGGCGTGGGGCGCCACTCCCGATTGTCCGGCGCCAGCGAATCGAGACCCGGCTGCGCTTCCTCGCTGTCGTGGACCGGTGCCTGCTGTTGGTGAGGGTTCGGGTGCTTATCAGACATTACTCGTCTCCTGCTTTCATTGCTAAAAGTGGTCGTTGATAGACCAAAACCCTTCTAACTATAGAACATTACGCTGTCTGCGCCCGGCGAGGGGGCAGGGAGTTATCCTAAAATGCGCATCGGCGGCGAAGGGGCGACGAACGGGGCCACAATCGGCTATGATAGAGGTTTCTGTTTCCCGCTATGTTTAGTGAATCCATTTGTTATGAAACCATTGCGCCAACAAAATCGCCCTGTCATTAGCTACGTGCCGCGCGTGGAGCCTGCGCCTCCGGAACATGCCGTGAAAATGGACCATTTTCGCGATGTCTGGATTTTGCGCGGGAAGTATGTCGCTTTTCTGCTGATGGGGGAGCATTTCCGTCGCTCACCGGCATTCAGCGTGCCGGAGTCGGCGCAGCGCTGGGCTAACCAGGTGCGTCAGGAAGGTGAGATTGAAGCCTGAGTCGGCTGCAGAAATAAAAAACCGCTGAATGATCAGCGGTTTTTTTTGTGCTTGCCGTTTAGCGATGCGCCAGTTCGGCTTCTTCCTCGCTATCGAAGATCGACTTGTCGGTCTGGCGCAGCCACTGGCTGGTCAGCGTCCCGGCGGTCATTGAGCCGTTAACGTTCAGCGCGGTACGCCCCATATCGATCAGCGGTTCGACGGAGATGAGCAGGGCTACCAGGGTCACCGGCAGGCCCATCGCCGGCAGGACGATCAGCGCGGCGAAGGTCGCGCCGCCGCCCACCCCGGCGACGCCCGCCGAGCTGACGGTGACGATGCCCACGAGGGTGGCAATCCACATCGGATCCAGCGGGTTGATGCCCACGGTCGGCGCGACCATCACCGCCAACATTGCCGGATAGATACCAGCGCAGCCGTTCTGGCCGATGGTGGCGCCAAAGGAGGCGGAGAAGCTGGCAATCGACTCCGGTACGCCGAGACGACGGGTTTGCGCCTCAACGTTCAGCGGAATGGAGGCGGCGCTGGAGCGGCTGGTAAAGGCGAAGGTGATCACCGGCCAGACTTTACGGAAGTACTTCAGCGGGCTGACGCCGTTAATCGCCAGCAGCAGGCCGTGGACGACAAACATAATACCCAGCGCAATGTACGAGGCTACCACGAAGCCGCCAAGCTTGATGATGTCCTGCAAATTCGACCCGGCAACCACTTTGGTCATCAGGGCCAGCACACCGTAAGGGGTCAGCTGCATGACCAGACGAACCAGCTTCATTACCCAGCCCTGCAGGGTATCGATCGCGGTCAGCACGCGCTGGCCTTTTTCCACATCCTCTTTCAGCAACTTAAGCGCTGCGACGCCGAGGAACGCCGAGAAAATGACGATGCTGATGATGGAGGTTGGGTTAGCCCCGGTCAGGTCAGCAAACGGGTTCTTCGGCACGAAGGAAAGGATCAGCTGCGGGACGCTGAGATCCGCTACTTTCCCCACATAGTTGCTCTGGATGGCGTTCAGACGGGCGGTCTCCGCGCTGCCCTGGACCAGACCCTCGGCGGTGAGGCCGAACATATTGGTCACCAGCACGCCAACCAGGGCGGCGATCAGGGTGGTGAACAACAGAGTACCGATGCTCAGGAAGCTAATTTTCCCCAGCTGCGAGGCATTGTGCAGGCGGGCCACCGCGCTAAGGATGGAGGCGAAGACCAGCGGCATAACAATCATTTGCAGCAGCTGGACGTAACCGTTGCCGACGATATTGAACCACTGGATGGAATCCTTCAGCACCTGGCTGTCAGACCCGTAGATCAGCTGCAGCGCCAGACCAAATACCACGCCAGTCGCCAGACCGACCAGCACTTTTCTGGCCAGGCTCCACTGTTTATGGCGTGTTTGCCCCAGCGCAAACAGTAATACGGCGAACACGACTACGTTCGCTATTAATGGAAAGTTCATCCCCGTTCTCCTGATATTTTTATAACCTGGGCTGGTGGATAACCAGCTCTTATGACGGCAAGGTTAGCAGAAGGCGTTATCAAGGACTTATATTCAAATGGAATGGGTTATAACCAAATGGCGTTTTCCGCCGCTTTATCGCCCACTCTGGTGACTTATAAAGCGATTGAAGGTGATCTGCAGGGAATTGATCACCCCGGATGACCAGCGTATCGCGCTGTTATCCGCCAGCGTCTGCGGCATCCAGACGGCATAGACGAACAGCGCCATACACAAGGCGCGTTCGAGCTGATTGCCCTTGCGCGGCGCAAGGATCGGCAGCCGAAAGCGCCAGCGACAGGGCCACAGCAGCGGCACACCGGCGGGGGTGAGCATATCGGCGAGAATGTGGCTGAGATAGCCCAGCACCAGGCCCTGGAGAGCGTCTGCCGGGACAATCCAGCTGTCAGGCACTTTCAGATAGAACAGCGTCAGCGCGCCAAAGACGGCCAGCAGGCTGTGGGTGAAGCCGCGGTGGCCAAAGGCCCGCGCCACGGGCTTTGAGATCCAGCTCAGCCGCTGGCCAAGAAACGACTTGGGGTGATCGATGTCCGGCAGCAGGCAGGTCAATACCGCCGAGGGCACAATATGCCACCAGTCGCCCTGCGCCAGCACCGGCGTTAACTCTGCGTTTTTGGCAAATACTGCGCAGGCGATTGAAAAGAAGAGATGGCCTTCCGCCGTCATGATAACACACCCTAAACTGTCGATTCATACAGTATAGGGTTTTTATACAGTGTACGGAAGAGGTGACGGTGTAACTCTTTGTCACAAACTCTCAGCGCGCCAGCCATCCGCCATCGACGGCCAGCGTATAGCCGTTAATATAGTCGGCCGCTGATGAGGCGAGAAACACCACCGGCCCCTGCAGGTCTTTCGGCGCTCCCCAGCGACCAGCGGGAATGCGCTCGAGGATCGCCTGGTTACGCTCTTCATCTTCGCGCAGCGCCTGGGTGTTGTTGGTGGCCATATACCCGGGCGCTATGGCGTTGACGTTGATACCCTGGCCAGCCCATTCGTTGGCCAGCAGACGGGTCAAACCCAGCACGCCGCTTTTCGAAGCGGTATAGGAGGGGACGCGGATCCCGCCCTGAAACGAGAGCATCGAGGCGATGTTAATGATTTTCCCGCCTTCCCCCTGGCGAATGAACTGCCTGGCGACCGCCTGGCTGAGAAAGAAAACCGCTTTGAGATTCAGGTCGATCACCGCGTCCCAGTCGCTTTCCGTGAAGGTCAGGGCATCATGGCGGCGGATAATTCCGGCGTTGTTGACCAGAATATCGACCCGGCCCATCGCCGCCACCGCCTGGTCGACCAGACCGCTCATATCATTCTCTTGGCTGAGATCCGCCTGAATGGCGTGAAAGCGGCGGCCCAGCGCCAGCACCTGGGCGGCCGTATCATGGGGAATTTTACGGTTGATGCCGACGATATCGCACCCGGCCTGCGCCAGGCCCAGCGTCATTCCCTGTCCCAGGCCGGTATCGCAACCGGTCACGATGGCGACCTTACCCGTCAGGTCGAAGGCGTTCAGTACCATATTCACCTCTGTCAGCTGATCTACTGGCGTACGATGACGCCACCTGTGACCAGCATAGAGGGAGGAAAACAAAATTACAATTAAAATGAAACAATGTTTTGATTTTGTTGCAGGCGGCGTGGCAGCGATTGTTGCACCCGCCAGCGGTCTTAGCCGAGCAAGTTCTCAGCAGTGAGTGCCAGCAGTGACGGAAGCTTGACGTCCGCCAGCGCAAAGCGCGGGTCGCGGCTGTTCTCCGCTTCCGGCACCACGATAGACCGCATGCGCGCGGCTTTGCTGGCGATCATGCCGTTGACCGAATCCTCCAGCGCGACGCAGCGCTGCGGGTCGACTCCCAGGGCAGCGGCGCAGTTGAGGTAGACCTGCGGGTGCGGTTTGCTACAGGGTAAATGCTCCGCGGAGGCGAGAGCATCAAACTGGTCGCGCAGTTCAAACATATCGAGCACTTTCTCCAGCATCATCAGCGGCGAGGCCGAGGCCAGGCCCACCTTTAAGCCCTGAGCTTTACACAGGGCCACTGCCTCGCGTACGCCCGGCAGCAGCGGGCGTGAGGCTTCCACCAGCTCAATGGCGCGACGAATAATGCGCGCGGTAGCTTCCGCCCGGTCTACGCCGTGCCACGGCTGCTGCGCGTACCACAGATCCACCACCAGGTCGATTCGCAGACCGAGCAGGTCGGGCAGTTCATCGCGGCGACGGGTATCCACTCCCAGGCTCTCCATGACCTCGACCTCCGCCTGATCCCAGAGCGGCTCCGAGTCAATCAGCAACCCGTCCATATCAAATATCGCGGCCTCAATGCGGCGCTTCGCTGACATATGTCCTTCTCCTGTTGCGTAATCAGATAAACGAATCGGCAATCATGGTATATCATACCGCGCATTATTGGGCGAAATTCGCCGTGGCAGATAGACTTATACCCGACATACTCGGGGGAGCGAGGGAAGCCAGCGCCACGCAACAGGCAGCAGGCGAACCACCAACGCGTCTTTAACAAGGGGAACTCATGACGTACCAACAAGCTGGACGCATAGCGGTTATCAAACGCATTTTAGGATGGGTTATCTTTATTCCCGCCGTGCTGTCGACGCTGATTTCTGTGCTCAAATTTATGTATGAGCACAGTGAAAAGAAACCCGGCATTGATGCGGTAATGATGGATTTTGCGCACGTGATGATTGAGATGATGCGCTTTAACACGCCGTTCCTGAACTTTTTCTGGTACAACTCGCCGCTGCCGGATTTTCACCATAGCCTGAACATCGGTTTCTGGATCATCTTCATTCTGGTGTTCGTCGGCATGGCCCTGCAGGCTTCCGGCGCGCGAATGGCGCGGCAGGCGAAATTTCTCCGCGAGGGGATTGAGGATCAGCTGATCCTCGAGCAGGCCAAAGGCGCAGATGGGTTAACCCGCGAGCAGCTCGCTGAACGCATTGTGGTACCGCGCCATACGATCCTGGTGCAGTATTTCCCACTGTACGTGCTGCCGGTGATCGTGATTGTCATCGGTTACTTCTTCTTTTCGCTGCTGGGCTTTCTGTAAGTCAGGTGCCCGGCAAGCCGGGCACCTTCTTATTCCGCTGGCAGAGGACGTGGTTTTCCCTGATTATCAACGGCAACGTAGATAAACAGCGCTTCCGTCGCCTTGTAGCGCTGGCCAATCGGTTCTGAAGAGACTTTTTTCACCCACACTTCGATGTTAATTGTCACCGAGGTGTTGCCGCGCTTCACGCAGCGGGCGTAGCAGCACACCACGTCGCCAACGGCGACCGGGCGTAAAAAGGTCATCCCATCCACCCGCACGGTCACCACGCGACCCTGGGCGATCTCTTTGGCCATAATGGCGCCGCCAATATCCATCTGCGACATCAGCCAGCCGCCAAAAATATCCCCGTTGGCATTGGTATCCGCCGGCATTGCCAGGGTGCGTAAAACCATTTCGCCCTTTGGGGCGAGATCTGTTGTTGTCATGCTCTACTCTGTTGTGGTCAAAGACGATCAGCGGGATGCTACTATGAAAATAGCGCAGTGAGAATAGGGGAATACGCCCGCTGGCGCGGGCGCGGTGGTTCAGAAGGAGAGGGTAACGCCGGCGTAATACGCGCGGCCAGGCTCATTGTAGGTCGAGGCGCCGGCATTTTCGCGATACAGTTGTTTATCAAATAGATTACTTATTCCGGCATTCAGGCGAATATCCCGGTTTAGCTGATACTGAGTACCAATACCCACGATGGAATAGGCGCCAACCTCGGTGGTGGCAAGGGTCCCGGTTTCGTTGCGGATCTCCGCATACTGACGCGGCTTCTGACGGCCATAAAGCGTCCAGTTCACATTCGCAGACAGGGCGTCGTTTACCTGCCAGTCGAGCATCGTGTTAACGGTATATTTCGGGATAACCGACAGCGGGTTGCCAGTCTCTTTACTTTCAGATTTGAGCATCCAGGTGGCATTGGTCCGCCAGCTGAGGACATCTCTCAGCACCGGGATCAGCAGATTTCCTTCCAGCCCCTCGACCACGGCTTTGCCGCCGTTCTGCCATTGCAAAATATTATTGCCGCTGGAGGTATAGCCCAGTACCTCTGTTCCGGAGACGATTTTGTTTTTGTAATCGTTGCGAAACCAGGTGACTCCGGCAGCGTAACCATTAAGGTTAAATTCGATACCGATCTCTTTGTTGATACTGATCTCCGGGTCGAGGTCAGGGTTACCCAGCAGGTAGCAGCTGCCTTCAGCGATCGTGTTTGGACAACCGTTGCCGCGGGTGGAGAGCAAATATCCTTTACTGGATTGATAGAGGTTTGGCGCTTTAAACACGCGCGCGATACCGGCCTTCAGCGTGAACATATCGCCGAGCTCCTGGGACAGATTGAGGCTGGGGCTCCAGTTACTGCCAAACTGATTATGATAATCGAAGCGAATGCCGGGGATCAGGTTGGTGCCGGGCACGGCTTCGATATTATCTTCCAGATAGATACCGGTGAGGGTGGCGCTGTTTTTGGTACTGCGTTGCGTAGGGTCGCCCGAGGTCCCAGGGATAGTCTCGCCGTTGCTGTTAGTGGCCTGCATTGATGCCGGGTCGTCAAGCTGATCATGGTTCCATTCCATTCCCAGCGTCAGCGTCTGGTCCGCCAGCCAGAAGAAAGGCACATTGAATTCCGAGGTAGTACGCCAGGATTCCAGACGGCTGGTGGCATAATCTTCACTGTTGATCATGCCTTCGACGCGGCCGGTAGAGCCTTCCTGCAGGCGGGTATTGTTGGTTTTCTCGTAGTAAACACCGGCTTTGGACTGGCCCCAATCCCATAGACCGTTGTAGGTCAGTCCCCAGGACTGGCGATAGAGGCGATTAGTTTCGTGGCCGTACAGGGAGTCCACCAGCCCGTTCGGGCTAAGATTGCCGTTGCTGTACTGGGTATCGCCAGCATAGATATTCCCCTGACGGCTATAGGCGTAGCTGAAATCGAGAATTTGTTGCGGGGTCATTTTCCATGACAGTAGCGCGTTAATGTCTTTATTGCGGACCCCTTCGCGCCCCGCAGCGTAAGAGCCGTTTTGCGCATGGTTAATATCCCAGGCGTCGGGTTCCGTTTTATTGATATTGCCATACAGGCGCATCGTCAGCGCCTCGCCGGCCAGTGGGCCGCTGAGATTGAAGTTAGCGCGATTGGTCGTGCCTTCTTTGTTGTTTTCCGGCTGGTTGGTGAAGAAAGACAGCGAACCGTGCCAGGTGTTGGTCGGACGTTTGGTAATGATATTGACCACTCCGCCCGCCGCGCCGGAACCATAGCGCGCGGCTGCCGGACCGCGGAGAACTTCAATCCGTTCGACCATTTCGGCAGGTACCCAGTTGCTGTCGCCCCGGGTATCGCGTTCGCCGCGCCAGCTATAGCGAACCGCGTTACGTGACGTGACCGGTACCCCATCTATCAGGATCAGGGTGTTCTCCGGCCCCATGCCGCGGATATCAATCTGGCGGTTGTTGCCCCGACTGCCGCTGGCGCTGTTGCCAGTCAAGTTCACCCCGGGCATTTTACGGATGATGTCTGAGAGATCGTTGACCGGCGGCTGCTTAGCAATATCCTCAGCCGTGATAATCGACACCCCGGGCTGTTGCTTAAGCGCCTCTTCCGCCGTACTGCGCACAATCATCGTTTCGGTATCTTGTTCTGATTCTTCAGCAAAGGCGTTAGGGGCGAGGAGACTGGATATGACCAGCGCCAGGGTCGTGGGCACAGAATATTGCGGCGATCTCATGTAAATATCCTTTTCAAAACAATGCAAAATGAGATCGAGAATATTAATGATAACAATTATCATTACAATGTAACGAGATGAATCTCCATAAAATCCTCACAATTACCGCAACTTTTTATGCAGTTGAGAGAAATCGTGAAGAGAGCCTACACAGTGTGGCCGGGAAGCTGTCAGCGTATGCGCTGAGGTTGTGTGGTTGCAGGGAATGTTTGCCAGTGCAGTAAGCTTATAGGGGGCGAGCGCGGCGCGCGATGGCGCGCCGGCGGAGGGGTTAGTGGTGGTCGTCCTGCGGCATATGACGGTAGATGTAGATCCCGCTCAGCAAGGTAAAGACCAGCGTGAGGGCGGTTAAACCAAAGACCTTAAAGTTAACCCAGATATTCTGCGGCAGCCAGAAGGCGATATAGATATTGGCCAGCCCGCAGAGAATAAAGAACACCGCCCAGGCCAGGTTAAGTCGCGACCAGACCTGCTGCGGCAGGCTCAGCTCTTTACCCAGCATGCGCTGGATCAGCGGCTTTTTCATCACCCACTGGCTGAACAGCAGCGCGCCGGCGAACAGGGCATAGATCACCGTCACCTTCCATTTAATAAACTCATCATTATGGAAGAAGATGGTTAACCCGCCGAAGACGGCCACCAGCACGAAGGTGATCAGCGCCATTTTTTCCACTTTCCGGTAGCGCACCCAGCTGTAGATCAGCACGACGGCGGTCGCCACAATCAGCGCCGTGGTGGCGGCGTAGATATCGTAAAGCTTATAAAAGGCAAAGAAGACCACCAGCGGTAAAAAATCCAGAAACTGCTTCATACATCGATCCCGTCTTTCAGGACGGACCGGGGAAGGCCCCGGTCCTGGTTAAAATTAGCTGCGGATAAGCATATACACGCGGAATAAATAGATCAGCAACAGGGCGGAAATCAGGTTGCTGATGGTATTAATCACCACCGCGCCGACGTTTGGCGTCAGGGCGGCAAAGCTGGAAGCAAACAGTAACAGCAGGGTTTTCGCCACCAGCCAACCGATAATAGCCGGCGCCACCAGCCGCAGATTGGCCCACGCCAGGCGCATGCTGCTGCGCATGGCGCCGAGGATGCCCATTTTGTCCTGTACCAGCATGATCGGCGCAAAGGCCAGCACGATGGCCAGCAGCACGCCGGGCACCAGCACCAGCATCATCCCCATCTGCACCAGGAAGGTGGTGAACAGGATCAGCAGCAGCAGCTTGGGCAGGACCGGCGCCGAGGCGCCGATGGCGCGCAGGGCGCTAACGCGATGACCGGCGGAGACCAGCTGGATCAGCAGCAGGACGCCGCCGACGAGGATCGCATTACCTACCAGACCCGAGAAGGTTGATGCCGCCGAGGCGCGCAGCAGAACCTGCTGCTGCTCCGGCGTCATGTTCTGCACCAGCTCGAACAGCCCGGCGCTACCGGCGAGGTTATCGCCTTCGCTGAGTATCGACAGCTGCTCGTCGCTGGGTGAAAAGGCATGGCCAAGTACTACCGTAATAAACGCGCACAACAGCGCAATCAGTAAAATAGTAATGAACTGATTACGAAAAAAATTCCCGGTGTCACGGTAGACGGACTTCGCCGTGATAGACATGCATTCTCCTTGAGTGTCGCAGGTGTTAACTAGCCGGCGATTGTACCGCAAATCGTTCCGTCGTAGCACTCTCTGCGCCGGTCAGGGCAGGTATATCTTTGTAAAGAGGCCGCAATGGTGGCAGGCCGTAGCGCGCCCGCGCCCGGTTGCAGGCATCGTTTTCCTCGCCATTTTCCCCGGACATGGCGAATTCGCGACACGGCGAAGGCCGGTTTTCATAAATAGTGCAGTGAACGGCGTCGCCGATATCGCCAGACAGGGCCGCGCAGCGGCTCTGGCGCTGATTGGTGCCGCTCATGCAGCGCAGAAAAGGGGTCAGCGGTTCGGTCAGCGCGGAGGGCACCAGGCCGCCCGCATCGTCGGCTTCCGCCCAGTAGAAAGAGACTCGAAAATACGCACAACAGGCACCGCACGTCATGCACGGGTTGATTTCACTCATAATTACACCTGAAAAAAACGCATCAACACAGATTGTCGGCAGTTAACTTATCCAGCCGCCTCAGCGACGGCAAGAGGGGCAGAAATAAATTTTTGCGCGAAAAGTGAAAATTGATGTGCGAACAATTCAAGGCATTGCGATCGGTAGCAAAAATTAATCTGGATCAATAAATGTTAAATCTGAGGACTTAGTGTGATCTAAAACAGATCAAACGTAACTCGTTATAGGTATATTTGGCCGCGCTGAAAAACCATAATGAGGAAGTGGATATGAAGAAGTTAGCAGCGGCGGCATTGATTCTTGGCACGCTTTCTACCGGCAGCGTCTGGGCGCATGAAGCGGGTGAGTTTTTCATTCGTGCCGGGACCGCCACCGTCCGACCGACGGAGGGCTCTGACAATGTGTTAGGCAGCCTTGGCAGTTTCAACGTCAGTAACAATACCCAGCTGGGTTTAACCTTTACCTATATGGCGACCGATAACATTGGCGTGGAGTTGCTTGCCGCGACGCCGTTCCGCCATAAGGTCGGCACCGGGCCAACCGGGACTATCGCCACCGTCCATCAGCTGCCGCCCACCCTGATGGCGCAGTGGTACTTTGGCGATGCGCAAAGCAAGGTGCGCCCGTACGTGGGGGCCGGTATCAACTACACTACCTTCTTTAATGAAGACTTTAACGATACCGGCAAGGCGGCCGGGCTTTCCGATCTGAGCCTGAAGGACTCCTGGGGCGCGGCGGGGCAGGTCGGCCTCGATTATCTGATTAACCGCGACTGGCTGCTGAATATGTCGGTGTGGTACATGGATATCGATACCGATGTGAAATTCAAAGCCGGCGGTGTGGACCAGAAAGTCAGCACCCGTCTGGATCCGTGGGTGTTTATGTTCTCCGCAGGCTATCGGTTCTAAATTCTTCTGTAAACTGGCCAACGGATGGCCAGTTCATTGTCTCGTCACACCTGTCTGCCGCAAGCCTCTGTCATCAACAGCGGATCACACTTCCGTCCACTGGCGCAGCAGGTTGTGATACATGTTGAGCAGGGAGAGGACCTCTTCTCCGTCGCCAAAGCGGGCCTTCAGAGACTGGATGGTGCGGTCCAGGTCGTAAAGCATCGCACGCTGCTTATCGTCGCGGACCATCGACTGGATCCACAGGAAAGAGGCCTGGCGGACGCCGCGGGTGACCGGGGTGACGCAGTGCAGGCTGCTGGCGGGATAGAGCACCAGATGCCCGGCCGGGAGCTTCACCCGATGTTGGCCATAGGTGTCTTCAATCACCAGTTCGCCACCCTCATAGCTCTCCGGATCGCAAAGGAACAGCGTCGCTGACAGATCAGTGCGCATCCAGCCCGCCTCGCCGTTCTGGCGAACGGCGCCATCGACGTGAAAACCATAGGTCTCCCCTGGCCCATAGCGGTTAAACAACGGCGCGGAAATCGTCCGCGGCAGCGCAGCGGAAAAAAACTGCGGATGGCCGCGCAGCATATCGAGCACAGCGGCCTGCAGGCGGGCATACAGCGGCGTTCGGGTATCGATCTGCTGGTTCTGTTTGACGGCCGCCCCCTGGCTACCCACCGTAACCCGCCCGTCGACCCACTCGGCTTGCGCCAGCTGCCGGGTAAATTCCGCCACCTGGTCTGTCGATAGCACGTCAGGAATGTGATACATCATCGCGGTGTTCTCTCTAAAAAGTGGGGCGCAACGGCCCCACGCGCAGACTCAGAAATGGACGTTCGCCGTCAGCATAAAGGTCCGGGGTTCGCCCGGATGATAGCGATAGCCGCTCTTGTTGATGGAGGCCACGTAATCGGTATCAAACAGGTTATACATATTGAGCTGCAGATCGAGGTTGCTGTTGACCCGATAGCCCAGTTTGGCGTCGGCAACCCAGTAGCCCTCGGTGTGATCCGGGGTACCGACTGCACCATCGCTGCCCCGGCGCAGGCTTCCGACATAGCGCACACCGCCGCCGACGGACAGATCGCTGGTGGCCTGATACTGCGTCCACAGCGTAAAGGCATGTTTCGGGGTGTAGGCCAGGGCGGAAGATCCATCCTGTGCAACGTTCTGTCCCTCCGTCACTGTCGCATGCTGCTGAGTGTAGCCGGCGATAATCGTCCAGTCCGGGGTCAGGTTTCCGGTCGCGGAGAGTTCATACCCCTCCACGCGCTTTTTGCCGTACTGCGACCAGGTTCCGTCATCGTTGGCGGCCACTTCGTTTTCAATATCGGTGCGGAATAACGCCGCGCTGAGCAGCAGACGGTTGTCGAAGATTTGCCACTTGGTGCCCAGCTCGCTGGATTTCGCCTTCTGCGGCTTAAAGTCGGTCCGGTTAGCGCTGTTGCCGCTGCCGCTGGCGGCCAGGGCGAAGCTGCTGCCTCCCGGCGGCTGCTGTGAGATGGCGTAGTTGACGTAGACATTGCCCTGCTCGGTTAAGCGGTACAGCGCCCCGGCTTTCCAGTTAACCAGATTGCCGGATTTAGCGGTATCGACAGTGGTGACCGGGCTGCCGGTCGACTGTCCGGGCGGGCAGGCGATAGCCCCGCGTCCGCTGCCGCCGCAGGCGGTGGCGCTGTCATATTTGGTATGGTAATTGTCGAGACGCAGCCCGCCGTTGATCTCAATCCGCTCGGTCAGCGTCAGCGTATCGAAGGCATAAATCCCGAAGGTATCGGTCTGGCCGTTGGCGTTCGCCCCGTTTCTGTCCAGCCCGCCAATCGACAGGTTGCTCACCGGATGGTAGAGATTCACCGCCGGCGCGGTCCTGGCGTTAACGCCATAGTTGGTCTGGTTTTCCCGGGTAAACTCCACGCCGGCGCTGACGTCATGGCCTATCGAGCCAGTATTGAAAGTCGAGGTGATATTGGTCTGGTTGGTCAGAATGCGGTTGCTGACATCTTTGGTATTAACCAGACGCGACCAGCTCCAGGTGTTGACGTCATTGATATCGGGGGCGGTGATATTGTTCGCGCCGCCCATCACCGCGGTCAAAAGATACTCCTGTTTCACTCGCGACCAGCGGGTGGTATTGCGCACGGTGGTATTCTCCGTCAGATCGTGTTCGAAGCGCAGGGTACCGCTGTCGGTAGTAGATTTATCGTAATCGGAGTCGGTGCCATAGAAATTGCTGGTATCGACCTTCCCGGCGGAGTTGAGTGCGGCATACTTCGGCGAAGGCGCCGAATAGCCCGGCAGGCCGACGGTAGGGATCCCGCCATCCGGGGTGTTGTTCTGCCGGACGTGCAGATAGTTCAGATACAGACGAGTTGGGGTATCAAGGCCGAAGGCCAGCGACGGTGCGATGCCATAGCGCTCGTTTTCAATGCGGTCCCGACCAGCGTCATGGGTTTTTTCCCCCATCAGGTTCAGACGGAACGCAGCGTTGTCGCTAAACGCCTGGTTCAGGTCGAGAGTGCCCCGGCGCGACCAGGCGCTGCCGATGCTGGCCGAGCCGTCGATCCCGGAGTCAAGGCGCGGCTGCTTGCTGATCATATTGATCGAGCCGGAGGGCGCGCTGCGGCCATAGTCCGTGCCGGCGGGCCCTTTGATGACTTCCACCTGCTGGGTATTGAAGGTATCGCGCGTCACGCTGCCGATGTCGCGAATGCCGTCCACATAGATGCTGTTAGAGGTATCCACGCCGCGCATAAAGATGGCATCCCCGGTGGTTGAGCTGCCATTCTCCCCGGCATAAAACGCCCCCACGCCGGGAACGTTTTTGAGGGCGTCAGTCAGGTTGGTGACGCCCTGATCTTTAATCACCTGTTCCGGGATCACGGTGATGGTGCGGGTGGTATCGACCAGCGGTTTATTGAACTTGGGATCGGCGGAAGCGCCGGGGGAGTAGAGTGAAGGCGGAGCGGCTTCCACTACCAGCGTCTCTTCACTATTTTTGACCGAATTTTCCGCTGCGATGCCTGCTGCCGGCGAGGCTCCCAGACACAGACCTGTAAACAATGCCAATGAGTTGAAACTGCCGAAAGGCAGAGAAGCGTTTTTTTCCATGATAAATGCAGGCTTATTTTTTGTTATGAGCACATATCACACCGCGCAAAAGCGACGTTATTCGTCGTCTGGCTTGCGCTGACCCGGTGTGATTCTATAAATGATAAAAAGAATAGTTATCATTTGCCTTAATATTTACATAGAAAAGTTGACGTTTAAACATATTTCTTCATCGCGATTTACATAGTTCATAAATTTTGAACGAAAAGGGCGGGGATGAAGCAAAAGAGCGGCTGGAAGAGGCCGGTGACAGGCCGCTCCGCGAGGTGACAGGCGCCAGGGCTAACCCGGCGCTTCGTGGTTTTTGGCATAAAAGATGCCCTCCTTCTGAGCGAGGAGAACGCCGTTCTGGAAATTGGTGTAATGAAAAATAGCGGCCCACCGATCCCTCTGCAGGCACTGTTCCGCGACCGCGTTATTGGGGGGACGACCAGCGAGCGTTCTCCCGCCGCGTGACGGAGAACAATGCCGCGCCGTATGTCGTCTGGAGCAGGCGCCGGGCCACTGCTGGCTGCGGCAACTGGTGCGTGAGGTGTGTCGCCAGTAAAAAAAAGCCCGCACAAGTGCGGGCAAAAATACTGGAAGCAATGTGAGCAATGTCGTACTGAATACCTGAGTTATTTACTCAACTATTCAGTAATGAGAAAGATAATATTTCTCATTTAAGATATCAACCCCATCTTTTGTGCGGAAGCGATTTTTTATCCGAGGGTGAAAACCGTGCGCTTCTGGCTGTCGTCCTGCGGCCAGGCCGCCGCGATCTCCTGCAGCGGCCGCGGGGTGGTGGCGATGGTCAATTTCCCCGGCACCGCCGCCTGCAGCATTTCACCGGTCGCCGCCAGCAGTTGCGATACCGACAGGCTACCGATCCCGCTGCCCATCAGCAGGAGCGGGGCGGAACGCAGCACTGCGCCATTTAACGCGATATCGGCGCCAGCCAGGGAACCCACCTGCACATAGCGCACCGGACTGCCGGCAGGGGTATATTTCGCCAGTGCCGGCAATAATAATTCCGCGCTGTGTCCCCACAGGTAATCGATGACCACATCGATCTGCGCGGCGCTGACCGCTGAAAATTGCCCGCTCAAGGTTTTATCATCAGCGGTTAACTGAATACACTCATCGGCGTCCAGCGCCGCCAGCGTCTGCGCATTCCGTCCGGTTGCAATGATTTTTTTCGCTCCCAGATAGCGGGCAATCTGTACCGCCAACTGACCGGCGCTGCCGGTGGCGCCATTAATCAGCACCGTTTCGCCGGCCTGAAGCTGGGCGCGTGTCACCAGCGATGCCCACGCGGACATACCGGGGTTGGCCATTGCCGCCGCCTGGATATCATCGAGCGCATCCGGCAGCGGCAGACAATTCTGCAGGGCGACCGGCGCCCGCTGCGCCATACTGCCGAAGGGGGCGGTGGGGAAGGCGAAGTAGACGCGCTGGCCCTGAGGTGTGGTGCCGACGCCATCGATACCGGGCACAAAGGGCAGATTGCCGTCGAAGCTGTAATGGCGTCCGGATGCCCGGGCCTTAACCACATGGCTTATCGCGGCGGCGCGGACGTCAATGAGCGTCTGGCCGGGCGCGGGCTGCGGGTCGATAAAATCGGCCCAAACCGGGCCTTCTGCGAGATCAAAAACCACGGCTGCTTTCATAAATTATCTCCTGTCGGGAATTATGTGTAAAATACACATATTGTTTTGCAGCACTATACGCGGAAAATTAATATATGCAAGATGCACATAATGACTACGACATTACCGACTTTCACGGCGCGCTGCTGGATATCATCAGCGTAATGAACCAGCCGCTGCGCGATGAGCAGATCCTGCAGGCAGCCGGCATCCAGCTGGAACAGATGCTGTTTCCGCTGCTTGTGGCAGTAGGGCGCCATGGCCCGGTGGGAGTGGTTGAGCTGGCGGATCATTTAGGGCGCGATTACACCACCGTCAGCCGCCAGGTGAAAAAACTGGAAGCCCAGGGACTCGCCTGTAAGCAACCGAACCGTCATGATCGACGGATCAGTGAAGTGACGCTTAGCGCCAGCGGACAACAGATGATCGACAGTATTGCGGTAGCGCGGCGGCGGTTAATGAATCAGGTGCTGGCGCAGTGGCCGGAAGATGAAGTGCAGGCGCTGTTTCGCTTAACGCGCAAATACGCCGACAGTTTGCAGAAATCATCGCCGCCTGGCGCGATGCCAGGCGGCTGATGGTCAGGCGGTTTTGGTCGCTGCCTTCAGGCTCTGGACGAAGGCTTTCAGCTCGTCGAGCATGGTCTGCGGCTCATCGAGGTGGCGTTCGATGATTTTGACGATGGCGGAACCGGAGATAGCCCCGGCGGCTCCGGCGTCAATGGCGGCGCTCACCTGCTCCGGCGCGGAGATACCAAAGCCCTGCAGCGGCGGCGCGGCGTGATATTCCGCCAGCTTCTCCACCAGGTGGTGCAGCGGCAGCGCGGCGCGATTTTCCGCACCCGTCACTCCGGCGCGCGACAGCAGATAGGTGTAGCCGCGGCCATAAGAGGCAATCTGGCGCAGTAAATCGTCATCCGCATTGGGCGGGCAGATGAAAATCGGCGCGATGTTATGGCGCATCGCCGCCTGGCGGAACGGGGCGGACTCTTCCACCGGCACGTCGGCCACCAGCACCGAGTCGACGCCGACGCGGGCGCACTGGGCATAGAACGCATCGATGCCCGGGCTGAAGACGAGGTTGGCATACATCAGCAGGCCGATTGGGATGGTCGGATGCTTCTGGCGGATCGCCGCCAGCATCTCAAAGCACTGCGCCGGGGTCACTCCCGCGGCGAAGGCGCGCAGGGCCGCGCCCTGGATGGTCGGGCCGTCCGCCAGCGGGTCGGAGAAAGGGATCCCCAGTTCAAGGGCATCGGCGCCGCCTTCGATCAGCGCATCGATAATTTTCAGCGACTGCTCCGGTCCCGGATCGCCAAGGGTGACAAAGGGGACGAAGGCGCCTTCCTGGCGATTTTTCAGTTGGGCAAACAGCGTCTCATAGCGTTCCATCAGATTTCCCCTCGCGCTTTCAGGATGTCATGTACGGTGAAAATGTCTTTGTCGCCGCGGCCGGAGAGATTAACCACCAGCAGCTGCTCTTTTTCCGGGTTCTCGCGCATCATCTTCAGCGCGTGGGCCAGAGCGTGAGAGGACTCCAGCGCCGGGATAATCCCTTCGTGGCGGGAAAGCGCTTTAAACGCGTCCAGCGCTTCGTCGTCGGTGATCGACACATAGTCAGCGCGACCGGTGCTGTTCAGAAACGCGTGCTGCGGCCCAACGGACGGGAAGTCCAGCCCGGCGGAAATGGAGTAAGACTCTTCGATCTGGCCGTCGGCGGTCTGCATCATCGGCGACTTCATACCGAAGTAGATCCCAACGCGACCATGCTTCAGCGGCGCGCCGTGCTCGCCGCTCTCGATACCGTGTCCGGCGGGCTCCACGCCGATCAGGCCGACGTTGGTTTCCTCGATAAAATCAGCGAACATGCCGATGGCGTTTGATCCGCCGCCGACGCAGGCGATCACCGCGTCCGGCAGGCGGCCCTCTTTTTCAAGGATCTGCGCTTTGGTCTCTTCGCCAATCATGCGCTGGAATTCACGCACAATCGTCGGGAACGGGTGCGGACCGGCGGCGGTGCCCAGCATATAGTGCGCCTTTTCGTAGCTGCCGGACCAGTCGCGCAGCGCCTCGTTACAGGCATCTTTCAGCGTGGCGGAGCCGCTGTGCACCGGGATCACCTCGGCGCCCATCAGGCGCATACGGAACACGTTCGGCGACTGGCGCTCGACGTCCTTGGCGCCCATGTAGATACGGCATTTCAGGCCGAGCAGGGCGCTGGCCAGCGCTGAGGCGACGCCGTGCTGGCCGGCGCCGGTCTCGGCGATAATTTCGGTTTTGCCCATCCGTTTGGCCAGCAGAGCCTGGCCCAGCACCTGGTTGGTTTTGTGCGCGCCGCCGTGCAGCAGATCTTCGCGTTTCAGATACAGGGTGGTGCGGGTGCCATCGGTCAGATTCCGGCATTTGGTCAGGGCCGTCGGACGACCGGCGTAGTTTTTCAGCAGGTCGGTGAATTCCGCCTGAAAGGCCGGGTCCTTCTGCGCGCTGACAAAGGCTTCTTCCAGCTGGCGCAGGGCGGGCATCAGGATCTGCGGCACATACATGCCGCCGAATTCGCCGAAGTAGGGGTTCAGTAAAGTGCTCATTATTGCTCCTTAATATGCGCGCAGCGTCTGGAATACCGAGGCCAGCTTGCTGGCGTCTTTCATCCCGGGTTGCGACTCTACGCCTGAATTGAAATCGAGTCCGGCACAGCCGCTTTTGGCCGCTTCCACACAGTTATCGGCGCCGAGGCCGCCCGCCAGCATGACGTTGCGCAGATCCTGGCCCTGCAGCAGGCTCCAGTCAAAGCGCTGGCCGCTGCCGCCCTGGCCGTTGTCGAGCAGGTACTTGTCGACATGGCGGAACGTACGGGCCGGGAAGGTTTCGCCGACGCTCAGCGCTTTCCAGATGCGGACGTTGTCCGCGAGGGCGTCGCGCAGCGCGTCGATATAGGCCTGGTCTTCATCACCGTGCAGCTGCACGGCGGCCAGCCCCAGAGCCTGCGCGCGGGCGACCACCTCCTCCAGCGGCGCATTGCGGAAGACGCCGACGTACTGCAGCGGCGCAGCGGCGATCACCGCTTTGGCCTGGGCGTCATTCACCGCTCGCGGCGAGGTCGGGACGAAGATCAGCCCACCGTAAATGGCGCCGGACTCCCAGGCCACCTGGGCATCCTGCGGGCGCGTCAGGCCGCACACTTTGTTCTCGCCGAGCAGCACGCGTTTAACCGCCGTTTCCAGATCCGCCTGCTCCATCAGGGCGGAGCCGATCAGGAAGCCGTTGGCGAAGTGGCTCAGCTCGCGCACTTCGGCATAGGTATGGATGCCGGATTCGCTGATCACCGTGACATCCGGGCCGAGACGCGCCGCCAGCTGACGGGTGCGGTTAAGGTCAATCGACATATCGCGCAGGTCGCGGTTGTTAATGCCCACCACCTTCGCCTTCAGGGCGATGGCGCGCTCCAGTTCCTCTTCATTGCTGACTTCGGTGAGCACGCCCATATTCAGGCTGTGAGCCACCGCCGAGAGCTGACGATACTGTTCATCGTCGAGCACCGAGAGCATCAGCAGGCAGGCGTCGGCCTGATAGTAGCGCGCCAGGTAGATCTGGTAAGGGTCGATGGTGAAGTCCTTACACAGGATCGGCTGCGGCGCGACCTGGCTGACGATCGGCAGGAAATCGAAGCTGCCCTGGAAATATTTCTCATCACACAGCACCGAGATCGCCGAGGCGTAGTGCTTGTAGATGCTGGCGATCGCTGCCGGATCGAAATCCTCGCGAATCAACCCCTTCGACGGTGAGGCCTTCTTGCACTCGAGAATAAACGCGGTGCGGGTGCCGGCCAGTGCGTCATAGAAATTGCGCTGCGTCGGAACGATCTCATTTTGAAAACTGGCTAACGGTTGTTGTTGTTTGCGGGCTTCCACCCAAATCGCTTTGTCGGCAACGATTTTTGCTAAAACGGTTTGCATTATTTACCCTCTTGCCGCTAAGGCGGTCACTCTGTCATAGGCCGCGCCGCTGTGCAGCACATTCAGTACCTGCTGAGCGTTAGCTTTCAGATCTTCATGCCCGTGTAAACGCATCAACATGGCGACGTTGGCGGCGACGGCGGCTTCGTGAGCGGCTTCACCTTTACCTTGTAGCAAGCGCGTCAGAATGTCACGGTTTTCTTCCGGGGTGCCGCCCGCCAGCTGCGCCTGATGGTAAGGCGTCAGGCCGAAGTCGTCGGCGGTCAGCTGATAGCTTTTAATTTCCCCGTTATGCAGTTCGGCCACCACCGTAGGCGCATGCAGCGAAACTTCATCCATCCCACCGCTGTGCACCACCGCCGCGCGCTGATAACCCAGCACGCGCAGGGTCTCGGCGATCGGCAGCACCAGTTCCGGGCTGTAGACGCCAATCAGCGCCAGCGGCGGATGCGCCGGGTTGATCAGCGGCCCCAGCACGTTGAACAGGGTGCGGGTCTTCAGCTGCTGACGGACCGGCATCGCGTGGCGGAAACCGGTGTGGTACTTCGGCGCGAACAGGAAGCAGACGCCCAGCTCATCAAGCGCGGCGCGGGATTTATCGGCGTTCATATCGAGATTAATGCCGAAGGCCGCCAGCAGGTCAGAAGAGCCTGATTTACTGGAGACGCTGCGGTTGCCGTGTTTCGCCACTTTTAACCCGCAGGCCGCAGCGACAAAGGCGCTGGCGGTGGAGATATTGATGCTGTTGCTGCCGTCGCCACCGGTGCCAACGATGTCGGCAAACAGGTAGTCCGGGCGCGGGAACGGCGCGGCGTTTTCCAGCAGCGCGGTAGCGGCGCCGGCAATTTCCTGCGGCTGCTCGCCGCGCACTTTCATGCTGACCAGCGCGGCGGCCAGTTGCTCAGGCTTCACTTCGCCGCGCACGACGGCGGAGAACAGCTGGTGGCTCTCCTGCTGGCTCAGGGTTTCCGCCTGGTACAGTTTCTCAAGGATCGGCTGGAGGGTGTTGGTATGCTCCAGCTTCTGCAGCGCCCAGGCCAGGGTCTGCTCCAGCAGTCGCGCGCCCTGGGTGGTGAGGATCGATTCCGGGTGGAACTGGAAGCCGCACACCCGATCCGCATCGTGACGCACCGCCATCACCATACCGTTGAAATTGGCGTTAATCGTCAGCCCGGCGGGAATATTGCTGCCGACCAGCGAGTGGTAGCGCGCCACCGGCAGCGGGTTAGCCAGACCGGCAAACATCGCCTGGCCGTCGTGCTCAATGCTGGAGGCTTTGCCATGGAGGATCTCCCCCGCCTGGCCGACATAGCCGCCGTAGGCTTCGACAATGGCCTGGTGGCCGAGGCAGATGCCGATGATCGGCAGCTTGCCGCGCATACGGGTCAGTAGCTCCGGCATGCAGCCGGCTTCGCTTGGCGTACCCGGGCCCGGGGAGAGCATCAGCACCGGGTTGTCCATGGTGCCCAGACGCTCAATCAGCGCCTGCGCCGGAACGGAGTTGCGATAAATCACTACGTTATGGCCGTTGGCGCGCAGCTGGTCTGCCAGGTTATAGGTAAAGGAATCGATATTATCGAGCAGCAGAATGTCAGCCATCAGAAAATCTCCTTCGCGTGATGGGCCTGGGCAATGGCGCGCAGCACCGCGCGGGCTTTATTTCGGGTCTCATCCGCTTCCGACTGGGGAACCGAGTCGAGCACAATGCCGGCTCCGGCCTGGACGGTAGCGATACCTTCCTGCACGTAGGCGGAACGGATGACGATGCAGGTGTCGAGGTCGCCGTGGGCGGTGAAATAGCCCACCGCGCCGCCGTAGCTGCCGCGGCGTTTACCTTCGGCGGCGGCAATCAGCTGCATGGCGCGGACCTTCGGCGCGCCGCTGAGGGTGCCCATATTCATGCAGGCGCGATAGGCGTGGAGGACGTCGAGATCCTGACGCAATTCGCCTACTACACGGGAGACCAGATGCATCACGAAGGAGTAGCGGTCAACCTTGGTTAAATCAGCGACATAGCGGCTGCCCGGGGTGCAGATGCGCGCCAGGTCATTACGCGCCAGGTCCACCAGCATCAGGTGTTCGGAAAGCTCTTTATGATCGGTGCGCATTTCCAGCTCGATGCGGCTGTCGAGGTCGCGATCCAGCGAGCCGTCGGCGCGGCGGCCGCGTGGCCGGGTGCCGGCGATGGGGTAGATCTCAATCTGACGGCTGACGGCATCATACTTCAGCGAGCTTTCCGGCGAGGCGCCGAACAGGGTGAAATCATTGTCCTGCATAAAGAACATGTACGGGCTGGGGTTGCTCTTCTTCAGCACATCATAAGCGGCCAGCGGCGATGGGCAGGGCAGCGAGAAGCGGCGGGAAGGAACCACCTGGAAGATTTCCCCGGCGCGGATCGCGCGCTGCATTTTGCGCACCACCGCGCCGTACTCTTCATCGCTCTGGTCAACGTCGCAGCGCATTTCGGCCACGGTGGTAACCGGTAGCGGCGCCGGCGGCTCGTTCAGCTGCTGACGCAACTGGCTCAGGCGCTGCTCCAGGCGCTGTTTTTCACTCTCCAGCGGGGTGAACAGGCTGGCCTGAATGCGGGTATGCTTGGTCTGATGGTCGATGACCAGCAGGGTTTCCGCCAGATAGAAGCAGTAGTCCGGGCAGGCGGTGTCGCTTTGCAACTGGGGAAGATCTTCAAAACCGGCCACCAGGTCATAGGCGAACAGGCCGCCGAAGAACATCGCTTCGCGCTCGTTGTCCGGAACGCTCACCAGCTCCTGCAGGAGACGGAAGGCGTCAAACACCGACAGTGAGCAGAGACGGGCGTCTTCATCGAGCAGGGCGCTGACGGCCGGGAAGGTCAGGATGCGGCCGTTGGGCTGGCGCTGATTGTTGATCCCGGAGGGCAGCGCGCCGTCCAGTAGTTCCAGCAGCGCCGCGCCGTTGGCGGAGAGGGCCTGAAAAGTGACAGTGTCACCAAGGGCCGTAATGCGCAGCGCGCTATCGACCAGCAGCAGGCTTTTTAAGTCATCTTTGCTGTCGATGTCAGCGGATTCCAGCAGCAGCGTCGCCGGACGGGCGCCGCACAGTTGGTGGAATAACGCCGTCGGGTTCTCCCGGTAGATGGCGTCGCTGGTGAGAAGCTCGAGTGCCGGTTTGGATGTTTGCATTATTGTTCTCGCCTGTTCGTATTATTTTTGTCCAATAAAAAGCCCGCTCATTGGCGGGCCGGGTATCTGTATGCTGAATGCAAAACGCGATCACGCCGCCCGTCGTCAGGAGGTGCGCCACCAGCTGTGCAGAGTGATAAAGTGCATTTTCATCGTGATACCCCTTCATGTGAACTTGCGTACTAGTTAACTAGTTCAATGAAATAAAGTCAACCCTTGTTTGCAGATTTTCTCTGCCTGTCGGTATGATAATGCGCTTATTTACGTTGATGTCCAGCAGGAGTCCTTTTGAGCGACAGCCAATACGCAGTGATTTACGATCTGCACAGCCATACCACCGCCTCTGACGGGCGGCTGACTCCGCAGGAACTGGTCCATCGCGCCCATGAGATGCGCGTCGGCACCCTGGCGATCACCGACCATGACAGCGTGGCGGCGATCCCGGCGGCCCGGGAGGAGATCGCCCGCGCCGGATTACCCTTGACCCTGGTGAACGGCGTCGAGATTTCCACCCTCTGGGAGAATCACGAGATTCATATTGTGGGTCTGAATATTGATATTGCGCACCCAACGATGACCGCCCTGCTGGAGGAGCAGAAAGCGCGGCGCCAGCAGCGCGGTCAGATGATTGCCGAGCGCCTGGAGAAGGCGCGGATCCCCGGCGCCTGGGAAGGGGCGCTGCGACTGGCGGACGGTGGCGCCGTCACCCGCGGCCATTTTGCCCGTTTTCTGGTGGAGGCCGGCCATGCGAAAAACATGGCGGAAGTCTTCAAAAAATACCTTGCCCGCGGGAAAACCGGTTACGTGCCGCCGCAGTGGTGTACAATAAAACAAGCGATTGATGTGATTCATCATTCTGGCGGCAAGGCGGTGATTGCCCATCCCGGGCGCTACGATCTCTCCGCCAAGTGGTTGAAGCGGCTGTTGGCCCACTTTAGCGAGCAGGGCGGTGATGCCATGGAAGTGGCCCAGTGTCAGCAGGCGCCCCATGAACGCGCCCAGCTGGCCACCCTGGCCGTGCAGTTTGGTCTTCTGGCGTCGCAGGGATCCGATTTTCATCAGCCCTGCGCGTGGATCGAACTTGGCCGTAAGCTCTGGCTTCCTGCCGGCGTGGAAGGCGTCTGGCACAGTTGGGAAGCGGCCGCCGAATAAAAATTGAGAGGGAAGTATGAGCCAGTTTTTTTATATCCATCCGGATAACCCGCAGGCGCGGTTGATTAACCAGGCGGTGGAGATTGTGCGTAAGGGCGGGGTGATCGTTTATCCTACCGACTCCGGCTACGCGCTGGGCTGCAAAATTGAAGACAAGGGCGCGATGGAGCGGATCTGCCGCATTCGTCAGCTGCCGGACGGCCACAACTTTACCCTGATGTGCCGCGATCTGTCCGAGCTGTCAACTTACGCTTTTGTGGATAATGTGGCGTTTCGCCTGATGAAAAACAACACGCCGGGCAACTATACCTTTATCCTTAAGGGGACCAAAGAGGTGCCGCGTCGGCTGTTGCAAGAGAAGCGTAAAACCATCGGCATGCGCGTCCCGTCTAACCCCATCGCTCAGGCGTTGCTCGAGACCTTAGGCGAGCCGATGCTCTCCACGTCGCTGATGCTGCCCGGCAGCGACTTTACCGAATCCGACCCGGAAGAGATCAAAGATCGTCTGGAGAAAGTGGTGGACCTCATCATTCACGGCGGTTTCCTTGGGCAGCAGCCGACCACGGTTATCGATCTCACTGAAGACACCCCGGTGGTGCTGCGCGAAGGCGTCGGCGACGTGAGGCCGTTTCTCTAAGGCTATCTGCCGGGCGGTGCATCATGCGCCGTCCGGTACCCCGCGTTTTCGCCCCGACGGCACGATAATCATCCATAGCGCTACACAAACCAGCAGCGCGCCGAGAATCAATCCTTCCTCCACCGTCTCTCCGAGGCAGAGATAGCCCCACAGCGCCGCAAAAGGTGGGATCAAAAAGGTCACCGACAGCGAACGCAGCGGCCCTATATCTGCAATCAAGCGGAAGTAGAGAATATACCCTGCCGCCGTGCAGACCACGCCCAGCATGACTATCGCTATCCACGGCAGACTCTGCCGCCAGTCTACGGCAGGCCCATGCCAGCAGGACCAGAGAAAGAAAGGAAACAGAAACAGCGTGGCGCCGACCTGGCTACCCAGCGCGACGCGTTCAGCCTCGAGGCCGCCTCGCTGCTGGATCCAGCGGCGGGTCAGAAAGCCGGCCAGACCGTAACAGGCGGTCGCGGTCAGGCAGGCGCCAATCCCCGGCAGCAGCAGGGCGGCGCTAAGGCCAGATGTCGGGCGCGCGATCACCGCCACGCCAATGGCGCCCAGTATCGCGCCGCCGCCTTTGCGCAGGGTTAACGGTTCTGCAAAGCATAACGCGCCGATCAGCACCCCCATCATCGGCGCCGTGGCGTTAAGCGTGGCGGAGTACCCTGCCGGCAGCCATTGCGCGGCAAGGCAGTACATGAGAAAAGGAAGGCCTGAATTAATGACCCCCAGCTGCAGAGTGGATGTGAATTTTCCCTGATACCCGCTCCATTTACCCTGCACGCCGAGTAACAGCCCGAGCGAGATAGCGGCGAACAGTACGCGAAGAAAAGCGCTGGTCATCGCCCCGAAGGCCGGGGTGGTGATGCGCATAAACAAAAAGCTGGCGCCCCAGAGGGCGGCGAGCAGCAGCAGGCGGCCATAGTCGATAACACGCATGATTGACTCCTTGTAGTCACGAAGGAAGTCAACTGTAGAACCCACGTGCAGCGTGCGACAAACGCGTTATGCTTACATGATTAAGTTTTTCTTAACTGAGGTTCCATACCCATGAAACTCCCGCCGCTGAATGCGTTGCGCTGCTTTGAGGCGGCGGCGCGGCTGCTTAGCCTGAAACTGGCCGCCAGTGAGCTTTGCGTCACGCCCAGCGCCGTCAGCCAGCAGATTGCCCGCCTTGAGGAGACGCTGAATGTCCCGCTATTTATCCGTACTCCGCGACGGTTACAGTTAACGGCGGTGGGAGAGATCTACCTGCGGGCCGTTCAGCCGGCGTTTCATCAGATAGCCGCCGCCACCCAGCGCCTGCAGGTGCCCCCGGGACCAGAAAAGGTAGCTATCAGCTGTACCAGCGGCTTCGCCATTCAGTGGCTGCTGCCGCGGCTGGCTGATTTTGAACGACGCTATCCGCAGATAGAGATCCAGATCGGCACCACCAACCGGCGAGTAGATTTGCTGAGTGAAGGGATCGATTTTGCCGTGCGTCATGGTGTCGGCGGCTGGCCGGAACTGCAGGCTTACCGCCTGCTGGATGACGACCTGATGCCGGTCTGCAGCCCGCAGCTGATCGCTCCGCGCCGGACGCTCACCGATGCGAGCGATCTACTGCAGTATCCGCTGCTGCACGATGAACATCGTGAAGACTGGGCGCTGTGGTGTGAAGCCGTGGGGCTGGCGCCGCACTTCGCGCGGCGTGGGCCGGTGTTCACTGATTCCAACGGCGTGACGGAGGCGGCGTTCGCCGGTATGGGGATGGCATTGCTGCGACGCTCATTCATAGCGCCTGCGCTGACGCAGGGGCGGCTGGTTAATCCTCTGGCGCAGCCCATCGCCTGTCCGCTGGCCTATCATCTGGTTTACCACGAGACCGCGCTGCTGGCGCCTGCCAACCGCTGTTTTCGCGACTGGCTGCTTGGCCAGCGCCCGGCCGTTGCTGAGGAGCGCGCGTAGTGAGGGGGGCGCTGTCCGATAAAGATCCGTATGCGTGAATGGGCACAGGAGAATGAGGAAAATCTGTTCCATACTAAAGACGGGGCGCGGCGAACAGAAGCTTTCCCGACGAAGTTTTTCTTTTTACAGCGTACAGGTCGCGGAGAAGCGCTTTTTGTTGATAAATGAGAGCACCGTAACAGCTATACCGCAGATGAGGCTTAATCTTCCTAACCCGCAGATGATCAGTTCTGCTGAATTAATCATTTATCGACCCAAAGACAGATACCACCAATTAGTAGGGCAATAAAACCTACCAATGAACACAACAATTCGGCGATAAACCAGTATTTGATGTTTGCAGGTAGCTCCCGTATATAATCGACATCATCATTTTTTCTCTGAATAGACTTTTTGCCAAAGATCAATATGAGGGATCGCTATGCGCTAATTGCATACGTTTCCCTTATCCTCAGTTTCTTATGTAATTGATGATACTGATTGGGAGTGAATAAAATAGCCAAGTTTTGCTCTTGGCTATTTATTTCAATTAAATGAATGATGGTAAATAGAAAACTGATAACATCATGAATAGAAAAATAATACCGACCACGGAAAATCGTACTTTTACACGTAACCAATCGGTATACTGATTAGGAAGTTCTTTAATGAATCGAATTTGTTCATTATCCATTCCTCGCGTATGAAATGAGTTTTCTTTAAAGTATAATGCTTTAATAAAAAAAGCATCACGCATAAACGAGAAAAAGAACCCCCCATCCTGATAAATTAAAGCCTCTACTGGTCTTGCGCCAAATTTTTCAACAAATAGCGAACAGAGAGTAATGAATTTATTTTTCGAAATGCGATCGTAAATAATTGAAATAACCCCCGTAAGTATTAGGCATAGACACAATACCAATCCAATCGAGTTACGATGCATAATTATAAAATTAATTACCGAAAGTTTCATACAGCTGCTCTCCACCCCATTCACCGAATGCGCCACCTGCACTACTACCGACATAGCCTAAACCAGCCCCAGCAATCACAGAGCAAGCAAGCCCTCCGACACCAGCAGTACCAACACCGATAGCGATACAAAGAGGTATTGCTAAATAGCCACCAGCAACACCAACCCCCGTACCTACAGCAAAGCTACCAATCTCAGTATACTTTTTCTTGGTACATTCAGCTTCGCGACCAACAGAACAAGCCTCATTTATTTCATTTAGTGAATGCAGTCCGCTAAAACCAATGCCTAAATAACCAGTGTAACGCATTGCTTTTACGTATTTAGCTGCCCGTTCGATGTGGGTAGCATAGCCTTCAATGTCACTGATCCCCGTTTCATTCCATTTGTGGGTAATAGAACTGCTGGATAGGCCAAGTGCTTTTTTTATTTTTGTATACTCTCCGAATTTCATAGCCTTATTCAGGAATCTGACTTTAAGTATTGATTCAAGCTCTTTAAACAACAGGCTACGTTGAATGTAAAATTGTTCTCCTATCAACGAGCCTCTCGTTATGTAGGTATTCTTATACGTTTCTTGAATCTCTCTGAGTATTTTTTCGATACTCTCAAAGTATTTTCCAACAGGATCAGCAGCAAGGCCAATTCCTGTATCAGCGTAGCTGGTGAAATTAGCTATGGTTGCGTAGTGTTTGTGCAGCAAGTTAGCTTCCTGGATTGTCAGCGGTTCTAACGCCGCATCAACTCGCGCTTTCGCGGCTTTCATGTGGGCAATCTGCTCGTCGTCCTGTTTCTCTGGATCAACCAGAAGCATAATCGAACCAGCTTTGTATCTTTCATCCGGGCCGTTCAGAATAGAGAATAGCTCTTTTGCCCCTGCTGGTGGGTTTTCAGTGAATAACAGACGTTGCCACGCTTCCGTAGTACCGCCATAAGTGATAACGGCAAAACCTGCATCTATACCTGTTTTCTTTTTTGCTGTTTGGGCGTTCTGTTCCGGTTCTGACTCAATCGGCCCTGGAAGTTCAGGCATCTTGACGAGGTGAGGTAGATCAGTGTGCGTTACCGTTGCTTCTCCACCAAGTTCGTAATCATCATCCCAGTTTGAATTGATGAATTTGGATTTACAGGGGCAGGAGCTATAACTGTGTAGTGTTCCGGCAATCCTTTTGCCGTGTATGTCATCATCAAGCCCACCACAAATACGGTAAAGCCCTGGATGTTTACCACAAGTTACTTTATGCCCTTCACAGGACATATCTCTGTCAAAATGCTGGTGGTCGCTCCATCCTTCAGTGATAACGCCACCACATCGTGTCTTATCACCTCTGAATAAATAGTATCCCTTAACGCCCATCAGTGCTTACTCCCTGACACGGTCAAGAATCCTTCCGGGAGTTCGCGGCCTTCACGAAAAACCAGTTTGCTGCACGATTGTGGGGTAGAGATTATTTCATCACCATTATCAAGCATACTGCCAACGAGTGCAGCGGATGCGCCCTGCATGATTCGGGCCTTGCCAGCACCGGAAATAATAGTGGACTCGCTGCCATCAGCATATACAACCTTGTCACCTACCCGAGCAACTTGTAATCCTCCGGTAGTCGCACCGCCTGAAGCATGGCGAATGACTCCACCGCGACGGGTCAGACTTCCAACGACTGCAAACCGGAAAATGTGAGCTAACGGGCGGCTTAGATGCTGTTTTTTAATTTCCTCAAGTTCTTTCCGGGTTTTATCATCGCAGAGTGACAAAAGCTCTTCGTCGTAAGGCGGTTGTGATTGGGCCTCATTAATTTCGGGTGTGATTTCGTTGGTATATTGCTGCATAAGTCCCTCTGCTTGTTGTGAATTAATCTTCATACGTAATTCATTGTACAAATAACACCCATGTGCCGGAAGTTGTTTTTCATAAAAATGAAACTGCGTTTTAAAATATTTATTTTGTGAATGTTATGGCGCGATTCATTTACTATCGACTATGTCGAAGCTTTTGCTGTACGGGCAATGCTGCGACTCCGTGACGAAGGTAAATGTGTAGATACTGTTGGAGTAGACACACAGCGTTTTCCCGTTCGCTGTGCTTGACTGTTCCGGATTGCTCATCGTTATACGTCCAAGTTCAGAAAGACTCAGGCGCACAAAACTTGTTGAATCATTTAGTCTAAAATTCGTGTAGTATGTGCGCCCACGAATCATTGTGTGACAGCTTGTGTGATACGTTGTTTGCCATGCTGTGTGCCATGAAATATTTACAGATCAGTGAGTTAAGTTGAGTTTTAGGCTAACTCGTTGTTTTTGAAAGCATACCAGACGCCTGGGAAGGCGACACCTTAAGGAAGCTCAATGAGCGAGAAACTGCAAAAAGTGCTGGCCCGCGCCGGCCACGGCTCCCGCCGTGAAATTGAAGCGAAAATCGAAGCTGGCCGCGTCAGCGTCGACGGCAAAATCGCCACCCTCGGCGATCGTGTGGAAATTGTCCCTGGTTTAAAAATTCGTATCGATGGTCATCTGATCTCGGTGAAAGAGTCTGCCGAGCAGATCTGCCGCGTGCTGGCTTACTATAAGCCGGAAGGCGAGCTGTGCACCCGTAACGATCCGGAAGGACGCCCGACGGTGTTTGATCGTCTGCCTAAACTGCGCGGCGCGCGCTGGATTGCCGTTGGTCGTCTGGACGTGAATACCTGCGGCCTGCTGCTGTTCACCACCGATGGCGAACTGGCCAACCGCCTGATGCACCCGAGCCGTGAAGTCGAGCGTGAGTATGCCGTTCGCGTTTTCGGCCAGGTGGATGATGATAAGCTGCGCCAGCTGTCGCGCGGCGTACAGTTAGAAGATGGTCCGGCAGCGTTTAAAACCATCAAATTCACCGGCGGCGAAGGGATTAACCAGTGGTATAACGTTACCCTGACCGAAGGGCGTAACCGCGAAGTGCGTCGCCTGTGGGAAGCGGTCGGCGTGCAGGTCAGCCGTCTGATCCGCGTGCGCTACGGCGATATTCTGCTGCCGAAAGGCCTGCCGCGCGGCGGCTATACCGAGCTGGACCTGGCGCAGACCAACTACCTGCGCGAGCTGGTGGAGCTCACGCCGGAAACCAGCTCTAAGGTTGCCGTCGAGAAAGACCGTCGGCGGTTGAAAGCCAATCAGATCCGTCGGGCGGTGAAGCGTCATAGCCAGATCAGTGCTAATCCGCGCCAGGGTAACAACAGCAACCGTCGTTCCAGTACTCGCAATAAGACTAACGGTTAATGTTATGCGTTCCGGTGACTTGCCGCCGGAACGCGTACTTCCTTCCGCGCTATCAGGCCCTCAGTAGTCAATCCCCATCTGCGCTTTAATCCCGGCATCAAATGCATGCTTGACCGGACGCAGTTCGCTGACGGTATCGGCCAGTTCAATAATATCGCGATGACAGCCGCGGCCGGTGATGATCACCGACTGATGGGCAGGGCGCTCACGCAGGGCGCTCAGCACCGACTCCAGCGGCAGGTAATCATACGCCACCATGTAGGTCAGCTCGTCCAGCAGCACCAGATCGAGCTGGTCGTCAGCGAGCATACGGCGGGCATGCTCCCAGACCGCCAGGCAGGCGGCGGTGTCGCTGTCGCGATCCTGGGTGTTCCAGGTGAAACCTGTGGCCATCACCTGAAATTCGACGCCGTGAGGCTCCAGCAGATTACGCTCGCCGTTAGGCCAGGTCCCCTTGATAAACTGGATCACGCCGACTTTTTTGCCATGGCCGACGGCGCGGGTCGCGGTGCCAAAGGCGGCGGTGGTTTTGCCTTTGCCGTTGCCGGTAAAGACCATCACAATGCCGCGCTCGTCCTGGGCCGCCGCCACCCGGGCGTCAACTTTATCTTTCAGCCGCTGCTGGCGTTCGCGGTAGCGTTCATCACTCATTGGGCAATTCCTGGTTTACGTCCCGGTTGGGCGTCGAAGGTCATTCCCGTCTTGCGACGACTGTCGTCACCCATCAGCCACAGATAGACGGGCATAATGTCAGCGGGGGTTTTCAGTTTCAGCGGATCTTCCGTCGGGAACGCGCTGGCGCGCATTCCGGTGCGAGTGCCGCCGGGGTTGATACAGTTTACCCGCAGGTGGCGGCTTTGATACTCGTCGGCCAGCACCTGCATCATCCCTTCGGTGGCGAATTTGGAAACGGCATAGGCGCCCCAGTTGGCGCGGCCCTGACGACCGACGCTGGATGAGGTGAAGACCAGCGAGCCCGATTCCGAACGGAGTAATAAAGGAAGAAGCGCCTGGGTCAGCATAAAGGTGCCATTAACGTTCACCTGCATCACCTGCTGCCAGACCTCCGGCTTCTGCTCTTCCATTGGGCAGATGTCGCCGAGCAGGCCGGCGTTATGCAGCACGCCGTCAAGGCGGGGATAGTGCATGCTGATCTGCTGCGCCAGCTGCTGGCACGCCTGGGGCGTACAGGTGAGCAGGTCGAGGGTAAACCAGCGAGGGGGAATACCACCCTCACGCTCAATCTCCTGGGCGACGGTGCGCAGTTTGTCGTCGTTGCGACCCAGCAGGATAACGCTGGCGCTATAGCGCGCGTAGGTCAGGGCCGCTTCACGACCAATCCCGTCGCTGGCCCCGGTGACCAGGATGATGCGATCTTTCAGCAAGTGACGTTGTGGTTGATAATGCACGGCAACTCCTTGGGCGATCGGTTCCCGATCGCGCTTCATCTTTGGTATCTCACTTTTGCGCTGTTATGCCTGAAAGCGCCCGCCATTGCAATCGGCGAAGCGGAAAGTATTCACAAAATTAATATCTTGCAACGATTTCAGCCGCGCGAAAAAAAAACGGAATCCGCTGCGCAGAGAACACAAAGCACAAAGACTTCTCGCCAGCGGCTGAGGTACACTGTGCAGCAACGTCAGTGCTTTACACAAGGTGAAAACGTGGAATTACTTGCTCAGTACGGCTTATTTTTAGCCAAGATCGCGACGGTTGTCGTCGCCATCGCGGTGATTGCCGCTATTATCGTCAACCTCGCTCAGCGCAAGAAGCAGCGCGGCGAGCTGCGGGTGACCAATCTTAGCGAGCATTATAAAGAGATGAAGGAATCGCTGGCGGTGGCGCTGCTGGACGGCCCGCAGCAGAAGCAGTGGCATAAGGCGCAGAAGAAAAAGCAAAAACAAGAGGCGAAGGCGGCCAAAGCGCGGGCGAAGCTGGGTAATGCCGAGCCGGAAGGCAAGCCGCGCGCCTGGGTGCTGGATTTCAAAGGCAGTATGGATGCCCATGAGGTCAATAGCCTGCGGGAAGAGATCACCGCGGTACTGGCGGCGGCGAAAGCGCGCGATCAGGTGGTGATTCGCCTGGAAAGCCCCGGCGGGGTGGTGCACGGCTACGGTCTGGCCGCCTCTCAGCTGCAGCGCTTGCGCGACAAGCAGATCCCGCTGACGGTGGCGGTCGACAAAGTGGCGGCCAGCGGCGGCTATATGATGGCCTGCGTGGCGAACAAAATTGTCTCGGCGCCGTTTGCGATCCTTGGCTCTATTGGCGTGGTGGCGCAGATCCCGAACCTGCACCGCTTCCTGAAGAATAAAGATATCGATATCGAACTGCACACCGCCGGGCAGTACAAACGAACGCTCACCATGCTGGGCGAAAATACCGAGGAAGGGCGGCGCAAGTTCCGCGAGGATCTTAATGAGACACATCATTTGTTCAAGGATTTCGTCCACCGGATGCGTCCGGGACTTGATATTGAGCAGGTGGCCACCGGCGAACACTGGTACGGAGTGCAGGCGCTGGAAAAAGGACTGGTGGATGCGGTTGAAACCAGCGATGAGCTGCTGCTGGGGCTGATGGAGAGCCACGAGGTGATCGGGGTGCGTTATCAACAGCGTAAGAAGATGCTCGACCGCTTTACCGGTAGCGCGGCGGAGAGCGCCGATCGGCTTCTGCTGCGCTGGTGGCAGCGCGGTCAGAGACCGCTGATGTAAATAACATAACGCGAGGCCTGGGCCTCGCGTTATTGTTTTCACCGGTCTTAATCGACCAGGTGGTACTTGTCCGACAGCTCGTGAGCAAGATACTTAAACATGTTAAATACCGCTGTACTCTTCGGCGTCGGTAGTCCCTGCTCATCAAGGTAAAACTCACCGCTAAACACCAGGACATTGTTGCGCTGAACGACGTCGGTGGCTTCGATACCGGCTAACGTATCCTCATGTTCGCGAATAAGTTTGTTGGCTTTTTCGAGCAGCGTCTGGCGATCGATTGGTTGGGTTGTACCTTGCATAACGGACTCCTCTTTTTCTCCGCGCGTAGTTTACGCCGCGCGGCGGCGTGGGGCAAATTTTCCATGCATAAATCAGGGGTAATGGTAACCAGTGGAGAAACAGCCGTTTACTGGCGGGATTTGCTTTTGCATGCTAATAAAGTTGCGTAACGAATTTTATCAGGTACAGTGTGACGCTTTCGGCGATCTGGCAACAGATTTGCTTGACATTCGGCCAAAAATTCTTCGTGCTATGTCACCTGACGAGAAAAAGTCAGCAAACTCAAGCGCCTGGTTTTACGGAGATGAAACGGGTGTTCAGGGTTGATATTCACCGACGGTGCCGCAACATATGAGGCAGTCGCCAGTGGAGGGTGTATGAATGTGCGATGTATTCCTGGATGAATCAAATTAGGTAAAGGTGAATATGGGTAAAGCTCTCGTTATCGTTGAGTCCCCGGCAAAAGCCAAAACGATCAATAAGTATCTGGGTAATGACTACGTGGTGAAATCCAGCGTCGGTCATATCCGCGATTTGCCGACCAGTGGATCAGCTTCCAAAAAGAGCGCCGACTCTACCGCCACCAAAGGGGCTAAAAAGCCTAAAAAGGACGAACGTAGTGCTCTGGTTAACCGTATGGGCGTGGACCCATGGCATGACTGGAATGCGCACTATGAAGTACTTCCGGGTAAAGAAAAGGTAGTTTCAGAACTCAAACAGTTGGCGGAAAAAGCTGACCACATCTATCTCGCAACCGACCTTGACCGCGAAGGGGAAGCCATTGCCTGGCACCTGCGGGAAGTCATCGGCGGCGATGAACAGCGTTACAGCCGCGTGGTGTTCAATGAGATCACCAAAAACGCTATTCGTCAGGCCTTTGAAAAGCCGGGCGAACTGAATATCGATCGGGTTAACGCCCAGCAGGCGCGTCGTTTTATGGACCGCGTGGTGGGCTATATGGTTTCGCCGCTGCTGTGGAAAAAAATCGCCCGTGGTCTTTCTGCCGGGCGCGTGCAGTCCGTCGCGGTCCGCCTGGTGGTGGAGCGTGAACGTGAAATTAAAGCGTTCGTCCCGGAAGAGTACTGGGAAGTCGACGCCAGCACCACCACGCCGGGCGGTGACGCCCTGCCGCTGCAGGTGACCCATAAGGATGATAAGCCGTTCCGTCCGGTCAGCCGCGATGAGACCATGGCGGCGGTATCGCTGCTGGAAAAAGCCAGCTACAGCGTACTGGAGCGTGAAGATAAGCCGACCAGCAGCAAGCCGGGCGCGCCGTTCATCACCTCCACCCTGCAGCAGGCGGCCAGCACCCGTCTGGGCTTCGGCGTGAAAAAGACCATGATGATGGCTCAGCGACTCTATGAGGCAGGGCACATCACCTATATGCGTACCGACTCCACCAACCTGAGTCAGGACGCGCTGAACATGGTTCGCGGCTACATCAGCGACAAATTTGGCAAAAAATATCTGCCGGATAGCGCGAACCAGTACGCCAGCAAAGAAAACTCGCAGGAAGCGCACGAAGCGATTCGTCCGTCTGATGTGAACGTGCTGGCGGAAACGCTGAAAGATATGGAAGCGGATGCGCAGAAGCTTTATCAGCTGATCTGGCGCCAGTTTGTCGCCTGTCAGATGACGCCGGCGCAGTACGACTCCACCACGCTGACCGTGGCTGCGGGTGATTTCAAACTGAAAGCGCGCGGTCGCACTTTACGTTTCGACGGCTGGACAAAAGTCATGCCGGCGCTGCGCAAGGGCGATGAAGACCGAACGCTGCCGCTGGTCAAACAGGGCGACCGCCTGAGCCTGGTGGAGCTGACGCCTGCGCAGCACTTTACCAAGCCGCCGGCGCGTTTCAGCGAGGCCTCGCTGGTGAAAGAGCTGGAAAAACGCGGGATTGGCCGTCCGTCGACCTACGCGTCGATCATTTCGACCATTCAGGATCGCGGCTACGTGCGGGTGGAAAATCGTCGTTTTTACGCCGAAAAAATGGGCGAGATCGTTACCGACCGGCTGGAAGAAAACTTCCGCGATCTGATGAACTACGATTTTACCGCGCAGATGGAGGATCGCCTCGACCAGGTTGCGAACCACCAGGCCGAGTGGAAAGAGGTGCTGAACCACTTCTTCGGCGATTTTACCACCCAGCTGGCGACGGCAGAGAAAGATCCGGAAGAGGGCGGCATGCAGCCGAACCCGATGGTGCTCACCAGCATCGACTGCCCGACCTGCGGCCGTAAAATGGGGATCCGTACCGCCAGCACCGGCGTTTTCCTCGGCTGTTCGGGCTATGCCTTGCCGCCGAAAGAGCGGTGCAAAACCACCATCAACCTGGTGCCGGAGAACGAAGTCCTCAACGTGCTGGAAGGCGATGACGCGGAAACCAACGCGCTGCGCGCCAAACGTCGCTGCCAGAAGTGTGGGACGGCGATGGACAGCTACCTTATCGATCCTAAGCGTAAGCTGCACGTCTGTGGTAATAACCCGACCTGCGACGGCTACGAGATTGAAGAGGGCGAATTCCGCATCAAGGGCTATGACGGCCCGGTGGTGGAGTGCGAGAAGTGCGGGTCTGAAATGCACCTGAAAATGGGGCGTTTCGGTAAGTACATGGCCTGTACCAACGACGAGTGTAAGAACACGCGTAAGATCCTGCGCAATGGCGAAGTGGCTCCGCCGAAGGAAGATCCGGTGCCGCTGCCGGAGCTGCCGTGTGAGAAGTCTGACGCCTACTTTGTGCTGCGCGACGGGGCGGCGGGCGTCTTCCTGGCGGCCAACACCTTCCCGAAATCACGGGAAACGCGTGCGCCGCTGGTGGAGGAGCTGTACCGCTTCCGCGATCGTCTGCCGGAAAAACTGCGTTATCTCGCCGATGCGCCGCAGCAGGATCCGGAAGGCAATAAAACGCTGGTACGCTTTAGCCGTAAAACCAAGCAGCAGTACGTGGCGTCCGAAAAAGAGGGCAAAGCGACCGGCTGGTCAGCTTTCTTTATCGACGGTAAGTGGACGGAAGCCAAAAAGTAATGGCGTTCGTTCGGGCAGGAAAAGCGCGCTTTCCTGCTCAGGCGATCGGCAGAGAGAGTGCATTTCTCTGCCGTGTCGTCTTCCCCCCTTTGCGTTAATTTCCTCCCCTTATAACCACCTATATTATTTTTCGTTAGCGTCTATACAGTGTTGATATAAATGATATAGTGGTTATAGTTAATGCCTTTTTTATTATTAAAACGTCTTATACATCATCGCTTTCAGGATGCATTGCGGCGCCACTATGGCCAACTGCCGGGAGCCCAGGGCCTTCATCGGCGACAAGTTGCCTGAACGTAAAGTGTATTAAGCGGCTTCATTTTACGCGCAAACGGATATCAGCCATGAAACTACAACAGCTTCGCTACATCGTTGAGGTGGTTAACCATAACCTGAATGTTTCATCCACCGCCGAAGGGCTCTATACCTCCCAGCCGGGTATCAGTAAGCAGGTCCGGATGCTGGAGGATGAGCTGGGCATTCAGATCTTTGCCCGCAGCGGTAAACACTTAACCCAGGTGACGCCGGCCGGGCAGGAGATCATCCGCATCGCCCGCGAAGTGCTGTCGAAAGTCGATGCCATCAAATCTGTCGCCGGAGAGCATACCTGGCCTGACAAAGGGTCTCTTTACGTCGCCACCACCCATACCCAGGCGCGCTATGCGTTACCGGGAGTGATCAAGGGGTTTATTGAACGCTACCCGCGGGTGTCGCTGCATATGCATCAGGGCTCGCCGACTCAGATCGCGGAGGCTGTGTCGAAAGGCAATGCCGATTTCGCCATCGCCACCGAGGCGCTGCATCTGTATGACGATCTGGTGATGCTGCCATGCTATCACTGGAACCGGTCGATTGTAGTGACCCCCGAGCATCCTCTGGCCACCAAGGGCTCGGTGTCCATAGAGGAACTGGCCCAGTATCCATTGGTAACCTATACCTTTGGTTTTACCGGCCGCTCCGAACTGGATACCGCGTTTAACCGTGCGGGCCTGACGCCGCGCATTGTTTTTACCGCCACCGATGCCGACGTCATCAAAACCTATGTTCGCCTGGGGCTGGGGGTAGGGGTAATCGCCAGCATGGCGGTGGATCCGGTCTCTGACCCGGATCTGGTGAAGCTGGATGCGAACGGTATTTTCAGCCACAGCACCACTAAGATAGGTTTCCGCCGTAGCACCTTCTTACGAAGCTACATGTATGATTTTATTCAACGTTTTGCTCCCCATTTGACCAGGGACGTGGTAGATACCGCGGTGGCTTTACGCTCGAATGAAGATATTGAAGCGATGTTCAAAGATATAAAACTTCCGGAAAAATAACCCTGAAAATAATAATGGCACTCCCTGCGAGGAGTGCCATTAACTATGATGGACTGTATTTAACAACTTAAACCTCGAACCAATCACAAAATTAATAATTTTTGGCAACACGTTTTTCATTATGCCCGCCGCGATCAAATAACCGGTTAAATATATTCCATCAGGCCTAAATTCACTGGATTAATCTTTTATCCATAATTAAGATTTATCTGTACCTGATGATTTGAGCAATTGGTGGTGACAATATGATAAGTAATATCGATTACATGAAACTGGCGATGTCATACGAGAATGACAAAACCGAAATCGATCCCGTTCTGCGTAGTCGCGTATGGGGCGTAGTGTTGGTAGGGTTGGCGATGTTCTGGAGCATCATCGCGCTCACCATCTGCAACATCTGGATTGTCAGCTAAAGCTGTAGGTCATCGTTGTAGATACATGTCATTTTTATGACAGTGAAAGGAAACTGTAATATAAAATCAGTGACCGGCAATACAGGGAGAATATATTTTGCCGCTGGATTCATCCAACCTGAAATCACTCACCAGAGCTAATCACTGCCCGCTGGCCGATTAGCTCTTTTTTTGTCCTCGTGTACTAATACAATATCGGCATACGCCCTCTTTGCACTATTTTGGTGCTATTTCGCCTGCTCTCGGATAATTCCCGTTTCCTCTCTCTCTGTCTCGTCGTATTTAGCAATTTGGGTTGTTATCAAAGTGTTATGCTCAGTATGTGTTATCTTTAATGGAGACCCTGAGGAGAATCAGGGTATGCCATCCCTGAGATAAAGGAGGAGCTATGTCGTCAACCCTACGAGAAGCCAGTAAGGACACGCTGCAGGTCAACGAGAAAACCTGGCATTACTACAGCCTGCCGTTGGCGGAGAAGCAGCTGGGCGAGATCAGTCGACTGCCCAAGTCGCTGAAGGTGCTGATGGAGAACCTGCTGCGCTGGCAGGACGGTGACTCGGTAACTGAAGAAGATATTCGCGCCCTGGCCGGCTGGCTGCAACAGGCCCATGCCGACCGGGAAATCGCCTACCGTCCGGCACGCGTCCTGATGCAGGACTTTACCGGCGTGCCGGCGGTAGTGGATCTGGCCGCCATGCGCGAGGCGGTGAAACGCCTTGGCGGCGATACGGCGAAGGTTAATCCGCTATCGCCGGTTGACCTGGTGATCGACCACTCGGTGACCGTTGACCGCTTCGGCGACGACGAGGCCTTCGAAGACAACGTCCGCCTGGAAATGGAGCGGAACCACGAACGCTACGCTTTTCTGCGCTGGGGGCAGCAGGCCTTCAGCCGCTTCAGCGTGGTGCCGCCGGGCACCGGTATTTGCCACCAGGTGAACCTGGAATACCTCGGCCGGGCGGTCTGGAGCGAGGAGGTGAACGGCCAGTGGATGGCGTGGCCGGATACGCTGGTGGGCACCGACTCCCATACCACCATGATTAATGGTCTTGGCGTGCTGGGCTGGGGCGTGGGCGGGATTGAAGCGGAAGCCGCTATGCTGGGCCAGCCGGTGTCAATGCTGATCCCCGATGTTGTGGGCTTTAAGCTCAGCGGCAAACTGCGCGAAGGCATCACCGCCACTGACCTGGTACTGACGGTTACCCAAATGCTGCGTCAGCATGGCGTCGTCGGCAAGTTTGTTGAATTCTACGGTGACGGCCTGGATACCTTACCCCTTGCCGACAGGGCGACCATCGCCAATATGGCGCCGGAGTATGGCGCCACCTGTGGCTTTTTCCCTATCGATGACGTAACGCTCAGCTATATGCGTCTCAGCGGCCGTAGCGAAGAACAGGTCGCGCTGGTGGAAGCCTACGCTAAAGCCCAGGGCATGTGGCGCCAGCCTGGCGATGAGCCGGTCTTTACCAGTACCCTGGCGCTGGATATGAGCAGCGTCGAAGCGAGCCTCGCCGGGCCGAAGCGACCGCAGGATCGCGTGGCGCTGGGCGATGTTCCGAAAGCCTTCGCCGCCAGCGGCGAGCTGGAGGTTAACCACCTTCAGCGTCAGCGTCAGCCGGTTGACTATACGCTGAACGGGCATCACTATTCGCTACCGGATGGCGCGGTGGCTATTGCAGCGATTACCTCCTGCACCAATACCTCTAACCCCAGCGTGTTGATGGCCGCCGGCCTGCTGGCGAAAAAAGCCGTCGAACGCGGCCTGCAGCCGCAGCCGTGGGTGAAAGCTTCCCTGGCCCCAGGCTCGAAAGTGGTGTCGGATTATCTGGCCCATGCCGGCCTGACGCCTTACCTCGACCAGCTCGGCTTCAATCTGGTGGGATATGGTTGCACCACCTGTATCGGTAACTCCGGTCCATTGCCTGAACCTATCGAAGAAGCGATCAAAAAAGGCGATCTGACCGTCGGGGCAGTGCTCTCCGGTAACCGTAACTTCGAAGGGCGTATTCATCCGCTGGTGAAAACCAACTGGCTGGCCTCGCCGCCGTTGGTGGTCGCCTATGCGCTGGCGGGGAACATGAATATCGACCTCACCCGCGAGCCGTTGGGACAGGGCAAGAATGGCGAGCCGGTCTATCTGAAAGATATCTGGCCGAGCGGGGAGGAGATTGCCCGCGCGGTGGAACAGGTCTCCACCGAGATGTTCCGCAAAGAGTACGCAGAAGTGTTTTCCGGCACTGAGGAGTGGAAGGCGATCAAGGTGGAGGCGTCAGATACCTACGACTGGCAGGAGGACTCGACCTATATTCGCTTGTCGCCGTTCTTTGACGAGATGGGCGCCGAGCCGCTGCCGGTAGAGGATATTCGCGGCGCGCGGATCCTCGCCATGCTGGGCGACTCAGTCACCACGGACCACATTTCGCCGGCGGGGAGCATCAAAGCCGATAGTCCGGCAGGCCGCTATCTGCAGGAGCATGGGGTTGCCCGGCGCGACTTTAACTCCTATGGTTCCCGTCGCGGTAACCATGAGGTGATGATGCGTGGCACCTTCGCCAATATCCGCATTCGTAACGAAATGGTCCCAGGGGTGGAAGGGGGCATGACCCGCCATCTGCCGGATCCTGAACCGATGGCGATTTACGATGCGGCGATGCTGTACAAGGCTGAGGGCACACCGCTGGCGGTGATTGCCGGTAAGGAGTATGGCTCAGGTTCCAGCCGTGACTGGGCGGCGAAGGGGCCGCGCCTGCTGGGGATTCGGGTAGTGATCGCCGAGTCCTTCGAGCGTATCCACCGTTCCAACCTGATCGGAATGGGCATTTTGCCGCTGGAGTTCCCGCAGGGCGTCACCCGCAAAACGCTGCGGTTGACCGGAGAAGAGCGGATTGACATCAGCAATCTGCAGTCGCTTCAGCCTGGCGCTACGGTGCCGGTGACCTTGACTCGCGCTGACGGCTCGCAGGAAGCGATCCCTTGTCGGTGCCGTATCGACACGGCGACCGAACTCACCTACTACCGCAACGACGGCATCCTGCACTACGTTATTCGTAATATGCTGTGAAACAAAGGGCCAGCATCGCTGGCCCTTTTTCGGTTATTCCACCGGTTTATTCTGTCGGCTTGCTGTTCAGCAGATGGCCCATCTTGGCGGCTTTGGTGTCCAGATAGTGAGCGTTTTTCGGGTTACGCCCGACGATCAGCGGCACCCGCTCCACAATGTTGATCCCGGCTTCGGTAAGAATTTCCACTTTTTTCGGGTTATTGGTTAATAACCGCACCTGCTCAACGTTGAGCAATTTGAACATGTCGGCGCACAAGGTGAAATCGCGCTCATCGGCGGCGAAGCCAAGCTGATGGTTCGCTTCGACAGTGTCGTAGCCCTGATCCTGCAGCGCGTAGGCGCGGATCTTATTCAATAAACCAATGTTGCGTCCTTCCTGGCGGTGATACAGCAGGATCCCCCGACCTTCTTCAGCGATATGCGACAGAGCCGCTTCCAGTTGAAAGCCGCAATCACAGCGCAGGCTAAACAGGGCATCGCCCGTCAAACACTCTGAATGTACGCGGGCGAGGACCGGCGACTGCCCTGATATATCGCCATATACCAGCGCGACATGATCCTGTCCGGTTGCCAGTTCTTCAAAACCCACCATCAGGAAATCGCCCCAGGGGGTTGGCAGTTTGGCTTCTGCCACACGTTTAAGCTGCATGTGATTCTCCAGATTCTGTCAGCACCTGACTGTGCTTTCTGTTTCCCGCTATTTTGCCACAACGCCTGGACGTTCTCCTAATCGCGAACGGTTAGCCGTGTGGAAAGCGCACAAACGATCTACTTTCCGCTATGATGTTCATCTACAAGGAGAAGGAGAGAAAATGCTGTTGATAGCCCGACGAACTGCTCTCGCGGCGGCGCTGCTGCTGGTTATGCCCCTCACGGTCTGGCTTTCCGGGTGGCTGTGGCAGCCTGGACTGCCGGTTGCCATGTTGAAAAGCCTGTGGTGGGTGACGGAAACGGTGACCCAGCCGTGGGGAATTATCACTCATGTCGTGCTTTGCGGCTGGTTCCTCTGGTGTCTGCGCTTTCGGCTGCGCGCGGCGTTGATCCTGTTCCTTATCCTTGCCGCCGCTATCCTGGCGGGACAGGGGGCGAAATCCTGGGTCAAGGCGCGGGTCCAGGAGCCGAGACCGTTCGTCATCTGGCTGGAAAACACAAGGCAGGTGCCGGTGACGCAATTCTACGCGTTAAAGCGTAAAGAACGCGCTAAACTGGTGCATGAACAGCTGGCGCAGGCGCAGGACATTCCGTCATTTTTACGCAAACACTGGCAGAAGGAGACGGGGTTTGCTTTCCCGTCAGGTCACACCATGTTTGCCGCCAGCTGGGCGTTACTCGCTGCGGGGCTGCTGTGGCCGCGTCGCCGCTGGGGCACAATCGCGGTGCTGCTGGTGTGGGCGACGGCGGTGATGGGCAGTCGCCTGGCGCTGGGCATGCACTGGCCGCTGGATCTCATCGTCGCCACGCTGATCTCCTGGCTGCTGGTCACGGTGGCCTGCTGGCTGACGCAGCGCCTTTGTGGTCCGCTCTCGCCGCCCGGAGAAGAGGCGCAGGATATTAAAAAACGGATGCCTGAAGCGGAATAATGTTGATTTTAGCGGCATCCGACCGCATATCCTGAAGAGTTGCCATGCTTTTTCATTCCACCGCTGCGGCGAAAATGATACTTTATAGGGCTGAAAGCGGGCTTTTTTCGCGCAACCCACATAACGGGAAGTCATGTGAAATATTTACTCATTTTCTTACTGGTGTTAGCAATCTTCGTCATTTCAGTGACGCTGGGGGCGCAGAATGACCAACAGGTCACTTTCAACTATTTACTCGCTCAGGGTGAATTCCGCATATCGACGCTGCTGGCGGTGCTGTTTGCCGCGGGCTTTGCCATTGGCTGGCTGATCTGCGGCCTGTTCTGGCTGCGGGTGCGTGTCTCACTGGCGCGCGCGGAGCGGAAAATTAAGCGTCTTGAGCATCAGATTGCCCCCGTCAGCCCGGCGGCTGTCGACGCAGGCGTGCCTGCGGTGAAGGAATAACCTCTTATGCTGGAGTTGTTGTTTCTGCTTTTACCCGTTGCCGCCGCTTACGGCTGGTACATGGGGCGCAGAAGTGCACAACAGTCCAAACAGGACGATGCGAGCCGCCTGTCGCGAGATTACGTGGCGGGGGTTAACTTCCTGCTCAGCAACCAGCAGGATAAAGCCGTCGACCTGTTCCTTGATATGCTGAAAGAGGATACCGGTACCGTTGAGGCGCACCTGACGCTCGGTAATTTGTTCCGTTCGCGCGGCGAAGTCGACCGCGCGATCCGAATTCACCAGAGCCTGATGGAAAGCGCGTCGTTAACCTACGATCAGCGCCTGTTGGCGGTGCAGCAGCTGGGACGGGATTATATGGCCGCCGGACTGTATGACCGCGCGGAAGACATGTTCAAACAGCTGGTGGATGAGACCGATTTCCGCCTCGGCGCGCTGCAGCAACTGCTGCAGATTTACCAGGCGACCAGCGACTGGCAGTCGGCTATTGAAGTGGCTGAACGGCTGGTGAAGCTGGGGAAAGAGAAACATCGTGGCGAAATCGCCAACTTCTGGTGCGAACTGGCCCTTCAGCAGATGGCAGCCAACGATCTGGATAAAGCGATGGCGTTGTTGAGAAAAGGCGCAGCCGCGGACCGCAACAGCGCCCGGGTATCGATCATGATGGGCCGGGTGTGGATGGAAAAGGGCGACTACGCCAAAGCGGTGGAGAGCCTCGAGCGGGTTATCGATCAGGATAAAGAGCTGGTGGGTGAAACGCTGGAGATGCTGCAGACCTGCTACCAGCAGCTCGGCAAAACCGATGAATGGGAAGTTTTTCTGCGCCGCTGCGTGGAGGAGAACGCCGGGGCGACCGCCGAACTGATGCTGGCGCAGATCCTTGAGCAGCGGGAAGGCGTCGAAGCGGCGCAAAACTACGTCACCCGGCAGCTGGAACGCCACCCGACCATGCGCGTCTTCCATAAGCTGATGGACTACCATCTCAACGAAGCGGAAGAAGGGCGGGCGAAAGAAAGCCTTGGGGTGCTGCGAAACATGGTTGGTGAGCAGGTGCGCAGCAAACCACGCTATCGCTGCCAGAAATGCGGGTTTACCGCTCATACACTCTACTGGCATTGTCCGTCCTGCCGCTCGTGGGCGACCATTAAACCCATTCGCGGTCTCGACGGCCAGTAAAGCCAAAAAAAAGGCCTCCGTTAGTTACAACATACTTATCGCTTCACTCCTCTCCAGGCGCGGCCCCGGCAGCGCCATCGTCCGGTCAGGGCAGGTACGGCAGTCTGTTATTTTGTTCGCTTCACAGGTAGAATGCTGCCCGTTTACCTTTTTTGCGCCACCCCGGCGCCCATCAACACTAAGGTCTGGTCATGACGTCTACAGCTATCCCATCTTCCCGCGCTGTCACATCCTCTCCCGTTGTGGTTGCGCTCGACTATGATAATCGCGATAAAGCGCTGGCATTTGTCGACCGCATCGACCCGCGCGACTGCCGCCTGAAGGTGGGCAAAGAGATGTTCACCCTGCTGGGCCCGCAGTTTGTCCGCGATCTGCATCAGCGTGGGTTTGAGGTGTTCCTGGACCTTAAGTTTCACGATATTCCCAACACCACCGCCCGCGCGGTGGCCGCAGCGGCTGAGCTGGGCGTATGGATGGTGAATGTCCATGCTTCCGGCGGCGCGCGAATGATGACCGCCGCGCGCGAAGCGCTGCTGCCGTTTGGCAAAGATGCGCCGCTGCTGATCGCTGTCACGGTACTCACCAGCATGGAGTCCAGCGATCTACAGGATCTGGGCATTACCTTATCTCCGGCTGACTACGCGGCGAAGCTGGCGGCGCTGACCCAACGCTGCGGCCTTGATGGGGTGGTGTGTTCAGCCCAGGAGGCGGTGCGCTTTAAGCATGAGCTGGGGCAGGCGTTTAAGCTGGTGACCCCGGGGATTCGTCCGCAGGGCAGCGACGCTGGCGATCAGCGGCGAATTATGACTCCTGAGCAGGCTCAGGAAGCTGGGGTAGACTATATGGTGATTGGTCGCCCGGTTACTCAGTCGGCGGATCCAGCCGCGACGCTGCGGGCGATCAACGATTCTCTGCGCAAGGGGGCATAATGAGCGATTCCAACAGCCGTCTGGTCTACTCCACCGAAACCGGGCGTATCGACGAGGCGAAACCGGCGCCGGTGCGCCCGAAAGGCGACGGCATTGTGCGGATCCAGCGCCAGACCAGCGGCCGCAAGGGCAAAGGCGTCTGTCTGATTAGCGGGATTGATGCCGACGATGCTGCGCTAACCGCTCTGGCGGCAGAGTTGAAAAAGAAGTGCGGCTGCGGCGGCGCGGTGAAAGATGGCGTGATCGAGATCCAGGGCGATAAGCGGGATTTACTCAAGTCGCTGCTTGAGGCGAAAGGGATGAAGGTCAAGTTAGCCGGTGGCTGATCGCTATTTTCCCTCTGCTCCAATGGTCTGGTTGAAATAACAAGGCCGCGGTAAATGCCGCGGCCTTGAATGATTTAACGTGCGTAAGTCAATTCGTGTGAATTATTCTTTTATTTCGTCAGATAATTAAATTATTTGCCGACCTGGTGACCAATAATACCACCGACTGCTGCGCCACCCAGGGTACCGAGCGCGCTACCGTCAGTTAACACTGCACCACCGATAGCGCCGGCGCCAGCGCCGATAGCCGTGTTACGATCGCGTTTAGACATGTTAGAGCAAGCGCTCAGAGACATTGCTACAGTGACAGCCAGAACGACAGCAGCCATTTTTTTGCTCGTTGAAGTCATCATTTTTTTTCTCCTGAATAATCTATTCATGGATTACAGCGCTCCTCTAAGCATAGCCTGATAAAGCAGCTTTAGGGCAATTCCATGAAGTTAAGGTGCGCAGGTGTCACGAAAATCACGCAGGTGATAGTCACTTCCTGTTATATCGCTAATAATAATTTTACTTTTTTTAAAATTTATCGTCAGGTAAAAAGTCTTAATTAGCGGCTCGGAATACTCTCAGAGCGATAAAGCGCCCCTTCCGGCGCTTTGGCAGGAGATGGGGCGGCGGAGGATCAGATGTAGGGCACGATATCGACGGTCAGGCCGCTGCGGAGCAATTGTTCGCGACAGGCGTCCGGTAAGCGATCGTCGGTAATAACGCGATTAAAGCGGCCGGCGGGACCGAGCGGATAGGGATGTACCGCGCTGAATTTTGAACTGTCGCTAAGAATAATTGCCTCACAATGCTTCTCCAGCACGGCGTTCACCACGTCCGCACGCATCATATCGCGGCCGGTAAAGCCGGTTTCCGCCTGCCAACCGTCGATCCCGATGAAGGCTTTGCTGAAATGCACCTGCTGGATGAACTGACGGGTTAGCGGACCGACCATACTCTCACTGCGTTTCTGATAAATTCCGCCCAGCAGGATCACCTCTCCTGGGGTCTCTTTCAGCAGATGGGCGATATAGCTGCTGACGGTAATGATGGTGATATCGCCGCGCTCGGCCAGCGTACGCGCCAGCAGGGCATTGCTGCTGCCGTTTTCGATAAATACCGTTTCACCGGTATTCACTAGCGCCGCAGCCCGGCTGGCCAGCTCACGCTTAATGGCGAAATGGGTCATCATGCGGGTTTCGACATCTTCGCTGTCCAGCGGTACGGCATAGCCATGAGTACGGCGCAAATAGCTCTGCTTTTCCAGCAAATTCAAATCCTGACGAATAGTAACCTCAGAGACACCGGTCATCTTCGCCAGATCGGCGACGCTCATGCGGCCTTTATCGATGACCACTTGCAAAATACTTTGTTGTCGGGCGTTCATAGCAACATCACTGTTAGGGGGCTATATGGCGAGCAACCGGTCCATATGGCCGGCTGCGGCATGGCTGATATTCAGATTTCCCAGGGCGCCTTGGGTTGGTTTTGTTGTTCAGCATCGTCCGCCGCCAGCGCCAGCAGCTCCGCTTTGAGGATCTCCAGATTATGGATCGCAGAATGGTAATCACCGGCAACCAGAATATCCAGCACGGTATCGATACGTTGAGCGAGCAGGTGGGCATTCACATCTGACATGGCATTATCCTGGTAACAAAAACGAATGAAATCAATGATGCTAAAAATGAATGAAAAAGAGAAGCGAAAAAAACGCACAACCTTAATCGGTGCGACGGAAATGGCTGGATAGAGAGGAAAGAAGCAGCGGTTCCCGCAGGAACCGCTGTGAAGGGGCGTCAGACCGCCGGACGCGCAATAATGCTGCGGGTTTCCATGCGAACTTCAGCGATAGTGACATCGATAACGTCAGTCACTTTATAGACTACTTCACCTTTGATCTGCACGGTACCGTTCTCCTGGCTGCACACCAGTTCGTCGCGCACGGCGTGGAGGAACGGGGCCGGAATAAAGGCGACCGCGCCATTGTCCACCAGACGCACGCGCATCCCGCCGCGGCTGACGTCGATGATCTCCGCCGCGAAGCGGGTATCGGTCCCGGCTTTATCGTTGAGGAAACGGGCGTACAGCCAGTCGGCGACGTCGCGCTCGGCCATCCGGTTGAGACGACGGCGCTCCGCCATCTGCACGGTGGCTTCATCCTGGGGACGCGCAATGGTCTCGCCTTTAATGATGGCTTTCAGCAGACGGTGGTTGATCATGTCGCCATACTTACGGATCGGCGAGGTCCAGGTGGCATAGGCTTCAAGCCCAAGACCAAAGTGCGGGCCCGGCTCGGTGCTGATTTCCGCAAACGACTGGAAGCGGCGAATGCGGCTGTCGAGGAAACCGGTCGGCTGAGCGTCCAGTTCCCGGCGCAGCTTGCAGAACCCTTCCAGGGTGAGCACTTCCGTCGGGTCGACGTGCACATCATGGGTTTTCAGCAGGGCGGCCAACTGCTCGGTATTCGCCGGGTCGAAACCGGTATGAACGTTATAAACGCCGAAGCCGAGCTTGTCGCGCAGAACGCGGGCGGCACAGATGTTGGCGGCGATCATCGACTCTTCGACAATGCGGTTGGCAATGCGACGCGGTTCCGCGACGATATCCAGCACTTCGCCTTTTTCGCCGAGAACAAAACGGTAGTCCGGACGGTCTTTGAACACCAGCGCATGGGTCTGACGCCATTCGCTACGACGCTGGCACACGTCCTTCAGCAGCGTAATTTGCTGCGCGATCGCCTCGCTGTCCGGCTGCCAACTGCCGCGGCCTTCCAGCCAGTCAGAGACGTCGTCATAGGCCAGCTTGGCTTTCGATTCGATGGTGGCGGCAAAGAACTCGATATTGTCTTCGATGGTGCCATCGGCCGCCAGGGTCATCCGGCAGGCCAGCACCGGGCGCACTTCGTTAGCGCGCAGGGAGCAGAGATCGTCTGACAGCTCGCGCGGCAGCATTGGAATGTTGAAGCCCGGCAGATAGTTGGTAAAGGCGCGCACTTTTGCGGCGTTATCCAGCTTGCTGCCTTCGGCAATCCAGGCGGTCGGGTCGGCAATGGCGACCGTCAGCAGCAGTTTGCCATCAGCAGTGGACTCGGCATACAACGCATCGTCCATATCTTCGGTGCTGGCGCTGTCAATGGTGACGAAGTCGAGGGTGGTTAGGTCGCGGCGCGTCAGCCCCTCGTCGAGCATCTCGGTGGCGACGCCGTCCGGTGCCTCTTTCTCAAGATTATGGCGCGCCAGGGTTACCCACCATGGGACGAAGTGGTCGTCGCTAAAAGTGATGAACTGGGTCAACTCCGCGTAAAATCCGCGGTCGCCTTTTAATGGATGACGGCGCATCTCGGCGACGGCCCAGTCACCCTGTTTAAAATCGTGCTCAACGCCGCGGGCGGCGCGGCAGGGAATGGCGTCTTTCAGCAGCGGATGGTCAGGAACGATAGCGAGGCGATCGTCTTTCTTCTGGACTTTACCGACAAAACGAGTCAGGAAGGGCTCAACCAGCGATTCCGGCTCGGCGCTTTCGCGTTCTTTTTCAGAATGGATCACCGCGACGATACGGTCGCCATGCATCACTTTTTTCATCTGCGGCGGCGGAATGAAGTAGCTCTTCTGAGCGTCCACTTCGAGGAAGCCAAAGCCCTTTTCCGTGCCCTTAACGACCCCTTCCGCGCGCGGCGTCTGGGAATGCAGTTGCTGTTTAAGCTGCGCTAGCAGCGGGTTATCCTGAAACATAATTAGGTATTTTCGTGGCTAAAAGAGCGGCTGACATTTTTACGCGAATATGCCTGCCGCAGCAAGCGCTGTTTCAGCAATTTACGTCTGCTGACGCACATTGCCGAGGGCGATTTTCAGACGATTCATCCATCCGCACAGCCCGCTCCAGATCAACAGATCGATTGCATGTTGCTCAGAGAGTCGATATTCCGCGAGGGGCGTTAACTGGGCGGCGCTAAACCGGTCAGGCGAGCGGGTTAACAGCTGCACCGCGGTCACGAGAGACCGGGCCTGAGGATGCTGCTGGAGCCAGTGATGGAGGGCCTGGTCGCCCTCCCGCAAATGGCTGGCGAACTCCTCTTCACCCTGCCAGTGGGGGAGCCAGGCGTCAAAACAGGTGGGGCTGCCATTGGTGCGCGCCGTGAGTAAGGCGACCTGCGGGCCAAAGGTATCATCCGTGCTGAGCTGGCGGATCAAGGTCTCCAGAGGCGCGAATAACTGTGGGTCGCAGGCCAGCAGCGGCGCCAGCTCGCCCAGACCGGGCAGCGACTGCCAGCCGGCGATGCGCCGCTGACGCTCATCATCGGCATACTGCAGGTCGGGATTCGCAATGTCTGCCTGCCATGCTCCCGGCGGCGGGGCGAACAGTTCCGCGGGTGCCTCCTCTTGCTGGGGCATACCGGGGATCCAGCGCACCGGAAAGCCCTGGGCCGCCTGCAGGACGGCAATCGCCCGCGCCTGGAAGCCGACGAATCCGATAATCTGGTTGAACAGAATAATGTCCCGACTGGTTAAGCCCACTTCGTCCAGCTGGCTACGGGAGAGAGCGTTAATAACCGAGGGCGAACCGGCAAGCTGACGAGCATATTGCGTGATTTGCGCCAGACGACGGTTGCTCTCGCGCGAGGAATCGGGGCCTGGCAGGGGAGCAAGGCGGGCGGCGTAGTGGTTACACAGCCGCTGGACGCCGTAGACCTGGGCGACGGTGAGCGCGGTGCTGAGTCGATCGTAAGCGGTAAAGGTCTGCAGGCGACTCACCGCCACCTGGTCGGGAAACAGCAGTTCGGCCAGCTGGCGTGCGGGGTGTAGCCAGTCAGCGTGGGCACGTAGCCAGGCGGCCGGCAGCGTCAGGTCCAGCAAAAAGCGGTCTTCAACATGGGCGGCTTCAGGGACGAGCGGCAGGACATCCACCGGGCAGATTGTTGACTGGGTTTCGTGATACCAGTGATTTTTGCCATTCACGCGGCGTGGCTCCATGGGCTTTCCTTGTTCGGTATGTGGCGAACCGCCGTTCCGCGGATCGTTTATGCAGAACTATCCTGGCGTAACCCGGAAGCAGGAGAAAATATTGATACGTGCTAACAAATAGCCGATTGGAATAACAGGTGGGGCGTAAGGCGTGGGGGAGGGAAGAACCCTCCTCACCGGGGCGAGGAGGGGAAGGAACTTATTTCAGTTCCAGCTCGTTCATGGCGGCGATATTGAACCCGCCGTCAACGTGAACGACTTCACCGGAGATCCCCGCAGACAGGTTGGAGCACAGGAAAGCTGCGCTGTTACCCACATCTTCAATGGTGACGGTGCGACGGATCGGGGTGACCGCTTCGCAGTGCGCCAGCATTTTACGGAAATCTTTAATACCGGACGCGGCCAGCGTACGGATAGGACCGGCAGAGATGGCATTGACGCGAACGCCTTCCGGACCCATGGCGTTAGCCATATAGCGGACGTTAGCTTCCAGAGAGGCTTTGGCCAGACCCATCACGTTATAGTTCGGGATCGCGCGCTCTGCGCCCAGGTAGGAGAGCGTCAGCAGAGCCGAACCCGGGTTCAGCATGCCGCGGCAGGCTTTGGCCATTGCCACGAAGCTGTAAGCGCTGATGTCGTGCGCGATTTTAAAGCCGTCGCGAGTGACAACGTCAACGTAGTCGCCGTCTAACTGGTCAGCCGGGGCAAAACCGATTGAGTGGACGAAACCATCGAATTTTGGCCAGACTTTTTCCAGCTCGGTGAACAGCGCGGTGATGCTCTCATCTTCAGCAACGTCGCACGGCAGCACAATGTCAGAACCCAGCGCGGCAGCAAACTCTTCTACGCGACCTTTCAGTTTCTCATTCTGATAGGTGAATGCCAGTTCCGCGCCTTCGCGGTGCATTGCCTGCGCGATGCCGTAGGCGATGGACAGTTTGCTGGCGACGCCAGTGATCAAAATGCGCTTACCGGAAAGAAAACCCATAGCTTTAATCCTTATCGTTATTGCTTATTTTTACTTTAACAATCATAACGTTAACATTGTTATTTCAAAATAACTCAAATTTAGCCGGGAATTATATCCCACTGACGACCCCTTGTGTCACGATATTTTTCAGCCGGTCCGCGCCGCGCGGGGCAAAAGTACATCGCGATAGCTGCAGTATATCATCTCTCCTGACGATTATTTGAGCGCGATCTCCGCCAGCAGCAGGCGTCCATTGCTGCCCACGGGACGCAGATTCCGCGGGGATCCACCGCGCCAGCAGAGGCCGCTGCCGGCCGCGCAGCGTCGCCCGGCCAGATCCCACTCGCCTTGTAGAACATAAGCGACCCCCTCGCTGGCAGGGCATTGCAGGTCGCTAACGACCTGAACTGTCGCCGACGCGCGCCCGCGCTGAGTCATGATATTGAAGTCCAGCCCTGGCGCAACGATCCCGACGCTGGACAGCGCCCATTCGCCGGGGAAAGCCCACGGCTGCCAGAGCGCCAGCGGTTGGTCGATATTCTCGCCACACAGCCGTAGCGGCTGCCCCGCCAGCAGAGTAATGACCCGGTCGACGCCAGGAAAGGGGGAGAAAGGGCCATCCGCCTGCAGGGTGGCAATACTCGCTCGCCAGAGAAAAGGGGCATCTGGAGCGGGTACGCAGATGATTTCGCGCGTCTCTCCACCGCCGTTTTTCCACGGCGTGACGGGGAGCGTCGAAAGTTGAAAAGGGACCATCATGGGCAGCATACCTTAGTTAATCGCTTCCGGCGTCAACAATAAGCTCCGCCTTGAGCTAGTTTAGTAACTTTCTGCAATACAAATATTTTACATATTCGTCACAAAATGAGAGTGCATGCAAGGCGGTGAGTTGTCAATTCTTGTATATACAAGAACGATTGAGTGAGGTGATATTAATAACTTGAGTGAGGAACCTATGTCTTCGTTTTCGTCTACAGACGGGCAGTCAAAGAGCAATTATGCTGGAATGAGTGAAAGGCGGTCGATTGATTACATCCCGGAAAGCGAACGGCATGGACACCCTTTTAGCCAGTTCACCCTTTGGTTTGGCGGCAATCTGCAAATTACGGCGATTGTCACTGGCGCTTTAGCCGTTGTGCTGGGCGGCGATGTAGTGTGGTCTCTGGTCGGGCTGCTGGTCGGTCAGATGCTGGGGGCGGCGGTGATGTCTCTGCATGCGCTGCAGGGACCGCGACTGGGACTTCCGCAAATGATCCTTAGCCGCGCCCAGTTTGGGGTTTTTGGCGCGGTGGTGCCGCTGGTGCTGGTTTGCGTCATGTATATCGGTTTTTCTGCCAGCGGCACCGTATTGGCCGGGCAGGCAATGGCTAAACTACTGAATATCAGCCACGTAGCCGGGATGCTGATATTCAGTGCGATTATTATCGTTATCGCCGTCCTCGGTTATAAGGTGATCCACAAGCTGGGCAAACTGGCGAGTATCGTCGGAATTCTCGCCTTCGTTTATATGTTCATCACGCTGCTACTTTCAGCCGATCTCAGTGCGCTCGCGCACAATAACTATTTTTCGCTGCCGACGTTTTTATTAGCCGTATCGCTCTCCTCATCGTGGCAGATCGCTTTTTGCCCCTATGTATCCGACTATTCGCGCTACCTGCCACGCGATGTTTCCGCCACGAAAACGTGGTGCTCAGTGTTTTTCGGCACCGTATTGGGTACCCAAACGTCGATGACGCTCGGGGTTCTGACAGCGGCCATTGCCGGCAGCGCGTTCCCTGGTCACGAGGTGAGCTATCTGGTGGGATTAGGTAAGAGTCAGGCGATGGCCATGGTTATCTATTTCGCCATCTGTTTTGGTAAAATTACCTTCACTACCCTCAATGCGTACGGCAGCTTTATGTCGCTGACCACCATTGTTTCCGCCTTCCGCCGGCAAACCGTGCTGTCGCAAAAGTGTCGCATTGCATTCGTGGTGCTGATGGTGACGGCTTCCTGCATTATCGCGTTGCTTAGCGAACCCGCTTTCTTAAAGCATTTCACGCATTTTCTTCTGTTTCTGCTGGCGTTCTTCGTGCCGTGGAGCGCCATCTGTCTGATGGATTATTATCTTATCTCGAAGGGCGCCATCGATATTCCGGCGCTAAGCGACCCGCAGCAACGCTACGGGTTCTGGAACCTGTACGCGATCACCCTGTATATCGTCGGTGTGCTTATCCAGTTGCCGTTCATTGAGAACCCGTTGTTCCATGGTTCGCTCACGTGGATCTTCGCCGGTAACGATGTCTCATGGATAATAGGCTGGTTTGGCACCGGGGTTCTTTACTACGCGCTGCGCCGCTTTGACCGCCGGTCGCTGCCGGCGCAGAGTCTTTTCCCTTCTACCTGAATGACAAGGGCGGCGTGAGGGCCGCCCCTGCCGTTGCCTGCCAGCTATTTCCCGTCTTTGCGCCAGGCGTCGGCGGTGAGGGCTTCCCCGAAGTGGCCGGCGATCAGGCGCCGGGTCAGGTCGTGCAGGGGCGAGGCCAGCACATCGGCAGTGCTGCCGCGCTCGACCACTTCGCCGTTATGCATCACCAGCACTTGATCGCTGATGTGCTTCATCATTCCCAGGTGCTGAGTGACATAGATATAGGAGATGCCCTGTTTCTCCTGCAGCTCCAGCATCAGGTTGATAAGCTGGGAGCGCATCGACATATCCAGCGAGGCCAACGCCTCATCGCAGACGATGACCTTCGGGCGCAGGATCAGCGCCCGGGCGAGGCCGAGACGCTGCTTCTGACCGGGCGCCAGCATATGGGGGTAATAGCTGACGTGGTCCGGCAGCAGACCGACCATGCGCAACGTGTCGATAATCTGCTTCTGCCGCGCCTCGGCGTCGAGGTCGGTATTCAGCCGCAGTGGAAAATCGAGGATCTGCGAGATGCGCTGGCGCGGGTTCAGTGAGGTCGACGGATCCTGAAAGATCATACGAATCTTCTGGCTGCGGTAGGAGTAGTCCCCGAAAGTCAGCGGATGGTCGTCGATCAGCAGCTCGCCGCTGGTGGGTTCCACCATGCCCGCCAGCATCTTGGCGAGGGTGGATTTCCCGGAGCCGTTCTCGCCGATAATCGCCAGCGTCTGCCGTTCACGCAGGGTAAAACTCAGCGGCTTGACGGCCTCCACCGTCTGGCGGTGAAACCAGCCGGTGCGGTAGCGAAAGGTCTTACTGAGTTGGCGAACTTCCAGCAATGTTTCGACCATTTCACTCTTTCTCCATGTTCAGCGGGAAATGACAGGCGTACAGATGGTTGCGCGCCCCGGTAAGACGCGGCGTTTCGATACACTCGCGCTGGGCGTACGGGCAGCGCGGCCCCAGCCGACAGCCGATAGGCAACTGCTCCAGTAGCGGGATCGCTCCAGGCAGGGTGTTGAGGCGACTTTTATGCGGCATGGCGCTACCGAAATCCGGGATCGCGCGGATTAACGCCTGGGTGTAGGGGTGATGTGGGAGGGTGATCAGCTCTTCGCTGGGCCCGCTCTCCACCGTCTGGCCGCAGTACATGACGTTGATTTTATCCGCCCATTTGCTGAGCATTTGCAGGTCATGGCTGATCAGCAAGATGGTGGTGTTGTTGTTCTGGTTGAGCCGCGTCAGCAGGCGAATAATCTGCGCCTGGGTGGTCGGCTCCATGGCATTGGTCGGCTCGTCGGCAATCAGCAGACGCGGCTGGTTGGCCAGGGCGATGGCGATCATCACCTTCTGGCACTCGCCCTCGGTCAGCTGATAGGGGAAGCTGCGCATGGCATCTTTGTGATCTTTAATGCCGACGCGATGCAACAGCTCGATGGCCCGGCGCTTGCGCCAGCCCAGCCGTTGCCACCAGCGGCCCTTGTAGGTCCAGCCGGGGATACTCTGAATCAGCTGCTGGCCGATGCGCTCAGAGGGATCGAGGCACGACTGGGGCTCCTGAAAAATCATCGACACGTTATGGCCGATCAGCTTCCGGCGCTCGCGGTTCGACAGTCGCAGCAGGTCAATGTCATCGAAGCGCATGCGGTCGGCCGTGACCCGCCAGTTGTCTTTGGTCACGCCGCAGATAGCTTTGGCAATAAGGCTTTTCCCGGAGCCGGATTCCCCCACCAGGCCGCGGATTTCGCCTTCGGTCAGCGTCAGGCTGACGCGATCGACGGCTTTTACCCAGCCTTCGCTGGTTTTAAATTCAATGGTTAAGTGACGAATATCGAGTAACGGCATTATTCTACCCCGGCAATGATCGCCCGGCGAATACCGTCGCCCAGCAGGTTGACCAGCAGTACGCTGAGCATAATCGCCGCCCCGGGGAGCATCACGGTCCACGGCGCCACATAGATAAGCTCCAGCGCATCGCCCAGCATGGCTCCCCATTCCGGCGAAGGCAGCTGGGCGCCGAGATCAAGAAAGCCCAGCGCGGCAATATCCAGAATGGCCATCGACAGGGCGCGAGTGATCTCGGTCACCAGGCCGGAGGCGATATTGGGCAGGATGGCGAACAGCAGAATATTCAGCGTCGAGGCGCCGTCGAGGCGGGCGGCGATGATGTACTCTTTCTCCAGCTCATCGTGGACCATGCTGTAGACGGATCGCACCATGCGCGGCAGCAGCGCCAGCCAGACGGCGAACATCGCATGGCTGAGATGCGGCCCGGCAAAGGCGACGACGATAATCGCCAGCAGCAGCGAGGGGATGGAGAGCAGGGTGTCGAGGATATGGTTCATCACCGCCGAGCGCAGGCCGTGGGTCGATCCGGCAATCACGCCCAGCACCAGACCAAACAGCGTGGCGCCGAGGGTGACGACAAAAGCGCCGCCGACGGTGGGCGCCGCGCCGCTCAGCAGCCGGCTCAGCACATCGCGGCCGAGGTCATCGGTTCCCAGAAAGAAGGAGACTTCGCCATAGCGCGACCACGACGGCGGCAACAGCTGGTAGCCGAGGAACTGCTGGTCGATGCCGTAGGGGGCGAACCAGCCGCCGAAGACGCAGAGCAGCAGCAGGCCCGCGCAGCCGTACAGACCGATCATCGCCGTGGTGTCGCCATAGAACTTACGCCATACGGTGCGCAGCGCGCCGGGCGGACGCTTTTCCAGATAAACGCTATCGTAGGGCATACCATTCCTTATGTTTCAGTGGGTTAGCCATGGCACCGAGAATATCGGAAATTACGTTGACAATAATCACCAGCGCGCCAATCACCATCACTCCGGCGGAGATCGCCGCGTAGTCCTGCTGGCGAATAGCGTTGATCAGCCAGCGGCCTAGTCCAGGCCAGCTGAACACCATCTCAGTGATCATCGCCAGGGTGAGCATGGTGGAAAACTGCAGGCCGAGACGCGGGATCACCGGCGGCAGGGCGTTGTGCAGCACATGGCGCAGTAGAATTTTGCGTCGCGACACGCCGCGGGTGGCGGCCGCTTTTACATAGTTAGTGTCATACACCTCGCTGGTGCTAATGCGCATCAGGCGGATCACTTCAGTGGTGGGGGCGACCGCCAGGGTCAATACCGGCAGCACCATATGCCGGGCGGCGCTGACGATCATCTCATGGCGCCACGGCGAGTCCGAAAGCCAGGCGTCGATCAGCGCGAAACCGGTGACGTTTTTCACCTCATACAGCAGATCGAAGCGACCGGAGACCGGAAGCCAGCCGAGGGTCAGTGAAAAGAAGAGGGTCAGGAGCAGCGCCAGCCAGAAGACCGGGATCGAGAAACCGACCAGCGCAACGGCGCTGATCAGGGTATCGGGCCATTTATTGCGCATTACGCCGGCGATCATCCCCACCGGAATGCCTATCAGCAGGGCAAAGCCGAAGGCGAGGATGCACAGCTCCATGGTCGCCGGGAACACCTCGCGCAACTGCTCAGAAATCAGCTGGCCGTTAATGCTGGAGACGCCGAAATCCCAGTGCAGCACCCCTTCAAACCAGAACAGCCACGCATTCCACAGGGAAGCGCCCTGCAGTGGGGCATGAGGGGTGAAATAGCTCAGGCTGAAACCGACAAAGGTCAGAAAAAAGAGGGTGATCAGCAGCAGCAGCAGACGGCGCAGGGTAAAAATAATCATGGCTTCTTCACCTCTTCGGTATTTTCCCGCGATACGCCAGCGAACGAAGCGTTACCGAAAGGGCTGAGCACCAGGCCTTTCATATCATAGCGGTAGGCCTGCAGCCGCAGCGACGAGGCCAGCGGCAGGACCGGCAGTTCGCGGGCGAGGATGCGCTGCGCCTCTTTGTAAGCGTCCATTCGCGAGGAGAGCTGCTGCGAGAGCAGCGCTTTTTGCAGCACGTCGTCAAACTCCCGGTTACACCAGTGGGCAAAGTTGGTTTGCGAGGCGATGGCCGCGCAGCTCAGCAGCGGTCGGAAGAAACTGTCCGGATCGTTACTGTCCGTCGCCCAGCCGGAGAGCGTCAGGTCGTGGCTCATGTCCATCAGGCGCGCCTCCTGGAAACGTCCCTCTACCGGCACAATAATCACCTTAACGCCAATCTGCGCCATATCCGCCTGGATAAGCTCCGCCGTTTTCAGCGGGCTGGGATTCCACGCCTGCGAGCTGGTGGGCACCCACAGCTTGAGGGTCAGGTTTTCCAGACCCAGGGCTTTCAGGCGGGCGCGGGCCTCCTGCGGATTATATTCGGTAATTTTAGCGTCATTATCGTAGGCCCACGAGGCCCGCGGCAGCATGGACGCCGCCGTCTCCGCGGTGCCATAGTAGATGGACTGCATCAGGCGCTGGTTGTTAATCGCCAGCGCCAGGGCATGGCGCACCTCAGGATTATCCAGCGGCGGCTTGGCGGTGTTGAAGGCCAGCCAGGCGATGTTCATTCCCGGGCGCAGCGTCAGGCGCAGGCGCGGGTCGTCACGCAGGATTGTCAACTGGCTGGCGGCCGGCCAGGCCAGCACGTCGCATTCTCCGGTCAGCAGTTTCGACAGGCGGCCGGTGCCGCCGGAGCCAAGGTCGACCACCACCTGGGGCATCAACGGTTTGCCGCGCCAGTAGCCGGGATGGCGCTGCAGGCGAACATACTGCCCGGAGCGGTAATCGGATAGCTGGAACGGGCCGGTGCCAACCGGCTGGCGATCCAGTTGCTCCTGGCGGTCGTCCTGCGTTAAGCGGGCGGCATATTCGGCAGAGGTAATTGACGCATAGTGGGTGGCCAGATGCCAGAGGAACGAGGCGTCCGGCCGCTTGAGGCGAAACTCCACGGTCTGATTATCCAGCTTGCGGACGCTCTCCACGCTGTCAGCAAACTGCAGACTGTCGAAGTAGGGGAAGCTGCTGCCGTTGACGTTGTGCCACGGATGGTCGCGGTTAAAAATACGGCCAAAGGTAAAAATGACGTCATCGGCATTAAAGTCCCGCGTCGGGGTAAACCACGCCGTGCGTTGAAACGGGACGTGGCGGCGCAGGTGAAAGCGGTAGGTGGCGCCGTTATCGAGAACTTCCCAGCTCTCCGCCAGCTCGGGGACCAGCCGGTAGGTATAGGGATCGACGTCAAGCAGACGATCGTAGATCTGAGCGGCCAGCGTATCGACAATCAGGCCGCTGCTGACTTTCTGCGGGTTAAAGGTATTAACCTGGCCGCTGACGCAATAGACGAAACCGCTATCGCGGATATCGGCGCGGTCGGGGAGCGCAGGGGCGGCAAAAGCTGGCCCACACAGCAGGGAAACGGCTGCCAGGAGAGATGACAATTTCAGGCGCATATTTTCTGTTTGATTATAGAGCTGAACTCTATCTTATTAAGATTAATAGACATTCACCACCGCCTTCAACAAGCCTGAGGGATAATGCGGTTACCGGGTGCGTATAGTATTCAGTCAATTGATTAAAATAGTCGCGGAACCGAGTCTGTATAGTGAAACATGGTAACTTTTTATCGCCGATATCGCCAGTCAGCTCTGTTTGGCCGCGGTTGACCAAACGGCGACGACGTGCGGACGCTAGAGAATAGATTCAGTATAGCGGGGAGAAAGCCGATGACCCGACGGGCGACTAGCCGTACCCGTCGGGTGTGATACAGGGGGAGCGTGTTTCGATTATTGTGACAGTGTCACTTTATGATAGTCCATGTTCTGCAGGTCCTCCAGCAGCCCGGGGCCAACCGGCTGCCACTGCAAGCGCTCGCGGGTCCATGCCGAGCTGGCGCGCAGGTCAAGGGCGGTAAACGGCGCAAACCAGCCGAACCAGGCGTCGACCTGCGACTCATCCAGGTGGGTCAGCGGCAGGTTTAATCCGTGGGCAATTACCGCGGCAATATCGCGTAATGCGATCCCCTCTTCGGCCACCGCATGATAGCGCTCGCCGGCCGCGCCCTGAAGCAGCGCGCTGACATACAGACGTGCGACGTCATCGACATGGGCGGCTGACCAGCGGTTGCTTCCCTCGCCGCGCAGGGCTACCGCCCCGTTGGCGACCGCGCGTTCGATGTAGCAGGTCAGCAGTCCCTGACGCACGGTGTCATGCACCTGCGGTAAGCGGACCACCCTGACATCCACTCCCGCCTCCAGCAACTGCTGGCCGGCGAGCTCTGAGGCGGTGCGCGGGCTGGGGTGCGCTGAGTTGAAGAACGACTCCCGGGCCGGGGCGCCGCTCCCGTCGTCGCCCATCAGCGTGCCGGAGGTGATCACCAGCGGCCGCGTGCTGCCTCGCAGCGCCTGGCCCAGGGCCAGGATCGCCTGGCGGTCTTTCTCGCAGTTAGCGGCAAAGCGGCTGAAGTCGTGGTCGAAGGCGGTATGGATCACCGCGTCGGCGTTCCCGACGCCAGCCAGCAGCGACTCCGGGGCATCCAGCGTGCCGCGATGCACCTCGGCGCCGGCCGCCTTCAGGGCCTGTGCGGTGCTTTCGCTGCGCGCGAGGCCGATAACCTGATGGCCCGACGCCTGCAGCGCCGGAAGAATACGTGAGCCGATAAATCCGCTCGCGCCGGTAAGAAATATACGCATCATGGATCTCCTGAATGGGTTTCAGGCGTATCCTACCTGCGATGTCATACTATAAAAGTAGAGACATTATCGGGGTATAAATTCTAACAGGCAGAACCCACAGGCAGATGATGAACACTTCTGACAACCATGCTTTAGGCGATTTTCTCCGCGCCCGCCGCCAGCGTCTCGATCCGGCAACGTTTGGCTTCCCGGCGGGACGCCGGCGCACCCCGGGGCTGCGCCGCGAAGAGGTCGCGCAGCTCGCCAGCATCAGCCCGACCTGGTATACCTGGCTTGAACAGGGGCGCGGCGGGGCGCCTTCCCGCGAGGTGCTGGAGCGGATCGCCCGCGGTCTGCGGCTGACCACCCCGGAGCGCGAGCATCTGTTTATTCTCGCCTTTGGCCATCCGCCGCAGACGCGTCTGACGGTGACGGATGATATGACGCCGCGGCTGCAGCGGGTGCTTGACGCTTTCACCATTCCGGCGATTATCCGCACCGCCAGCTGGGACGTCATCGCCTGGAACGCGCCGGCGGCCAGGGTGCTGACCGACTACAGCCAACTGCCGCTGGCGGAGCGCAACGTGCTGCGCCGCCTGTTTACCCGGCCGGAGGCCCGCTGCACTCTGGAGGACTGGCAGAGGGTGGGGCAGCTTATCGTCAACGCCTTCCGCGCCGACGTCACGCGGATGGGCGCCACGAAAGAAACTGACCAGTTGATCGCGGAGCTCAGCCAGCAGAGCGTCGAGTTCGCCCGTTTTTGGCAAAGCCATGACGTCGCCGGTCATGGAGAAGGCTATAAGCGCATTAACCACCCGCAGATGGGTCCGCTCGACCTGGAATTTACCTCCTTTGCCGTGGAGGGCCGTCCCGATCTTTCCCTGCTGGTCTTTAATCCGGCAACGACGGAGAGCCAGCGGAAAATTCACGGTTTACTTCAGGGGCCTGTGGGCGACTGAGGCGTAAACTCGTACAGCACCAGCGCATTGCTCTGCAGCGAGTCGATCCGCAGCCAATAGCCATCGAGCCTGGCTTCATCCACGCTGAGCGCCGGACGGGCCTGATGCATCAGCCACTGATAATCCTCGGCGTCAGGGCCGCTGCGGCTGCGAAAGGCGTCCACCAGCGGGAACAACGCGCCGTGGTGCTGATCGAACAGGTGCTGTTTGATGCGCCAGCTGCCATCCAGGCCCTGCAACCGCACGCTGTAGGGCTGGCTGAAGCGCTGGATAAAGGCCGCTTCGCTGGAGAGCCAGGGATTGTAGACCACCGTATTGCGCAGCAGCAGCTGGTAGTGACCCTGGTGGTGAAGCAGCAGCAGGTTTTTATCGTGAACCAGGATCTCGCCGCGCAGCCGCCGCCAGAGCCAGAGTACCCAGTAAACCGGGCGCGGCAGGCCGTGCAGATAGTGCAGCGCCAGGCTGGAGGTATCGAGCTTGCCGTTGGCGCGAGCTTCGCCCTGGAGGCCTGAATTTAACCAGAAGCCCGCCAGCCAGACCTGGTCCGCCACCCCCAGCAGATTATCCATCAGCAGCGCGCCGCGAAAAAAGCGGCCGTTGGTATCCCGCGTATCGCCGGTCAGCGTATTCCAGGAGAGCAGCCACAGCGGCAGGTTGAGCTGACGCTGGCGCAGGGCGCTGTGGATCTGCCGCAGCTTGTGCAGCGGATAATGTTCGCTGGAGGCCAGGCGGCTGCTGTCTGCCTGGGCCAGATCCAGCTGTTCGTTGGCATCTGCCTGGCAGGCGAGAAAATCCGCCTCTGCCAGCAGCGGCGAGTGGAACAGCGGATCGTTCCCGGGATCGCTGGGAGCAAAGCGGTGCCAGATCCCCAGCTGCGGCTGCGGCAGCAGGCGATGAAGGACCCCGCGCTGCTGCCGCCAGGCGGCCTGGCGCGCAGCTTCGCTGGCCTGCGGCGACCAGTGCCAGACAAAGCGCCAGCTGTTGAGCGTGGCTGGCGGAAAATGGTTGGCGGCGAGCTGCAGGAAGCGCTGCAGCAGGTCACTGCGGGTGGTGACGCCGGTGTGCAGGATCACCTGCCAGCCCATCGCCGCCAGCCAGCTAAAAATCTGCTGCAGGTTGTACCAGCAGGCGTAGCCGGCCATCTGCGGATCGTCCCAGCCGGTGCCGAACAGCCGACTGCTGAGAAAGGGATCGTTGATATCGATGGCATACACCGGCAGGGCGTGGTGCAGCTGTTCGAGTTCCCGGCGCACATCTGCGCGCAGCAGATCGTCCAGTTCGCGCACGGTCACCACCATCCGGGTATGGCGCAGCGCTGCGGGGCGCGCTGGACGATCGCGCAGATTGATCTCCCGGGTCTGCGGTGGGTTGATCGGCAGGGGGGGACTTTCCCGGTCGCGTGGTTCCGGCTCATTGAGTCGCGCATACAGCCGGTCGGCCGCCACCAGCTGCCAGCGATCGGCCTGCGGCGGGCGCGGTCTGGCAAGCTCCAGAGGATGCTGTTCACGATACTGGCGCGGCGTCACGCCGTGCTGGCGCTTAAACAAATCGCTCATCATTCGCGTACTGGCGAATCCCTGTTCGCGGGCGATTTGCTGGACGGTTTTGCGGGTGGTTAATAGCTGGTCGGCGGCGTGGCGCAGGCGCAGCGCGGTGAGGTACTGGACAAAACTTACCCCGACCTCTTTGCGAAATAAGCGTGACAGCCAGGCCTCGGAGACAAATTCCGCGGCCGCCACCTCCTGCAACGAGAGGCGACGCTGATAGTTAGCGTCGATCCGCGCCACCACGCTGGCTATTCTCCGGCTCCATTTTTCGGTATCGCGCCGGGGCGTGGAGGCGATGGGCTGGCTAAAGCGCGTGGCCAGCAGCAGCGCTATCTCACTCAGCCAGCGGTTGGCCTCCAGTCGGTAATGGCCAGGATGATTGACCAGGCCGCTCACCAGCAGCTGGCGCATCAGGCGGCGCAGGCCGTCATCGGCATCCCGGGTGCGCGGCGTTATCTGGTAATCGACGGCAAAAAAGGCATTATCGAGGCGGGCCAGCCAGCTGGCGGAGAGGGTGAGGATCATCACGGCGTTGGCCCCGGCGCTGCGCAGGCTCCAGCGACGGTTGCGGTTAACGATCGCCAGCCCGTCGGCGGCGAGCGGCTGCGACGCACCTTCCGCCACCGCCAGATTTACGCTTCCCTCCAGCACCCACAGCAGCGTCAGCAGATCGCTTTCCGGCTGGGTCAGCTGACGCACATCGCGTACGGTGACGCTAAAGTCGCCTGAATGCTGCTCCACATGGCTCTCCTCTGTAGACAAAAAACAACCGGTTGTTTTTTGTCATAACCGATATGTATGAAAAACACTCATTGATTTTTCGTCAATATAAAACAAAAAAGCGCGCCTGCAAGCTGAGCCACCCGCATAAACTCGAAAGTGTCGTGCAAACACAACACAGGAATAACAAAAATGACACATCCGTTGCTAGAAGCATTGCAGGTTAACGAGGCGCAATTTATCGCTCTGCGTCGTCGGTTCCACCAGCAGCCGGAGATCGGCTTTGAAGAGCACCAGACCAGCAGCGAGGTCGCCCGACTGCTTGGCGAGTGGGGATACGAGGTTCACCGCGGCCTGGCGGGCACCGGAGTGGTGGGCACGCTGCGCGTCGGCGAGGGGAAAAAACGCCTTGGCCTGCGGGCGGATATGGATGCCCTGCCGATGCAGGAGCGGAGCGGTAAGCCGTGGGCAAGCCAGGTTGAAGGGCGCTTTCACGGCTGCGGCCATGACGGGCACACCACCACGCTGCTCTACGCCGCTGAATATCTGGCGCGCACCCGCCAGTTTACCGGCACGCTGCAGCTGATTTTCCAGCCCGCGGAAGAGTTGCTGTACGGCGGGCGGGTAATGGTCGAGGACGGTCTCTTTGACCAGTTCCCCTGCGACGCCATCTTCGGCCTGCACAATATGCCGGGTCAGCCGTTGGGCAAGATCGGCCTGCGCGACGGGGCGATGATGGCCTCCTCCGATACGCTGCATATTGAAGTGAAGGGCGTTGGCGGCCACGGCGCGGTGCCGGAGCATACGGTGGATGCCACGCTGGTGGCCTGCCATATTACCCTCGCGCTACAGTCCATTGTCTCGCGCAATATCACCCCGTTTGAGCCGGCGGTGGTGACCGTCGGCAGCATCCAGGCCGGTCATGCGCCCAATATCATTAACGATCACGTGCTGATGAAGCTCACGGTGCGCACCCTCAATGAGCAGGTGCGCGAGACCGTGCTGCAGCGGATCCATGATATCGCCGTGGCCCAGGCGGAGAGCTTCAATGCCACCGCCACGCTGACCCACGTCAACGGCAGCCCGGTGTTGCGTAACGATCCGGCGACGAACGCCATGGTGCGGGAGGTGGCGACAGCGCTGTTTGGCGCAGAGCAGGTGGGCGAGGTGAAGCCGTTTATGGGCAGTGAAGATTTTGCCTTCATGCTGGAGCAGCACCCCCACGGCAGTTATTTCACTATCGGCGCTGGCGACGAGCCTGACCGCTGCATGGTGCATAACCCGGGGTATGACTTCAACGACGCGCTGTTGCTGACCGGCGCGGCGCTGTGGTGTGGCCTGACGGAACGCTATCTGCGCTAATCACGAGAAACGGGAGGGCCATGCGATGAGCACTGTCACAATAAGCGACACCCCGTTTGTCGGCAACGATCGCCTGCTGGTGGGGATTGTGTTAAGCGTTTTAACCTTCTGGCTGTTCGCCCAGTCGGTGATTAACGTGGTGCCGGCGATGAAAAGCAGCCTTGATATCTCTCTTGAAACCTTAACTCTGGCCGTCAGTCTCAGCGCGCTGTTCAGCGGCTGCTTCGTGGTCGCCAGCGGCGGCCTGGCGGACAAGTTTGGCCGGATGCGGATGACCACCCTCGGGCTGGGGCTGAGTATCGTCGGCAGCGCCATGCTGGTGGTCGCTCAGGGACCGGGGCTGTTCCTGGCCGGCCGGGTGCTGCAGGGGCTGTCGGCAGCCTGCATTATGCCGGCGACGCTGGCGCTGATTAAGACCTGGTATGATGGGCGTGCGCGGCAGCGGGCGGTCAGCTTCTGGGTCATCGGCTCGTGGGGCGGCAGCGGTCTCTGTTCCTTCGTCGGCGGGGCTATCGCCACCGGTCTGGGCTGGCGCTGGATCTTCGTCTTCTCGATCGCCGTTGCCCTGCTGGCGCTGTTTTTGCTGCGCGGCACGCCGGAGAGCCGCAGCGCCAGCGCCAGCCAGCATAAGCTGGACGTCGGCGGTCTGCTGAGCCTGATTGTTGCGCTGGTGCTGGTGAATCTGTTTATCAGCAAGGGCCACGGCTGGGGCTGGAGCAGCCCGCTGTCGTTGACCATGCTGGCCGGGGCGCTGGCGGCGGGGACGATATTTATCCGCAACGGCATGCGCAAAGGCGAGGCGGCGCTGATTGATTTTGCGCTGTTCCGCAATCGGGCCTACGGTGCGGCAGTGCTGTCGAACTTTCTGCTCAATGGGGCGATTGGCACCATGATGATCGCCAGCATCTGGCTGCAGCAAGGGCACCACCTGACGCCGCTGGAGAGCGGGATGATGACCCTCGGCTATCTGGTGACCGTCCTGGCGATGATCCGGGTCGGCGAGAAGCTGCTGCAGCGCTATGGCGCCCGGCTGCCGATGATGGCCGGTCCGGTGTTGACCGCTATCGCCATCGCGCTGATATCCTGCACCTTTCTCGAAAAGACGCTGTATATCGGGGTGGTGTTCGCCAGCAACGTGCTGTTTGGCCTCGGGCTGGGCTGCTACGCCACGCCGTCGACGGATACCGCGGTGGCCAATGCCCCGGAGAACAAAATCGGTGTCGCCTCGGGGATCTATAAGATGGGCAGCTCGCTGGGCGGGGCGATGGGTATCGCCGTGACAGCGTCACTTTTCGCGCTGTTTTTACCGCTGGGCATGGCCCATGCCGCCCAGTTTGCCCTGTGGTTTAACGCCGTCTTATGTCTGGGGGCGATGGCGGTGAGCACGCTGCTGCTGCCGCGCGCCTCTCACAGCTGATGCTTTTTCAGCAGCGCGCGGAGCTGGTGATAGGTTAATCCCAGCAGCTCCGCCGCCTGCTTCTGATGATACTTCGCCTGCTCCAGACTCCGCTGCAGCAGGCGTTTTTCCTGCTGGAGCTGGAAATCGCGCAGATCCAGCGGTAGCGCGGGCAGCTCATCGCCGGGCGCGGCTTCCGGCGGAGAGCCGGGGGACTGACGAAAAGGGTTAATAATAATCGCGTCCAGCTCATGTTCGCTGTCGCCGTGGCGATACACCGAGCGCTCAACCACGTTCTTCAGTTCGCGAATATTCCCCGGCCAGCGGTAGCCGAGCAGCGTCGCGGTCGCTCGTTCGCTAAAGCCGGGAAACAGCGGCAGACCGAGTTCGCGGCACATCTGGATGGCAAACTGGTTGGCGAGCAGCATGATGTCGCTCTGCCGGTCGCGCAGCGGGGGGAGCTGTACCACGTCGAAGGCCAGGCGGTCGAGCAGGTCGGCGCGAAAATGACCTTCCTCGACCATCTGCGGCAGGTCAGCGTTGGTGGCGCACACCAGCCGGACGTTAACCTGCAGCGGCTGGCTGCCGCCCACGCGCTCCAGCTCGCCATATTCAATCACTCTTAACAGCTTCTCCTGCACCAGCATTGGGGCTGTCGCCAGCTCATCGAGAAACAGCGTCCCGCCGTCGGCGCGCTCGAAGCGCCCGGGATGGCGCTTGCTGGCCCCGGTGAAAGCCCCGGCTTCGTGGCCGAACAGCTCCGAGTCGAGCAGATTATCGTTCAGCGCCGCGCAGTTCAGCGAGATAAACGGCCCCTGCCAGCGGCTGGAGAGGTAGTGGAGACGGTTAGCAATAAGCTCTTTCCCGGTGCCGCGCTCGCCGATGACCAGCACCGGTTTATCCAGCGGGGCCAGCCGGGAAACCTGTTCCAGCACCTCGAGAAAGCTGTTGGCCTCGCCCAGCAGATTATCCTTGTACTGCGCCATGATGAATTTCGCCATTAAGTAGTGTAATTAACCAGGTGACTGTAGCAATGCCCAGCACGTTTCGCAACCACCCTGTTTAAAATCAATAAGATAAAAAGTTGGCACGCCATTTGTATTAGCTAAGCCACAGGTGAATGCCTGAAACCAGAACTATGAGGATTGAAATTATGGGTATTTTTTCTCGTTTTGCCGACATCGTGAACGCCAACATCAACTCCCTGCTGGAGAAAGCGGAGGACCCGCAAAAGCTGGTGCGTCTGATGATCCAGGAGATGGAAGACACGCTGGTTGAGGTGCGTTCGACATCGGCCCGCGCGCTGGCGGAAAAGAAACAGCTGTCCCGTCGTATTGAGCAGGCGGTCGCCCAGCAGGCGGAATGGCAGGAAAAAGCCGAGCTGGCCCTGCGCAAAGAGAAAGAGGATCTGGCCCGGGCGGCGCTGATCGAAAAACAAAAGCTGACCGACCTTATCGCTCAGTTGGATCATGAAGTGCAGCTGGTGGATGAAACCCTGGCGCGGATGAAAAAAGAGATTGGCGAGCTGGAGAACAAACTCAGCGAAACCCGCGCCCGTCAGCAGGCGCTGGCGCTGCGCCATCAGGCGGCGAGTTCGTCCCGCGATGTGCGTCGCCAGCTGGACAGCGGTAAACTGGATGAGGCGATGGCGCGCTTTGAATCCTTTGAGCGTCGCATCGATCAGATGGAAGCGGAAGCGGAGAGCCACCGCTTTGGCAAGCAGCAGACGCTGGATCAGCAGTTTGCCGAACTGAAAGCGGACGATGAAATCAGCGAGCAGCTGGCGGCGTTGAAAGCCAAAATGAATCAGTCCAACCAGTAAGTATGATTGCGCGGCGCGGCGTTGCGCCGCGGCTCACCCCCTGTAAGGAGTACACATGAGCATGCTTTTTCTCGCCATTCCGCTGACGCTGTTTGTGCTGTTTGTTCTGCCGGTCTGGCTGTGGCTGCACTACAACAATCGCGGCGCCAACGGCAGTCTGACGCAAAATGAGCAGCAACGGCTGCTGCAGTTGACCGATGACGCGAAGCGGATGCGCGAACGCATTCAGGCGCTGGAAGCGATCCTGGATGCCGAACATCCGAACTGGAGGGACAAATAATGGCCGGACTGGATCTGAATAAAAAACTGTGGCGTATCCCGCAGCGCGGGATGGTGAAGGGCGTCTGCGCGGGTATTGCTCAGCATCTTGATGTCCCGGTGAAGCTGGTGCGTCTGATTACCGTGCTGGCGATGATTTTCGGCCTCTTTTTCTTTGTCCTGGTGGCCTACATAATTTTGACTTTTGCTCTGGATCCGATACCGGACAGCGAGCTGTACGGTCATAAAGCGCCGAGCAATGGCGATCTGCTGGCCGCCGTGGATGCCGAACTGGCCTCCGGTGAACAGCGTCTGCGTGAAATGGAGCGGTATGTGACCTCCGACACCTTTACGCTGCGCAGCCGCTTTCGCCAGCTGTAAACCCTGTTTCTAACGAATGAGGCAACGCATGAATAGCAAATGGCAACGCGCCGGGCAGCAGGTGAAGCCCGGTCTGAAAATCGTCGGTAAGCTGGCGCTGCTGACCGCGCTGCGTTATGGCCCGGCGGGCGTTGCCGGCTGGGCGGTTAAATCGGTCGCGCGTCGGCCGCTGAAAATGCTGCTGGCGGTGGCGCTGGAGCCGCTGCTCAGCCGGCTGGCCAACCGCGTCACGCGCGGGATGAAATAATGCCGCCGTGGGGAAGGCGCAAAAGAATTAACGTTGTCCTGCTTATCCCCGGCAGATAGCTTATGATGACGAGACATACCTTCAGGGCATAACGGACTGGCGATGAAGCGACTGAAAACTGAATTGAATGCGCTGGTCAACCGCGGGGTTGACCGGCATTTACGTCTGGCGGTGACCGGCCTGAGCCGGAGCGGTAAAACGGCGTTTATCACCGCGCTGGTCAACCAGCTGTTGAATATCCACACCGGCGCCCGCCTGCCGCTGCTGAGCGCCGCACGCGAAGAGCGGCTGCTCGGCGTCAAGCGCGTGCCGCAGCGGGACTTTGGCATTCCCCGATTCACCTACGACGAAGGGCTGGCCCAGCTGTACGGCCAGCCCCCCATGTGGCCAACCCCGACGCGCGGGGTGAGCGAGATCCGTCTCGCGCTGCGCTACCGTTCGAATGACTCCCTGCTGCGCCATTTTAAAGATACCTCCACGCTGTATCTGGAGATTGTCGACTATCCGGGCGAGTGGCTGCTCGACCTGCCGATGCTGGCGCAGGATTATCTGAGCTGGTCGCGACAGATGACCGGGCTCCTGCAGGGACAGCGTGCGGAGTGGTCGGCCCGCTGGCGGCAGCTATGCGCCGGGCTGGATCCGCTAGCCCCTGCCGACGAGGCTAGGCTGGCGGATATCGCTGCCGCCTGGACCGACTATCTCCACGCCTGTAAGCGCGAAGGGCTGCACTTTATCCAACCCGGGCGCTTTGTCCTGCCCGGAGAAATGGCGGGCGCGCCGGCGCTGCAGTTTTTCCCGTGGCCCGACGTCGACGCCGTCGGCGAAGCCAAGCTGGCGCAGGCCGATAAACACAGCAACGCCGGCATGCTGCGCGAACGCTACAAATACTATTGCGAAAGGGTGGTGAAGGGGTTCTACAAAGAGCACTTCCTGCGCTTCGACCGGCAGATTGTGCTGGTGGACTGTCTGCAGCCGCTCAACAGCGGGCCGCAGGCGTTTAACGATATGCGCCTGGCGCTGACCCAGCTGATGCAAAGTTTCCATTACGGGCAGCGCACCTTGTTCCGCCGGTTGTTTTCGCCGGTTATCGACAAGCTGCTGTTTGCCGCTACCAAAGCCGATCACGTCACGATCGATCAGCACAGCAATATGGTGTCGCTCCTGCAGCAACTGATTCAGGACGCGTGGCAGAACGCCGCCTTTGAAGGGATCAGTATGGATTGCCTGGGGCTGGCGTCCATTCAGGCGACCCAGAGCGGGCTGATTGAGGTGAATGGCGAGAAAATTCCCGCCCTGCGCGGCAATCGCCTGAGCGACGGCCAGCCGTTGACCATCTATCCCGGAGAGGTGCCGGCGCGCCTGCCGGGCCAGGCCTTCTGGCAGCAGCAGGGATTTCAGTTTGAAAACTTTCGTCCGCAGGTCATGGATGTCGATCGGCCTTTGCCGCACATTCGTCTCGACGCGGCGCTGGAATTTTTGATTGGAGATAAACTGCGATGAGCGAACCGTTAAAACCGCGGATTGATTTTGATGGGCCGCTGCAAGCGGAGAAAATTCCGCCGCTGAAAGGCGCTCGCGCCTTCGACACCCTGGAGGCGGACAACTTCGCGCCAGCGCGGCTGGTGACCGGCGAAGAGGAAGAGGGGGCGGCGGAAGCGGTGGTGGAGTCGGTCCTGCGACCCAAACGCAGCCTGTGGCGGCGGATGGTCAGCGCCGGACTGGCGATCTTCGGCGTCAGCGTCGTGGCGCAAGGCGTGCAATGGACGGCTAACGCCTGGCAGACCCAGGACTGGATTGCGCTGGGCGGCTGCGTCGCCGGGGCGCTGATCGTCGGAGCCGGCGTCGGATCTGTAGCCACCGAGTGGCGCCGTCTGTGGCGACTGCGCCAGCGCGCCCACGAACGCGATGAAGCGCGCGATATGCTGCACAGTCACGCGGTCGGTAAAGCGAAAGCGTTTTGTGAGAAGCTGGCGCAGCAGGCCGGGCTGGATCAGTCGCATCCGGTGCTGCAGCGCTGGTATGCCGCGATCCACGAAACGCAAAGCGATCGCGAAGTGGTGAGCCTTTATGCGCAGCTGGTGCAGCCGGTGCTCGATGCCCAGGCGCGGCGGGAAATCAGCCGTTCGGCGGCGGAGTCGACGCTGATGATTGCCGTCAGCCCGCTGGCGCTGGTGGATATGGCGTTTATCGCCTGGCGGAACCTGCGGCTGATCAACCGAATCGCCACGTTGTACGGCATTGAGCTCGGGTATTACAGCCGTCTGCGACTGTTTCGCCTGGTGTTGCTTAATATCGCTTTCGCTGGCGCCAGCGAACTGGTGCGCGAGGTGGGGATGGACTGGATGTCGCAGGATCTGGCGGCCCGGCTGTCGGCGCGCGCCGCGCAGGGCATTGGCGCCGGCCTGCTGACCGCCCGTCTCGGGATCAAGGCGATGGAGCTGTGCCGCCCGCTGCCGTGGATCGCCGATGATAAACCGCGACTCGGCGATTTTCGGCGCGAGCTGATTGGGCAGTTGAAAGAGACCCTGCAGAAAAGCAAAACCCACCCGGAGAAGTAACCTCCGCTCAGAGACATCGCCGGGCGGCGGCTTCGCCTTGCCCGGCCTTCGACGTCAAGCTCTGGCACGTGCACCCTGGCAATATTCGATTAGGCGCATTCCGCCGCCAGCCACTCGCTGAAGGCGCGAAAGCGCGGGCGGGAACGGTTCTCCTGCGGACAAATCAGGTCATAGCCAAAGGGCGAGGGCGCTTCATTTTCAGACAAGGCCACCAGCCTGCCGGCGTCGAGCAGCGGCTGGATCAGCGTTTTACGCCCCATCACCACGCCGAGTCCATTGAGCGCCATCTCGATGGCCAGCGAGTGGTTATTCACCGCGTAATACCGGCCTTCAAAAGGTAACGCCTGTCCGCTGTGCTGGCACCACAGGCGCCATTCCGCAAATTGATCCTGTACGTCGGTGGATTCGCACGCATGGATCCAGACGAGCGCCGCCGGGTCGCCGCCGCTCAGCGGACGATACTGCTGGCGATAACGCGGGGAGCAGACCGGGAGCAAACTTTCCGCCATCAGCCGCTGTTGATAAAGATCGGGGTAGCGCGTGGCGCCGTAGTAAATTGCCAGATCCACCCGCTCCTCGTTAAAATCCATCACCCCGGCGCGCACGCGAAACTGCAGATTCAGTCCCGGCCATTGCGTCTGAAAGCGCGGCAGACGCGGCATTAGCCACAGATGGGCCAGCGTCGGCGCAATACCAATATGCAGCGTGCCGCGCAGATCCTGATCGCGAATATCCTCAATTTCATCGTTAATCGCCCGCAGCGAATGGCTTAACGTCGCCAGCAGCCGCTTACCTTCCTCTGTCAGCGCCAGTTTACGCGTCATGCGGATAAACAGGCGAAACCCGATGTGCATCTCCAGCCTGCGGATCCGATGGCTGACCGCTCCCTGGGTTAGGTTCATTTCATGCGCGGCAAGGGTAAAGCTCAGGTGACGGGCGGTCACCTCAAAGGTCTGCAGCAGCGCAAGGATGCTTTGTTGCTCAAGCACAGATTGTCTCCCTTATGCATTAATTGAGTTCATGCATAGGCCGATTTAATTCGTTTGTTAGGCCAGTTTTGCCGGTTTTAAATAGTTATATCGTAACTAAACCGAGGTATACCATGTCAGGACTCAAAATTGTGGTGATTGGCGGTGGCTCCAGCTACACCCCGGAACTGATTGAAGGTTTGCTCAACCGCTATCATGAAATGCCGGTCGCTTCGCTATGGCTGGTGGACATTGAAGAGGGCAAAGAGAAAGTCGAGATTATCGCCGGACTGGCGCGGCGAATGATCGCCAAAGCCGGGCTGCCTATTGAAGTGGTGGCCACCCTTGACCGGGAAAGCGCGCTGCACGATGCCGATTTCGTCTGCTCGCAGTTTCGCGCCGGCTGCCTTGACGCCCGGATCAGCGATGAACGTATCTCCCTCAAGTATGGCTTGATCGGCCAGGAGACCAATGGCCTTGGCGGCTTCGCCAACGCCTGTCGCACCATTCCCATCGCCCTGGAGATCGCTGCCGATATGGAGCGACTGTGTCCCGACGCCTGGCTGCTGAACTTTACCAACCCGTCGGGGATGGTGACCGAAGCGATCCTGCGCCACAGCCGCATCAAAGCCGTCGGCCTGTGTAACGTGCCGGTGATTATGCAAAAAGGGATAACCACTCTGCTGCAATGCGCTGACGAAAAAGAGGTGGTGATGCAGGTCGCCGGCCTGAACCACTTTATCTTCGTGCGCCAGATCCTGCACAAAGGTAAAGAATGGCTGCCGGAGGTGATAGCCGAGATCAACGCCGGTCGGGATCCGCTGGTGCCGCGCAACATTCCGCCGTTCCGTTGGCCGTCGCATCTGCTGCAGGGCTTAGGCATGATCCCCTGCGCCTATCTGCGTTATTACTACATGAAAGACGATCTGCTGCGCCAGGAGCTGGCGGAGGCGGGCGGCGAAGGAACCCGCGGGGAAGTGGTTAAGCAGCTGGAAAAAATCTTGTTTGACCAGTACCGCGACCCGCACCTGGCAGTCAAACCGAAGGCGCTGGAAGGGCGCGGCGGCCAGTACTATTCCGAGGCGGCCTGCGAGCTGATGAATGCCATCTACAACGACAAGCGGATTATCATGCACGTCAATACGCGTAATAACGGCGCCATCAATGGCCTGCCGGATGACTGCGCGGTAGAGGTCAGCTCGCTAATTACCGCTTCTGGTCCGCTACCTCTCAATGTGGCGCCGTTCCCGGAAGATACCCTGCGTTTGCTGCAGCTGATGAAATCATTTGAACGGCTGACTATCGAGGCCGCGCTCACCGGCAACCGCCACACCGCATGGCGTGCTCTGATGCTGAATCCGCTGATCGTCAGCGGCGAGAAGCTCGAACTGGCGTTTGATGAGGTGATCGCTGAGAACCGTCAGTGGCTGCCTGCTTTCCACGCCTGACCCAAGACTCACCGGCCGCCTGGCCGGTGATTTAACCACTGACCGTCTGACTTTACGCCACAGCGCCCATTTTTCCGCCACACTGTCAATAATAGTTGACAGTTAGCTTCCCGAAAACCCATTCCTGGCCTATTATTCTCCCGTCATTGGCACTTTTAGGGTGAACACTCCCATGCGTCTTGAAGTCTTTTGTGAAGACCGTCTCGGTCTGACTCGTGAATTGCTCGATTTGCTGGTGCTGCGTGGTATTGACCTGCGCGGTATCGATATTGACCCTATTGGCCGAATTTACCTCAATTTCGCCGAACTGGAATTCGCCACGTTCAGCAGCCTGATGGCTGAGATCCGCCGTATCGCCGGCGTGACGGACGTGCGCACCGTGCCGTGGATGCCGTCTGAACGTGAACACCTGGCGCTCAGCGCGCTGCTGGTAGCGATGCCGGAGCCGGTGCTGTCGCTGGATACCAAAGGTCGGGTGGAACTGGCGAACCCCGCCAGCTGCCTGCTGTTTGGCCAAAGCCAGGCGAAGCTGCGTAACCACCCGGTGGCCCAGCTGATCGCCGATTTTAACGTTCAGCGCTGGCTGGAGAGCAGCCCGCAGGAGACGCATGCGGAGCATGTGGTGGTGAATGGGCAGAACTACCTGCTGGAAGTGACTCCGGTCTATCTGGAAGGCGAGCATAACGAGCGAGTGCTGACCGGCGCCGTGGCGATGTTGCGCTCAACCGTGCGCATGGGACGCCAGCTGCAGACCATGACCAGCCAGGATACCAGCGCTTTCAGTCAGATCCTCGCGGTGGGGCCGAAAATGCGCCACGTGGTGGAGCAAGCGCGCAAGCTGGCGATGCTCAGCGCGCCGCTGCTGATTGTCGGCGACACCGGCACCGGTAAAGATCTGCTCGCTCATGCCTGCCATCTGGCCAGTCCGCGGGCGGGCAAACCCTATCTGGCGCTCAACTGCGGCTCCATTCCCGAGGACGCGGTCGAGAGCGAGCTGTTTGGCGACGCGCTGCAGGGCAAGAAGGGCTTCTTCGAGCAGGCCAACGGCGGCTCGGTGCTGCTGGATGAAATTGGCGAGATGTCGCCGCGCATGCAGACCAAGCTGCTGCGCTTTCTCAACGACGGCACCTTTCGCCGCGTTGGCGAGGATCATGAAGTGCACGTCGATGTGCGGGTGATCTGCGCGACGCAGAAAAACCTGATCGAGCTGGTGCAGAAAGGGCTTTTCCGCGAAGATCTCTACTATCGCCTCAACGTCCTGACGCTTTATCTGCCGCCGCTGCGCGATTGTCCGCAGGACATCATGCCGCTGACGGAGCTGTTCGTGGCCCGCTTTGCCGACGAGCAGGGGATCCCGCGGCCGAAGCTCTCTGCCGATCTCAGTACGGTGCTTACCCGCTACAGCTGGCCCGGCAACGTCCGCCAGCTGAAGAATGCCGTCTATCGCGCACTGACCCAGCTGGAAGGATTTGAGCTGCGTCCACAGGACATTCTGCTGCCGGACCATGACGTCGCCTCGCTGCCGGTGGGCGAGGAGGCCATGGAAGGGTCGCTGGACGACATCACCCGCCGCTTTGAGCGCTCGGTGCTGACCCAGCTCTATCGCAGCTACCCCAGCACACGTAAGCTGGCGAAGCGGCTGGGAGTGTCGCATACCGCCATCGCCAATAAGCTGCGTGAATATGGTCTGAGTCAGAAAAAGGGCGACGAATAATCCCGCCAGGCCGGCGACTCACGTCGCCGGCCTGGCGGCCTGCAAAGCGGGCCAAACCTGTATATACTGGTTTTTTAATCCTTTTTCCGGGGTGGTGCATCTTGGCGTCGCGTCGCGCGATCGGGCACTGGCTGATATTGCTGCTGCTCTCTGTTCTCTTTTCCTCGCTGCTGTTACGAATACACCTGCCGGCAGCGCTGCTGCTGGGGCCGCTGATCGCCGGTCTCATTTTGAGCCTGCGCGGGGTGAAGCTGAGCATCCCTCGCCCCTGTTATCTGGTGGCGCAGGCCATTGTCGGCTGCATGATCGCCCGGGCGATTAATCCCTCTGTTTTTGGCGTGCTGTTCAACAACTGGGCGCTGGTGCTGGCGATCCTGTTGACCACCCTGGCGATAAGCGGCCTTACCGGCTGGCTGCTGGTCCGCTACAGCGCGCTGCCGGGCGCCACTGGCGCCTGGGGAAGCTCTCCCGGCGGCGCGTCGGCAATGGTGGTGATGGCCCAGGAGTACGGGGCCGATGTGCGGCTGGTGGCGCTCATGCAGTATCTGCGGGTGCTGTTTGTCGTCGGCGCGGCGGCGCTGGTGGTGCGCTATGCCCTGGGCAATGAAGCACAGGAAATGACTCAGGATATTGTCTGGTTTCCATCGTTGACCCTGAATTTCCCTTTCACGCTGCTGCTGACGGCGGTGGCCTGTTGGCTGGGCATGCGGCTGCGCATCCCCTCCGGGGCCATGCTGCTGCCGATGCTGCTTGGCGCGCTGGCCCAGGGCGGCGGCTGGCTGATGCTGGAGCTGCCGGAGTGGCTGCTGGCGATGGCCTATGCGGTGCTGGGCTGGACGGTGGGGCTCCAGTTTAATAAAGCCATTTTTCTGCTGGCCCTCAAGACGCTGCCGCAGATTATCGCCTCCATCATCGGACTGATCCTGATGTGCGCCCTGATGGCCCTTGCCCTGACCCACATTCTGCAGATGGACTTTATGACCGCCTATCTGGCCACCAGCCCCGGCGGGCTGGACACGGTGGCGATTATCGCCGCCGGCACCCGGGCGGACATGTCGTTTATTATGGCGCTACAGACGCTGCGGCTGTTTACCATTTTGCTGACCGGCCCGGCGATGGCGCGGGCTATCTCCCGCTATGCGCCGCGGCAATAAAAAGCCCTCGCAGAGCGAGGGCTGGGCAGATCGAATGTCCGCGAGCGCGATGCGCCCGGGCAATCTGTTATCAGGCTTTCAGGGCGGCCAGCGCGGCGTCGTAGTCCGGCTCTTCGGTGATTTCGTTCACCAGCTGGCTGTAGATGACCTGATCGTTTTCATCGATAACGACCACCGCACGGGCAGCCAGGCCAGCCAGCGGACCGGTGGCGATGGCGACGCCGTAGTCAGCGAGGAAGGACGCGCCGCGCAGCGTGGACAGGGTGACCACATTGCTCAGGCCTTCCGCGCCGCAGAAGCGGGACTGGGCGAACGGCAGGTCAGCGGAAATGCACAGCACTACGGTGTTGTCCAGTTCAGCGGCCAGCTGGTTGAATTTACGCACTGATGCGGCACACACGCCGGTATCAATGCTCGGGAAAATATTCAGTACTTTACGTTTGCCGGCGTACTGGCTCAGCGCGACGTCAGAGAGATCTTTGGCGACCAGCGTAAACGGCTGCGCTTTAGCGCCTGCCTGCGGAATGGTGCCCTGAACAGAAACGGGGTTGCCCTGGAAATGCACGGTTTGTGACATGGTTATCTTCCTGTTTACATATAGTTAACGTCGCGAGTAGTGTATGACATCCGCCAGCTACACGGCAAACCCTATTTAACATTTACCAGAGAGGACAAGGGAATGCGTAACGTGCGAGTGTATGAGGAAGCCTGGCCGCTCCATACCCCTTTTGTGATCGCCCGCGGTAGCCGCAGCGAGGCAAAAGTGGTGGTAGTGGAACTGGAAGAGGACGGCGTGAAAGGGGTAGGCGAATGCACACCGTATCCCCGCTATGGCGAGAGCATCGCCTCGGTCATGGCCCAGGTGATGGCGATCGGCGAGCAACTGGAGGCGGGGCTTACCCGCGAACAGCTGCAGCGGCTGCTGCCGGCAGGCGCCGCCCGCAATGCCATTGACTGCGCGCTATGGGATCTGCAGGCCCGGCGCGAAGGCAAAACCTTGGCCCAGCTGCTGGGCGTGGCGTTGCCTAACCGGGTGATTACCGCCCAGACGGTGGTCATTGGCACGCCGGATCAGATGGCGGCCAGCGCCGCGGCGCTGTGGCAGGCAGGGGCCCAGCTGTTGAAGGTGAAGCTCGACGATCGACTGATCAGCGAGCGGCTAATCGCTATCCGCCAGGCGGCGCCGGAGGCTACGCTGATTGTTGACGCCAATGAGTCCTGGCACAGCGAGGGGCTGGCGGCGCGCTGTCAGCTGCTGGCGGACCTCGGTGTGGCGATGCTTGAGCAGCCGCTCCCCGCCGACGACGACTCGGCGCTGGAAAACTTCGTTCATCCGCTGCCGATTTGCGCCGACGAGAGCTGCCACACCCGGGAGAGCCTGCCGCGGCTGCGCGGGCGCTATGAGATGGTCAATATCAAACTGGATAAAACGGGCGGCCTGACCGAAGCGCTGGCTCTGGCCGGGGAGGCGGAACGGCAGGGATTTGAACGGATGCTGGGCTGTATGCTTTGCACCTCGCGCGGGATCGCGGCCGCGCTCCCTCTGGCGCCGCTGGCGCGCTTCGCTGACCTCGACGGCCCGACATGGCTGGCGGTGGACGTTGAGCCGGCGCTGCGGTTCAGCACCGGCGTGCTTCATCTTTAAGCCTGCCAGCGCAGCAGATCGGTCATCGCCGGCAGGTAACGCTCCGTTGCCTCGTCTGCGGAGACCGGCGGAAACTCGGCGGTGATGCAGGGGAGTCCGATATCGGCGCACCAGCTGCCAAAGGAGCCCGGCGTGTCGTAGCCCACGCTGCCCACCAGCGGCAGGGAGAAGGCGTCGGCCAGCCAGCGACCCAGCGGGCTGTGGCCCGGATCTTCGATGCAGGCCAGCGGATCGTGAAAGGAGACCACCCACGCCGGATGAATCTGATGGATCAACTGACACAGGGCCTCGGTCTCCCGTTCCGAACCCGGCTGCTCGCCGGTCAACAGCACCACGTCGCGCTCCGCCGCCGCGCTATTCCAGCGGTAAACCGTTTCCCCTTGCTTCCAGTTGGCTGCCGGGAAGTTACGGTTGAGGTCAACGCCGCGGGCATTGGCGCGCAGCCCGAGCTGACAGCCGTCAGGATTGACCGTCAGCACCACGTGGTGGCGGCGTAGCTCGGGTTTCAGGGTGCGCAGGGCGCAGGAGAGGGTCACAATCGACGAATTCTCATCACCGTGGGTACCGGCAATAATCAGCCCGCTACGGCTGTCGGCCTGCGGCGCAGGAAACCACAGCAGCGGCGCGCCCAGTTCCGAGCTGCCATACTGCCGGGTTCCCGGCGGAAAGTCGCCGCGCTGCGGGCGAGGACGTGAAATAGACATAGGGCTTCCTGTGTGTCGTTATTATTTAGTGTTGGCGAAAAGCGTATCGGGATCAAACCCATTCCCTGAGGCGTGAAATCCGACGGCACATCAATTTTCTATCATATGTCGTTTGCAATTTCAGGTGATGAAACAAATAATTATCGCTCTGTTGGCGGTATTTTTTTCATTTTAAAGGGGATCTTATGAAGTATCCTGTCGCTTTGACATGCGGCGCGCTGTGGTTAGCCAGCGTATCTTCTCTGGCCTGGGCGGCTGACGTACCGCCGGGCACGGTACTGGCGGAAAAACAGCTGTTAGTGCGCCATATCAAAGATGAACCCGCCTCGTTAGATCCCGCCAAAGCGGTGGGCCTGCCTGAAATCCAGGTGATCCGCGATCTGTTTGAAGGTTTAGTCAATCAGGATGCGAAAGGCAACCTGGTTCCAGGCGTAGCGACCCGCTGGCAGAGCAACGATAACCGCGTCTGGACCTTTACCCTGCGTGATAACGCCCGCTGGTCCGACGGCACGCCGGTTACCGCCGAAGATTTCGTCTATAGCTGGCAGCGTCTGGTGGATCCGAAAACCACTTCGCCGTTTGCCTGGTTCGCGGCGCTGGCGGGGATCGCTAACGCGCAGAACATTATTGACGGCAAAGCCGCGCCGGAGACCCTGGGAGTCACCGCCGTCGACGCCCACACCCTGCGGGTGCAGCTGGATAAACCACTGCCGTGGTTCAGCAACCTGACCGCCAGCTTTGCCTTCTATCCGGTGCAAAAGGCGAATGTCGACAGCGGGGCGAACTGGACGCGGCCCGGCAGCCTGGTGGGCAACGGCGCCTATGTTCTGAAAGACCGCGTGGTCAATGAGAAGCTGGTGGTGGTGCCGAACACGCACTACTGGGATAACGCCAAAACGGTGATCCAGCAGGTCACCTTTGTGCCGATTAACCAGGAGTCCGCCGCCACCAAGCGCTATCTCGCAGGGGATATCGATATCACCGAGTCTTTCCCGAAAAATATGTACCAGAAACTGCTGAAGGATATTCCGGGGCAGGTGTATACCCCGCCGCAGCTGGGTACCTACTATTACGCTTTCAATACCCAAAAGGGGCCGACGGCGGATGAGCGGGTACGGCTGGCGCTGAGCATGACCATCGATCGCCGGGTGATGGCGGAGAAAGTACTGGGGACCGGGGAAAAACCGGCCTGGCGCTTCACGCCGGACGTGACGGCGGGCTTCCCCCCCCAGCCGTCACAGTTTGAGAGCATGAGTCAGGCTGAGCTTAATGCCCAGGCGAAAGCCCTGCTGGCTGCCGCGGGCTATGGCCCGAATCGTCCGCTGAAGCTGACGCTGCTGTATAACACCTCTGAGAACCACCAGAAAATTGCCATCGCGGTGGCGTCGATGTGGAAGAAAAACCTCGGCGTGGAAGTGAAGCTGCAGAACCAGGAGTGGAAAACCTATATCGACAGCCGTAACACCGGCAATTTCGACGTGATCCGCGCTTCGTGGGTGGGAGACTACAACGAGCCGTCCACCTTCCTGTCGCTGCTGACCTCCACCCACAGCGGAAATATATCGCGCTTTAACGATCCGGCGTACGACAAAATCCTCGCCCAGGCGGCGGTAGAGAATTCGGCCAAAGCGCGTAACGACGATTACAACGCGGCGGAAAAGATCATTATGGTCAAAGCGCCGATCGCGCCGATCTACCAGTACACTAACGGCCGATTGATTAAGCCGTGGCTGAAAGGCTACCCGATCACCAACCCGGAAGATGTGGCCTACAGCCGTACCATGTATATCGTGAAGCACTAACCGGTACTGGTTGCCTGATAATGTCAGGCAACCATCGCTGATCCCCGAGCTGGCGCGGCTTGCAGCGCCAGTTTTTCCTGCTCTCCTTCTCGCGCCACAGTAGAAAGTCTCACTTTTCTGGCAGTATGGCCGACTGATGCCAGGTTCTACCATCTGGTCGCGAAGCATCAGAAGATCTCATCCGCCGGGTTTTTATCATGATGCTCAACGTATTCGGCAATCATGCCATCCGGATGCCGAACCAGCATGTTCCAGCCGGTGGGCACGGCCTTCACCGGGTTGATAATCGTTGACCCGGTGGAAGGCAGATGTTTCTCCCAGGCGGTAATGTCGTTTACCAGGAAAGTGGCCTCGGTGGCGCGAAACGGAGCCAGGCTTTGCTCGGTTCCGCCAATTAAAAGCACGGAACCCACCTGCGCCAGTTTGAGATCGTATTCGGGATAGTCGAAACGCAACCTTGCCTTCTGCGCGATGAGATTTTCGTAGAACGAAACGGTCTCTTCAAAGCGGGCAATCAGCACGCATCGACGGATCAGGATATTGAGGACTTTCATTATATCTCCTTCGCCATTTTCTCAGAGATAGCGTAGCAGCACTGAGGTGGAATGTAAGGCTCAAGTAGCAGAAGAGCGTGACGTATAGTTGTGGCCTGCGTATAAGAAGATATCGGCAATGACCTTGTGCGCTGGATAAGAAAAGTTGCAGTTAAAAAATATTTATTTTGTAATGATGCTGTGGTGTGATTGCTGAGCATACGATTAGCGGGATGATTAAGAGGGGCTAGATGGAAAGTTTAATTTCTTCGATATGGAATTTTGATGGACTGATAAATAGCGCGTTAATTTTTGTTACTTTTGGTTTATTAGGAGTGTTTATCTGGAAACGGGCAGGATCCGCATATTCTTTATTGAACCGGATATGGGAGTTCTGCCTGGGAGGGAAAACGTTTCACGACGGTAAAATAAATGCATATTTCAATGAGAGAAATGATGTTGAACGTTTTAATGTTTTATTTAATGTCGGCGCAAGAAATAAAGAAGAGATCAAGTCACTGATTAACTGGACGAAAAAGAAAAATATAGATATTCGTCATGTCACAGCCGCGAAAGGATGGTTTGAAATATCAACGCTTAAGGCAATAAAACCATTATTTATCGCTAATGTTGGTGTATTTTTCTCTTGTGTGTTAACTATGCTGCTATTATCAAATTTTATGTTGCTGGCATTGAAGCCATCCGCACTAGTACGATTAGGCGACGACAAGTCATGGGTTTGGATTAATGATCATATTGCTGAGAGTTCGATCTGGACCAATAATTACCTTCCCCTGAACTGGACTGAGTGGAAGCTCGATAAAAAACAGTGTGAAAGTGAAGATTTCGATAAAACGGTTTTCTCAGAAAAAGCGGGGATAAGTGTGCGCTCGGTTGACAGGATTTGTGAGAACTTTTCAAGTGGTTCGTTGAGTGATACTATAAATAATATTATTAAAAATCAAAAACTGGCATGGGTTTTGGCTATTTACCCCTTCATCTTTACGATTATTTGCTTTTTTAGCTTGTTACGCAGAGGTGCTGCTTCTAAACTTTATAATGAAGTACATAACTCACAAAATTAATATTTATATAAATTCATTTCCGTCTGGCATTACTGTTTGCATCGATCGGAATTAAATGACAGATCCGAGTACAGAAGCTGTCACCGGCCGCTACCGGTTGCCTGCTGCCTGCAGGCAACCTCAGCTACATTCGCAATGTATCAATGACCGCTCTCAGCGCGGGCGACACATTGCGGTGCGGGTAATAGAGAAATGAACCTTCCAGACGCTGGCTATAACGCTGGAGCACCCGGATAAGTGTGCCCTGGGCTAGATCGTCGGTAATCAGCTCTTCCGGGACATAGGCCAGCCCCAGACCGAGCCTCGCCGCTTTGGCCTCCATATAGCTATCGGCGAAAGCCCACTGTCCCTGAGGTGGGTGGGTGATTTTTTTGCCATCCACATTAAGTTCCCAGGCGTAAAGGCTACCGTCGCCGAACTGATAAGCGATGCAGGGGTGGGCGACTAAATCGGCGGGCGTTTGTGGAAAGCCGTAGCGGCGAAAATGTTCCGGTGTACCCACCACCGCCATCTCCATATCGGGCGAAATGCGTACCGCAATCATGCCACTCCCGACTTCCGGGCCCAGACGCACGCCCGCATCGAATCGCTGCGCAATAATATCGACAAACCGGCTTTCGCTGATCAGTTCCAGTCTGATATCGGGATAGCGGTGTTTAAATACTGCCAGCTTCGGCAGCAGGACTTTATCAATGGCATGCTGGCTGGCATTGATGCGTACCGTACCGGAGGGCGTTTGACGATAGTGGGCCAGCGTGGCGAGTCCCATATCTAAGGCGTCGAAACCGGATTCGACATTGTGATAGAGCTGCTCACCCGCCTGAGTGAGCGACAACCGGCGGGTGGTACGCACCAGAAGCTGAACGCCCAGCCGCTCTTCAAGTTCACGAACCGCACGGCTTACACCGGACTGCGCCAGGCCAAGTCGTTGCGCTGCGGCGGTAAAACTGCCTTCCCGCACCACCTGCATAAACAGATAAAGGTCATTATAGTTTTCCCGTTTCGCCATTCTCCCGCCTCGTCATCCGCATGCCATTTAGAACAATATGGTATTAATCTTAGCATTTTTCGCCCCCTAATAAGAACCATTACTGCTGGCTACACTAAGCGCACGACAATTAAGCAAAGCTGCATTGTCTACTGGAGACTTGCATTGATCACGTTTATTTAGGGGAATTTTGATGACGGTTTTCACCAAAAAACTGACAGCCGCGATACCCGCCATGCTGCTTTGCGCCTCATTAACTGGAGTGACAACGATGAGCTCTGCTGAGACAACTAACCCGAATGCGCCTGTTTCACTGATTGAACAATGGGACAAAACTTTTGCTGAGAGTTCGAAAGTGGATCACCGTAAGGTGACCTTCCAGAACCGCTACGGGATAACCTTAGTTGGCGATCTCTACCTGCCGAAGGATCGCGGTGAACGCAAACTGGCAGCTATTGCCGTGAGCGGTCCCTTCGGCGCGGTAAAAGAGCAGTCCAGCGGCCTGTATGCCCAGACGCTGGCCGAACAGGGGTTTGTCACCCTGGCGTTTGACCCATCCTATACGGGCGAAAGCGGTGGCTACCCACGCAACGTAGCTTCACCGGATATCAATACCGAGGATTTTAGTGCCGCGGTGGACTTTCTGGGCCTGCAAAAAGAGGTGGATCGCAACCGTATCGGTTTGCTCGGCATTTGTGGCTGGGGCAGTATGGCCCTAAACGACGCGGCGATGGATACACGCGTCAAAGCGGTGGCGACCAGCGTAATGTATGACATGAGCCGCGCGATGGGGCATGGAGTGGGCGATGGCAAAGACCGCTATACCACTGCCGATCGTCGCGCCGTACTGCGCTATCTGAACGTGCAGCGCTGGAAAGATGCGGCAAACGGCACCTTCGTCCCCGGTGGGCATGACATTTATGTTGATGATAAGGGCAACGTCAGCGCTGCCGATCGTATTTTGCCAGAAACCTTGCCCGCCAACCCCAACCCGGTCCTGAAAGAGTTCTTCGATTATTACCGTATGCGACGAGGTTTCCATGCGCGTTCGGTTAATTCAACCGGGGCATGGAATGCGACGATGCCGCTGTCGTTTATGAATATGCCGCTGCTGAGTTACGCCAGCGAAGTGACTATTCCGACGCTTATCGTGACCGGCGAAAAAGCCCATTCACGCTATTTTGCCGAAGATGCCTTTAAGGCCATCGGCAGTAAAGAGAAAGCGCTGGTGATTGTCCCAGGCGCAAACCATGTCGATCTCTATGACAACGTCGCGGGCAAAATTCCCTTTGCGACGTTCGCGCAATTTTTTAAAACCAACCTGAAATAGATCTCCTGTGCCGGAGACATCCCCAAAGCCGCCACGCGCCTGCGGGCGGCTTTGTCTTGTCGGAGAGAAATAATGTCTGCATTAGGTCACACCCGGGCACACTGGAGCGGCGTCCTGGCGATGACGCTCTGCGTATTTGTGCTCATTGCTTCAGAATTTATGCCGGTCAGTCTGTTGACACCCATCGCGGGTGATTTACACATTACCGAGGGATTAGCCGGTCAGGGCATTGCGCTTTCTGGCGCGCTGGCGGTACTGACCAGCCTGACGATATCCCGTCTTACCGGATCGCTGGACCGTAAATGGCTGCTGCTGGGGCTCACGGCGTTGATGGCAGCCTCTGGGGTGATTATTGCCCTGGCGTCCAGTTTCCCGGTTTATATGCTGGGCAGAGCGCTCATTGGGATCGTCATCGGCGGCTTCTGGTCGATGTCGGCGGCAACGGCCATTCGGCTGGTGCCGCAACGCCAGGTCCCCCGCACACTGGCCATCTTTAACGGCGGCAACGCGCTGGCCACCGTTGTGGCAGCGCCGCTGGGCAGCTACCTGGGGCCACCGTCGGCTGGCGCGGCGCCTTTTTATGTCTTGTCCCGCTGGCGGTGCTGGCCTTCGTCTGGCAATGCATTAGCCTGCCGTCGATGAAAAGTCCGCGCGCACCACAGCGGCAGGGATCGGTGCTGCGTCTGTTCCGTCTTTCTACGCTATCCCTGGGATTACTGGCCTGCGGACTGTTCTTTATGGGACAGTTTACCTTATTTACCTATGTGCGACCGTTTCTGGAGACGGTGACCCAGGTCAGTCCTTCTGGTCTGTCCCTGATATTGCTGACAATGGGTATCGCCGGTTTTATCGGCACGCTGCTTATTACGACCGTTCTGAATGCCCGATTTTATCCGACGCTGGTGGCTATCCCGTTGTTAATGGCCGCAATTGCCGGAACGCTTCTGCTGGCCGGACACCACACGGGATCGGTCGCCGTACTGTTAAGCCTGTGGGGGCTGCTGGCGACGGCGGCGCCCACCGGCTGGTGGACATGGATTGCGCGGACGCTGCCCGAGGATGCGGAGACGGGCGGCGGGCTGATGGTCGCCGTGATCCAGCTATCGATAGCCCTCGGGTCAACGGTAGGCGGCCTGGTGTTTGATAGTCTGGGATGGCACAGCACTTTTGCACTGAGCGGTCTGTTACTGCTGGGCGCGGCAGGGGTGACTTTCCTGCTCTCTGTCAAAATCAGATCATCTCAGCGCACTGCGATTAATGAATTGAATGCATAAGTCAAATCAGGAATGACAGGCTAATCGTGACCGCGTTCCTGTCTTACCATGGTGTTTTAACAAGAGGGGAGCTTCACCGTGGAATATTCAGTATTAAGTAACGCTCGCAAAATGCCGATGCTGGGTTTCGGCGTTTTCAAGGTGACCGATAAAGCGGAGTGTAAGCAGGCGGTGTTGAACGCCATTCGCACCGGTTATCGCCTCATCGATACCGCCGCCGTCTACGATAATGAAGATGCGGTGGGAGAGGCCGTGCGCGAAGCCATCGCCGAAGGTCTGTGTACCCGCGAGGCGCTGTTTATTACCTCCAAACTGTGGGTCCAGGACATGGCCAACACCGGGATGTCGAAAGCCGGGATTGCCGCGTCATTAAAAAAATCGGGCCTGGAATACTTTGATCTTTATTTGCTACATCAGGCGATGGGCGATTATTTCAGCGCCTGGCGTGCGCTGGAAGAGGCCTATGAGGCCGGTACCCTGAAAGCGATCGGCGTCTCCAATTTTTACCCCCATGTGTTAGCTAACTTCTGCGAAACTGTCAGAATTAAACCAATGGTGAACCAGGTTGAACTGCATCCTTATTTCGCGCAGCCCGCGGCGCTGGAAGCCATGAAGCATTATCACGTTCAGCCTGAAGCGTGGGCGCCGTTAGGCGGTGGCAGACATAATCCGTATCAAGATGCATTGCTTCGGGGGATCGCCGATGCGCACCAGAAAACCATTGCGCAGGTTGTTCTGCGGTGGAACGTGCAGCGTGGCGTCACGGTGATCCCTAAATCCACCCGCCAGGAGCGCATTGAAGAAAATTTTGCTATCTGGGATTTCGTATTAACAGATAACGAAATGGCGCAAATCAGCGCCCTGGATTTAGGCTATGTTGGCGAAGCGGTAAAACACTTCAACCCTGAGTTCGTTCGCGGATGTCTGGGGGTGAAAATCCACGACTGACCGCGGCACCGATTGGCTCCATCTTCATCTCCCCGCCTGCGCCGCGGCGACGGGCTCGGTATGCTGGTTAGCACCCACGTGTTTGCCGCGACGGTTGTCAATGCGGTAGACGATCGTCACGGGCAGCTGACTGGTGACAGTTGATCCTCTGGCCGGTGACATGTCGGTTGGATGCTTCCGTCGCAGTGGCCTTTAAAGCGGCAGTCTCCCGGGAAATTTTCGCTGCCAATGACCGCGTGACACTGCGCTTTATCGATGCGGGAGAGATCTTTCCTGCCGAACGCCTGGCGCTGGCGCGTAACGATGAGCACTTTGATGTCGATCCGTTAGCGGAAGGCGGCAGAGGCTTGCGGCTTATTCTGCGTGCGGTGGACTATTTTAATGTGGAAACTGGCGCCGCGGAGAATGTGACTACCCTGATAGAAGCGTTGCCTGATACCCGCCTAAGCCATGCCACCGACGATCGCTGCGGGTGAGGGAACAGACGTTGCCCCCGGGTGAATCACCGGGGGAATTTCCCCACCCGCGTTCACCGGCTTCATCATCTTATTGCTGTGCCTGGGCAGCGGAGTGCACGCCAAGGTGATGAGGACGGATGGTATCTAATGTCATCATGGCTGATTTGCAGAAAATGCATTTCGCACCAAAAGGGTTTTTTTCAGTGACGTCAAACTGGGACGTTCTGTACTGGGAGCCATGGCAGCATGGGCATCTAAAATGGATATGTTCGATCATAATGTAAACCTTGTATGGGTGATGTTCTGTTGAAAAGACAATGGTCGTTTCAGGAAAATTAACGCGGCTGATTTTAGTTGGTGGTAAGCCGGGTTTTGTGTCAGATGGCGGACTTTTTAAGGAGCCGACAAGGATCTGACAGGGCCTGTTTACAGAAAAAGCAAACTACTAACGGGACTGCTCAAAGGAAGGTGGTATCAGGGATAACGCCTGGAGATGAGAACACGTACTCAGATAATAACTTTTTGTCTGGTAAATCGACTCAACGATTAACGCACGTGCCGTGAATAATAGCAAACGTTATTTTAGCCTTCCGGATGCCTGCTGCGCCAGGGGAGGCTTCATCAGCGCCGTCACCCAGTCGATAAATACCTGTACCCGGGCAGAGAGCTGCCGATTACTGGGATAGAGCAGGGAGAGCGGCAGCGGCGCAGGACGAAAATCGGCCAGCACTTCCGTTAACGCGCCCGACGCCAGATCGGCCTCAAGGCGGGGCAAGGGCGCCTGATACAGGCCAAAGCCAAGCCTTGCCGCTTCGGCGCCGACGTCGGCATCGGAAGTCAGCAGCCGACAGGGCAAACTGACCTCGCTCTGACGGCCATCCTGGGTAAAGCTCAGCGGCAAGGTACGTTGCGTGCGCGATGAAACAAACCCGATCATCACGTGGCCCGTCAGTCCTTCAATCGTATGCGGGGTGCCGTACCGGGCGAGATAGGTCGGGCTGGCGCAGGTGATCTCCTGCAACCCGGCGAGCGGCCGGCAGATCATCTCGCTGTCGGGGAGATGGCCGCCGCGAATGACGCAGTCGACTCCCTCGCGAACCAGATCGACGTCACGCTCGCTTTCGCCGATCTGCAGCGTAATGTCCGGGTAGCGGGCGAGAAACTGCGGCAGCGCGGGCAGCAGCAGGGTCCGCGCCAGGTTGCCCGCCACGTCTACCCGAATGGTGCCGGAGATGCTCCCCCCGGCGCTGCGGTTGGCCTCCTCAAGGGCCGCCAGAATGGACACGCAGCGCTGATAATACAGCGAGCCTTCTGCCGTCGGCCGTACGTGCCGGGTGGTACGATGTAGCAGCCGCGCCCCGAGACTGACCTCCAACGCTTTAATAGCCGCGGTCGCTACTGGCCGGGAAACCCCCAGATCCGCGGCGGCGGCACTGAATGAGCCCCGTTCGACGATGCGCACAAACAAGGTCAGAGTATCCAGTTTATCCATGACATTGTTCCAGCTGGCAAAACTATCCTGTCGCCCAACGCGGTCTTATCGTCGGCATTCAGGGGCTTATAATCGCTCATGTTTTCAGCAGAGAGAAAAGGAGAAAACATGAACAATAGCGCAAAAATCGCCCTGGTGACAGGCGGCAGCCGCGGCCTGGGACGCGCGACCGTCGAAGCGCTGGCACAGCGCGGCGTAAATGTAGTACTGACCTACAAAACGCGTCTTGCCGAGGCGAACGAGGTGGTTACACGGGTTGAAGCACTGGGCGCCCGGGCGATCGCGTTGCCTTTCAGCGCCGGCGAAATCGACACCTTTGACGCATTTGTTAGCGCTTTTCAGGGCGCGCTGACGGAGCTGGGTGCCGATAAATTTGATTATCTGGTCAATAATGCCGGCAACGCCAGCGGCATGGGATTTCTTAACGCCACGGAAGCGGAATTCGATGCGCTGTATCGCATCCACGTGAAGAGCGTTTTTTTCCTCAGCCAAAAACTATTGCCGCTGCTGGCCGATGGCGGGCGAATAGTGAATGTCTCGTCCGGCCTCACCCGCATCGTGATGGCGAACCGGGCGCCCTATGCGATCATGAAATCCGCGGTGGAAACCCTGACTCGCTATATGGCGTTTGAGCTGGGCAGTCGCGGGATCACGGTGAACTGCGTGGCGCCCGGCGCCATCGCCACCGATTTCAGCGACGGGGTGGTGCGGGATAACCCGCAGGTCGCTCAGGCGGTAGCGAACATGACGGCGCTGGGCCGACCTGGCCTGCCAGAGGATATCGGGCCGATGATCGCCTCGCTGTTATCCGATGATCATCGCTGGGTGAATGCCCAGCGCATTGAGGTTTCCGGGGGAATGCGCATCTGAGCGAAGAAAACCGGGGCTGTTTTCATCCGTAGTCAATCGATATGTCAGTGGATGCCGATATAGCGCGACGCTGTGGAGAGATAAGGAAATAATGATCTGCCGCGTTGCTCGTTAAATATTAGTGATTGACCTTATTGCCTGAATGCGCAAGATTATTGTTGAATAAACAGTCAATATGCTAAATATATTTAATGCATGTATGAAAGGATTTAAGATATGGATTTTGAAAATGAATTGACCAGTAAGATCCTTGATCCCATTCACGGCACTATTCGTTTGACGACACTCGAGATTGCCTTTATCAATCACCCCCTTTTCCAGCGCTTACGCAACATTAAACAGAACTCTTTTTTATATAAGGTGTTTCCCTCTGCGGTGCACAGCCGCTTCGAACACTCTCTCGGGGTGCTGCATTTATCAAGTGAAATACTCAATAATTTACGCCTGAATGCGATACGGTATCAAAAGAAATATGATGATGGCCATGTGTTTGGTCATATCGATCAGATACCAAAACACAACATTCAGGAGTTGAGACTCGCTGCCCTGATGCATGACATCGGGCACGGGCCTGTATCCCACCAGTTTGAGAGTTTTATGCCTGGTAAGCACGAATTCTCCGATGTTCTCCCCACAGCCTACCATTCAATCATTGATGTATTAAGCAAGCCAGAACAGAAAGTTGAACATGAACAGCTTTCGCTGTTGTTCAGCCTGATGATTTATCATGATCTGAGAAAACAAGGTAAGGTCGATGACGAAATAAATATCGAAAATGTGTTAAAAATCATCGAAAAAAGATACGGTGACCAACAGATCATTGAGGAAATTAATGGAAAGGCAACAGATATCCTGCCGTTAATGACCTCGATCATCTCTTCCTGTCCGATCGATGCCGACCGGATGGATTACTTGCTCAGAGATGGCTATTTCTCCGGCGTCAAGTGTGGCATCTACGATTACAATCGCTTGTTTATGTCAATTGTCCCGGTCGAGGAACAGGGAAAATTGTACCTTGCTTACAAAGAGAGTGGGATTGATTCGATCGCTGAGTTTATTGGGGCGCGCTCCAGCCTTTTTTCGCAGGTATATTACCATAAAACAAACCGCGCCTTTGCGACGATGTTGAGCACATTATGTGAGATTATGCAAAGCAAGGATCCACAAAATGTCATTATCGCTGACGTTACCGACCGTATCGTTGACCATAGCGATGAAAGCTTCATCGACGCGCTGAAGGATTTTTATCTGGCGTGCAGTGATGATTATTTTTTGAATGACAAGGTTGGTGAATGGATAGATATCAGCGATACCGAGGCGGTTAATAAAAAAATACTTGATGACATTATTAACCGACACCCATGGTCGAAGGTCTATGAGGCCAAACACTCTGTGTATAAAGCTAACATCGCTGACAAGGAAAATAAGGCGTGGAAGAGTCAACTCACCGGGTTATTGACTTCTGTATTACAGCCTCATTTCAAACCACATGAATTTGCCGTTGATATTGTCTCCGACTGCGCCTTTAAAGACCTGGATAAAACCGAAGTTAAGCTTTTGGTGAAAGATCTTAAGAACCGCTACGAAATAAAACCGTTAATTGAATGTGGTGATAAGTTAAATCAGTATCAAATCATCAAATATTGCATTCGGGTATTTGTTGACCGCGATATCAAAGAACGCGTAACTCCTGAAATAATCTATAAAATCAATGAAATAGTGGTCAAGCAGATCGCGTTGCTGAATTGATGATGCCCGTCAGGGCAGCGATAAATCTTTCAGGGGCTGGTTTTTAACCGGCCCCTGAAGATAAGCGGTAAATCGTGGCGCATCCCCGCCATCGGCATAACATACAACAGCGCGTTTACCCGAGACTAAACACCGCGCTGAGGCATAGATTCCCGCAGGGGAGCGGGTGGCTCAACAAAAACGCCGGCTCAGTATGGTTATTCCGCCAGCAGGGCGGCGAATTTCGCCAGCCACTGTGGATGAGCAGGCCAGGCGGGGGCGGTAACCAGGTTACCGTCCACATGCGCCTGGTCGATACCAATATCCGCATAGTGCCCACCGCTCAGGCGCACTTCCGGAGCGCAGGCGGGATAGGCGCTGCAGGTCCGTCCCTGCAGAATACCGGCGGCGGCCAGCAGCTGCGGGCCGTGGCAGACGGCGGCGATAGGTTTACGCGCGGCGTCGAATGCCTGTACCAGTTTAATAACCTCCTCGTTCAGGCGCAGATACTCCGGCGCCCGGCCGCCGGGGATCACTAGCGCATCGTAGTTCTCGGCCTTTACTGCGGCGAAGTCAGCGTTCAGCGTGAAGCGATGGCCCGGCTTTTCGCTATAAGTCTGGGCGCCGTCAAAGTCATGGATTGCGGTCATGACATAGTCGCCAGCGGCTTTATCCGGGCAGACGGCATCGACCTGGTGGCCAATCATCTGCAGTGCCTGAAAAGGAACCATCGTTTCGTAATCTTCGGCATAATCGCCGACCAGCATTAGGATTTTCTTGCTCATCTTTGTGTCTCGTTGTGGGCGAAAGGTGTCTTAGATATAGCCTGGCGACTTGCAGAATGCGAACCGTTCAGGATGCCGACGACGGTGTCGTGTGCGTCTTGTAACCGGGCTCATGTTTTTTTGCTAACGACAACTTTGTTCGACATCGCGCTGTGGCTCGTTATCCGCAAAAAATCGGTTTGTAGGGAGTAAGGGGAGCAGAAGAATATTGTTACCGTTTAGATTTCGCGCCAGCACTATTAAGCGTCCGCCGCGAAGGGGCAATCGGATGGAAGCCAGATATTTTCCCTCTGAGTAATTGATTGCGTTGTTACGCTAAATTTGCATAATGAGCGAATTATATTGCCCCGGTCGTCTCTATGGTTTCCTTTATTCATCCGCTTAATGTTTTAGCCCGCCTTATAGTATCCATTGCAAACATTCCTTTGGTGCATTATTTATTGAATTTATCATTGACTGTTGTTTCACATTTTAAATATTGATATTCATGGTGCTTTTATTTTCGTGGTGAAAGTGGGTGTTTGTGAATAAATATAATTATTAGGTGGTTAAGTTGATCGGTAATCCATTTTTGCTTTATCATCGTCACGTTTCACATCAATATATCTTCAATAATTATTCCTTAAGGAAAGGAACTGCTATGGCTGATACGTTCCAGAATGAAGTCCCCAGGGCGCGCATTAATCTCAAATTATCTCTTCATACCGGCGGCGCGCAAAAGAAGGTCGAACTGCCGCTGAAGCTGCTTACCATTGGCGATTTTAGTCATGGGAAGGAAAACCGGCCTTTATCGGAAAGAGAAAAAATCAACGTCAATAAAAATAATTTTAACAGCGTACTTTCGGAATTTAGCCCGGAAGTTAACCTCTCGGTGCCGAATACGCTGGCCGGCAATGGCGAAGAGGAGAACGTCAGACTGCGTTTTACCGACATCAAAGATTTTGAACCGGAGCAGGTTGCCCGGCAAATTCCGCAACTCCGCGCCATGCTGGCGATGCGTAATTTATTACGCGATCTCAAATCCAATCTGCTCGATAACGCCACTTTCAGAAAAGAGCTTGAGGCAATCCTGAAAGATCCGGCGCTGTCCCAGGAATTACGCGACGAAATGAGTGCGCTTGCCCCGAAATAAGTGCGGGGCAAGTCTGTTAATGGATTAACCGGGAAAATGCTAATGTCTGTTACCACAGAAAACGCCCCTGTTCAGGGGCAAACCACGCTGCAGGAAAACAGCGCGGGCGAGGGCGTTTACGCCTCGCTGTTTGAAAAAATTAATCTCACCCCGGCGTCTTGCCTCGGGGATATCAACGACTTTCTGGACGATGCCGCGCTCTCCGAGGCGCCGGCGGCGGAACGTCTCACCGCGGCGATGCAGGTGTTTATGGAACGCATCCGTCAGTCCGGCCAGCGGGTGGAAAAGCTCGACAAAACGCTGATCGACCACCATATCGCCGAGCTGGATTTCCAGATAAGCCGTCAGTTGGACGCGGTGATGCACCATCAGGAGTTTCAGCAGGTCGAATCCCTGTGGCGCGGCCTCAAACAGCTGGTGGACAACACCGACTATCGGCAGAACGTCAAAACGGAGATCCTCGACGTCGCCAAAGACGATCTGCGCCAGGACTTTGAGGACGCGCCGGAGCTTATCCAGAGCGGCCTGTACTGGCACACCTATACCGCGGAGTATGACACTCCCGGCGGCGAGCCGATCGGCTCGGTGATCTCGGCCTATGAGTTCGACGCCAGCCCGCAGGATGTGGCGCTGCTGCGCAATATCTCCCGCGTCTCTGCGGCCGCCCATATGCCGTTTATCGGCGCCGTCGGCCCGGCCTTCTTCCTGAAAGAGACCATGGAAGAGGTGGCTGCCATTAAGGATATCGGCAACTACTTCGATCGTGCGGAATATATCCGCTGGAAGGCGTTTCGCGAAACTGACGATGCTCGCTACATCGGCCTGGTGATGCCGCGCGTGCTGGGTCGTCTGCCGTACGGTCCGGACACCGTGCCGGTGCGCAGCTTCAACTATGTCGAGCAGGTGAAAGGTCCGGACCACGAAAAGTATCTCTGGACCAGCGCGGCGTTCTCCTTCGCTTCCAATATGGTGAAGAGCTTTGTCAATAACGGCTGGTGCGTGCAAATTCGCGGTCCGCAGGCCGGCGGCGCGGTGAAAGATTTGCCCATCCATCTGTACGATCTGGGCACCGGCAACCAGGTGAAAATTCCTTCCGAGGTGATGATCCCGGAAACGCGGGAGTTTGAGTTCGCCAGCCTGGGCTTTATCCCGCTGTCGTACTACAAAAATCGCGATTACGCCTGCTTCTTCTCGGCCAACTCCGCGCAGAAACCGGCGCTGTACGATACCGCCGACGCCACCGCCAACAGCCGTATCAACGCGCGTCTGCCTTATATCTTCCTGCTGTCGCGCATCGCGCACTACCTGAAGATGATCCAGCGCGAGAATATCGGCACCACCAAGGACCGGCGTCTGCTGGAGCTGGAGCTGAACACCTGGGTGCGGAGCCTGGTGACCGAAATGACCGACCCCGGCGACGAGCTGCAGGCCTCCCATCCGCTGCGCGATGCCAGCGTGGTGGTGGAAGATATCGAGGATAACCCGGGCTTCTTCCGCGTGAAGCTGTACGCGGTGCCGCACTTCCAGGTCGAGGGGATGGACGTCAATCTGTCGCTGGTTAGCCAGATGCCAAAGGCGAAGGCGTAGGTTCGGACGATGATGAAAACGGAACGTCCGTTGTGGGGCCGGGGCATTATGGTGTCGCCTCAGCATTTTCAACAGCAGGCTGCGTATGCAGCCTGGACTGCGGAAGTGATTGCCCGGATGGGTCTTAACCACCCCTGGGGAGTGGTTGAGGCGACCTTCGAACCAGAGATGCTCAAACTGGGCCGCCTGCAGGCTCACAGGCTTCAGGTCCGGTTCCAGGATGGCACGATGATTGATACGGACAATGCCGATGCGCTGCCGTCCGCGCTGTCGCTGGACGGCGCGTCCGGCGAGGCGGTGATCGTGCTGGCGCTGCCCCTGATGCAGGCGAATGGCGGCAACTGTCTGAAGCCGGAGGAGGTGGCCGAAAGGCCGGTGCGCTTCCGGCAGCGCTGGCGCGATGTCCGTAACCAGTTTGGGGATGATACCCGGCAGATTGCCGTCATACAGCCGGAGCTGACCCTCCGCTTCGCCCACCAGGACAACAGCGATTACCTGACCTGTCCGCTTGTTCGCCTGCAGCGGGACTCGCAGGGGGCCTGGCTTATCGACGAGACGTTTCTCCCGCCGCTGCTGCAGATCCAGGGCAGCCGCTGGCTGGCGACGCAGCTTGAACAGCTGCTCGTCCAGCTCCGGGCTCGTCTGACGCGCCTGATGGCCATGCGTCGCGAAAGCAATGAACGGATGGCTGATTTTGCCGTAGCCGATGTCTCTCTGTTCTGGTTGCTGAATGCGCTGAACAGCGCCGAACCGGTGCTGGGGTACTTTCTGCGTTACCGGCAAAGCCCGCCGGAACGCCTCTACCCGGAGCTGGCGCGCCTGGCTGGTAGCCTGCTGACCTTTTCGCTCACCCATCAGGCGAATGCCGTCCCGATCTATCAGCATGACCAGCTGAACGCGGTTTTTCCGCCGCTGTTTGATTTACTGAGCGACCTGCTGGAGGCGAGCCTGCCATCGCGGGTGGTGGCGATTGCGCTGGAGCATGATGCCCGGCTGCACTTCTGGCAGGCGCGTCTGCACGATGCCCGGCTGCGGGAAGGGGCTGATTACTACCTGTCGGTTCGTTCGTCGGTACCGGTCGCCCAACTGCAGGAGCAGTTTCCGCGCCAGTGCAAAGTGGGCAGTCCGGATCATGTCAAAGCCATCGTCAACTCCTCGCGGACAGGGGTGCCCCTCACGCCATTGCGTCATGTGCCGGCGGCGATCCCGCTACGTCTGGAAAATCAGTATTTCAGCCTCGATGTGTCCCACCCTCTGGCGACGGAAATGCTGCAGAGCGGCACCTGTATGTTTTACGTCCCGGGGATGCTGGGTGAGCCTGAACTTGAACTTTTTGCGGTACTACGAACGTGAATGAGCCTAAACGCGGCAACGCCGCGTCCATTGATATTGATGCGCTGCTGCAGAACACCTGGCTGCAGGTTATCAGCCTGCGCCACGGCCCGCAGTTCCGCGATGAGGAAGGGTACACGCTATGGCAGCGCTGTATTGCTGATGTCGAGCGCGTGCAACATGAGCTGAAGGCGAGCGGGCTTGATGACGCCAGCTGTCAGCATATTCTCACCGCCCAGTGCGCGCTGCTCGATGAAGCCGTGAAAGGGCGCGGCGTGGAGGATGAGGCCTGCCTGCAGTGGTATGACATTCCGCTGCAGGGGCACTTCCTCGGCACCATGGACGCCGGCGACACCCTGTGCGAGCGGATGCGTGATGTATTGCGTGAACCGGCGCCCAACCTGGCCGTGGTCACCTGTTTTCAGCGGGTGATGCTGCTGGGTTTTATTGGCAGCTTTCGCTCCCTCCACGACCCCGAGCGCCTGAAGCTGGTCAACGCGCTCGGTGAGCGTGTTCCTCCTTTTCAGTGCCCGGCTACCGCTCCCGTACTGGTAGAGAGTCGCGCCGGTCTGGGGATAAGCGGCTGGTTGGCCCCATGGCCGGTACGTATTGGCCTGAGCGTGGTGGTGGTACTCGCCCTGTGGTGGGGACTCAACCACTGGCTCGATCACCTGCTGCTGACCTTGTTACCGGGGGAGGTGAAATGAGCCCCGCGCAGCAGCGTGGGCTGGCGCTGTGGGCCAGTCTGCTGAGTGCGCTGGTGTGCCTGCTATTTTTGCCGGTTCCCCGCTGGGGGGCGTGGCTCATTCTGCTGGTCACGCTGGCCCTGATCATCGGGATCTGGCGCATCGCCAGTCGTCGTACCGGACGTAACGTCGCATCAACCCTGGCCCCTCTCCCGGAGGGCGCTTATCGCCAGCCGGTGGTCCTCGTTTGCGGCGACCTGCCGTGTGTCTGGCCGCCAGCGTCACCGGTGCGAGTCGTCAAACAGGGCTGCTGGATCCGCGTGGAAAAGACGGAGGAGCTGCAGCAGGTCGCGCGCCAGGTATTGAGCCAGCGGCCGGAATGGGGGCCTCAGCTGTCGGTGCTGCTCTGCGTCTGCCCGCAGCGGCATGCGCAAAGCGATGCGCTGACCAGCGCTCTGCTGGCCCTGCGCTGGCAACTCAGCCAGCTGCGCCAGCAGACGGGGTATGCCGTACCGCTGGCGCTGCAGGGGCAGGTGGGCAGCGCGATGAGTCGCGACCTGTTGTGGCAGGCGGCGATACCGGGTGAAGCGGTGAAAGTCTGGCAGCCCTCCTGCGCCCCCTGTTCCGTACCGGCCTGGGTAAGCGCCGGCGGGGCGGCCGCGCTGGAGCAGCAGGTGCTGATGAACAGCCTGATGGGCTGGTTTGAACAGCACGTCCATGCCGTGTTGACGGAAGAGAATATCGACCTGCCGCCTCTGACCCCAGCGGCCGTGCTGTGGGGCCTCGGGCCCTCGCTGCCTGGAAGTCTGGCGTCGTCGGCCTGGACGACGTGGTTATCCCGACATAGCGGCCTGTCGCGGGTAGCTGGCTGGCAGCCAGATGAGAGCGACACCGGGGACGCTTCAGCTTTGCCGGAATTCATCCTGCCGCAGTTACCGGCGGGACGGGGACTCACGCCACGAGGCAGGGCCTGGCGCGCGGCGCTCGCGATTTTCACCCTCGCGGCTGTCGCCGCGCTGCTCAGCAGTGGCTGGAACAATCGACAACTGCTGCAGCGCGTTGGCGTCGATATTGCGCGTTATGAGCGGATTGCGATGGATGATTATCGACCAAAAGCCAGCGCTGTCAGGGTGCTGCGTGAAGATGCCGCGCTGCTCGATAGCTGGGCGCGTAACGGCGTCCCGCTGCGCCTGAGTCTGGGCTTGTATCACGGGGAGCAGATTCGCCTGCCGTTGCTGGAGGCGCTTCGCGGTTACGTGCCGCCTCCGCCTCCGCCCGGGCCGGTGCAGCACGTCGCGCCGAACGTCATCCGCCTTGACAGCATGTCGCTATTCGATACCGGGAAATGGGTACTGAAGCCTGGTTCGACAAAGCGGCTGGTCAGCTCGCTGATGGACATTAAGGCCAGGCCCGGGTGGCTGATCGTGGTGGCGGGTCACACCGACAGCGTGGGTGAGGAAAAAGCCAACCAGCTATTGTCGCTGAAACGTGCGGAATCGGTCCGCGACTGGATGCGCGATACCGGCGACGTGCCGGACAGCTGCTTTGCCGTACAGGGCTATGGCGAAAGCCGACCAATTGCAACAAACGATACGCCGGAAGGCCGTGCGCTGAACCGTCGTGTCGAAATCAGTCTGGTGCCGCAGGTAGACGCCTGCCGGTTACCGGACCAACCCTCTGCGTCATCCCAGGATGATGGCGCTTCACTACACAATGGAGAGTAATTCCATGGCAATTCCTGTTTATCTTTGGCTGAAAGACGACGGCGGCGCGGACATTAAAGGGTCTGTCGACGTTCAGGATCGTGAAGGCAGTATCGAAGTGGTGGCTCAGGAGCATAACCTGTACATCCCGACCGATAACAACACTGGCAAACTGACCGGCACGCGTATTCATACGCCGTTCCTGTTCACCAAGGAGATCGACTCCTCCAGCCCCTACCTGTACAAGGCAGTGACCACTGGCCAGACCCTGAAATCCGCTGAGTTCAAGTGGTACCGAATCAACGATGCCGGCCAGGAAGTGGAGTATTTCAATACCAAACTTGAGAACGTCAAGGTGGTGAAAGTGAATCCCCTGATGCACGACATCAAAAACCCCGCCTACGAGAAGCACAACCATCTGGAACAGATTGAGCTGCGCTACGAAAAGATCACCTGGACCTATAAAGACGGCAACATCATTCACTCCGATAGCTGGAACGAACGCGCCACCGCGTAATTGCCCGTCATATTTCGCGCCGCTGGCGCGCAGGCGACGTTCGCTCATCCCGGCCGCATCGTTATCTCTGCGGCCGGGGATTATTGCGGGCGATCGCCTGATGCGGGCAGCGTTTCTCTGCCCGCCGTTTTTTGCTGAGCGCCTGAGATACGGGTTCTCAGCAAAGAAAAACACAATCTGTCTGCCTGACCTTGTGCGCTTGGGGTTCCTGTTCGGGAACAGCGACGGGCGGTAGCGTGTCCGGAACCAATAAGAGAGGATCTCATGGAAAATCCAGCCAGCCTGTTACGCCGTCTTAATCCCTGCTGTGCCCGCGCAATGGAGGGGGCGGCCTCCCTGTGCCAGACCCGGGCGCATGCCGAGATCCTGCCCGAGCACTGGCTGCTCAAGCTGCTGGAACAGGGGGAAGGCGATCTGACGGTGCTGGCGCGGCGCTATGAATGGGATATGGATGCGCTGTGGCAGGATCTGCTGAACTGGCTGGATAAACAGCCGCGCTCGGTACGTCATCGTCCCCAGCTCTCTGACCATACCCTGAGGCTGATGCAGGAGGCCTGGCTGATTGCCTCGCTCAGCGGCGAAGCGCAGATCCGCAGTGTTCACCTGCTGATGGCGCTGGTTGAAAAACAGAATCTGATCCAGTGCGATGGCCTGTGGCCGCTGTTAACGCTGGGCCAGCGTCAGCTGGAACGCCTGCGCCCCTTGCTGGATGCCCAGTCCGACGAACGTCCGCCAGCGCAGCAGGAAGCGGCGCTGGCGCAGCCCCATGGCGGGGACGTGGAATTTGTGGGGCGTCCTGCGGGCAGCGAACTGAATGCGGATGGGCTCAATCCGGCGCTGCAGAACGCGCTGGACAAATTCACTCTCGACGTCACCGCCAAAGCCAGAGACGGCCTGATTGACCCGGTGTTCGGACGTGACACGGAAATCCGCCAGATGGTGGATATTCTCTCCCGTCGGCGAAAAAACAACCCAATCCTCGTCGGTGAGCCGGGCGTGGGCAAGACCGCTCTGGTGGAAGGCCTGGCGCTGCGCATTGCCGAAGGCAACGTCCCCGACGCGCTGAAGCCAGTGTCGGTGCGCACCCTTGACCTCGGTCTGCTGCAGGCCGGCGCCGGGGTCAAAGGCGAGTTCGAGCAGCGGCTGAAAAATATCATTGAGGCGGTACAGCAGTCGCCTTCGCCGGTGCTGCTGTTTATCGACGAGGCGCACACGATCATCGGCGCGGGTAATCAGGCGGGCGGCGCGGATGCCGCCAACCTGTTGAAGCCGGCGCTGGCCCGGGGCGAACTGCGGACTATCGCCGCCACCACCTGGAGTGAATACAAGCAGTACTTCGAGCGCGACGCCGCGCTGGAGCGCCGCTTTCAGATGGTCAAGGTGGATGAGCCGGACGACGACACCGCCTGCCTGATGCTGCGCGGCCTGAAGTCCCGCTATGCCGACCACCACGGCGTGCATATCACGGATGATGCGGTGCGCGCCGCCGTGACGCTGTCACGACGCTATCTTACCGGTCGCCAGCTGCCGGACAAGGCAGTGGATTTACTCGACACCGCTTCCGCCCGCCTGCGTATGAGTTTGGATACCGTGCCTGAGCCGCTGACCCGCATGAAGGCGCAGCTCACCGCGCTGGCAATGGAGAAGCAGGCGCTGCTGGAAGATATTGCGCTGGGCAACAGCGCCCGCGGCGATCGGCTGGCGGCCATTGAGCAGGAGGAGATCCGCCTTATTCTGGCGCTGGATACCCTTGAAACTCAGTATGGTCAGGAGCTGCAGCTGACGGAAGCGCTGCTCGCCTGTCGCCGCGATATCTCCCGCCAGGCGGAAATTAGCGATCTACAAACCGCGCTTATCGCCGTCCAGCAGGGCAATCCGCTGCTCGGGCTGGACGTCGACGTCCGCACCGTGGCGACGGTGATTGCCGACTGGACCGGCGTGCCGCTCTCCTCGCTAATGAAAGATGAGCAGACGGAGCTGCTGAGTCTGGAAGAGAGTCTCGGCAAACGGGTGGTTGGCCAGCAGGCGGCCCTGAGCGCTATTGCCCGGCGCCTGCGCGCCGCGAAAACCGGCCTGACGCCGGAGAACGGTCCGCAAGGGGTGTTCCTGCTGGTCGGGCCGAGCGGCACCGGCAAAACGGAAACGGCGCTCGCCCTGGCCGATGCGCTGTTCGGCGGCGAGAAAGCGCTGATCACCATCAATCTCTCCGAGTACCAGGAGCCGCACACCGTCAGCCAGCTGAAGGGTTCTCCGCCCGGCTACGTCGGCTACGGCCAGGGCGGGATCCTGACCGAGGCGGTGCGCAAACGCCCCTACAGCGTGGTGCTGCTCGATGAGGTGGAAAAGGCCCATCGCGATGTGATGAACCTGTTCTACCAGGTCTTCGACCGGGGGGTAATGCGCGACGGCGAGGGGCGTGAAATCGACTTTCGCAACACCGTGATCCTGATGACCGCCAACCTCGGAAGCGACCTCCTGATGCAGCTGCTGGATGAACAGCCGGAGGCCAGCGAATCAGACCTGCACGAGCTGCTGCGCCCGGTGCTGCGCGGCCACTTCCAGCCGGCGCTGCTGGCCCGCTTCCAGACGGTGATATACCGTCCGCTGCCGGCGGGAGCGCTGCGCGCCATTGTCGGCATGAAGCTCGGGCAGGTAAGTCAGCGTCTGGCTTGCCATTACGGAATCACCACCACCCTCAGCGAGAGCCTGTTCGACGCGCTGACCGAGGCCTGCCTGCTGCCGGATACCGGCGCCCGTAACGTCGACAGTCTGCTCAATCAGCAGATCCTGCCGGCACTGAGTCAGCAGCTATTGAGCCATATGGCGGCGGGGCAGAAACCGCGCCAGGTGACGCTGGGGTATCACGAAGAGGAAGGCGTCGTGATGGCGTTTGACGAGGGGACAATATCCGATGAGTAGCGTGAAATCGTTGTTGTTCAGCCATAACCACCACCTGCTTTCGGTGAAGGGATGTGAAGCCGGGCTTGATGTGCTGGCCTTCGAGGGCGATGAAGCCCTGAGCCAGCCGTTCCGCTACCGTATTGAATTCACCAGCGCAGACCATGCCATCAGCAAAGAGATGATGCTGATGAAGGCAGCCTCCCTGACGCTGCAGGCGCCGGTGGCTCAGGGCTTCGGCATCAATGTTCAGCAACCCGTGCGGGTGATCCAGGGCGTGGTGACGGGGTTTGAACGGCTCAGTACCTCCAGGGATGAAACGCACTACGCGCTGACGCTTCAGCCGCGCCTGGCGCTGCTTAACCGCTCGCACCAGAACGCCATTTACCAGGACCAGTCCGTTCCGCAGATTGTGGAAAAAATCCTCCGCGAGCGCCACGGCCTGCGCGGTCAGGATTTTCTGTTCTCGCTGACAAAAACGTATCCGCGCCGCGAGCAGGTGATGCAGTACGGCGAGGATGACCTGCGCTTTATCACCCGGCTGCTGGGTGAGGTGGGGATCTGGTTTCGCTTTACCGCCGACACGCGGCTGCACATCGACGTCGCTGAGTTCTGCGACAGTCAGCAGGGCTATGAGAAGGGGCTGACGTTGCCTTCGGTCCCGCCGTCAGGGCAGCAGTCGGCCGGGGTGGACGCGGTGTGGGAGATGGCATGCCGCCACCGCGTCGTGGAGCAGCAGGTCAGTACCCGCGACTACAACTACCGCGAGGCGACGGCGGACATGAACGCGCAGGTGGATGTCACCCGCGGGGAGACCACTACCTTTGGTGAGGCTTACCACTGGGGAGATAACTACCTGACCGCGGGGAATGTCCATGACCGCCATCCGGCGCCGGAGTCCGGGGCGTTTTACGCCCGGCTTCGCCATGAGCGTTATCTTAACGGCCAGACCCGGATGCAGGCCACCACCAGCTGCCCGACGCTCTGCCCGGGACAGGTGCTGAAGGTCACCGGCGGAGAGGAGGTGGCCAGGGAGTTTGCTGATGGCGTGCTCGTCACGGCGATGCACAGCCACGCCCGGCGCGATGCCGACTTTGCGGTGGAGTTTGCCGGCATACCGGACAGCCCGGACGTCGGCTACCGGCCTGAGCCCGGCGCGCGTCCGGTGATGGCCGGGACGCTGCCGGCCCGCGTGACCAGCACCCGGGAAAACGACACCTACGGGCATATCGACAAACACGGACGCTACCGGGTGAATATGTTGTTTGATCGGGCGCGCTGGGAAACCGGGTTCGAGAGCCTGTGGGTCCGTCAGTCGCGGCCGTATGCCGGAGACACCTACGGTCTGCACCTGCCGCTGCTGGCGGGGACGGAGGTGGCGATTGGCTTTGAGGATGGTAACCCCGACCGGCCGTATATCGCGGGCGTGCTGCACGACTCGGCGCACGGCGACCACGTCACCATCCGCAATGACAAACGTAACGTCCTGCGCACCCCGGCCAACAACAAAATCCGCCTCGACGATGAGCGCGGGAAAGAGCATATCAAGCTCTCGACGGAGTACGGCGGCAAGAGCCAGCTGAACCTGGGGCACCTGGTGGACAGTGACAGGCAGCCGCGCGGCGAAGGCTTTGAGCTGAGAACCGACAGCTGGGGAGCTATCCGGGCACAGAAAGGGATATTTATCAGCGCGGACGGACAGGCGCAGGCTCAGGGGCAGGTGCTGGATATGGAGCCGGCGGTCAGCAATCTGGCCGAAGCCCGGGAGCAGATGATGTCCATCTCCGGTGACGCGCAGAAGGCGACCGCGAACCCGGCCGATCTCCAGGCGCAAATTACCCTGCTGGAGCAGCAGCTGACAGACCTCAAAAAATCGGTACTGCTGGTCAGCGCGCCGGAGGGGATAGCGCTGACCAGCGGGGAGCATCTGCAGGTCTCAGCCGGGCATAACCTGATTGCCACAGCCGGAAAGAATGCAGACGTCAGCGTGGTGAAAAATCTGTTCATCGGGGTGGGCAGTGCGCTGAGCGTGTTTGTGCGAAAGCTTGGGATCAGGCTGATAGCGAACCAGGGACCGGTACAGATGCAGGCGCAGAATGACCTGATGGCGTTGCTTGCCCGGAAGGAAATCAGCATTGTCAGCACGGAAGACAGTATCGAAATTATTGCGAAAAAACGGGTCACGATAAACGGCGGGGGAAGTTATATCACGCTCAATGCCAGTGGCATTGAATCAGCGACGGCAGGTGAGTACAGAACAAGGGCCGGGTATTACGTCAGGCGGGAAAAAGCGCAGCATAAGCCTGACATTGCACCTTTAGCTAATGCGATAAATGACGGCAGCCATAATATTCGCTACCTGTGTACAGATGATAATGGGGTGCCGATGATGAATACTCCTTACAGGGCCTTTCTGGCTGATGGCTCGGTATTAGAGGGTGTCAGTGATGGCGAGGGGTATACGAAGTTGTTTACTTCTGCACAGATACAGGATGTTCTGCTGCATATGATACCGGAGGCCATCAATGCCTAAATATAATATTTATACAAAGATTGAATCGAATGTTTCAGCAGTCGACCTTTTTTACGATCTGAATGTTTACAGAACTGATGCCAGTAATAAAAAACATATACTACTGTCAGTGGCGCAACAACCAGTAACATCAAATTATCAAACTCAGTCCCATGAAACGAATGACACAGAGGATGGGTTATCTGTAATCTACATAATGGAAATGAACTTATATCGCAAGCACGGTGGTAAGTTGTTTTCTGTGCTTTCCTCGCCTGCGAAAAAGATGTACACACTTGGTGAAATGGCATCAGGGCAAGCATATTCTAAAAATAAGCGTGAAAATGTTTGTTATTTTGAGACAAAGGCGCAGACAAAACCGGTTAATGATAACGGGGATGACAATATTCATAGTGTGCAAATCACTTGTATTCCAAGGTTTTTTGTCGCACTGGAGCATCCAATAGGGGATCCATTAGACCCTTTTACGAAAAATAGTATAAAAAGTGAACTTGATGCCAGAAAAGCTGCATCCCTGTTAGGTCCAGAAGGGGAATATTATCCAAACCAGTATTACTCGATGTTATGTGGCCCTGCAGCATTTTATTATTGTTTAATGATGGATAGATATGACGTTTACGAGCAACTGGTTTGGGATCTATGGAATCATGGCAAAGCAACGCTGGGATCTTTTTTACTTCAGCCAAGCACTAGCACGATGAAAGTGAATGATTTATTTTCAGGAGCGAGTCATCCTCGAGTTTCCGCAGTTGATTGGATTACTATGGCCAGCTTGCGAGATTCATCTAATAATTTGTTAAAATATGAATCAGTTGGAGATAAGGTATCTGCAATTACCTTGTGGGGAGATATTGAAAAATGGATGCTGAATGCAGGTGCGCAGAAGATATTTAGTAATATAAGTTTGTACCATAGCAGCTTAAGCGATATTTGTAAATTAAACTCATTAATGTGTAATGATGTCCATATCTTTAGTTTGATATCTGCTGGCATGCTCCAACAAGGCGCAAATGTTCCATTCAAAGATCACTGGATTGTTTGGGATGGAAAGTTAAAATTAGTAAACGGGGGTAGTATCACTAACGAAACGAGTTTAGAAGAGCTTGTCTCGCTGAGACTTTTTTCATGGGGTGAAGTTAAAGATAACTCGCTTCGAGTATCATTAAAATTAGGAGAATTTCTAAACCATACTTTTGGGGGGATGGTATTTACAAAAATATCATGATTAAAAATGAATCACTATCTAAGAGCTTTTGTAATTTCTTTCTTTCTAACTGGCTGTGGCAATCACCTTGTATTTGAGCCTAATAAGTTACCAGATGGATATATAGATCAGGAATATTATGTTCCAATCACCATCTCTGGAGGTACAGGACCAGTTGTTGATCTGAGTTATGAAATTCACCCATCAAATTCTGGATTGAAATTAGTATTTTCTGAAAAAAAATATTACACAAAATATGTATATAATAACTTTACTATAGAAGGTAAGCCTCAGTTGCAAGGGATTGTAACAATTAATATTAGGGGCGGGGTTGTTGCTAGTGCGGGGCAATATTTTGAAAAACAATATGAGATTAATATTCAGAAATAAACAGGTAATAACATCTTGGAAGGCCTGCTGAGAGCGTGCGGGCGATAGCTGACGGTACCGTCGTTTCACTCCGCAAAAGCTCAGACAAGCGCGATCTAGCACCATTCAACATCAACGCCGATAAACCTAATACAAAGGGGAGTAATCATGGTTATGTGCTCATAAAGCATGAAACCGAGATCGGTAGCGGTGATGAAGGAAAAGTGGCTTTCTATTCCTTATACATGCATCTGAAGTCGCTGGCTGAAACTGTTAAAGCCGGTGATAAAGTTTACCGTAAGGATCCTTTAGGCCTTCCAGGCATGGTTGATGGAGTGAATGCTTTCCATTTCCAGATTTTCTGCGATGATGACAACATCAGCAAGCTAACGGGCAGGAAAACAGGAGAGCTGGATATTTGGAAGAATGGCCGCACCGATGCGGTTTATGGTGATATTCACTTTTATCTGCCACCGCAGACAAAGTTTTATGACAAGGCTCCAGCAGATAACAGCATTTCTACCACCGGACTTTCTGAACTATATACCAGCAATGTGCCTCTGTATGCCAGCATGACTCTGGCCCAAGGCAAGTGCACGATGGTTACTCGTCAGAAAAATACGCAGACTGACGGAAAATATGATCTGCTGGGTGAACCACTGGTTAATGCAGATGGTGATGACTACGAATACAATCTCTATAAAACCGCGATGCGGAATTATAAGGAGAGCCCAAGTGCCGGGTTTGAATTACTTCGCTTTGGGCGAGTGATCAACACGGACCATGAAACACTGGTACCGGCAGACGCACCATTATGGATGACAGTCAATTACCCGGGTGGTAAAGGGGTGATCAACCTTGCTGATTCCAGTATTAAAAAGTTTAGTGACGCTGATTTCCCTCACTGGACGGGCTGGCAGATGGTAGATGACGATAGTGATAGCAACAGCCAGTGTAATTCAGCTATTATCAAGAAACTTCACGAAGTTGGTGACTTCGATAACCAGTGCGGGAAGCTAATCTGTCATTTCCCGTTTGAATGGGAAAAAGTACGATCGACATCCGTTTTTCGTGGCTGAAAACGGGAAATGAAGAGCATGAACCGATGACGGAAGCCGATTATGCAAAGTTTAAATCCCATGCGGAAGCACTATGCTTTGATTCTGGAGCGTTGAGTTCTGACCGGTTGTGGCATTTTGAGCCAAAATCATTTATTCGACATTTCAGGAAATGTAGTTGGCTCGACTCTGAAGTAATTGAAAAAGTAATGACGGCGAATGCTAGTAAAAAAAAATAAAAATGCACTTGAAGGTATTAAAAATATTACATTAGAGTACTATGCGGACATAAATACAATCATGCGAAAGTATAACTTATCTGATGCAAATAGAATTTGTCATTTTTTAGGGCAGGGTGCAGTTGAATCAGGTTATTTATTGTCCATGTTAGAAACTAGCCAGCAACAAATTATTGTTGATGGTGTTCAGCAAGGTGGTGTGATTGTTGAAGCATCAACATTTAATGAAACTACTAAGCTAGGTCATTGGTACGGAACTCTTAAAGCCGAGAAGGATAACTATTTCTCCGGGAAAAAATACAATTCCCGTGGAGGGTATATCACAGGATCCTATAGCTGGATTAACGGTAACTGTGGAGATGTAGATGCACAAAAATTCAGAGGTAGAGGGTTTAAAATGCTAACTGGACTTAACACATATTCAAGCTACTGGGTATATCGAGGTTGGTTGTCAAAAAATGACTTTGATAAATATTGGTGGGATGACCCGGAGTACAAGAAAAAAATCCAGCCGGTATGAAGAAAAAACCACCAAAAATAGGAAACCCTCAGAAAGTGACAGAAAATGCATATAACTGTATTGATACAGGTGGTTTTTTTATAGTTTGTTTTAAGTCTAAAGTTCTCAAAATTATGGATGAGGACAAAATTGGGAAATCTGATGATGACAGCATTATTTTGAAAGTAACTAAAAATATAAATGGTGCAGATAAAGGAATTGCAGAAAGGAAAATAGCTACTAAAAAATCAAAAGAGATGATTGATGATGAAGTTTAAAACTAATTCATTTTTGTTTATGATGCTTTGTGCTACTGCTCTTAATTCTTGGGCTGGATATTACAACACAATTGATATCGATGGTGTAAGCATCCATTTAGATAAGGATAAAGCTGGATATGTAAATGTTCACGATGATCAATTAAATACGGATTACTCATGCAAAATAGAAAATTGGAATGATTCATTAATCTCTGGTGCTGGAGGTATTTCTCTAACTAGTGATCATTTAGGCGTGCTTTTAGCATCAGGAAATAAATATCTTGATGTTAAGGAGCTTATAGATTGCAAAGGACAGTCAATTCGAATTCATTCTATTCATTACTTTAATAATTCAATTTCTTCTATTATAGATGTTAATTTTGAAAAAAATTAGTTCTGGCATTAGTTGTGATTGATGCTCACTTTAGGTCATATCAGGCGATAGTATCTAAGTTTAATGGGAATAAAAACCTTTTGTCAGGCAAAGGTTTTTGGAGTAATTCCTCATCTGAGCCAGATCAGAATAGCTTGTTTTACCCTGGTGGTTCAATATATCTAGGGAAAATATCTGTCAATGGAGAATATATTGCGCCAAACGATTTGGATTGTGCGGTTGATTCATTCCGAGGTGTGTGGGATATAGCAAGAAAAATGAAAATTATATTCCCAAGAGATAAAGATGATGCTGTAATTGACAGTAAATGCCGACAGCTTTTCTCGGGAGAGAAAACACTTGATGAATTGGGGGGGAGCTTATCAATATGAAATGATGCTTTTTCAAATGGCTATTTACTATCAGCGCAAAAAATTTTCTCGTGAATCATTAGCAATTGATCCCAATCATACTTTCTCATGAGGATAAGCATGGATTATCAACCCTCAGTAAAATCAATAATTTTTTCGGATTTGATAGCAAAACTAAATCTGTGAAAGATGAAGGTGGCGGTCGATGAAAAATTTTATAGCTATAAGTATGTTACTGTTGTTGTCATTGAGAGTGATAGCAGGTGATCCCGGAGGAATATCCTTACTTGTAAAGGCATTGCCTTCTGCAAATGATTATAAATATGTCCTTGATGGCTTTTTTAGAAATTATTACGGTGTGGACAATCCTCACACTCCTTCGTGCGATCAAAATGATTATACCCCTTATATTGATAACGTATATTTGAATACGCTCCCAAAAGGTATTGATGACAATATACTAATAAAATCCATAACAGATTTATCATCCAGAACTCAGATTGCCAAAATATTATCATCTTACTCTGATGATCAAGTTTCTGGTTTCGATGGAGTTCTTTTTTATGCAATGAAAGATAATAAGTTATTTATTTATACGTTCGACTCAAAAGCCCCTGGGCATATCTTTACGAATGAGTTGAATGTTGATGGAATTATTAGCTATAGGCTTTTAGGAAGGTCCATTTGCCAGTCTATAAGATCAAAGATACTCCCTTCCAGTCCTTAATGATATTGAGGTCAGTAGCTTTGTTTAGATACTTTTCATTAATCATATGTATGCTGTGTTTTTCAAGTGCCATTGCTGGGGAAATGTTCTCTGTAAGTATCCCGCTTAACCTTTGATCTCCTCCCTGAAAACAGTGTCAGGCTAAACTGAAGTCTCCGGTCTTTCTTCCATCTCACAGAGAGGCACATCGCCATGAAAAAGACCCGCTATACCGAAGAACAGATAGCATTTGCGCTGAAACAGGCCGAAACCGGCACTCGGGTGGAGGAAGTCTGCAGAAAGATGGGCATTTCTGAAGCCACATTTTACAACTGGAAGAAAAAGTTTGGCGGCATGGGCGTGACAAAACTGCGCCGCCTGCGCCAGCTTGAGGAAGAGAATCAGCGTCTGAAACGTCTGGTGGCTGATTTAAGTCTGGACAAGGTGATGCTGCAGGAAGTTATCAAAAAAAGTTCTGAGGCCGGCTCAGAAGCGTCAGGCGGTGCATTTTCTGCGGGAGGCTTACCGTATCAGTGTCCGACGGGGATGCGGACTGCTGATGCAGAGCAGAACCGTTTACCACTGGCAGAGCCGGCGGGATGATCGGGCGATAACCCTGCGTATCCGGGAAATAGCGGAAACCCGGATCCGCTACGGTTGCCCGCGTATTCATATTCAGCTGCGGCGGGAAGGCTGGCCTGTTAACCACAAGAAAACACACCGGATTTACTGTCTGGAAGGCCTCAACCTGCGCAAAAAGCGCCCCCGCAGGCATGTCAGTGCAGCACATCGTCAGCAACGTCCGGTCCTGAGCGGAGTCGATCAGTGCTGGAGTATGGATTTCGTGTCGGATAACCTGTTTAACGGACGACGTTTCCGGGCGCTGACTGTAGTGGATAATTTTAGTCGGGAGTGTGTGGCGATCCATGCCGGAAAGTCGCTGAAAGGTGAGGATGTGGTCGGTGTGATGGAAAGGTTGCGGGTGCTGGGCAAGCGCCTGCCGGTACGTATTCAGACAGATAACGGCAGCGAGTTTATCTCGAAAAGTCTGGATAAATGGGCGTATCAGCACGGTGTTACAATGGACTTCTCCCGCCCCGGAAAACCAACGGATAACCCGTTTATTGAATCATTGAACGGCAGTCTGCGGGATGAATGCCTGAACATTCACTGGTTTCTCTCGCTGGAAGATGCGCAGGACAAACTCGACAACTGGCGCAGGGAATATAATCATGAGAGAACGCATTCATCATTAAATGACATGACTCCGGCTGAATTCATCCGAAATCTCCGGAAAGACGAAGATCTCTGATTTAGCACTGCACTGATTTTGGGCCAGGGTCAGGTTCTATGTACCTAATTCATATTATTCTTATGCACAAAAAATAATAAATTCGGGCTCGAGAGAAGCAGCGATTTCTAATATTGCAGAGTTGCGTGAAAGCCTTGGAGCCAATCTACTCTCGAAAGAGGATGGAAGAACAAGGTGATAAAAAATTTAATACTGGAGGTGATGTGAAGTATTATTATGTTTTAGCATTGTTACTTGGTTACAGCTCATGTGTACTGGCAGAAGAGTGTATGGATAACTCAAATATAGATTCTCTAAGAGAGGTTTTCAAAAAAAATAATAAGAAGTTGTTGATTGAAATGTCTTCAAAAGAAATGAGGCGTTATGTTGAAAGTGATTTACTTATCAAAAATAAATACAGTACACTTGTCAATGTATCTGAGGTTTACTATGGCTGGGGAGTGGACAAAAAATCAAAGTATCCTGTTAACACATCGGCAGTTTTCCCAAATGAAAAAGTGTGTGTATGGAATGTATCTTTTGCACTACCAGAGTCTATTAGAAAAAAATGTGATGATGATGGTGCTTATGGGTATTTTATTGAATTTAAGAAAGTTAATGGGAAAACAGTTCTATATAACTTTACCTCTTTGTTTGATTCTCTTCCCGACGGAACTTTAGCTTGCAAAGCTGCCAATAAATTTATGCTGCAAAAATAGCTTGTGAGTATTGATGTAAGCATCTCGCCCTAAATTAAGGGTGTTGTTGATTAATCATTATTCAGCGCTCTTGCTGCTTTTTAGGTTGTGTTGCATATTGTTTTGTAGCCAATAAACTCTATTTTTACTAAAAATCCAATCTTTTCTACAAAGTGGGAAGGTAATTCTGGTAAGCATTTACTGGTGATGAAAAAGGAAATCAACCAGAATAATACTGCAGAGTATTTATCTGTAAAACAGGTGACAAAGGGTAAGGATGATTGCATTTCAAATGATTATATTATTGACTGTGAAATGGATATTAATCTGAATGGGGGGGTAAAAGAATCAGTTGAAATAAACAGTAGCTTTACCAATGACGAAGGCACTGTTTTATTTGCTTATAAATTGGATGTATTGGTGGGATAGACCCAGTTACTGTCAACTATTTCGCGTATAAAATGGATTGAAATATGCCCTGCGAGGGGAAGAGAATATCATAGTTGAAAACGGTAGGTGGGGTGGGGAAAACCCTCCGATTCCTGATTGTAATTAAAAAAGACAAGTCTCTGTTAAATTACATGCTGAAAAAAATGGAAGGCCACTTCAACGACAAAAGTAAACTAGCACGTTGATTTCTGTTTTTTACCAAAAAGGATGGTCGTATGTTTAAGTGTGAGTTTGCTAATGAAAGAAATATAATGTGGTGAGTTTTTGTTTCGCCTGCATATCGAGCTAATTTAGCCATCCTGTAATATGAGGAAATTAATGCCATATACACTTAAACATTTGCCAGAACGCTACCCCAGACCTAAGCCTCTGAAATTTTCTCGTTGGCTTGTTGCTCTGGTTGTCATGCTTTCAGTCTGTATTATCATAATGCGTATATTTGGGCATTATGTTGAAAATCTGTACTTCTGGAGATTAGCTTTAGGTTTTCCTGTTGCTTTGTGGAGTGTCTTGCTTTCTTCTCGTCTGCTTGTTTGGTCTTTACAGGATAGCAAAGCAAACGCTTTTGACAAACAGCGAGAACAGTGGATTCTTCGAGAAACCCGTAAGGCACGGCGTGCATTACAAGTGCTGAGTGCAACATTTATTACCGGCCACTCATCAGTTGCTCAGAAAGATACCGCTATTGCTATGCAAAATAACGACAGCATTATTGTTTCACAGGTCGGCCGGGATGGTAATGAAAGCGCCAGAATGAGCCAAATTTCTTCCAGCCCGCAGGATTCTATGGAATTCGTGATAATGAATATTTTTTCGCAGATGATTGCAGACATTCCTTTTACACAAATCCCTGATAAATGCCCACTAGTAGTAGTTTTTGATGTAACAACATCGCTGCCTTTGGAGAACATTCGCCATTACTGGGATGAGGCATGGCAAAAGAACAATATCACTTTTCCTGTTGAACACGTTGAAGGGCGTGGTCTTAGTGTAATTGACCGCTGGTTAAATGAACGTATTAAAGATAAAGCAATGTTATTGATCGTTGGCCTCCAGATTGATCCGGTTGTTACAAACAATACTGCTGAAGCGGCTGTTGCTCTACTTCTTGGCAACCGCCTAACGCAAGTGGCGCTTGACCCCCTCGCATTACTACACCGGCCAGATGCTGCTCCCTCAGGTGAACTTAGCGAAGGGATGAGGATGGCCGCCTGGAACGTCCCGCTAAAAGAAAGTATGGTGAAAAATTTATGGCTCGCTGGAATGACAGGTGAGCAACGTGCAGAAGCGATTGGATGTCAGAATGCACATCCTGCGCAGTGCGTAAAAGATGAGGCTGTCATTTCACTCGATATATCCATGGGGAATGCTGGAGCCGCTGCACCCTGGCTGGCTATTGCTGCCGCCACTGAAATCGCCCGACAAACACAATCCCCGCAGATGATTATCTGCGGGGATACCACTCAGAAAGTGCTATGGAGCACGCTTATTACCCCGATAGCTTCAAGACAGGAGATGGATCTGTGAAGTTACTTTTAGCACCGAAAACTACGGAAGGTCGCTATCTTTCAGTCGTATTCATTCTCTTTTTACTCTTGGCTGCAATGACATTTATCGTCTGGAAACATCCTGACATGGCCGGACTTGAGGGCGATAGTCAGCAGCAGAATTACTGGCTTATTGGTGGGTGCTGCATTACCGGATGTATCTTTATCATGTTAGTTATGCTCCTGTGGACAGCTCGCAGTGCCGGTAAAAAGGAGTTTGAGGCGCTCCTGGATGTCACTCGTGGTGATGACAATAAGAGAAAAGATGAGAGTGAAAACATCTCTGTTTCTCCAGCAGTGGTGATGTGTGCCAGGATTCGTGACCATCTGCGAACCCGAATTGGAATTCACTGGCGGCGCAAAGTCCGCCTGCTTTTAGTCACCGGCGACGAGGCGGCAATCGAACAACTGGTGCCTGGCCTGCGTCAGCAGCACTGGCTTGAAGGCAACCGCACCGTGCTGATTTACGGCGGCAGCCTTGCATCGGAGCCTGACCGAGAAAAATACATCGCGCTGCGCAAGCTGCGCCGCGGTCGTCCTCTGGATGGGATTGTGCGGGTGATGCCGTCGTCTCTCACCCTGACGCCGCAGATAAGCGAGAGCGACCTGCGCGGGCTGGAAAAAATCAGCGAACTGCTGGGCTATGCCGCCCCGGTCTGGTTATGGAAACTGTGCGACAGTGAGTGGCCGCAGGCTGACCGTGCGGTGCAGGCGGTAGGGGTTAGCTTCCCGTTGCGCGCCACTGAGGAAGATGTCGCCCGTCAGCTTGCGCAGATGTTGCCCACGCTACGGGAGCAGGGGATGCACCAGATCGCAGCGGATACCCGCCACGACTTCCTGCTGCGTCTGGGGCAGCAGCTTATCGACGGGGAGATCGCACAATGGCGCCGGCAGCTGGCGCCGTGGCTGACCGCCTCGCGGCAGCAGCTTGCGCTGCGAGGCCTGATGTTTAGCCTGCCAGAGCCTCGTACCGTAGATCCGTATCAGGAGACGGATACCTCGCCTGCGGGCCAGCCTCATCTCCTGACGCTGCCCGTCACCTGGCAGGGGATCGTCGATGACTGCCGCCGTTTACGCGGGCATCACGTGGGAATGGCGTGGGAGCGGGGCCTGGCGTGCGGTCTGCTGGCCATCCTCGGCCTGTGGGCGGCGGGACTGCTGCTCTCCTTTGCCCTCAATTACAGTCAGATTGCTTCGGTAGCGGGAAAAGCCCGCGACCTGATGGCCCACCCCTCCGTTTCTGACTATCAACTGACGGCCCTCCATGCCCTGCGCAATGAGGCCGGCCGTCTCGTGCACGATGGGCAGAAGGGAGCACCCTGGTATCGGCGCTTTGGTCTGGACCATCATCAGCAACTATTAAACGCCGTCCTACCTTGGTACGGTGTGGCGAATCATCGCCTGATACGTGACCCGGCCAATGCCGCGTTGCAGCAGGCGCTCAGCGCGCTGGTCAACTCCGCCCCCAATAGCGACCAACGAGCCAGGCTGGCGAAACCGGGCTATGACCAGCTGAAAGCCTGGCTGATGATGGCTCGTCCGGATAAAGCCGATGGCGCATTTTTCGCGCAGACCATGAAAACGGTCCAGCCGACGCGAATGGGGATCTCGACCGGTCTGTGGCAAAGTCTGGCGCCGGATTTGTGGGCCTTTTATCTCTCCCTGCTGCCCGAGCGGCCAGAGTGGAAGATCATCCCGGATGCGCAACGGGTGAGTCAGAGCCGTCAGGTTCTGTTGCAGCAGCTAGGTCGCCGCAATGCCGAAAGCACCTTATATGAGAACATGCTCAAATCCGTGCGTCGTAATTTTGCCGATGTGTCGCTGGAAGACATGACCAGTGGCACCGACGCGCGCCGCCTGTTTACCACCGATGAAGTGGTCCCGGGGATGTTTACCCGCCAGGCATGGGAAGGCGGCATTCAGCAGGCCATTGATAAGGCAGCCAGTTCGCGCCGGGAGGAAATCGACTGGGTGCTGAGCGATTCGCGCAAAACGGTGTCGACAGACCTGTCGCCGGAGGCGCTGAAAGCGCGTCTGACCCGACGCTACTTCACCGATTTCGCCGGCAGCTGGCTGAATTTTCTCAACAGTCTGCGACTTAATCCGGCGACCAATATCGCCGATGTTACCGACCAGCTCACGCTGATTAGCGATGTCCGCCAGTCGCCGCTGATTGCCCTGATGAATACCCTTGCCTGGCAGGGGCAGGCGGGGCAACAAAGGGAGGGGCTGTCGGACAGCCTTATTAAATCGGCCAAAGATCTGGTGGGCGGGAAAGACAAGCCGGTCATCGACCAGTCGGCAGCCGGCCCGCAGGGGCCTCTGGATGACACGTTCGGCCCACTGCTCCAGCTGATGGGGAAAAACACGGGCAGCAACGTCATGTCGGCCGATAGCACCCTGAGCCTGCAAACCTATCTGACCCGTATCACCCGCGTGCGCCTGCGCCTGCAGCAGGTTGCGAATGCTTCCGATCCGCAGGAAATGATGCAGGTCTTGGCGCAGACCGTCTTCCAGGGGAAAAGCGTCGACCTGACGGACACGCAACAGTACGGTAGCCTGATTTCGGCAAGCCTTGGCGAAGAGTGGAGTGGCTTCGGCAACACTCTGTTTGTGCAGCCGCTGACTCAGGCCTGGGAAACTGTGCTTCTGCCGTCGGCGGCCAGTCTGAATGATAAATGGCGCCGCTCGGTGGTCGCCAACTGGCACACCGCCTTTGACGGACGCTTTCCGTTTGCCGCCAGCAAAAGCGATGCCTCCCTGCCGATGCTGGCTGAGTTTGTGCGCAAAGACAGCGGGCGAATCGAACGTTTTCTCACGACGGAGCTGAACGGTGTCCTGCATAAAGAAGGCAGTCAATGGGTGCCGGATAAGGTCAACAGTCACGGCCTGGTCTTTAATCCGGCCTTTCTGCGCGCGATCAACCAGCTAAGCCAGCTGTCCGACATTCTTTTCACCGACGGCAGCCAGGGGATCAGCTTTGAGTTACAGGCCAGGCCTGCCCCGGAGGTTGTCGAGACACAGCTGACGATAGACGGCCAAAAGTTGCGCTATTTCAATCAGATGGCCGACTGGCAGACTTTCCGCTGGCCGGGGGAGACGTATAAACCCGGTACTCTGCTTACCTGGACCACCGTCAATGCGGGCACGCGCCTGTTCGGTGACTACAGCGGTACCTGGGGTTTTATTCGCTGGCTGGAGCAGGGTAAACGCCATCCGCTGGATCGCAGCCAGTGGATGATGAGCTTCTCCGCCCCGGATGGCCGCACCCTGCAGTGGGTATTGCGCTCCCAGCTTGGGAGCGGCCCGTTGGCGCTTCTGGCGCTGCGCGGATTGACCCTGCCGGATCAGATTTTCACTGTCGATGCGGCTGAGAGCGCACAGGCCCTGACGACGGGGTTAGGGAATAGTGACATGGATGAGATGGAATTATGAGTATTTTACAAAATTTGGTTGCCGCCAGTCAGTTGGATGAAAGCGTACTGCGCCAGCAGGCCCGGTCACGTCAGGCGCAGTGGCAGTCCTGGCTTGCGCCAGTCAGTGACGCCCAACCAACCGGGGACGATCCGGGCTATGACGATGATTTTCAGCGTATCCGCGAGGAGGTCAATAAGATCTCCGGTGTCGATACCGTACTGATTTGCCAGTTGGCTGGACAGTTACTGGCAACAACAAAAGATATCCGGATTGTTACCTATTACTGCTGGGCCCGTTTGCACCAGGACGGGGAAGCTGGCTTGGCCGATGGGCTGGAGCTGCTGGCAGGCTTGCTGCAACGATATGGTATGCAGCTTTATCCGCAGCGCGACCGTAGCCGCAAAGCAGCCCTCGAGTGGCTGGCGGGTACTCGTATCTTAGACAGTCTTTCACTTTTTCCAGAAGTTGTGCGGGAGGACGCAAGGCGTACCGTCGGCGCGCTGCTTCTCATTGATGATTGTCTGACGACAGAACCAGAAACATCACGGCCAGATCTGCAAGCACTCTGGGGTGCTCTGGAGTCTCGTTTGATAAAGGGCGGGGGAGTCGATGCGGTGGTGCCGCAGAACGTCGGAAACCGGGGGCTGGCTCAAACCGCTTCACGCATGGCTGAATACGAAGCGCCGGTTCTCAGTAACATCACCTCCGGTCAGGATCTGCTGGCCCAGGCGCGAACCCTGACAGCATATCTGCGTGTTCAACCCGATGGCTGGCTTGCCGCACATCGGCTAATGAAAAGCCTTCGTCATGACACCTTGACAATCATCCCTGCGCCTGATGCTGAAGGAAAAACACGTATCGAGCCTCCCAGAGCAGATCAGCGTGCCATGCTCAAGCGGCTGTACCTGCAACAGAGCTGGTCGGAGATACTGGAACAGGCGGACAGTACCTTCTCACGTGGCGCTAACCACCTCTGGCTTGACCTGCAATGGTATATCCATCAGGCGCTGGTGAGGTCGGGTCAGGATGTGCTGGCCGATATTATAATTGCCGATCTGAAAGGATTGCTGCGCCGTCTCACCGGGCTTGAAACATTAGCTTTTAACGACGGCACACCCTTTGCCGATGAGGTCACGCTGAACTGGATAAATCAGAGTGTACTCGACGATATGTCCGTCTGGCAGGATGAGCCAGTATCGGCTGCCAGCGGCGCTGATAACGACATTCTGGCCCTTGAACCTGAAGCGCTCGAGAAGGCTGACACTGACGGTCTCGATGCTGCACTCCACTGGATTCAGACGCGCCCGGGCACTGAATCCACTAAAGAAAAATGGCTGTTGCGCCTGCTGATGGCCCGCGTGGCCGAACAAAAGGGGAAGAATGACCTCGCGCTCTATCTTCTGCGAGAACTCGACGATGCGGCGGGATCAATCACCCTCACGCAGTGGATCCCAGCCCTGTTGTTCGAGATTAAATCGCGACGGCTCAGGCTACTGCGCATGAAAGCCACGCGCAGCGAGAGTGAAAAGTTACGATTGCAACCGGAGATGGATCAATTGCTGGCAGGTCTGATTGCGCTCGATCCAGCCAGTAGCGCGGTGCTTTGCGGCTAACAGAACGGAAACTGACACTAAGGAGAACATATGGCAGCAAAAGGTTTTTATCTGGTACAGGGAGACAGAACGACCTGCGGCGGAAGAATCACTACAGGCGCAGAAGATCACACTCTGTTTGATAAACCTGTTGCCCGGGAGCAGGACAGCGTCACTTGCGGAAAGCACGCAGGGCTATACAAGATTGCCGGTGGCATCGACAACGATACCATTCATGGCCGGCGAATGGCCGGAACCCTCGACAGCTGTAGTACTTGCCCCTGTAAGGCGAAGTTTATTCCATCAATGATGAATGATACTTATGAGAAAGGAGGTGAATGCATAACTACTTTATTTTCACTCGATGGGCTTATGGCATCTTTACAGGAACCCTATAAGAATCTTCATCCAGAAAATAAGACTGAACGACAGTGTACTCACACAGATGGGGCGATTAAAGTTGCAGAATATATACTAAGTGAAATAAAGGCGAATGTCAGAAGCGATACGGCAGAAACAATACGATATTTAATCGACGAAGATTTTATAATAAAAAGACTTACTGAATGGAATAAACTTCCCTTTTATGCAAGGCTGGGGCCGCCCCCTAAAGCAGATTTACTTGCTGCAATGGCTATTTGGTATCAGACCGTGAAAACAGGTTCAATCTGGGATCATAAACCGAAGATCCGCGATTTTTTTTCATCCGTTGCAGTAGCACGACCACTTCCCAGGAAAGGAAAATCATCAAAGTCTTATTATCATAAGTTTAAACAGCATGATTATTTTTATGATGTTTGGTCAAACATACATTATGGTTATGTTGGACGTAGTGTCGGTTTTTCTGAAGCAATTCTCTTGAAAGGGTCCACTTGGGAACAAAACATGACGCCAGGTGCCATGGGGGATGATACCATGGATGACATTACTAGCATGAAAATAGGGTTTAATCTATTTTATGAACATGGGAAATTTGCTGAGACGTTGACGGCAGATAATATTCTTTGCGTTTTAGAAACAACACCTGGCGCGCACCTTCCTCACTCAAGAGAAAATCATTGGTGCTGGAATACAGATAACCCAGAAAAAAGTGACGAATCATTTTGAAAAAAACAAAAACGTTAACGGGTATTGCATTATTTATAGCGGTGTTAGTCCTTGTCGCTCATTTTATTCCGATAAGGCCAGTCGTTGTTATTATAAATAACACTAACGAAACTATATTCGTATATGCAGGTGAGAGTATATATAATGTCGAACCTGAGCCTGACGAAGTCGCGCGTATAGTACGATCAAAGCCTGAAATTATAGCACCTGGAAAAAGAGTTAAGATTAAAGCTTCGTTTACATCTCTGATTAGGAAAGATGCAGCGCTCGACATTGGTTGGAGGGTAGGTGGTCAATACGAATATAACGCTGCAGGTAGCGGTGGTCAAAATTTTATTCTTTCTTCAAAAGAGGGCGTGTGCTACGCATCGATTTATATAAAAGATGATTTTTTTAAGGGCGCGATTAAAAATGGTTCAAGCAATAAATGTTTAAAAAAAATAAAGGCATTTAATTATAAGTATTAATTCAGGTGTTATAAAGGTTATTTTTTTAGTTGCCAGTTTCAAAATCTGATGATTGAAAGGAAATCAATATTAATTTATGGACGATTTAACCCTGCGTTATTACGACGCTGAAATGCGCTACCTGCTGGAAGCGGGTGAAGAGTTTGCCCGCGCTCATCCTGAGCAGGCGGCAATGCTCAATCTCGACAAAGCGGGCGCTCGCGACCCCTTTGTCGAGCGCCTGTTTGAAGGTTTTGCCTTCCTGATGGGCCGCATGCGCGAGAAACTCGATGACGATCTGCCTGAGCTGACCGAAGGCGTGGTCAGTCTGCTGTGGCCACATTATTTACGTACCATTCCCTCGATGTCGGTCGTGGAGTTCACCCCCGACTGGCCGGAAATGAAAGAATCGATGACGATAGGCAAAGGTTTTGAAGTGCTTTCCCGGCCGATCGGTGAAAAGGGCACGCGCTGCCGGTACACCACCACCAAAGCGATCGCTCTGCAGCCGTTATCCCTGGAACGCGTCCAGCTGGCCACCGATACGGATGGCCGGTCGGTGATCACGCTGCGCTTTACCTGCAGCCAGCTGACGGACTGGCGCCGGGTCGATCTCAGTCATATCCCGCTGTACTGCAACGCCGATGCGCCGCTGGCCTGCGCCATGCACGAGGCCTTTACCCTCAATGTGGCCCGGATGTGGCTGCGCATCCCCGATGAGGTGGACAGAAGGCCGCTGGACGGGTATTTCAGCGCGCTGGGATTTGGCGAGGATGACGGCCTCTGGCCTGAAGATGGCCGCAGTTTTCGCGGTTACCAGCTGCTGCTGGAGTATTTTACCTTCCGCGAAAAGTTCATGTTCATCGATCTGCGCGGGCTGGAGACGGTGGCTTTTCCGGCCGGACTGGCGTGGTTTGAAATCGACGTCGTGCTGGCGGAACGCTGGGAACATGACTTCCGCTTCAGCGAAAAGCAGCTGCGCCTGCACTGCGTGCCAGTGATCAACCTGTTTCCGCTGGAGTCCGATCCGCTGACCATAAATTCCCTGCAGACCGAATACCCGCTGCGCCCGATGCGCGTGCAGGACGGCCACACCGAAATTTACACCGTCGATTCCGTGATCTCCTCACACCAGCAGGTTTACGCGCCGTTCTCAAGTTTTCGCCACAAAGGCGGCATGATGCGTCATGACGCGGCGGACTATTACTATCATACCCGGGTGCGCCGTGGCCCCTCCGGGCTGTACAACACCTGGCTTATCGTCGGCGGAGAAGCCTTTGATAATCATACCGTACCGGAAGATGAAAGCCTGTCGCTGACCCTCACCGGAACCAACGGCCAGCTGCCGCGTCGCGCGCTGCAGAGCACCGTGCTCGATACGGTGATGAAAACCACTTCCGCCAGTATTGCAGTGCGTAACCTCTGCGCGCCGACGCTGCCGTGCTATCCCCCCGCCCAGGACCGTTTTCACTGGCGGGTGCTGAGCCATCTGGGCAGCAGTTTTCTTTCCCTGATGGATAACGCGGAGGTCCTGCGCGGCACCCTGGCGCTGTATGAATGGACCGACAGCGAGATGAATCGTCGGCGTCTGGAAGCCATCCTCGACGTGAAGCACCGCGCAACAGAGTGCTTTGCACAGGGCCATCTGGTGCGCGGTGTGCAGATTGAAGTCACCCTCGACAGTCACGGCTTTGCCGGACGAGGCGATATATGCCTGTTTGGCGAGATGCTTAGCCGCTTCTTCGCGCTCTACACCGACATCTACTTGTTCAACCGCCTGATTATCATTCTGCAACCAACCGGAGAACGACTGGAATGGGAAGAGAAGCACAGCCGCCGCATTCCCGGCTGACCCCGCGACTGGAGGCCGACCTGCCGCGGATCAATTTTTACCGCTTCTGCCAGCTTCTGGAAAAACGGCGTCCCGGCCAACCGCTGATGGGGGGAACCAGCCATCCGGCTGACGATCCGGTGCGTTTTTACCCGCATCCGGGAATGGGATTTCCCGCTAGCGAACTGAAAGCCGTGGAATACGATGAGGCCGATGACAGCAGGCCGCCGGTCATTCGCACCACCTTTATGGGGTTGTACGGTGTCGATTCGCCGCTCCCGACGGCATATCTCGATGATATCGCCCAGCACAGGGAAGGGCATGAAGCGCTGCAGGGCTTACTGGATATCTTCAGCCACCGGATCATGACGCAGTTTTACCGCATCTGGCGGAAATACTCCTGGCCCGCCACCTTTGAGCCCGGCGGCACCGATCGTCTCTCGCAGTCGCTACTGGGCCTGGCGGGGCTGGGCATCCCCGGCACGACGCAGCATATCGCCTCGCCGGCGTCGCGCTTTCTGGCGCTCACCGGCGTGCTGCGTCAGCCGGGCAAAACCCAGCAGGGGATCCAGGCGCTGGTCACCCTGCTGGCCCCGGAGACCACCGTCAGGGTGAGCCCGTACAGCCTGCGTCCGGTGGCGATCAGCCAGCCGCTGGGGTTTTACGGCGATGACGACTTCTTCCTGGACGGCAATACGCCGCTGGGTGACGAAGCGATGGATGCCAGCAGCCAGCTCCTCGTCGCCCTTACCACCGACAATCCCGCGGAGGCGCAGGGCTGGAAGCCTGACGGCCCGCTGTTTCGGGACTTTCTCATCCTGCTGCGGGTATACCTCGGCTGGCGATTCCGGGCCAACATCACCCTGACCGCGCCGACCCGACTGCTGGCTGTCCCGCCGCTGGGGGACGAGCCGTTCTGGCTCGGTATGAACGGCGTGCTGGGCGTGGGTGAGGGCGAGAGTGAGGACGATATTCCTCAGACCTTTACCACCGAGCTGGGTACCTATACGGGCCTGCAGCCTGCCACCTTTCTACAAGGAAACCGACGTGTTACGTATAAGTTTGACTAAAACCGCCTGTCTGCTGCCCCTGCTTGCGCTTTGCCTGAGCGGATGCGGACTCACCCAGCGCGTCTCGGAGGGAACAAAGTCTGCCTTCAACGCCGTTTTTTATAAGAAAATTAATACGCTGCATCTGGACTTTACCGCGCGCGAAGCGCTCAACACCGATGCCAGAGAGAATCACTCGCTCTCTGAACCGGTGGTGGTGCGCATCTATCAGCTTAAAGATCGCCAGACCTTTGACCGGCTGGTTTACCAGCAGCTGCTGGAGGAGGGGGATATTCTGCTCGCCGCCGATCTCCTCGCCAGTCGCGATGTGGTGATCGGTCCCGGAGGGGACGCCAGTCTCAATATGCCGCTGGAAGCGGAGGCGACGTTCGTGGCGGTTGTCGGCCTGTTCCGCCATCCGGACACACAAAGAAATACCTGGAAGCAGGTGCTGGCGCGTGAGGAATTGGATCCGGACAAGCCGCGCATTTTCACCGCCGAACACAACCAGCTACGGCTCAGGCCTGAAGCGGCGAAGTAACGTAAAAAAAACAAACATTTGCGGCGGGGCCATCGCGCCAGCCCGCCCTCAATCTTCGTAACCAGCGAACGGGCGATAACCATCTTGATCCAGCCCCAGCGGCTTCACCACAGCACAGGGAGATAACGTGACAGCGAGGGAACGTTTTTTTAAGAAACTGCAGCAACAGCAAAATCCGCGGCGGACAGCGGCCCTCGACGGGTCGGCCGCCGCTGATATCGCCAGGTTTCGTCAGCAGATGGCGGCGCTGGCTCAGCAGATAAGTCAGTGGTTTGATGGAACCGGTATTGAGGTGGTGATTTCGACCCGCCATCTCCACGACCTGAGTACCCTTGGCTACAGCCTCAACAGCGGCATCTGCCGCTACGATATCCCGGCCATTCGTCTGCAAAACGGCGAGCGCAGCGTCAATATCGTGCCGCAGCAGCTGTTGGATGGCGTGGAAAAGGGGATCGTGACCCTGAGTCTTGAGGCGCCCGACGGCGCGGGATCCCGGGAGGTGTTTTATCTGAGCCTGGCCCCGGAGGAGGGCTGGATGATCCGCAAGGCGCACCAGTCCCCGGAAGCGCGGCTTATGCTTACCGAAGATCGCTTTTTTATGGCGGTCGATAGCCTGGCCTGATGATCCCTGACAGGCGATGACGTTCCCGCGGCGGCGGTGCAAAGTGCGCATCGCCGCCCTGAGGTATCAGGCGCCAAACGCTCCGTCGATGGTGTGCATGGCGCCAGTGACAAACGACGCCTCCGGACCGGCCAGCCACGCCACCATTCCCGCCACCTCTTCCGGACGGCCATGGCGCTTAATGGCCATAAAGCTGTGCATCAGCTCTTTCATCGGGCCGTTCTCCGGGTTGGCGTCGGTATCAATTGGGCCGGGCTGGACGACGTTGACCGTGATGCCGCGCGGGCCAAAATCCCGCGCCAGGCCGCGCGCCAGCCCCTGCAGGGCCGATTTGCTGAGCGCATAGGCCGCCATTCCCGGCAACGGCATGCGATCGCCATTGACTGAGCCGATGACAATAATGCGCCCGCCTTCCGGCATGCGGCGCGCCGCTTCGACGGAGGCATGGTAGGGGGCGTGAATATTGATGCGGAACAGGCGATCGATGGCATCGCTGTCCTGCTCGAGAGCGTCACCGAAAAGCGCGATCCCGGCATTGACCACTAACACGTCCAGCGGGCCGCTGTCGCGGACCAGGCTTATCACCGCATCGCGATCGGCGCTGTCCGCCTGCACCGCCGTGCTGCCGGTCTCTGCCGCCAGCCGCTCGGCCGCTTCCGGCGAACCGGAATAGCTAAACACCACCGACGCGCCATCGGCGACAAAACGCCTGACGATCGCCGCGCCAATTCCCCGACTCCCGCCTAAAACCAGCACTGATTTGTTGTGAAACGCTGTCATATCCCACACCTCATGATATTGTAGTGATGATTACAATATGCTGCGGCTAAACAGGCTGTCAAGGATTAATATAGTGACCACTACAAAACCAGGGCGCACTCCGGGACGTCCCCGCCAGTTTGATGCGGAACAGGCCATTGAAACGGCGCAACGCCTCTTCCACGCGCGAGGCTACGACGCGGTGAGCGTGGCCGATCTGACCCACGCTTTCGGCATCAACCCCCCGAGCTTTTATGCTGCTTTCGGCAGCAAGCTCGGGCTGTATACCCGCGTCCTGCAGCGCTACAGCCAGACCGGGGCCATTCCCATCGACGCCCTGCTGCGAGACGACCAGCCGGTGGCGGCGTCGCTCATCGCCGTACTGCAGGAGGCGGCTCGCCGCTATGTGGCCGATCCGGCCGCCGCCGGCTGCCTGGTGCTGGAGGGGGTACATTGTCAGGATGCTGATGCCCGGGTGGCGGCAGGCGAATGGCATGCTGCGGCAAGAGCCAAAATCCAGCAGTATATCGCCCGCCATCGCCCGCAGGACGCGCTGCGGGTGACTGACTATATGGATACGCTGATGCTTGGCCTGTCGGCGAAAGCGCGGGAAGGGGATAGTCTGCCGCGTCTTCTGGAGACCGTGCGGCTGGCAGGCCTGGCGCTGGAGCGCATCCTGCCAGCCTGAGTCGTCAGATGGTTTGTCCGCCCGACACCTCGATCCGCTGGGCGGTCACCCAGCGGTTATCGTCGCGTAGCAGGCTGGCGATCATCGGCCCAATATCCTCGGGAACGCCCACCCGTCCCAGCGCCGTCATGGCGGCAAACTGCGCGTTTACCTCTGCGTCGTCCCGCACCAGCCCACCGCCAAAATCGGTGGCGATAGCGCCGGGGGCGATGGTATTGACGGTGATGCCGCGCCCGCCCAGCTCGCGGGCCATGTACACGCTCAGCATCTCCACAGCCGCTTTGGCGGCGGCGTAGGCGGAGAAGCCAGGATAGGAGACGCGGGTCAGCCCGGAGGAAAAGTTAACGATCCGCCCGCCGTCTGCCAGCAGCGGCAGCAGGGTTTGTACGAGAAAAAATACCCCCTTAACGTGGACGTTAAACAGCCCGTCGAACTGCGCTTCGCGCGTTTCGGCCAGCGGGGCGAATTCGCCGTGCCCTGCGTTATTGATCAGGTGGTCGAAAGTGGCCCGCCCCCAGACGCTGGCCAGCGCGCTGCCGAGGCTGTCGGCGAAGGCCGGGAAGCTGGCGGTTTGCGCCATATCCAGCGGCAGGGCGATGGCCTTGCGGCCCAGGGCGCGGATGTCGGCGACCACCGCTTCCGCTTGTTCGAGACTGCCGCGGTAGGTGACGATGACATCCCCACCCTGGCGGGCGATATCCAGTGCGGTCTGACGGCCAAGGCCGCGGTTGGCGCCGGTAATAAGTGCAATTTTAGTCATGTTCGGTCCTCTCTGGTGTGTGGAGTCCTTACAATAGGGGAGGCTCACCGGGCCGGGTTGCCCAATCCTTGTTATTTTTTGCCCATTTCTCTCCGTTCGCTCCCTTTTGCCGGGAAATAGCGCATACTCAGGCTTTAAAACTTGCCTGAAAGGATCTTATGCGCGACGCCCTGTTCGATCTCTGCCGCCGGTTTGCCGATGCTCATGTCGATAGCAGCGGGGTGGCAGTTACCCCGGTTCCCGGTATTACTCTGGTGCGGGCCCTGCATCCTGGTGACCTGCAGGCGGCTATCGCCAGGCCGCTGGTGGCCATGCTGCTCCAGGGGCGTAAGAGCGTGACCACCGGCCTGGCAAGCTTTGACTATGGTCCGGGCGAGGCGATGGTGATTGCCGCGGATGTTCCCACTACCAGCCAGATCACCGAGGCCAGTCAGCGTTTTCCCTATTACGCGCTGGTGCTGGAGCTGGACCTGGCTATCCTGCGCGAGCTGCAGGAGGCCGGGCCGTCAGGGCCGGATGAGGCGCCCCGCGTTGGTATCGAACCGATGAACGCCGATGTGACGGATGCCGCTTACCGGCTGGCAAGGCTATTTGATCAACCGGGGGCGCTGGCGGTGCTGGGGGAAGGTCTGCGGCGGGAGCTGCATTACTGGCTGTTGCAGAGTGTCCATGGGCCGGCCATCCGGGCGCTGGGCGCCGTAGACAGCCATTCGGCGCGGATCCGTCGGGCGGTGGCGATGCTGCGCCGGGATTTTATGCAGCCAGTCAGCGTCGACGCGCTGGCCGACGCCGCCGGGATGAGCGTCTCTGTCTTTCACCGTCATTTCCGCGCCATGACCACGCTGTCGCCGCTGCAGTTTCAGAAGCAGTTACGCCTGATCCACGCCCGCCGCCTGATGCTGGCGGAAGGGATGAGTATTGCGCAGGCTGCCGGGGAGGTGGGCTATATCAGCGTGTCGCAGTTCACCCGGGAATACGCTCGCCTGTATGGCGCGCCGCCGGGCCGCGATCGTCGACGGGAAAAAATGAGCGCCTGACCTGGCGCGCGGGCTGCCGGCAGCTCATCCCTGAGCCTGACGCCGGTGCTTTAGTCCGCGATTTTCGCCGTGATATGCACTTTGTTGCCCATTCGCGCTTCAGTGATGCGATAGGTAGTCGCGCCCTCGCGGGCGGCTTGCTGGCGGATTTTGCTCTCCGCATGGTCCAGGGTATCGCCGGTGGCGGTGATGGTTCTGGCATTTGCCGCCAGGGGCAGCAGACAACTCAATACGATCAGTGGAATTAACTTGTTCATCGTCATTCTGTCCTGTGAGAGAAAATCAGCGCGCGGTCTGCAGCCAGCCGGCAATGTCCTGGGTCGGCAGCTGGTGGCGGGCATTCCAGGTGTCGCCCATCGGCCACCACACGCCATCCCCCCGGGCGAAGGCGGCGCGATAGCGCAGCATGGCGTCATCCGGGTTTGTCCGCAGCTGCTCCAGCAGGGCGGGCAGGGTGTGGACGGCTTTGCTGAACGTCTGCTGCGTTACGCGCTCCACGGTATCCGCCAACTGCCGGTAAGAGGTCGTTTCGCCGGCAACAAACACCACCTCGTTGACGATCCGCGGCTGATGCAGATAAATCGCCGTGGTCAGGCGGCCAATATCCGCCGGTGAGGTGACGGTCACCTGGGTATCCCAGCTGCCAAGGGCGTGAAGGGTTCGGTTGGATAAATTCACTACATCGAAGTCTGGTTCGAAGAGAAAGCTGGTAAACATCCCGGTGGAGACAATGACCCACTCCGTGGCCCGCTGCGCGCGCAGCAGGGTCCGGACATCGTACTGCTCGTCCCAGACCGGCTGACCGCTGCCTTTGCCTACCACATCGTAATTGACGCCAAACTGCCAGGGAAAATAGCGGGGTACCCCGGCCGCCAGCACCGCGCGGGTAATTTTCAGCTGTGTCCCCGGACCGGCGACAAACCCCATGCAGTTAATCACGGTGGTGAATCCGCGAAACTGATCGGCCAGCGTCTCCATGGCGCTACCGGCGATGTCGACGGCGAGGAAGGTGGCTCCGGCGTCGGTCAGCGCCTGATGGTTTGACGACCGCAGCTGGCCGGCTTCATCCCAGGCCGCCGGCGAGACGATGACCGAGACCGTGCCCTGGCGCTCGATTACCGCAGGCACCAGCGCATCAAGAACGGCGGCGCCCAGTTGTCCCGCTCCCAGCACCAATACCTTTTCCGCATGATTAAAATTATCAGTTTTCATTTTAACTCCTTGCTCAGTTAAGCCTTGTGTTTACGGGCTACAGGCTCAGTGTAGGGGGACGGTCGACATTCGATAAGTACAGCGTTTCGGGTTAGACTGTTCGTAATATTGGGATAATGAGCGCCGGGGGGGGGGTAACGAAATGGACAAACTGGATGCCATGCAGGTCTATGTTGCGGTCGTGGATGCCCACAGCTTCGCCCGCGCGGCGGAGGTGCTCGGGCAGCCGCGCTCCACGGTATCGCGGGTGGTGAAGGAGCTGGAAGCCTGGCTCGGGGCGCAGCTTCTCCAGCGCACCACCCGCAAGCTCAGCGTGACGGCGGAGGGTCGCCGGTATTATGAGGAGTGTAAAAGGCTGCTGGCCGAGATGGCGGCGATGGAAGCCTCCTTTCCCGGGCGCTCGGCTCAGCCCGCCGGGCGGTTCAAGGTAGGGATGCCGCAATCCCTTGCCCGCCACTGCATTCTGCCGAGGATCGGCGAGTTTTTGCAGCAGTATCCCGACCTGGAGCTGATCCTCTGCTCAAGCGACAACGTGGAAGATATTATTCAGGAGGGATTCGACTGCGTGATCCGTACCGGGCGGATCGAAGATTCCACCACCCTGGTGGCGCGTCCTCTGGCCCGCTACCGCTGGATGGTCCTCGCCTCGCCGGCCTGGCTCGCGGCCCACGGCCGGCCGCAGAGCATCGACGAACTGCACCAGCATCGGGCGGTGGGCTACCTGAATCACCGTACCGGGCGGACCATCGACTGGCTTTTCTCCCTCGATGAAGGCGACTGCGCGATCCGCATGCGGGAGACGCTGGTGGTCGACGATACCGATGCCTACATTCAGGCCGGCATTCAGGGGCTGGGCCTGATCCGCGTCGCCAGCTATCTGGCGCAACCTTATCTGCAGAGCGGGGCGCTGGTCGCCTGTCTGGAGCAGGCCGCTTCTGATCTTCCCTTGTCGCTGGTCTATCCGCAAAACCGCTATCTGCCGCCGGCGGTGCGCGCGTTTTATGACTGGAGCAGGCGTGTGCTGCAACCCCCGCACAGCGAGGCCTGATGCCGGGGCATCGGCCCGGTTATTGGCCGCGCATGGCCTGTTTTAACTTCGTCACCAGCCAGTTCAGCGCCGGATCCTGCGCCCGCCGTTTGTGCCGCAAAATGCACAGCGTAAATTCCGGATACGCTACCGGCGGAGCGTCCGCGCGCAGCGCATACTGCGCCTGCCAGCGCTGCGCCAGCCCCTGCGGGACGGTGGCGAACAGCGGCAGGGTGGTCAGCAGCAGGGGAAAGGTGGAGAAATTCTGCGTGGCAAAGCGCACGCGCCGCGCGAGCCCCTGGCTGGCGAGCTGGCGGTCAATTTCACCGTGGCCGGTTTCGCGATAGGCCACCATCACATGTTCCCAGGCGACAAAGTCGCTCACCGACAGCGGACCGCGGCAGGGGATCTGCTGCGGCGACCACAGGGTGGTGACTCCCATGGACATCACCGGCTCGCTGACGATCTCCCCACGGCTCTGTTTGTTGACAGACACTGCGACATCAATGCGCTCCTCCTCCAGCAACTGGCGAACCTGGAAGGGGTCGGCGGCTATCGACTGCAGTGAGACTCCGGGCGCCTCCTGCATCAGCCCGGGTAACAGCGGGGGCATCAGCCAGTGTTCGCTCCAGTCGCTGAGGCCGATGCGAAAAAGCTGCTGCGCGCGCGCCGGGACGAACTCTGCGGCGCCAAACATCGCCGAATGCAGGTTTTCCATCAGCGGCTGCAGGTCGGTCATCAGCGCTTGCGCCCGCGGCGTCGGCAGCATGCCTCTGGCGCTGCGGACGAACAGCGGGTCGTCAAACATCTCGCGCAGCCGTTTCAGCGCCCCGCTGATAGCCGGCTGGCCAAGATGCAGCACCTCTGCGGTGCGGGTGACGCTCCCTTCGCGGTACAGCACCATCAAGACTGTCAACAGATTCAGATCGATACGACTAAAATCATTTTCAATGATTTTGTTCATTATGATAATCAATTTGAATGTGGGTTATCCCGGCAGCATAGTGAATATCACCCCGATAAATCAACCAGCGCAATGCGCGCGGAGGGAGTGATGCAAACTTACCAGACAGGCGATAGCCTGATTTTCAAAGTGCCGGAGCGCGAGATTTCCCTGCAGCCGGCAGCGCTCTATCCAGAGGCGTTCCCGGTAGCGGAGGCGGAGGCCGTTATTCAGCCGATTGCGCTGTCAATCCACAGCTGGGTGGTGCAGACCCCCCACGATCTGATTGTTATCGATACCGCCACCGGCAATGGTCGGGAGCGCGGCGGCAATCCGCTCTATCATCAACTTAACACGCCGTATCTGGAGAATCTCCGCGCCGCAGGAGTGAACCCGGAGGACGTGACCCTGGTGCTACTGACTCACCTGCATACCGACCATGTCGGATGGAATACCGTCTGGCAGGACGATCGCTGGGTGCCGCTGTTTCCCAACGCCCGCTATCTGTGCTCGGCAAAAGAGCTGTCGCGGGTGAAAAACAGCGAACGCTACCGGGCGCTGTGGCTTGACAGCCTGCTGCCGGTGATTGAGGCCGGCCAGCTGGAGACCGTCGATGTGGCGACCCGGCCGCGGGTCGGCGGACGGATCGACTTTATTCCCACCCCCGGCCACAGTCCGGACCATGCCGCGCTGGTCCTCGCCGCTGGAGATGACTACGCCTGTTTCTCCGGCGATCTTCTGCATTCCCCGATCCAGTTTGCCCATCCGCAGTGGAATTCAGCGTTCTGCGGCGATCCCCGGCAGGCGGAAGTCTCGCGACGGGAGATGATGGCGTGGGGGGCAAGCCATCATGCTCAATGGTTCACCGGGCATTTTGCCGGGCCTTCCTGCGGCTGGCTGGAGAAGGATAAGCAAGGTGACTATCGCTGGCGAGAGGCCGGGAAACAGGCTGCAGATAAGGGGAACAGTGATGAATAATGCGCAAACCGTGTTGGTTTTTGGCGCCACCGGTCAGCAGGGCGGCTCGGTGGCGCGGGCGCTGCTGCACCGCGGCTGGCGGGTTCGGGCGCTGGTCAGGGATCCTTTCTCCGCCGGGGCCGCTGCGCTGGCGGCGCGGGGAGCCGAGCTGGTCGTGGGTACCTTTGAAGACCGGGCGGCAATGCGGTCGGCGATGGCCGGGGTCGACGGCGTCTTCAGCGTCCAGCCCAGTTCGCCGGGAGGGACGGTGACCGATGAGCAGGAGGTACGCTACGGGATAACCATCGCCGATCTCGCCGTCGAGTGCGGGGTGAAGCATCTGGTGTACAGCTCCGGCAGCGCGACGGGGGAGACGCCGACCGGCGTAGCGCATTATGACACCAAAGCGGAAATTGAACGGCATATTCGCCGCCTGCCGCTGGCGGCGACTATCGTGCGGCCCGCCACCTTTATGGAGCTGCTGGTGATGCCTGGTTTTGGCCTTGATGAAGGTCGTTTTCAATTTTTTATGTTGCCGGAGGGGAGAATGCAGGTGCTGGCGGTGGAGGATATCGGCCATCTTGTAGCGGCGGTTTTTGCCGCGCCGGCGCGGTTTGCCGGCAAGACGTTCGAGATCGCCAGCGACAGCGTGACCGGTCGTCAGCTGGAGGGGTTATTCTCCGCGGCGGCGGGACGGCCGATCCCCTATTCGCGATTTTCCGACGAGGTGCTGGCCGCCAGTCCTTTTCTGCACAAGCTGACCGGGCTGGTGGACGACGGGCGGCTGGCCGGGCACGCCGACCTCGACGCCCTGCGCCAGCTGCACCCGCAGCTGCACACCTTCGCCGGCTGGCTGGCAGGCCCCGGCCGTCCCGCCTTCGAGCGGGCGCTGACCAGCGGGGCTCGCTGGGCGTTTGATCGTTAAAGGCTGGTGTTCTGGTTACCCGCCAGGCGCGCTGTCTCGTCGGTGACCGGCCGCCGCTAGCCGGCAGTCAGGATCGCGTCGGCCAGCACCGCTAAAATCCGCTCTGCGCGCGGGGCATGGGACGGTTGCTCCCGCAGCCAGGCAAGCGCGGCGATCAGATCGAACAGCTCCTCTCCGCTGAGATCTGGCCGTGCCAGCCCGGCCTGCTGCGCGCGGGTCAGTAGCGACGTACCGGCGGCGCGCAGGGCAACGCAGGCGCTGTGCAGGGCGGACTCAGGATCGTCGATGGCGCTCATCAGCGGGGCGATGATCCCGCGATGCTGATGGGTAAACGCCACGCTCTCGGCCAGCCACTCCAGCAGCGCCGCGGCAGGATCGGCGGCGCGCAGAAGCGACTCAGCCCGGGCGGTTAGCGCCGCAAAGCGGCTGCGGAGCAGGGCTTCCAGCAGGCTGTCGCGGTTGGGAAAGTGGCGGTAGAGGGTTCCCATTCCGACGCCCGCCCGGCGGGCGATATCGCGCAGCGACGCCTCGGCGCCTTGCTCCACAAAGACGTCCCGGGCCACCTCGATCAACAGGTCATAATTTTTTCTGGCATCAGCTCTCATTGGCGTTCCTTGACAATCGGAGCACTGCTCCATATATTCGGAACAGTGCTCCGTTAAATATAACGCATTTCCATATGAGGAGAAAGCGATGTCAACGCATATGATGAAGGCTGTTCAACAGCACGCCTTTGGCGGGCCGGAAGTCCTGAGCTATGAGGATGCGCCCATGCCGGTGCTGCAGGCCGGTGAAGTACTGGTACAGGTGCACGCGGTGGGCGTGAACCCGCCGGACAGCTATCTGCGCGATGGCTATCAACAGCTGCCCCCGGAGTGGCGGCCCGAGGTCCGCTTTCCCTTGATCCTCGGGACCGATCTCTCCGGGGTGGTGGTGGCGCGGGCGGATGACGTCCGGGAGGTGGCGGTCGGCGACGAAGTGTATGCTATGGCGCGTTTTCCCGAAGGGGCGGCAGGGGGCAGCCGCGCTTACGCCGAGTACGTTAGCGTGCCGGTCAGCGACCTCGCTCGCAAACCCCTAACCCTGAGCCATCAGCAGGCTGCCGCGGTGCCGATGTCGCTCCTGACCGCCTGGCAGTTCATGATCGATCCCGGGCATGAGGTGGCGAATCCGCTGCAGCCGGGGCCGCATCGGCCGGTGCCGCTGGCGGGTAAACGCGTCCTGGTCAACGGCGCGGCAGGGGGAGTCGGTCATTTCGCCGTGCAGTTGGCGAAGTGGCAGGGCGCCGAGGTGATTGCCGTCGCCGCGGGCCGCCATGAAGCCTTTTTACGTCAGCTCGGCGCGGATAGCGTTATCGACTATACAACCACCGCAGTGGAAGAGACGGTGCGTGACCTGGACCTGGTCATTGATGCGCCGGGCGGGCCGGCCAGCGGCCGTTTTTTGCGTACCCTGCGACCCGGCGGCGCGCTGTACCCGATCTTTCCGCTCGGCTTTGCCGGGGCGGAAGAGGCGCGACAGCGCGGAGTGACGGTCTCAACCACCCAGGTACGCTCCAGCGGCGCGCAGCTCGCCCGGCTTGCCGACCTGCTGGACGCCGGGGTCATCCGGGTGGCAATTGACAGCGTTTTCCCCCTTGCGCAGGCGCAGATGGCGCATGAGCGAGCAGCGCAGGGGCATCTTGAGGGCAAAATCGTGCTGTCGGTGATGGACTCGTCAGCCGGGTAATCCCCGACGGCCAGGGTTGCGTTTTTGCTTCTCCCGGCGGCGGACTAAAACAGCGCCAGCCGGGCAAGACGGTCCAGCGCGTTGCTCAGCGCCTCGTCCCCTGCGGTCAGGCTGATGCGAATAAATCCTTCCCCCCCTGCGCCAAAACCAGTGCCCGGCGCCACCAGAATATGCGCTTCCTGCAGCAGCAGACGGGCAAACTCCTGCGAACGGTAGCCGGGCGGTACGCCGAGCCAGAGGAAGAAAGTGCCTTGTGCGTCACGCGCCGGCCAGCGCAGCGCAGCCAGTCGACGCAGAACCCACTCCCGACGTTGATGATAGACCGCCGTCAGCTGCGCAATCCGTTCGGCCGGCAGGTTGAGCGCAGCGATCGCCGCATCCTGAATCGCGCCAAACACCGTACTGTAGCTATGGGTGTGCAGCTTTTTAAACGCCCGGATAATCGAGGCGTTGCCGACCGCGAAGCCGAAGCGCCAGCCGGCCATATTAAAGGTCTTGGAAAAAGTATAGGTTTCCACTCCCCATGCTTTCGCGTCGGGCTGGGAGAAGAGGCTCAGCGGCGCATCGCTGGCCGCGCTGCCGATGGCCGCATAGGCAAAATCATGGAGGATCGGCACCTGGTGACGACGAGCAAACTGCAGCGCGCTGGCGAACAGCGCCGGCGTGGCGAGGGCGCCGGTTGGATTATGCGGATAGTTAAGCACCACCAGCCCGGCCTTGTCAGCGACTTCCCGGGGAAGATCGTTAAAATCCGGCAGGAAATGGTTCTCCGCCCTGAGCGGCAGGCCATAAAACGCCGCCTGGGACTGCAGCGCCGCCGAGCGGTAAATCGGATAGCAGGGATCGGTGGAGATGAGGTATTGCCCGGGGCTGAGCAGCGCCCGCGGGATGCCGCCTATACCGATATGCGACCCCTGAAACACGGCGACTTCGCTGTGCGGATCGAGTTCCACATCATACTGCCGGCGATAGAACCGGGCGATCGCCTCGCGGACCTGTGGTTTGCCCCAGAACGACGGGTAGCCATGGTTTTCACGACGATGAATAGCGCTCTGCAGCGAGTCGATCACTTCCGGCGGGGTGGGTTGATCCGGACTGCCGCTGGAAAGATCGATCAGCGGCAGCGCTTCGGTGTTGACCTCCGCGGCCAGTTTTTCCAGCAGGCTGAACAGATTCTCTTCCAGGGCGTCCACCAGCGGCGAAGCAGTAAAATCAGGCATAACATTCCCGGTTTAAATCACGAATAATTAACCATCTTTAAGGGATTTATAGCGGCTGGCTAAATAACAATATACGCAAAAGATTCTTGTTTTTAAGATATGTCGGTATAGCAAAAGTTAATGAGGAATTAGCAAAAGGAAATTCGGCGTTCTGGCTTACAACCCACAGTCGGCTGTGATTTAATCGTTCAATATCGCCAACCCTCCAGGAAATACCTTATGAACAAGTCAGTTGCGCGCGGGATCGCTCTCGCCCTGTTGTCGGCCACCTCTTTTTATGCCGCCGCCGACGCTCATCTTATCCGCGTCGGCTTTAACCCCGGGCCGTATAAAGAACAATTTGAGAAAGGCGTCGCGCCCTATTTATTGAGTAAAGGGTATAAAATCGAATATAAGGATTTCAGCGACGGTATTCAGGTGAATGACGCGGTAGCCCGCGGCGATATCGAAGCGAATATTATGCAGCATCCGGTATATCTGAAAGCAATTAATGAGCGGCTGGGGATCGATAACGTGGGCATTGTGCAGGTCCCCACGCCGCCGATGGGGCTGTATGGTGGGAAACTGACCACCCTGGGGACCCCGGCGGCGGGCACCGTCGTGTCGGTACCAAACCAGCCGTCAAATGAATATCGCGCGGTACTGGTGCTGGAGAGCCTTGGCTGGGTGAAAATTAAACCAGACAGCGATCCGGCCACTTTTTCGCAGCGTAACATCGTAGATAATCCTTACAAAATAGTCCTAAAAGAGATGGATAATGCCCAGCAGGTTCGCGCTCTGCCGGACGTCGACTATGGCCTGATTCAGGGCAATTTTGCCGTCTCCAGCGGTATGTCCCTGACCTCGGCATTAAAACTGGAAGCAGCCACCAGCCATTTTATTAATGTCGTGACCGTCGCCGGCAAAAATCAGAAGGCGCAGTTTGCCAAAGATATTATCGATGGCTACCACTCGGCCGAGTTCAAAAAATATATTCTCAGCCATCCGCAGTATGATGGTTACTTGCTGCCTGACTATTTAAAATGAATAACGCGATGATAGAATTTCGCCACGTCAGTAAAAGCTTTTCCAGGAAAGGACATCCGGTTCTGGCCTTGCAGGATATTAATCTCAGCATTGAGCGAGGCGATATTTTTGGCATTATTGGCTACAGCGGGGCAGGAAAAAGCACCTTATTACGGCTGATTAATCGTCTGGAAACACCTGGCGAGGGCGAGGTACTGTTAAACGGCGAGCCGCTACAGGACTGCAGCGGCCAGCGCCTGCAGGCCATCAAAAAAGATATCGGCATGATCTTTCAGAATTTTAATCTGCTGAATTCGAAAACCGTTTTTCATAACATCGCCATCCCGCTTATTTTACAGGGGCGCGACAAGGCCTTTATCCAGGCGCGGGTGGCGGAACTGCTGGCGTTCGTCGATCTGAGCGACAAAATCCACAGCTACCCTAATGAGCTGTCGGGCGGACAAAAGCAGCGGGTCGGTATTGCCCGGGCGCTGGCCACCAACCCGTCGGTCCTTCTGTGCGATGAAGCCACCTCGGCGCTCGACCCCCACACTACGGTGCAGATCTTACTGCTTTTGCAGGAGATTAATCGTCGGTATGGCATCACCATCGTACTGATCACCCATGAGATGTCGGTGATCCAGAAAATCTGTCACAAGGTGGCGGTGATGCAGGCGGGCCGTATCGTTGAACAGGGGGCGGTTTTTGATCTCTTTGCTCAGCCGCAGCATCCGGTCACTGCCAGTTTCGTGCAGTCGGTGGTGCACGACCGCCTGCCGCAGCGGGTGGCGTCGTTCCTGCAGCGCGATAACGGCGCCCGGGCTTTACGCCTCGAATTTGTCGGCGCGACGGCGCAGCAGCCGATTATTAACCACCTGATCCGCGAGTATGCTGTCGAGGTGAATATCCTGTTTGCCAGCATGTCTGAAGTTCAGGGTCGGATTCTGGGATTTATGATTGTGCAGCTCCTCGGCGAGCCTGACGAAACCGAACGCGCCATCACCCATCTGGCCGATGCAGGAGTGAAAATCACCCATGTTTGATCTTATTGATACCGCCATTACAGGCGATCAGTTTCTGCTGGCGCTGCATGACACGCTGATTATGGTCGCCGTCTCGCTGGGCTTTGGCGCGCTGATCGGCGTACCGTTAGGGATTGTGCTGGTGGTTTGCCGTCCCGGCGGCATCGTGGCCAACCCGGTGGTGCATCAGGCGCTGAATCCGCTGATTAACGTGCTGCGTTCGCTGCCGTTTATCATTTTGCTGATTGTGATCCTGCCCTTTACCAGACTGCTGGTGGGCACCACTATCGGCACCGCGGGAGCCATCGTGCCGCTGATCGTCTTTGTCGCCCCCTATATTGCCCGACTAGTGGAGAGCTCGTTGCTGGAGGTGGATGAGGGGATCCTCGAGGCCGCGGACGCCATGGGCGCAACCCCGCTGCAGACTGTCTGGCACTTTATGCTGCCGGAGGCGGCGGCATCGCTGATTCTGGCCCTCACCACGGCGACCATCGGTCTGCTCGGCGCCACAGCCATGGCGGGTACAGTGGGCGGCGGGGGAATCGGGGATCTGGCTATTACCTATGGCTATCAGCGCTTCGACGCTTTCGCCACCCTCACTACCGCCCTGGTGCTGATTGTGATTGTCCAGCTTATCCAGACGCTGGGCACCCGACTGGCTCGCCGACTGCGTCGCGATTAATCGCTCTACCGCGCCGGGGTTGACCCGGCTAGCGTGCGCAGACCGCGGCGAAGGCGCTGGCTACCCGCGCAATATTGCCGTGGTTGAGCCCGGCCACGCAGACCCGACCGCTGGCGATCAGATAGATGCCATGCTCTTGACGCAGAACGTCTACCTGATCGGCGCTAAAGCCGGTGTAACTGAACATGCCGCGCTGGGTCAGCAGATAGGAAAAATCCCCCGCCGGCAGGGTTGCCTGCAGGGCCTTCACCAGCGCGACGCGCATGGCGCTGATGCGGGTGCGCATGGCCTCCACTTCTTCCTGCCACAGGGCATTCAGCTCGGGATCGTTGAGCACCTGCGACACCACCTGGGCGCCAAACCCCGGCGGGCTGGAGTAGTTGCGCCGCACGGTGGCTTTCAGCTGGCCCAGCACGCGCCCGGCGATATCGGCATTGTCACAGACCACTGACAGGCCGCCAACCCGCTCGCCATACAGCGAAAATATCTTGGAAAACGAGTTGCTGACCAGCGCCGTCAGCCCGGCGCTGGCGATGGCGCGAATGGCATAGGCATCCTCGTCCAGTCCGCGGCCGAAGCCCTGGTAGGCGATATCAAGGAATGGGATCAGCTCCCTGCCGATCAGCACCTCAATCACGCGATCCCACTGCTCGCGGGTGAGATCGGCCCCCGTCGGGTTATGGCAGCAAGGGTGAAGCAGCACAATGCTGCGCGGCGGCAGCTGCTGGAGGGCGGCGAGCATAGCGGGGAAATTCACCCCGCGGGTGGCGCTGTCGAACCAGGGATAGGTATGTACCTCAAAGCCGGCGCCGGCAAAGATGGCAACGTGGTTCTCCCAGGTTGGATCGCTGACCCAGACCGCGGAGTCGGGGAAGTAGCGCTTGAGGAAATCAGCGCCCACCTTTAGCGCGCCGGAGCCCCCCAGTGTCTGGATGGTGGCGATGCGTCCGGCACGCAACGCCGGATGATTGTCGCCAAACAGCAGGGTCTGGACCGCGCGGCGATAGGGCGCCAGCCCCTCCATCGGCAGATAAAGGCTGGCCTTTTGCTGCTGACTCTGCAGCCGGTCAGCGGCCTGACGGACCGCCTCCAGCTGGGGAATAATGGCCTGCTCGTTATAGTACAGCCCGATGCTGAGGTTAACTTTGTCTGCCCGGGGATCCTGTTGAAAGGCTTCCATCAGGGACAGGATAGGATCGCCCGCGTAGGCGTCAACGTTCTGGAACACAGTGGTTACTCCTGAAGTGACCGTTAAAGGTGAAGCCATTACACCGCATAGCGTCCGGGGCGGTGGTTCATGGCGATAATCGAATTCAAAATCACGGCGCCGAGGACAGAGACCAGCAGCATCGGCAGGCTAACCACCCACAGCGAGGCGGTGACGATGCAGGCGTCCACTACCATCTGGAATTTACCGGCGCGGATGCCGCTTTTATCCTGCAGATAGAGGGCCAGAATATTGACGCCGCCGAGACTCGCTTTATGGCGGAACAGCACCACAAAGCCGATGCCGACCATGATGTTGCCGAAGAGGGTGGCGTAATAGGGGTTCAGGCGATCGACATGGATAAAGTAGCCGTGCAGGTCGGAGAACAGCGACACCAGTCCGACCGCGCAGAAGGTTTTCAGCGTGAAGGCGGCGCCCATCCGCCGGACGGAGAGCCAGTAGAAGGGCAGATTAATGGCGAAGAAAACCACGCCGAACGGCAAGTGGGTGGCATAGTGGATCAGAAAGGCCATACCCGCCGTCCCGCCGGTCAGGGCGCCAGCCTGGCGAAAGAGGATAATGCCAAAGGAGATCATCAGCGTGCCGAACAGCAGCGCCAGGGCATCCTCCAGCCAGGTGTGGGTCAGTTTTTCAGGGGAAAGGACGTTATCCATAAATAAGCACTATCTTTTCGTTAACAAGGATAAGCTCTTGTTTGCAAAAATCGCACCAGAGGAGCGTGCCCTGGCGAGCGTTTGCGGAAAAAATAGCCGTGGTTTAGCCTAACCTGTTGTTCTGACAGGAAGAGAAAATTGCACGGGTCGTGCGTTTTATGGTTTCCGAATGCGTGAATTGTGCGAATTTTCCGCTTGTCGCGCATTGTCTGGCCCCGAGTCTGCACCAGCGCAGGGCACTGTGCCCCGGTTCAGCGCAGCGGGGTCGTGCCCGGCATCAGCTGGCCGTTCTCTTTCAGGCGGTTGAGCACGACGGCGGTTTTCAGATGGGCCACCCCTTTGTTTTGCGCCAGAATATGGCTGATCAAATGGCTCAGACCGGGCAGGTCCGGGACCGTTACCCGCAGCAGATAATCGGCGTCGCCGGTGGTTTTCCAGGCGTCCAGAATGGCGTCCACTTCACTGAGCATCTGATGAAAGCTCTCCACGCATTGCGGGGTGTGATTCAGCAGACGCACCTCAATCAGGCCAAGCATCTCCTGCCCGGCTGCATCCGGCGCCAGACGCGCATGGTAGCCGAGGATAAGCTGTGCCTGTTCAAGGGCGATACGGCGGCGCGAACACTGGGAAGCGGACAGGCCGATAAGCTCGCTCAGCTCCTGATTGGTTAAACGGCCATTGGCCTGCAGCAGGGTAAGTATTTTCAGATCATAGTCGTCGATGTTGTACATAGTGGCCACTAGCGGAACGTAAAAGTGGCTACCAGCCTAACAGTTTTTTGCCTGGCGTGAAGCCTGAGCGGACGGCGGCAAACCGGATGCACCAAAACGGGTCAGGTTCATGCATTAATCCGCTCTTTTTCTCATGATCTGTGCGTTATCTTGCCAGTTTTCGCGTGTGATGCGCCAGGTCGGCGCCGACATGACCAGCTACCGGAACTGATTTGAAAAGAATATTTGAATATATTTCAATTAATTAATTTTTGTCTGACGCTGCAAGACGCTCCGCTGGCCTGAAAGTTGCTACCGGCGAACGTGACTTTTTACAGACAGGGGCAGGTCAGAGATGACAACGCAGCAAGAGCATCAGTTAAAACGCGGGTTAAAAAACCGCCACATCCAGTTGATCGCCCTCGGGGGGGCGGTCGGCACCGGACTGTTTTTAGGTATCGCGCAAACGATCCGTATGGCAGGCCCGTCGGTCCTGCTGGGGTACGCCATCGCCGGGGTTATCGCTTTCTTTATCATGCGTCAGCTTGGCGAAATGGTGGTAGAGGAGCCGGTGGCGGGGTCGTTCAGCCATTTCGCCAACCGCTACTGGGGGCCCTTCGCCGGGTTTATGTCCGGCTGGAATTACTGGGTGTTGTACGTGCTGGTAAGCATGGCGGAGCTGACGGCGGTGGGGATCTATATTCAGTACTGGTGGCCGGAGGTACCCACCTGGCTGTCGGCGGCGATCTTCTTCGTGGCGATCAACGCCATCAACCTGACGCACGTCAAAGTGTATGGCGAGCTGGAGTTTTGGTTCTCGATTGTCAAAGTGGCCGCCATCATCAGCATGATCGCCTTTGGCTGCTATCTGTTATTTAGCGGTCACGGCGGCCCGGCGGCGACGGTGGCCAACCTGTGGCAGGACGGGGGATTTTTCCCTAACGGCATCACGGGCTTGGTGATGGCCATGGCGGTGATCATGTTCTCCTTCGGCGGGCTTGAGCTGGTGGGGATCACCGCGGCGGAAGCCGACGAACCGCATAAAACCATTCCCAAAGCCACCAACCAGGTGATCTACCGTATTCTGCTGTTTTACGTGGGGTCGCTGGCGGTCCTGCTGTCACTCTACCCGTGGCGGAACGTCGTGGAAGGGGGAAGCCCCTTTGTGCTGATCTTTCACGCCATTGACAGCAATATTGTGGCCAACGCCCTCAATCTGGTGGTGCTCACCGCCGCGCTGTCGGTCTACAACAGCTGCGTCTACTGCAACAGCCGGATGCTGTTCGGCCTGGCTCAGCAGGGCAACGCCCCGCGTGCGCTGCTGCGGGTGAACCACCGCGGGATCCCATTGACCGCCCTGGCGGTATCCGCCGTCGCCACGGCGCTTTGCGTGGTGATTAACTATGTGATGCCCGGGAAAGCCTTTGCCCTGCTGATGGCCCTGGTGGTGGCCGCCCTGGTCATCAACTGGGCGATGATCTGCATCACTCATCTTAAGTTCCGCCGCGCCATGCAGCGGGCGGGGAAGGTAACGGCTTTCCAGAGTTTCGCCTATCCCCTGACAAACTGGCTGTGTCTGCTGTTTCTCGCCGCGATCCTCGGGGTGATGTATCTGACCCCGGACATCCGCATCTCCGTCTGCCTGATCCCGGCATGGCTGCTGATCCTTGCTGCAGGCTATCTGCTGCGCAGGAAAAGCGCGCCGGCGCCGGTGGCGGCGCTTGAGGAGCGTTAATCTGCGACGCTCTGCCTGGCGGCAGGGCGATATTATTGCGCTGAAAATATATAGCGCCAATATATAGGATGATTTATATAATTACGATAAATGATAACTAACAATATCACGCTGAATATAAATTAGAATGTGAGGAGACCGCGCGCTTTTTATTGATCTTGCGTACCGCTTTGCTACTATCCAGCCGGCATTGAGACTGTATTTAATAATGCCTGGAAATGGAATAGTAAAAACCATAATGGAGTAGGGTATGAAGCATGTGCACAAGCTGGCCTGGATAGGCCTGTTCGTCAATATTATTATCTGTTTTGTCGCGCGAAATTTATTACTTGATGAAGGACAGCTGAACTTTCATAGTCGGGCGGACGGCGTATGGTCCTGGCTGGTGCTGGCCCTGTTTATTGCCGTGGTGGTTCAGGCGATCAGCATAATGCTGTCAGGCCGCTACCCTTATCTGGCCATCGTCCTGGCGTTTGTTGGCGGCATCGTGATGGTGCCCGCCAGCGTGATCTTTCTGGTGGGTAGTCTGTTCAGCTTGCAAACGCGGATTAACGCCGGATTTACGCCCTGGCGATCAACCACGGCAGTGGGCGAGGCTGATAACCAGCAGCTATTAACCTTTAATGCCTCAGGCTTTTATCCCCAAGGGGCGCTGGCGCTCATCGCCGGGATCATTATTTTAATGATTGGCATGGGGATAGGCGGAGTATTTATTGCCGCCGGTATTGTTGCGCTGTGCAATGGCTATCGTCTGCAAAATCGGGTGGTGATTGGCGTGAGCGGCGAGTCGATGATATTTACGCCGGGGCTCTATGCCGATACCTACGTTATTCCCTTGCGGGATGTTGCCGTAGTTGAACGCAGCAATAATGATGCGAAAGTCCGGCTGCTGATCCGTTCCAGCGGCAGAAGCTTCACGTTGCGTAAAAAACTGCTCGCCGGCGATAAGGTTAATGACGCCTTCGCCGCCATTCTGGCAAAACTGACTACCGTTTAATGCTGGCAGAATAGAGAAGCCGCCAGGCGGCGCGAGGCGTCCTGGCGGTGAAAGGTGGGGTTAGCCTGCGCGGCTACCGCACCAGCTTGTCTCTTACGAACAGCACTGCCTGTTAATCCACGTTAGTAAAATAATCGCGCGCGGCGGTCTCGACGCGTTTCGCATCCAGCCCGGTCTTCTCAGTGATCTGTTCGATAAACGATTTAAATTTTTCGCTCATCACGTTACCCCCTTCCCAGTGGGCGACGTAAAATTTGCACTGATAGCGATAAAAATGGAGAGTGGTATCTCCTAACGTGTAATACATGCGCTTCTCCTGTCCGGTAGTACGGTTGCCGCGTCCACAGCGTCAGCAACCTCTTTCTCATTACGATCGATCTGCATTCTATCCTCCTCCCAATTGGCTGAAATTTCCAGCGGTGCTTTGCGCCATGGAGCAGGATAAAGCAATGTTAATCTGCGGATAGATAGTGATTTTTTCTAAGGTGGCGCAAAAGTAGCGGTTACCTGCGGGCCGCGCAGGTAACCGGAGAAGAGGGCGGATTAGCGCAGCGTGTTGCGCTCGTCGTCGGACAGGTCCAGGGTCTGCACCATACCACTTTCAGCAGAGCGCACCGCCGCTTCCAGAACGGCCATCACCGCCAGCGCTTCCACCGGCGGCACCGGATTGGCGATCTGGCCCTTCAGCGCATCGCGGATCAGCATATAGTACTGGCGCTGATCGCCCTGCGGGGTAGCCTGCGCGTGGGCCTGCAGCGAGGCATCATAGATAACCAGCGGGTCGTCATCCTGGCCCCAGCCGGCGCTGCCCGGTACCACGCCCGCCAGCAGCTGGCTCTCCTGTTGGTCGGCCCGCGCTTTGATAACGCTACCTTTATCGCCGTGCACGGTGAAGCGCGACGAGCCGCCCGCGACCAGCATGCTGCAGTGCAGGATCACTTTATGCGCCGGGTAGTTTAATACCACATGCGCCCAGTCGTTGATCTCCGCCCCGTCGCGCAGGGTGGCTATGTTACCTTGCACCGACTGCGGCAAACCAAATAGCTGCAGCGCCTGGTCGATCAGGTGCGGCCCCAGGTCGAACCACAAGCCGCTGCCCGGGACGTTCTGCTCGCGCCAGCGGACGCGGACTTCCGGGCGGAAGCGGTCGAAATGCGACTCGAAGTGTTTCACCGCGCCGAGGGTGCCTTGCTCAATCACCTGACGGATCCCGAGATAGTCGCTGTCCCAGCGGCGGTTATGGAAGACGGAAAGCAGACGCTGTTTCTCCTCCGCCAGGGCGATCAGCTCCCGGGCCTCCTGCATATCGAGGGTAAAGGGCTTGTCCACCACCACATGTTTGCCGGCGTTCAGCGCCAGGCGGGCCAGCGGGGCGTGCGTGGCGTTAGGGGAGGCGATGACCACCAGGTCAACGTCGGGATGCTGGACCGCTGCTTCCGGGGAAGCGATCACCGTGACGTCCGGCAGGTCGCGTTTGACCTTCTCTTCATCGCGGGAAGCGACGAACGCCAGGTTCAGCCCCGGCACCGAACGGATAAGCGGCGCGTGGAAGGTCTTACCGACGAATCCGTAGCCAATCAGGGCGATATTTATCGTGTTGTTACTCATCAGGTTCTCCACGTTGTTAAGCGTCAGCAATATGTACAGAGAGGGCGGGGTCATCCCCCAGCTCAGCCCAGGGACGATCAAGAAAAAGATGGTGAATGTCGCTGAGTCCGGCCACCCGCCACGGTTCGCAGCGGTTGAGTTTGGTATGGTCCGCCACCAGCCAGTGCTCGGCGCTGGCGGCCAGCATGGCGCGTTTAACGTCGGCATCAGCTTCCTGGCTGGCGCTCAGCCCCAGCCCGGCATGGAGCGCGCAGGCGCCGAGAATGGCGATATCGGCCCGGTAGCGGGTGACCAGCGACAGGGTGGCGCTGCCGGCGAACAGCCGTTGTTTACTATCCCACTGGCCGCCAAGCAGGATCAGCTGGATATCGGCACGGTCGCTGAACAGCTGAGCGATATCCAGAGAAGCCGTGATCACGGTCAACGGCCCTTTCAGCTGGGCTGCCACCGCCAGCAGCGTGCTTCCAGCGTCGAGAAACAGCGTCGAGCCAGAGGGAATGCGCGCGGCGACCTGCTGACCCAGGCGCTGCTTGGTCTGGGTGAGAAGAGCGTTTCTGCCCTGGCGCGTCATGGCCGGGACGTTAAGGGCGATGGCCCCGCCGTGGCTTTTCTGCAGCACGCCCTGTTGTTCCAGGTCGCTCAGATCGCGGCGAATGGTATCGGCCGACACCTGCAGCTCTGCAACCAGTTCGCTGATGCTCAGCTGACCGGTTTCGCTAAGCCTGTCGAGAATATGTTTTTGCCTGGCGAGCTTATGCATGGCCATTGACTCCGCAAATTAACGCAATAAACAGCATAATACAGCAAGAAGTTGCAAAATAAACGGCAAAACGTCGCTCTGTATGTGTTGAATCGTGAAGAACTTGATTTCACTAAGTTTTAACGTTAAATGAGGGGAGCGCCGCGACCGGGGCGAAAGCGCTTTTCAATGAAGCGACTAGGCCTGTATTTCCGGGTCATTAAAAGCAAGAATGCGCGCTTTCGCGTACCTTATAGAGAAGGCGCGTAATTTAGCAGATATGAATTAACGGAGGTTGAGTGGACGCGATTAAAGGCTCGGAGTTGCAGATACCGGACGCGATCTTCGCGTGGGTGCTCGACGGGCAGGGGGGCGTTAAGCCGCTCGCCGATGACGATATTATCGACAAAGACAAGCCTTGCTGGCTGCATCTCAACTATACCCATAGCGACAGCGCCGACTGGCTGGCGGCCACCCCGTTGCTGCCCAATAACGTACGCGATGCCCTGGCGGGGGAGAGCACCCGGCCGCGGGTGACGCGGATCGGTGACGGGGCGCTGATCACCCTGCGCTGTATCAACGGCAGTACCGATGAGCGGCCCGACCAGCTGGTGGCGATGCGCCTGTATATGGATGAGCGGCTGATCGTCTCCACTCGTCAGCGCAAAGTGCTGGCGCTGGACGATGTGCTGGGCGACCTGAAGGAAGGTAATGGCCCGACGGACGGCGGCAGCTGGCTGGTGGAGGTCTGCGATGCGTTGACCGATCATGCCAGCGAGTTTATCGAACAACTGCACGATCGCATTATCGACCTGGAAGACGACCTGCTCGATCAGCAGGTGCCGCCGCGGGGATTTCTCGCGCTGCTGCGTAAGCAGCTGATTGTGATGCGCCGCTATATGGCGCCGCAGCGCGACGTTTATGCCCGGCTGGCCAGCGAGCGGCTGCCGTGGATGAGTGACGATCAGCGGCGGCGAATGCAGGATATCGCCGAGCGGCTGGGGCGCGGTCTGGATGAGATCGACAGCTGTATCGCGCGGACGGCGATCATGAGCGACGAGATCGCCCAGATTATGCAGGAGTCGCTGGCGCGGCGGACCTATACCATGTCATTGATGGCGATGGTGTTTCTACCCAGCACCTTTTTAACCGGCCTGTTCGGCGTCAACCTCGGCGGGATCCCGGGCAACAGCTGGCATCTGGGGTTTAGCCTTTTCTGCTTGATGTTAGTCGTTGTCATCGGTGGTGTTGCGTGGTGGTTACATCGCAGTAAATGGCTGTAAAGAATCGCCTTTTAGCGGCTGTAGTGCCGGGAAAACCCGGCAATGTTTGAGCGAAATCAATAAACCATCTACCCATTCAGGGCAATATCTCTCTCGCAGGTGAATGCAACGTCAAGCGATGGGCGTTGCGCTCCATATTGTCTTACTTCCTTTTTTGAATTACTGCATAGCACAATTGATTCGTACGACGCCGGCTTTGTTGAGTCGGCTTTTTTTTTGCGCTCTCCGGTCCAGCTTCTACCCTTACTAAGACACCCGACGGTTTCTGGCCGTTGACGCCTGCGGGTACGCCCGTATCACTCTCCGGGAGGCCTCTATGTATTACGCTTCAGAGCTGACAGCCCAGTCTATCCCTATCTCGCCCGAGCCGAACGATCCGGCTCCTTTACCCGACCCACGACCGCGTCCGCAGCCCCAGCCCGATCCGCCGCCTGACGAAGAGCCGATTAAATTGTCGCATCAGGCGCGGAGATCTGCGAGGATACGCGCCTGCAGATTGTCTGCCTTTTAATACGAGAATACATTGTGACCGCTTTTTCTACCCTGACTGTTTTACCTGCCGCCCAATTAGCCAACCTTAACGAGCTGGGTTATCTGTCGATGACCCCGGTTCAGGCCGCCGCCCTGCCGGCGATCCTCGCGGGGAAAGATGTGCGCGTGCAGGCAAAAACCGGCAGCGGAAAAACGGCCGCATTTGGGCTGGGTCTGCTGCAGCATATCGATCCGGCGCGCTTCGAGACCCAGTCGCTGGTGTTGTGCCCGACCCGCGAGCTGGCCGATCAGGTCGCCGGCGAGCTGCGCCGCCTGGCGCGCTGCCTGCCGAACATCAAGATTCTGATGCTCTGCGGCGGGCAGCCCTTTGGCGCCCAGCGAGATTCCCTGCAGCATGCCCCGCATATTATCGTCGCCACCCCGGGCCGTCTGCTCGATCATCTGCAGAAGGGAACGGTCTCCCTTGACGCGCTGCAGACCCTGGTGATGGACGAAGCGGACCGCATGCTCGATATGGGCTTTAGCGATGCCATTGATGAGGTGATCCGCTTCGCACCGGCTGACCGGCAGACGCTGCTGTTCTCTGCTACCTGGCCGGCGGCAATCGCGGCGATCAGCGGCCGGGTGCAGCGCAATCCGCAGACCATTGAGATCGACACTGTCGACGCGCTCCCGGCGATTGAACAGCAGTTCTTTGAAGTTTCCCGCCACGGTAAGATTGTCCTGCTGCAGCGCCTGCTCAGCCAGCATCAGCCGGCATCCTGCGTGGTGTTCTGCAATACCAAACGCGATTGCCAGGCGGTCTGCGATGCGCTCAACGCCGCCGGGCAGAGCGCCTTGTCGCTGCATGGTGACCTTGAGCAGCGCGATCGCGATCAGACGCTGGTGCGCTTCGCTAACGGCAGCGTCCGGGTTCTGGTGGCGACCGACGTCGCTGCCCGCGGTCTGGACATCAAATCCCTGGCGCTGGTGGTGAATTTCGAGCTGGCCTGGGATCCGGAGGTGCATGTTCACCGCATCGGCCGTACCGCCCGCGCCGGTGAACAAGGGCTGGCCATCAGCTTCTGTGCGCCGGAAGAGGCGCAGCGCGCCACTATTCTGGCCGACATGCTGCAGCTTTCCCTGAACTGGCTGCCGGCGCCGACGGGCAACACCATCGCGCCGCTGACGGCGGAGATGGCGACGCTGTGTATCGACGGCGGGAAAAAGGCGAAAATGCGCCCGGGAGATGTGCTGGGAGCCCTGACCGGGGATATGGGCTTTGATGGTGCCGATATCGGCAAAATTACCGTCCACCCGGCCCACGTCTATGTGGCGATCCGCCAGAATATGGCGCAGAAGGCGTATAAGCAGTTACAAAATGGCAAGATCAAAGGTAAATCCTGCCGCGTACGACTGCTGAAGTAGGGCAGGAGAGTGCGTCTCAGGCGGCTGCCTGAGACGCGTGAGGGTTATTTCACTTCCACCACGTTCAGACGCAGCTCATCGAGACGGGCGTCTTCTTCTTCCGGCTGCCAGCCGGCGGGCTGCAGGGGAATATCTTCCCTGTCAAACGCCAGATCGCCACCATCCACCACCTCTGAGCCGTGGGTGATACCTTTAAAATCAAACAGATTGACGTCGCTCAGGTGCGAAGGCACCACGTTCTGCATCGCGCTGAACATGGTTTCAATGCGCCCAGGATAACGCTTGTCCCAGTCGCGGAGCATATCGGCGATCACCTGGCGCTGCAGGTTTGGCTGCGAACCGCACAGGTTGCACGGAATAATCGGGAAGCCTTTGGCCTGGGAGAAGCGCTCGATGTCCTTTTCGCGGCAGTAGGCCAGCGGGCGGATGACGATGTGTTTGCCGTCGTCGCTCATCAGCTTCGGCGGCATCCCTTTCATTTTGCCGCCGTAGAACATATTCAAAAACAGCGTCTGCAGGATATCGTCGCGATGATGGCCGAGGGCGATCTTGGTCGCCCCGAGCTCGGTGGCGGTACGATAGAGGATGCCGCGACGCAGGCGAGAGCACAGCGAGCAGGTGGTTTTTCCTTCCGGGATCTTCTCTTTGACGATGCCGTAGGTGTTCTCTTCGACAATCTTGTATTCAACCCCCAGCTGCTCCAGATACGCCGGCAGAATATGCTCCGGGAACCCTGGCTGCTTCTGATCGAGGTTCACCGCCACCAGTGAGAAGGAGATGGGCGCGCTTTTCTGCAGATTGCGCAGGATCTCCAGCATGGTATAGCTGTCCTTGCCGCCTGAAAGACAAACCATAATGCGGTCGCCCTCTTCAATCATATTGAAGTCGGCAATCGCCTCACCGACGTTGCGGCGCAGACGTTTCTGCAGCTTATCGATGTTGTACTTTTCTTTTTTACTGATTTCTTGGTTTTGCAGCATGTAATAGTGGCTCAATTCATAGTGTGGCATCAGAAGAGCACGCATTCTGCCAGCCGCTGAACAACGTGGCGCTGGCGCGTAGCAATTATTGAGGTTTGACAGGCAACCGTGGCGTGTATGGTACGGATTCAGGGGCGGAATGTCAGCATCTTTCCGGCACTTTCGGCAGCGAGCAGCCAGGCGGGGGCGGCTGATGCGGAAATAAAAAGCCCGCCGGGCGGCGGGCTGCGGCGTTAGCGGACCACCAGTACCGAGCACTCGGCGTGACGAACCACCGCGGCGGCGTTGGAGCCCAGCAGATAAGTTGTGATATCCGGTCGGTGCGAAGCGATGATCACCAGGTCGGCTGGCAGCGACTTGGCCAGCGCAAGGATTTTATCTTTTGGCGATCCTTCCGCGACGTGAAAATGCATCCGGTCTTCCGGGATGGAGAACTGCTTCGCGATCTCTTTCAATTGCGTTTTAGAACCCTCACGCAGCTCATCCATGCCGGGAAGCTCAGCGGTATAGGCCATTCCCAGTGAGGCATAATAGGGCAGAGAAGGGATCACGGTGAGGAAATGCACCTCGGCGTCGTCAATCCGCGCTTCCGATTCAACGTGACTGATAATGCGTTCAGTAAATTCTTTATCAGAGATATCGATAGGGACAAGAATCATTCTGCTCATAAAACCTCCTGTTTAAGTATCCCTTCATATTGTACGGTATTAGGGCACGTTTTGTATCATGACCGCAGTCACACTTTGACATTAACGTAGCTTGCGTTCGGGAAATTTTCCTTTGATCACCCCGTCATAATACCGGCCTTTTGACACCACCTGTAAAAAATCATGAAAAATACGCGGTGGGACCCCGGTATATTGTAATGGCGGCTGGTGATAGAAATAGATTTCCAGTGTGGCGGAGGCGTCATCGTAGGCGACGGAGATAATTCGGGAAGATTTTACCGGATGGTGGTGCATGATGGACGTCCTCGGGCAAGCACTGACTGGCCATGACTATATCATTAAACGGACGGCTATTTTAGTCCGCGATATATAGCGTTTTGTTTTATCTGCAGCGAGGCGGGAGGGGGAAAGCCCGCCGGAACCGGCGGGCAGGCGCATCAGAACTGGTAAACCAGGCCCAGGGCGACGATGTTATCGGTAGAGATACCGTTGTCTTCGTAGAATTTGTCGTTACCATCCAGCAGGTTGATTTTGTAATCAACATAGGTGGACATATTACGGTTGAAGTAATAAGTCGCGCCAACGTCCATATATTTGACCAGATCTTTATCGGCATAGCGGCCGTTATTGTACAGATCTTTGCCTTTGGACTGCAGGTAGGAGATGGCCGGACGCAGGCCGAAGTCGAACTGATACTGCGCGGTGACTTCGAAGTTTTGCGTTTTATTGGCGATACCGCCACCGTTGGTACTGCTGGTAGAGCCGTATGGCGTCATATTGCGGGTTTCAGAGTACATGGTCGCCAGGTAGATATCGTTGGCGTCGTACTTCAGGCCGGCGGTCCAGGCGTCCGCTTTGTCGCCTTTGGCGTATCGTTCGGTGTGAGTATAGTGTTGCTGGTCGCCTGTACGGTCAGACGAGGTGTAAGCTGCCGCCGCGCTGATGCCCATGCCGAAGTCGTAGGAAGTGGAGAGGCCGAAACCATCGCCATTGTCGAAGCGAACATCGCTGTCGCTGCTGCGGTTATTGGTGCCGACGTTGATATCCTGCGCGTTCTGGCCTTCGTTTTTACCCTGATACTGCAGGGCGAAGTTCAGACCCTCCACCAGACCGAAGAAATCGCTGTTACGGTAGGTTGCAACGCCGTTGGCGCGGCCTGCCATAAAGTTATCCGCATAGGTGTAGGAGTCGCCGCCGAACTCCGGCAGCATATCGGTCCAGCCTTCAACGTCGTACAGCACGCCGTAGTTACGACCGTAGTCGAAGGAGCCGTAATCGCCCACTTTGATACCGGCGAATGCCAGACGGGTCCACGCCTGATCGCTGGAGGTCTCGGTGTTGTTGGCCTGAACGTTATATTCCCACTGGCCATAGCCGGTAAGCATATCGTTGATCTGGGTTTCGCCTTTAAAGCCAAAACGTAAATAAGTTTGATCGCCGTCTTTTTTCGAGTCGCTGGAGAAATAATGCAGACCATCTACCTTGCCATAGAGATCTAATTTATTCCCGTCTTTATTATAAATTTCCGCCGCATGCGCGGCACCGGCGGCTAATAAAGCCGGAATAACGAGGGCCAGTACTTTTCTTTTCATGAAGAAATTCCTTTAACTGTTTTTATGTTTTAACTTCCGGGTGGGAAGTGAACTCATGCTAAAGGAGCGGTCTGAGATCCGGTAAGACTCAATTGTTACGATATAAGTAAAATCTAAAATAAATAATACCAATGAAATGGTGATAATTATGCTGAATGCATTTATAGATAATATACAAAATAAAAATTATACATGCCCGGGCTAATCACGTATTATTTGCGCGTTATATGCCTTTATTGTCATGCCAATAATTTATTGTTGCCGTCTCATTCTGCGGAATGATGTTGTTTATCGGTAAAACGACAAGCCCGAACGTTGTGTTCGGGCTTTTTTTATGGACAAAGGTGACGGGGCGGTTAACCTTCGCTTGGCGATTTCTCCGCTTTGCCAGCCAGCTGGGCGAGGAAGTCATAGCGCTTCTGCAGATCGGCGGCGGCGTCTTTCCATAGCTGCTCCGCCACTTCAGGCTGCTGGGCGTTCAGGCGGCGGAAACGTTGCTCATTAAGCAGCGTCTCGGCCAGCGCGTCTGATGGCGGACGGGAATCTAGCGCCAGCGGGATCTTGCCTTCATCTGCCCGACGCGGGTCGAAGCGGTAGAGCGGCCAGAAGCCGGTGGCGGTCAGCTGACGCATCTGGTCGTGGCTGAGCGCCAGATCGTAGCCATGCTCTTCGCAAGGGCTATAGGCGATGATCAGCGATGGCCCCGGATAGGCTTCCGCTTCCTGAATCGCTTTTACCGTCTGGTTCAGCTGCGCGCCCAGCGAAATTTGCGCCACATAAACATGACCGTACATCATCATGCTGACGCCCAGATCTTTACGCGCCTTGCGTTTGCCATGCTCGCCAAACTTAGTCACTGCTCCCAGCGGGGTGGCTTTTGACGCCTGCCCGCCGGTGTTGGAGTAACACTGAGTGTCCAGCACCAGAATATTGACGTTTTCCGTCAGGCTCAGTACATGGTCCAGGCCGCCGAAGCCGATATCGTAAGCCCAGCCGTCGCCGCCGATCAGCCAGACGGATTTCTCCACCAGCGCGTCGGCATCGGTCAGCAGCTCTTCAGCACCCGCCACGCCGGCCAACGCCTGACGCAGGGCCGCCACCTGTTCGCGGCGAACTTCCGGCGTCGCCTCGGCGTGCAGCGCCGCGTTCAGCTCTGCCGGCAGCTTGTCGGCGAATTCGCTCAGCAGGCGCATCACGCGCTGGCGATGCTGGTCGACGGTCAAGCGGAAGCCGAGCCCGAATTCGGCGTTATCCTCAAACAGCGAGTTGGCCCACGCCGGGCCGCGGCCGTTGGCGTCGGTAGTGTACGGTGTCGAGGGCAGGTTGCCGCCGTAAATGGAGGAGCAGCCGGTGGCGTTGGCAATCAGCATTCGGTCGCCGTACAGCTGGGTCAGCAGTTTGATATACGGCGTTTCGCCACAGCCCGAGCAGGCGCCGGAGTATTCAAACAGCGGGCTGATCAGCTGCGAGGTGCGAATATCAATGCGCTCAAGTTTGCTGCGGTCGATTTCCGGCAGGTTGAGGAAGTACTCGTAATTGACCTTCTCCTCTTCCACATGCTCCAGGCGGGACATCATATTGATGGCCTTGATCTCCGGGTTCTGGCGGTCTTTTGCCGGGCACACTTCGACGCACAGGTTGCAGCCGGTGCAGTCTTCCGGGGCGACCTGCAGAACGTATTTCTGCCCGCGCATATCGCGGGATTTCACATCCAGCGAATGCAGGCTGGCAGGGGCGTTCTCCATCTCTTCCGGGGCGACCACTTTGGCGCGGATCGCCGAGTGCGGGCAGGCTGCGACGCAGTGGTTGCACTGAGTACACAGCGCTTCCTTCCAGATGGGGATCTCTTCGGCGATGTTGCGTTTCTCCCAGCGGGTGGTGCCCATGGGCCAGGTGCCGTCCGGCGGCAGGGCAGAGACCGGCAGCGCATCGCCGAGCCCGGCCAGCATCGCGGCGGTGACCGTTTTGACGAAATCCGGCGCGGCGTCGGAGACCACCGGCGGGCGGTTCGGACTGCTGGCGTTCACCGGCTGGAGCGGTACTTCCGCCAGTGATTCACGGGCCAGGGCCAGCGCCTGCCAGTTGCGCTCCACCAGCTCCTGACCTTTACTGCTGTAGCTTTTGGCGATGGCTGCCTGCAGTTCCGCCAGCGCGCTATCACCCGGCAGGATCTGGGTTAAATGGAAAAAGGCCATCTGCATCACGGTATTAATGCGCGCCCCGAGGCTGCATTCGCGGGCGATCTTTGCCGCGTTGACCACGTAAAAACGCGCTTTTTTCTGATTCAGGGTGGCCTGGACTTCCTGGGGCAGGCGGGACCAGACCTCATCGGCGCTGTACGGCGTGTTGAGCAGGAAAATGCCGCCGGGCTTCAGCCGCTCGGCCATCTGGTATTTATCGATAAACTGCAGCTGGTGGCAGCCGACGAAATCAGCCTGCGAAATCAGATACGATGAACGAATCGGTTTTTCGCTGACCCGCAGATGCGAGACGGTGAGGCCGCCCGCTTTCTTCGAGTCATAGACAAAATAGCCCTGGGAGAACCATGGGGTCGAGTTGCCGATGATTTTGATGTTGTTTTTGGTGGCTGACACGCTGCCGTCGCTGCCGAGGCCGTAGAACAGGGCCTCGAGCTTGGCCTCTGCCGGCAGGGTATTTTCGCCCAACGGCAGCGACAGGTTGGTCACGTCATCATAGATCCCGACGGTAAAGCGCGGCTTCGGCTGGGCGGCCTGCAGTTCACTGAATATCGCCAGCACGCATTCCGGACCAAACTCCTTGGAGGAGAGACCGTAGCGGCCGCCGATAGTGCGCGGTAGCGTCTCGCGCTCGCCGCGGTTAAAGGCTTCCGCCAGGGCGGTCATCACGTCGAGGTAAAGCGGTTCGGCAAGCGCGCCGGGTTCTTTGGTGCGATCCAGTACGGCAACCGCGCGGGCGCTTTCCGGCAGCGCCGCCAGCAGGTGGGCGGCGGAGAACGGGCGATAGAGGCGGACTTTTAGCACGCCGACTTTCTCGCCGCGACTCAGCAACTCATCGACCACCTCTTCGCAGGTGCCGATGGCCGAGCCCATAATGACGATCACGCGCTCTGCCTGCGGGTGGCCGTAAAACTCAAACGGTTTGTACTGACGGCCGGTGGCGGCAGCGAAATCGTCCATCGCTTTCTCGACATGGTCATACACCGCGTCGTACCACGGATTGGTGGCCTCCCGGGACTGGAAATAAGTGTCGGGGTTGGCCGAGGTTCCGCGGATCACCGGGTGTTCCGGGTTGAGCGCGCGCTGGCGATGCTCAGCGATCTTATCCTGCGGCAGCAGGGCGCGAATGGTGTCATCCGCCAGCGGGGCGATTTTGTTGATTTCGTGCGAAGTACGGAAACCATCAAAGAAATGAATAAACGGCACCCGGCTTTGCAGGGTGGCGATATGCGAGATCAGCGCGAAATCCTGCGCTTCCTGGACGCTGCTGGCGCACAGCATGGCGCACCCGGTCTGGCGGACGGCCATGACATCGGAATGGTCGCCGAAGATCGACAACGCATGGGTAGCGACAGTACGGGCGGCGACGTGCAGCACAAACGGCATCAGCTGGCCGGCCAGTTTGTACAGGGTGGGGATCATCAGCAGCAGGCCCTGCGATGAGGTAAAGGAGGTGGAGAGGGCGCCGGTCTGCAGCGCGCCATGTACGGCGCCAATGGCGCCCGCCTCCGACTGCATTTCGACCACGCGGGGAACATCGCCCCAGACGTTTTTCAGCCCATTGCCGGCCCAGGCGTCAGCCTGTTCCGCCATCGTTGAACTGGGCGTGATCGGGTAGATGGCGATAACTTCACTGGTGCGAAACGCGACGGAAGCGACCGCGCCATTACCATCAATCGTAATCATATGAAGACACCCTTACATTGCGCAAAAGAATGGACGCGTGAAACCGCGACGCGCCCTGTAATTATATAAGGGGTAGTTTAGCAAACCGCTGACCCCGCCATTTTTGCATTTGTGTCCTCAATGCGCCGGGTACCCGTGACCAGATCAATATTTTGCGTGGTTCGCGGAGAAAATGGCTGCCTGCCGGGAGATGAACCACCTGCGCCGGGCGACATGGCCGAGGCAGATCAAGCTTTAGGCGAAAATTTGCTAGAAAATGTTAATGAGGCGCATAAATACGTACTTCCCCTCTCGACGCCGCCCGCCACGCTGCCTATTATTCTGGGGTTTGCTTTTTTAAGACGTTTCCGAGGGGAGAGAGAATGCGAGCTGCGATGTTAGTAGGATGTGCGGCGCTGTTGCTGTCCGCGTGCAGTAGTGAACCCGTTCAGCAGGCCACGGCGGCGCACGTCACGCCGGGAATGCGGGCGGCGATGAGCGACGCCGGTCAGGCCAACTGCGCCATGATAGGCGGCTCGTTATCGGTGGCTCGTCAGCTCGATGGTTCGGCGATTGGCATGTGCGCGCTGCCGAACGGCAAACGCTGCAGCGAGCAGGCGCTGGCGGGCGGCAGCTGCGGCTACTAACAGCGGCCCCGTCGCGGGGCAGCGTCAGCGGCACCTCAACGCCGGCTAGTGCATCAGGTCGGCGAGCTTATAGACCAGCGTCTGGTCGGCGGTCGCCAGCGTCAACTGGTTTTCCGTCAGATCGACCTGCGCACCCTCGCGCAGCATCTTGTCGATCGTCGCATCCAGGGTATTGAGCTGGGCGTCGTGGCACAGCATCCGGGTCATCGCCAGCGATTTGACCTTCAGCTCGCCGTCCGACACTTTACCTTCCCCGCTAAAGCCGTTGCACATATTGCCGGATACATACATCTTGCCGGTAATAGCCATCTTCTCACCGAAGCTCAGCTCCAGCGGCCGGTCGCTGGCGTTGACCGCCTGGCCGTTGACGCTGGTCAGCACGAAACGATGATGCTGCAGCTGTTCCGCACCGGTGGACACTTTACTGTTATAGACACAGCCGGACAGCAGCATACCTGCCGCCAGAAGCGCCGCAAATTTGTTCATTTTCACTCCAAAACATTCACATAACTAATAAAACCAAGCCAGTGTAACGGTATCGCAGCGGGGATCTGTGGGGATTATCTGAATGTGCTCCCCCCGGGAGAGGAGCACAAAAGGGAAAGGCATTAGACGATGGCGTTCGGACAGGTTTCGCCGTTGGCGACCTGCTGCAGGTTACCCAGAGTGGTCTCCGAAATGCTGATCAGCGCCTCGGCGGTGAGGAACGCCTGGTGGCCGGTAAACAGCACGTTATGGCAGGCGGAGAGGCGGCGGAAGACATCGTCCTGGATCACGTCGTTGGATTTGTCTTCAAAGAACAGATCGCGTTCGTTCTCATAAACGTCCAGCCCCAGCGCGCCAATTTTCTGGTGCTTCAGGGCGTCGATGGCCGCCTGAGAGTCGATCAGGGCGCCGCGGCTGGTGTTGATCACCATCACCCCGTCTTTCATCTGATCGAAAGCTTCGCGATTGAGCAGGTGGTAGTTTTCGTCGGTCAGCGGACAGTGCAGGGAGATCACGTCCGATTCCTTGTACAGCGTGGCGAGGTCAACATATTCCACCCCCAGCTCCAGCGCGGCGGCGCTTGGGTACGGGTCGAACGCCAGCAGGCGCATGCCGAAGCCTTTGAGGATCCGCAACATCGCTACGCCAATTTTCCCGGTGCCGATCACCCCGGCGGTTTTGCCGTACATGGTGAAGCCGGTGAGGCCTTCGAGGGAGAAATTGGCATCGCGGGTACGCTGGTAAGCGCGGTGGATGCGGCGGTTGAGCGACATCATCATACCGATCGCATGCTCAGCGACCGCTTCCGGAGAGTAAGCTGGAACGCGCACGACGCGCAGGCCAAGCTCCTTTGCCGCCTCAAGGTCGACGTTGTTAAACCCGGCGCAGCGCAGGGCGATATATTTCACCCCGTGGGCCTTCAGCTCTTCCAGCACCGGGCGGCTGCCGTCGTCATTGACGAAGATACATACCGCTTCGCAACCGTTGGCGGTTTTGGCAGTCTTCGCTGTCAGCAGGAAATCGAAGAATTCCAGTTCAAAGCCGTATGCATCATTAACGTGCTGCAGGTACTTTTTATCGTACTGCTTCGTACTATAAACCGCGATTTTCATAAGACTTTTCTCCAGTGATTATACCGTCACGGTAGCATATTTAAAATAATCGTACAATTATTAAAAAATAGTTTAATGAGAGGGTGCTAATCCTAATTCTAGAGCATATCGCGGACTTGCGGAATCTCTTTGAAAGACAAAGTTTTTTCACCACAACCTGAGGCTGAAAGCGCCGGGGGCGAGCAGCAGAAGCGGCCACAGCAGACCGGAGCTGACGTTAGCCAGCTGAAACGACCACAGCGGCAGACTGCTGGCGCCGCTAACGAAGGGCAGCGTAGCCCTCAGGGGAGAGAGAAAGCGGCTGAAAAAGATAGCCCACGGGCCATAGCGCTGAAAGAAGAGGCGGCTGCGGGCCAGACGCTCGGCGGTCAGCCAGCGTAGATGGGTGAGGCGATGACGGTAGCGAATGCCCAGCCGCCACGATAGCCAGAATCCGCCGATGGCGCCGAGGCTGGCGCTGGACCACATTAACAGGAAATGTCCGAGGCTGGCGGAAGCGAATGTTCCCAGCAGCAGCAGGCCGGAGGTGCCGGGGATTGCCAGCGAGACCAATGCGCAGGATTTAGTGAAGGTAAGCAGAAAAACAATCAGCAATACCCATGGATAGTGGTCCTGTGCGCTCTCTATGAGCGAGATAATTAACGACACCGCCTCTCCCGCAAGCTATTCCCGTCTGGCTGGAGTGTGGCAGGGGCGACTTAAACAACAGTTAAATGATAATGGCCGAACGTCGCGCCGCGAGTCCGGCTGGCAACTATGCTTTAACAGGCCGTAAACTTTCACTCACTGGTCGAACGTGTCACAATGGACGCCTTTCGGCTTTTACTTATGTTGAATCAGGATATTAACTGCCCATGAAGGGTAAATATAAAGCCGCCATCGCGCTGGTGTTAGTTCTGGTGTTATTGCCGCTAACCCTGCTGTTGACGCTAACCCACTGGGTGCCGACGCTGGCGGGCATCTGGCTGCCCGTGGGCACGCGTATCTCTTTGCAGGAGAGCCCGCGCCTGACGCGGTCGGCCCTGCTGATCCCCGATCTGCGTTATCTGGTGGGCGACTGTGAAATCGCCCGGGTGACCGATGCCCGTCTCTCGCGTCCCAGCCGCTGGCGGCTGCATATTGGCCAGCTGGAGATCAACAGCGCCTGCCTGAGCAAATTGCCGGCCAGCGATCCCTCTCCCGGTTCACCGCGCACGCTTGCCGAATGGCAATCAATGTTGCCCTATAGCTGGTTAACCATTGACAATCTGCGGCTGTCGCCGTGGGAGAAATGGCAGGGGCGGCTGGTAATGTCATTAACGCCTGCGCAGCAGGATATCGGCTTTGCCGGGAAGGAACTGAGTCTGCAGGCGCGCCTGCGCGGCCAGGCGCTCACCGTCAGCCAGTTCAGCGCCCGGCTGACTGACGATCAGCCGCCGGTGAAGCTGGTGGGGACCTTCCATCTGCCGCTGGTGCCGGATGGTCTGCCGGTCGACGGTCAGATGCAGGGCACCTTCGAATTCCCGCAGACTGCGGAATGGATCGATGCTGAGCTCGAGTGGCAGCACAATCGCGGCCAACTGCTGGTCACCCCGCGGGGTGAGGTAGAGCCTATTCTGGACCTGCCGTGGGAGATCACCCCGGAGCGGATCACTATCAGCGACGGCCGCTGGCGCACCCGTTACGAGGCGTATCCGCTGCGCGGGCGGGTGGCGCTGTCGGTGGGTAACTGGCAGCAGGGCACCGAACAGATGATCGTCAGCGGTCGCCTGAATGTTCTCACCGAGGGGCATGCCGGGAAGGGCAATGCGGTACTGAATATTGGTCCGGGCAAGCTGAGCATGGATAACAGCGATCTGCCGCTGCGGCTCACCGGCGAGGCCAAGCTGGGGGAGATGATACTATACGCGGCGCTGCCGGCTCAGCTCAGCGGGCCGCTGATCAGCCCGCAGTTGGCTTTTCACCCCGGTGCGTTGCTGCGCTCGCGCGGGCGGGTGATCGACGCGCTGAATATTGACGAAATCCGCTGGCCGCTGGCCGGGGTTAAGGTCACTCAGCAGGGCGTCGATGGCCGCCTGCAGGCGATCCTTCGCGCCCATGAGCAGCAGATGGGCGACTTTACGCTGCATCTGGACGGTCAGGCGAGCGATTTTCTGCCCGACAGCGGCCGCTGGCAGTGGCGCTACTGGGGCGAGGGACATTTTACCCCGATGCAGGCGCGCTGGGATGTGAAGGGCAGCGGGGAGTGGCGCGACAATGCTATTACCCTGAGCAGCCTCTCCACCGGCTTCGATAAGCTTGAGTACGGCACAATGCGGGTCAGCACCCCGCGTCTGACCCTCGAGCAGCCGATCCGCTGGCTGCGCGATGCTGAGCATCCGCGCTTGACCGGCGCGCTGTCGCTGGACGCCGCCAAAACCACCTTCTCCGGCGGCAGCTATCTCCCGGCCTCAACGCTGAAATTCGCCCTCGACGGTCGGGACCCGACGTGGTTCCAGTTCACCGGCGCCCTGCATGCCGAGGCTATCGGTCCGGTGCGTCTGTCCGGGCGCTGGGATGGCGAACGGCTGCGCGGCCAGGCGTGGTGGCCAAAACAGTCGCTAACGGTGTTCCAGCCGCTGGTGCCGCCGGACTGGAAGATGAACCTGCGTGAAGGCAGTCTCTACGCGCAGGTGGCCTTCTCGGCGGCAGCCGGGCAGGGATTTGAGGCGGGCGGCCATGGCGTCCTGAAGGGCGGCAGCGCCTGGATGCCGGATAACCAGATCAACGGCGTCGATTTCGTCCTGCCGTTCCGCTTCAGCGACGGTCACTGGCAGCTGGGCATCCGCCGCCCGGTCTCCCTGCGCATTGGCGAAATCGTCAACCAGGTCACCGCGCGTAATCTGACGGCGGACCTGCAGGGCACCTGGCCGTGGAGCGAGGCCAATCCGCTGCAGCTCAGCGACGTCAGCGTCGATCTGTTAGGCGGGAAACTGACGCTGCTGCAGCTGCGTATGCCGCAGCGCGACCCGGCGTTGATCCGCCTGCAGCATATCTCCAGCAGCGAACTGACCAGCGCCGTCAAGGTGAAACAGTTCGCCATGTCCGGCGCGGTGAGCGGCGCGCTGCCGCTGTGGCTGGAGAATAATCAATGGATCATCCACGACGGCTGGCTGCGCAATGACGGACCGATGACCCTGCGGCTGGATAAAGACACCGCCGATGCGCTGGTGGCGGATAATGTCTCCGCCGGGGCGGCGATTAATTGGCTGCGCTATATGGAAATCTCCCGCTCGTGGACGCAGATTAACCTCGATAATCTGGGCGTGTTGACGCTTAAGGCCAGCATCAACGGCACCAGCCGGGTGGAAGGGAAAAGCAGTACCGTGCATTTAAACTACGCTCATGAAGAGAATATTTTCGACCTGTGGCGCAGTTTGCGCTTCGGCGACAATTTGCAGGCGTGGCTCGAGCAGAATGCTACGCTGCCCGTACGGCGCTGTACGGACGGTAAGACATGTAAGGAACCTAAATGAAGAAGCTGTTACTGGCCATGGCGGCGTCGATGCTGCTCGCCGGCTGTACGCCGCGCATCGAAATCGCGGCGTCGAAAGAGCCCATCACCATCAATATGAATGTCAAAATTGAGCATGAGATCCATATCAAGGTCGATAAGGATGTGGAAAACCTGCTCAAATCCCGCAGCGATTTGTTCTGAGGCGACGATGAGAAAACGACTGTTAACCGCGGCGCTGACGCTGGCTTTACTCAGCGCGCCCGCGCTGGCGTTGACCCTGAGCGAAGCGCGCCAGCAGGGACGAGTGGGGGAGACGCTGAACGGCTATCTCGCGCCGCTGCGTCAGGATAAAGAAACGCTGGCGCTGGTAAAGCAGATTAACGCCGCGCGCAGCGAAAGCTACCAGCAGCTGGCGGATGACAACAATCTGCCGGTGGATGAAGTGGCGAAAATGGCCGGGCAGAAGCTGGTGGCCCGCGCGCAGCCCGGGGAGTACGTCCAGGGATTGAACGGCCAGTGGCTGCGCAAATAATTAGCGACAGCGCTTGCGGTATTCCCCCGGGGTGACGCCAAAGCGCTGCTTAAAGGCGGTGGAGAAATGGCTGTGGTCGCTGAAGCCCCAGCGGTAGCCGATCCCCGCCAGCTTTTCATCGTCATGAACATTCTGTAACGCCTGGGCACACAGATCCAACCGCCGGTTCTTAATATACTGCGCCACCACCAGCCCCTGATCGGCAAACAGCCGGTACAGGCTGCGTACCGACATGCCCGTCTCGCTGGCCAGCCACTCCGGACGCAGATGCTCCGACTGAATGGACGCATCGATTAACGCAATAATCTTCTGAAACTGCTTTTCCCGCCGGGAAGGGGCAGGATCGCGCTGATGCAGCACCGGGCGCAACAGGCAGGCGATCGCCTCCAGCGCGGCTTCGCTCTCGCTGGCGGAGAGCGTCGTGCCGCCCATGCTTTCCAGCAGCAGTCGCTGGCTGAGCTGGACCATTGGCAGAGATTTGTCCAGCCGGCAGGCGGTAGTGATGTCCCCTGTGGGCGCCACCCGCTGGCGCGGCAGCAGCAGCGAGGCCTGACGCGAGGTCTGCTGCCAGACGATGGAGCATGGGCGGGCGGCGTCGATTAACGTGATATCGCCTGCCGCCAGCGTCACCTGGCGATCGTCCTGTTCGATGATGGCTTCGCCGGCGAGCTGAAACACGGTATAGAACCAGGCGTCGTTATCGCGTTTTATCTCATTGCGCGTGCGGTAGAGATTGACGCCGGCGGCGGTGACGGTACTGACCTTGAGGCTGCCGGCGTAGCGGGCGTCAATCTCGCCGTGGAAACTCTCCTCCAACGGCCGGGCGGCGAAATGGCCGCAGACCTGATTGATCGTCGCCAGCCAGCGCTGATATGCCAGCCCTCCCTCTGCCGTGGTCATCATTCGCCCTTCTCCTGTAATAACAATGTTTCTGCATTGTTGCATTTGTGTCGCCTCAGGCAAGGGCGCGATGGCGGGTATATGAAAGAACTATTACCCGCGGCACATTTCTGCGAGGGCAGACGACGGAATTGCGGCGACTGTCACAGCGGCGCAAACGAATGTCACAGAGAAAAAAGCGCCAACCGCCAACCAGACATAGACTGAAAGCACTATCCGCGATGAATAAGGAAAGGGTATGTCCACCTCACAGATAGCGCTGCTTGCCAGCGTCCAGCAGTTTTTAGACCGTCAGCATGGCCTGTATATCGACGGCGCCCCCTGCGCCGCGCAGAGCGAAAACCGGTTAACCGTCTGGGATCCGGCCACCGGGCAGGCGATTGCCACCACCGCCGACGCCAGCCCGGCGGATGTCGACCGGGCGGTGATGTCCGCCTGGCGCGCTTTTGTCGATCGCCGCTGGGCCGGGCGCACCCCGGCTGACCGTGAACGCATCCTGCTGCGTTTTGCCGATCTGGTGGAGCAGCACGGCGAAGAGCTGGCGCAACTGGAAACCCTCGAGCAGGGGAAATCCATTGCCATCTCCCGCGCCTTTGAGGTCGGCTGCACCCTGAACTGGATGCGCTACACCGCGGGGCTGACCACCAAGATCAGCGGCCGGACGCTGGACGTTTCGATCCCGTTCCCGCAAGGGGCGCGTTACCAGGCGTGGACCAAAAAAGAGCCGGTCGGGGTGGTGGCGGGCATCGTCCCGTGGAATTTCCCGCTGATGATCGGCATGTGGAAGGTCATGCCGGCCCTGGCGGCGGGCTGTTCGATCGTCATCAAACCCTCGGAAACCACCCCGCTGACCCTGCTGCGGGTGGCGGAGCTGGCGACCCAGGCGGGCATTCCTGACGGGGTGTTCAACGTGGTCACCGGCAGCGGCGCCGGCTGCGGCGCGGCGCTGACCGCCCATCCGCAGGTGGCGAAGGTTAGCTTTACCGGCTCGACGGCGACCGGGAAACAGATTGCCCGCGTGGCTGCCGACCGCCTGACCCGCGTGACGCTGGAGCTGGGTGGCAAGAATCCGGCGATTGTGCTCAAAGACGCCGACCCCCAGTGGGTTATTGAGGGGCTGATGACCGGAAGCTTCCTCAATCAGGGGCAGGTCTGCGCCGCCAGCTCGCGGATCTACATCGAAGCGCCGCTGTTTGACACCCTGGTCAGCGGCTTCGAGCAGGCGGTGAAATCGCTGCAGGTGGGGCCGGGTATGCAGGAGACGGCGCAGATCAACCCGGTGGTCTCCCGGGCCCACTGCGACAAGGTGGCGGCCTACCTCGAAGAGGCTCGCCAGCAGAAGGCAGAGCTTATCAGCGGCAGCGCCGGACCAGATGCGGGAGGGTACTATATTCCGCCAACGCTGGTGGTAAACCCCGACGCCGGACTGCGTCTCAGCCGTGAGGAGGTTTTTGGCCCGGTGGTGAACCTGGTGCGAGTGGCCGATGGCGAGGAGGCGCTGCGCCTGGCCAACGACAGCGATTTTGGTCTGACCGCCAGCGTCTGGACCCGCGATCTGACCCAGGCCCTGAACTACACCGACCGTCTGCAGGCGGGAACGGTATGGGTCAACAGCCATACCCTGATTGACGCCAACCTGCCTTTCGGCGGCATGAAGCAGTCTGGTACCGGCCGCGATTTCGGCCCTGACTGGCTCGACGGCTGGTGCGAAACCAAATCCGTCTGCGTGCGCTACTAGCCCTCCGTCGGGGAAGGCGAAAGGCTTTTCCCGACGCGCCCCTTGCCGACTTCCGGTCTTTCTCGCTACTGTGGAGGGCAATCTTTGCCTAATCTGGCGGTGAATCATCAGGAGGTCTTCGGCATGACAGCATTTCCTAAGGTTGCGCTAATTGGTCCCGGCGCCATCGGCACCACGATTGCCGCCGCCCTGTTTGAGAGGGGGAGGGCGCCGATGGTCTGCGGGCGTACCGCCCATTCGGCGCTGGTGCTGCGCACTGACGAGGGTGAGATCGTGGTGCCCGGCCCGGTGTACACCGACCCGATGGCGATAGCCGCCCCCTTCGACCTGGTCTTTGTCGCGGTGAAAACCACCCAGACGGAGGCCATCGCCCCCTGGCTGACGGCCCTGTGTTCCCCTGACACCGTGGTGTGCGTGCTGCAAAACGGCGTTGAGCAGCGCCAGCAGTTTGCCCCCTTGACCGGCGGCGCGACGGTGCTGCCGTCGGTGGTCTGGTTCCCGGCGCAGCGCGATGCCGATGCCTCTGTCTGGTTGCGCGCCACGCCGCGCCTGACGCTGCCGGATCTGCCGGGGGCAGAGCGCGTGCAGCAGGCGCTGGCGGGAACCCGCTGCGCGGTGGACCTGGCGGCGGATTTTACCACCGTGGCCTGGCGCAAACTGTTGCAGAACGCGGTTGCCGGTCTGATGGTGCTGACCGGACGACGCGCCGGGATGTTCGCCCGGGAGGACATCACTGCCCTCGGGCTGGCTTATCTGCGCGAATGCCTGCAGGTGGCGCGGGCGGAAGGGGCCGCCCTGAGCGACAACGTGCCGGAGGAGATTATCGCCGGCTTTCATCGGGCGCCTGCCGACTTAAGCACCTCGATTATGATCGATCGCCTCAATGGCCGACCGCTGGAGTGGGATATTCGTAACGGCGTGGTGCAGCGTCGCGGGCGTCAGCACGGCATTCCGACGCCGCTCAGCGATATCATCGTGCCGCTGCTGGCGGCGGCCAGCGACGGCCCGGGCTGACCCGGGCTGGCACGGGGTTAGTCCACCAGGGAGGGATCGAGGTCGATCATCAACTGCTTCATCTCGGCAAAGTGCTGCCTGGAGAAATCGGCAATCTTCTCCCAGTCCTGGGCGGTTTTTTCCGCCACCGCGTCTGACAGCACCTTCAGCGGCTGGCCGGTTGACCAGGCGGTGATCAGGATCTGACAGGCGCGCTCCAGGGTCCAGATATCGTCGAACGCTTCGCCGATGTTCGGGGCGGTCACCAGCACCCCATGGTTGCCCATCAGCAGACGGCGTTTATCTGCCAGCAGCCCCGCCAGCCGGGCGCCTTCTGCCGCGGTGTCCGCCATCCCGCCGTACAGGGTATCGACGGCGACCCGGTTAAAATAGCGGGCCGTGTTCTGGTCGATGGGCAGGATCTGCGGCGTCGCCAGACAGGCGAGGCTGGTGGTGTACACCGGGTGCAGATGCAGCACCACCCGCACGTCGGGCAGTCGCTGATGGATCTGCCCGTGGATGGCCCACGCGGTGGCATCGACGTCAGGGCGCGCGGCGCAACGTTCATCATCGGCGTTCAGCACCAGCAGATCGCTGGCGCGGATGCGCGAAAAGTGTTTCCACTTCGGGTTGAGTAAAAACGTTTTCCCGTCAGCGGAGAGCGCGGCGCTGAAATGGTTGGCCACCGCCTCATGCATGCCGAGATGGGCAATGATGCGAAAGGTGGCCGCCAGGTCGATGCGGATCTGCTCTTCATCGGAATCGCGCATGGGCATTACTCCGCTTTCGGCATCAGGGTCTGCAGATCCTCTTCCGTCGGCGCCTGGAAGTGATATTTCTTCAGCAGGGCGGCATATTCCGGCGTCGCGCTGTATTTTTTCAGCGCCTCTTCGAGGGCGTTTTTCACCTCCATGTTGCCTTTTTTAACGCCAAAGCCGTTCAGCACCGGATAGATCAGCGTGTCAGAGGAGATAACCACCCGGTTGCCCAGCTTTTCCACCACCCCGCGCGCCACGGCGGCGTCGGTGATCTGCGCATCCACTGCGCGCGACAGCAGCGCCTGGGTGGTCTGCGGGTCGGTGGTATAGACGCTCAACGCAATTGGCTTCAGCCCTTTCTTCACGCAGTAGTCGGCGGAAAGCTTCTGTAACTGCGCCAGCCACGAGGTGGCGCCCATCGAGCCGATTTTATGCCCGCAGAAGTCTTCCGGCGTCTTAGGCTGGTAGTCGCTCCCTTTGCGGGCGAGGATCGCCTCCCCGCTTTTCAGGTACGGCACCATGTCGATCACCTTCAGGCGCTCGGCGGTAATGTACATCGACGAGTTGGTGATATCGAAGCGCCCGCCCTGCAGCCCGGGGATCAGGTTGGGGAAGCGGGTATCGATATTCACTGCTTCACGGCCCATGCTCTTCGCCAGGCCGTTGAGCAGTTCAATATCAAACCCCGCCGGCTTATTGTTCTCCATGTACTCGTAAGGGAAAAAGGTCATGTCCGAACCAGCGGTGATCTTACCGCTTTGCTGGAAGGCCAGCGCGTTCAGGGATGTCAGAGCCCCCACTGCGCAGAGCAGCAGAGCCAGCGGGAGTGGTGCGAAAAAGCGTGTCATAAAACCTCCGGAGTGTGGGCGAATTACATGCTGGCGCGATCGGTACCGGCCTGCTGAACAAAAAACGAAGCGCCGCGCGGCTTCTGCGGCAGGCGAAGCTGGTTATCGGTGCTGCGCACCAGACCGCTCTCTTCCCCGGCCACCAGCTGGCCGGCATGGCGGCTCGGCAGCGGGTTTTCGCCGAAGGGCAGCGCATCCTCGGCGGCGTAGACGCTGATGAACAGGGTGCGCGGCAGGGCGGTCTCGTTGGGGCTGGAGGCGTGCAGCAGGCGGGTATGCATAAAGCAGACCGAGCCCGCCGGGCCAAAACAGGCCTGCGGCTGCTGGCAGTGCGTCGCCACCACCTCATCATCCACCGCCCCCGTGAAGCGCCCCTCCTGCCAGTGGGTCCACAGCGGCCCCTGATGGCTGCCCGGCACCACGTTGAGCGGGCCATTCTCCGGCGTCACCTCGCTGACCATCAGCAGAGCGGTGATGATGTCGTCATTGCTGTGTGGGGTGAAGAGGAAATCCTGATGCCATTTCACCTCGGTGGCGGTGTGCGGCAGCTTGGAGTTAATTTTGCTGTGATGAAAGCGGGTGCCGCTGCCGCCGATCAACTGCGCGGCGATGGTAGCCATCCGCGAATTCAGCGCAGTATGGCGATAGGCCTCGGAGATCTCCGTCGGTGAGGCGACCCGGCGCAGCGACGGATGGTCGGGAGCATGGTCGCGTTCGATATCGAAACGTGGCCGCCCGTCGAGGGTTTCTCCCCACGCCGTCGCGTGGCGGCGGCTCTCCTCGACCCAGCCGTCGAAATCGCTCTGCAGGGCGGCGATGTCAGCGCTGGAAAGCACTTCTTCGACCACTAGAAAACCCTGCTGATGAAACTGATCAATTTGCCACTGCGCAATCATAGTTTTTCCTCTTCACGTTCCGATAGTTAAGCCAGAGAAACATCTTTCAGAAAGGCCTCGACCCGCGGGTGATGCCCGCTACGCATCGCCTGCGGCGTGTCATCGCACACCACCCGGCCTTTCTCCATAAACACGATCCGGTCAGACACTTTGAAGGCGAAGTTCATCTCGTGGGTGACGATGACCATCGTGATGCCTTCGTGGGCCAGGGATTCGATAACCTGCAGCACTTCATTCACTTTTTCCGGATCCAGCGCCGAGGTGGGCTCATCGAACAGCATGATCTGCGGACGCATCATCAGGGCGCGGGCGATCGCCACCCGCTGCTGCTGTCCGCCGGAGAGCTGGTGTGGATACTTCCAGGCGTGCTCCAGCATGCCCACTTTGTGCAGCAGTTCGCAGGCGTGCTGGCGCAGCTCCGTGTCGCTCGCCAGATGGTGATAGCGCGGGGCCAGCAGCAGATTGCCGAACACGGTCAGATGCGGGAACAGGTTAAAGCTCTGGAACACCATGCCGATGTTCAGGCGATGTTCGGCATTCTCCATAAAGCGCGGCTTCTGCTGCCCCTGGCGGTCGAGGTGAATAAAGGGTTGGCCGTTAATCTGAATTTCGCCGTTATCGATCTGCTCAAGACCGTTCAGCAGGCGAATGAGGGTGGTTTTCCCCGAGCCTGACGGACCGATGACCGAGACCACCTCGCCGGGCTGGATCTGCAGGCTCACCGCCCCCAGCACTTCGACGTTGTTGTAGGCCTTATGCAGCTTAGAGGCCTGCAGTGCCGGCTCATGACTCTGGGTGACGCTGCGCGCCATCGCCGGGCGGCGGGCGCTGGCCAGCCGCTGCATCTCGGCATCTACCGGACGAGCGGTATTGCGCTGGGTTACGTCAAGGTAGTTCTCCAGCCGTTTCAGCAGAAAATCGAACACCGTGACGATAAAGATGTAATAAAACGCCACGGCCGTCATCGTCTCCATGACCAGAAAGTTCTGCGAGTAGAGCTGCTGGCCGACCATCAATATTTCGGTCAGGGAGATCACCGACACCAGCGAACTGAGCTTCACGATGGCGATATATTCATTGGCCAGCGCCGGCAGGGCGACGCGCAGCGCCTGGGGGATGATCACCCGCCACTGGATCCCGGCGTAGCGCAACCCCAGGGCCCGCGCGGCTTCGCTCTGCCCGCGAGGGATGGAGAGCAATCCGCCGCGGTGGATCTCGGCGATATAAGCCGCTTCGCTGAGAACCATCGCCAGCAGGCCGGCCCAGAAGGGATCGTTCAGCACCGGGGCGAAGGAGGGCAGCGCCTGCGGCATGTTGTAGACAAAAATCAGCAGGACCAGCAGCGGCATACTGCGAAATAACCAGATATACAGCCGGGCTGGGGTGGATAACCAGCCGCGCGGCGACTGTTTGGCCAGCGCCAGAATAAATCCGAGCACAATACTGCAGCCCCAGGTCAGCAGACTTAATTTAATGACGGTCCAGGTGGCCCACCAAAAATCGGCATCGCTGAGCAGGCTTAACATGTAGTTCCAGTTAAACGTCATGGGCTATTTCACTCGTCATAATTATCAAAAATGAAAGTGGCTCGGCTGTGCCGTAATGGGGAGCCACCGGTATTCATCGTGCGAATACACTATGCTGGCAGGATGCTTTCAGAGGCAATTAGTAAATTTTTGGCCTTTAAGTTTAAAAAAACTATACAACGATATTAACGATATGGAATTTAAAGTGATTGCTGAGATACTTTGTGCAAACAATTTAAAAACAATGACAGTAATTCAATAACGCTATTTTGTGGGGGAAGGGTATTTTGCGCGAAACTGGGGCAGTTGCTGCCTGTCTGGCGTGCAGCGTGGCGCATGATGGTGCAACGGCGGAAATAAACCACGCGGGCGTAGAGCAATAATAAATATTGCCGCCCCTTGTCGGGCAACGCGCCGCTCTTTTCCGGGGGTGGCACGCGGATTGCTTGGGACTTAGAGGAAAACTATTCCCCACGTGCGCCGGACCATATTTTATCAATGGTGATGCTATGAACCGATTTACCCTGAAGCAGCTCAAATATTTCGTCACCGTGGTGGAGACGGAGAGTATCGCCGAGGCCTCCCGCCAGCTGCACATTGCGCAGCCGTCGATTTCGATTGCCATCAAGAATCTGGAGAGCACCTTCGACCAGCAGCTGTTTATTCGCCACCACGCGCAGGGCGTTTCGCTCACCTCCAGCGGTCGGCGGATCTACGATAAAGCGAAAGAGCTGCTGCGCCTGTCCTGGGAGTTCGAACAGAATTCGCGAGCGGATAAAGAGCTGGTTTCTGGCATGATCTCCATCGGTTGCTTTGAATCGGTGGCCCCGCTGTATATGCCGAAGCTGGTGGCCGGGTTTAAGAAATGCTATCCGGAAATCACCCTGCATCTGTACGACGGCGAACAGCATGAGCTGATGCATGGCCTGCACCGCGGCCGCTTCGACCTGGCGCTGGTCTACGATCTGGAGCTCGGCCATTCGATCAATAAAGAACGGCTCAATGCCCCGCATAAACCCTACGCGCTGCTGCCCGCCGCGCATCCGCTGGCGCAGAAGGCGCAGGTGACGCTGCAGGAGCTGAGCCGTGAGCCGATGATCCTCCTCGATGCGGTCCCCAGTAAAAATTATTTTATCTCCATCTTTAAGGAAAAGGGTTATCACCCGGAAGTGGCTTACAGTTCCCCCTCCATTGAAATGGTGCGCTGTATGGTGGGTCAGGGGTTGGGTTTTTCGGTACTGGTCACCCGGCCCTGCTGCGACATGACCTACGATGGTGAAAGAGTGGTGCAGCGGGATATTGCCGACGAGATGCCCGCCTCGACCTTAATTATGGCGCATCTCGCGAATAATGAGCCCACGCGGCCGACGCAACTGTTTATGGATTATTGTCGCAGCATCGAATTAACCCCAACTCACGCCTGAAATAACGCCTGTCGATCCGGCAGGCATTATTTTTTGTCGTCACTCAGCCTCGCAAAATTCTATTCAGTCGATCGTTTTATAATATTTTACCAATTCGTCACAGTTAAATAACCTGAAAGCCGTCAATTCCGGCGACGTCGTCGGCAACTGTGCTTGAAGGATAGCGAAATGACTGAACAGATTACCGAGATCGATACCCTGGTGGTGGGCGCGGGGCAGGCGGGCGTCGCCATGAGCGAGCATCTGACCCGGCTGGATATCCCCCACCTGGTGCTGGAGAAACAGGGTATTGCCCAGGCCTGGCGCAGCGGACGCTGGGATTCGCTGGTCGCCAACGGCCCGGCCTGGCACGATCGGTTCCCGGGGATGGTGTTCCCGGACTGCCCGGCAGACAGCTTTGTCGGCAAAGAGCAGGTGGCAGACTATTTTGCCGCCTATGCCCGCAGCTTCAATGCGCCGATCCGTACCGGGGTGGAGGTGTACAGCGCCGAACGCCTCGTCGGACGGCCGGGCTTTCGTATTGACACCTCGCAGGGGGGGATTGAAGCGCAGCGGATCGTAGCGGCCACCGGGCCGTTTCAGCGGCCAGTGATCCCGGCCATCGCCCCACAGAGTCAGGCTATTCAGCAGCTCCACTCCGCGCACTATTTTAACCCGCAGCAGCTACCGGAGGGCGGTGTGCTGGTGATTGGCGCAGGATCCTCCGGCGTGCAGATTGCCGATGAGCTACAGCGAGCCGGACGCGCGGTGTGGCTGTCGGTGGGAGCGCACGACCGCCCGCCGCGTCGCTATCGTCAGCGCGATTTTTGCTGGTGGCTCGGGGTGCTGGGAATGTGGGATGCCGCGGCCAATGCGCCGGGTAAAGAGCATGTCACTATCGCGGTGAGCGGCGCGCGCGGCGGCCATACCGTCGATTTTCGCCAGCTGGCGCATCAGGGGGTCACGTTAGTGGGGCAGACCCGCGGCTTTGACGGTGACAAAGCACTGTTTCACCCCGACCTGGCGGAGAATATCCGCCGCGGCGATGCCTCCTACCTTGCGCTGCTCGACGCCGCGGACGCGTGGGTGGCCCGCAACGGCATGGACCTGCCCGAAGAGCCCTCCGCCCGCGAATTTCTGCCCGATCCGGCCTGCGTTACCGACCCGCTGCTCAGTCTCAATCTGGCCGAGGCCGGGATCGGCACCATCATCTGGGCGACGGGCTACACCACTGACTATCGCTGGCTGAAGGTCAACGCCTTCGATGACGCACAGCGGCCACAGCATCACCGCGGCGTATCGACGGAGCCGGGCGTCTATTTCCTCGGCTTGCCGTGGCTCTCGCGGCGCGGGTCCACCTTTATCTGGGGCGTCTGGCACGATGCCAAATATATTGCCGACCAGATCGCCATTCAGCGCCAGTACCAGCGTTACCAGCCGTCCTGTTAACCGTTTTCCTTAAGGAGTGCTTTGATGCCAACTCATACCCGTATTCGCATGTTTAACACCAAAGAGACCTACCCGAACCAGGCGCTGAACAACGATCTGTGCCAGGCGGTGCGGGCCGGCAATACCGTCTACGTTCGCGGCCAGGTTGGCACCGACTTCGCCGGCAATCTGATTGGCCTCGGCGACCCGCGGGCGCAGGCGGAGCAGGCAATGAAGAATGTTGAACAGTTGCTGAAAGAGGCGGGAAGCGACCTCTCGCATATCGTCAAGACCACCACTTATCTGATCGATCCCCGCTATCGCGAGCCGGTCTATCAGGAGGTGGGCAAATGGTTAAAAGGTGTCTTTCCCATCTCCACCGGGGTGGTGGTGTCGGCCCTCGCGCAGCCGCAGTGGCTGATGGAGATTGACGTTACGGCGGTGATCCCTGACGACTGGCAGGGGGAGGCAGCAGAATGACTCTCTCTATTAGCGCCCGCTGCCCGGAATCAGGTCAGCTCGGCATTGCCATTAGTTCGTCGAGCATGGCCGTGGGATCGCGCTGTCCGTGGCTATTGCCCGGCGTCGGCGCGGTCGCCAGTCAGAACATAACCCTGCCGTCGCTGGGGCCGCAGATCCTCAGCGCGCTCGAAGCGGGGGCCAGCGTTGAGCAGGCCCTGAACCTGGCCCTGGCGGAGGATCGCTTCCGCGAATATCGCCAGGTCGCGGCGATTGACGCCAACGGCGACACGGCGGTGTTCAGCGGGGAGTTCACCCTCGGGATCGGCGGCGCCCTGGCGGGGGATAACTGCGTGGCGGCGGGTAACATGCTGGCCGGTCAGGGGGTAATCGCCGCGATGGTGGGCGCCTTTGAGGCCGCCACCGGAGAGCTGGCCAGCCGGCTGCTGGCCGGGCTGCGCGCCGGGATCGTCGCCGGGGGCGAGGCCGGCCCGGTCCACTCGGCGGCGGTGAAGGTGGTGGACGATTACCCGTGGCCGGTGGTCGACCTGCGCATTGACTGGGCGGAGACGGATCCGCTGGCGGCCCTTGAGCAACTGTGGCTGGCCTGGGAGCCGCAAATGGACGCCTATATTACCCGGGCGCTCGACCCGCGCGAGGCGCCCGCCTATGGCGTCCCCGGCGATGAATAACATCCTCGCCGCGCTGCTGGCTTTTGACACCACCAGCCGCCATTCGAACCTGGCGATGATCGACTGGATCGCCGATTTTCTCGCCGCCCGCGGCGTGGCGTCCCGCCGCTTTTATGACCCGTCGGGCGGTAAGGCCAATCTCTACGCCCGGCTGGGGCCGTCCGGCGGCGGTGGGGTGATGCTCTCGGGCCACACCGACGTGGTCCCGGTGGACGGCCAGGCCTGGAGCGTTCCGCCTTTCAGCCTGACCGAGCGCGATGGCCGCTACTATGGCCGCGGCAGCGCCGATATGAAGGGGTTTCTCGCCTGCGTGCTGGCGGCAGTGGATGACTTTCTGGCGGTGCCGCTGCGCATGCCGCTGCATCTGGCCTTCTCCTATGACGAAGAGGTCGGCTGTCTCGGCGTGCGCAGCCTGGTGGATTTTCTGCAGGCCTCGCCGGAGAAACCGGCGCTGTGCCTCATCGGCGAGCCGACAGAGATGCAGCCGGTGTTCGGTCATAAAGGCAAACTGGCCATGCGCTGCTGCATCGAGGGGCAGGCCTGCCATTCGGCCTACGCCCCGCAGGGGGTGAATGCCATCCGCTACGCGGCCAGGCTGATCAACCACCTGGATCGGCTGGGCGTGCGTCTGACCCGGCAGCAGGACAGCCGCTTTTCGCCGCCCTTCAGCACGCTACAGGTGGGCACCATTCAGGGTGGGGCCGCGCTGAACATCGTTCCGCAGTCCTGCCGCTTTGATTTTGAAATCCGCTACCTGCCGGGGATGCGTCCTGAAGCGGTCACCGAGGCGCTGGCGGCCTACGCCCGCCGCCGACTGCTGCCGGAGATGCGCCGGGTCGGCGGCGGGAGCGACATCCAGTTTCAGCTGTTGAGCCACTACCCGCCGCTGCTCAGCGATCCAGAGTCCGACTTCGCCCGCTGGCTGGCGCAGTGGTGCGGCAGCGATCGGTTTTCCACCGTGGCGTTCGGCACCGAAGGGGGACTGTTCGATGAGATGGGCGTCGCGACCCTGGTCTGCGGGCCGGGCAGCATGGCCCAGGGCCATAAGGCCGATGAGTACATCAGCATCGCGCAGACCGAGCGCTGTATGACGATGCTGAGACAGCTTTGCGCGTGGATGCGTGCCGAACCGGCGGAACCGCTCACCTGATCCCTCAACACAGGAACCCAAGCGATGCACAATCAACACTCTCCCCACATCGATCAAGCGACCATCGACCGCTGGCAGGCGGATGGCGCGGTGTTATTAAAAGGCGTCTTTACCCCCTGGGTCGAGCGCCTCGCCGAAGGGGTCACGGCGCTGATGGCCAGCCCCAGCGAGTATGGTCATGCGCGCACGGTGATCCCCAAAGATGGTTCGCCGCCTTTTTTTCAGGATTACTGCAACTGGGCGCGGATCCCGGCGTTTAGCGAGTTTGTCTTCCAGTCGGCGGCCGCGGAGATCGCCGCGGCGCTTATGCAGTCGCAGACGGCGAAATTTTTCCATGAGCATACGCTGGTCAAACCCGCCGGGGGCAGCACGGTGACTCCCTGGCATCATGACCAGCCTTACTATTGCGTCTCCGGCAGGCAGAACGTCAGCTTCTGGATCCCGCTGGACCCGGTGGCGGAGGCGACCTCGCTGCGCTGCATTCGCGGGTCGCATCGCTGGGAGGCGGAGTACAGTCCTACCCGTTTCAATGGCACTAAGCTTTACGAGCACACCCGGTTCAGCGCGCTGCCGGATATCGACGCCCATGAGGACGAGTACGATATCGTCAGCTGGGCGCTGGAGCCGGGGGATGCGGTGGCCTTCCATTTTCGCACCGTCCATGGCGCCCGCGGCAACCCCGGGGCGCGGGCTCGACGGGTCTTCTCCGCCCGCTGGGTGGGGGATGACGCCGCGTTTGCCGACCGCGGCGGCGTGACCTCGCCGCCGTTCCCCGAGCTGACCCTGCGGGACGGCGACCCGCTGGATTCCCCACTGTTCCCCCAAGTCTGGCCACCGGCGTAAGCGGCTTCGGACGGGATCTGCTATGATCCCGACTTTCGTTGTCTGGAGCCAGTCGATGTTCAACGACGCCATTGTTTATGACCGCTACGGGCCGCCGTCCGCGGTGCTAACGCTGAAACGCCTGCCGCTGGCGCCGCTGGCGGGCGGACGGGTGCGGGTCAGGATGCGCTTTGCCCCGGTGAATCCTTCGGATCTGATCCCCGTGACCGGCGCCTATCGCCACCGCACCCGACTGCCGGCCGTCGCCGGCTATGAAGGCCTTGGCGAGGTGGTCGCCGCGCCATACGGCAGCCGGTTAGCCGCGGGCCAGCGGGTGCTGCCCCTGCGCGGGGGCGGCACCTGGCAGCGGTTTATCGATCTGGATGAGACCTGGCTGGTGCCGGTGCCGCCAGTGGTTGACGATCTGCTGGCCGCACGCGGGTATATCAATCCGCTGACGGCTATGCTGATGCTCAAGCGCTGGCCGGTTGCCGGAAAACACCTCGTGCTGACCGCGGCATCGTCCTCCTGCGCCAGTCTGCTGGGACAGTGGGCGCTGGCGATGGGCGCCCGCTCGGTGAGCGGGATTATTCGCTCGCCGCAGCATCGGGCGCGCCTGGAACAGGCCGGGATCTATCCGATCCTCGATACCGACCGGGTGCTGATGGAGAAGGTCAGCCAGCACAGCGATCTGGTGTTTGACGCGGTGGGCGGCGAACTGGCGAATACGCTGCTGTCGGTGCTGCCCGGGTCGTCGACCCTGATCTCCTATGGGCTGTTATCCGGGCGGCCGCTGACCCAGACGCGCGGTAGCGCGACGGTGCGCAAGTTTCATCTGCGGGAGGCGCTGCCGACACTCAGCGTAGCGGCGTGGCGGGCAGCGTTCGACGAAATCTGGCAGCGCCTGCCGACGACCTCCCAGCCGCCGGCCCAGCGCATAGCGTTGAACGACTGGCGGGCGGCGATTGCCGCCGCCGGCCAGCCGGGAAGAGGCGGTAAGATCCTGCTGGATTTCACCGCCGGTTAAGATTACTTTTTCTTTTCGCCCAGAGTAGGGGTTTCGTCAAAGAAGTTCCACGGCTTGAGCAGCGCGTGCGCCCACTCGGTCGGCATGATCGGCCACTCTTCGGCGCGCGCCACATGGGTGGTGCCGGTGGTGATCCACACGACGTCATCGTGGTTAGTCAGCGACTCATCATCCTTCGCGTACTGGCCCAGGCCGGTATCGTGGGCGGAACGGTTCGGGTATTTCCCTTCCGGATATCGCTCTGTCGGGTGGTAGCGCGTCACCCACAGCTGTTTATCCATAAAGCTCAGGCGATGATATATCCACTCGTCCGGGGCGAATTTGGCGCCGGTCGCCGCCGGGTGCGTGCCGCCGGCGTAAGGGATAATCTGGTATGAGACCGGGTTGCCCATGCGGTTCTCTTTGCTGGTGTTGCTCAGCAGGCGGATAGTGCCCGGGTCGAATTTCTGCGCCGCTTTTTGCTCGCTGTCAATCGTGTACTGATTCACCTGCATAGTACTGGTGCGCGGGCCGCCGGCGGTGTTGGGCTTCACTTCCGGGTCCATCGCCACCAGGGTGTTGTTCTCGCCGTCCACATCGAGGTCGAGGCGGAAGTTATAGATGTGCTGGTGAGTGGTGCCGACAATATTATGGTCGATCAGCGTTCCGTAGCGGGTATCCTCTTTGGCGCTGGGGTCATGCATGGTCTTCGCCAGCACGCCTTTCACCGCTTCAATGCCGGTGGCGCCGGCATCGATACCGATGGTGCCGTTGTCGTGGAACACCCAGTCAAAGATATAGTCGTAGTTGCCGACGGTGCTGATCCAGCGTACCACCAGCTCCCGGCGTTCGGTGCTGACGTTGGGTTTGCCCATCTCCAGGTGCTTATACTCAGGCCCGGCATAGCGTTCGAATATGGCCACCGCGCCTGGAATAGTGGTTGGTTTGCCGGTGTAATCGGCGATAGTTTCGTCCAGCAGTACCGCATTTGACGGCGCATCTTTACCGCGTACAATCGGCGAGGTCAGGGTGCCCATGCCATAATCGCCGGAGTCCAGATAGGCTTTGAAATACCAGCCGACGTCCGGGTCGCCGTAGGGGACGATCATCCCGCCGAGGGAACCTTCATACATCACCTGGCGTTTTGTGCCGTTATCGTTGTAAGTCACCGTTGACAGAATTGGTCCGACGCGCGAGTTCAGGCGCAGATGAAAATCCCAGTTCTGCCAGTGAATGGTATCGCCGGTGATCGTGTAGTTTTTGCCTTCCGGTTCGGTTATCTCCAGCGGTTTCACCGCCGGGGCGTTGCGGTCGCGACCATCATACGGACGGGGCTCCATTGGGACCGGGATCACCGGACCTTCTTCGATTTTGATGATTTTCTTCGCTTCAAGGTCGACCACCGCCACCAGGTTTTCAATCGGGTGCGCCCAGTAGTTGCCGTCGCCGGTATCCAGATAACTGACCACCTTCAGCAGACGCGCATCCTGCTGCAGGCCATCTTTGCCATCAAAAAAGCCAACGGTGAGCGGGGTGGTGACCACTTTGCCAGGATCGGTAATACCGTGCTTTTTCAGCACCTCAGCGAATTCGCTGCTGGTATTGATGATGTTCTGCACGCTGACAAAATCATCGAGCAGCACCATCCCGTGGGCGCCTTTGATCGGCGTCCAGGAGAGGATTTTTTTGTTTTGCAGATCGACCACGGCTTCAATGACGTGTTTGCCATCGAGCATCACCACATCGGCAGTGCGGGGAGCATCGACCGGCGTTCCCTGCAGGGCAAAGGCCCATACCGCCGCCTTGTCCGGCTCGTGTAAGGAAATCTCAGTAAAGCGGGTATTCGGCTGAAACTCCGGCGCGGCTTTGACAATGGTCACCGCTTCACTGATTTCCGCCGCTGAGAGCGAGTTTAACGGGTGCGGGCGCTTTTCCACCTGGAAGGTCTGATCGAGACCGGACTGGAAGACATCGTTGATAAAGGTATCGGAAACCCAGGCTTTACCTTCCTTCATTACCACAGGCACCGGTAGGTCAAGGGATTTACCGTTGACGATCGCCGTTTTGGCGCCGGGCTTTACTTTGACGTAAGCGCCGTCTTTTATCAGGGTGAACATTTGCGCGTAGTCATCCCACTGCACATCAGCGCCGAATTCCTGCAGCGTTTTATCCAGCGGTACCATGTGGGCTTCGCTACCGTGAGCGAAGACCGGTGATTGCCAGGCGCAAACCACCGCCACGGCCAGCGCCAGCGCGGTTTTACGAGGAGAAAATTTCAAGCCGTTTGCCATTGTGACCTCATCTTATTGTTGTGTTGTCTCTTGCCGCTGCGAATGTCGGCTTTGTCATCCTTAAGCTACCAGCCAGCGGCGCCGGGGCGTTTGTTTGCTTTTGCCAGCTTGTTTGTCAGTTTTGCCAGACGGGCGTAAAAAATGCCTCCACAGAGGCATTGAGAACGTGCGCTGATTTTTTTGCCGGGTGGCGGCTGACGCCTTACCCGGCCTACGGTCCGTGCGGCCTGCCGTTAATTTATTCACCATTCTTGCTGGCCCGAGCCCGGGGGTACAGGGGGCGGCGGCGACTGGCCGCCCCCTGTGCGCTCCCAGCGCTATGCCAGGCATAACGCAGACGATTAACCGGGAGCGCAATGTGCGCTGAAGCCACGGATAACATAAAGGACTTCCCGGGGCGAAACCGTTGCAAACCGATTGCAGTATCAATGGCTAAAGGGTCGGCCAACAGAGCGCCAGCGGTCTATTTTTCGCTATCACGCCGGGAAATCTCCCTGTTGACGCGCCACCAGGGTCAGAATGGAATACAGCGCCACCGCCTGCTGGTGCTGATTGAAAATCTCCACCGCCCATTCCACCACGCCGGTGGCTTTCTCATCGGCGCTGCGCTGATGTTTGACCGTTTTCCGCTTACAGGTGAGGCGAACCTGAATGGTGTCGCCCGGTTTGACCGGCTCAATAAAGCGCAGGTTTTCCATGCCGTAGTTGGCGATAACCGGCCCGACGCCGGCATCGACGAACAGCCCGGCCGCGGCGGAGATCAGGAAATAGCCGTGGACCACCCGCTCGCCAAAAATCGACTCGGCGGCGGCGATTTTGTCCATGTGCGCGTAGAAATGATCGCCGCTCAGGCAGGCGAAGTTAACGATATCCGCTTCAGTCAGGGTTCGGCGTGGGGTTAATAAGCTGTCGCCAGGCTGAATCTCTTCGAAATATTTGCGGAACGGGTGAATACGGTCTTCGTTCACCTGGGCGCCGCGCACCCACTGTTGACCGATGGTCGCCAGCATCGTTGGGCTGCCCTGGACCGCGGTACGCTGCATATAGTGTTTCACCGAACGCAGCCCGCCAAGCTCTTCTCCGCCGCCAGCGCGGCCGGGGCCGCCGTGCACCAGCTGCGGCAACGGCGAACCGTGGCCGGTTGATTCTGCGGAGGATGCTTCATTCAGTATCTGAATACGGCCATGGGCGCGGGCGGCGCCGAGGATAAACTCACGCGCCAGCTCGCCGCTGGCGGTGACCAGCGTCCCCGCCAGACTGCCGCCGCCGGCGCGCGCCAGCGTCAGCGCATGCTGGCGGTCGCGATACGGCATCAGCGTCGCCACCGGACCAAAAGCTTCAATGGCGTGAACCGCCGGCGTTTCATCCGGCTGTGAGCAGTACAACAGGGTCGGCGGGAAAAATGCGCCGGCCGCGCTGAGGTCCGCCTCTCCACCGAGCAGTACTTCGCAGCCAGCGGCTATCAGCTTATTGACGCTCTCCTGTACGTCCTGACGCTGTTCGCTATTAACCAGGGCCCCCATCTTAACGCCCTCCTGCGCAGGGTCACCGACGGTTACTTTATGCAGGCGGGAGATCAGTGCATCGCTAACCGCATTAATCTGAGCCAGTGGCACAATGATTCTGCGGATAGCGGTACATTTTTGCCCGGCTTTCGCCGTCATCTCGCGGACCACTTCCCGAATAAACAGCGCGAATTCCGGTTGCTCCGGAGTGACGTCTTCGCCTAACACGCAGCAGTTGAGTGAATCTGCTTCCATGGTAAAGGGAATGGATTTGGCTACCAGGTTAGGGTGCGCCCGTAGCTGCTGGCCGGTGGCGGCTGACCCGGTAAAGGTAACCACGTCCTGGCTATCGAGGTGGTCGAGCAGATCGCCCGCGCCGCCGCAAATCAGGCTGATGGCGCCCTCCGGCACCAGGCCGCTGTCGACAATCGCTTTCACCATTGCCTGGGTGAGCTGGGCGGTAGCGGTTGCCGGTTTAATGATAGCCGGCATACCGGCAAGCCACGTGGGCGCCAGTTTTTCCAGCATTCCCCAGCAGGGGAAGTTGAAGGCGTTGATATGGACGGCGACGCCTGATTTTGATGTCAGCACATGACGCGCGGCAAAACCGCCCTGTTTGGAGAGCGGGATGAGCTCGTCTTCCGGCCACAGGATATCGTCCGGTAATTCTCGACTACCGAGCCCGGCATAGGTGAAAAGGGTACCGATACCGCCTTCAATATCCACCCAACTGTCGGCGCGAGTGGCGCCGGTTTGCGCGGAGATGGCGTAGAACTGGTCTTTCTGCTCCAGCAGGTGTTTCGCCACCGCTTTCAGCATCGCGCTGCGTTCAATAAAGGTCATCGCCTGCAGGGCTTTACCACCGCGCTCAATCGCGAAGCGGCGCGCCTGCGCCATATCCAGGCCTTCACTGGTCACCTCCCAAAGCGCCGCGCCGGTGATGGCGTGATGGATAGTACGGGCGCGGCCCCGGCCGGTCTGCCAGGCGCCGGATAAGTAGCTGGCTAACTGCTGCATCGCAAATCTCCAAATGTGTTACGTGTGATATCTATAAATAGTTCTTTTATGAATCATAAAATGCAAGCCCGTATTTAATAAATTATTAACATTGTGATCGCGATGGCGTTACGTCTTATGCTTAACTTACTGTATTAATTGTGGTTTACAAAAGGTTTTGCGGAGATTATCACAAAAAGAGCAAACAAAATTTGTGGTTTTATTTAACCAATATGTAACCTTCAATAAACAAAGTGATTCACATAAATGTTTTTGTTGTGAATATCGGAATCATAAAGGTGATGACGTGACAGAAGAACAACGCTTTGACCAGCGCATCGCGCAGGAAACGGCCATCGAACCGCAGGACTGGATGCCGGATGCCTACCGTAAGACCTTGATTCGGCAGATAGGCCAGCACGCGCACTCGGAGATCGTCGGCATGCTGCCGGAAGGCAACTGGATCACCCGCGCGCCGACGCTGCGCCGCAAAGCGATCCTGTTGGCTAAGGTACAGGATGAGGCTGGACACGGGCTGTATCTCTATAGCGCCGCGGAAACCCTTGGCTGCGCCCGGGAAGACCTGTATCAGAAGATGCTCGACGGGCAGATGAAATACTCCTCCATTTTTAACTACCCGACCCTCAGCTGGGCGGATATCGGCGTGATCGGCTGGCTGGTCGATGGCGCGGCCATCGTCAACCAGGTGGCGCTGTGCCGGACCTCCTACGGCCCCTATGCCCGGGCGATGGTCAAAATCTGCAAAGAAGAGAGCTTTCACCAGCGTCAGGGATTTGAAGCCTGCATGGCGCTGGCGCAGGGCAATGACGCGCAGCGGCAGATGCTGCAGGACGCCATTAACCGCTTCTGGTGGCCGGCGCTGATGATGTTTGGCCCCAACGACGACAACTCGCCGAACAGCGCCCGCAGCATGGCGTGGAAAATCAAACTGCACTCCAACGACGAGCTACGTCAGCGCTTCGTCGACAATACCGTGCCGCAGGTAGAGATCCTCGGTATGACCGTCCCGGACCCGGATTTGCAGTTTGATGAAGCCAGCGGCCACTACCGCTTCGGCGAAATCGACTGGCAGGAATTTAACGAGGTGATTAGCGGCCGTGGCATTTGCAATCACGAGCGGTTGGCCGCCAAGCGTAAGGCCTGGGAAGAGGGCGAATGGGTGCGCGAAGCCGCGCTGGCCCATGCGCAAAAACAGCAGGCCCGCAGCGCGGCATGAGGAGAGACAACATGAGCAAAGTTTACTGGCCGTTATATGAAGTGTTCGTTCGCAGCAAACAGGGGTTATCCCATCGTCACGTCGGCAGTCTGCACGCTGCCGATGATCAAATGGCGCTGGAGAATGCCCGCGATGCCTACACCCGCCGCAGCGAAGGCTGCTCAATTTGGGTGGTGAAGGCCAGCGAAATCGTTGCTTCGCAGCCGGAAGATCGCGGCGAATTCTTCGACCCGGCGGAAAGCAAAGTCTACCGTCATCCGACTTTCTATACCGTGCCGGACGGCATGGAACATATGTGAGGCGGCGATGAATAACCCTAACCCCGTAGCCACCTACGCCCTGCGGCTTGGCGACAATGGTCTGGTTCTGGCCCAGCGTTTAGGCGCCTGGTGCGGACATGCTCCCGAGCTCGAGATCGATCTTGCGCTGGCCAATATCGGCCTCGACCTGCTCGGCCAGGCGCGCAATTTTTTAAGCTATGCCGCCGAGCTTAACGGCTGCGGCGACGAAGATACGCTGGCTTTTGGCCGCGATGAGCGCCAGTACAGCAACCTGCTGCTGGTGGAGCAGCCAAACGGCAATTTTGCCGACACTATCGCCCGCCAGTTCTTTATCGACGTCTGGCATGTCGCCCTGTTCAGCCGGCTGGTGAACAGCCGCGACGCGCAGCTGGCGGCCATTGCCGCTAAAGGGCTGAAAGAGGTGCGTTACCACCAGCGCTTTAGCCGCGGCTGGCTGGAGCGTCTGGGTAACGGCACCGAATTATCAAATCGCAAAATGCAGCAGGCGGTCGACAATCTGTGGCGCTTCACCGGCGAACTGTTCCTGGCTGATGAAGTGGAGCTCAGCCTGGTTGAGCAGGGCATTGCGGTTGATCCGCGTGAACTGCAGGCCGAATGGCAAAGCGCGGTACACACGGCGCTGCTCGACTCCGGCTTACAAATCCCGCAGGAAGCGGCCTTCCGCAGCGGCGGCAAACAGGGGCTGCACAGTGAACATCTCGGCCCGCTGCTGGCGGAGATGCAATATCTGCAGCGTTCGCATCCCGGACTGCAGTGGTAAGTGAGGTGACTATGCAACGTCTTGCCGATATCGCTCCTGCAGAGGTTCGCACCATCTGGGGATTATTAAGCGCGATCCCGGATCCGGAAGTGCCGGTACTCACCATCACCGACCTCGGTATGGTACGCAGCGTCGCGCGCCATGGCGACGGCTGGGTGATTGGCTTTACCCCGACCTATTCGGGCTGTCCGGCGACGGAGCATCTGCTGGGGGAGATCCGCGCGGTCATGAGCGAGCATGGTTTTCAGCCGGTACATATCGTCCTGCAGCTGGATCCGCCGTGGACCACCGACTGGATGAGTCAGGATGCCCGCGAGCGCCTTCGCCTGTACGGCATCAGCCCGCCCCAGGGGCACGCCTGCCATGCGGACATGCCCGCTGAGGTGAGCTGTCCGCGCTGCGGCAGCACCCATACCTCGCTGATTAGCGAATTCGGTTCCACGGCCTGCAAAGCGCTCTATCGCTGCGACAGCTGCCGGGAACCTTTTGATTACTTTAAATGTATTTGAGGTTGCCATGACGACGTTCCATTCGCTTAAGGTGGCGAGAGTCGAGCCGGAAACCCGCGATGCGGTGACCATCACTTTTGCGATCCCGCAAGCCCTGCAGGCGGAGTACTGCTTTCGCCCGGGCCAGCATCTGACGCTAAAAGCCCGTCTGGGCGGTGAAGAACTGCGCCGCTGTTACTCCATTTGTCGCAGCCGCACGCCAGGCGAAATTAGCGTCGCGGTCAAAGCTATCGACGGCGGGCGCTTTTCGCGCTACGCCCAGCACGATATCCAGCAGGGTATGGAGCTGGAAGTGATGGTGCCGCAGGGGCATTTCGGTTATCAACCGCAGGCTGAACGGCAGGGTGAATATCTGGCGATTGCCGCCGGTTCCGGGATCACGCCGATGATGGCGATCATGAGCGCGACGCTGGCGACCGAGCCGCAAAGCCGCTTCACGCTGATCTACGGCAACCGCAGCAGCCATAGCATGATGTTCCGCCAGGCGCTGGCCGATTTAAAAGACCGCTATCCGCAGCGCCTGCAGGTGATACACCTGTTTAGCCAGGAGTCGATGGACAGCGATCTGCTACAGGGGCGCATTGACGGCGACAAACTGCGCCAGCTCGCTGACCATCTGCTGGATTTCAGCCGTTTCGACGAGGCTTTTATCTGCGGCCCGGCGGCGATGATGGATGAGGCGGAAGCGGCGTTACGTGAACTTGGCGTAGCGGAGAAATCGATTCATCTCGAACGCTATAATACCCCAGGCGGCAATGTGAAGCGCGCCGCCGGCGTGCAGGCGGAAGGGCGCACGGTGACCATCCGCCAGGACGGGCGCGATCGGCTTATCGCCCTCAGTGCCGAAGACGACAGCATCCTGGATGCCGCATTGCGTCAGGGCGCCGATCTGCCGTTCGCCTGTAAGGGCGGGGTATGCGCCACCTGTAAATGCAAAGTGCTACGCGGTGAAGTGGCGATGGCCGCCAATTACAGCCTGGAAGCAGATGAGCTGGCGGCGGGCTACGTGCTGAGCTGCCAGTCGCTGCCGACCAGCGGCGATGTGGTGGTCGACTTTGACGCGCGGGGGATAGCATGAGCGACCTTCTGATCCACCGTCATGGCCGGGTGCTACAGCTAACGCTAAACCGCCCGCAGGCCCGCAACGCGCTGAACAATGCCCTCTTAACCCGGATTGCCGAGGCGCTGGAGGCTGCGGCAGTTGATGACAGCGTCGGCGTCTGCGTTATCAGCGGTAACGCGCGTTTTTTCGCCGCCGGGGCTGACCTCAATGAAATGGCGGAAAAAGATCTTCCTGCCACCCTGGATGATATTCGCCCACGGTTATGGGGGCGAATTGATGCCTTTACTAAACCGCTCATCGCTTCGGTCAACGGCTACGCCCTCGGCGCCGGCTGCGAGCTGGCCCTGCTGTGCGACCTGATTGTCGCCGGGGACAACGCCCGCTTTGGCCTGCCGGAGATTACCCTCGGCATAATGCCGGGCGCGGGCGGCACCCAGCGGCTGATCCGCAGCGTTGGCAAGGCGCTGGCCAGCCGGATGGTGCTGAGCGGCGAGAGTATTGACGCCCGCCAGGCGCAGCAGGCCGGGCTGGTCAGTGATATCCATCCGGCGGCGTTAACCGATGAGTATGCCCTGCAGCTGGCAACCACCATTGCCCGCCATTCGCCGCTGGCGCTACGGGCGGCAAAACAGTCGCTGCGCCTGGCGCAGGAAGTCAGCCTGCAGGCCGGTCTGCAACAGGAGCGCCAGCTGTTTAGCCTGCTGAGCGCCACCGAGGACCGCCGCGAAGGCATCGACGCCTTCTTACAAAAACGTACCCCGGAATTTAAAGGACGCTAATCGTGGAAGCTTTCATTCTCAGCGCAGTGGAACAGGGCGTCATGACCATTACCCTCAATCGCCCGGACCGCCTCAACAGTTTTAACGACCTGATGCATCACCAGCTGGCGGAATGTCTGAAGCAGGCCGAGCGCGATGATGGCGTGCGCTGCCTGCTGATAACCGGCGCCGGCCGCGGTTTTTGCGCCGGCCAGGATTTGAACGACCGCAATGTCGACCCCAGCGGCCCGCCGCCGGATCTTGGCATGTCGGTAGAACGCTTTTACAACCCGTTAGTGCGCCGTCTGGCGGCGCTGCCGAAACCGGTCATCTGCGCGGTTAACGGCGTGGCCGCCGGCGCGGGCGCTACCCTGGCGCTGGGCTGCGATATCGTGCTGGCCGCGCGTTCGGCCAAATTTGTGATGGCGTTCAGCAAGCTCGGCCTGGTGCCGGACTGCGGCGGCAGCTGGTTCCTGCCGCGGGTGGCCGGCCGTGCGCGCGCGATGGGGCTGGCGCTGCTGGGCGACAGCCTTAGCGCGGAACAGGCCGCGCAGTGGGGGATTATCTGGCAACTGGTGGACGATTCAGAACTGGCGGATACCAGTCTGCAACTGGCGCGCCATCTGGCGGCACAACCGACGTTTGGTCTTGGGCTGATTAAAAAGGCGCTGCTGGCCTCTGAAACCAACAGTCTCGACGCGCAGCTGGACCTGGAGCGCGATTATCAGCGTCTGGCCGGGCGCAGCGATGATTACCGCGAAGGGGTCAGCGCGTTTCTGGCCAAACGGCCACCACAGTTCAGCGGGAAATAGATGATGACGACATCCTTAGCCACCGTGGCGGTGATCGGCAGCGGCACCATGGGGGCCGGCATCGCCGAAGTGGCTGCCGCCGCCGGGCATCCGGTGCGTATTTTTGATATTAACCCTAAGGCTGTAGACCTGGCGATAGAGGGTATCGCCGGGCGTCTGGCGTCACGCGTTGCGCGGGGCAAACTGGCGTCAGAGCAGGCTGATGCGCTGCTGGCGCGCCTGCATCCGGCCCACGATTTAGCCGCACTTGCCGACGCGGATTTAGTGATCGAAGCGGCCTCTGAACGGTTGGAGGTCAAAACGGCGCTGTTCGCGCAGCTGGCGGCGATCTGCGCGCCGTCAACGCTGTTGACCAGTAATACCTCGTCTATTTCGATTACCGCTATCGCCGCCGGGGTCAAAAACCCGGAGCGGGTGGCCGGGCTGCACTTTTTTAATCCGGCGCCGGTGATGAAGCTGGTCGAGGTGGTGAGTGGTCTTGCGACCTCCACAGAAGTGGTGGAGCAGCTGTGCCAGTGCGTAAGCGGCTGGGGGAAACAGCCGGTGCGCTGCCGCTCAACGCCCGGTTTTATCGTTAACCGCGTAGCGCGTCCGTTCTACGCTGAGGCCTGGCGCGCGCTGGAAGAGCAGGTCGCCGCCCCGGAGGTTATCGATGCCGCTTTGCGTGACGGCGGCGGCTTCCCGATGGGACCGCTGGCGCTGACTGACCTGATTGGCCAGGACGTCAACTTCGCCGTGACCGGTTCGGTGTTTAACGCCTTCTGGCAGGACCGCCGCTACCTGCCATCGCTCCTCCAGCAAGAGCTGGCGCTGGCCGGGCGGCTAGGTAAAAAGAGCGGCCACGGCGTCTATCGCTGGCCCGCTGAGACACTGCCGGACGCGGCGCTGCCGCCGGTAATGATGGGTGCTGAATCCGTTACCGTCAGAAGTGACAATGTCACTGAATTAGACGATGTCTTGCTGCTGGAGACTGAAGGCGAGACCGCCCTGGCGCTAAGCGTTAAGCATCACCGCCCGGTGGTGGTGTATGACCTGTGCGCCAGCGATACGGTGGTGCTGGCCGCAGCGGCAACCAACGCGCCTGCGGCCACTGATAAGGCCGTGCATTACTTCCAGCAGCAGGGCAAGAAAGTGCTGCGTATTGCCGATTATCCCGGCCTGCTGGTGTGGCGCACGGTGGCGATGCTGATTAACGAAGCGCTGGATGCGGTGCAAAAAGGCGTCGCCAGCCCGCAGGATGTCGATAACGCGATGCGCCTTGGCGTGAACTATCCGCATGGCCCGCTGGCATGGGGAGAACGCCTTGGCTGGCGGCGGGTGCTGCAACTGCTGGAGAACCTGCAACACCATTATGGCGAGGAGCGCTATCGCCCCAGTTCCCTGCTGCGCCAGAAGGCGCTGATGGAGAAGCACCATGAGCAATGATCCGTGGCGCAACGCGCGCGTGATGTACGAAAAAGATACCTGCGCCAGAAAGATGGGGATCGAACTTATCGAAATGGACGACGGTTTTGCGCAGATGAGTATGACCGTCTCGGCGGACATGCTTAACGGCCATCAAACCTGTCACGGTGGTCAGCTATTTACGCTTGCCGATACCGCTTTCGCCTACGCCTGTAACAGCCAGGGGCTGGCGGCGGTGGCCTCGGCGGCAAGCATTGATTTTCTTCGTCCGGCGTTTGCCGGCGACCGGCTGGTCGCCACCGCCAGAGTCAAACAGCAGGGCAAGCTGACCGGCGTCTACGACATCGAAATTGTTAATCAACAGCAAAAGATTGTGGCCCTGTTCCGCGGCAAATCGCACCGCATCGGCGGCACAATCACGGGAGACGTGTAATGCGCGACGCCTTTATTTGTGACGGGATCCGTACGCCGATTGGCCGCTACGGCGGCGCGCTGGCCAGTGTGCGCGCCGACGACCTGGCGGCAATCCCGCTGCGTGAGCTCCTGAGTCGTAATCCCGGGCTCGACCCGGCAGCAATTGATGATGTGATTTTCGGCTGTGCGAATCAGGCCGGGGAAGATAACCGCAACGTGGCGCACATGGCGACGTTGTTGGCCGGTTACCCGCATACCGTGCCGGGCACCACGATTAACCGCCTGTGCGGATCGGGTCTGGATGCCATCGGCTTTGCCGCCAGGGCGATCAAAGCCGGCGATGCCGATCTGCTGATTGCCGGCGGCGTGGAATCGATGTCGCGTGCGCCTTTCGTGATGGGAAAAGCCAGCGCGCCGTACCAGCGTCAGGCGGAACTCTTTGATACCACGATTGGCTGGCGTTTTGTGAACCCGCTCATGGCGCAACACTTCGGAACTGACAGCATGCCGGAAACGGCCGAGAATGTAGCTGAATTGTTAAATATCAGCCGGGCCGATCAGGACGCTTTCGCCTGGCGCAGCCAGCAGCGCACGGCGCAGGCCCAGCGCGACGGCATTCTGGCGCAGGAGATTGTGCCGGTGCAGATTGTCGGCCGGAAAGGGGCGGTTAGCGACGTGCGCGAGGACGAGCATCCGCGCCCGGAAACCACGCTTGAGCAGCTGGCGAAACTGAAAGCGCCGTTCCGCCAGGGCGGCGTCATTACTGCGGGCAATGCTTCAGGCGTCAACGATGGCGCCGCGGCGCTGATCATCGCCAGCGAACAGCAGGCCGCTATCCAGGGGCTCACGCCGCGGGCGCGTATCGTGGCGATGGCGACGGCGGGTGTCGAACCGCGCCTGATGGGACTGGGGCCGGTACCGGCGGTGCGTAAAGTGCTGGAGCGGGCGGGACTCAATATTAACGATATGGATCTGATTGAGCTGAATGAGGCCTTCGCCGCCCAGGCGCTGGGGGTGCTCAGACAGCTCGGCGTGCCGGACGATGCGGCGCACGTGAATCCCAACGGCGGCGCCATCGCGTTAGGCCATCCGCTGGGCATGAGCGGCGCGCGGTTAGCGCTGAGCGCCAGCCTTGAGCTGCAACGCCGGGGCGGGCGCTATGCGCTGTGTACGATGTGTATTGGCGTGGGTCAGGGCATTGCCATGATCCTCGAGCGAGTGTGAGCTAATTTACCTGCGAGTACCCTACAATGATAACTACTACAAAATTAGATCCGATTGAAACCGCATCGCGTGACGAACTGCAGGCCCTGCAAACCCAGCGCCTGAAATGGACGCTGAAGCATGCGTACGAAAATGTGCCGATGTATCGCCGCAAGTTCGACGCCGCCGGCGTGCACCCTGACGACTTTCGGGAATTAAACGATCTGCAAAAATTCCCCTGCACCACCAAACAGGATCTGCGCGACAACTATCCCTTCGATACCTTCGCGGTGCCGATGGAGCAGGTGGTGCGCATTCACGCCTCTTCCGGCACCACCGGCAAACCGACGGTGGTGGGATATACGCAAAACGATATTGATAACTGGGCCAATATTGTCGCCCGTTCGCTGCGCGCGGCCGGTGGTTCAGCAAAAGATAAAATTCACGTCGCCTACGGCTACGGCCTGTTTACCGGCGGCCTTGGCGCGCACTACGGCGCGGAACGTTTGGGCGCGACGGTGATCCCGATGTCCGGCGGACAGACCGAAAAACAGGCGCAGCTGATCCGCGATTTCCAGCCGGATATGATCATGGTAACGCCGTCCTACTGTCTGAATCTGATTGAAGAGCTGGAGCGCCAGATGGGCGGCGATGCCCGAGGCTGTTCATTGCGGGTCGGCGTCTTTGGCGCTGAGCCGTGGACGCTGGCGATGCGCGCGGAAATCGAGCGCCGGCTGGGGATCACCGCCCTGGATATTTACGGTTTGTCGGAAGTCATGGGACCGGGCGTAGCGATGGAGTGTCTGGAAACCGTTGACGGCCCGACTATCTGGGAAGACCACTTCTTCCCGGAAATCGTCAACCCGGACGACGGTACGCCGCTTGAAGATGGCGAACATGGTGAGCTGCTGTTTACCACCCTGACCAAAGAAGCGCTGCCGGTGATCCGCTATCGTACCCGCGATCTGACGCGCCTGCTGCCGGGAACCGCGCGGACCATGCGCCGCATGGATCGCATCAGCGGACGCAGCGACGATATGCTGATTATCCGCGGGGTTAACGTCTTCCCCTCGCAGCTGGAAGAGGAGATCCTCAAGTTTGAACACCTGGCGCCGCACTATCAGTTAGAGGTCAATCGCCGCGGTCATCTGGATTCGCTGGCGGTGCGCGTTGAGCTGAAAGAGAGCGGGCTGGCGCTGAGTCATGAACAACGCTGCCAGATTTGCCATCAGTTGCGTCACCGCATTAAGTCGATGGTCGGGATCTCCACCGATATTACTATCGTCAACTGCGGCAGCATTCCGCGCTCGGAAGGGAAAGCCTGTCGGGTATTCGACCTGCGTAAAGCGGTGGTCAGCGGTTAATTCTCTCCCCGATAACCCGGCTGAGGCCTTTACGCCGTAAGCCGGGAATTTCCTGTGCTATGATTCATAAAGGAAAAATATAACAACAGAATGAATCAGATGAGTAAACTCGACGCCTTTATTCAACAAGCGGTGACGGCGATGCCCATCAGCGGCACGTCATTAATTGCCTCGCTGTATGGCGACGCTTTATTACAACGCGGTGGGGAAGTGTGGCTGGGCAGCGTCGCGGCGCTGCTGGAAGGATTAGGCTTCGGCGAGCGCTTCGTACGCACCGCGCTGTTTCGCCTCAATAAAGAAGAGTGGCTTGATGTTGTCCGCATCGGCCGGCGCAGCTTCTATCGCCTGAGTGATAAAGGGTTGCGCCTGACCCGGCGCGCGGAGCATAAAATTTATCGCGCCAGTGCCCCGGAATGGGACGGTACCTGGCTGCTGCTGCTTTCGGAAGGCCTGGAGAAAAATGTGCTCGCCGACGTTAAAAAGCAGCTGCTGTGGCAGGGGTTTGGCGCGCTGGCGCCGAGCCTGCTGGCCTCGCCGTCGCAAAAGCTGGCCGATGTCCAGTCTCTGCTCCACGAAGCGGGCGTCGCTGAAAATGTCATCTGTTTTGAAGCCCATTCGCCGCTGGCGCTCTCCAGAGCGGCCCTGCGCAGCCGGGTGGAGGAGTGCTGGCATCTCACCGAACAAAATGAGATGTACGAGGCGTTTATCGCCTTGTTCCGACCTCTACTGCCGCTGCTGCGCGATTGCGACCCGTCAGAGTTGACGCCGGATCGCTGTTTCCAGATCCAACTGCTCCTTATCCATTTCTATCGCCGGGTGGTGCTCAAAGACCCGCTGCTGCCGGAAGAGCTCCTGCCGGCGCATTGGGGAGGGCAAACCGCCCGCCAGCTGTGTATCAATATTTATCAACGCGTGAGTCCCGGCGCGCTGGCGTTCGTCAGCGAGAAAGGTGAGAGCTCGGTGGGCGAGCTCCCGGCGCCGGGTCCGCTCTATTATCAGCGCTTTGGCGGTTTGCCGGGCGCATAAGGAGGTTGCATGCCGATATATCAGATTGATGGACTGACGCCAGTGGTGCCGGAGGAGAGTTACGTTCACCCGACCGCGGTGTTGATTGGCGACGTGATCCTCGGCAAAGGGGTCTATGTTGGGCCCAACGCCAGCCTGCGCGGCGACTTCGGGCGCATCGTGGTCAAAGACGGCGCCAATATTCAGGATAACTGCGTGATGCATGGCTTCCCCGGCCAGGATACGGTGGTGGAAGAGGAGGGCCATATCGGCCACGGCGCTATTCTGCACGGCTGCGTGATTGGCCGCAACGCGCTGGTGGGCATGAGCGCGGTGATTATCGATGGGGCGGTCATTGGCGAAAACAGCATTGTCGGCGCTTCGGCCTTTGTCAAAGCCAACGCCGAGATGCCCGCCAACCATCTGATTATCGGCAGCCCGGCAAAAGCGATTCGCACCCTGAGCGAACAGGAGCTGGCGTGGAAAAAACAAGGTACCCGTGAATACCAGGCGCTGGTGGAACGCTGTAAGCAGACGCTGCACCAGGTGGAGCCATTACGGGAAGTCGAAGCAGGGCGTAAGCGGCTGGCGTTTGATGAAAACCTGCGGCCAAAAGCCGCAACCTGAGGGGTAAAATTATGGCAGAGAAATTATCCGCTCACTGTCACTGCGGTGCGGTGGCGTTTACCGTGGAACTCAGCGACGGCTTCAACACCGTTCGGCGCTGTAACTGCTCATATTGTCGCATGCGTGGGGCGGTCGCGGTCTCTTCGCCGCGTTCAGGAATAGAGGTGGTACGCGGAGGGGATAAGCTAACAGAGTATCGCTTTAATACAGGGGAAGCCGTGCACTTTTTCTGCTCGGTATGCGGGATCTACACCTTTCATCAACGGCGATCAAACCCACAGCAGTATGGGGTGAATGTGGCCTGCATTGACGGCGTTTCGCCTTTCGATTTCCCTTGCGTGGAGGTCAACGACGGCGTGAATCATCCAAAGGATGGCGGCGGAGGCGTGGTGGGGTATTTACGCTACGAGAAAAAGTAAAACTCTCCTCCCGCAGGAAGCGAGAGGAGTGAAATATTAGGCTGCAACCACGCTGTCGATTGCCGCTTTCGCGTCAGACTGCGCTTTGGCCGCGACTTCCGGGCCGTAAGCGATACCTTCGGCGAACACAAAGTTCACGTCGGTGATGCCGATGAAGCCGAGGAAGGTGGACAGGTATGGGGTGACCAGGTCGGTCGGAGTATCTTTATGGATACCGCCGCGGCTGGTAACGACGACCGCGCGTTTACCGGTTACCAGACCTTCCGGCCCTTTCTCGGTGTAGCGGAAGGTGACGCCGGCGCGAGCCACCAGGTCGAAATAGTTTTTCAGCTGCGTCGGGATGTTGAAGTTGTACATCGGCGCAGCGATAACAATCACATCGTTGCCTTTCAGTTCGGCGATCAGCTCGTCGGAAAGGGCCAGCGCTTCCTGCTGACGCGGAGTCAGCGGCGCGTCGCTCGGACGCAGGGCGCCAACCAGTTCGCCATCCAGAACCGGGATCGGATTGGCGGCCAGGTCACGCACGGTGATCTCATCGCCAGGGTGTTTTTCCTGCCATTGTTCAACAAAATAGTCGGAAAGCTGACCAGATTGTGAGTACCCTGCCAGAATACTGGATTTCAGAACTAATACTTTGCTCATGGGTGTTTCCTTTTTTTAATGTGATTGACGGGTGAATGCCCTGGTGCTTGTTGACACTGTATTCACAATCGCGCCACAGAGATAGCGCAATATATCGAATCCTATGTTCAGATTTTTTGAACAAGGCGCGAATGACACAGATGTGGTACTCTAAGGCAATACTTCAAAAGAGATTTTCCCGGCAGAGCTCTGCCCGATAACGCTATGACAGAACAACAAAAAATCACCTTCCCCCAGCTTTATCAACAGCTCGACGGCCTGATGCTGCGCGACAAAACGCGCTTTGCCCGCCGTCTACACGGCGTGAAGAAGGTTAAAAATCCTGAATCGCAACAGGCCATTCTGCAGGAGATGGCGCTGGAGATAAGCCAGGCAGCCGGTAAAGTCCTGCTGCGCGAAGCGGCGCGTCCGGCCATCACCTATCCGGAAAACCTGCCGGTTAGCCAGAAAAAACAAGAGATTCTCGAGGCGGTGCGCGACCACCAGGTGGTGATCGTCGCCGGGGAGACCGGTTCGGGTAAAACCACCCAGCTGCCAAAAATCTGCATGGAACTGGGGCGCGGGCTGAAAGGACTCATCGGCCATACCCAGCCGCGTCGCCTGGCGGCTCGGACCGTCGCCAATCGTATTGCCGAAGAGCTGCAGAGCGAGCCGGGCGGCTGCATCGGCTATAAAGTCCGCTTCAGCGACCATGTCAGCGAAAACACCATGGTTAAGCTAATGACCGACGGTATCCTGCTGGCGGAGATCCAGCAGGATCGTCTGTTGATGCAGTACGACACCATCATTATCGATGAGGCGCACGAGCGCAGCCTGAATATTGACTTTCTGCTCGGCTATCTGAAAGAGCTCCTGCCGCGCCGCCCGGACCTGAAAATCATCATTACCTCGGCGACCATCGACCCGGAACGTTTCTCAAAGCATTTCAATAATGCGCCGATTATCGAAGTCTCCGGGCGGACTTACCCGGTGGAAGTGCGCTATCGGCCGATAGTGGAAGAGGCGGACGATACCGAGCGCGATCAGTTACAGGCGATCTTTGATGCGGTTGACGAACTGGGGCGCGAAGGGCCCGGCGATATTCTGATCTTTATGAGCGGTGAGCGGGAAATTCGCGATACCGCCGATGCGCTGAATAAGCTGGATCTGCGCCATACCGAAGTGCTGCCGCTGTACGCCCGCCTGTCCAACAGCGAGCAGAACCGCGTCTTCCAGCCGCACAGCGGGCGGCGCATCGTGCTGGCGACCAACGTGGCGGAAACCTCGCTCACCGTGCCGGGCATTAAGTACGTTATCGATCCCGGTACTGCGCGTATTAGTCGCTACAGCTATCGCACCAAGGTGCAGCGCCTGCCGATCGAGCCGGTTTCCCAGGCGTCCGCCAACCAGCGTAAGGGCCGCTGCGGCCGCGTTTCGGAAGGGATCTGTATTCGTCTTTATTCAGAAGACGATTTCCTGTCGCGCCCGGAATTTACCGACCCGGAGATTCTGCGCACCAACCTGGCGTCGGTCATCCTGCAGATGACCGCCCTGGGCTTAGGCGATATCGCCGCCTTCCCGTTTGTCGAAGCGCCGGATAAGCGCAATATCCAGGACGGCGTACGCCTGCTGGAAGAGCTGGGCGCCATCACCACCGATGCGCAGGCAACGGCTTATAAGCTAACCCCGCTGGGCCGCCAGCTCAGCCAGCTACCGGTGGATCCGCGTCTGGCGCGCATGGTGCTGGAGGCGCAGAAGCACGGCTGCGTGCGGGAAGCGATGATCATCACCTCCGCGCTGTCGATCCAGGACCCGCGCGAGCGGCCGATGGACAAACAGCAGGCCTCTGACGAAAAACATCGCCGCTTCCACGATAAAGAGTCCGATTTCCTCGCCTTCGTCAATCTGTGGAACTACCTCGGCGAGCAGCAGAAGGCGCTGTCGTCGAATCAGTTCCGCCGCCAGTGCCGGGTCGATTTTCTTAACTATCTGCGCGTGCGCGAGTGGCAGGACATCTACACCCAGCTGCGCCAGGTGGTGAAAGAGCTCGGCCTGCCGATCAACAGTGAGCCGGCGGAATATCGCGAGATCCATACTGCGTTGCTGACCGGTCTGCTGTCGCACATCGGCATGAAGGATGCCGATAAACAGGAGTATACCGGCGCCCGTAATGCGCGGTTCTCTATCTTCCCCGGCTCCGGTCTATTCAAGAAGCCGCCGAAGTGGACGATGGTTGCGGAGCTGGTCGAGACCAGCCGCCTGTGGGGGCGTATTGCCGCCCGCATTGAGCCGGAGTGGGTGGAGCCGGTAGCGCAGCACCTGATCAAGCGCTCATACAGTGAGCCGCACTGGGAGCGGTCGCAGGGCGCGGTAATGGCGACGGAAAAGGTTACCGTTTACGGCCTGCCGATCGTCGCCGCGCGTAAGGTCAACTACAGCCAGATTGATCCGGCGCTGTGCCGCGAACTGTTTATCCGCCACGCGCTGGTAGAGGGCGACTGGCAGACGCGGCACGCCTTCTTCCGCGATAACCTGAAGCTGCGCGCGGAAATCGAAGAGCTGGAGCATAAGTCGCGCCGCCGCGACATCCTGGTGGATGACGAGACGCTGTTCGAGTTCTACGACCAGCGCATCAGCCACGACGTCATCTCCGCCCGCCACTTCGATAGCTGGTGGAAGCGGGCCAGCCGTGAAACCCCGGATCTGCTCAATTTTGAAAAGAGCATGCTGATTAAAGAGGGGGCGGAGCAGGTCAGCAAGCTGGACTACCCGAACTTCTGGCATCAGGGCAACCTCAAGCTGCGGCTTAGCTACCAGTTTGAACCGGGCGCTGACGCCGACGGCGTGACGGTGCATATTCCGCTGCCGCTGCTCAACCAGGTAGAGGAAGCCGGGTTTGAATGGCAGATCCCTGGCCTGCGTCGCGAGCTCATTATCGCGCTGATAAAATCGCTGCCGAAGCCGGTACGGCGCAATTTCGTCCCGGCTCCCAACTATGCGGAAGCGTTTCTTGGCCGGGCGGCGCCGCTCGAGCTGCCGCTGCTCGATTCGCTGGAGCGCGAGCTGCGTAAGATGACCGGCGTGACCATCGACCGCGAAGCCTGGCAGTGGGATCAGGTGCCCGATCACCTGAAAATCACCTTCCGGGTGGTGGATGATAAAAACAAGAAGCTGCAGGAAGGGCGCTCGCTGCAGGCGTTGAAAGACGCCCTGAAGGGCAAAGTGCAGGAGACGCTGTCGGCGGTCGCTGATGACGGTATTGAGCAGAGCGGGCTGCATATCTGGAGCTTTGGCACCCTGGCGGAGAGTTACGAACAGAAGCGCGGTAACTATAAGGTGAAAGCCTGGCCGGCGCTGGTGGACGAGCGCGACAGCGTGGCCATCAAGCTGTTTGATAATCCACAGGAACAGCAGCAGGCCATGTGGCGCGGTCTGCGTCGCCTGCTGCTGCTCAACATCCCGTCGCCGATTAAGTATCTGCACGAGAAACTACCGAATAAAGCCAAGCTTGGGCTCTACTTTAACCCGTACGGCAAAGTGCTGGATCTGATTGACGATTGCATCTCCTGCGGCGTTGATAAGCTTATCGACGAGGCGGGCGGTCCGGTGTGGACGGAAGAGGGCTTTAGTCAGCTGCACGATAAAGTGCGAGCCGAGCTCAACGACACGGTGGTGGAGATCGCTAAACAGGTCGAGCAGATCCTCACCGCGGTGTTCAATATCAACAAACGGCTGAAAGGCCGGGTGGATATGACCATGGCGCTGGGGCTGTCGGATATCAAAGCGCAGATGGCGGGTCTGGTGTATCGCGGCTTTGTCACCGGCAACGGTTTCCGCCGTCTTGGCGATACGCTGCGCTATCTGCAGGCGATTGAAAAGCGTCTGGAGAAGATGGCTATCGATCCGCACCGCGATCGGGCGCAGATGCTTAAGGTGGAGAGCGTGCAGCAGGCGTGGCAGCAGTGGCTGAATAAGCTACCGCCGAACCGCCGTGAGGACGACGATGTCCGGGAGATCCGCTGGATGATCGAGGAGCTGCGGGTCAGCTTCTTCGCCCAGCAGCTGGGCACCCCGTATCCTATCTCGGACAAGCGAGTGTTGCAGGCGATGGAGCAAATTACCCCATAGCCTGGCTGGTTGTCCCCGGTGGCGCTGCGCTTACCGGGGCTACTGGTCAGGCGTCCACGCTTAAGCGTTTACCCACGCCAGAGTAAAGCCGTCCCAGCCTTTAGTGCCCACGGTTTGCAGCGCCGTTGCCGTCAACCGCGGCTCGGCGCCCATCATCTCAATGAACTGACGCACGCCCTGAACGCGCTCGTCGGCGCTCTGTGGGTTGACCACTTCGCCGTCGCGTACCACGTTATCGCCAATAATTAAGGTTCCTGGGCGGGAATAACGTAGCGCCCAGCGCAGATAATGGGGGTTATTCGGCTTATCGGCATCGATGAAGATCAGGTCGAAAGCGGGACATTCGCCAAGCGCCTCCAGGGACTGTAGCGCGGGTCCCTCCCGTAGCGTGACCCGCTGGTCAACGCCCGCCAGCTGCAGATTCTCCCGCGCCACCTGGGCATGATGCGCGTCGGCCTCCAGGGTGAGGAGTTGGCCGTCTGCAGGAAGCTCGCGCGCCATCCAGATGGTGCTATAGCCGCCGAGGGTGCCGATCTCCAGTATCCGCTTAGCCTGGGTTAGCCGTACCAGCAGGGCGAGAAACTGACCCTGATTGGCGGCGACATCGTGTGCCGGGAGCCCGGCACGATGGTTGTTTTCCAGTACCCGATCGAGCACAGGATCGCCGGGAATTAAGGCCTTAATCAAATAATTGTCTACTGCCGACCACTGTTGTTGCATATGACGCTTCCCCATTTAGCTCCCTGATGAGTCAGACCAGCCGCCTCCCAGCGCCCGGTACAGATCGATCTGCGCCAGCAGCAGGTTGTTCTTCACCTGCACCACGCTAAGCTGGGTGGAGAACAGCGTTCGCTGGGCATCAAGCACATCCAGATAAGAAGAGTAGCCGTTACGGTAGCGGTTTTGTGCAATACGTAAGGTTTCCTGGGCAACGGTCTCTTGTTCCTGAAGCTCGGATAACTGTTCGCCATAGCGACTGATGGCGTCCAGGCTGTCATTGACCTCTTTGAACGCGCTGCGCACCGTTTTCTCATAGCTATAGAGCGCCTGGTTGCGCTGGGCCATGGAGACGTCCACCTGGGCATTTAACGCCTGGCGGTTTAGCAGCGGCGCCAGAATACTGCCGCCAAGACTCCACAGCCGCAGCGGGTTGTCCAGCAGATCCGGCAGCGTCCGGTCCTGCAGGCTGCCGGTAGCGGTCAGGTTAATAGAGGGCAGCAGCTGCGCCTGCGACGAGGCCAGCGTGGCGTCGGCAGCCACCAGCTGGCGCTCGGCCTGAGCGATGTCCGGACGGCGGTTGAGCAAGGTGGACGGCAGCTGCGACGGCAGACGCAGCGGGGTAAGCTGGGCGAACTCGCCGCGTTTTACCGCGCCAGGGTTATCGCCGAGCAGCACGCTGAGCGCATTTTCCTGCTGCGCAATCTGGTGCTGTAGCGGCGGGATCTGCGCCCGCGTTGACCGCAGCTCCGAATCCGCCTGCATCAGCTCAAGGCGTGAAGTATACCCGGTTTCAAACTGACGTTTGGCCAGGCGCCACGCGTCTTCCCTTGATGTTAGCGTCTGCTGGGTCACCCGCAGCTGCTCATCCAGCGACAGCAGCGTGACGTAGCCAACGGCCACCGAGCTGGCGACGCTCAAATTGGCGGCGGCGGCGGCGGCTTTCTGCGCCTCAAGGCTGGCCCCGGCGGCGTTGGCCGCGCTGCGGTTCGCTCCCCAGATATCGACATCATAGCTGGCGGTCAGGCCACCCTTATACAGTGTGCTGTGGATCGGCAGGCCGGTGGCGGCGGACTGCGCCCGGGCGCGGGTGCCGGTGAGGCTGGCGTCCAGTGACGGAAACAGGCTGCTGTCGGCGGCGTAAGCGCGCGCCTGATACTCATTCACCCGCTCGCGGGCGATCAGCACATCGCTGTTATAGCGCAGCGCCTGGTCGACATACTGATTGAGGGTACTGTCATGAAAATTGCGCCACCATACGCCCTCCACCGGGCTGGCCGGGCCAACGTCGGCCCGCCAGGCGGCAGGAATGGTCAGGGTCGGCTGCGCGCGTTGCACATCGGCGGATTGACAGCCGACCAGCGCCAGAACGATAGCAAGGGCGACCGGGCGGATCATGGTTGTTTCTCCGCACGGGTATCAATAGTCACCTGCACCGACATCCCCGGCCGCAGGCGTTCGCTGTTGTTTTGCCCGTCGTTGACCGTAATACGCACCGGGATGCGCTGGGCAATCTTGACGAAATTGCCGGTGGCGTTGTCCGGAGAGATGGCGCTGAACTCCACCCCGGTCGCCGGGGAGATACTCTGCACCTTGCCGTGGAAGGTCTCGCCGTTGAGCGCGTCTACGGTGAAGGTAACCGGCTGGCCAACGCGTACTTCGGCCAACTGGGTCTCTTTGAGGTTGGCAATCACCCAGTGCTGCGGCGGAACCAGCGAGGTCAGATGGGTTCCGGCGCTGACATAGGCGCCAAGACGCACCGAGATCTGCCCCAGCTGGCCGCCGGTGGGGGCGATAATCTGGGTATTCTGCAGGTCGATCTGCGCCAGCTCAAGCGCCGCTTTGGCGCTGGCCACGTCGGCCTCCAGCGAATCGCGATTGACGATGGTCGATTCACGGTCCTGGCGCGACATCTCCAGCGCCGCTTTCGCCTGCTCAATATCCGCCGCCCCTTGCGCCGCGCTGGCCCGTGCCGAATCACGTTCGCGGATCGACAGCGAACCGTCGGCGGTTAACTGCTGGATGCGTTTTAAATCGGCCTGGATTTTCAGATTCTGCGCGCGGGCGTTTTGCAGCGCGGCTTCATTCTTGGCGATCGTCGCCTCGGCGCTTTTGCGCTGTTGCAGGTTATTGCGCAGCGCGGCCTCTTTCATCGCCAGGGTAGCCTGGGCCTGATGCACCCGCTGTTTATAGATGCGATCGTCTATCTGGAACAGCACCTCGCCCGGCTGGACAATCGCGAAATCTTTGACGTTGACGGCGGTGATATAGCCGTTGACCTGCGGGCTAATAAAGGTGGTCTGCCCGCGCACATAGGCGTTGTCGGTAAACTGGCTATGGCGAGTGAACGGCGGCAGTTGCCAGGCGTAGAGGATCACCAGCACGCCGACGAGGCCTATCGCCGCGGCGGTAAAAATGGAAACCACGCGAATATTATTCCGGGTGTTGGCCTGTTGTTTGGCCGCATCCTGCTGACTCATAACGACTCCAGAGATGAAATGATGATAATTATTTGCTGCCGGTAGCGCGTTGCAACGCGATACGGGCAGTCAGTCGTAAGCGAATTAAGCGCCAGAAAACCCACACTAGTGTCCCGGCGGAGATCGCCGCCGTCAGCAGATAGGTATCATTCCAGGCGAGAATATTGGCCTGCAGCGTCGCGGCGTTTTGCAGCAGGGTGGTGGCCTGAACGTTGAGTAGCGTACTGTCGCCAATCTGGCTCTGATACATCTGGCTGTACTGCTGCAGCCGCTCGACGATCAGCGGGTTCAGGGTGGTTATCTGGTCCGCCAGCTGGCTGGAGTGGAATTTCTCACGCCAGGTCTGGAAGGTGCCGAGGATCGCCGAGCCGAGCAGCCCGCCAATGTTCTGGCTCATGCCGAACAGCACCGAGAAGCTGACCAGGTTGCGCGGGTCGGCAAACACGCCGCCAATCCCGGCGAGCATCGCCGGGGCCAGAAAGAAGGCGCTGCCGAAGCCGAGTAAAAACTGGCTGAACATTAATTGTTCCGGACGGGTGAGGGCGTTGGACTGGCTGTCGAGCAGCGAGGCTATCATGATCAGCGCCAGCGCGGTGGCGGTCGGCCAGTAGAGCTTCTGCGGGTTGAGCGTCAGACAGCTGGCAATGATCCCGCACAGAATACCGGCGAAAATCGACCACGCGAGGTTAGTCATCTGTTCGTTTTGCAGGCCAACGTACTGCAGCCAGCCGATGACCCCGGTGTTCTGCTCCGCCAACACGATGCGGATCAACAGCATAATCAGGCCCAGACGCACGATGCTGCCGCTGGAGAGCCATTTGGTATTGAGCAGGGGGTTGCTGCGGTTATGCTCGAAGGTAATCGCAGCGACGATCAGTATTACCGCCGCCGCCAGCGCCCAGCCGATCCACGGCGCTTCAAACCACCACTCGAGCCGCCCCAGCGACAGCACGGCGCACACCAGCGCCATGCCGGGCGCCAGCAGAAAGAAGGTAATGAAATCCTTTTTTTCGAACACTTTTTTACGATCGCTTGGCGGCAGTTTTAGCGCGATGACGCAGGCCAGCGACACCAGCGCCAGGCCCAGCTCAAAGAAGTAGAGACCACGCCATTCATCGGTCTGCAGCAGTTCGGTGGAAAAGAGGCGCGCCAGGGGAATGGCCAGCGACGAGCCGGTGATGCCGATAGTCAGCCCTTTCAGGCGATGGCGCGCAGGCCAGGCCTGTACCTGGTAGTAAATCCCCAGCGAGCTGAGCGCCGCGGCCACCATGCCATGGGCGGCGCGAACCATCATCGCTGAGCTGAGATCGTTGACGAAGAGGTGGAAAAAGGTGACCAGCACATAGAGCACCAGAAAGCCTTCGGTGAAAGCGCGCAGGCCAAACTGCTGGCGGAATTTCACCAGCAGCAGGTTGATGGAGACGTTGGTCATCACGTATACCGCCGGCAGCCAGGCGATTTCTGTCGACCAGGCGGCGAAGGTACCCTGCAGCAGCTGCAGGTTGGCGGTGACCACTGCGTTGCCCAGCGCGCCGGTGAGACATACCAGCAGACCGACCACGCCGTAGGCAAGGCGTTTCGCCGGACTGTGCAGCGGCGTCGACGGCGAACCGAGCAGAGCCGGTTTTTCATGCGGCGCCCAGTCATGCGGGGCGTAGGGGTTATCCTGGCGACGGGGCATTATTTCTTCTCCACTTCGCGCAACAGCTTTTCCAGCACCCGCTGGGTTTGCTCCTGCTCCTGTGGGGTAATCGCCGTCAGGATCTCTTCGCGCAGATCGTCAGCCACCGTTTTGACCTGTTCATAGAGGGCCTTCCCTTTGTCGGTGACCACCAGCAGTCGCTTACGTTTGTCGCTGGCGGTGGTGATGCGCTCAACCAGTCCGAGGGCGACCAGACGATGGATCAACGGCACAATGGTCGGGCTCTCCACCCCCAGCTCCTGCGCCAGTTCGCTTTGCGACAGCGGCTGCTGGTGGCGGGCGATGGACGCTACCGCCACCCAGCTGGCCTGGCTGAGACCGAGATTTTTCAGCCGACGATTGACCGCCAGCCGCCAGTGGTGCGCGGTGAGGTATAAAAGATGGGAGAAGGTAAGCTGTCGATTGTCCATAGGTCGTCTGTCAATATCGTTAGAGCTCTAACGATTTTATGCCGGATAACCGCCGGAGTTCAAGATGAAAGATAGAAATTGGTTAACGGTATGTACGTTAATTGTAGTTAATCTTCCGGCCGCGATCCGTGTCGTGCGGTCTGCTGACCGAGGATATTTTTATTCTGCGCCATCACCCAGGCGATAAAGGCCCGCAGGGGGGCGGGAATATGTTTCCGGCTTGGGTAGTAGACGCAGAAATGGTCGGCAGGATAGCGGTAGCCGGGTAACAAATGGACCAGGCTCCCCGCGCTCAGCTGCTGCGTCACCAGCGACTGATAGACAAAGGCGATGCCTAATCCGCTCTCCGCGGCCTGGATCATTGCGCTATCGGCATCGACGACCAGATCGCCTTTAACCGCGACCTCGCTAAGCTCGCCGCTTGGGCCAATAAACTCCCAGCGGTACTTCTCACCACCAGGAAAACAGCGGTTAATGCAGCGGAAATTAACTAATGACTGAGGGGTGTCGGGCTCTCCGGCTTCGCGTATATAGTCCGGGCTGGCCACCGGGATCAGCGATAGTTTCTCGCCAAAGGGGATGGCAATCATCTCTTTGGGCACATCCTGCGAATAGCGAATGCCGGCGTCAAAACCGGACTCGATAATATTGACTTTCCGATCGGTGGCATACAGTTCGAGCGTCACATTGGGACAGGCGTTTTTAAAGGCGATAAAATAGTCTTGAAAAAACAGGTCAATAACAATGCGCGGTAAATTAACTTTCACCACGCCTTCCGGAGTCAGACGGTGATAATTCAGACTGTCCACCACCCGGCGATAATCATTGACCACCGGCGTTATATTATTAAGAAATTCCTCACCCACTGCGGTTAATGACAAACTGCGCGTTGAGCGATTTAGCAGGCGCACGCCTAACTTTTCTTCCAGATGATTAATAGCGACGGTAAGGGCCGGTGGGGAAAGGTTTAACGCTTTAGCGGCCTGACGAAAACTGCCATGTTTCACTATGAGTATTAATATTTCTATTTGTTGCAGATCGGGCAAGGTTTTCATTGTTAATTTCCAGCTAACACCGCGTTCGGAATAGATTAATTGTTATCAATATGAAAGGGAAGTATATATTTAATGCCATTCAGCAATTAAGGAAAATAAGATGAAAACACGTTATCTTGGAAAAGAGAAGTTTCAGGTTTCCGCATTAGGTCTCGGATGTATGGGGATGAGTTTTGCCTATGGCGGCGCTGAAACGTCGCAGGCGATAAATACGATCCATGCCGCCATGGACATGGGCGTGACCTTCCTGGATACCGCCGAAGTATATGGTCCTTTCGATAATGAAGTTCTGGTCGGAAAAGCGATTAAAGGTTTTCGCGATAAGGTGCAGATTGCCACCAAATTTGGATTTCGTATTTTGCCGACCGGCCAGGGTCTGGAGCGGATGGCCGGCGTTGACAGCCGTCCGGCACATATTCGCGAATCAGTGGAAGGGTCGCTGAAGCGACTGAATGTCGAGACCATCGATCTGCTCTATCAGCACCGCGTCGATCCCGCGGTACCGGTGGAAGAGGTGGTGGGCACTATGGCCGATCTGGTTAAAGAGGGTAAAATTCGCCATATCGGTCTGTCGGAAGTATCTGCTCAGACGCTGCGCCGGGCCTGCAAGGTACATCCGATCGCTGCCGTGCAGTCGGAATATTCGCTATGGAGCCGCGAGCCGGAGGCCGGTATTCTCCACACCTGCCGCGAGCTGGGGGTCGGCTTTGTGCCATACAGCCCGCTTGGCCGCGGCTTCCTGACGGGGACAATTACCGATCCCGGCGTTTTGGCAGCGGATGATTTCCGCCGCCATCTGCCGCGCTTCCAGGCCGAAACCATGCGCAAAAACCAGCTGCTGCTTGAGCGCCTGCAGCAGGTGGCCACCCGCTATGACGCGACCCTTGCGCAGATTGCCCTTGCCTGGGTGATGAGCAAAGGCGAGGATATCGTGCCTATCCCGGGGGCGAGGAAAATTGCTCACCTGCGCGACAATGCCGGCGCCGCGAATATTACCCTCGCGCCGGAGGACATCCTCACCATCGAACATATTTTCACTGCCGACAACGTCACTGGCTTACGCTATACCCAGGGCGACTTTGATTTAATCGAAAAATAATCCCCTGCGGGCAGCGGATGGTTATTACTTGCGTGACGTTGTCACCTTTACCGAACAACTCCTCGTCAGATAGCGCACATCCTCGGCGGTTAACGGCGCGGCAAAGAAAAAAAGGGGCGGCGCAAGGCCACCCCTGATGCGGTTGCTGATGGGGATCAGCCCGGGTAGATGCCGCGGTCTTTACGCGCCATCAGGATGCGCTCGCAGGCCACGATATAGGCGGCGGTGCGCAGCGTACACTCTTTCTCGGCGGCTTTATCCCAGACGTGCACGATAGCGTCGGTCATAATGCGGTCCATCTTGGCGTTGATCTCCTCTTCGCTCCAGAAGAAGCTGGCCATGTCCTGTACCCACTCAAAGTAGCTGACGGTCACCCCGCCGGCGTTGCAGATAACGTCCGGCACCACGATCACGCCGCGCTCGGCCAGCACGTCGTCCGCTTCCGGATAGGTTGGGCCGTTGGCCCCTTCCAGCACCAGTTTGCAGGTCAGCTTCTCAGCGCGCTCGCGGGTGATTTGCCCTTCCAGCGCCGCCGGGATCAGGATGTCCATCGGGGTGGTCCAGAAGGCGTCTTTATCGATCTCCTGGGCGCCCGGGAAACCGGCAATCTGCTTTTTCTCCGCCTGCCAGGCGGTGAGGGCGGCCATATCGATTCCGCCTTCGTTATACAGGGTCGCGGTATGATCCTGAATAACCACGATACGAGCGCCGACGCCAGCGAACAGGCGGGCCGCTTCGCTACCGACGTTACCAAAGCCCTGCAGCGCCACTTTGGCGCCTTCAATTTCGATACCGGCGCGACGGGCAACTTCCCGGCCGGTGACAAACACGCCGCGTCCGGTGGCTTTTTCACGACCGAGGGAGCCGCCGAGGTGGATCGGTTTGCCGGTGACCACGCTGGTGATGGTGGTGCCATGGTTCATGGAGTAGGTGTCCATCATCCATGCCATCACTTTGCCATTGGTGCCGACGTCCGGCGCCGGAATATCTTTCTGCGGCCCGATAATAATGCCGATTTCGCTGGTGTAGCGGCGGGTCAGACGCTCCAGTTCACCTTCCGACAAGGAGAAGGGGTCGACGCGGATGCCGCCTTTGGCCCCGCCGTAAGGAATATTGACCGCGGCGCACTTAATGGTCATCCAGGCAGAAAGTGCCATGACTTCGTTAAGATCGACATCCGGATGGTAGCGAACACCACCTTTACCCGGTCCGCGCGACAGATTGTGCTGAACGCGATAGCCCTCGAAGTGGCGGATGGTGCCGTCGTCCATTTGCACAGGAATGTCGACGATCAGCGCGCGTTTCGGATGGCGCAGGGTTTCCACCCAGTAGGCAAGATCGCCGAGATAAGGCGCGACGCGGTCGATCTGGCGCAGGTAGGTGGTCCATGGAGATGTACTACTTTCAGATGCGTAAGATAACTTTTCCATAAGAGTCCTGTTTCTCAGTGTTATTTATGTCGTGTAAAACCGTGGAATAGCTACAGCAGTAAACTCTGTGCAATGAATGGTATCACCAATTTTATAAAGCGGTATTTGACGGCAATTCCGATTTTTAAATTTTTGTTAGATTTTTTATTTTTTAAGTGAATAACTACGCACGTCAACCACCCGCAAGCTGTGCATTTTAATTCACTTTTTATTCACTTAAGTGCATAAGAAAATATTTTTTCTATGTTTTTCATTATCTTGATGATCTTCAAAAAGTGAATAAATTGCTTTTGTCCGTATTGACAATCTTGTTGTTCACAGGCCAGCATTAGCCCACACAACAACATGGCATTAACCATGAATTAACAATTACCCGTAAAAAGAATAGGGCTTTATTTTTCTGTGGTGAATATTTTTACCATCGCAGCGGGCGCGCTCGTGTCCAAAATAAGCCGAGGGGCAGGGTTGATGTCGATTGTCCACCGCGACGGGAGCGTTTTCCGTCGTCTTACGTTCCGGAGATAAATTATGTCAGGCAGTATGACTCGCGAAGATTTTGACGCTTACCTGGTTCCCTGTTTTGCCCCCGCGCCGTTTATTCCGGTCAGAGCGGCGGGCTCCCGCGTCTGGGACCAGCAGGGGAAAGAGTATATCGATATGGCGGGCGGCATCGCAGTGAACGCCCTGGGCCATGCTCACCCGGCGCTGGCTCAGGCCCTGCAGGATCAACTGGCGAAACTGTGGCATATCGGCAATGGCTATACCAACGAGCCGGTGCTGCAGCTGGCGAAAACCCTCGTGCAGTCGACCTTTGCCGACAAGGTGTTTTTCTGCAACTCCGGCGCCGAAGCCAACGAGGCGGCCCTTAAGTTGGCGCGGAAATATGCCCACGATAAGTTTGGCGGTGAAAAAAGCGAAATCATCGCCTTCAACCACGCCTTCCACGGCCGCACGCTGTTCACCGTCTCCGTTGGCGGCCAGCCGAAATATTCCAGCGATTATGCTCCGCTGCCGCAGGGCATTACCCATCTGCCCTATAACGATATCGAGGCGGTCACCGCGGCGATCTCCTCGCGCACCTGCGCGGTGATCGTCGAGCCGATTATCGGCGAAGGCGGGGTGATCCCGGCGGACCCGGCGTTCCTGCAGGCGCTGCGTACCCTCTGCGATCGCCATCATGCCACTCTGATATTCGATGAGGTGCAGACCGGCGCCGGGCGTACCGGCCATCTCTACGCCTACCAGCATTACAACGTCGTCCCGGACATTCTCACCAGCGCCAAAGGGCTGGGGGGCGGCTTCCCGATCGGCGCGATGCTGGCGAAAGAGGCCTGGGCGCAGGTCTTCCAGCCAGGCACCCATGGCACCACCTTCGGCGGCAACCCGCTGGCGGCAACCGTCGCTAACGCCGTGCTGGCCCATCTCGATGCGCCGCTGCTGGCGGGCGTTGGCGAGCGCCATGCGCTGATCGTTGACCAGTTGAATGCGATCTCTGCCCGTTACGATGCGTTCAGCGCCGTGCGCGGCACCGGTCTGCTGATCGGCGCTGAGCTGGCGGGGCCGCTGCGCGGCAAGGCCAAAACGTTGACCAACCTGGCGGCGGAAGAGGGGCTGATCGCCCTGATTGCCGGCCCGGACGTGCTGCGCTTCGCGCCGGCGCTCAATATCCCGCTGGCGGATATTGCGGAAGCCTTCGTGCGCCTTGATCGCGCCGTTGCTCGCTTAACCCGCTAATCGGGAGGACGGCCTGTGATGCTATTTCGTCCCGTACGGGAAAACGATCTCGACGACATCGTCCGCCTCGCCGCGCGGGCGGGGGTCGGCATGACCTCCTTACCGCATGACGTCGGGCGTCTGGCGGCCCGGATCCGGCGCAGTATCGAGACCTTCGCCGGCGAACTGCCGCGCAGCCAGCAGGGTTTCCTGTTTGTGCTGGAGGACACCGCGCTGGCGCGGGTGGTGGGGGTGAGCGCCATTGAGGTCGCAGTGGGCCTGGACGAGCCGTTTTACAATTTTCGCATTCAGAAAACGGTGCGCGCCTCGAAAGCGCTGGGAGTCTATAAGCCCCAGGAGCTGCTTAATCTCAGCTATGACCACACCGGGCATAGTGAGCTATGTACGCTGTTTCTCGACCCGGCGTATCAGCGCAACCGCAATGGTCTGCTGCTCTCCAAGGCGCGCTTTTTATTTATCGCCGCCTTTCGCGAGTGGTTCTCCCCGCACCTGTTTGCCGAACTGCGCGGCTGCAGCGATGAGCAGGGACAGTCGCCGTTCTGGGATGCGCTGGGCCATCATTTCTTCGACATCCCGTTCGCCGATGCCGACCGGCTGACCGGCACCGGCATGAAAACCTTTATTGCCGAACTGATGCCGGCGTACCCGATCTATATCTCACTGCTGCCGGAAGCGGCCCGCGGGGTCATCGGTCAGGTGCATCCCAATACCGCCCCGGCGCGGGCGATCCTCGAGAAAGAGGGTTTCAGCTGGCGCGGCTCGGTGGATATTTTCGATGCCGGTCCGGTGCTGGAGGCGGACACCGATCAGATCCGCGCCGTGCGCGACAGCCAGCGTCTGCCTGTCCGGCAGCTGATGGGCGACCTGCCGGCACCGACCCTCGTCGCCAACGGTCAATTCGACAACTTTCGGGCGCTGCTGGTGGCCCACGAAGAGCAGGTCTCGCTTGACAGCGCCGCGCTGGACGCGCTGCAGGTCAGTGAAACCGACCGCGTTTATACGGTAACCCTGAATCCAGAGGACAACAGATCATGGCGGTAAAAGCACAGTTTATAGCCGGGCAGTGGCTGCCAGGCAGCGGCGCAACGATGAGCAAACTGGCCCCGGAGGATCAGTCGCTGCTGTGGCAGGCGGCCAGCGCGGGGGCTGACGACGTCCAGGCGGCCTGCGCCGCGGCGCGCGCGGCGTTTTATCCCTGGTCGCACCGGCCGCTGGCCGAGCGTATTGACGTCGTACAGCGTTTTGCCGCGCTGCTGGAGACGCATAAAGAGGCGCTGGCGACCCTGATTTCCCGCGAGACCAGCAAGCCGCTGTGGGAGACCCGCACCGAAGTGCAGGCGATGATCGGCAAGGCCGCGATCTCCATCGAAGCCTATCACCAGCGGACGGGCTTTCATGAGTCGACGCTGCCGGACGGTAAAGCGCTGCTGCGCCACAAACCGCACGGCGTGATGGCGGTCTTTGGCCCCTACAACTTCCCGGGCCACCTGCCCAACGGACATATCATTCCGGCGCTGATCGCCGGGAACACCATTGTGTTTAAACCCAGCGAGCTGACGCCGGCTACCGCTGAAATGACGGTCCAGCTGTGGCAGCAGGCGGGCATCCCCGACGGGGCGATCAACCTGCTGCAGGGCGGAAAAGCCACCGGCCAGGCGCTGCTGGAAAATCGTGATATCGACGGCGTGCTGTTCACCGGCAGCGCGGCGGCCGGTTTCCACTTCCATCGCTACTTCGGCGGCCAGCCGGAGAAGATGCTGGCCCTCGAGATGGGCGGCAACAACGCACTGATCGTCGCCGACGTGGCCGATATCGATGCGGCGCTGCATGTGATTATCCAGTCGGCGTTTATCTCTGCCGGGCAGCGCTGCACCTGCGCGCGCCGGCTAATCGTGCCGCGCGGCGAGCAGGGGGATGCGCTGCTGCAGCGGCTGGTAGAGGCCAGCGCGCAGATCCGCGCCGGCAAGTGGGATGATCAGCCGGCGCCGTTTATGGGCGGGGTGATCTCTCTCGACGCTGCGCAGAACATGCTGGCGGCGCAGCAAAAACTGGAGGGGCTCGGCGGCAAGGTGCTGCTGCGCATGCGCCAGCCTGACCCGCGCTCCACGGTGCTGACCCCGGGGATCGTCGACGTCACCGGTATTGAGGTGCCGGATGAAGAGTACTTTGGCCCGCTGCTGACGATTATCCGTTACGACGGCTTCCCGGAGGCGATTCGCCTCGCCAATCAGACCCGCTATGGCCTGGCCGTCGGGCTGATCTCCAGCGATGCGGCGCAGTTTGATCAGCTGGCGGACGAGGCGCGAGCCGGGATCGTCAACTGGAACAAGCCGCTGACCGGCGCATCGAGTAAAGCGCCGTTTGGCGGGGTGGGCGCCTCCGGCAACCATCGCGCGGCAGCGTGGTACGCCGCCGACTACTGTGCCTGGCCGATGGCCTCTCTGGTCAGCGATACGCTGACGCTTCCGGCGACGGTATCGCCGGGCCTGCCATTCTGATAACGGATCCTGTGAGGACATATGTCTGGTTTTGAAGCAAACTTTGATGGCCTGGTCGGCCCGACGCACCACTACGCCGGACTCTCCGTCGGCAATGAAGCCTCGCAAAATAACCGCGATGGTCTCTCTAACCCTAAAAAGGCGGCGCTGCAGGGGCTGTATAAAATGAAAGCCCTGGCCGACCGCGGCTTCGTACAGGGCATTCTGCCGCCGCAGCCGCGGCCGAATCTGCGTCTGCTGCGCGAAGTGGGTTTCCAGGGCAGCGATGAGCAGGTTATCCGGCAGGCGGCCCACGCGGCGCCGCAGCTGCTCTCCGCCTTCAGCTCCGCCTCGTCGATGTGGACCGCCAACGCGGCGACCGTCTCACCGTCGGCGGACAGCGCCGATGGCAAAGTCCATTTCACCGTCGCCAACCTGAACAATAAGCTGCACCGTATGCAGGAGGCACCCACCACCTCGGCGATCCTTGGCGCCACGTTCGCCGATCCGCGCTACTTTGCCCACCATGCGGCGCTGCCGCAGCATGGCGACCTCGGCGATGAAGGGGCGGCCAACCATAACCGCTTCTGCCGGGAATATGACCGGCAGGGGGTGCAGTTTTTCGTCTATGGTCGACGCGCCAGCGGCAGTATCGCCCCGGTGAAGTATCCGGCGCGGCAGACCCTCGAGGCCAGCGAAGCGGTGGCCCGCCTGCATCAGCTGGATCCGCGCTACACGGTGTTTGCCCAGCAGGCGCCGCAGGCTATCGATCGCGGCGTGTTTCATAACGACGTCATTGCGGTCAGCAATCGCCATGTGCTGTTTCACCATCAGCAGGCGTTTGTCGATCAGGCGACAGTGCTGGCCACGCTGCGGGCTAAAAGCGACAGTCTGGATATCCCGTTCACCAGCGTGGAAGTGCCGGACGAGCGGGTTTCGCTCGACGACGCCGTGGCCTCTTACCTGTTCAACAGCCAGCTGCTGAGCAAACCAGACGGCAAGATGCTGATCGTGGTGCCGGAGGAGTGCCGCCAGCGGGAAAACGTCTGGCGCTATCTCAGCGATCTCGCCGCCGATAGCGCATCGCCGATCGATGAAGTGGCGGTCTTTGACCTGCGGGAAAGCATGCGCAACGGCGGCGGCCCGGCCTGTCTGCGGCTGCGGGTGGTGCTCAACGAGGCGGAGCGCCAGGCGGTCAACGCCCATAGCCTGATGAACGACGAACGTTATCAGCAGCTGACGGCATGGGTGGAAAAACACTATCGCGACCGGCTGCATGCCCGCGATCTGGCGGACCCGCAGCTGCTGCGCGAGGTTTATCAGGCGCTGGATGAGCTGACGCAGATCCTGCGCCTGGGCGCGGTCTATGATTTTCAGCGTTAAGGAGCGGCAGATGGAGCACCTGGTTAACGATTTACTGCACTGCCGCCTGCAGGCGTGGACCTTTCCGGCGGGCATCGAGGCCCGCTGGCTGGGCGAGGGCATTTTACAGCTGCTGCCGACGGCGCCGTGGCGCCGGGCGACGATCCTCTCCGCCGGCGTGCATGGCAATGAGACCGCGCCGATTGAACTGCTGCTGCAGCTAACCCACGATCTGAGCCAGGGGCGGCAGCCGCTCACGCAGGCGCTGCTGATCGTCTTTGGTAATCTGCCGGCGATCCGCGCCGCGCGCCGCTATCTGCATAACGACCTGAATCGCCTGTTCGGCGGCCGCCATCTGGCACTCACCCCGGGAAATGAGTCGCGGCGGGCTTTTGCGCTGGAGCAGGCGGTGCAGGCTTTTTATCGCGCCGCCGATGCGGCGGGGCCGGTCAACCGTGGTCATCTCGATATGCACACCGCCATTCGCGGATCGCTGTATCGCCAGTTTGCGCTGCTCCCGGCCCACGCCGGGGATTTTTCGCCCGATTTCTATCAGCTGATGCAGGCCAGCGGGATGGACGCCGTCGTGCGCCATACCGAAGCGGGCGGCACCTTCACCCATTTCACCTGCGAAAAGTTCGCCGCGCAAAGCGCCACCCTGGAGCTGGGGAAAGTGATGCCGTTCGGCGCCAACGATCTCAGCCTGTTCGCCGCCGCCGACGCGGCGATCCGGGCCTGGATCGCTGATGCGCCGCTGCCGCCGCGCGACAAAGCGCCGGTTGACTACTTTCTGGTCGAGGAGAGCATCATCAAGCGCGAGGGGGAATTTACGCTTAATCTCGCGGCAGACGTTGAAAACTTCACCGCGCTCCCGGCAGGGTATGAGATCGCCCGCCAGGCAGAGAAACGTTGGGTGGTGCAGGCCCGGGCCCCCTATATCCTCTTTCCCAACGCCGGGGTCGCCACCGGCCAGCGCGCCGGGCTGTTGCTCCGCGCCGCTGCCCTTCATCTCCCGCAACCAGCCTGAGGAAACACCATGACTGAACATCAACATCAGGCGTCACCTGCCGCCGGAGGTGAAGGCGCGTCACAGCTTAAGCGCGGGCTCAGCGCCCGCCATATCCAGATGATTGCCCTCGGGGGCGCCATCGGCACCGGGCTGTTTATGGGGGCGGGGCGCAACATCGCCGTCGCCGGCACCTCGATCCTGGTTATCTATGTGCTGGTCGGGTTCTTTACCTATATGGTGATGCGGGCGATGGGCGAGCTGCTGCTCACCCGCCATGACTACCGCTCGTTTGCCGACTTTGTCGGCGAGTATCTCGGGCCGCAGGCCAGCTTTTACCTCGGCTGGACCTACTGGCTAAGCTGGGTGGTGACCTGTATCGCCGACGTGGTGGTCTGCGGGAGCTATATGCAGTACTGGTTCCCGGAACTGTCGGCGTGGATGCCGGCCCTCAGCATGCTGGCGATCCTGTTCCTGCTTAACCTGCTGTCGGTGAAAATGTTTGGCGAGGCGGAGTTCTGGTTCGCCCTGATCAAGGTGATCACCATTATCGCCCTGATCGGCACCGGCGGCTGGATGATTGCCACCGGCTGGACCTCCCCGGACGGCGTGACGGCCTCCCTCAGCCATCTCACCGACCCGACGGCCTTTATGCCCCACGGCATCACCGGCTTTTTCGCCGGCTTCCAGATAGCGATCTTCTCCTTTACCGGCATTGAGCTGCTGGGCACCATGACGGCGGAGACCCGCGATCCGCAGCGCATTTTGCCCAAGGCGATCAATGCTCTGCCGCTGCGGATTATCATCTTCTATCTGCTGTCGATGGTGGTGATCATCGCTATCGCCTCGTGGCCGGGGGTGTCGGCGGAGACCAGCCCCTTCGTGACGCTGTTCGCCAAGGCCGGGCTGCCTGCCGCCGCGGCGGTGATTAACTTTGTGGCGCTGACCTCGGCGATGTCCTCGGCCAACAGCGGGGTCTTCTCCAGCACCCGCATGCTGTACGGCCTGTCGGTGGAGAAGCATGCGCACTGGCAGTTTCGTATCCTGTCGCGCAGTACCCGCATTCCGGTGCGCAGCCTGCTGTTCTCCTGCTTCTGCATGCTGATCGGCACGCTGTTGCTGTTTCTGGTGCCGAACGTGATGACCCTGTTCACCATCGTCTCGACCCTGGCGGCGATTATGGTGGTGTTCAGCTGGGGGATGATCCTCGTGGCCTATCTGGTTTACCGCCGTCAGCGTCCGGACCTGCACGCCGGGTCGATCTTTAAGATGCCCGCCGGGGTAGTGATGAGCTGGGTGAGCCTGCTGTTCTTCGCGTTCGCTATCTTCATCATGATCTTTGACCCGGACACGCTGCTGGCGCTGTTGGCTTCTCCGCTGTGGTTTATCGCGCTGTGGGGCTTCTGGAAGCTGAAGCAGCGGCGCGAGGGGCAGCTTCAGCTGGACAACCAGAGCGCCTGACACCCGCCGGTCCTGGCGGCCGGCTAAGCAGGGGGGAAGACTTGACGCCTGTTTGTGCCCGGTGACGGCTGGCGCCTTACCGGGCCTACATGCTTACCGGACCTGGGATAAGCGGTTTCCCCCGCGGCGCGATCTCCCCCCAGGCCCGCGCACGCGCAGCGCCGCCGGGCGGGATAGTCGGCGCCGTAGTAGCCCTGGCGGGCGGCGGTCAGGCGCTTTCCGCCCGGGAGGGGGCCGTGCCCAGCGCGGACTTCATCCGGCTGGCGCAGAATATCGCCAGGAGCGAAATCGCCACCGTAATGCCCAGATAAATGGCCACCGGCCGCCAGTCACCGTCATATTTCGCCAGCAGACCGGTGGCGATAAGCGGCGCTGTGCCCCCGGCCAGCGCGGCGCCCAGCTGGTAGCCGAGGGTGATCCCGGTATAGCGCACATTGGCGCTGAAAATCTCAGAGCACAGGATGCCGAGCACCGCGGTTACCGGCGCCCACAGGATGCCGAAGGCAACGATCGTCGCCAGCATGATGCCCCAGCCGGTGCCGGTGTCGAGCAGCAGGAACCACGGGACGATAAACAGCCCCAGCAGCACCACGCTCAGGGTGTACATCTTTTGCCGACCCACCTTGTCTGACAGCAGCCCCATCAGCGGGATCATCACGGTGGCCACCAGCGCGCCCAGGGTCACGGATTCCAGCGCCTGCGACTTCTGATAGCTCAGGGTGGTGGTGGCGTAGCTGACCACAAAGGTGGAGAAGATATAGAAGGGGGCGGTCTCCACCACTTTCAGGCCGGCGGCGATCAGCACTTCCCGCCAGTGGTGCTTGAGCGTATCGCGCAGCGGGGCCTTCGCCACCTGGCCGGATTTTTTCACCTGCTTAAAGGCGGGCGTTTCGTCGATATCTTTGCGGATCCACAGGCCGAGAAAAACGAGGACGGAGCTGAGCAGGAACGGTATGCGCCAGCCCCAGGCGAGAAACTGCGCCTCATCGAACAGCGTCATCAGCGAGACGATAAATGTCGCCATCAACATGCCGATGGTCACCCCGGCCTGGGGAATGCTGCCGAAAAAGCCTTTCCGCTTTTCCGGCGCGTATTCATAGGCCAGCAGCAGCGCGCCGCCCCATTCGCCGCCGATACCCATGCCCTGAATAATGCGCAGAGTAATCAGCAGGGCTGGCGCCCAGAGGCCCACCATCTCGTAGGTGGGCAGCAGGCCGATCGCCACCGTGGCGCTGCCCATCAGCGACAGGGTCAGCACCAGCGTCTTCTTGCGGCCGATGCGATCGCCGATATGGGCGAAAATCACGCCGCCGATGGGGCGGATAAAAAACGTCAGCGAGAAGGAGAGCCAGGAGAGGATCAGGCCGATAACCGGGTCGACCATCGGAAAGAAGATTTTGTTGAACACCAGCGCGGCGGCGGTGCCATAGAGAAAATAATCGAACCATTCGATGGCGCTGCCTGTCAGGCTCGCGATCAGTACCTTCTTGTTTTTCTGCAGAATGGATGCAGTGTTGTCTTGTGGATTGCTCATTACGAAACGTTCTCCCGCCACGGTAAATAGGTCAGGTGTCACTCTGTGTAAACAGGGTGCAACCTGGTGTGAAAAAGGTTGTGTAATTGTTAAGCAACTTAGGGTTGAAGGTTACAATTGGCAAGTTTATCGCTGGCAAACTGGGCGACATGGCGAGGTTTGGCGTGGTGTAACCGCGACGCTATTTTTTATTTTCCACCTGATTTTGCTGTTTTTTGTTATTTTCATAGTGAGTTGTTCAGGTGCAACCCGCCTGTTTTTAGATGTTTCTTGTTATTTCAAAATGGTTACAAATTAACGCCGCTTTGCCTCCCGCGAGGCGGCGTTTATGATGGCGAAAGCATCCTCTCCGATCGGCTGAGAGGGAATTAAGGAGACAGAATGGCAGAACAATTTCCCCGGCTGTCGGCGGCGACGCTGGCGGCGGCTAACCAGGTCGGCGCCTGGCTGGCGCAGGACGATCTGGCGATGCTACCCGCGCTGCCGCAGGTGGACGTGGTGGTGCTGGCCGGCAACGCCGTGATCCCGACCATCGACGCCGCCTGCCGGCTGGCGGCGGAACGGGAAGTCCCGCTGCTGACCAGCGGCGGCGTGGGACATTCTACGAACTATCTCTACGAGGCGGTGCGCCAGGATACCCGTTACCGTATGTTGCCGGTGGTGGGGCGTCCGGAAGCGCATGTTCTGGCCGATATTGCTCATGACTACTGGCAAATTCCGCGCTCGCGGCTGGTGGTGGAGGACCAGTCGACCAACTGCGGCGAGAACGCCCGTTTTACCCGGACCACGTTGGAGAACGGGGGGATCCCTCATCGTCGCGGGATCGTCATTCAGGACCCCACCATGCAGCGGCGAACCATGGCCACCTTCGCCCGCGTCTGGCAGGGGGTGACGACGCCGCCACAGTGGCTGAGCTTTCCCGGCTGCTCGCCGGTGCTGGAGCAGACCGATGGTCAACTGGGGTTCGCGGGCGGCGGGGCGGGGCTGTGGCCGGTCGCCCGCTACCTGGGGCTGCTGCTGGGCGAGCTGCCGCGCCTGCAGGATACGCCTGAAGGATACGGTCCGCGGGGGAAAGACTTCATCAGCCACGTCACCTTCCCGCCGGAGATCATCGATGCCTGGCGACAGCTGCGGGAGGACGCCCAGCTTGCCGGGGCGCTGCAGGCCCGCACCCTCGGCTGAAAACTGCCCGTTTGCGGCAGATTTATCGCAAACGGGCAATTTGTGTTATTGGAATGTAACCTCAAGCGGGCATTTTTGGCCCGGTTTTATGAATCAGCTCACAGAACAGCGCCAACGTGCTGCGAAGCCACGGCTTATCCGCCCGATATTTAACAAAAAAATCACTTGTTAAATACAAACGCACTACAGGAGCAGCCATGACAGCACCCGTTCAACACCCGATGTATATTGATGGCCAGTTCGTTTCCGGTCGCGGCGACGGCTGGATCGACGTGCTTAACCCGGCGACCGAAGCGCTGCTGTCGCGGATCCCGGACGGGACTGCCGAAGAGGCGCGGCTGGCGATTGACGCGGCTGAGCGCGCCCAGCCCGCCTGGGAAGCACTGCCGGCGATTGAGCGCGCGGGCTGGCTGCGCAAGATTGCCGCGGGTATCCGCCAGCGTGCTGAAGAGATTGCCGGGCTGATCGTGGCTGAAGGCGGCAAGATCCAGCAGCTGGCGGCGGTGGAAGTCGCATTCACCGCTGACTATCTCGACTATATGGCCGAATGGGCGCGCCGTTACGAAGGCGAGATCGTGCAGAGCGATCGCCCGGGAGAGAATATCCTCGTCTTTAAACGCGCGCTGGGGGTGACCACCGGGATCCTGCCGTGGAACTTCCCGTTCTTTCTTATCGCCCGCAAGCTGGCGCCGGCCCTGATCACCGGGAATACCATCGTCATTAAGCCCAGCGAATTTACGCCCAATAATGCCATCGCCTTTGCCGAGATCGTCCATCAGGTTGGGTTGCCGAAAGGGGTCTTTAACCTGGTGCTTGGCCGCGGAGAAACCGTTGGTCAGGAGCTGGCCGGCAATCCGAAGGTGGCGATGGTTAGCATGACCGGTAGCGTGGCGGCGGGAGAGAAAATTATGGCCGCTGCGGCGAAAAATATCACCAAAGTGTGCCTCGAGCTCGGCGGCAAAGCGCCTGCCATTGTGATGGACGATGCGGATCTGGAGCTGGTGGTGAAAGCGGTGGTGGACTCGCGGGTGATTAACACCGGGCAGGTGTGTAACTGCGTCGAGCGGGTCTATGTTCAGCAGGGCATTTACGACCGCTTCGTCAACCGCCTCGGCGAGGCGATGAAGGCCGTGCAGTTTGGCGACCCGGCGACGCGGGATGACATCGCGATGGGGCCGCTGATCAACGCGGCGGCGCGGGACCAGGTGGCGGGCAAAGTGGCGAAGGCGGTGGCGCAGGGGGCGCGGGTGGCGCTGGGCGGCCAGCCGCTGGAGGGCAAAGGCTATTTTTATCCGCCGACCCTGCTGCTGGATGTGCGTCAGGAGATGGACATTATCCACGAGGAAACCTTCGGGCCGGTGCTGCCGGTGGTGGCGTTTTCGACCCTTGATGAGGCGCTGGCGATGGCCAATGACAGCGACTATGGCCTGACCTCCTCGATCTATACCCGCGATCTGAACGTGGCGATGAAGGCGATTAAGGGACTGAAGTTCGGCGAAACCTATATCAACCGGGAAAACTTTGAGGCGATGCAGGGTTTCCACGCCGGCTGGCGCAAATCGGGGATCGGCGGCGCTGATGGCCGCCACGGGCTGAATGAGTACCTGCAGACCCAGGTGGTCTATCTGCAGGCCTGAGGTACTTAACTCCGAGCCGGCGGGCAGCTCAGGCGGCCCGCCGTTCGCTTAGCGGGCAAATTTCTCCAGCACGCGGATCAGTTGGGTGACAAAGCCGTATTCGTTATCGTACCAGGCGACGGTTTTCACCAGCTGTACGCCGCCGGCCTCCACAATCTCCAGCTGGGTAGCATCGTAGATCGAACCGAAATGGCTGCCGATGATATCGGAAGAGACGATCTCCTCTTCGGTGTAACCAAAGGATTCGTTACCCTCGGCCGCCTGCCTCATCGCCTGATTGACCTCATCCGCAGTCACCTTTTTCTCCAGCACCGATACCAGCTCCGTCACTGAGCCGGTTTTGGTCGGTACGCGCTGGGCATGGCCTTTCAGCTTACCGCTCAGGGCAGGGATCACCAGGCCAATGGCTTTTGCCGCGCCGGTAGTGTGCGGGATAACGTTTTCCGCCGCCGCCCTGGAGGCGCGCAGATCTTTTCCGCGCGGCCCGTCCACCAGCGACTGGGTGCCGGTATAGGCGTGGATGGTGGTCATGGTGCCTACGGTGATGCCGAAGGCATCCTGCAGAACTTTGGCCATCGGCGCCAGGCAGTTGGTGGTGCAGGAGGCCACGGAGATGATGGTGTCATCCGGGGTCAGGGTGTCATCGTTGACGTTGTAGACGATGGTTTTCATCTCGCCGGCGGGGGCGGAAATCAGCACTTTGCGCGCGCCGGCCTGGAGATGGGCTTGCGATTTCTCGGCCGAGGTGTAGAACCCGGTACACTCCACAATCACCTCGGCGCCTGCCGCCTGCCATGGAATGTGCTGCGCCTCTTTTTCGGCATACACCGTAATGGTTTTGCCGTTGACGATCAGCGCATCTTCGGTAAAGTCGACGCTCCACGGGAAGGGGCCGTAGTTTGAATCATGCTTCAACAGGTAGGCCAGCACCTTTGGCGAAGTGAGGTCGTTGATAGCCACCACTTCCAGGCTGCTGTCGACTTCTAATAAACGACGTAACACCAGACGTCCGATACGACCAAATCCATTAATCCCAAGTTTACTCATGGATATTCTCCGGTTGGTAAAACGACTCGATGTGATGAAACTCCTCCAGGCTTAGCCCTGTCCCCCTGATTGGTCAACTGACAATCTGTGCGCTATGCCAGGGCCTGCGGGCCGGAGAGGGGAAAAGTGAATGTTTTCCCGGTCTTTTTTGCCCGTGACGGCAGGGAATGATTTTTGTTACCAGAGATGAGGGGGCTGCCTGCTGGCGAAACGACGAAAAGCGTCTATGCTTAACTATTGAATAGCTTAGTAAAAAATTGACGTTAGACGAAGGGAGAGGTTATGGGATTCTGGAGAATCGTTTTCACTATCATTCTGCCGCCGCTGGGTGTGCTGCTGGGAAAAGGCTTCGGCTGGGCGTTTATTCTCAATATCATTTTGACCCTGCTGGGCTATATTCCTGGCCTGATCCACGCCTTTTGGGTGCAGACCCGCGATTAAAGGCTGACCCTCGCCGCCTCCCCCTGAGACCGGTTCAGGGGGGCATCAGGCACTCTTTATATAACAGCGTATTATCCTTCGACCAGTAGTGCCGGGTCTCCTCTTCCAGATCGACGATCCACTTAAACACCCCGGCGCTGGCGAGATCCCGGCAGTACTGTTCAAAGTTAATGGCCCGGGCAAAGTGGCGGATAACGGCGGCCCTGGTCAGACAATGGCTGGCCTCAGCGCGAACGCGCAGCAGCCCGCGGGCGCTTTTTACCGAGACCACCTCGTCGTTTGCCATTACGAAATTCATATTGCCGGTGGAAACAAAATAGATGTAGTAGGAGACCTGATGCCGACGCAGTTCATTGGCGAAGGTGGCATAGTCGGCGTCAGAACGCGCTTGCTCAAAAAAATGACCCAGCCTGACCAGCAGTTCCATTTCGATCCTTATCGTGTCGCTGTGTGCGGCTTTGGCCGATAGCGGCAGAAACCATTCACTAAATAACTTATTCGCATTTTAATAATATAGGCGCGTTATATTAATGGTTATTGCGTAACTGGAACACGGTTTCAAGTGTTACAATCTATTGCAATCGTTTGGCTACCTGGTCAGCGATGCGTAAGCGAACGGCGAGGCGGGAACGAGGAGACAAGCGCCGGCGGGGAAGGCCGTCGGCGGGAAAACGGCGCTACTTCTGAATCAAATAGCGAATGGTTGGGCCATCCTGTTGAATATCCAGCACCGTGTAGCCGTGGTTCCTTGCATCAAGCGGAATGTTATTGATCGACTGCGGACAGTCGCTGACCACTTCGAGGATCTCGCCTTTTTGCAGGGAAGGCATTGCCTCCAGGGTAGCGACCGCCGGATACGGGCAGGGTTCGCCGACCATATCCAGGCAATAATCAGGGATGATGTTTTTCATGCGCTCTCCTTCACGGTCCGGACCGCCGCCTGGCGGCGGAAAAAATGTCTCTCCCAGGCGATCACCAGCAGCAGGGCGATCAGCAGCAGCAGATAGGTGGCCAGTAGTCCGCCAAAGGGACCGAAGGCGTTCAGCAGGTTGACTTTCTGCCAGTGGGTGGCGAGGGGGGCGGCGATATCGTCCCAGCACCAGGCGAGCAGCGTTGAGCCGATGACGTTGCCCAGCCCAACCCACCAGTAGTGAACCTGGCCCTCCACCGCCCGGTACATCCAGCCGGTCTCACAGCCGCCGGCCAGCACGATGCCAAAGCCAAATAGTAGCCCGCCAATCGCCGCATTAGGACCGGCCCACATAATTTTCGGCGCCATCCCCAATTGCACATAGCTGAAGATACCGATGGCGCTCGCCGCCATGCCGAAGATAATCGCCTTCGCCATCACCGTCCGGCCGGTGATCCACATATCGCGAAAGGCGGAGGTAAAGCAGATCTGCGCGCGCTCGATAAGCAGACCAAAGCCAATACCGAACAGCATTGCCAGGCCGAGCGCCGGGTGGTCTGCGGCGGTGAGCAGGCCCCAGCCGATCATGGCGAAAAAGACCACCATCCCCAGGCGGAAACGGCGGCGCGCCTGCTGCGGTTTTTGGGTTAACGGCGAGGCGGTGGACACCTTTTGTATTTTTACCGGGATGCGAAAAAGGGGCAGCAGCGTGAAGCGGGCGCCAAACCAGGAGCCGATGGCGGTGGCGATGGCAAACAGCCAGGCGTGCAGGGAGAACTGCGGAATGCCGGTGAAGAAGGCCGCCAGGTTGCAGCCCATCGCCAGCCGTGCGCCGAACCCGGCGATGATGCCGCCCGCCACGGCCTGCGCAATGCGGATCCGGCTGCGTGGCAGGCGCAGTTTGACGTTATTCGCCCACAGCGCGGCGGCCAGGCAGCCGCCGAACATGCCGATGATCATCCTGCCATCGATGCGGGTCAGCGGCGACCCTTCGAGATGTATCAGCTGGTAATAGCCCCACTGTTCGCTGTGGACGCCCAGCAGCTGCAGCAGCTGACCACCCCAGCGGGTGAATTCGCCGGTCACCGCCCAGAAGGTGCCGGTGATGCCAAAATAGTAGGTAGAGAGAATGCCCGCGGCAATGACCGCCGGGACAGGAGACCAGAACCGGATAAGCCAGGCCTGTTTGAAGGATTGCCATGTCATAAAAATGCCTCTGAACTCAGAAGGTATTAACGGTCGATGACCGACCAAAGGGGGCAAATAGTACCCGCCTTAGCGCCTGCTTTCTCTGTTTTGGATCAAGGCCCTACGCTTGCGTCAGCACGGCAACCAGCGCCAGCAGCGCGGGCAGCGCCTGAATATAGAGAATTTTGCGGCTGGCGGTCAGCGTGCCGAAAATCCCGGCGGCCAGCACGCAGGCCAGGAAAAAGATAACCACCTGCACCCCCGGCGCCCCCAGCCACAGCCCCCATGCCAGGCCGGCGGCCAGAAAGCCGTTATACAAGCCCTGGTTGGCCGCCAGCACCCGGGTCTGCCGGGCGAAATCGGCGCTGAGGTTAAAGGCCCGGCGCCCGGCGGGGGCTTCCCAGAGAAACATCTCCAGCACCAGGATGGCGAGATGAATAATAGCGACCAGCGCAACGAGGAGAGTGGCTAACACAGCGGTCCTTAACGATTAGGGGAATGTTTCTCCAGTATAACCGCAGGCGCTCACCAGGCTAGAGGGCGACTGCTATAGTGCAGATAGCGTCATATTTTCCCGCCGCGAAGAGCGTCGGTTTATCTGATTGCCCTTTGGTTTAGCTAAGCGGTGCTAGCATGCCGGGTTCTTTTTACGGGTATGGCATAGGTTACTGAATGGTAAATAAATTATGGATTTTGTTATCAGCGCTACTAATGGTTGCCATGCCGTCGGCGCAGGCCGGGGAATTAAACCTCTATTCGATGAATACCGGTTCCTATGTCTATCATATGACGGGTAACCACGGACAATATAACGAACATTTCAATAACAACTTTTTCTCGGTGGAGCGCAAGTTTTCTCAGGATTCAAAATACAGCGTGCTGGTCGGAACGATGAAAAACAGCTTTGACGATCGTTGCCTGACCCTCGGCGTGCGCCGCGACTGGCTGAAAAACGATACCGGCTGGGTACTGAAAGGGGTGTATGCCTATACCGGGGAATTTTTCTTTGATGCCTTCAGCCACTGTGGGGATTCCGGCACCTACCGCACCGCCAAAAAAATCACCGGCATCGGTTTTTCGCCCTACCTCTATCATGGCCTGCAATATAATTTCACCGATTATTTCGGTGTGGAAGGCGGCATTATTGTGCCGGCGATCTTTGTGATGAGTGTTCAGTGGAGCTTTCGCTAGACGCTTTATTTCCCGGGAAAAGAGCAGGCCACCACAGGTGGCCTGATACTAACGACCTGGCGGCAGGAATTAATGGAAGCCGAGACGGATCAGATCCAACGGGCAGAAGCGGCCCTCGCAGCCGTCGATTTCAACGCAGTCCGCCCGGCGCAGCTGCTCAGCGGTTTTCCCCTCGCCATGGATAGCTTTAATCACGCCCGTCGTCCCGTTACCGGCGATCATTACCATGCTGCCGGTAGCAATAGCGTTACGATTACGGTCATAGGTTTTCATGGTCTCCTCCTCAATAAACCTGGGTGAAAGCAATGATTAAGCGCGCAAATTAATACCGCTTTCTGCCTAAAAAAGTTTTGAGGATAATCAAATTTATTTTAATAACCGCCTGAGCATAAAGGCAAGAAGACCTTCTGTTCGCCTCCATCGCATCGCCTGCGCGGCGAGGGGATGAAGCGTGATACTGGCCGTCATATGTCAGCCAGGTTACTGTTTTATGACCAGATTATTAACCTTGCCAGCCCGCGGAAAATAGCGAAAGATGACAATATTCGGGCATCAACGGTGCCAGTGCCTGTCCTGAGGGAGCCATGAGTCAAGACGTCACCGCGAAGATGTTAAAGCCCGATTTTGATAGTGAAGTTTCCGGCCTGGTGCATGGCTATTTGTTTCATGAACAGCGCCCCCCGCAGCCCATCGCCTCTGGCGAGGTCTGCGCCCGCTATCAGGCGCTCGCCGATGACAAGGCGTTTATCTGGTTACACCTGAATCTTAATCATGCCACCGCCGAGAAATGGTTAACCAGCCACTTTCCGGTGGCCGATTTTTTCTTCGAGGAGATCCGCAGCGGCTCGCACACCACCCGCATTGAGCGACAGGGGGAAAATCTGTTCGCTGTGCTTAACGATGTGCTGTTTCGTCCGCAGGATACCAGCGCGGAAACCGCCACGCTGTGGCTCTACTGTAGCCCCAGGCTGGTGGTGACGGCGCGCTTCAAACCGTTGCGGTTTATCGAATGGATGCTGCCGCGCTTGCAGACGCTCAGGGTGAACACGTCTACTGAGCTGCTGGCCTTTCTGCTGGAGGAGCAGGAGGAGGTGCTGGAGCAGGTCGTCCGCCAGGCCAGCCGCCATGTTGACCTTATTGAAGAGCGTCTTCTGAGCAATCACGTGCAGCGCAACCGGGCCGATCTGGCGCGGCTACGGCGGATGCTTTTACGCTTCCAGCGGCTGCTGGCGCCGGAGCCGGCGGCGATGTTCCGGCTGCTTAACCGGCCGCCGGCGTGGATGGATCGCGCGGTGGTGCAGGCGTTTCGTCAGTTCACCGAAGAGTTTAGCGTGGTGCTTAACGATCTGTCGGGCCTGATCGAGCGCATCAGTCTGCTGCAGGAGGAGATTGGCGCCCGCCAGCTGGAGCAGAGCAATCGCACCCTCTATACCCTGACGGTGATCACCGTCCTCGCGCTGCCGATTAACATCGTCGCCGGTTTCTTCGGCATGAACGTCGGTGGGATCCCGCTGGCAAGCAACCACCACGGGTTTATCCTGCTGGTGGTGATTGTCGCTGTCTTTACCCTCGGCGCCGGTTACCTGGCGTTTCGCCGGCGCGATGACCTGTAGATTGCGCGTCGAATCAGCTGAGGCTGCGCAGGGCGGCAATCAGTCCTTCGACACCGCGTTCCAGCTTCTCGCGCGGGCAGCCGACGTTGAGTCGCAGAAAGCCGTTGCCCTCAGGACCATAGGTATAACCCGGCATAATCGCCACCTTCTGTTCGGCGATCAGCGCCTGCTGTAGCGCGCGATCGTCAACGTTGAGCGGGCGCAGGTCGATCCATGCCAGGTAGGTGGCCTCCGGCGGCTGCCAGCAGAGCGCGGGGAAGGCGTTGTTGAGCGTGTCGGCGACATAGCGCATATTCGCCTGCAGGTAGTCGCGCAGGGCATCGAGCCAGGGAGCCCCGTCGCGGTAGGCGGCGATATGGGCGACCAGCGCCGGCACGGAAGGGGAAGAGAGCCCGTCGCGACCCTTTAGCGCCTGCAGGTAGCTGTCGCGCTCGTTCTCTTCGGGGATAAAGCCGTAGGCCCCGGTAAAGGCCGGAATATTGAAGCTCTTCGAACCGGAGGTGAACAGCGCCCATGGTCCCTGAGCGACCTCGCTCCACGGGATATGGCGGTGTTCGCTCCAGGTCATGTCCATATGAATTTCGTCGCTAATCACCCTGACGCCATGTTTTTGACACAGGGCCGCCATGGTCTCCAGCTCCTCGCGACGCCAGACTTTCCCCGTTGGGTTGTGCGGGCTGCACAGCAGCAGCAGGGTATTCTTTGGCTCCGCCAGCGCCGCCTCCAGGCGGTCCATATCGCAGCGCCACCGATTATCCTTCAGGATCAATGGCACCGGGGCAATCCGCCGCCGGTTAGCGGTGATGGTGTTATAGAACGCATCGTAGGCAGGGGTGTGGACCACGACGCCGTCGCCTTCTTTCGACCACTGGCGGATGGTTTCCGCCACCATATAGATAACCGAGGGTCCGTAGACCACAGATTGCGGATCGATGTCGCTGTTAAAGCGGCTGGCGTACCAGTGGGCAATCGCCCCGAGAAACGCCTCGTTGCGCCAGCGGCTGTAGCCGAACACCCCGTGGGCCAGCCGCTGGCTAACGGCGTCGAGAATACAGGGCGCGGTGGCGAAATCCATATCGGAAATAGTGAACGGCAGCAGATCGGCGGCGCCAAACCGGTCGGCGACATAGTCCCATTGCGTGCACCAGGTGCCGTGGCGATCGATAGGGGTGGCAAAATCAAACATTGGAGCTTCCTTAGCGAGCGCCCCCTCCGTAGCGGAGGGGGACTAGTGGGATCAGGCCTGCACGGTATTCATCAGCGTGGCCATCTCATCTTTTACCGACTGTACCTGCGGGCCAATAACCACCTGCAGATTATGCTGGTTGAGCTGTACCACCCCGATGGCGCGATGGGCTTTCAGCGCGGCGGCGTCCACTTTGCTCATATCGTGCACCGACAGGCGCAGACGGGTAATGCAGTTATCCAGCGAAACAATGTTCTCTGCGCCGCCGAGCGCCGCCAGAATCGCCGGTACGTTATACCCGGATTTGCCGATGGTACCGGCGACGGCTTTCTCCACGCTGGCGGCAGTGTCGATGTCGCGGCCCGGCGTTTTCAGATTGAAGCGGGTGATGGCGAAGCGGAAGATGGCATAGTAGACCGCGAACCAGATAGCCGCCACTACCGGCACCAGATACCACTTGGTCGCCAGGCCATGCAGAATGCCAAACACCACGAAGTCGATGATATTGCCGTCGGTGTTGCCGATGGTTACCCCGAGCACCGCCATGATGGTAAAGCCGAGACCGGTCAGCAGCGCGTGGATGACATACAGGACCGGCGCGACAAACAAGAACAAGAACTCCAGCGGCTCGGTGGTGCCGCCGACCACGCAGGCGATGACCCCGGAGATCAGCAGGCCTTTAATTTTATGTCGGTTTTCCGGACGAGCGCAGTGGTACATCGCCAGCGCGGCTCCCGGCAGGCCGCCGAGGAATGCCGGCATTTTACCCTGCGACAGGAAACGGGTGGCGCTTTCGGCGAAGCCGTGGGTCGTCGGACAGCTCAGCTGCGCCTGGAAGATGGTCAGCGCGCCGCTGACGCTGTGGCCGCAGACGTCGAGGGTGCCGCCGGCTTCGGTAAAGCGGATCAGCGCCACCAGAATATGGTGCAGGCCAAACGGCAGCAGCAGTCGCTCGCCGGTGCCGAAGATCATCGGCCCAAAATCCCCGGCGCTGTTGATCATCTTCCCGAGAGCGTTGATCCCCATAGCGAAGACTGGCCACACCAGCGGGATCGCCAGCCCGACCAGCCCCAGCACCACGGTGGTGACGATCGGCACGAAGCGGGTGCCGCCGAAGAAGGCCAGGGCGTCCGGCAGGCGAATGTTATGGAAGCGTTCATGCAGCAGCCAGACGATAATCCCGGCGATCACCGCCCCGAGGATCCCGGTATCGATTGACGGAATGCCGATAATGTTCTGGATATTGTTGGCCTTCAGGATCGCGGCGTCGGTTGTGGGCAGAATACCCTTCGCGGTCAGCCAGAAGTTGACCGCCAGGTTCATGACCGCGTAGCCAACGAAGCCGGCGAAGGCGGCGACGCCTTTGTTCTCTCGCGCCAGACCCAGCGGGATGGCGATACAGAACATGACCGGCAGGAAGCTGAAGGCAAAAGAGCCGACCTTGCTCATCCAGATAAAGATGGCCTGCAGCAGCGGCATATCCAGCCACGGCAGCAGAGTCAAAACATCGTGACTGCTTAGCGAGCTGCCGATCCCCAGCATGATCCCGCAAAACGAGAGCAACGCTACGGGCAGCATGAAGGTTTTTCCCAGCTGCTGGAAAAATTCCCATAAGGTGATTTTTGGTGCTGTTTTCGCCGTCATAGCACGGTTCCTGATTCATAAGTGGTCGGGAGAACTAACGCCACGGCAAGATAAAACGTTTTACCACTTTTTAGTGCGATAAAAATCACATATTCAAGCGATAATAAGGTTTATAAAGATCGCACAATGATAAAACGATTTATCGACAGGCAAGGGAGTCAGCCAGCAGGTTATGGCAATCGCAAAAAAGATCACCATCAATGATGTGGCGCTGGCTGCCGGCGTCTCCGTGAGTACCGTTTCACTGGTACTGAGCGGCAAAGGGCGCATCTCCAGCGCCACCGGCGAGCGGGTTAATCAGGCTATCGAACAGCTGGGATTTGTGCGCAACCGTCAGGCGGCCTCGCTGCGCGGTGGGCAGAGCGGGGTGATTGGCCTTATCGTCAGTGACCTGTCAAAACCGTTTTATGCTGAATTAACCGCCGGCCTCACCGATGCCCTGGAGAGGCAGGGGAAAATGGTATTTCTCACCCAGGGAGGCCGCAGCGGCGAAAAGATGGCCCAGCGGTTTGATACGCTGGCGGCGCAGGGGGTGGACGGGGTGATTATCGCCGGGGCGATCGACCGCGGGAGCGAGCTGCGCGAGCGTGCGGCGGAGGCGGGGGTGCCGCTGGTGTTTGCTTCCCGCGCCAGCTATCTTGACGATGTCGACCTGATCCGCCCGGACAACATGCAGGCGGCGCAGCTGGTGACGGAGCATCTTATCCGCCGCGGCCATCAGCGGATCGCCTGGCTCGGCGGGCAGAGTGCTTCGCTGACGCGCGCCGAGCGGGTCGGCGGCTATTGCGCCACCTTGCTGAAATACGGCCTGCCGTTTCACAGCGAATGGGTGCTGGAGTGCGAGTCCAGCCAAAAGCAGGCGGCGGAGGCGATGACCGGCCTGCTGCGCCAGAATCCGACCATCACCGCGGTGCTGTGCTACAACAACGTGGTAGCCACCGGCGCGTGGTTCGGTCTGTTACGGGCTGGAAGACAGAGCGGGGAAGATGGCGTCGAGAGCTACTTTGAGCAGCGGGTGGCGCTGGCGGCGTTTGCCGACGTGCCGGAGGCCGCCCTCGACGACCTGCCCCTCACCTGGGTGACCACCCCGGCGCGGGAGATGGGGAAAAGCCTGGCGGATTCGATGCTGCGGCGGCTGGAAGAGGGGACTGGCGAGACGCGAAACCAGATTATGCCCCCGCGGCTGGTGACGCGAAAATGAGGGAGACGGCGCGCGCTGGCCGTCTCCTGTACCGATAAGTTACGGCTGCGGGGCGGCGTCATCCTGCTGAGGAGCGGCGTCATCCTGCTGCGGCTGGCCTTCCTGCGGCGCGCTGTCCGGCAGCGAAGGCGCTTCCAGACCAAACATCGCGGCAAAATCTTGCAGCGGCATTTTCTGTCCGTTCAGCGTCACCTGGCCGTTCGCGTACTGCAGACTGCTGCTGATGGCGTTATCTTCCATGGTGGTAATGCGGAACATCTGGCCCATCGCCGCCAGGCCTTTGACCTGCTGATCGGCAAGCTTGGCGGCATCGGCCGGCTGATAGCCTTCCAGACCGGCGATCTTAGTCATAAACTCCGTCGCCATATCCACCGGGATCACCACTTTGCCGTCCAGGGACTGCACCACGCGATCCAGGCTGTCCGCCAGGGTCTGCGGCGGAGCGGTCACCTGGGCCGGATCTTTCAGCAGAACCGAGAGGTTGAGGGTGCTTTCGCCTTTGGCATTGCGCCAGCTCAGCGGAGAGATGGTCACCGACGGGTTGCCTTTGAGCAGGATCGGCAGCGCATTGAACAGCGTTTCGGTGAGGGCCTGCTGATACAGCTCCGGATTCTGCGCCAGCTCCGGTTTCGCCAGCAGCGCCTGAGACTGCGCGCTGTACTGCTGACTGAACTGGTGCCACGCCTGACCGTCGACGTTATCCACTTTCAGCGTGAGTTTGCCGCTGCCCATATCCTGCCCCTGCAGCTTGAGGCTGTTGACGGTGTAGTTCACCTGGCTGTTCACGCCTTTGCCGTCCTGGGTCAGCGTCGAGCCGCCGTCCAGCGCCATGCCGTCGATCAGCGCCAGCTCTTTGCCTTCGACGCTGATGGCCAGTTTATCGAGGGTCATTTTTTGCTGGCCGATACGTTCGTTGAAGCTGGCCAGCTCGGTGGCGCCGTCGGTGGTCAGGTTGACGAAGCGCAGCTGTACCTTCTGATTATATTCGTTGAACGCATCGATCTGCCCGCTGCCGGCCTGGCCCTTCAGGCTGATGTTTTTGCCGTCGCGGTCGGCGTCGAGCTGGAACTGACCGCCGCTGAAGGTGACTTTCTCATCGCCTTTAGCGTAGTCGAGGGCGTTAAGGACGATAGCCGACTGGCTGTCGCCGCTGTAGGCAATGCGCGTATCGACGGTAAAGGGGGTGTCGCCTTTGGCTATCTCGAACAGCGCCTGGCTGGCGTCGTTTTTCACCAGCGTGGTGTGGACGGACGCCATTGCCGGCGCCAGATTAAAGGCTTTTAACGAGGCCAGCGGGAAGGGGCCATGATCGACCACTTCGTCAAGCACAACGCTCTGCCCGGCGGCCAGCCAGCCGTTAGCCTGACCGGCGATCGGCTTCACCACCAGCTGCAGATGGCTGCTGAACAGCCCGCGCTGGTAGTCCTGATAGCTCAGCTCCAGACCTGACTCCGGCGCGCTGCTGCGCAGCTGGGCGTTTGCCTGCTGCACCATATCGGCGATCCGGCCTTCCAGCTGTTTACCAGTGAACCAGGCGCCGCCTGTCCATACCACGCCCAGCGCCACGATGACTCCTGCTGCGACCAGCGATTTTTTCATAGCATTTATCCATAAATGAAGCCAGGCGGAGAGACCGCCTGGCTGAGTTATCACCAACAGTAAGCGCGACCTGAAGGGTCAGTCGCTTACTGGAGCTTATTGAAAACGCGCGCCACGCGGCCGCGGCCGCTGACCTGCACCGGCGATTCACTGGCGGCCACGAAGGCCGACTCGCCCGGCTTGAGGGTCAGGCTCTGGTCGCCTTTGCGCAGTACGGCTTCGCCGTCGACGCAGAACACGATCGCCGCGCTTGCCTGGGCCAGATCGCTGGCCTCGGCGGAGAGGTCATGCAGGGAGAAGGCAAAATCTTCCACCGGGATCGGGAAGTCGAGTTCCGCGCCGTGACGCTGCGGCTGGGTCAACAGCTCACCCGCCGGTTTAGCCTCGAACTTGACGTTAGCAACCAGCTCAGGAATATCAATGTATTTCGGCGTCAGGCCGGCGCGCAGTACGTTATCCGAGTTGGCCATCACCTCCAGCGCCACCCCCTGCAGATAGGCGTGCGGCGTTTCAGCAAACAGGAACATCGCTTCGCCTGGGTTCAGCTTCACCACGTTCAGCAGCAGCGGGGAGAAGAGGCCGCTGTCGTCCGGATAGAATTCCGCGATCAGGCGGATAGTCTGCCACGGTTCGCCTTGTTCACGGGCCAGTACGTCGCGCAGCACCTGCAGCGCCTTGGCCTTTTCCTCACCCTGCATATTTAGCAGGCTGGCAAACAGCTGGCTCAGGTGAGTCGCGTCCGGCTGCTGCAGGAAGGCGCCGATTGCCGGATGCGCGCTAGCCACCGGCTGCAGCAGGGTGACAATCTCGCTGAACTCGCGAAATGCATTCATCGCCAGGAACGGCGTCAGGGCAAAAACCAGCTCCGGTTTGTGGTTCGGATCTTTGTAGTTACGCTCGGCGGCGGAGAGCGGGATACCGGCGGCGTTCTCGCGGGCGAAACCTTCTTCCGAGGCCTGCTTGTTGGGATGCACCTGAATTGAGAGCGGCTGAGCGGCGCACAGTACCTTAAACAGGAACGGCAGTTCACCAAAGCGGGCGGCAACCTTGTCGCCGAGCAGAGCGGCTTTATCCGCGTCAATCACCTCGCGCAGTGAACGCGGCTGGCCGTCGGCCGCCAGGATCTGCGAGCTGCTCTTCGGATGCGCCCCCATCCACAGCTCTGCCATCGGCAGATTGTCCGGGTTGGCGATGCCATAGAGTTCGGTTAAGGCGGTGTGGCTTCCCCATGCATAGTTCTGCACGGCGTTAATCAGCTTTTGCATTCTCAATCCCTGTTTCAAACAAAGTAAATTTTATCGCCCTATTAAACCAGCAAACGGTGGAGAAGCAACTGCTGAAAGAAAAAGTCGTCCTTGTCTCAGTTTTTGTTAAAAAATTGTGTAAGATTGTTCGACTCGCTTTTCTACAGGCACATGGAGTCCCTGCCTGAAACATAATCAGCCAAAGCAGTAAGTGAGAGTACAATGTCGAATAAACCGTTTGTTTACCAGGATCCTTTTCCGCTCAAAAAGGATGACACCGAGTATTATCTCCTCAGCAGTGATTACGTCTCCGTCGCCGAATTCGCCGGCCAGGAAGTGCTAAAAGTTGACCCTCAGGCGCTGACCCTTCTGGCGCAGCATGCTTTCCACGACGCCTCCTTTATGCTTCGCCCTGCGCATCAGCAGCAGGTGGCGGATATCCTTAACGATCCGGAAGCCAGCGAAAACGATAAATACGTCGCGCTGCAGTTCCTGCGCAACTCGGATATCGCCGCCAAAGGTATTCTGCCCACCTGCCAGGACACCGGCACCGCGATCATCATGGGTAAAAAAGGCCAGCGCGTGTGGACCGGCGGCGGCGATGAAGCCGCCCTGGCGCAGGGGGTGTATAACACCTATATCCAGGACAACCTGCGCTACTCGCAGAACGCGCCGCTGGATATGTATAAAGAGGTTAACACTGGCACCAACCTGCCGGCGCAGATCGATCTCTATGCTACCGATGGCGATGAGTACAAATTCCTCTGCATCGCCAAGGGCGGCGGCTCGGCGAACAAAACCTATCTGTACCAGGAAACCAAAGCGCTGATCACCCCGGCGAAGCTGAAAAATTACCTCGTCGAGAAGATGCGCACCCTCGGTACTGCCGCCTGTCCACCGTACCATATCGCCTTCGTGATCGGCGGTACCTCGGCGGAAGCGACGCTGAAGACCGTGAAGCTGGCGTCCACCAAATACTACGATGGCCTGCCGACCGAAGGTAACGAGCACGGCCAGGCGTTCCGCGACGTGCAACTGGAGCAGGAGCTGCTGCTGGAGGCGCAGAACCTTGGTCTCGGCGCGCAGTTCGGCGGCAAATACTTTGCCCACGATATCCGCGTGATCCGTCTGCCGCGTCACGGCGCTTCCTGCCCGGTAGGGATGGGGGTTTCCTGTTCCGCCGACCGCAACATCAAAGCCAAGATTAACCGCGACGGCATCTGGATCGAGAAGCTGGAGAGCAACCCGGGGAAATATATCCCTGAGCATCTGCGCCAGGCCGGGGAAGGCGAAGCGGTGAAGGTAAATCTTAACCAGCCGATGAGCGAGATCCTGGCGCAGCTGTCACAGTATCCGGTGTCCACCCGCCTGTCGCTGAGCGGGACTATCATCGTCGCCCGCGATATCGCCCACGCTAAGCTGAAGGAGCTTATCGACAACGGCGAGGCGCTGCCGCAGTACGTCAAAGATCACCCGATCTACTACGCAGGTCCGGCCAAGACGCCGGACGGTTACGCCTCCGGCTCTCTGGGGCCGACCACCGCAGGCCGCATGGACTCTTACGTTGATCTGCTGCAGTCCCATGGGGCGAGCAAGATCATGCTGGCGAAAGGCAACCGCAGCCAGCAGGTCACCGACGCCTGCCACAAACACGGCGGCTTCTACCTCGGCAGCATCGGCGGCCCGGCGGCAGTGCTGGCCCAGCAGAGCATCAAGAGCCTCGAGTGCGTGGCCTATCCGGAGCTGGGTATGGAGGCTATCTGGAAAATTGAAGTGGAGGATTTCCCGGCCTTTATCCTCGTTGATGATAAAGGCAATGACTTCTTCCAGCAGATCCAGACCTCGCAGTGCGCCCGCTGCGTGAAGTAACCCAGGCCGCCCTTCGGGGCGGCGCTGGTCGATGACAAACCTGATTTCGTTAGGGTGAGCGCCTTTCTGCCGGGTGGCGGCTTTCGCCTTACCCGGCCTACGAAAAACAGCAATATCAATAAGTTATGCAGTTCTCTGTAGGCCCGCGCAAGCGTAGCGCCGCCGGGCAATCCCGACGATTGCATTTTGTCAGCGGTCTGGGCCGCCCCTCGGGGCGGCTTTTTTTATGTCGCTTCGCGGCACGAACCACCAAAACAACTTATCAATCTGGCCAATACTTAGTCTTTTAAGCAGGTGAGCTTTGTCGCTATGACGCACTTTTCATCCAAGGAGAAAGTAATGACAACGCATCGCAGTGAAAAAGACTCGATGGGCGCCATCGAGGTCCCGGCCGATAAACTCTGGGGCGCCCAGACCCAGCGCTCGCTGGAGCATTTCCGCATCTCGACCGAAAAAATGCCCGGGGAGCTGATATACGCCCTGGCGCTGACCAAGCGGGCGGCGGCGAAGGTTAACCAGGATCTCGGACTGTTGACGGCGGAGAAAGCCGGGGCGATCGTCGCCGCCGCTGACGAAGTGCTGGCCGGAAAGCACGCGCAGGAGTTCCCCCTGGCTATCTGGCAGACCGGCTCCGGCACCCAAAGCAATATGAATATGAACGAGGTGCTGGCCAACCGCGCCAGTGAACTGCTCGGCGGAGAACGGGGGATGGCGCGAAAAATTCATCCCAATGACGATGTGAATAAGAGCCAAAGCTCAAATGATGTATTCCCCACCGCCATGCACGTCGCGGCGCTGATTGCCCTGCGGGAAAAAGTGATCCCGTCGCTGCAGGCGCTGCGGGCGACGCTCAATGAAAAAGCGGTGGCCTTCAGGGATATCGTCAAGATCGGCCGCACCCATCTGCAGGACGCCACGCCGCTCACCTTAGGCCAGGAGATCTCCGGCTGGGTGGCGATGCTGGACCATAGCCTGAAGCACATTGAAGCCAGTCAGCCGCATCTTGCCGAGCTGGCGCTGGGCGGGACGGCGGTAGGAACCGGGCTGAATACCCATCCGGAATATGCCGTACGGGTGGCGGCCGAGCTGGCGTCACTCAGCGGACAGCCATTTGTCACCGCGCCGAACAAATTCGAAGCGCTGGCCACTGTGGATGCCCTGGTCCATGCCCACGGCGCGCTGAAAGGCCTGGCGGCCTCGCTGATGAAAATCGCTAACGATGTCCGCTGGCTGGCCTCCGGCCCCCGCTGCGGCATTGGTGAAATCGCCATCCCGGAAAACGAGCCAGGGTCATCGATTATGCCGGGCAAGGTTAACCCAACCCAGTGCGAAGCTCTGACCATGGTCTGCTGCCAGGTGATGGGCAACGACGTGGCAGTGAATATCGGCGGTGCTTCCGGCAACTTTGAGCTTAACGTCTATCGCCCGATGGTCATCCACAACTTCCTGCAGTCGGTACGTCTGCTGGCGGACGGTATGGCGAGCTTTAACGAGCACTGTGCGGTGGGTATTGAACCGAATCGCGAGCGGATCAGTCAGTTGCTCAATGAGTCGCTGATGCTGGTTACTGCGCTGAATACCCATATCGGCTACGACAAGGCGGCGGAAATCGCTAAAAAAGCGCACCATGAGGGGCTGACTCTCAAAGCCTCGGCGCTGGCGCTGGGCTACCTGACGGAAGCCGAATTCGACAGCTGGGTGCGCCCGGAAGAGATGGTCGGCAGCCTGGCTATTCGCTAGCCAGCCAGAGGTGCAGGCGCGGGATAAGCAATCTCAGCGACTGCGCCTCCGGTTTGTAGCGATACTGCACATTGTCGGCATCATAGTTCAGCAGCTCGCCAATATCCGGTACGCTGACCCCCCGGCTGCCGGACATCAGGGCGATCAGCGGGCTGGGGCAGGCGTACTGTACCTGTTTCTGCTCGCCGGCGTACCAGACGCGGGCGATCGGCTGGACTTTCACCGGTCGTTTTATTTTCAGCCGCGCCCGCTGCGGCAGGGCGGCGATATCCTGATACTCCCTTTCCAGTTTGCTCTGCCACTGCTCCCGGGTCCACGGCGGCACCGCCCGCGGCGCTTGCAGGCTTTTCTCCAGCATCATCAACACCTGGTCGCGGGTCAGATTCTTGATGACGTGCTTATTGGCCCAGCCGAAGCGGATGGTGCTCGGGTCGACGAGGGGCGTCAGCGTGCGGTAGGCGCTAAGGGTGATCAACCCCGGCAAATGACGGTGTACCCACTCAAAACGGGCGGTGGGGGGCAGGCCGGAGTCGACGGTGACGATCTTCTCGAAGGTGGCCTTCAGGGCATTGATATGCTGAATACGCGCCAGCAGATCCTGCTGCTCCGCGGCGGTAACCTGCAGGCAGATAGCCCCCGGCAGGCGTACGGCGGCCTTGCTGCTGCGGTTTTCCGATTGCTGCTGGATAAACAGATGGCTGTAGTGGCGCAGGGCGCGCGCCAGGGCCGTCTTGCCGATGTGCTGCACCACCGGAATAGTGGCCAGCGGATCGTGCTCGGCATCCTTACCGATCGCCGGCAGTTCAAATACCCGGCCCGCCAGCAGACGGCAGTCACTTAACGCCTGCTGGAGCGCCTGCAGCTCCAGCTCGATCTGGCGAAAGGTATTATTCAGACGTTCAACGAGGTCGTAGCTGGCCATTATTACCACCTTAGTTACAACATACTATTAGATTTTTGCAGCATACCCAGCCCGCGGCTTCTGCGCAAGTTTTATTCAGGCAGAGGTGAAATCAGGCAGCTGATGATAGACCGGCCAGCTAAAGCAGAAGCGGGCGCCGCCGAGAGGGCTGGCCTCGCAGCGCACCTCGCCGCCCATCGCCTGGGCGATACTGTGGACAATCGCCAGGCCGAGGCCGCAGCCTCCTGTCGCCCGGTCCCGGCTGGGGTCAAGGCGGACAAAGGGCTCAAACACCCGCTCGCGCTCCTCGGGGGCGATTCCCGGGCCGTCATCCTCAACCAGCAACGATGCGCGCGAACCCTGCAGCGTCAGGCTGACCGCCACCCGCTGGCTGCTGTAGCGCAGGGCGTTATTGACCAAATTATCCAGCACCCGCTCCATCAGTCGCATATCCAGCGCGCCGTAGTTACCGTGGGTCAGCGTCGCCAGGGCGACCTCGCGCTGTGGGTTAACCATCTGGATATCCTCGACGTGATCGCTGATCCAGGCGGGAAAATCGGGAGTCGTCAGGCTGAGCTCCGTCTGCGGGCGGTCGAGGCGGGCGTAGGTCAGGAGCTCTTCAATCAGCGCCTCCAGCTGACCGATATCGCGGTTCAGCGCCTGCGATTCCGCCTCGGTGAGATTCTCGCTCATCTCCAGACGGTAGCGCAGGCGTACCAGCGGTGTCCTGAGTTCATGGGCGATGCCGTCAATCAGCTGCTTTTTGCTGGCAATAAGCGCATTAATGTTATCGGCCATTTGGTTAAAGGCCACCCCGAGCCGCTCGAAGCTGGACATACTGTCGAAGTGAATGCGCTCGCTGAGGTGACCTTCGCCAAAGCGCTGGGCGGCCGTCTCAATGCGCAGCATGTCCTGCCAGTGCGGGCGCATCCAGATAAACACCGGAAAGGCCAGAGAGATAGCAATAAACGCCATTAGCGCCACGTCCAGCAGGCGCATCTCATGCAGAAAATAGAGATAGGGCACCGGGCCCACCGACAGCACATAGTGGCTGCGGGGAATGCGCTGAATAAAGGTGTACTGATCGTCGAGGGCGACGATATCGCCGGCGCGCAGGTGCTGCATCGAGCTTTCCGACAGCTTAAATTTGCTGATCGGCTCGATGTGCAGATCAAACGATAAATTCAGGTCCAGCTCTTTAAGGGTCTTGCTCCAGTCGCGCGGCGGTATCTCCCGCAGCTCGCTGCGCATCAGATACAGCGAGCTTTTCATCAAATCGTCAAGCGACTGCCGTCCGGCGCGCTCCGCGGTAAATTTATAGACCAGACCGACCAGCATGGTCATCACCAGAAAGCAGACGAAGAGCAGAAGATAGAACTGCACGAACAGCTTTTTCATTACATTACCGCGTATTCAAGAGAAACCTGTCTGGCGCCCCAGGGGCATCTTCTGCGCGTCGGGGAGTCAATGTTATCGATATCCCCGGGCGAGGCGCGGGGAAATCATCGATACGCTATCAAAGCAGGGTTTATGCCCCCTGACAATAGCCAGCCTGGAGACAGAACGGTGAAAAGGTGACAGTGTCACTCGATGCGGTGATTTCTTCACCCTCGGGGGAGCAGGGCAATCGTATTTTGTGCGTCCATGGATACGCTACTCACGATAATAAGGAATGTCTACCGGATAGGTGGTCGTCAGACTCAGCAGCCGACAGCGCACCAGCTTTTCCGTTTCGGCATACCAGTAAGCAAACTCGCCGGTGGTCTGGTGGTAAATCATCTGATCGAGGTTGGCAAACGGGATCACCAGCAGCGGCCCCTGGCGAACGTGGCCGCCGCCGGTTTCAAAGTGATGCTGCCCCCAGGATTGCTGGGTATGTTCATAGCGATGAAGGATCACCTCGATTTGCCCGCGCTGCGGACAGAGGAGTCGAATATCGGCGTTGTCGAGGGAAAAAGCCCAGCCAGAGAGAGAAGTGAACAGTGAGAGTGCCAAAAGTACAACGTATTTCATCATGCAAAAGTCCTGTGTTTTCAGGCTTTATGCCACTCTGACAGCGGTAAGTCCTTGAGCACAATCATATTGAGGAGTTATGTGATGGGGTTCTGTACGGCTAATTCTATTGATTTAGTCAATATGACAAGTTCCGGTGATGAATGTGCGCGCCAGGGACGAACGCAGCAGGCAGCAAACGTGATAACTTTGCCGCCGGCGAGCGCGCGATGAGCGGGCCCCTCGCAGGGCCGCAGAAGGGCCGCTTAGTTATCCCAGGCGTGAGGGGCGAACAGGTAGCCTTTGTTGCGAACGGTCTTAATACGATAGGGCTCCGTGGCGTTGTCGAGCAGTTTTTTGCGCAGGCGGGAGATAGCCACGTCGACGCTGCGATCCATCCCGTCATAGGTAACGCCGCGTAAATTTTTCAGCAGTGCGTCGCGGTCCATAATCTGCCCGGCGTGGGTGGCCAACTCCCACAGCAGATCGAAATCGGCGGTCGACAGGGCGACGTTTTCTCCGCCAAGCAGCACCTGGCGGTTGACCGGGTCAATGGTCAGCGAGCCGAAGGAGATGGTTTTATGTGGCGTGAGCGTTGAGGAGGCGGATCCGGCGCCTGCCGGAGCAATATGCTGGCGCAAATGCAGACGCAGTCGCGCGAGAAGTACCGCTGGCGGGGTGGTTTTCAGAATATAATCGCTGGCGCCCATCTCCAGGGAGAGGATATGGTTCATATCGCTGTCGAGCGAAGTCAGCAGGACAATCGGCCCTTGCCATTGCCCGCGCAGATCGCGACAGAGCGTCATTCCGTCCTTGCCGGGCAGCATAATGTCCAGCAGCACCAGATCCGGTTTCTCCCGCGCGATCACCTCCTCAGCGCGGTCGCCGCGAGGCTCGACCACCACATCCATATCATGCTTGCCGAGATAGGCGGCGATCAGCGTGCCTACCTCAGGGTCATCCTCAACAAAAACGATTTTATTCATGTCTATTGCACATCAGTAAAAGAAGTAACATACACCGCACTTATTTTACCCGCCATTACTCTTTTATAAACAGCGTTAAATCCGCTATGCTGCCCTAACTTATTGATTCACTGTTAAGGCATACGGGCATGGGGCTGTTAATCAAAGGGCTGCTGGGAGCGCTGGTGGTGGTGCTGATTGGCGTGCTGGCGAAAACCAAAAACTACGCTATCGCTGGCCTGGTCCCGCTGTTTCCCACCTTTGCGCTCATCGCCCATTATATTGTCGCCAGCGAGCGGGGGATCGAAGCCCTGCGCGCGACCATCGTATTCGGCATGTGGTCGATTCTTCCCTATTTTATCTATCTGCTGTCACTGTGGTATTTCACCGGGATTATGCGCCTGCCGTTGGCGCTGGCAGGCGCGGTGGGATGCTGGGGGCTGTGCGCCTGGCTGTTAATCCTCGGCTGGAGCCGTTTCCACTAGCGCAGCGGGCGGCCGCCGTCGACAGCGAATGAGCGGCCGGTAACGTAGCGGCTGGTAAACAGGTAATCGATGAGATCGCTAATCTCTTTTTCGCCAGGGGCGATTTTCATCAGCGATTTATCCAGCGCCTGCTGACGATAGGCCTCGTCGTCACCCTCATTAAACATGATTAGCGACGGCGCGATGGCGTTGACCTTAACCTCTGGCGCCAGCTTGCGAGCGAAGGAGCGGGTCATGTTATCCAGGGCGGCTTTGCTGGCGGCATAGGCGATATGTTTGTCGCTCCCGCGCTCCACCACGTAATCGGTGATATGGATAATGTCGCTGGCGGCATGGCCATGGCCGCGCAGCAACGCCTCCAGCGCATGGTTGAGCAGATAGGGGGCGTGGACGTGGATCTGCATCATGCGGTTGATGACGGTGCTCAGCGGGACGCCCGGCTTTTCCGCCATCCAGTCGCTGGCGTTATGGATGATGGCGCGCAGACCGTCGGTGTGTGATTTGACCGCTTCAGCGAAGGTCAGAATGCCGTCATCGCTGCTAAAATCGGCCTGCAGGCAGAGCGCGCCCGCTTCGCGCAGGCCGTCAATCGCCGGATAGGGCGTACGATAGCTGACGATGACCGGCTGGCGTTGCTGCAGAAAATGGTGTGCCAGAGCGAGGCCGATGCGGCGGCCTGCTCCTGTGATCAGAATCGGGCGGGGCTGTTGTTCAGCCATGGGTATCTCCTATGCGTTCTGCGGCAGGGCGACCGCTTACCCCACCAGCATCCACGTTGCCGGCACAGCGGCAACCAGCAATAAACCAATTAGCGCCACTTCGCGGCGTTTGAGCGAACGATCGTGCTGGTGCGTACGTCGGGCGTACAAAAAGACCAGAAGACCCGGAGCGTAAAGTACCACCGACAACAGCAAATGCACAGGCCCCGACGCGTATAATAACCATATGCCATAAATACAGGCGCCGATAGCCACCGCTTTATGCAGCGGGCGAGTGGCGATTTTCAGCAGAAAGGCGCCGACCAGCAGATAGGGCACGAGAATCATCTCAGAGGCAATGGTCAGCAGCGTGCCGTAGTCCGATCCGGTCAGCCAGATCAGCACCAGCGATACCTGAACGCTGATATTGGTCAACCACAATGAGGCGGAGGGGGCGTTGTTGCTATTCTGACGGGCAAACAGGCGCGGGAAGGCTTTATGAGTGGCGGCGAGGAAAGGCACCTCCGCGGCCATGATGGTCCAGCTGAGATAAGCGCCGCACACCGACACGATCAGCCCGGCGGCAATGACGATCTCCCCCCACGACCCCATCAGCCTGACCATCAGTCCCGCCATCGACGGGTTGCGCATTTCGGCCAGTTCGCTGCGCGGCACGACGCCAAGCGACAGCAGGGTGACCAGCAGATACACCGCGAGGGCCGACAGCACCGCCAGCAGCGTCGCGCGGCCAACGTCGCGCTTGTGTCGCGCCCGCGCGGACACGACTACCGCCCCCTCCACGCCGATAAACACCCACAGGGTGATCAGCATGGTGTTTTTGACCTGCTCCCATACCGGCACGCCCAGCGCCAGGCCGCTAAAATCGAGGCGGAACGTATCCAGCTGAAAGGCCAGGGCGGCGAGCGCGACGAAGGCGCCCAGCGGCAGAAGCTTGGCGAGGGTGGCCACCAGGTTAATCCCCGCTGCCGTCTGGACACCGCGCAGGACCAGAAAGTGGACGACCCACAGCAGAACCGACGCGCCAACGATAGACTGCCAGGTATTACCATCGCCAAACAGGCGCAGCTCAGGGGTATCGGTGAAAAAACTGAGCGCCGAAAAGACGATAACCAGATAGGAGACATTGGCGATCACCGCGCACAGCCAGTATCCCCAGGCGGAGCAGAAGCCGATCAGTTCGCCGAATCCTTCGCGAGCGTAGGTGAAGATCCCGCCGTCGAGGTCGGGACGAATACGGGTCAACAGCAGCATGGCGAAAGCGAGAAACAGGATCCCGACGCCGGTGATGGCCCAGCCAATGAGCAGAGCGGAGGGGCTGGCCACGGCAGCCATATTTTGCGGCAAACTGAATACGCCAGCGCCGAGCATTGAGCTAAGGACCAGGGCGGTCAGGGCGCTCAGGCCCAGTTTCTTTTCCATTGCATTCCCGAGGTGAAAATGGCTGTTCCAGAATATTTATTTTGCGAAATCGCATAAAAATGGAGGATTGCGCTAAGGCGCGGGATTTTACGGAGTGTCCGGGGGCCATGCAATGGCGGGGGATGAAAAAAAATGAAAAGGCGGCAATGCGCCGCCTTTTTAGCCAGCCAGCAGCGATTATTTGTACAAATCGGCGCTGATGGTGATGTTGCCGCCGCGTTCCTGCCACTGGCGGGTGATGTGGTAGTACTTCGCCCCTTTCTTCGCCGCGCGTTTCGCCGTCTGATAGGAGATCTCGGTCATGTTGCCGTAGTTGCCGGTGAACTGGATGTTATCGAACGGCACCATTTGCGCCGCAGTCACTTTGTTCACTTCTTCGACCTTAGTGCCGTTCGGCAGGGTGACAGTGTAACGTCCACCTTTCGAAGACTGAGTCTCAAAGAAACGCCCAACGCCGGTACCCGAACCCACCGCGGCGGTGGTGGCAACGCCCGGAATTTCAACGTTCTTCGCCGCTTCGCCGCCTTTGGCCAGCGCTGCGCGGCCAGCTTCAGAGTCAGCCGGGATCGCGTCCGGGCTCTGCAGCACGCGTTTTTCAGCATCTTTTTTGTAGATATAAGCGGTAATGCGCTGGTTGCCGCCCTGGTTGGCGTCAACCTGGCGGACGATAAAGAACGCATAGGCGCCTTTTGCTTTCGCCGCTTTGGTGATGGCGTCGTTGACTTCCGGCTGGCTGCGATAGAAGCCCTGAACGGTGACGGTGTCGTAAGGCATCAGCTCAACGGCCTGATCTTTCGGCAACTCCATCACGCCGTTGATAATGCGATTCTTCGGCGCATCCGCTTTCGGCGCGTCTTCTTTATAAAGGTCAGCCGTGACGCGCCAGTTGCCGCCATTGCCGTAGTCCGACGTGTCGACAACATAGAATGAGGCCGCGCCGTCTTTGTCGGCTTTGCGCGATACTGCCTGTACCGCATCGCCAATGGCATTAAACCGGCCGGTGACGACAACGCGATCGTAGGGCTTCAGCGCAGCCGCCTGCTCCGGGGTCAACTCGGTCGCTGCATGGGCAGACAACGTGGCGGTTGTCAGGAGAGCAGACGCCAGGAGGGGGTTTTTAAGCTTCATAAAAATAATCCTTTGCCTTGCGCAAACCATATACTGGTGTTGTTGTTGACTGAAAACGTTTGATTATTGCATTTAATCGCCGTGACTGTCTGCGTCAATTTTTGCTTGCCGCCCGAATCGTATACTACGGAAAGATAACATTTTTCGATATGTTGAAAAAACAGGCGCTTGACCAGCAAAAACGATAATCAATACCACTTTTATTAGTTAATGTAATGTTAACACAATGATCTCAATGGCGATAAATGGCGTTTTATACCGTAGGATAAGCGGATTATCAGGCCTGGGCGGCAAATTCAGGTAAATATTGCTGCCCGGACCCATCTGAGCTGACAATAAGCAATAAAATCAAAATTTGTGTTTTATCGCAGTAGATCACAATCGGTATTTTCAGTAGGTTATAAAAAGTTTGTTACTGTTTCATTTTGTAGACAGCGAAAGATGGCGAGGAAGATTTTGCCGTCCTGGCGTTGTTGGGCAGAAAAGTAAACCATCATCAAAAACCGATGGAAGGGAAAACTATGCGTATTGGTGTACCACAAGAAAGGCTAGCCCAGGAGACCCGGGCCGCCGCCACGCCGAAGACCGTTGAGCAATTGCTCAAACTCGGCTTTAGCGTCGCGGTAGAAAGCGGCGCCGGGAAGCTGGCCAGCTTTGACGATGAGGCCTTTGCCGAGGCAGGAGCTGAAATCGTGACCGGCGACGAGGTATGGCAGTCTGATGTCATCCTTAAGGTCAATGCTCCGAATGACGATGAAATTGCCCTGCTGAATCCGGGGACCACGCTGATTAGTTTTATCTGGCCGGCGCAAAACCCGCAGCTGATGGAAAAACTGGCGGCCCGTAATATCAACGTAATGGCGATGGATTCCGTGCCGCGTATTTCCCGCGCCCAGTCGCTGGATGCGCTCAGCTCAATGGCCAACATCGCCGGGTACCGCGCTATCGTTGAAGCGGCGCATGAATTTGGTCGATTCTTTACCGGGCAGATTACGGCGGCAGGCAAAGTTCCGCCCGCCAAGGTGATGGTCATTGGCGCCGGGGTAGCCGGTCTGGCGGCGATTGGCGCCGCCAACAGCCTGGGCGCTATTGTTCGCGCCTTCGATACCCGTCCGGAAGTGAAGGAGCAGGTGCAGAGTATGGGCGCCGAGTTCCTCGAGCTGGACTTTAAAGAGGAAGCGGGCAGCGGCGATGGCTACGCCAAGGTGATGTCTGAGGCCTTTATTAAGGCTGAAATGGCGCTGTTCGCCGCGCAGGCGAAAGAGGTCGATATCATTGTCACCACGGCGTTAATCCCGGGCAAACCGGCGCCGAAGCTGATCACCCGCGAAATGGTCGACTCCATGAAATCGGGCAGCGTGGTGGTCGATCTGGCCTCGCAAAACGGCGGCAACTGTGAGTACACCGTACCGGGCGAAGTGGTGACCACCGCCAACGGCGTGAAAATCATCGGTTACACCGATCTTCCTGGCCGTCTGCCGACCCAGTCCTCCCAGCTCTACGGCACCAACCTGGTGAACCTGCTGAAGCTGCTGTGCAAAGAGAAAGACGGCAATATCGTTATCGATTTCGATGACGTGGTAGTGCGCGGCGTGACCGTTGTTCGCGAAGGTGAAATCACCTGGCCGGCGCCGCCGATTCAGGTCTCCGCTCAGCCGCAGGCCGCGGCGAAAAAAGTGGAAGCGCCGAAAGAAGCGGTGAAACCGGCGTCGCCGTGGCGCAAATATGCGCTGATGGCGCTGGCGATTATTCTCTTCGGCTGGCTGGCCAACGTGGCGCCAAAAGAGTTCCTCGGCCATTTCACCGTCTTCGCGCTGGCCTGCGTGGTGGGTTACTACGTGGTGTGGAACGTCTCCCATGCGCTGCATACGCCGCTGATGTCGGTGACCAATGCCATTTCGGGCATTATCGTGGTTGGCGCGTTGTTGCAGATAGGCCACGGCGGCTGGGTCAGCATCCTGAGCTTTATCGCGGTGCTGATCGCCAGCATTAATATTTTCGGTGGTTTTACCGTGACTCAGCGCATGCTGAAAATGTTTCGCAAAGGATAAGGGGTAGCACATGTCTGGTGGATTAGTAACGGCTGCATACATTGTTGCTGCAATCCTGTTTATTTTCAGCCTGGCGGGCCTGTCGAAACACGAAACGTCGCAGCAGGGCAACTATTTCGGCATCGCCGGGATGGCCATTGCCCTGATCGCTACCATCCTGGGGCCGGACGCCGGCAACGTCGGCTGGATTATTCTTGCGATGGTGATCGGCGGGGCGATCGGTATTCGTCTGGCGAAGAAGGTCGAGATGACCGAAATGCCGGAGCTGGTGGCTATCCTGCACAGCTTCGTGGGTCTGGCAGCGGTGCTGGTGGGTTTCAACAGCTACCTGCAGCATGAAACCGGTATGGAGCAAATTCTGGTCAATATTCATTTGACCGAAGTGTTCCTCGGGATCTTCATCGGCGCGGTGACCTTCACCGGTTCGGTGGTGGCGTTTGGTAAACTGCGCGGCAAAATTTCCTCCAGGCCGCTGATGCTGCCCAATCGCCATAAGCTGAACCTGGCGGCGCTGGTAGTTTCCTTCATCCTGATGGTGATTTTTGTTCGCTCTGACAGCACCGGCACCCAGGTCCTGTGCCTGCTGGTGATGACCGCGATCGCGCTGGCCTTTGGCTGGCACCTGGTGGCCTCTATCGGCGGTGCGGACATGCCGGTGGTGGTCTCGATGCTCAACTCCTACTCGGGCTGGGCGGCAGCGGCGGCGGGCTTTATGCTGAGTAATGACCTGCTGATCGTCACCGGCGCGCTGGTGGGCTCTTCCGGCGCCATCCTCTCTTACATTATGTGTAAGGCGATGAACCGCTCCTTTATCAGCGTGATCGCCGGGGGCTTCGGCACCGATGGTTCCTCCAGCGGCGGCGATGAAGAAGTGGGCGAGCATCGCGAGATTAGTGCCGAAGAGACGGCGGAGATGCTGAAAAACTCGCACTCGGTGATCATCACCCCGGGCTACGGTATGGCGGTGGCTCAGGCGCAGTATCCGGTAGCAGAAATTACCGAGAAGCTGCGGGCGCGGGGTATCAAAGTACGCTTTGGTATTCATCCGGTGGCCGGGCGCCTGCCGGGGCATATGAACGTCCTGCTGGCGGAAGCCAAAGTGCCTTACGACATCGTGCTGGAGATGGATGAGATCAACGACGATTTCAGCGACACCGACACCGTGCTGGTGATCGGCGCCAACGATACCGTCAACCCGGCGGCGCAGGACGATCCGAAGAGCCCGATCGCCGGCATGCCGGTGCTCGAGGTGTGGAAAGCGCAGAATGTGGTGGTCTTTAAGCGTTCAATGAACACCGGTTACGCCGGCGTACAGAACCCGCTGTTCTTTAAAGAGAACACTCATATGCTGTTTGGCGATGCTAAAGCCAGCGTCGATGCGATCCTGAAAGCGCTGTAATGTAACATAATTGTTTTACAACGTTTGTTTATAAGCCGTCTCCTGTGAGACGGCTTTTTTATATGCAGGGGGATGCCTGGAATTGTTCATAAAATAAGCGGCAAGAGGTGATATAATGTTCCGGTTCTTACATCAGACAGAGGATATTATGGATACCGAGTTAACCCCAACGCAGATGGCCATCGAATTCTTACGCCGCGACCCCACCGTCATGACCCCAGCGCAGTATCTGAAAAAACTTAAACTGCTGGAGCTGGAGTTTGCTGACCTGATGGCGCTCTCCTCGCTGGAGCTGAAAGAAGAGATCGATCTGGCCTGGCGTCTGGGTATCCACTAAGCCATTCTCGCTGGACAGCGACAGGGGCCGCCAACGGCCCTTTTTTTGTGCCTGGCTGGCAGCAAGCAAAAAAATCCCCCGCGAGGCGGGGGAAGATGAGCGGTAGCGGTTAATCGTCGTCGTCGTCGTCCAGTTCCACCGGCGTCTGGTAGGCCTCCGGTTTCAGCACCAGCAGGTCACAGCGCAGGTGGTCGACAACCTGTTCCGCGGTATTGCCGAGGAACGCCGCCGACAGGCCGGTACGTCCGACCGTTCCCAGCACCACGATCCCCGCCTGCAGATGCTCGGCGAGGTCCGGGATCACCTCTTCAGGCAGTCCTTTTTCGACGTGGGTGAATTTTTCATCGATGCCAAACTTCTGCCGCAGCGCTTTCATCGCCAGCAGATGCTGGCCGCGGATCGCGTCGTTGTAGACGCTGGGATCAAAATCCGGCAGTTCTATCGCGATATTGATCGGCGTCACCGGGTAGGCACCGATCAGGTGCACTTCAGTGTGGTTGACTTCTTCCGCCAGCGACAGCGTCTCGCGAACCAGCTTCTCGTTAAGGGTGTTGTGATAATTCTCTTCGCTGGCGAGATTGACGGCGACCAGCGCTTTGCCGCCTTCCGGCCACGGCTGGTCTTTGACCATCCACACCGGGCAAGGGCATTTACGCAGCAGATGCCAGTCCGTCGGGGTAAAGATCACCGCCTCCAGTTTGTCGTGCTGGTGGGCCATCTTCAGCAGCAGATCGTGTTTCTCACTGACCACCTCCTGAATAATCGCTTCGAAGGGACGGTTGTGCCACACCACTTTCACGTCAATCGGCACGCCCGATTCCAGGTAGAATTTCGCCTGCTCGCGGATCCAGGCCGTTCGTTGGGCAATGACGCCCTGGCGCATTGCCGTCCGCTCGTCCGGCGACAGCAGGGTGGTCATTTCATAGGAAAAATCATAGATCGGCAAAAAGGCTTTGATGCGTCCACCAATCCGTTGGTGCAGGTACACCGCTCGCCTTAGCGCCGGCTGGTCGTCCTGGTTAGGATCGATTACTACCAGCATGCTCTGATACTTCGCCATACAGGGTCTCCTTACAACTGCAGCTACCGTCAGTTATTAAAAAGATAACCTATATGGATGAATTGAAACAGGGGAGGAGCCTGGTCAGATCAACAAATCTGAAAAAATTGCCGATCGTGACCAGGTATTGCGCAGAGATTAAGCGACGTTGCGCGCCTGCCCGGCCAGCTGGGCCAGCAGATCGCTGTTTTCAATAGTGATATATTTGCCTTTCACCGCCAGCATGCCGCTTTTCTGAAAACGGCCCAGCAGACGGCTGATGGTTTCGACGGTGAGGCCGAGATAGTTGCCAATATCGCCGCGGGTCATGGTCAGCCGGAACTCACGTGGTGAGAAGCCGCGCTGGGCGAAACGACGAGAAAGGTTATAGATAAACGCGGCCAGGCGCTCTTCGGCATTCTTTTTGGAAAGCAACAGGATCATATCCTGGTCGCCTTTAATCTCACCGCTCATCAGGCGCATCATCTGCTGACGCAGATTGGGCATTTTTCCGGAAAGATCGTCAAGAGTTTCGAAGGGGATCTCGCAGACCATTGAGGTTTCCAGCGCCTGCGCAAAGCTCGGGTGCAGACCGGTGCCGATGGCGTCAAAGCCCACCAGGTCGCCCGCCAGATGGAAGCCAGTGATCTGCTCATCACCTTGCTCGGTGATGGTATAGCTTTTGATGGTCCCGGAGCGAATAGCGTACAACGACTTCAGCTCATCACCGGCTTTGAACAAGGTTTGACCTTTCTGGATAGGCTTTTTCCGCTCGATAATATTATCCAGCTGATCAAGCTCATGCTCGTTCAGAGTAAAGGGGATGCAGAGCTGGCTAATGCTGCAATCCTGACAATGGATTGCACAACCGCCAGACTGAATGCGTCGAATAATTCGCTTCTCAGGGATCATATGTCTGCTCAGGCCTTAATTGATATTGGTCAATTTTAACATCTTTTTGATCAGCAGGTAAGTCTTCAGGCCCGGAAACACGTAATATCAGCAGGGTAAATCAAATCGCTTGTGTATCTATTTGATTAAAAACAGATTATTACGCCACTTTTGATTGTAAAATTACCTGAAAATTCCAGAAAAGGCATTTTCAGTCAAAGCAACAGATAGCCCTCATGACGCAAAAGCCACTCTTTACGCTGTACGCCGCCGGCATAGCCGGTCATGGTGCCGTTGCGCCCGATGACCCGATGGCAGGGCACCACGATACTCACCGGATTGGCGCCATTGGCGGCGCCCACCGCGCGCGCGGCGCCGGGACGACCGAGCGCCTCGGCCAGTTGGCCGTAGTGCATCACCTGGCCACAGGGGATATCGCGTAACGCCTGCCAGACCTGGCGCTGAAAAGGGGTGCCGGCGGTGGCGGTAGGCAGAGTCTCGATAATGGCTAAATCGCCGGCAAAATAGTCGCTCAGCTTACTGCTGAGACCGCCGGGATTGCGGCAGTCGACGCGCTGATAGCCTTCCCGGCGATAGTGAACGTCGAGCAGCGTTTCCATCCGATCGCGGTGCTCGTCCCACTCGACGGCGCGCAAATTAAACTGTTCGTCGCAAAGCACCCACAACGGCCCCAGCGGGGTATCCATTTTATCCTGCAGCAAGGTCAACATCGTTTCTGTCATCCACCATCGTACATGAGAGGCACACGATACCACGCGCTGACGGCAGTCAACTATACTCCCAAAAGGTAAAACCGCATCGCCAGATAGCACGGCGGTCTATCCGCCGTGGAGGCATTCTGCGATCGCCACGATGATTTATTTTTGGATCGATCCTGGCGGGTTACCGGACAGGGTTTTTGCTACTTTTAAGCTGACGACGTCGGTCCTCCGCGCCGCTGTGCGCGCTCGGGAAAGTGCTACCGCGTCGGCGCGGCGCGGTTAATAACTCAGAGGTGGAGCTATGCAATATATACTGACAGGCGTAATCGTACTGATCTTCAGCGGTCTGGTTATTCACGGTATGTCGCTGTTGCTTGAGCGGGGGTATCGCGCGCTTTTCGGCATATTCGCCGGAGCCGGGGAAGCGACCCGTAAGTTCAAAGTGAAGATATCGCGTTAAGCTAAGGCGGCCGTCCCTGGCGCATCGGTGGGTTAAGACAGCCGCGGATAGATGCCAGGGCCGATCGGCAGTCCCACCAGATACCAGCCCACCAGCAACAGCAGCCAGACGGCGAGAAAAATCAGCGGGTAAGGGAGCACCAGCGAGTAGTAGGTGCCGAGGCGGGCATCCGGCCGGTAGCGCTGTAGAAAGCCGAGAAACAACGGCACAAACGGTGACACCGGCGCCAGCGGCAGCACCGATGAATCAGCGATACGAAACAGGATCTGCGCAAACGCCGGGTGAAAGCCCAACAGCATAAACATTGGCACGAAGATCGGCGCCAGAATCGACCAGATGGCCGAGCCGCTGGCGATAAACATACACAGAAAAGCCGACAGCAGCGCAAGGCCGACAAACGCCGGAACACCGTTCATGCCTGAACTCTCCAGCAGGTCCGTCAGACCGACGGCCATAAACTTGCCCATGTTGCTCCAGTTGAACATCGCCACGAACTGCGCCAGCGGGAAGACCATCACGATAAACCCGGCCATCTCTTTCATCGGCTCAATCATCAACTGCGGCAGGTCGGCCTGGCGGCGAATTTTGCCGGTGGCGATGCCGTATGCCAGCGACACGACAAAGAAGAAAAAGATAATTAGCGGCACGATGCCTTTGATAAACGGCGAGGGCATGACCGTATGCTGAACCGGATCGCGAAGAATACCGTTTTCGGGGACCACCATCAGGGCAATGACCGCCACGAATACCAGCGTCGCCACGCCGGCGATGCGCAGGCCGAACCGCTCCGCGGGCGTCAGCGTCTGCAGCTTTTCATCACGACTGCCTTGCCACTGGCCCAGCCGCGGCTCGACCAGCTTATCGGTGATCAGTCCGCCGACGAGCGTCAGAACGATCACCGAGGTCGCCATAAAGTACCAGTTGTCGATCACGCTGACGTGCAAAGAGGCATCGATGGACTTTGCCGCCTCGGTGCTGATCCCGGAGAGCAGCACGTCGGTGGTGACAATCAGTAGATTGGCGGTAAAGCCGCAGCCTACGCCGGCTATCGCCGCCAGCAGACCAGCGACAGGATGCCGACCGACGGCAAGAAACATCAGCGCTCCCAGAGGCGGCATAATCACCAGCGCCGCATCGGAAGAGATATGGCTGAAAAAGGCGATAAACAGCACCATATAGCTGGCATAGCGGGCGCTGACGTGCGAGGCCATCTTGACCATCAACGCCGGTAACAGGCCCACCCGCTCGGCAAAGCCGGCGCCCAGCACCAGGGCGAGGATCGCCCCCAGCGGCGCGAAACCGCTGAAGTTTTTAATCACGTTCGGCAAAAACCAGTGCAATCCTTCCACGCTGAGCAGGTTTTTGACCACCACCCGCGAACCGTCAGTTGGGTTTTGTACCCCAACGTTGAGGGCGGAGAGGATTGCCGTGGCAGCGATCAGCACGGCGATGAGATAGATAAACAGCAAAAACGGGTGCGGGACCTTGTTACCGATCTTCTCTACCCAGCCATAGCGCTTTCCGCCGGGGGAAGATGACGGTATGGATGACATACTCATGGGCATTCCTCTGTTGTCGTTGTTGTGTTGGGCAGGCCTGCTCCCGTACTGCCGGCGGTTATTATGGTCGGTGCGTGCCGCGATGCCGGTCAGCGTTGGCCAGGAGTAGCCTGTCTTAAGTGGTTATCGTAAAACGGACGGACTCACCTCCGCCGGGATCGGGCAACGATAGGGGCGTTCGGCCAGTACCTGCCTGAGCTCTTGCTGGCTGGCCTCCAGCAGGGCGCTGTCGCTGAATAAACGGATGGCGGTCGCCGCGAGGACTTTCCCCGCCAGCAACATCCCTTTATGGGCAATGGAGGTTCTGCCCTGGCTCACCAGCTGCCAGCTGTGCAGCGGGGTACCCACCGCGAAGCACGGGCTGAAGCACTGGGCCACCGGCGCTTTCCAGCTAACATCGCCGACGTCGGTGGATCCGGCGAGGACGTTATCCGTGGCCGCCCAGGGCGCCACCTCATCAATCAGCAAGGTGTCGCGGTGGCGACGAGCGAACGTTTTGCCTTCCTCGCCACTGGTGCCGGCAATATTGTTCAGGCTGTTGTTAATATCATTGGCGCTGAGAGTGGCGCGGATCGCCGCGGCAAAAGCGCGTTCCTCGTCGCTCCAGGCGGGGGTACCGTAATGACAGACCGCCTGATACATCGCCGCCTCAAGCGTGCGGTTGGGCAGATAGCTGGAGCAGGCTTTTTCAAAGCGGCAGCTGACCTGGGTCTCGGTCATCAGCGCGGCCCCCTGGGCAATCTTCTCTATGCGGGCGAAGATTTGCTCAGCGTCGGCCATCTCCGGCGCGCGGATCAAATACAGCACTTCCGCCTGCGCCTGCACCACGTTGGGCGAGACGCCGCCGGTATCGGTAATGGCGTAATGGACGCGCGCCTTCTCGATGATATGTTCATTGAGGAAATTGCTGCCGGTGGTCATCAGGGTGACGGCATCCAGCGCGCTCCGGCCCAGGTGCGGCGAATTAGCGGCGTGGGCCGCGGTGCCGGTAAATCGCCATGCCGCCTGAATGTTGGCGAGGGTGCGGGTGCTGAACATCCCGGCCCAGGCTTCCGGATGCCAGGTCAGCGCCGCATCGACATCATCAAACAACCCTTCGCGCACCATAAAGGTTTTTCCCGAACCGCCTTCCTCGCCGGGACAACCGTAGAAGCGCAGAGTGCCGCTGTCGCCGTGCTGCTGCAGCCAGCCTTTGGCGGCCACCGCCGCGGCGAATGCCGCGGTGCCGAGCAGATTGTGCCCACAGCCGTGGCCGTTGGCTCCCGGTGTCAAGGGCGTCGGTTCCGCGCTGTGGGCCTGCTGGCTGAGTCCCGCCAGGGCGTCAAATTCGCCGAGCAGGGCAATGACCGGTTGGCCCTCACCGACGCTGGCGATAAAGGCATTCGGGATCCCGCCGGCATCGCGGGTGAGCTGAAAACCTTCCGCCTCCAGGGCGTCGGCCAGCCGTTGGGCTGACCAGAACTCCTCAAAGCGGGTCTCCGGGTGGTCCCAGATGTCGTCAGCGATGGCGCAGTAAGTGTCGCGTTGTGCCTCAACCACCTCGTCCACAAACTGAAAAATGGCTTCCATTACACCCCCCGCTGCCAGGGAAAGTTAAGCGCGACGCGCGCCAGGGTTTCGACCGCTACCGCCATCACGCTCTCGTCGAAGTCAAACTTTTCGTTGTGGTGACCGGCGCTGAGTTCAGTGCCGAAAATCATGTACGAGGCGAGGCCGCCGCGCGCCTGGACCCGGGCCATCATCAGGGTGGCGTCTTCCGAGCCCGCCGGGGCGGCGATGCGATCCACCGCCTGTTGCACGCCGGGCACCCGGGCGGCCTGTTCGCGCAGATAGTCCACCCACGCCGGCGACGGTGCGCTGGCGGTCGCCGCGCCCATCATGCGCAGTTCGTAGCGGGCTTCGTACATCGCCGCAGCCCCGGCGACGACGTGCTGCGCTCGCTCGAACACGTACTGATTAATGGCTTCGCTTTCGCCGCGGGTTTCCACTTTTAACAGCGCGGAAGAGGGCACCACGTTGCGCCCGGTACCGGCCTGCATCACCCCGACGTTGACCCGCGAGGCGCCGGCGCTGTGCGGCGGGATGGCGTGCAGGCCAAGGGCGGCCTGGGCGGCGGCCAGCAGCGCGTTGCGCCCGTCCTCGGGCTTGCCGCCGGCGTGGGCGGCCACGCCGCTGAACTGCACATCGAATTTGGTGGTGGCCATAAAGTTGTCTCCACCGCAGACGACGGTACCTGCCGGCACGCCGGTCCCAATATGGATCGCCGTGAAATAATCCACGTCATCAACCACGCCGGCGGCCACCATCGCGCGGGCGCCGCGGGTACCCTCTTCAGCAGGCTGGAAAATCAGTTTAATGACGCCATTGAGCTGGGCGGCATACTGCTTGAGCACATGCGCCAGCCCCAGCCCGATGGCGGTATGGCCGTCATGGCCGCAGGCGTGCATCATGCCGGCGTTGCAGGAGGCGAAATGATCGCGATGGGGGCGGTGGCTATCGTCATGCTGTTCGTTGAGATCGAGGGCATCCATATCGACGCGAAAGGCCAGGGTTGGCCCGGGCCGCCCGGTGTCGAGCGTGGCCACCACGCCGGCGAAACCACCTTCAAACGCCGGCAGCCAGCGCTCCGGCGCGCCCTGTTCGCGGGCGCGTTCGAAAGCCCGGGCCAGGGTCTCCTCGTCCGGCAGCCCCATCCGGCTGTCGGCATCGATGACGTCGCGGCCTAGCGCCAGCTGATAGCCTAGCCCGTCAAGAATATCCGCGACCTTACTGGCGGTGCGAAACTCCAGCCAGCCGGATTCAGCGTGCAGGTGAAAATCGCGGCGCCATTGGGTCATGGAGGGCGCCAGTTGGCGGAGGTATTCATCAAGTTGCGGCATAGCTTATCCTGTCATAAGTAAAAAATGTGACGGCGTTCACGATGTGATAGCTTTTGTTTATCACTGACGCGCTACAGGCCTTAACACCCTTAACCTGCCACAGCCTGATGGATTACAGTAGATGTCATTTTCTTCTGTCTGATAAGCAACGGTTATCACTAAAAGCATGGCATTTCAGATTAAATTTCATCAAATTCGCGCCTTCGTCGAAGTAGCCCGGGAAGGCAGTATCCGTGGCGCCAGCCGGGCGCTGGCGGTCTCGCAGCCGGCGCTGACCAAAGCGATTAAAGAGCTGGAGGAGGGGCTTTCCGCCCAGCTGTTCGTCCGCCGCAGCCAGGGGGTGGCGTTAACCGACAATGGCGAAAGTTTTTATCAACATGCGAGCCTGATCCTTGAGGAGCTGCGGGCGGCGCAGGATGAACTGCTGCAGCGCCAGGGGGAACAGGCCGGGCAAATTAATATTGGCCTTGGCGCCAGCGTCGCCCGGTCGCTGATGCCGTCGGTGATCTGCCGCTTTCATCAGCAGCATCCGCAGGTGAAGGTGCGGATCATGGAGGGTCAGCTGCTGGCGATGATTAATGAGCTGCGCCAGGGGGAGCTGGATTTCACCATTAATACCTATTACCCCGGGCCGTACGACCATGAGTTCAGCTTTGAGAAACTGTTTGAGAAACCGTTCGCGGTGTTCGCCCGCGCGGGCCATCCGGCGGCGCAGGCCACCTCGCTGGGGGAGTTGATGGATCACCACTGGACCATGCCGACGCCGCGCGGCAGCTACTTCAAGCAGCTGCAGGAGCGCTTCGAACAGCTGGGACGGGAGCCAAAGGTGGGGATCGTCTGCGAAACGTTCTCATCCTGCATCAGCCTGGTGGTGAAAAGTGATTTTCTCAGCATCCTGCCGGTGGAGCTGGGCAACGACCCGCTGATGGCCGACAAACTGGTGATGATCCCCATCCGTGAAGTGTTACCCACCGCCACCTATTATCTGATCCAGCGGCGCGATACCCGACAGACGCCGCTCACGGCGTCGTTAATCACCCTGTTCCGCCGCCAGAGCCGACAATTGTTTCCTTAATCGTCCGTCGCGCTCACTTTGCCAGCGAACGCGGCTAAACGCGTTGAGAGGGGAGCGCGAGGCGGCTATAGTAGCTGGCGACAGCCGCTGGAGGAGAGCCCATGAACCTTGATGACAAATCCCTGTTTCTTGACGCCATGGAAGATGTCCAGCCTCTGAAACGTAACAATGACGTGCACTGGCATCCCGGGCGTAACAGCCGGGCCCCGCAACGCGTCGATACCCTGCAGCTGGATAATTTTCTCACCACCGGCTATCTCGATATCGTGCCGCTCGCCACGCCGCTGGAGTTTAAGCGAGAAGGGCTGCAGAGCGGCGTGCTGGATAAGCTGCGGCGGGGGAAATACAGCCAGCAGGCGAGCCTCTCCCTGCTGCGCCAGCCGGTGGAACAGTGCCGGCAGATGCTCTTCGCCTTTATGGTGCAGGCGCAGAAAGAGGGGTTACGCAATGTGCTGATCGTTCACGGCAAAGGCCGCGACGACCAGTCCCACGCCAATATTATCCGCAGCTATCTGGCGCGCTGGCTGGAAGAGCTGCCGGAGGTGCAGGCCTTCTGCGCCGCGCTTCCGCATCATGGCGGCAGCGGCGCCTGCTATGTTGCGCTGCGTAAATCGGCGCAGGCGAAGCAGGAGACCTGGGAGCAGCACGCCAAGCGCAGTCGTTAGCGCAGAAGCAGCGTCAGCTCGCGGGCGGCTTTTTGCAGCTCCGGCAGCACGCGCTCGATCATCTCGCGGGCCGTCATCTGGCCCGCATGCACCCCGACGTTGAGCGCCGCCTGGACCTGCCCCTGAGCGTTAAACAGCGGGACCGCGAGGGAGCGCAGCCCCATCTCCAGCTCCTGATCGTTGAGGGCATACCCCTGCTGATGCACCCGTTTCAGTTCGGCGCGCAGCTTCGCCACCGAATCCACCGTCTGTGGGGTATAGCGGATCATGGTCACCCGGGCCAGCATATCGTTGAGCTTCTCCTCCGGCTGATGGCTCAGCAGCACCCGGCCCATCGAGGTCGCCCACGCCGGAAGGCGACTGCCGATATCCAGGTCGATGGTCATAATCCGCGAGCTGGAGGCGCGGGCGATATACAGGATATCGTCGCCGTCGAGGGTGGCGATGGAGCAGGACTCATTGAGCATTTCGCTCAGATGCCGCAGCACCGGCTGCGCCGAACGCGCCAGCGGCGTCGAGGCCAGCCAGGCGTGGCCCAGCGCCAGGATCCGCGGCCGCAGCTGGAAATTCTTACCGTCTTCGGCATACACGAACCCCAGCTTGCTCAAGGTATACAGGCAGCGGCGCACCGCGGCGCGCGGGATGCCGGTCTTCTGACTGATCTGCGAGATAGACAGCAGGGGCCGCTGCGGCGTGAACGCCTGAATCACCTCCAGACCCCGCGCCAGGGAGGCCATAAAGTTAGGATCGCCTTTAAACGGATCGCCGTCGCCGGTCAGTAAATCGTCTGGATGCTTGTCCATTTCTGTTCCCCATATTTGCCATCGATCACATTCTTTCGCTAAAGATAACCGATGTTCGATTATCGCACCATATTTCGATTATCGCCCTTGACCGACATCGTTAAGCGGGTCACATTTTGTGCGAACAACGAATAACAGTGCGATTACCGCACATCACTGGAGCGACCTGATGATTGATAAAAGCGTATCGACGCTGAGCGAGGCCATCGCCGGGATCCACGATGGGGCGACTATTATGATCGGCGGCTTTGGCCCCGCCGGCCAGCCGACCTTTCTGATTGACGCCCTGATTGACCAGGGCGCTCGCGACCTGACCATCATAAATAACAACGCCGGCAACGGGGAAGTGGGTCTCGCCGCGCTGCTCAAGGCGGGCCGGGTGCGCAAAATGATCTGCTCCTTTCCGCGCCAGGTGGATTCGCAGATTTTCGATGATCTCTACCGTCGCGGCAAAGTGGAGCTGGAGCTGGTGCCGCAGGGCAACCTCGCGGCGCGGATCCAGGCGGCCGGCGCCGGGCTGGGGGCGGTGTTTACCCCCACCGGCTACGGCACGCCGCTGGCGGAAGGTAAGGAGACACGGGAAATCGACGGTCGCCACTACGTGCTGGAGTACCCGATCAAAGCCGATTTCGCGCTGATTAAAGCCCACCAGGGCGACCGCTGGGGCAACCTGGTCTATCGCAAGGCGGCGCGCAACTTTGGCCCGATCATGGCGACAGCGGCGAAAACCACCATCGTAGAGGTCTCGCAGCTGGTGGCGCTGGGCGACCTCGATCCGGAAAACATCATCACCCCCGGCATTTTCGTCCAGCGCGTCTTCTCGCTGGAAAACCTGACTGCCGCACAACGCGCCTGAGGAGCCCGACATGCAAAAACTGACCCGTGACGAAATGGCCCAGCGCGTGGCCCGCGATATTCCCGAAGGCGCTTACGTCAACCTCGGCATCGGCCTGCCGACCCGCATCGCCAATTACCTGCCCGCTGACAAAGAGGTGTTCCTGCACAGCGAAAACGGCCTGCTGGGGATGGGGCCGAAACCGCAGCCCGGGGAAGAAGATCCCGAGCTGATCAATGCCGGTAAAGAGTATGTCACCCTCCTGCAGGGGGGCTGCTATTTCCACCACGGCGACTCCTTCGCCATGATGCGCGGCGGCCATCTCGATATCTGCGTGCTGGGGGCCTATCAGGTTTCCGCCAGCGGCGACCTCGCCAACTGGAGCACCGGTGCGCCAGACGCGATCCCGGCCGTTGGCGGGGCGATGGATCTGGCCATCGGCGCCCGCCAGGTGTTCGTGATGATGGACCACCTGACCCGTGACGGCGAGTGCAAGCTGGTGGCGCAGTGCAGCTACCCGCTGACCGGCGTCGGCTGCGTCAGCCGGATCTATACCGACCTGGCGGTGATCGACATCACCGACCGCGGCCCGGTGGTGCGGGAAATCTTTAACGGCCTCTCTTTTGAAGAGCTGCAGCGCATCACTCCGGTGCCACTGACCTTTCAACAACTGGCGGAAAGCGCGTAAGGAACCTATGATGAATCAGGCATTTATCTGTGATGCGGTGCGTACACCCTTTGGCCGTTTCGGCGGTGCCCTGGCGACGATGCGCGCTGACGACCTGGCGGCGCTGCCGCTGAAAGCGCTGCTGGCGCGGAACCCGGGACTGGATCCCTCGCGCATTGACGATGTGATCTTTGGCTGCGCCAACCAGGCCGGGGAAGATAACCGCAACGTGGCGCGGATGGCGCTGCTGCTGGCCGGCCTGCCGGAGAGCGTGCCCGGGAGCACCATCAACCGCCTGTGCGGTTCCAGCCTTGACGCGATTGGCGTCGCGGCGCGGGCGATTAAAAGCGGGGAGACGCAGCTGATGATCGCCGGCGGGGTGGAGAGCATGTCCCGCGCGCCGTTTGTGATGGGGAAAGCGGAGAGCGCCTTTAGCCGCAGCATGCAGATGGAGGATACCACCATCGGCTGGCGCTTTATTAACCCGCAGATGAAAGCCCTGTACGGCGTGCATTCCATGCCGGAGACGGCGGAAAACGTCGCCGATGAGTTTGCCATCTCCCGTGCCGATCAGGACGCGTTCGCGCTGCGCAGCCAGCAGCGTACCGCGCAGGCGCAGCAGAACGGTATTCTGGCGCAGGAGATTGTGCCGGTGCAGGTGCCGGGCAAAAAAGGGGCGGTCACCGAGTTTAACGTGGATGAACACCCGCGCGCGGAAACCACG